>Ga0315295_10000003_pt1 | contig 570423 bp, 585 predicted proteins | sample YL17G14_0_MG_FD_204453 | JGI IMG/M metagenome (GOLD analysis project Ga0315295, IMG submission 204453) | Sediment microbial communities from Yellowstone Lake, YNP, Wyoming, USA - YL17G14_0 | ecosystem: Environmental > Aquatic > Freshwater > Lake > Sediment | place: USA: Wyoming | collected...
CAGCATACCTTGTTAATCCAACCTCGCCGACCATTGTCTATCAGAACCAGTCATTCGCCTTCACATCAAGAGTTGATTGCATCAAAGGTACATGCGGAGACGTAACAGCACTACTGGACCCAGCAGATTCTCAACAATATAATTTTACAACTTGTGGGCAAACCGGAAGGTCTGGGCCTTCACAATCTCAATGTGATTCTGCTTACTCAGGAACAACTTTAGCTGGAAAAGTAGCTGTAACTAATGGAATTCAAAAATGGACAGTACCCACTGCTGGAACGTATATCATTGAAGTTTTTGGAGCGCAAGGCGGGAATTCAGCGGCTGAAGGATCTAGAACCGGCGGATTAGGTGCTCGAATGCGTGGAGAGTTCACATTAACAGCAGGACAAGTGATCGATGTTCTCGTAGGCCAACTCGGCACAAACGGAGGCTGTGGCGCTGGTGGCGGCGGTGGAACTTTTATATCATCCTCAAGCACTCCTTTAATTATTGCCGGCGGTGGTGGAGGCTCAATGATATGTAATTATCGCCCAACTGTTGGAGGCAATGGAAGCTCTGGATTAACAACGCAAAATGGAGGCAATGGAGGCAGCAACAACTGTCAGAATTCAGGTGAAGCAGCAAATCAAGGAGGAAGTAATGGTAATGGAGGCTCTGGCGATACTTATTCTGGCGGTGGCGGGGCCTGGCTGAGTGCTGGGGGAGGAAGCATAGGAGGTAGTGTTTATCCTGGCAATGGAGGCTCTGGAGGATCAAACGGTGGATTTGGAGGAGGAGGCGCTGGTTATTATTCCTGTTGTGGCTCTGCCGGCGGTGGTGGAGGATATAGTGGCGGTGCTGGCGGTAATGAGTGCACCTTTGGTGGCGGTGGCGGGTCTTATAATAATGGAATGAACCAAGGCAATTCAGAAGGCGCAAACAGCGGCCATGGAAAAGTCAAAATAACTCTTATTTCTGGTGGTGGTAAGGGTGCAATACCAACAACAATAGGAGCAACACCATTCTACACTACTTCACCCAACCCTCAGACCAAGACAAATGTTGGTTGCTTGAATAGTATGAATGCTGGGGATAGTTGCGAGCAGACATGGACTGTCATACCAACGGGTGAGCAAGGAAAGACTTATGAGTTCTTTACTTATTATGATTCAACAGTTGGAGGAAACGCAACAACTTCAAAGGTTAACATAACTATCTACTGCGATGACCCTGATGCTGATGGATTGTGCGCTGACAAGGACAACTGCTTAAATGCCGCTAACCAGAATCAGTCTAATTATGATAACGACACATTCGGGGACGCTTGTGATAACTGCAAATATATTGCTAATAATAACCAGCTTGATTCTGACGCTGACGGCATAGGCGATGCTTGCGATAACTGTCCTAATGATGCTAATGCAGATCAGCAGGATACTGATGGCGATGGAAAAGGAGATGCTTGCGAGAACCTAGCAGCATACCTTGTTAATCCAACCTCGCCGACCATTGTCTATCAGAACCAGTCATTCGCCTTCACATCAAGAGTTGATTGCATCAAAGGTACATGCGGAGACGTAACAGCACTACTGGACCCAGCAGAATTGCCTATTGGCGCATCAATGGCGTCATGGAACTTTGATGTGGCTCACAGCAATTTCGGGATTGTATCTGACGGTAACACTTGGTGGGCAGCCCAATGGAGCAGTGGACCAATTTCTATTTATGATTTAGGTCATCATCAGATTGGCTCTGTAACCATGAACAACCCTAGCGGGTATACTATGCCGAACAATGATCCTGATTCCTATGTTATGGATATGACGATTGATAACCAGGGTTATGTCTGGATCTCACATTGGTCAACTGATTATATCACTAAATGGAGAGTTGATAGCCCTACAAGCTGGACTGCCATGGGCAGCTGGTATTTGCCTTCCAGCATTTCTGGCTTTGGCGAAGCAGCAGGAATAAGTTGGGACAGGTATGATAACACGCTATGGATCAATGGATATAATATGAAATTCTATAAATTGAATCCTGCAAACCCAGGGTCTGCACCGTTGCAAACAATTACTTTATCTAGCGGAAGCTATGGCTACGGGTTTTCAAAATATGGAAATGTGATGTTCACCACAACACCTGGCACTTTATATTATTACTCTGTATCAGGAAACACAGCCATACTAAATTTAACTTTAAGCAATAGTTTTAACGCTTATTCAATGTGGCACAATGGAAAAAGATTGATCATGCCTTATTATAATAGCGCCCAGGTTTTTGAAGTTGCAACAGGAATAGACTACAGCACTGCAGGCAGCAGTAAAGGAGCAATATCAACAGCTACTGGTGCCAAGCCTTTCTACACTACTTCACCCAATCCTCAGACAAAAGCAAATAATGCTTGCTTGGCGAATATGAGCGGCGGAGCCATCTGCGAGCAGACATGGACTGTGATGCCAACAGGCGAGCAAGGAAAAACCTATGAGTTTTTCACGCTTTACAATTCAACTGTCGGAGGAGATGCTACAACAGCTAAAGTTAATATCACTATTTATTGCAATGACCCTGACAGCGACACGGTATGCGCTGATGTTGATAATTGTGTGAATATAGCTAATACAAATCAAGCCAATTCTGACAACGATAATTATGGAGATGCCTGCGATAATTGCAGGTATATTGCTAACAACGACCAGGCTGATGCAGACGGTGATGGTGTAGGCGATGCCTGTGATAACTGCATCAATGTAGCCAATCAGAACCAGCAGAACCTTGACGGTGATGCATTCGGCGATGCCTGTGATATATGCCCGCTTGACTCGCTTAATGACGCGGACCATGATGGTGTATGCGGCAACATTGATAACTGCGCCTACATTTCTAACCCTGACCAAGCCAACAATGACGGTGATGCATTAGGCAATGCTTGCGACAACTGTGATTATGCATCTAATCCTGACCAGGCTGACAGTGACGGTGATAGCGTAGGGAATGCTTGCGACAACTGCCTTGCAAAAGCCAATGCCGATCAGGCAGACGCTGACAGCGATAATATAGGGACTGTTTGCGACAACTGTCCTAATGATGCTAATGCTAACCAGTCTGATGTTGATGGCGACGGAAAGGGAGATGCTTGCGAGAACCTAGCAGCATACCTTGTTAATCCAACCTCGCCGACCATTGTCTATCAGAACCAGTCATTCACCTTCACGTCGAGAGTGGACTGCACCAAAAATAGTTGTGGAGATGTTAGTGCTGCCCTTGACCCGCAAGGAAATACGTACGCAGTGTGCATTTGGGATCAGGCAGGACATCAGTGCGAAACAGATACACATACAGCAGCCTATCCTTATGGCAACAGTTGCCTTTGCAACCACGGCTATCAACAGACTCCCGGTGACAAAACAAAAGCAATTAGTTTGACAAATGCTACATCAATAAAGTCAATAATCTTTAAGATGTACTATACCACCTGCCAGTCTGGCGGAACATGGAACTTCTATTTAAATAACCAGTTGGTTGGAACAGCTAATAATGCAGATGGAAGTTCATGTTCTTGCACAACAAACACAGCAGCCTGGCCGCAGACAGTAACCATAACCAACACCGCAGCACTGAACAATGCCTGGAACTTTAATGGAAACAATGAGTTAAAAATTGCATTTGCCGGGCATACTTCATATTATATATCCTGGTACAACGCATTCATTGAGTATGAATCAGGCAAAGGAGTGATACCTTACAATGCACCCTTGGAAAAGCCTTTCTACACTACTTCACCCAATCCTCAGACAAAAGCAAATAATGCTTGCTTGGCGAATATGAGCGGCGGAGCCATCTGCGAGCAGACATGGACTGTGATGCCAACAGGCGAGCAAGGAAAAACCTATGAGTTTTTCACGCTTTACAATTCAACTGTCGGAGGAGATGCTACAACAGCTAAAGTTAATATCACTATTTATTGCAATGACCCTGATGCTGATGGATTATGTGCTGACAAGGACAACTGCCCTACAGCTGCTAACCCAGGCCAGCAAGACATAGATGGAGATGGAATAGGAGATGCGTGCGACAACTGCGCAAGCAAAGCCAACGCTAACCAGCAGGACACTGATAGCGATGGAATAGGAGATGCGTGCGATAATTGTGTAAGCACATATAATCCTGACCAGGCAGATTCTGATGCAGGGCAAAGCCTATTCTTTGAAGACAATTTCAACGATAATATTCTGAACACTTCTGAGTGGACAACAGAAATTACTTCGGGTAACCAATACCAGGAAACAAACCAGGAAGCGAAAATCTCAATATTCCAATCAGGACAGGCTTACCTTTTATCAAAAAACCTAAATATAGAAAACTGGAACAATATCACATTGGAAGGGAAATGGAGTTTCAGCAGCCCATTGAGCCAAGCCACGCCCGAAATAGTGGTTTGGATTTATGATGGGGATACAGGCCAGAGGAATGGCGTGTCATACAGCACATGGGATGGAGTAATAAGATATTGGTATGCGACAAACAGTTACCAATCAGTCGCGCGGGCAGCGCCCAGGTCATACGTGCCATTCAAAATTGTCATAACAAAAACCAGCATGCAGTATTGGGAGAACGGCACAAAATTGAATGAGGCCTCTACAACTGCTTTGGCATCTACAAGAAACTTCAGGTTAAGGATAGGAGCATGGGATGCATCAAGCGTTGCTAACCAGTATGTCTATTATGATAATATCAAAATTTTCCGCGATGGAATTGAAAGCATAGGTGATGCTTGCGACAATTGCCCTTACATAGCTAATCCTGACCAGCTGGACAATGATGAGGACGGGGCGGGAGCACTATGTGACTGCAATGACAATGACCCTTTGAATCTTCCTGGCGGGGACGAGGTCTGCGATAACAATGATAATAATTGCGACGGACAAATTGATGAGGATTTAACAAGCTCATGTGGAACAGGCTTATGCCTGGGAACCAAGGCTTGCACTAGCGGAAGCTGGAGCAGCTGCACAAGCCAAGGCAATGATGCAGGAATATGCGCCATGTGCAATGCTGCTGGAGAGCCTGCTTATGACTCAGCCCAGAGCAATGATTGCTCACCAACAACCTGCCCTGCAGATGGTTGCGGAGTTGATACTTGCGGAACTCATATCTGGGGTGATTATCCAGAAAACGTGCCTAACCAGTGCTCAGCGCTCTACACCTGCACGCAGAGGACTTGCGCAGGAACAGCAACGTGTGAAGCTGACGCTGACAGCGACGGATATTGTGTGAGCTGCGGCGACTGCAATGATGCCGACAGAGCTATTTATCCAGGAGCACCAGAAGTCTGCGACAGGAAAGACAACAGCTGCGATGGAACTATTCCTGCTGATGAGATTGATGATGATGGCGATGGCATGACTGAATGCGAAGGAGACTGCGATGATAATGTTGCAAGTTGCATAAGTGATTGCGTAACCTTAGCATATCAGGATGCTGATCAAGACCAGTTTGGTAATTCCGTGGTGATGCACAGAGCATGCGACGCACCAGCAGGCTATGTGTTAAACAATGCTGATTGTGATGATTCTGTTGCGAGTTGCACCAATAACTGCGCAGCCATAGCATATCAAGATGCAGACGGAGACCACTATGGCAACTCGGTAGTAACCTACCGGGCATGCGACGCACCAGCAGGCTACGTATCTGACAACACTGACTGCGATGATAGCGACAATGTAAGGTTCCCTGGAAACCCGGAAGTCTGCGACAGGAAGGACAACAGCTGCGATGGAACTATTCCTGCTGATGAGATTGATGATGATGGCGATGGCATGACTGAATGCGAAGGAGACTGCGATGATACAGATGCAACAACATATCTAGGAGCACCAGAGCTATGCGACAGGAAAGACAACAACTGCGATGGCCAAATTGATGAGAACGACAAGGCACTGCCAACAACAACAAGCGACGCGCCAACAGGATGGCATAATCACGATGTTGCGGTAACACTAACAGCTACAGATACTGGTGACTGCGGAGTGCAGGCAACCTATTACTGTGTTGATACTGATAATAGCTGTGCTCCTGATACAGAATACACAGGCAGCATCACAGTCTCAGGCCAGGGAACTAATTATGTAAGATACCTAAGCGTTGATAACAGCGGATACAGGCATGGCTACCTGACCTTAACATATGGTAATGTTGAAGAGATTCAATCAGATACTGTGCTAATTGACAAGACAGCGCCAATGATCTCTTGCACTACGCCTGACAACGGTGTGTGGTATGCGGACGATGTTTCAGTCCCATGCGAAGCTTCAGATGATGTTTCAGGCCTTGCTAATCCAGCAAATGATGCTAGTTTTGACTTGAGCACAAGTGTTTTACCTGATACAGAAACAACAAGTGCGCCAACCGATTCGCGTGATGTTTACGACAATGCAGGCAACCGCGCGACCGCTGGATCTTACATTTTCAGGGTTGATAAGAAAACACCAACAATAACAGCCAGCGCCATGACAGAAGATAACGCTGATTACACAGCAGGCATCTGGACCAAGCAAACAGTCACAGTTCACTTTACGTGCACAGACGGCGGCTCTGGAATAAATAGCTGCCCTGGCGACGCTGTTTATAGTTCCGATGGCATTTACACTGCAAGCGGCACAGCCACCGATAATGTTGGTAATAATGCTGGCACCAGCTTCGGCCCTGTTCAAGTTGATAAGACGCCTCCAACAGTCACAGCAACACCTGATAGGGTAGCTGACTATAATGGCTGGTATAATCAGGCACTAACATTATCTTTCGATGCAACAGACGATATGTCTGGAAAAGCAAGCTGTGATTCTTCAGTCATATATAATAGTCCTGACAGCGCGATTGCATCAGTGTCAGGAACTTGCACAGATAACGCAGGCAACGTAGGAACAGGCACATTAAATTTCAAATATGACGGGACCGCACCAACCAATGTTATTCTTACACCTTTAGGAACGCTAGGAAATAATGGCTGGTACACAAGCGATGTAACTGTAAGTACATCAGGAAGTGATTATATTAGTGGCCCAGTTAGTTGTACAGCAGATCAATACCAGACAACAGAAACCAAAGGGACAATATTCAACGGAGACTGCACCAACGACGCAGGGCTAAAAACCAATGCAGCTTCCTTAAATGTAAAACTAGACAAAACAGGCCCTGTAATAACTGGCAGCAGAACTCCTTTAGCAAACAGCTTTGGCTGGAATAATGAAGCAGTGACTGCTCACTTTGATTGCACAGACAGCGGCTCAGGAGTTGTTTCTGCCACGCCTGATGAAATATTTGATTCTGCAGAGGCAGGGCAATTCATAGACGGAACTTGCACTGATGATGCAGGCAACTCAGCAACTGCAACCGTGGATAACATAAACATCGACCTTACGCCGCCAGTAATTAGCGGATCCCCTGACAGGACTGCCAACACCAATGGCTGGTACAATGCTGATGTGACTGTAACATTCATATGCAATGATGATTTGTCGGGAGTTAACACTCTTACTTCACCAATAACACTAGGAGAAGGAGCAACTCAAAGCGCCTCAGGAACTTGCAGCGATAAGGCTGGTAATTCTGCAGGCGCAATAGTATCTGATATTAACATCGACAAGACTGCACCCACAATAAGCGGTGCGCCAGACAGAGCTGCTAATGGTAATGGATGGTACAACGCAGACGTAACTGTAAGCTTCACATGCAACGACGGATTATCAACTGTAGAATCATGCACTGCGCCTGTTGCATTAATTGAAGGAGAAAATCAGCACGTCCTGGGCACAGTTATTGACAAAGCAGGCAACTCTGCAACTTATGATGTAACCAACATCGACATCGACAAGACCAACCCCACAATCACAGCAGCAAGAGACAGGACACCAAACGCTAACGACTGGTACAACGCAGATGTAATTGTAACCTTCACATGCGCAGACGCACTATCAGGAGTAAACACCTGCTCACTGCCTGAAACATTAAGCGAGGGCGCTGCTCAAAGCTCAACAGGGAACGTAGTTGACCTGGCAGGAAACACAGCAAGCATAACAGAAAGCGGAATAAACATTGACAAAACGGCCCCTGCAATTAGTGGAAGCAGGACTCCATTGGCGAATGCAAACAGCTGGAACAATGTTGATATTACTGTCAACTTTGCATGCAACGATGAGTTGTCCGGGGTTGAGAGCTGCTCAGACCCAACGACTTTGCCTGATGAGGGTGCAGGGCAGAGTGTGACTGGAAATGTTGTTGACCTTGCAGGAAACACAGCAAGCGCAACAGTAGCAGACATTAACATTGACAAGACAGTTCCTACAATAGCAGGCAGCCGATCTCCGCCAGCTAATATGTATGGCTGGAACAATGTTGACGTCACTGCGCACTTTGAATGCGCTGATGAGCTTTCAGGAGTGTTCAGCTGCACGCCAGACACGACTTTGTCAGGTGAAGGAGCAGCGCAGTCTTTGATAGGAACAGTGATTGATCTTGCAGGCAACAGTGTAACTTACACAGTACCTGATATGAGCATTGACAAGACTAATCCTGTCACAACTGATGACTATGCTTATGATGGGGTCTGGACTAATAATGACGCCTACATAATCTTGTCGCCGACTGATGCATTGTCAGGGATTAATTTCACCAACTACTGCATTGATGACGCAGGAATTTGCACTCCAGATACAAATTATGCTTCAGGAACCATTGACATTACAACAGAAGAAGTATCTTATCTGAGGTACGCAAGCACTGATAAGGCTGAGAACCTTGAAGAAACTCAACAAGCTATTGTAATGCTGGACAAGGCTTCACCCACAGGAAGCATTAAGGTGAGCAGCGCAGATGATTCTGCCTGCAGCTTCTGGTTCCAGTGGTGGATTGACAGTGGAGCAGTGAGCTGGGATATTGTGCATGGATGCGCCAAGGTAAGCGCAGTGCTTGATGACCCAATATCCGGAGTGAAGACTTACACTATTAAGCTCATTGACAGCAACGGAAACATAGTAAAGCAGAAAACTGACGAGCCAATAATACATAACTTTGAATCTTCTGAGAAGACATGGAAAGTTGTGGTCGAGGCGTATGATGTTGCAGGCAACTACATGACCATCTCAAGGTTCCTTTATGAGGACGATGACCAGGACGTATTCGTGCTAAATGCTAACGGAGGAGCGCCTGACCTGTTTGACATGTGCCCTGCAGAGGTTCCATCAGTTGATGCTAACAAGGACGGATGCCAGGACGTGCCTGGAACTAACCTTGAATCTGTTAGCTGGTGCGTTGACACGTATACTGGAAGAGCAGCCTCAAGCCTTAATCCGACAACTGCTATTAGCACATTTGGAGAAAGTTATAAAAAACTAGGGCGACTATGGATTAAGCTTGATTCCGAGATTGACTCAGGGGTTGAAACTGATTATGCCATGAGCATTATTGACAAGCAGGGAAAAAACCGTGATTTGGTGTACTGCGAGGTTGATGCTGATAACCTGACACTCTCTTCAGGAATCACCCTGAATTATATCAAGAGGGATCGCACCAGGCTGGTTTTCGCAGTAATAAATGGGATTTCGAGAGTATGGGAAAACTATCATACGCACGAGCTTAGCGACGGTTCAAAAATAAATGCTAACCTGCACTATAATGAGAAAAAGGATAGCAGCACACTTTTCCTCACTTACAATAACCAAGACAGGCAAAAAACCTGCGAAGAGCAGGCAAGAATTGACCAGGATAGTTGTAAGGATGCGTGTGCCAAGAGAGATAACGCCTGCAAAAAAACTTGCGACAAGAATTACAAGTCTGCTGCTGATGCTTGCAGGGACACCAACCAGTACACTATAAAGCAGGAATACTCTGGCTACAAAACCTTATCAGTGTATGATATAATGAAGCTGATAGGATATGAGCAGTAAGAATATGAATCAGAGTCTTGCAGAGCCAGCGAATAAAAATATTTAAATTTTTTTCTTCTATTTTTTTATCTAATCAGAAATCGCGCTATGAATATCCTGAAGCAGGACTTGTCCTTGTCGCGCAGGTTGAAGAGGCCGAGGCTGCCGCCGAACCATTGCAGTTCGCGGTTTACGTCGCTCTTCTCAGGCCTGGTGCTCCTTATGATGGTTATCCTTGTGAAGCGCATATTAAGAATAATGTGTTAAGCCGGATTAATAAATATTGCTAAAACAGGTAACAAAACAGAAAAATATTAATCCTAACTCATATTTCCTTAGCCCATTACATCATCCTGAGGGATGGGGGGTGAAAAGAAAATGAACAAAAAAGCATTATTACTGTTTGCGCTAGGCTTGATTCTTGTCGTGGCAATACCTGCAGTTAATGCGGAGTGGTCATCATGCAATGAAGTGTGGAATATTTGCAACCCATTTCCTATGTATTTATCCACTCGGCCCGCAGCATATAGTGGCGCTGAATGTTATGACTGGGAATCAGCTTATTACTATGTCTGCCTAAATGAGGATGGCACAGCAATCTTACATATGGGTGCTTGCTGCTGGTGGTAACAGTGAATCCAGTCAAAGAAATAGCTGAATAGGTTGAGATGACTTAAAATGATTTGCCAAAAATATTTTTTATTTATTAATCCTTAAGCTCTTCTGCATGCATCGGTTTTATTAGTATGCCTTCTGGCTTGTTCTCGAATATTCCATAGTCGCCTGGCTTTATATTGTGCTCTTGTATTATTTGAGGAGGCACTCTTATGGTGGTGGAATCCCCTAGTGTTCCGAATTTTCTGATTAGTTTTCTTTTTCCTGTTTTTATGTCGAACTTGATGAGCTCGCTGGACGTGAAGTATTCTTCTTTGCATTTTGGGCATCTCATGCAATTCAGGGCTATACCTTCTTTCATGCACTTCGCAGGTTGGATTTTTGCTCCGCACTTATAGCAGGTTTTCATGAACTTCTTCATTTTTCTATTGCCTCTGCTTTTTTTGTTGTCGGCTTGATATGGATTAGGATTATGTTCTCGGTTTCAACGTATGACAGGCACAACTGCTTGCCCTTGAAAGGATAAAACACATTGTACTTGTTCTGCCTCTTTGCGACCAGGACGTGCTTTCCTTTATCGAGCACTTCAATGACAAACTCAATGGGTTTTCTTAGCTTGTCAAATTCTTCTTTGAAACAACAAAAAATGGCACTGTGTAATCTCTCGGTTTCATCTTAAGGTAAGCAAGCCATTTTTTGAGTGGTCAAGAACTATACATAAGATGGTTCTTGACATGCCATGTAAATACCAATAGCTTGCCTTTCCAGCGCAAATCCTCTTCTTCATAAAACATCGGAATTCACCGAATAGATATCTATTCATGTAGATAGATATTTATATAGTTTTCTGTTTTTAAGAAAACTATTCAAAATTTCAATATCTAAATAGAACCACTGATTTAAATATCCTACGTCGACTTGTCCAGTGCAGATTTTTGCAAAAAATCTGGTAAAAAACACGTCAGTACAACACAAAGTTCGCTTTGCTCACTTTGGTTGTACGTAGTATGAAGGTGTTATTATTCAAATTCACGCTATCACCGTTTTCTATTACAAAAGAATACTAAGAATTATCAAAACACCAATCATGACGCAGTAATAAGCAAACCAATGCCATTTGCCCTTCTCAATTGCCTTGATGACTAGTTTTAGTGCAAAGTAGCCAACAATAAGAGCTGCTAATGAGCCGATAATCATTGGCCAGATATTCTCAAACACTAAATCCTTAGCTTCAATGATGAAGGCCCCGATTATTGCAGGTATTGCCATGAGAAATGAGAAGGTGATGAGTTTTTCCTTTTTTATTCCAAAGAACAAGCCTGTTGATACTGTTGCTCCGCTCCTTGAGATGCTGGGAATGATGGATGCTCCCTGGGCAGCTCCTATTATTAAGGATTGCCACCAATTAAGCTCTTTATCAGTTTTCCTGGCAAACCTTGTTAGGAATAATATAATGCCGTTAATAATGAAAAAAACTCCTAATAAGAGTATGTTAGTGAACAATGCAGTCAGCCAGTCCTTGAAAACCAAGCCTATGATTGCTGTTGGAATGGTTGCTATGATGATGAATAACAATAATTTGGTGTTCTCATCCCATTTAAAGCTTAGGAGCGACTTAAGAATGGCTAAGATGTCCTTCCAGAAGACCAGGATGATGACGAGCACAGTAGCCAGGTGGAGCAAGGCGTCAAAAGCAATGCTTGAGCCGAGATGAAATAATTGCTGGAGAAGCACGAGATGGCCAGAGCTGGAAATGGGAAGCCATTCTGTAATTCCCTGAATTACGCCTAAGATTAACGCTTGGAAAAGCTCCATGTTAACAACAACCCAACTATTACTCCTAAAACATCTGCTAAAATATCCAAGAGGCTGAACTCACGACCAGGAATGAATAGCTGGATTGCCTCGATTAAAATGCCTATCCCCAAAGCTATAATGAAGACTGAAACATACTTGTTGCCTAGCTTGTAATGCTCAAACGTCACTAATAAAAGGATTGCGAGGATTAAGAAGCCAAAGAAGTGCAAAACCTTGTCAAAATTAGAAGCCTTGGAAATATTGCCTGCCTTGACAGCAAAAGCGCCAATGAAAAGAATGATTAAATAGATTACAGACAGAACTGTGAAGACTATTTTTTTATTCATGAAGCAGAGTTAAGCCAGCTTCTTTATAAAGATTATGAGAGCTGAGAACGAAAATAGTATCCTTAGTTTAGAACTTTGAAAGCCTTTTCCTTTTCTCTTTTTCAGGCTCATCAAGATAGTTCTCATTAGTTACCACTTTTCTCTTGGTCCTGCTTTCCAGCTTAAGCCTGGCTGTTTTTGCTACACTACCGCCTTCTCTTGAAACCTTTTTGTGCTCAGGAAATGTTTTTGGGTTGTTTACTCTTTCAATCTCTGCCGTGGATGCTTCTCCGAGCATATTAAAGATTAACTCCAGATCAGTCATGTGGTCTCGAAGGTTTTCCTTATCCAGCCCTTTGAGCTTCTTGTATTCTGAAGGAGTCATTCCAAAGCTGGCTTTTGATATCTCAGAAGTCAATATTGAGAAGTCTTCTTGGCTCTCAACACCTCTTTTCTTCCATTCATCCGTAAGGTCTTGCCTTACCGAAATTCCTCTCAAGCGCTTATCAATCCAAGATTTTGAATATCCTTTCAACTCATAAAGCTGCTTCATTCTTTCCTGGGCAAGCTCTGGATTCTGGATTTCCTCAACGCGCTCATAACCTACTTGTGCAAGCCAGAGCTTGAAAGGCTCAGCTTTCTTTGAAGGAATTGACTGGATAAGCCTGAATAAAGTTTTTGTGTTGGCGCAGTCAGTAAACCTGTATTTACCATCATTTGCCAGCAATTTGAAAGGGTTACAATTTGTAACCGTTTGATTCGAACCTTCCTTTAATAGCCTGTGCTTAAGCACTTTCCAATAAGTCCGGGCATCTGCGCTACTGATCAAAGCATCAATTATATCAACTACTGCGAACCACCATTCATCATTATGCCATATTCTTCTTATTTTCTTGTCCTGGAATACGACGAGCGCTTTGTCCTTATCCATGTTGCACTTTAGTGCAATGTATTAGTTTATATACCTTACGCCAACATGCCCAGTGACGTAGACACTGGGCTCAGAAACGAAGTTTCTGTTGATTTCCGCAGGAAATCTCAGAAAGTTTACTTTCTGTTTGTCCAGTGGAGAACAAAATTTTTCAGAAAAGCGAAAGATATAGAAAATGATTTAGTCCATCTTAACTTGTCTGCTCTATCTTCTCGCACAATCCAAATATGTTCTTGTAGAAGAATTGGGCGTTTCTTATGCTTTCTTGCGCTGGCTCCTGGTTGGCTTGAGGTATTCTTCTGTAGGTGAATTTTCCCCGCTTTCCCTTTTCCAGCTCGAATATGCGTAGCAGCGTATCTGCCTTTATGAGCAGGCTCCTGTATATTTTCAGCAGCTCAACGTCAATAACGCCCTCATCAACCAGCTTTGAGAAGGCGTCGAATGTTTTCTTGTGCTCTTTAGGCGCTTCAGTCTTTATGCCTTTCAGCAGTAGGTATGCTTTTGCCGCGTAAAAGATTGAATAGTAAGCGTGTGATATGGCTGCGCTGTAATAAGTGTCTTCTTTCATGCCGAATATGGATACCTGCAAGCCTTTATCGTCGGTAATTCGCAATATCATCAGCGATAGGTTCAATTCGTTCTGTGCTCTTTGCAGGTACAGCTTATGCTCGGAATCCACGCTTCATCCCTTCCTTAATAATATTATAAAATATCTGGTGGTTGTGTACTGCAAGGTGCTTTCTTGCTATCTGCTTGCCCAGGTTCTCTTCGTCATTTGTAAGCATCTCAATCATTTCCGCCTTTGGGATTACCTGAGCATCCACTTCAGCCAGTGTTTTCAGCTTTGCGCTGTTTATTGCAGCCTCAATATGCTTTCTTTTTTCTCTTCCGTCAATGAAGATGGCAACATCCATGTCAGATGATGGTTTCTGTTCATCCACAGCGTAAGAGCCGAATACCACGATTGAATAAAACTGGGTGATGGCATCAATCTCATCTTTTAACTTTTTTACCGCATCCTTTATGGCTTTTCCTGCCCTCTGATGATTGCGTAAGGCAAGGTAGTAATAGGTTAAGTCATTGCTCAGGTTAAGCGTTAAAAGGCCTGATTTCCCTACTTTTTTCTCAATCAGCACTTCTTCCTTCTTCAAGAGGTTGATAGCTAATGCTAAAGCGTTGTTTGATTTCTCTCTCCATTCTTTCTTTACCTGTTTTCTTGTAAACTCTGCGAATGGCTTCCTAGCAAACACTTCAAATATCTTGAGCTGTTTTTCTGTTATCATAATAACCACTTTATTGGTTCATATAAACCATAATATTGGTTATTTATATGTTTTTCGGTTTTGCCTTACTATGAAAATAAGAAGAACCCATTTATATACCTTACGCGAGTTAGTCCAGTGAATCCACGAATACACGAAAAAAGAGAAAAAGAGAAAAAATTTTCTAGGCGCGCTCAGCTGAGCGCGGGACTGTAGACGTTGTCGACGTAATAATCTCCCATACCCTCGCTGTCAGATGAGAAGGTTATGTATTGAACATCTGTTGTTGGTGTGTATCCACTATATCTGGAGATTTGGCTTCCTCTTAATTCATCGTGGACATACACATCATATTTTCCAGTTGCTACATTGATTACTAGCTTGATTGTGTACCAGGTATCATAACTTAATCCTGTCGCAACCGATGTCCACGCTGATGTTGTTGCATACGCTTGTGTTGATAAAGTTCTCGCTCTTATTTCAAGGTCATCACCAGTATCTCCGGGCGTTGCATCATAGAACACCAGATACACAAACCTTTCATTAGCAGTGCTTGTAGGGGTTGCAGGGGTAGAAACAGCATTATTCCCAACATATATGTGCGCTGTTCGATCATAATTAACACTATCAGAAATTCTTTCGACATATATATCAAAAGATAATGTTACAGTTCCTGTCTGTGCCGAGCTGAATTCCTGTGTCATATATGCATTTCTGGCGACTCCATAATTCAAGAAAGCTGCTTTCTTGCCGCTATTGCCGCCGATGTTAGTAGTAGTATCAAGCGAGAGTAGCGTAGGCAGATCGTTCCTGCTTTCATACCAATCCTGCGCAGCAGTATCATTAGCTCTTAGCGCTGCATTATCCGCACTTGCATCAAATGTTGGGTCAGCTAGAAGGCCGCCTTCGTCAATAAGATTATCACAGTCGTCATCAACGCCATTGCCGTATACTTCTGTTACTGGCGTTCCTGGCGTGCAGGTATCCTGTGTTGCTCCACTTGAGCATATTAATTGACCGCTAGCTGCGCATGCTCCTATCCCACAAGTAGTTGGTGTGGCCAGGTAGTTCTCGTCTGCTGTTCCGTCGCAGTTCTCATCAATACCGTTGCAGTTGTCATCAAGTCCTGTTGTGCTGCCTATTACGCAGCTATCAGTCTCTACGCCAGCAACGCAGGTTTTCTGCCCTGTTGCTGCGCATACTCCTAATCCACAGCTTGTTGATGTTATAACGTAATCTTCGTCTGTTGAGCCGTCGCAATCATCGTCTATTCCGTTACAGGTTTCTGTTGCTCCTGGATATACTGCATCATTAGCATCGTCGCAGTCACCTTGGCACTCTGAAACACCATCTCCATCATTATCTGTTTCAAAACCAGCTATGCCAGGATTACCAGCATCATCGAAACCATTGCAGTCATTGTCTTTTCCATCGCAAACTTCAACATTGCCTGGGAATCTTGCTGCGTCTGTATCGTCGCAATCAGTAGCAATTGCTACGTAATGTTCTGGTGCTATGCATGCTTCTGTTGAATCTGCTGCGTCACCGTAGGTGTCTCCGTCTCCGTCATGGTAGAATGTGGTCTTAACACCTTCATCTATGCTTCCGTCGCAGTTGTCATCGATATTGTTGCATAGTTCTGTTGCTCCGTGATATATTGCTGCATCAAATGGTGCACAATCTGTAACGTCAGGGTCGCCGTCATTATCATCGTCAGCATCGCATGCATCTCCGAAGTTATCACCATCAGTATCTGTCTGGTCAGCATTCATTATATCTACACAGTTGTCTGTGGCATCAGGTACGCCATCTCCGTCAGAATCTAATTCTGATTCAAGAATGCATGTAAACGCTGGACCGCAAATGTACCCCGGGGCACAATCTAAATCACCAGCACAGGTTATAGGGCAAGTGGCACTAGATCCACTGCAGGTGTAAGGGGAGCATGTTGGCTCTCCATTGAAACTGCCTTGTGGCACTATGGTACAAGTTCCGGCTGTTCCGCCGTAAATTGCTGAACACACATCACATGAGCCATCACAAGCAGTGTCACAGCAGTAACCATCTGCGCAGTGGTCGCTTGAGCATTGAGAGCCAGAAGAGCAAGGCACGCCATTATTTCTCTTGCAAGTGCTTGGCTCTCCGATGCAGGTGTATCCTGTTTCTACAGCGCATATTGCTGAGCATCCATCGCCAGGATTGATGTTGCCATCATCACAGCCTTCAGAGCCGTCCATGGCTCCGTCGCCACATATTATCTGGCATACTGGATCGCTTTCACAGTCGCTATCTTCGCAATCAACGAGTAAGTCGCCATCATTATCTGCTCCGTCATTGCATTCTGTCTCTATAACAATGCAAACAGGATCTAAAACGCAATCAGAGTCTAAGCAGTCAGTTGTACCGTCGCAATCATTGTCTAATGTATCGTCGCATACTTCTGTTGCTGGCAAGCACACGTACTCGCAGTTGGTCTTGCCGAAGTTAGGAGTGAAGATTCTTAAATCAGCTCCATTCACTGTTCCGTCCCTGTTTATATCTGCCCCGTTGCAGTAGCTGTTGGCTATTGCGCAGTCTGTCCTGTCAAAGTTATTGGTTAGTATTATTAGGTCTTGCATGTCAACTGTTCCGTCGCCATCGATGTCAGCTCCCTGGCAGTCAGTTCCCTCATCTACATCAGGTATGCCGTCGCCATCCGAATCAGTAAGGCAATATCCTGATAATGAGCAGGCACTTCCTTCCTGGCATTCTGAATTATCAGAACAAGGCGCTGCATTACACAAGCCTGTTAATGAATCACAAGTGTATGGCTCGCATTCCTGAGAGCCCGAATCAACGCACATTCCTGCAGCATTGCAAGTATCTGTTATGTATGAAATATCTCCTGAGCAATATGCATCATTGCATACAGTACCTGGTGACATGTATTCATCTGGAGGACAATTTGGTCCAGAGCCTGAGCAGGTTTCTTCTGCGTCGCAAGGACTTGCTGCTACCCTGCAGATAGTCGCCGGCGAGGCGAATGCATCATCAGGGCAATCAGCGCTTGAGCCTGTGCAGAATTCAGTAGCGTCACAAGGTCCTGCAGTTGGTCTGCATTGTACTGTATTACTCATGAACTCTTGATAGCACTTCTTATCAGGTCCGCACTTGCCAATTGCACATTCAGCACTCATGCCTGAGCAGTCAGCATCAACAGTGCAGCCGCCGCAATCTGGTGTTATCTTGCATGTAGCATCATCGCAGTCTTGTAATCCGTCACAATTATTATCAACGAGGTCATCGCAGACTTCAGCAGCGCCTGGATTAACATCCGGATCCATATCGTCGCAGTCAGTGTTATCTGTGACATATCCCATAGGTGCAGCACATGCATCTTGGAACACATTTGGATCACCATATCCGTCTTCGTCTGCATCCGCGTAGAAAGTCAATTTTACTCCATCATCAACAGTGCCGTCGCAATCGTCATCAAGGCCGTTGCAACTCTCTGTTCCTGGTGTTCCTGTTGAGCATGCTGTTTCGCTTCCAGCGACGCAAGTTGATCCTGCATTTCCTGCAGCACAAACTCCTGGCAAGAAGCAGGACTCGTCTGACGCATAATCCTCGTCAATTGAGCTGTCGCAGTCGTCATCAACATTGTTGCATGTTTTATCATCTGCTGCTGGAGTTCCTGCTACGCAACTGTCTAATTCAACGCCTGCTGAACAAGTCTTCTGTCCAACTGCTGCGCAAGCACCTGCACCGCATGATGTTGCAGTGATTAAATAATCCTCATCAACTGATAAGTCGCAGTCATTGTCTACGCCATTGCAAATAGAATCAGCTGCTCCCGGGTGCACGTTTATATCATTATCGTTGCAGTCATCGCCTGTTGGGCACGTTGCTGATATTGCTGAGTGGCCGTCAAGGTCAGCGTCAACACATATAACTCCTGGCGGGATTATAGTTAATATATTGGACTGCTTGGTTGTTCCATCTTCTTTAGCGTCGCTTGGAGTGATTGCACATTGCCAATTATCTCCGAGAGTTGTCTCTGAAGGCACAATATTGGTTTCTGTGCTAAGGCCACCATTTGAATCAAGATAGTTTTGGTTTACCTGCTGCGCTGTCAAGGCGATTGGGTAAATCTTGACTTCATCAAGTTTTCCTGTAAAGTAATCTTGTGTTCCATACCTAGAACCAAGGTAGAGTGGTTGCCCTCTGCTTTTTGCAATAATTCCTGTTTCAGTTCCGCTTACTTTGGTTGCACCAACATCTATGCCATTAACATATATTTTTGAGCCAGTGCCTGAATTGTAGACGCAAGTGATGTGGTACCATGTGTTTTGGCTAAGGATTGTTGTGTATTCCACTTCATATAAAGCAGAATTCCATACATCAAAATATAGCCTGCCATTAGCGGTTTGGAAGCCGACTTGGTAACTATATGTACCTGCTGTTGATCCTCGCTTTGCAATCACTCTCTTACCATTCGGTGATGCTAAAGCGCTGTTAATCCAGAACTCAACAGTGATTTGATTCCAAGTGCCGTCTCCGTCAAGGCTCACGCTATCAGCAACTCTTATTGTGTCGCTGCCATCAAAGCTGTAAGCGCCACCAATCTTTCCATCGCTTGTCCAAGTTGCTCCAGTGATTGCTCCGTCGTTATTATATCCAGAATAATCCTCGACTGTGCTGGCGCTTTCTGTGTTGAAGCTCATCAGCAAGTTAGTTCTTGATGCGCTGTTCTTGTACCAGTTATGCGTTAAGTAAACGTTGTCTCCGTTTGCATCCTGAACATTCTGAGCAGTGCACGTTAACACTTCATCAGTTGTGTCTGTGCCTGATGCTGATGTCAACAAAGGGTTGTCCTGTGTTGGAGGCACTGGGCAAGCGCTTGTGTCATATTCGCACTGGTCAGTATCCTCGTTGCAAGTGTCTATGCTGCAGCCTAGGCTGTCATCACAAATTACTGCTGCTCCGTTCTGGCAGCCTAGTGTTGCATCACAATATTCTGCTCCGTCACAGAAAACGTCATTATTGCAAACTGAATTGTCGAGGCTATGCACTATTAAGTTATTATCCTCGTCACAACTATCCACTGTGCAGCTTACTCCGTCATCAACGCTGAGAGGAGTGTGAACAATCTGGTCATTATCCTCATCACAGCTGTCTGCTGTGCAGTATAATCCATCATCTATAACTAAAGCTGTTCCTGGTTGACAGGTATTGAATGCATCACAGATTTCTACTCCATTACAGAACACGCCGTCATTGCACTCTTCATCTGTTGTGCACTGAGCACACCTGATATCATTAGGATAAATTATTGGTGCTCCGCAAATATTATTCTCGCATGTGCATCCTTCAAGGCAGGCGTTTGTTACATCTGTGTATTCATAGTAATCAGTGCCTACGCATCCACTTAATTGTATACAACTGGTATCTGCGCATGTGTGCGTTGCGTCACAGGCCGCACTGCATTGTACAGTATCGCATGTGTTGGCTATTGCCGGATCGCTTGTTGTGCATGTTCCTGTTGGCTCTTCACACACTGATGTGAATTCTTCCCTGTAATCCCAGGTGAATGGATTATTGTCATAAGGAGTGTTGTCGCACTTCGCGATTCCTGACAAATCATAGGCAGTGCAGTCAACTGGTGTTCCTGCTACGCAAGCAGTGGCCACACAGGTTTCTAACCCGTTGCATGTTAATCCATCATTGCAATCAGCATCTACTGCGCATTCAGGCCCAATTATTTCTTCTTCTCCTACCTTGACAAAGTCAGGGTCATTCCTGTTAGCATATGATTTCTGGATGTAGCATGATCCGCTGTCCCTGGATACTTTTGAAATCCTTACTTCATCTAAGGCTCCGTTTAGGTATCTTGTATTGTCTGGTCTTCTGCCGATGCTGACTGGGACTGTGCTTGGGTTTATTGTTCCGCTGGCAGCTATACTGTCGTCTAGAACCCCGTTTCTGTACAATTTAATTCCTTCGCCGCTCTTATAAGTGCATGCTACGTGGTACCATTCGCCTGTGTTGTAGTATTCGCTTAGCTGGTCATCTGTTTCCTTGTAACCGCTGCTTAGGTAGTATCCGCAGAACATCTGGCTGTTGCCTCCACCGTCAAATCCTATCTGGTAGCTGCTTGCAGTTGTGCTTCCAGCCAATCTTTTGTCAATTATAGCAGTTCCTTTTTGGTTATCTACTCCTGATTTGACCCAGAATTCCATTGTCATCTCAGTCCATGCTCCGGTTCCATCAAGGCTGTCAGAATCAGGTGTGTTTATGTAATCATCTGTTGCATCAAAGCTGTCTGCTCCATCAATTATTCCTTGCGCATCCTGGTTCAAGCCATTCATTGGCTCTCCATTATTGGCATATGATGATGAGTCTGTTGATGTTCCTGATGTTTCTTCCAGGTGTTGAACTAATACATAGTTAGAGTCCCATACTCCCGTCGGGTTGGCAAGGCTTTGCGTTTCTTCATTGCCGTAATACATGTAAACGTCTTTTCTCTGGTCGCAAAACATTGCAGGTATTCTTACCCAGGCTACTAAGTGGCCTGTTGCAGAATCATATGTCTCAATTTCAAAGTCCAGCTTTTCAAGGTTTGAGTCAGTGAACATTATGTCGCTGCCGTCTGTTTTTGCTTTTGCTTTGAGGTCTGCATCAGTAATATCTATTAGTGTTGGGAAGTCCTGAAGCTCTGGCACTGGGGTGTAGCTCTGAGTGTTTATCAAAACAGGTGCTGCATTTCTTGATAATGTAACAAGGTCGTTGTTATTCATAGCAGCCCATGTTCCCTGGGATGATTCAGGGTATTGTGAAGCAGCTGCTGAGTAACCAGTTGTTGAGTCATAATAATAGTACAGTGTGTGCGCTGAATCACTTGCTCCTCTGAAAGCCCACATCTTCTCGCCGTTACTCATGATAAAGTTCATATAGCCAGTCTCGCCGTCAGCTCTCAATGCATTCACTGCTGCTGCAATGCCGTTCGTTACATGCCAGTTATTCTCTTCGATATACTTCATCACAATCAGGAAGTATATTTCTGTGTCACACCTCTGATTGTCAGCGCAAACATTAGAGCAGGTCAATGGGTGAGCTGCCAAGTATTCTGCCCCTAAAATAGCTTTGCCCTTGTCAACGTTTATTCCTCCATTATGCTCGAAAGTCCAGGTCTTGCCATTGAATTCTTTTTCAAAAGGATGCGGATTCGCTGTTATCTGTAGGGTATGGTTGCAACATCCGTTGATGCAGTTCCTTACATGAGACATGACAATCTTAGGATCAATTGAGCTTACCTGAGAAACTGCTGCGTTAAACAGAGGGTCAGAATAAGCAGTTAGCTTGCTCCTCTGAACAGTTGAAGCAGTGCCGTAATCTGTGTAATAGCCAATGCCCCATCCATCAACGTTTCCTGAAACTGAAAGAGCTTTTATTGAGTTAGGAGCATCTATCAAGTCTCTCTGCAACTTCCCATCAGGAATATTGTCAGAGATTGCTCCGTACAGCCTGCAGTTCTCAGGAGCATCAGCATTAATTGTTATTAATTTCCTGTACTTCCAAGCGTCAATTGCTAATGCGGTTGTGAAATTAAAAGCCTTACGAGTAGTTAGTGAGCCGTCTGTCACAGTAATGTTCCATGTATAAGTCTTCTCAGATTCAAGGCCGGCGATATTCACAGTGTAAACGCCATTAAGCACATTAGTTCCACTGGCAGAGCCAATATTCGGAGTTGTGATTACTGAATAATTCATAGGGTCATTATTCGCATCATACAATTCAAAGCTCAGTTGAGCAAGGCTTGTTGATATGTTAGCTGCCTCATCAACAGGAGCAGCGTTCAAGACTAAAGGCTTATGAGAGGCTAGTTCTTCTCCGCCAACAGTAATGAAAGCAGAAGGATTGTTCTGGTTGTTGTAGCTGGTTTTGATGTAAGATTCAGTTCTTGCTGTGTTAGATAATCTTACCTCGTCGAGAGTTCCTTTGAAGCGTCTATTGTAAGTGTCTGCCCTGTCACCCATTGATGTGCTCATTGCAGGCCAGGTTAGCGTTGCTGCAGTGCTTGATGGAGTGCCTGCGTTTAGATAGAGATTAGCTGTTTCCCCGTTATATGTTCCTACCACATAATACCATGTGTTAAGAGCAGCTGACTTGCTTAAGGTTTTGTTGTTTATGTATAAGTACATGTTTCCATTGTTGTATTGCAGAAGAGAACCTTGCAAGACCCAGTTTCTCTGGGAAATGACTGCTCCTTGCTGAGCGCTTGTTGCATACATCCATCCCTCAAATGTGAATTGGTTTTCTGAATTGAACACTTGTGGCATCACAGTTATGTCGTTGCTTCCGTCGAACTGATCTGCCCCGTCAATCTTACCAGTTACATCTTGTAAGACGCCATTCAGAGGTGTTCCATCATTATTGTGGCTGGTTGAATCGGTCGTTATTCCTGAAGTTTCTTCTAGGTGCTGAACAGCTAAGAAATTGGAATCCCAGACTGCTTCTGCATTCTGCTGGTTGCTCACTGTTGGATTACCATAGTACATGTACAATAAAGTGTCTTGTGTGGATGATAAGAAGGGCACTTTAACCCAAGCCATAAGATGGCCGTTTGCTGCCACGTATGTTTCTATCTCGTGGCTGAGCTTGGTTACTCCATCAGCGCTTGTGAACAATAAGTCGTCCCCGTCGAGCTGGGCATGAACACCAACACTTGCATCTGTGAAATCTATCAGCACAGCGAAATTAGTTTGGTCTCCATTAACTTTTGTATGGTCAATTGTTATTGCTTTCCTGTAAAGCCAGCCTGGCATTGGCCAGAGCGAGGCTTCCGGTGTTGTGAATGTGAATGTTTTTGTAGTGGTTATATTATCTGCTCCAGAATCAACAGCAGACACTCTCCAGCTGTAAGTTGTATCTGGTTGGTTCATGTTGGTTGGTGTATATGAATATACTCCGTTACCCACGCCATGCCATTCAGTGGCAGTAGCCCATGAGCCAGAAGCATCAGTCTCAACCTTTATGTCCATTTTGTCATAACGATAATCAACTGCTTTAAAGGATAGAACAGGGTTTGATGAAACATTCACAGAGTTATTAGCAGGAGTTTCTTCCTTTATGAAAGGCTGAGGTGCTCCTGGTAGAGGTTCATAAACAGCAGCGCCTAATCTTTTCTCGCTATAGTATAGATTGTTTGTTCTTATTCTTGGTGTTGGTGAGTATGCTGATGTTTCATAAACTCTGACAACTCCTAAGCTGCTTATGCTTATCAGTTCGTTCTGGTCGTCGTTGTCTATGTCTTGGACAATTGTTGAGGCAATAGCTTGTGCGCCAGTAATTTTCTCAATCAGGGCGTAAGATCCGTTGTAAATCCAGATATCTCCTATTGCTCCGACTATTTCTAATTTCTCGTCTCCAATAACGTCAGCCATCTTAGGAGGTTCGATATAATAACGAAGGACAGCATCTGCTTGCCATCTGCCTATATCCCAGACTGTTGCATTGGTTTCTCTGGCTGTTATTAATTCTAAGTTTCCATCTCCATCAATATCATAAATAGGGAAAGGAGAATGAGTGCCTAAGCCAAGATTGAGATTGCATTTGCCAGGCATTTTCTGACCAGTCGCACCATCAATAACACAAATGCCTCCGCTAGTTGTGGCCTGATTTAGTGTTACTGCATCAAGCACTCCGTCGTTATTAACATCTATAAGTTCAGGCGGATGGCTACTAGCTACGATATCTCCGTGATACCACAGAAGTGACAGGTTGTCAGCATCATACGCTTGAGGCCCTTTGCCAGGAGTAGGATAGCCTGGATAATTGGTAGATCGGTCACTCATGTATATTTCGAATTTTCCGTCATTGTTCGCATCAGCAGCTGAGAGCCCTCCCCAGCATGGCTTCCATGAAAAAACTTCCTTAATTATAGCTCCATCTGTTCCTCTTAATTTTCTCAGTCTGCCAGTACCATTCTCTCCTTGGGTGATATCAGCTGAAGTTACATAGACATATGGATACTTATTACCTTCAGTGTCTAAAATTATAAGATGGTGATCTCCTGATGACACTGGAACATTCCAATATACTGAGCCGTTATTTGCATGCAAAGCAATAGTTCTATGCGCCGCGGCAACTACAAGTTCAGGGATGCCATCATTATTCAAATCATGAATATCAAATGGTGCGTGAAGAGGAATTTCTGAATTAGTGTATTCCCATATTTTTTCTCCTGTCAAACCATTTAAGCCAACTACCTTGCCTTGTCCTGTTGCAAAAACTTCGTAAATACCGTCATTATTAACATCAACAGCAAGAGGGCCAATATACGTTTCTACTACACTCATATTGTACGTCCATTTCAGCACGAATGCTTGAGCTGTAAAGCTGTAGGTTTGCGTTGTCCATGCAGTTCCGTTGTTGACTCTTACTCTCCAGTAATATTTCTTGCTCTTAACGTCCATGCCGCTTGTGTGCTGCGTGTAGATGCCATTCTTCCCGTTTTGCGGTGTTCCTATTGCTTCCCACGTTCCTGTTTTGTTGGTTTCAAAGATTACTGTTAAATCATTATTTTGTGGGTCTGCAATATTAGCTGATAGTCTCGGGTTATAATTAGCATTCTGATTATTAGGATAAGCTTGGCTTATGACGACTTCGCCTGCAGCGCTAACGCTAAGTGCTGATGTTGTTATTGTCAGAACGATAGTGATTATTGTTATCAGAAAAAGTTTATAGAACTCAGTTTTAGATGTGTTCATTCTTATTTCCCCCGCTATTATATTTTAAACACGATTTAAGGGGGAGAAACCGATATTCATTTATATATGTTTCTCTTTTTCACTACTGCTTGATAAAGAAGCTTATTTAGGAGATGTTTTTTCATTTAGAGGGTTTTTTTCCGAAACATTTTTAAATTTTTAGCAATCGCTGAATTTATCATGATGAAACCCAATCATAAGGTGCTTTTTTGCATTATAATCCTGATTCTTATAGTCATATTTGCAGTTGGATTGATTGGCTGTGCTAAGAAAGAAATTCAACTTGAGCAGGGCACTAATGAAAGTAGCGTTGCTGATACAAAAATGAATGATACTGCTGAGGATGCGCCTGTTGCCGAAGACAAGGGAACTATGCAAATAGATAACAATTCGAGTTCTGTACCTAACGAGAACGAATCTTCTTCTAAGAATGATTCTGCTGATGCTATTGAAGAGCCTAGCGAACCGGTTTATTTTCCAGAAGATCCTGAAAAAAACATATACGGTTCAGAATAAGAGCAGGATAAGAGAATAGCATAAAAATAACTAGCTCTAAGATATTATAAGAAAGAAATACAAAGGAATAAAATAAAAAATTTTACTTAATACTACTTTTTCTTTACGCCCTTGTAAATCAAAAAGATTGCACAAGCAACTACGAGCAGAGCAATTATTCCGATGAAAATCCATGGCGTTATGGTTTTCCCTGTATTCTCGCCGGTTACCATGCCTGTGATTTCATTATTATTCTCAGCCTGATTTTCCTCAGATGCTCCTGAAAGAGCAGCGTTTTCTCCACCTTCATTTTCAGTGGAAGTGCCTTCTATGGTTGTTATTGCTGGCGCATTGTTTCCTTGCCCAGAGCTAGCTGTTGCTGAGCCAGTGGCTGTGTTGTTTGTTGAGCTCTTCTTTACTGTGCACGTCTGGGTGTTGGTTTTTTTGACAAAGCCATGAGTGCAGTCTTGGGTTTGTTTTCCTTTAATGCAAACTGACCAGTCACCGCATGTCCAGTAATCAGAAGGAAGGGAACCTCCTCCGCCACCACCACCGCCTCCGCCGCTGCTTCTTCCGCAGGTTCCGCAATCTACTGTGCAAGTAGAGCAGTCCTCTTCTCCGTTGCAGCTTCCGTCACCGCAAGTGCTGCAGCTTCCATCAGGAGGAGTAACGCAGGTATCTTGTGTTGTGCCGTTAATGCAAACGAGCTGGCCTGTTCCGTGGCAGTTCTCTGTTCCAAAGCAATTAGTTACATTGCCGATGTAATCTTCATCGTTTGTTCCATCGCAATCATCATCAATGTTGTTGCAATTATTATCTGATGCAGGCCCAGAGGGGGTTCCTACTCCAGACCAAACTCCTGCTATGCAGGATTCATTATTGCCTGCGCATAGGCCGTTCTGGTTTTCAGCAAGCCTTAATAGGCTTTCATCAATTGCTCCGTCGCAATCATCATCAAGGTTGTTACATAACTCTTCAACTGGAACTGTTTCTCCGACGCATTCTGTGCTCCATGTTCCATCAATGCATGATTGTGTTCCTGCAATGCATTCACCGACATCTGAGCCACAGATTCTTGGTGGCTCTCCGTTAGTGCAGTCGCAATTATCATCAACTGTTCCATCGCAGTTCTCATCAACAGAGCCTTCGCAGACTTCTGTGCCTGGAGTTCCTGCTGTGCAGGTGTCATGGGTTAATCCGCTTGAGCATATTAGTTGTCCTGTTGCTGCGCATGCTCCTACGCCGCAAGTAGTGGGTATTGCGACATAATTATTATCTGCAGTTCCATCGCAGTTCTCGTCAATGTTGTTACAGTCATCATCTAGTCCTGTTGGAGCTCCTGCTGTGCAAGTGTCAGTTTCTACTCCGCTAATGCAGACCATGTCTCCTGTTGCTGCGCATGCTCCTAATCCGCAGGAAGTCGGCATGGTGAAGTAATCCTCGTCAACAAGGCCGTCACAGTCATCATCAGCACTGTTACAACTCCAGTCAGAATCAAAAGCTGAAGTTAATGGGATGCAGCTGTCTACAACTGCTCCGCCTATGCAACTTGTATCACCTGAGGTTATGCATACCCCAATTCCGCAGCTTGTGATTTGTGAAATGTAGCTTTCATCATTTATGCCATTGCAGTTCTCGTCAACGCCGTTGCAGCTCTCATCAGCTGCTGCTGGGTTTATTGCTGCGCTGTTGTCGTTGCAGTCATTTCCAGGTGTTTCAGCGCATCCTGAAGGCACGCAATTAGTTCCTAAGCATAATCCGCTTATTGAGCTGCTTATGTAAGAGTCGCTATCAACGTCACAGTAATATTCTGTGGCTAAGCAGGCGTCATCCTCGTCAACATTGGTATCGCAATCGTTATCTAAGCTATCGCATATTTCCAATGCTTCTGGGTGGATTGCTGCGTTGCTGTCGTCGCAATCAGCTCCGAGAGTGCAGTCCACTCCGTAGCCGTCATTATCATTATCTATGCATACCTTTAAGGATTCTGCCTGCACATTATCGATGTAGAATGTACCTATTCCATCGTTCCATGTGGCAAAGCTTATGTGTGAAATCTGTTGGAGCGCATGATTAAAGGCTCCGACGCCTTCTGCCCTTAGCACATCATTAACGTACGCATCATAAGTCTGGGATTGAACATCAATGTCCAGCCTTATATTATACCATTGGTCCATCTGCAGGTCGTCTGCGATTATCTTCCATTGACTTGAGTTTGAAGTTGACTGATTATATTCCTGAGCTATCAGGCTCATGTTTGCTCCCGGCACACTACTTCCATCTTTGTGATAGAATGCCAACACGAGGAATCTTTCTCCCTCTGCTGAGTTTGGCCCTCTTTGGCCGTCAGTATCTACTCCTATCATTTGATGAGCTGCTCTGTCAACATCCCTGTAGTTTAATATAGTATCAATATAAACATCCCATTCAACTGATACTCTTCCTGGCTGAGGGACAACGAATTCCTGGCTTAGGTAAGAGTTTCCTGTTGTGCTCTCTGCTAATTTTGCCTTCTTGCCAGAATTACCGCCGATATTCTCAGTGTTCAATGTTAAAAGTGTTGGATCTTGCCCTGAAAATCCTTGACGACTATCATACCAGTCCTGGCCTGCAGCATTGGTTCTTAACTCATCATCATTATTAACTGCATTGAATGAAGAATCTGCTATCAGCGGAACTCCTATTGGCCCGAAGATTGCATTGACAAACTTATTTTTATTCATGATTATGTTCATGGTCTTTTCGCTTCCCACTAGGTTTCCATTCCATCCAAGGAAAGCCCATCCTGAGCTAGGGATTGCTGCCAGCTGCACTTCTGAGTTAGCAGCATAAGGCGCTGTGAGGCTCGGAACAATAGCTCCGGAGCCTGTAATGTTCATTGTAAGGTTATAAGACCTTATGGTCTTGAATGTGAATTCTTTATACGCGGACTCTACGCCGTCAGTCACATCAACATACCATGTGTATTCTGTGCTAGGCTGAAGCCCGCTGACAGGAACGCTCACTCTACCATTACTTATCCCGCTGGCAGAAGCGCTACCGATGTCAGGGCTGGTGCTGACTGTGTAGTCCATAGGATCATTGAAATTATCCCACAAGTCAAAGCTTAACTCAGTGATGTTGAAAAGAACATCAATCTCCCTGTAAGCAGGAAGCTCATTGATTATCGCAGGCTTTGATATGGCAGCTTCTTCTTCGCCGACTATTATGAATGGCGTAGGGTCATTTTGATTGTTGAAGCTGGTTGTGATATAAGCAGCACTCCTTGCAATATCTGAAATTCTTATTTCATCTAGCTTACCTTGGAATGCTCTGTTTCCTGTTAACCTGTCACCGATATATGTTGACTGGTTTGGCCATGTTAGTGTTGTGGTTGTTACTGATGGAACATTGTCATCAATATACATCCTAGCTATTGTTCCGTCGTATGTGCCTACAACATGATGCCACTCATAGGTATTTGTTATTCTTGAAACAGTTTTTCCGTTAACAAACATCTGAATCTCTCCTGTTGCAGGGTAGTGTCGTATGAACATTCCGTTTTGTAACAGGTCTCTTTGCGCAATCAGGTAACTTTCTTTGGTTCCTGTTAAATAATACCAGCCTTCTACCGTAAACTGGGTTTGACCGGTGAAGATTTGCGGCAATATTGTTTTGCTGCTTACGCCGTTGAATTCATCCGCTCCGTTTAACTTTCCTTCAACGTCAAGAATGACATCAGTAGGACTTCCATCATTATTTTTATCAGTTGAATCAGTAATAATTGTTCCTTCTGTTTCCTCTAAGTGATGCACAGCTAAGTAGTTTGAGTCCCACACTTCTTCAGGGCTCTGCTGGTTTTCAGCAAGATCATTTCCGTAGTACATGTAAAGGATTGTGTCTTCTATTGAAGATAGAATTGGCACATTAACCCAAGCGACCAAATGACCAGTTAACTCATCGTAACTTTCAATCTCATGAGCCAATTTAGTTCCGTCACTCAAGGTGAATAAGATATCGTCTCCGTCTTCTTGTGTTTTTCCTATCATACCAGAATCAGTGAATTCTATCAGCACTGGGAAGTTATTCAATGTTCCGTTGACCTTTGTGTAATCAATTGTTATCTGTTTTCTGTAAGCCCAGCCAGGCATTTCCCATATCTGGGGCTTGGTTGTGAACTTGAAAGTCTTTTCAGTTACAATATTATCATTATGAGGGTCAACAGCAGTGACTTTCCAGTAATATGTGGTGTCCCATCCATTCATGTTAGTTGGAGTATAACTATACCAATCATTTCCAACGTCGTGGAAACTGGCAACATTCTCCCAATCACCAGAAGCATTGGTGCTAATATCAATATCCATAAGATCGTAATGGAAATCAATAACTTTAGCAGAAAGGGTCGGGTTCAGCTCGACATTGATTGCTCCATCAATAGGGGTTGTTTCTTTTATAATGGGTTGAGGAGCACCTGGAAGAGGAACATAAACTGCGGCTCCCATGTGTCTTTCACTATAATATAAGTTATTTGTTCTTATTCTTGGCGTCGGTGAATACGCTGATGTCTCATAAACTTGGACAACACCAAGACTGCTTATGCCTATGAGCTCGTTTTGATCATCATTATCAATGTCTTGAACTATAGTTGAAGCAATTGCATCTGCACTAGTAATTTTCTCAATAAGAGCGTATGAACCATTATAAATCCAAATATCGCCGATAGCTCCAACTATCTCTAATTTATCATCACCAATAACATCTGCCATCTTAGGAGGCTCAATAAAACGATCAAGAACAGCATCGGCCTGCCATAAAGTCATATCCCAAACAGTAGCATTACCATCTCGAGCTGTTATTAATTCTAAGTTTCCATCACCATCAATATCATAAATTGGGAAAGGAGAATGCGTTCCTAAGCCAAGGTTAAGGTCGCATTTGCCAGGCATTTTCTCCCCAGTAGCACCATCAATAACACAAATGCCACCGGATGTCGATTTCTGATTAAGCCCGACAGCATCAAGAACACCATCATTGTCAACATCAACAATAGCCATTACTTGGCTGCTCGCCAAAAACTCAGGATGAGACCAGAGCAGCGTTAAATCATCTGCATCATAAGCCTGCAATCCTTTGGCAAAATTCTGTGGGGAGTAATCCGTGTTCCTGTCATTCATGTATATCTCGAACTTTCCATCGTTGTTTGCGTCGGCAGCTGATATTCCTCCCCAGCATGGCTTCCACGAATATACTTCTGCCATTACAGTTCCATCTGTTCCTCTTAATTTTCTCAGCCTGCCAGTACCATTCTCTCCGTGATACATATCTGCTGAAGTTATATAAACATAAGGATATTTGTTTCCGTCGGTATCGAGAACTAATAGGTGGTGATCTCCTGAACGAACAGTGACATCCCAATAAACTGAACCGTCATCAGCGTGCAAAGCAATAGTATGAAATTCTGCGGCGACAACGAGTTCTGGTGTTCCGTCGTTATTTAGGTCGTGGATGTCGAATGGTGCGTGAAGTGGGATTTCTGTGTTGGTGTATTCCCAAATTTTTTCTCCTGTCAAACCATTTAAGCCAACAACCTTGTCTTCACCAGTTGCAAAAACTTCGTAAATGCCATCATTATTAACATCAACAGCAAGAGGACCAATATAAGTCTCATTAACAGCCATATCATAAGCCCACTTCAAAATAAACGGCTGAGCTGTAAAGTTGTAGATTGGACTAATCGTTTCAGTTGCTCCGTCAAATACTTTTACTCTCCAATAATATTTCTGGTTTTCAATTTCCATTCCAGAAGTTCTTTGATAATAAATTCCTTCTTCTCCATTCTGGGTTCCTATTGTTTCCCAGGTTCCTGTCGCGTTAGTCTCAAAAACAATAGTTAAATCATTGTTATTAGAATCTTCGACGAGAATTGAGAGTCTTGGATTGTATGTCGCGTTTTTATTGCTAGGCTCAGGATTTGTGAATCCTATGAGCGCGCTGGCGCTCATCGCCAGAATAAGTATTGATACTATCAGTGATAATATTACGATTATTACCTTGTTATGAGTGTGCATATTTTTATCCCCCGTTGGAAGCTTTATTCATTAAAGCAAGAATTTCGATATATTTATAAAGATTCCGTTTTTACTCTAACTAAGTAACGAATATCGCTTTTTCTCCAGAATCTGCTTGATTAGTTAAAATATATGTATGCAATATCTAGTATGCATCAAAGAGCATTCAGTTATTGAAGGCTCGTTCTTGATTCTGGTTGGTAAAAGCGCTTTCCTCTATCTTCGGCAAGAACTCAGCACTGCTACAAGCCATTGCTGCTTCAATAATATCAATCGGCCAGCCTACGTTAATAAGCGCAGCCTTAACGTGATCCTTTGAAAATCCTCTCTTCGCCGCTTCTACAATGTAATCATTCAGCTCCCAGGTATCATCTGTGAGTGTCTGGCTCTTTTCAACAGAATCCTGCTTCTTCTTAAATTGAATAAACATTAATGCAACAACTACCATGACAACAAAAAATCCTGTAATGAGCAGATTCCGTGGCTTTGTGCTATGATCATTTGTCACCATGCCAGTAAGCTGGTCTGAAGACTTTTTTGTCTTGCTGGCTTCTGCCTCAGCAATTTCTTCATCAGAGCCAGAACCTGTTAAGACGTTAGCGCTGCCAGTTTTTTCTTCCTCACCTGGCAAGACAGCAAAATCATTTCCTCCGAAAGAGTGAGTATCAACATCCGGCTCAACCACAGGGTTTGCTACAGGCTCAATCACTGGTTCATCTGCAGGCTCTGCTACAGGTTCAATCACTGGTTCGCAAGTTTTGGTATTGGTTTTTTGTACATCTCTTCCAGCATCATTGCAAAGCTGGATTTGCTCTCCATTCACGCATTCGCTCCACTCTTCGCAGACCCAATCGAAAATTGTTGGAAGCGAGCCACCACCTCCTCCGCCACCGCCTCCGCCAGAGTCTGGTGGTGCTGGGCATTCGCCGCAGTCAGAGCTGCAGGAACTGCAGCTCTCGCTTGAATCACAAACTCCATCTCCGCAATCAGGAACAGGCAGAACAGTCAATGTTGCTCGATTAGTATAAGCAGACCTGTTGCCTGAAGAAGCAATAAACCTTACCAGTTCAAAGCCATTCCAATCAGCAGGAGCATACAAGTCAACAATACCCTTAACAATAGACACAGTTATGTTTTTATTGCCGCTAGCTCTGAAGCTAAGAGTTGATTTCAAAGGGTCCTTAAAGCAAGCACTAAGGTTATAAGCATTCTTCAGCAACTCATCCTCATTCCACGACAAATCCGGCAAGGTGCAAGCAGTAATATTATTATTTGGAGCTGGGCAAGTTCCGCAGTCTCCGCTACAAGTTGTGCAGTTTTCCTTGCCATTGCAAACTTTATCTCCACAAACAGGAAGAACAGGGCACACACCGCAATCCCCGCTACAAGTTGTGCAGTTTTCTTTTCCGTTACAGATTTTATCTCCGCAAAAAGGAGAAGCGAGAATCAACAAGGATGAGGAATTACGGCTAGTGCCATAAGCTTTGCCGTCAAAAGGAGTAATCTGGCAAACCCAACGCTGGCCGACTTCAGTGTTGCTTGCAGTAATTACAGTCCTGTTAGCAAAAGCAGACATCAAACTGGAATTCCTGTACCACTGATAAATATTAATCACCTTATCACCGTTAGCATCAGTCGTGGACTGATTATAACAAGTCAAGTTAGCATCAGTAGTATTATTAGGATAATCAGAAGCCCTCAGCAAAGGAGTTGAATGAGTAGGGGCAATATTCTGCGGAGGAGAAGAAACACAAGGCAAGGCGCCGACATAACTGCCAGTGCTGCTCATAGTGCAGGCAGGGCTACCTGATTTTGGAGTAACATCATTACCAGCCAAGTTCGTGAAGAGAGGATCTGCCTCTTTGCTGTGGATGTCCCATGTGCCGTCCCAGTAAGATGAGGCTTTTGCATCGCTCAAACTCTCGAATTGGTTCATATCACCGCTAGTGCTCCATTTCATGAATATAGGATAGCCTCCTGATGGACTGTAGTATAAATTGTAATCATAGAAAATATTATTTGATGGGCTTCCTGTCTTGAATAAAATCTGCTCTTCATCAGCGTAAAAGATGTTGTCTTTAAAAGTCATATCTGCTGCGAATGCGTTATCCTCTATTCCGTACAGCGCCCTGCCGTATCCTGCAAAAGTATTGTGATTAATATTCCAGTTCTTAACACCCAGATCCCTCCAATCTGCTTTAATCGCATAGCTCTTGAAAGATGTTGTTTCATTCCAGAGAAGTTCTCCGTTAAGGATTATTTGGTTGTGGTGAAACTTGCAAGGGTTCTGTGACTGGCTTGCGTCTGCAGGGGCAAAGCTAACGCCCATCTCGCTATCGTAAATCTTGTTATTATACCATTCAGAATTGCTGCAGTAGTTTTCTATTTCCAGCTGCGAACCTTTACCTTTTGAAAATGTGTTGTCATGCACAACACTATTATCGCATTCATCTGGCTCATTGGTGGCTAATAGAATGCCTCCATGCCAATAAGTAAATTTATTATTGTAAATCTCGACTTTTCCTTTGTGATTAAAGACAAATATTCCTGATGTTTCTTCTAGCTCATTTTTCATGTCTTCTCCATACCAATTCATATTGGCGCGGCCATTAAAATAATTATCTCGGATGATTATATTTGTCCTTCCAGGTATATCGTGGTTCAAGACTTCAATTCCGAGATGCGCCCCGTCAAATGAGCATTCTCGCACTACGACATTTGATTGGTCATCAATAGAAATATCATTGGAGCTATATTTGAAATTCAATCCTCGGACTATTATATAGCTGCTTGATGTTATGCTGTTTTTTCTGATAATGAGCGGCTGTAAATAATCAGAAATATAGAGAGAAATACTGTTCGGATTTTTTCCTGTGTCTGAAAACTTGACGTATGCTTCCTTAGTTGAGGAGTCATACCATGTGTTTTCAGGGTAGCTTGAGCTCAAGAAATTTGACTTGTCAGACCATGTGAAGAATTTTGTCCCGCTCTTATAGTAGATTCTGGGATTGTCTACTTCGCTAGAAGATAGCTTGGTTTTCCAAACACCGCTTCCAAGGCTTGTCCATAAAGAGTTCGAACCATTAGCATAGCCTTTATTATAGTTTGTTATATAAACATCATTATCAGGATAAGCTCGTATAGTCACGTTGGCTGTGAAGTCATTGTTTTCTAGAACATAATTCCCATTATATTCCCCGCTTAATATATATAATGTATCCCCGCTTGCCAGATTGTCTAGTCCTTGCTGCAAATCGCACCATGGCGTTGAAATGTTTTTTGCTTGAGTTGTAGAATAAGTATCACTGCATTTTGTGTTCTGTTTGTTCACGTAGTATGTTGCTGCGCTTGTTATATTTATAACTAGTATCAGCAACACTGCGAATAATATTGCTTGCTTTCTCATTTTTCGCTCTCTTTGAGGTCTGTGTTCTCAAACTCTATCCATTTCTGGATTTCGTTAATTGAATCTTCAGTTTGGATTTGAGTATCGCTTGGCTGAGGGTACATTAAAGGTTCGGGCTCAGTGTTAGGTAAGAATTCAGAATCATGCATTCCTAACACAGTCTCGATAATCGAGGGATCCCATCCCACGCCGGACAATTCTGACCTTACCCTCTCCCGGGTATACCCTATCTTAGAGGCTTCTTTTACGTATTTATGAAGCTGTTCTAAGTGTTCTATATTATTTTTTGAATCAACCCTTTTTAAATCTTTCGAGTATGAGCTGTTTTGGCTGTCATATTCCTCTGTTTTTTGGGCTTTAAGCCTGTGGATTACTGGCTGGTGCTTCTGACTCATTAGCCTTTTTATCTTTTTTTTGCCTCCATGGAAGAAGAATAGCGCTGAGAGGCACATTAAGATTATTCCTGCAGTGATTAAGGCGCTTATGCGTAGTGAATCTTTGCTTCCAAACATTTCTTCTTCTGGGTATTGGCTCTGGATTCTGTTCGTAACTTCAAGGTCTTCGTTTGCTTCAAGGCCTCCTTCCAGTGATAACCCGCTTTGCTTATTCTTTGAGTTAGTTTCTGTGGTGGTTTGGTTGCTTGTTACTTTGCCTGGCTTTTGCTCAGTTGGGATTTTGCTTTCAACCTGGCAGTTTCTGGAATTGGTTTTTTGCACGTTCCTGGTTATGTGTGTGCATGTCTGGGTTTGCTTTCCATTCACGCAGGCGGTCCAGGCTCCGCAATTCCAGTTAGCGCTCTCATTAGTAACTGAGCCTCCTCCACCGCCTCCTCCTCCGCCAGAGCTGGTTGTAGTGCAGACTCCACAGTCAGAGCTACAGGTTGAGCAGTTTTCACCTGCCTCACATGAGCTGTCACCGCAATCAGCAACAGAGTTGACTGTTAATGTAATATTATTGGTTAAATTGGTCCTGTTGCCTGCTGTTGCATTGAAGATTACGTGCTCTACGCCGTTCCAGTTAGCAGTGGCAGAAAGGTTAACCAATCCGTTAGTTCCTATTGTTACTGTGATGTTGCTTGTTCCTGATGATGTGAACGTTAGGCTTTGGTCCAAGGCGTCATTAAAGCAGGAGCTAAGGTTAAAGGCATTAGCTAGGCTTTCATCCTCATTCCAGCTCTTATTCTCAAGTGTGCAGCTGGTCAGGCTGTTATCCACAGGGCAGACTCCGCAGTCATCTTCGCAGGTTGAGCAGTTCTCAACTCCATTGCAGCTGCTATCCCCGCAGAAAGGCTCTGGCGGGCAAGCTCCGCAGTCAGCCTCGCATGTGCTACAGTTCTCATTGCCGTTGCAAGTCCCATCGCCACAGGTTGGAAGAGCTCTTATTGTTAATGAAGCATTATTCCAATCAGACTCATTAATTACTCCATCATAGGATGATTTTACAGAGCACTTCCAGGTCTGGTTTGCTGCTAATAATGATGAGCTCACATTGGTTATGGTAGATACTGTGTTCTTGGTTACTGACTTGCTGCCAGAAGCATATAAGCTTGAGCCATTATAAGTCCTATAATATATAGTCATGCTTGTCATGAAGCCAGTAGAGTTAGCATAACAAGTTAGGCTTTCATTAGTATAATTAGTTCCTGCGCTAGAATTCAATCTTACAGAGATGGTGTCTGGCAATGCATTAATGGTCAAAGCAGAAGAGTTCATGGCAGTACCATTATCTGTTCCGTCATAAGGCTTGACTTCGCACTTCCAGGTTTCTCCGCTAGTAGTGTTGCCTGCATTAACAGTGCTGGCTGTTAAGCTCGAAACTAATGTTGAGTTCCTGAACCACCTGTAACTATTAGTTACAGGGTCGCCATCAGCGTCAGCAGTTGACTGATTATAGCAGGCTAATGTGGCATCTGTTGTGTTATAATGATTATCACTCGCATTCAAGATCGGAGTTGACTGAGTCGGAGGATTATTCACAGGTGGGCAAACTCCGCAGTCATCCTCGCAAGATGAGCAATCCTCGTCTCCGTTGCAAACATCATCGCCGCACTCAGGAGCAGGACCGCTCTCACACGGAACTGCACCGACGTAGCTGCCTGTGCTTGACATGGTACAAGCAGGACTATCAGATTGAGGAGCGAAATCGCCACTCAATGCATCAACTAATTGCGGGTCTGCTTCTTCTCCATGTATTTCTTTACTTGTGTTTGCTGAGAATAATGCTAATGAGTTAAAATAATAATAGTAAGGTGTTTTGTATTGCCAAGTAATTTCGGGAGATTTAGCTGTTTTAAGATAATAAAGATTGTAATCAAAATTAAAATTCGCATCACTTTCCCAGCCACTGAAATTATCCCATGCTTGGAAAAGATAAGTTTGATTAACGTAGCAGATATTATTAGTAATATTTATTCCCGTAGCAGTTTGCATATCACCAACATAAAGGCATTTTGGCTTATTATTCTGTGCGTATCTTTGATTCGTTCGGGTGGCCCAGTCATTGCCAGCATCATAGCAAGTATTATGGTCAAAAGTGAAATCCTCAATAATCGTCGAACTATGGCTGTTCCATAATTCAAGGCAATAAGCAGAATTAACTATTTTATTCCCGCTAAAAGTATTTCTTCTGACAATGGAGCTGCCAGTGCCCTGATAAGTTAAAGCAGCATCTAAAACTTCGCTAATGCTATTGTTAATAATTCTGACGTCACTAACATTGTTCCACAATTGAATCGCATTTCCCAAGCGTGTTTTTCCGCTCCAAATGGCCCCTCCAATCCAAGAGACTTCTAAATTTTGAATTGTTATATTGTGGCTTTTGTATCCTACTTCTACTCCTATTGCTGCCGAATACCTAAGATCCAGGTTTTCGATAATATCGTAATACGTACCAGTCCAACTCCCACCGGGGCCGTAAACATATATTATTATGTCATCTTCTGCTAACTCGATGCTACTGTAGTAAGAAGCAGGATTGGCTGTTGAATAAAGATAAAGCCTGTTCGCTGTTGTGTCATAATAATAATATCCTTGGCCGCCAGCGCTGATCTCATCCAAGCTCCAATTTCTAATGCCAACGCGGGCTTCATTATTAAAGATAATGTTGCCTATTTCCTTGCTGAAGGTGTAATCATACTCCCAAATATTGCCGCCATTATCAATCCACATAGAAGCATTCGAAGCATTAAAGCTTCCAAGAAACTTTGGCTTGTCACCAGTGCCGTAAGCTCCATAAGTAACATAATTATCGCTTGTGCCTCTGGTAAATGTCAGATAATCGTCAGTTGGACATCTCCATGTTTCTCCTCTTTTGAATAAGATGCTGTCACCAGGATCAACCGGAAGAGTGTTTGCCTTGGCTATTGTTTTTATTGGCGTATCCTGCGATAACCCATCGTTTGAATCAACTCCATTAGTTGCATCAACATAGTAAATGTCTCCTGGTCCGCCAACCGGCATTCCTGTTATTGTCGGTTTTCTCAGCATTATCGCTGTGAAACCGATGATGAGTAGCATTGCGGCAAACTGTATTACCGCGGCTTTTCTTCTTCTTGCTTCATCTTTTCTATAATGATATATTAGCGCTTCTATGTGTTTTGCTTGGTAGCCTTTACTAGCTAGCGCGTATCTAATTTGGTTCCAGCTCAACCCTTTACCTAGATGTTTTCTGAAAAATTTATTCCATTCTCCAATTTTTTCTTTTCTTTTCATATTTTCTTTTTTCCGTTCTTATATGATAACCAGATTGTCCTATAATTTCGGTTTAGCATCTCAGAAATTTGTTTGAAGCTGAGGTTTAGATCGTTTTTGAGGTAGGTGACTAGGGCTTCTAGCGGGCCTAGTTTTCTTTCAGAGAAGATGTTACAGGGAATGTTGTATTCTTCTTTTTTTATGGCAAATTTTTCTTTATGCTTCTTTGCTGCCTCATGATAGGCAGTCCAGATGGTTCTGTCATCCCTGTTGAGAAGCTTAGCTATCCGGCTATAATTAAGTGTGCAGTTTTCTTTGAGATATTTGACGGTAATTTCGAGGACGCCAATTTTTCTGTCAGCAAAAATTGAGGCTGGAATGGTAAGGCTTTCTTTTTTGTGCCTTTCTTCTTTGTAAATACCGATAAATGTTTCCAGCGCAGTCAGAAAGTCTTCATCTCGGATAGAGTCATCTACGAGTTCACTTATCCTGTTGTATTTATTAACTGCCTCGATCAATTCAATATACCTTTATGCCTACTGGTATTTAAATATTACTATTTTTATACTTATCTGGTGGTAATTAATCCTATTAGATGAGTATTTTATGGTGAATTCATACTCATCTATTAGGCTAACGACGTTCGGGCATGAATTTCACTGAAAATCACCCCTGCAATCTTGTTCGTTAATTGATTTGGTCCGACTCGTTATTTTAATGAATAATGAGAAACGTTAAATATATAAAACATCAATTTCATAACGCTAATGTACACCAAGACTTCAACTAATTTTTATTATAACAATACAAATCAAAATTTTCACCACTTACTAATAACAAAAGATTTATAAAGAGGCGTGTTTTTCACAATAGAACTGTAAAAGCTGTGGCTTATCTGGAGGGAAACTGTGTTTTTAATTACAGCTACAAAAGCAAAAATTAAAGGCAAATTGAATCTGCCAAAAACCAAGGAAATTCAGGTATCCCCCTTTACAATAACTATAGTCACAGACAATTTTTTATCTGATTATGAAGTGAACGCAGAAGGGTTTTTGCTCACCGAAACACCAGATATTTCTAAAAAAAATACTAACAAAATAATCTTCTCAAAAATCGCGTATGAAAAACAACCGCTGGCTTTTACTCTAAAACAGCTGACTACATCAGGAAGACCAATTTATTACCATATTAATGAAAAAGGAGAGTTTTTCTGTTCAACACACATCTCGCTCCTAAAGAAAGCAGGCGTTAAAATTGAAGAGAATAAAAAAGCTTTGCCGGAATTTTTCATTTACCGTTATGTAATCCCTCCAAGGACAATTTACAAAGGAATTTACAAAATTCTTAATGGCGGAGAAGTGAAGATAAAATTAGTCAATAATAAATGGACTGTCGATTCTGTAAAACTTACTGAATCATTTTACAAAAAAAATGAGCGCTCTTCCGGCACAAAAGCGCATATTGTTAATTTTGCCAATAATCTTCTTAATGATTCTTTGAAAGGGATTTCGTATCCACCAGAGAATATTGGTCTATTAATGAGTGGTGGATTAGATTCTTCGCTTTTATGTAAACTGTTTCAAAAGAATTATAATATTAAAAACACATATTCCGGCGGCTATCCTTTTGAGAGCGCCGAAACTAATACTGAAAAAACCTATGCGATATCCGCCTCACGAGCGCTTGGGACTGACCACACATATTATGAGCCAACCAGTGAAGAATACTTAAGAGGGGTTATAGAAGCAATAAATGCCGCTGAAGAGCCATTGAATCATCTACAAACAGTAGTCATATCCCAACTAATAAAGCAAGGAATCCCACCAAAGAAGAAGCTCATAATATCGGGATTAGGAGCTGATGGGCTTTTTGGTAACGAACTGCAGAACAAAATTTTTAGAGGCAACAAAAGACTCTGGAAGATGATGTCAAAACAGCCACTCTTAGCCATGCTGGAGAAAGCATCAGCATTGACTTCTAAAGGAAAAGGGTTTGTTAAATTCTTAAAGGAAAAGGAAAGACTAACATGTTCTTTCCAAAACCCAAAACATATAATCTGGTCATCTGAAAGATATGGCTCTGAGGAATGGGTTATGAAATACTTTGGCGCAACAGAAGAAGATATAATCAGCGGTAGATACGAGACCATTAAACAATTTGAGAATGAATCAATTTATGATGTACTATTTATTTTGAATGTTCTCGGAAGTTCCCCAGTTACACAGTCTATTTGGTCAAAAATTGCTGAGAGCAATGGCAAAGCAGTGTATTACCCTTTTGACTATGAGCCGCTTATAGATTTCGTGCGAGAACTTGATTGGAAGATTAAATTAAAAAAGCCTAAAAATATTTTGCTTCTAGTTGCAAAAAAAATAAATTTGCCTGCTTTTATAATCAACCGCAAAAAGTCAGGGTTTGGTCTTAATAAGCCAGGATGGGCTGAAAAAGGAGGAGCGTTTGAGCCGCTAGTTTCTTTGGCGTCAAAGGCTTTTGATGAGACTGAGATAAGAAAAATGCAATCATTAGAGCAGAAGAAAGCAATGACTTACTGGAACATACTGAACTATGCAATATGGAAGAGATTATTTATAAATGGCGAGCCCTTAAATAAATTATTGGAAGAACTAAACAATGTAATGGCAAATAAAAAAATCAAGTGAGCATCAAAATGGAGCACGCACGCATATTCAAGGCAGCCTCAAATTTATTTATCGGAAACGCAGGAAGCGTTCTAATAAGCCTAGTAAATATGATGATTCTGACGAGGATTCTTACGACTGAAGAGATGGGAAGATACTCGCTGTTCCTTATGGTCGTCACGTTGGCCTTGACCATTGGCCTAAATTGGTCTGACGCATCAATTGTGCGGCATGGAAGAGAAGAATTTGTCAAGCATAAAAAAATCAACCAATCGTTTTGGGCGAGAGCCTATCTGTTCATTCCCATTTTATTCTTTATCATACTGATTTTAGTAATTTTTGACAATCCAATAACCGCTTATATTGGAATTGAAAAAAGCCTGATTATTTTAGTGGTCGGTATGTTTGTCCTCAATGGACTGGTAAACTTGATTACTGGTGTCCTGCAGAGCATTGACCAAATGAAAAAATCAGCATACGTGCTGTTCGTCCAAAAACTCATTTACCTCGGCGGGCTTTTGCTCCTGCTTTTCAATGCGTTCCATACCAAGCTAAGCATCATTCTTCTCTTAATCAACATCAGCTTTTTATTGACTTTGGTGGTTTATTCGCTGCGGTTCGATTTCAAAACCATTCTGCCGTACAAATTCAATAAAAAATACTTGAAGAAAATATGGGCTTTCTCCTGGCCGCAACTATTTGGATTCTCAGGCATATACGTCATCCACTACATTGACTTATTTGTTATCCGGAAATATTTGGGATTGACAGATGTGGGAGTTTACAGCGTGGCTTACAGCGGGTTCCTGATTATTCAGGGAATGCTCTTACTGATAAATACTGTTTTCATGCCGCTTATTGTAGAGTATAAGGCAAGGAAGAAATTCAATTTGATAAAAGCTTACATAAAAAAGATTCCGTTGATGTTATTTTCATGGACTGCGTTGGCGCTGATGGGAATGTTATTGTCGCGTTTTTTTATACCGCTGATTTTCTCGTCAAAATACATCGCATCAATCCCTTCATTTAATGTTCTCTTGATTGCGAGCATCTTTTTCATTGGGACAGCCTGCCTGATTGCCATAATGAATGCATTCGACTTCATAATTCATCTGCAAGTTATCAATCTGATAACTGCCGCCCTGAACGTGATTGGGGACTTCATTCTCGTTCCCAAGATGGGCATCATAGGGGCTGCTTATGCAACCATGATAGCATTATTCCTTAGTTTAGTGTTGAAAATCATTGTAGTGTTCGCTAAAAGAAATGTGGTTTTAGGAGTTGCCAGCCATGACAATTAAATCGTTTTTCACCACAAGAGTATATGAGCCTTTGTATTACAAGGCTTACAGGAATGACGAGACATTGAAATTTTTTAACTTATACAAAAGACTGCAGTGGAGCAGCCTTGAGAATAATAAAAAGTTCCAAGCCAAAAGGCTATACGCGCTGGTTAAATATGCCTCTGAGAACATCCCTTACTATAAGCGCATTGTTAAGAATAATAAAATAAAATTCTCAGAAGAGACTATTTTTGAAGACATCAGGAAATTTCCTGTTTTGACCAAAGATCTGATTAGAAAGGAATTTGATAATCTTTACAAGGCGCAACAGGGAGTTAAATGGTACTACAACAATTCAGGAGGTTCAACAGGCGAACCTGTGAAATTGATTCAAGATAATAATATGCGGGCAGAGTCATATGCTATTACCAGACTTCAGTTTGAATGGGCAGACTATGAGTTGGGTGAAACGCAAATTAAATTATGGGGCTCTGAAAAGGACATACTCAAGGAGAAAGATCATGTTAAACATAAGCTTGCAAACTGGGCCAGGTCAGTCTATTTGTTGAATTCTTTCATGATGGATGAGAGCATGATGAGGAATTATGTGAACTTCATAAATAAAAAGAGACCAAAGATGATTTTGGCTTATGTCCAGTCTATTTTTGAGTTGGCAAAATTCATTAAAAAAAACAATATCAAAGTGTTCCACCCAAAGTCAATCATGACTTCTGCAGGATTGTTACATCTTGAAGCTAGGCAAACGATTGAAGAAGTTTTTAAATGCCCAGTCTTTAACAGGTATGGATCTAGAGAAGTTGGAGATGCGGCTTCTGAATGTGAGAAGCACGAAGGTTTACATACAAGTATGTTCACGCATTATATAGAAATACTTGATAAAAATTTAAAACAGTGCAGGGAAGGCCAAACCGGAGAGATATATGTAACCTTATTGAATAATTTCACTATGCCATTGATAAGGTATAAAATAGGAGATCTGGGGGCATATACTGACAAAAAATGTAGCTGCGGAAGAGGGTTGCCTTTAATTCAACAAATAATCGGAAGGACCAACTCCATGCTGAAAACCAATAAAGGGGTTTTTGACAGCGTAGCGATTTCAGTACTATTATATTTTTTTAAAGATGGAGTTCCTTTCCAATCATTCTCCAAATATCAGATTATCCAGGAAAAAAAGACAAAAATAATATTCAAAATTATAGTGACTGATCATAAGTTATGGCAGGCCGAGAGAAAAAGAATAGAAGAGAAGTTTAATAAAGTATTGGGTTCAGATGTAGACGTTATTTTCAAAGAAGTTGAATCCATCCCGCCTTTGAAAAGCGGCAAATACTCATATATCATAAACAAGATGAAAAATGAATAAGTTCAAGCTGAACGGATTTTTGGTATATATCATCCTAATCAACATAGTATTCCTAGTTATGCGCATTTTACCTACTGATTATTCTTTTTTTCAGGGGGATTTATTCAGCACGGTTATTTTCATTTTAATACTCGGAACCATGGCTTACCTGTTCTTAGCAGGCAAGAATGATTATTTCATACTATTCTGGCTGTCAGTCCATTTTGCCTGCCCGATGATAAGACTGCCATTCACGCAAATCGGAAGTTTAGGAGTGCTTAATGGGATATTCATCCCGCTAATGCTTTTGAGAACTTTTAATTTTAAAAACAAATATTTCATGATCATCCTTGCAGTTCTCAGCTTATCTATATTTCATTTAAGCGAAGTAAGCTTAAGAATTATTTTGTCTAGGATGTTTGAGATACTGGCGCCTTTTGTTTTCTTTTATTTTGTAATCAAGAAGTGCAAAAAGCCTGAATTCATAATTAATGGGGCCATCGTTATAGCCTGCTTGAGCATACCCTTATCAATATACCAGATAATTGCGCAGCCTGTCGGAGGAGTTCTTGTAGACTGGAGAGGAGCCAGGATTTTCGGCTCATTATTCTGGCCGAACTCGTATGCAATTTATCTATTGGCTCCGATATTGACAACATACATGCTTTTAAGGCATAAATTCACAAAATCAAGGATGTTAATCTTTTTGCTGCTGGTTTTTGTAGACATATTCACTTTTTCAAGGGTTGGCCTGCTATCATTAATGGTTGGCATCATAGCATTTGAGCTGCTGTATGCCAAGGGAAAACATCTTTTATTTAAGAGGACCGCAATTGTTTTCACCCTAATAATAATACTCTTTATCTACAGCTATTATTCGCCTGAGCTGAACCCGCGCTTTACAACATCATCGTTGATTGAAAGGACTGGTATCTGGGATTCCATCCTGCCTTTTATTGAGGGCAATGTGGTTTGGGGCAATGGCGTAGGAAGCTACACGCTTTATCAAGACCAGGTGGTAAAGTCATTATCACCTCACAATTATTATCTTTATATTATATTCGAGATTGGTGTAGTTGGGCTTAGCATAGTTATATTGTTCTTATTTTTCCTAATCAAGGATTTGACAGCCAAAATTAAGCAAAAAAACCTCATTAAATATAGTGAAATTGGACTATCGTTATTATGCGCACTGTTGCTTGCTTCATTAGCAGGAAGCGGATTCAGCCAAGTAAGCGCATTGAATGCATGGGTGCTGCTAGGATGCTTCCTGATTTATGATGAGAAATCAAAAAAAGATAATCATGAAAAAAAAGGTGATAATGAATGAAAAGAATATTGTTTCTACTACCCAAAACACAGCAGGGAGGAGCAGAAACTCAGATGCTCTGCCTTTTGAAAGGCATTGACAAGAGCCAATACCAGCCATACTTAGGACTTCTTTACAAACACCCGGACCTCAAAAACGAATTTGAATCAATCAAAGGTTTGGAAGTGATATACTTTGATAAAAAGGGAAAATTGGACATTTCCATATTTTGGCATATAGTGAAGTTTATGAAGCAAAAAAAAATTGATATCATCCATTCATTCATGGGAAATTATTATTCGTACATCCCTGCCCTATTCACCAAAAATGTAATTGCGATAGGCGGAATAAGGTCAGTGGTTGAGAACCAATACATGACTCCTTTGGAGAGATTTTGGGAATTCAAAGCGCAAAAGCAGCTGATCAATAATAATGAATTTGTGCTTGTATCAAACAGCTACAAAGGAAAAGATTTGTACGTTAAGAAAGGTTTTTGCGAACAAAAGGTAAAAGCAATTCCTAACGGCATTAATTACAAAAAATTCTGTTCTGGCAACAGAAAAAGAATTATTACAGAATTTCACCTCAAAAACAATATTGTTTTGGGTATGGTAGCCCGGCTTGTTAGTGGCAAGAATCACCATGATTTGATAATGGCATTCCAAAAGCTTTCTGAAAATCACAAAAACATTAAATTGCTGATAATCGGAACAGGACCTCTTTTGCAAGAGCTGGAGGAACTATCAAAAAATTTAAGCCTTCAGGACCGCATCATTTTTACCGGGAACAGGAAAGATATTCCTGACATATTAAGCGCTACTGACATTTTTGTTTTTCCTTCAAAATTCCCAGAGGGTTGGTCCAATGTAATCGGTGAAGCCATGGCAGCCGGCGTTCCAGTCGTATCATTTGACATCGGCGATGCAGCAAGAATTATCAAGAACGGATTTGATGGGTTTGTTGTTGGTCAAGACATGAACAAACTAATTAAAGTAACTGAAAAACTAATTGAAAATCAGAGTTTAAGAAAGCGGATAGGAAAAAAAGCTGCTTACAAAATAAAAAATAAATTTTCAGTTGAACAGATGGTTAAGGAATACGAACATCTTTATGTTCACCTCACGAAAAACCTGTAGGTGCCAAAGTGACAACAAAAAAAGAAAGCTTTGTTAGTGTGATAGTAATCTTCAAAAACGAAGAGCGATTCATCAGAGATTGTGTAAATTCGATTCTCTCTCAGAGTCACAAGAATTTTGAGCTCATTCTTTATGATGACGGTTCGAATGATAATTCTACCAATATTATCCGTAATTTTAAAGATAAAAGAATAAAATATTATAAAAACAAGTTAGGAAGAGGCATAGCAGTAACTAGGAATAATGCGCTGAAAAAAACTGAAGGCTCGACTGTTTTTTTTACCGATGCTGACTGCATTGTCAGCAGGGATTGGGTTGCGCAAGGGATTCGAAGCTTGGCAAAAGACTGTCTCGGGGTCGAAGGCAGAACAGATTACATTACCAAAAAAACAACGCTTGCTGATAAAGTAGTGGAAAGCAAAACCGGCAGCGATTATATGACCTGCAATATCTGTTATAAAGCGAGCATATTAAAGAAAATTAATGGGTTTAATACTGATTTTGGCAATATGATGGAAGATAGGGAACTAGCATTCAGGGTTATGAAATATGGAACTATTTTGTTTAACCCGAAAATGAAAGTAACGCATCAAAGGAAGTTCTGGACGTTTCGAGGTATGATTAGCAGATTCAAAGAGCAGGGGAAAACTAAAGTGCTCATGCATAAGCTTCACGGAGACAAAAAATACATTACTGGTAAAGTGGCTTTTCCCACACATTTAGTTTCAATAATATTCCCGCCACTCTTGATTATCAAGGCGGTAAGAGACCGCATTAAAAGTTTTTCCGACTTCAAAGTGCTATTATATTTCTACGTGTGCTACATAGTAGAAAGAGTAAGCATCTGGCGAACTAGTATAAAGAAAGGTGATTTCATATTATAGGAGGCAGAGCATGAAAATATTAATAGTCCACAAATACCATTACCTCAGAGCAGGGGCTTGCACGCACCTATTTGCATTGGCAAACTTGCTTGAGAAGCATGGTCATGAAGTTATGCACTTTTCGATGCACCATCCTAGGAATTTCAAGTATAAACATGAAAACTTCTTCGTCCCATACACTGATTATGCGGAGGAGCTTAAAAAGCGTGGACCGATGCCAAAAATAAAAGCTCTGAAAAGCATGTTTTACTCTACTATTGCAAGGAAAAAATTCAGCGAAGCCCTTGACTTTTTCAAACCAGATGTAATACACCTACACAACATTCACAAGCACCTAACTATTAGTATATTATACGAGGCTAAAAAAAGGAACATTCCTATTGTCTGGACTATGCATGATTACAGTTTAATCTGCCCAAATTATACTATGCTGGCCGGAGGAAAAGTATGTGAAAGCTGCAGGCACCATAATTACTTGGCTCCTGTGATAAAACGCTGCGTCAAAGATTCGCTCCTGGCTAGCGCAGCTGCGGCCATGGAAAAATTCCTGAATGATATGCAAAGGATAGACAAAAAAGTAGATGCGTACATATCGCCAAGCCAGTTCCTAAAAGACAAATTCGCTGAATTCGGATTTGACAAGGGTAAGATTTACTATATGCCTAATTTCTTTAATGTTTCAAAAAAAAGCATTAAGCAAAGTTTCCGCGAAAAATATTTCCTATATTTAGGAAGGATATCTGGGGAGAAAGGCATAATAACTTTGTGCGAGGCAACAAAAAAAGCAGGAGTGCGACTAAAAATACTAGGAGAAGGTCCAATCAAAAATGAGCTCGAACAGCATTATGTCTCAGATAAGATTCAGTTTCTGGGATATAAGACAGGCAAACCGCTAGCGCATATAAGAGAGGATGCGTGGTTCGTTGTGGTTCCTTCAGAATGGTATGAAAACAACCCCTTTTCGATAATAGAATCATTTGCTGATGGGGTTCCTGTCATAGGCGCCCGCATCGGCGGGATTCCTGAATTAATACAAGAAGGCAAAAGCGGGTTTATGTTCACTCCCAAGTCCGTTGATGAATTAACTGACAAACTAAAAATAGCTAGCAAAATGAGCATTGCTCAGCGCAGCCAATTTGGAAAAAATGCAAAGCAATTCATAAAAAGAGAGTATGATCCTGAAAAGTATTATGTCAACTTAATGCAGATATACAAAAAAGTGCTAAAAAATAAACTATTAAAAAAACAAAAATAAAACAGTAGGCTATAAGAAAATGAATCTTTTCCAACATTTAATGTCTAAGAGCAGAGAAAGGAAGCATGAGCAGTTCATGAACTTTTGTAAGCCGACAAATAAGGATAAAGTTCTGGACGTTGGGGCTCAGAATGATGATTATAAGAAATCTGATAATTTCTTGGAGAGAAAGTATCCTTTTAAGAAAAACATCACTGCTTTGGGTGTTGAAAAACTAAATAAGTTCTCAAAAAGATATCCTGAAGTAAAAGCAGTCACATATGGCGGCAAAATCTTTCCTTTCAAGGATAAATCTTTTGATTTTGTGTGGAGCAACGCAGTCCTGGAGCATGTTGGCAACAATCTTAGGCAGAAGCTTTTTGTTTCAGAAATGCTGAGAGTTGCAAAGAAGAAGATTGTCTTCACCACCCCTAACAAGAATTTTCCAATAGAAGTTCATACCAAACTGCCTTTTGTTCATTGGTTAAAAAAAGAGAGCGCTGACAGAATTTATACAAAACTAGGCAAAAAATGGGCTACAGGAGACTACATGTTTTTGCTCAATAAAAAAGATTTGATTAATTTATTGGCTGAAATGAATAAGAAATATCATTTTGATTATAGGGTTATAAATAACAGGTTATTAGGATTAACCGCAACATTTACTGTGCTGGTGAATAAAAAATGAAAATCGCAATGATTGGTCTCAGAGGCATTCCTGCGAAGTCAGGAGGAGTTGAGAATGTAGTTGAAAACCTGGCTCCTTTATTAGTCAAGCTCGGCGCTGATGTTACTGTTTATTGCCGTAATCCTTATTGCAAAGATCGTCCAAAATCTTTCAAGGGTGTCAAGTTAAGATACTTGCCTACTATCAATACCAAGTTCACAGAGGCTTTGGTTCATTCCTTTCTCTCAACTTTCGACGTCTTGTTCAAGAAATATGATGTCATCCATTATCATGCCATGGCTAATGGACCTTTTGCAATCATTCCCAGGCTCACAGGAAAAAAGACAGTAGTAACGTTGCACGGCTTGGATTGGCAGAGGGAAAAATGGGGGCTTTTAGCAAAAATTTATCTTAAGCTTTCAGAAAGAATCATTTGCGCTTTCCCTAACAAAGCAATATCTGTTTCTAACAAAATCAAGGATTATTACAAGGACAAGTACAATAAAAATATTATTTTCATTCCTAATGGAGTAGAAATAATAACCCCAAAGCCTATTTCCAACCTGAAAAGATTCGGCTTAAAAAAGGATAATTACATCTTGTTCCTTAGTAGAATAGTTCCTGAGAAGGAAGTTCATACTTTAGTTGAGGCTTTTAAAAAAATTAACACTGATCTAAAGCTAGTCATAGCTGGCGACGCTACTCACACAGAAGCTTACCTGAAGAAGGTTAAGCAATTAGCAGGTAATGACAAGAGGATCATCTTCACAGGCCCATTATACGGAAAGGACAAAACAGAGGCTTTCAGTAACGCCCTCTTCTTCGTGCTCCCTTCAACAATTGAAGGCATGCCTATTGTCTTATTAGAAGCCATGAGCTTCGGCACCTGCCCGTTAGTGAGCAACATTAAGGAAAACATGGAAGTTATCAAGAACAAAGGTTTCTCTTTCAAGGTCAAAAATATTAATGACTTAAAATCCAAGATGGAATTCCTTATCAAGAATCCAGATAAGGTTAAAAGGCAGGGAAAGCTCTGTAAGGAAATAGTAAAGAAGGATTATCAGTGGAAGAACATTGCTAAACAAACTTTAAATGTTTATATGGAAATGCTGGGAAAGCGAAAAAAACATAAATAGTCCTAAAAACAGGACTTATAGTCCTAAAAATAGGACTGGATACAAAATGGAAAAAAACATTAAATATTTTTTAATAAAAGTTGTCTCCTTAGTAGCTCTCATCTTCCTAACAAGAGTGCTTTTCCAGTTCCCAATAGAATACTTTAGCCTGAAGCTCTTCAAGCAGACTGCTGCTAACATATTATTCAACAAGATTGCTGCTTTAGAAGTGCTCGCAGTAGTTGCTTTCTCATTTGGATTATACTACAGGACCAGGATAAGCAAGTTCAACCATCCAAGAATCAACTGGCTAAAATCAATACTGTTCCTCGTATTGGGAGAAATAATGGTTGCAATATATTACTTAGCCAGAGCCTCAACCAATCTCTTCAACATCACTGGAGGCATAACCCTTCTCGCAATCCAGGCAGCCATCTTCATCGCGTTAGCAATTGCTTTCATCTTCTTTGCAATAGCTGTCTTTGATATGAACTATTTAAAAAAATTCGTGCAAGCATTCAAAAAACCATTAATAATAGCAGCAGCAATAACAGTAATATTATACTTCCTATTAATCTTGTTCCAGAGCCAGTGGCTTTTCTTTTCAGAAGGAGTTTCTAATCTCCTTAACAAGTCATTATCATTGTTTTATCCTGTGCAGCAATCTTTCATCAAATCAACGCCAGTCCTTAAAATAAATGATTTTGCAGTGTCAATAGGAGCTCCTTGCTCAGGCATTGACTCCATGTTCTTGTTCACAGCCTTCTTTGCAGCGCTCTTCGCCTTGGACAACAAGCGCATAAAAAAAGGAATATACGCCATCTCATTCATCATCGGTTTAATAGGCGTTTACTTTGTTAATGTGCTAAGGCTTTTCCTCCTCTTAGTCGCAGGAGTTGAAATCTCTCCAAGGTTTGCCATAGGCTTGTTCCACACCAATGCAGGCTGGGTTTTCTTCATTGCTTACTTCCTGTGCTATTATCTCATCATAAAAAGGTTTATATACATGCCTAATTCACCAGGAGAGGCTGAGAAAAAATGAAAAGCAGGCTTTTGAGCGGAAAAAAATACTTGTTCACATTATCTGTTTATGTGTCTGATGTCCTTATGTTCATATTGTCTGCTTACCTCGCGTCATTCCTTCTAAATGTAAACATGGCTTCTGATGCATTCTTCATAAGATTCTTCCTATTCACCCTGCTAATCCTGTTGGTTAACTACTCTGCTTTTGGAATTTATAGGGATAAGAGGAACTTGTTCAATGACAATGACTTCATGGAATTAGTCTACTCAGCACTTACCACTTGGTTCATTATTACAATGTTCATCCTCATGTTCGACCCTGGAGAAAAACTGCCCTTGACAATGATTGCACTAGTCTCAGTTTTCACATTAATTGCAACATCTATTGCCAGGATCATCCTTTTCAGCATCATGTCATGGTTCAGGAAGGCTGGCTATGACAGGAAGCGAGCTGTGTTCTTTGGCAAGGAGAATGAAGAGCTGGTCCAGAAAATCAGAGAGAACCCTGCTCTTGGGTATGAAATTATAAAAGTCACTGATGATTTTGAAGCAATGAAATCCATTCTCCCAAGGGCTGACATTGTTTTCCTGACCAAGGACCAGGTTGACGAGAAAATGCTCGGTCTCATAATCGCCAATGACAAGGTCAACTGGAAAATAATATCATCAGTGCTGAATCTTGTGCTCGAGCCAGTGTCCTTTGACGAGTTCAGGGATTATCCAATCATCAACATATCACCGTCAGGCATCAACAAGAGCTACACAGGAATAAAAAGACTCATTGACATCATCCTCTCAGGCATTGCCCTCATAATCTTGTCGCCGCTATTCCTTTTAGTCACTATCATTATAAAGATTACAATGCCAGGTCCTGTGTTTTTTAAGCAGGAGCGCCTGGGAAAAAACCTTAAGAATTTCACCCTTTACAAATTCCGCACCATGATAATGGGTGCTGACAAGCAAAAAGTCAGCCTAATGAAGAAGAACGAGGTAAAGGGGCTCTTCAAGATGAAGGACGACCCTCGCGTCACCAAGTTCGGAAAGTTCCTCAGGCGCTCAGGAATTGACGAGCTCCCCCAGATAATCAACATATTTAGAGGAGAAATGGCAGTGGTAGGTCCCAGGCCTCATCTTAGGAGTGAACTGGAGAATTTCAAGGGATGGAGGATGGCGAGGTTCAAGGTAAAGCCAGGGCTTACAGGCATGTGGCAGGTTAATGGCAGGCACGAGCTGAACTTTGACAAGGCAGTTCTTTATGATGTATATTACACCAAGCACATGTCATTGTTCCTTGACATATCAATAATAATGAAGACAGTGCCTGCAATTGTGATGAACAAGGGCAGATTCTAGCCAGATTATGGGGCTATTATATTAAAACCCTGTTTTTACTCCCTTGTAAGTGATAAAAAAGAAACATTTATAAATAGGAAAGCATTCCCCCTCCTATAGTTTGTGTTTATCAAGATAAAGTAACAAATTCAATAATAAACCAAAATTGGGGGATTAACATGAATAAGACAGCATTCGTATTGTTAGTATTATCAATTCTTGCAGTCCTAGTTGTAGGCTGCACAAAACAAGTACCGCCAGACACTTCTTTGCCAGTAGAGCAAAACGATTTTGTAGACACTGGCGAGCAAGTAGCAGACCAGGAAGCAGTAACTCTCCTGCCAGAAGGCGCACCTAGCACACCAGCTGCTAAGGAAGCAATTTTTGAATTAGATGATCCATCATTCGGCGTAAGCTACTTCACTCTCTCAGGCGCAATCTATGACAAAGAATCAGGCGACCCAATCAGCGGAGCAGTCATTACACCAATCTGCGACGGCAAAGAAATGGATATCCTGGGAATAATTCACACTGATGCTGACGGAAAGTTCTTATTGAAAGAAGCCAAATACGACCTTTGCGAAGACCAAAGCTATGCATGGTTTGTGGTTAGCTACGATGGCAATGATTACACCAGCGACAAGGTGCTGATTGAGCAAGTAATTCTCGGCTCAAGAGGTAGCAGCGCACCAGTTGGCCTTGCTCCTACCGGAGTGCCAGAGTTCACACCATTTGCTCTAGGATTAGCAGTGATTGGCGTAGGACTAGGATTAGCATTCGTCAGGAAGCACTAAAAATTTTTCTTTTTAAATTTAAAAAAAATTCATGGAGAAAAAACAAGGAATCGGTGGTATGAATGAAAAACATTTGGCTTTTAATGATGTGCGTCTTTATATTAATGTCAGCGTATGCAGTATCTGCAAGCATTGATGTAAATGATCTATTAATGTTACCGTCTACAGAACCTGCAAGCGGTGAAGCCAATGATGGTAATAATAATATATGCCATGGAAACCAATGTTTTGGAGGGCAGGATCCTGACCCGAATGTATGCGGTGACGGACAAATAGGTGGTTGGGAATTATGCGAATTACCAAATACACACGACAACCCTTACTGCCCACAAGCTACCGAGGTTTGCAGTGGCTATAGATCTGCTACGAGAGATGAACTTGGCAATTGCGATGGCAGATGCTTATGCCGAGATGACGGGCTTAATTTTGAGTGCGTAAAGGACCAGTGCGGAGCTGTTTGTGACGATAATTCTGACTGTGATGACAATGATCCATCCACAGAAGACAGTTGTGATATTGAGAATACTTGTAAGTGCGGTCACAGCGATACAGATAGCGGCAGCAACGGAGGTTCGTCATCACCAAACGGATCTCCACCAAACGGATCCCCGCCAAACAGATCTCCGCCTGACGGAGTGCCAGAGTTCACACCATTCGCCCTAGGATTAGCAGTGGTTGGTGCAGGACTAGGATTAGCATTCCTGAGAAAGCACTAAAAACGCTTTAAATTCTTTAATTTTTTTTACTTTGTTTTTTCATCAACATTTTAGGCTGAAATACACAAACTTTAAAAATCAAGAAAGATTCGAAACTTTAAGATGACGAAGCTAACAGAAGAGGATGTTGAAATTTCAGATTATTATAGGATGCTGAAGAATAACTGGGAGCTTGCCCTGGGAATCTTTGTTCTGATAATGGCAGTGGCTGTCTTTTACACTTTTCTCACGCCAAAAGTTTATCAGGCGCGGAGCCTTGTCATGATTACATCCCAGGATCAGACAGCTTATCTTCTAGGAAGCTCTTTTTCAAGCCTTCCGAGAACAGACATTGAGACAGAAAAAGCAATTATCATGAGCGGCAGCGTGCTAGGCCCTGTTTATGTTGTACCAGAAACTGCCAAGTACCAGATTAGTGCTGAAGCCATAAAGAATTCTAATGTTATTGAGATAAAAGTTGAATCAAAAAACTCATTTACAGCCATGAGAGTGGCTAACAGGGTGGCTGAATCATATGTTAATTATAGCCGTGAAAGCAAGAAGCAGGCGGCGCTTGATGTTAACCAATTCATATCTGAGCAGCTCACCACTTACAAGGCAGAGCTCGACCTGCTTAATATGAAGATTCTTGAGTACAAGAACAAAAAGAACCTTACCAACATGACGATAGAGCAGCAGATAGATTACCAAGGCCTCCAGCAGATGCTGGCTGCCAAGAACAAGCTATATGATTATTTACTCTCAAGGACAGAAGAGATAAGCATTGTGGCCCAGGAAAAAGGAGGGAATATCAGGATTATAGAAAATGCTGCTATACCAAGCTATCCTGTAAAACCCAATGTTCTCCTTAATCTCATACTCGGCTTTGTGCTGGCATGCATCATAAGCCTGGGCGTAGTCTTTGTCAAAGAAAACCTGAAAGAGAAGAGATGAAAAGCCAAAAAATTATTCTTGTGACTGGAGGCGCAGGCTACATAGGGAGCGCTGCTGTCAAAGCCCTGGTTAAGCAAGGCCACAGCGTAGTTGTCGTCGACAACCTGTCCAAAGGCCTGAAAAAGCTGGTGGACAAAAAGGCAAAATTCTACAAAGCAGACCTGGTTGACCAGGAAGCATTGGAAAAAGTCTTTAAGAATAACAAGAACATCGATACAGTAATGCATTTTGCAGCTTACAAGGCAGTGGAAGAATCCATGGAGAACCCGGAAAAATATTCTGATAATATAATCGGCACCATTAACCTCCTTAATGTGATGGCCAAGCATAGCGTTAAGAAAATAATTTATTCATCAACAGCTGCTGTTTACGGGGAGCCAGAGCACAACCCAATTGATGAAAACCATCCGACCAAGCCTGTCAATTATTACGGCTTCACCAAGCTCGAGTCAGAGAAGATTATTGAATGGCACTCCAAGATTCATAGCATAAACTACATGATTCTGAGATACTTCAACGTCGCAGGAGACGCAGGGCTTAACTATACAGATCCTGAGGCAAAGAATGTTTTTCCAATAATCATGGAAGTAATCTTTGGCAAGAGGAACAAGTTCATGGTGTTTGGCAAGGATTACCCGACGAGAGACGGAACCTGCATCAGGGATTATGTTGACATTAATGACTTGATCAGAGCGCACCTCATGGCTATTGATATGAAAGAAAGCGCAATTATCAACCTCGGCACATCCAACGGCGTAAGCGTCAAAGAACTGGTTGACACTACTTTTGAGGTCACAGGGAAAAAATTCGCAGTTGAATACGGTGAAAGGAGAAAAGGAGACCCTGCAGAGTTGTTTGCTTCCAATGAAAAAGCCAAAAGGCTTCTTGCTTGGCAGCCTGAAAAAAACATAAAGGACATGATAAAATCAACCTATGATGCTTACAAGAAGAATATGAAGCAGAAAATAAAACACTAACTCTATTGATGATATGGAATATGTTAAAAGTTAATAAAATGATTATTGTTCTATGTTCTTACTTATTAAGGGTTACATAATCAAAACATTTATATACCCTCAACCATTTCTCCTCCTAAAAGCCCACATCACTATATATTTATAGGGCTCGCAAAATATTGTTATAAATTTATTCGGGGGATGAAACAAATGGAAGTAAAAAATAAAATATTATTAATTCTGTTAGCAATGATAACTATTCTATTGGTGAGCGCAAATCAGATCAGCGCGACTGATTGTACCGGCGGCAATGTATTACTAACTGATGGTGTATACGAATGTTGCGGCCTTGAGGGCAATAGCTGCGACGACCCGTTGAACGACCCTTACTGTTGTCAAGGATTTTACTGCAACTCCCAAGGCGTATGTGAAGAATACGAAGAGACACCTAATGATTGCAAATATTTTGCACCTGCCCGCGGCGAGACCTGCGGAGGACCAGGAGCGCACTGCGGATTTGCAGGCGACGCGACGCACACAGCAGACCCAGCTTGCTGCGCAGGCTATAATTGCTTTTATAACACCTGCCTTGCACAGGCAGGCTTACCATGCAGTTCAGGGTATGATTGCTCAGGCGATTGCGGAGGATCAGGCTGCAGAAACAACCAATGCTGCGGAACAAGCTTTTACCCATGCTCTGATGATTCTGCATGCTGCGAAGGATTTCACTGCTCTAGTGAGCGAAGAATCTGCGTCTCAGACGATCAGCCATATTGCGGAGATGGATTTGTTAATACTGGTAGTGAACAGTGCGAGCTGCCAGGCACAACCAATAACAGGAATTGCTGCCAGACCAACACTACGTGCTTAGGCAAGATGATGGGCATAAGAGATGCATTTGGAAATTGCGACGCTAATTGCGGCTGCGTCGGGGATGCATTCAACTATGCCTGCGTTGTAGGCCAGTGCGGTGCAGAATGCGACGGCAATGAGGACTGTGAGCCTAAATGCGTAGACAATGTTCGATATTATGGAGGAGCATGCGATTTAGCATCTGGCTGCTCATGCAGCTGGGATTCTGAGGATTGTGATTCTTATGATGGCTGGTTTGACACTGGGAATACTCAATGGGTCAGCACAGGCCAATGCACTGAAAAAGAGCAGAAAGAGAGAAAATACAAAGATTACTCATGCGCGCCTAGCGGATGCACTTACGCTCTAACAAACACAACATGGCTCGACACAGGCAACACAAGGAACAAGCCTGATGGTACAACATGCAACGACGGATTGTTCTGCACTAACCCCGATGTCTGCACTGCTGGAGTTTGCGGCGGCACTTCAAGAGTTTGCTCTGATAGCTTGTACTGCACAATAGACAGCTGCGACGAGCTAGCTGACCAATGCTCTTATGTTCCAAGAGTTTGCTCTGCCTTCAACATCTCGCAGATAGCAACATGTGATTACAACCCAGACAACTACCACTACACATGGGATTTCAGGGCTTGGTTCACAAGCATTTGTGATGAAAGCTCAGACAAGTGCACTACTGGCAATGAGAATATAACCCACGCCTGCGATGTTGATGATTGCGATGCTGAATGCGACTCAATTCATAGCTGCGCAAATAATTCATGCTCAGAAACATATAATGATTACTGCTTAGGCTACAAGCTAAAAGAGTATGACACTGATAAAATAATGGATTCAACAACTGTAACTGACAGTTGCGCTAATAGCTGCGACTACGGAACTTGCTTTTGCACAGATTGCAGTGTAAGTTGCACTCCACCAACACCCCACACTTACTGCGTGCTTGGCGTTTGCGGAGCAACATGCGACGATAATGCTGATTGCGACGACCAGAATATTCATACAGTTGACATATGCTTAGCTGATTGCACTTGCACTCATGAGCAACAGCCTTATTGCGGCGATGGCTTTGTGAATGTAAGCAGCGGAGAAACATGTGAATTGCCTAACACTTTCAACAACGCCTACTGCGGCCAGACAACAACTGATGGATGCATCGGCCACAAGATCGGGCTAAGAGATGCTTTTGGTGATTGCAGTGCTTCTTGCGGTTGCACAAACGATAATTTCACCTACAGCTGCGTTCCAGGTCAATGCGGAGCAACATGCGACGGCAATGAGGACTGTGAGCCCAAATGCGTAGGCAACGTATTCTATTACGGTGGAGCATGCGACTTAGCAACTGGCTGCTCATGCAGCTGGACTACAGAAAACTGCGACTCACATGATGGCTGGTATGACACTATTAATATAAGGTGGCTTAATGACACTATTTGCACTGAGAAAGAAGAGAAGCAGCAAATATACAAGGAATTCATGTGCGCATCACCAAACGGGTGCACATTCATAGTTTCAGACAACAGATGGGTAAGCACTGGCAACACCAGGAATAAACTTAATGGGACTAGTTGCGACGACGGACTCTGGTGCTCAGATAATGATGTATGCACTGATGGAACATGTGGCGGAACATCAAAAGACTGCTCAGGATTCAGCATAACCAAGATTGAGACTTGCTTCAACAACCCTGACAACTTTTACTTTACATGGGACTTCAGGAATGAATTCACCTCTGTTTGCGACGAGGATAATGACAGGTGTACAACAGGCAACGAGTCTATAACACATACATGCGATGTTGCCAGATGCGGAGCACAATGCACAAATGACGCTGACTGCTATGATAAAGACTCCAACACAATTGACAACTGCCTTGAAGACTGCACTTGCGAAAACATTCCAATACTAAAAAGCACTACTACCAGCAGAAGTGGCGGTGGTGGAGGCGGAGGTGGTGGTAGCGGAGGAGCTATAACCATCACTAACTGGAACTGCGGAGACTGGAGCACGTGCATCAACAGCAAACAAGAAAGAACATGCTCACTAAACGGAGTAACTAAAACAGAAAGCCAAGTATGCACTGCACCTGTGCTTGTATTAACAGCAACTACTCCTGACTTAACTTCAGGCCCTGAACAAGAGACTGAGGAAGCTTCTGGCAACGTTCAAGTCTTTAACATTAACATGGGCGAAGAAGATCAGGAAACAGCAGAACCTGTTGTAGAGAAGAAGAACGACATAACAGGTTTCATGGCTGGCGTCGGCACAGCAATTGCTGGCATTAGCATTAACTGGTATGCTATAGTCATATTGCTGCTGATAATCGCTTGCTTGCCGTTATTCTTCCACTTTGTCGGAAAGAAGTAAAATTATTTCTTTTTTTATATTAATTTATTTACTTTGAATATCGACTCGTTGAAGAAGATGAAAAAAACAGATCAATTCATATATATTTGGTTGCAGGCATTTGGATGCGAAAACTATTGCCAGCAATGCTTTTCTCTAACCAGCAACAAGAGAGAATTCCAAGGAATGGGTGAAGAAGATTTCTTCAGAACAATTGATGAGATTTATCAAGCAAAAAAAGATTTAGGAATGCCAGTATCAGTTCTGCTGCTAAGCGAGCCATTTGCCGCCCCCTACTGGAGAAAGGTACTAACTAACAGGAAAGTCAGCTCAATGTTGGATTACGGAGGGCAAAGGATAAAAGGCAAACTCATAATTCCTACTAATGCTTATACCTTGGCTCGTGACCAAAACGCAGTCCGAGAGCTGGCTGGTTTAGGAGTGGGAAAGATAGCACTGTCTTTTTATGCTGGCGACGCTAAGCTGCATGATGCATTCGCAGGAAGAAAAGGGGCTTTTAATGACCTGATGACTGTAATGCAGCGCCTCAGAGAGACCCAAGAAGTAAATCTTGATATCTATGTTTATCCCTTTGCCAAAACATTTGAAAGCATCCCGGGATTGTTAGAGGAGTATATTGCAGGCCAAAACAAGAAAAATTATCCGCAAGAACAAAAGGATTTTCTCGTCAGAGGATTGTTTCCCACTGGCAGATTATACAGAAAACTGGACTTATTGCCCACAGAAAAACAGATTCAATGGCTGATAAAAGAATTTGCAAGGATAACCAACCTGGCGCCAGAGCAGGTGATAGGAAAATATATTCAAGGGCCAGAATATTTTGATTCAGAAAGAAATGCTATAAAATCACTTGCAGACTATTTTGACAGCATGAGCTTTCTTCCTGACAAGCCTTGGATGGGCATGAAAACTAATCCTTCCATTGCCATTGAAAATGATGAGGTTTATCATTCAGCCTGGTGTAACATTCCTCCAAGCATAAGAGACAAGAACAAAGAATTGTTTTTGATTGACAAGCTTCACCATGGCAAATCATTAACGCAAATACTCAATGAGTACCGCAGGAATTTCTCCAAACATCCAGTGAACAAGCTAAGGCGGCAACACGAGAAAAACCTCCCAAAAATAGCCAAGGAGATGCTGAAGACAGCCACTGACAAAATGGTTAATACTGGCTTTATAGACCACTGGTTTGATTGGATGCTAGCTAGCTATATCCAAACAGGGGAGAAAAAGGTTGTAAGGTCAAGTTAAAGAAGAAAATTAATCTTAAGAGCCATACACTTCATATATGTTTTACCAACGCTCATATGGCAGTCCAAATGCTGCCCAGGCTGCTTCTATCCTGACTTTTGCCTCAATATTGCTCTTTTTTTTCTCAGGAGTGTCAGTATCATATGGGCCAACGCGTAGAGTAAATCCATAATCATTTGTTAAATCCTTTTTAATTATAAGTTTGGTAGCTTCACTGTCTGGCAGACCATACCTGGGTTCTTGCACTATATGACCGGGTTCGATTGAATCGGTTTTATTCATTTCTAGGTTTTTTATGTACCAATCAATGGTTCGCGGATTCCCTTCTAATGATGGTTTTGCTCCAGAATATCCGTACTTGTTCCATATCTCTATAGCCAAACCCAAAGCATACCAGCTCAATAAGCCATATTTGAATTCAGGTGCTTTTTTTTTCTCGATTATCATTTTGCTATTCGAGAATCAACCAAAATTTATAAATGTTTCTGTTTTTACCACTCCAGAGTAAGTTTTGATTTGGTTATATGCAAAGCCTTAAAATCCATAAAGTTTATATATAAGTTGTTCATTCTATCTTAACATGGTTGACTTTAAGTCAACGAGCATGGGTGTTGGAAGCGACATAAAATTTTTGTTTTTATCCAACATCATACATCATAATCCTTTAGGAGGAGCTAAACATGAGCAAGAAGAAAGAGGAGACAAAGCAAGAAGAAAAACAAGAACTCCATCAGGAAGTTAAGCCTGAAGAACAGAAAACAGCAAGTGAGAAACTTGCTGGTTCAGAAATACAGAAATCAAAGATTTCAGAAAACAAGAGTTTTCTGGACCAAAAAGATAAACCCTTTTTGGTTTCTGAATCCAAAACCGAAAGTTTTGGAAACGAACGTTTTCTGAAAAAAGACGAAAAAGAAGAAAAGCTAAAAGAATTAACAGACACACTCCAGCACTTGCAGGCAGAGTTCGAGAACTACAAGAAAAGGATTGAGAAAGAAAACTGTGAATTCATCAAGTGCGCCAATGAAGAAGTAATAGTGAGATTATTGCCAATCATAGATAATTTTGAGCTCGCCTTGAAGAGTTGCAGGGCAAAAGACGACTTCTACAAAGGAATGGAACTAATCTACTCGCAACTAATAGACACCCTGCACTCACAAGGACTAAAGCACATTGATTGCCTGGGCAAGAAATTCGACCCTTATTATCACGAAGTATTGCTCACAGAAGAGAGCGACAAAGAAGATAATTCAATAGTCGAAGAATTGCAAAAAGGTTATTTATTGTACGAGAAAGTTATAAGGCACAGCAAAGTAAAGATTGCAAAGAAAAAGAAAGAAGTGGAGAAAAAAGAAGAGAAAAGCCCCGCCGGCAATTGAGGCGCCTAAAAAAGTTTAGTTTCAATTTAATATTCAATTAATAAGAACAAAAAAATAATAAAAAACGAAAAAGTCACCTTTGCCACCCCGTTGGGGGCAACCCCCGGCAAAGCAACCAAGCACCTTGACATAATGTCTGCGGTGCTGTTGCTGGTTGCGGTGACTTTTTTATAAAGGAGGAAATTAATATGGCAAAAGAAAAAGTAGTTGGAATTGATCTTGGAACAACATTCAGCGAGATTGCAGTATTGGAAGGAGGCAAGCCTGTCATCATTCCAAATGCAGAGGGAGAAAGGATAACTCCCAGCGTTGTCTCTATGACAGAAGAAGGGGAACTTCTCGTAGGAAGAATCGCAAGGAACCAGGCAATCTCAAACCCTGAGCACACTGTTTACAGCATCAAGAGGCACATGGGAGAGGACTACAAGGCCAAGATATGGGGCAAGGAATACACGCCGCAGGAGATAAGCGCAATGATTCTTCAAAAATTAAAAAGAGATGCAGAAGCCTTTTTAGGCCAGCCTATAAAGAAGGCTGTAATTACCTGCCCAGCATACTTTGAAGATGCCCAGAGGCAAGCGACCAAGGACGCAGGAAAAATTGCAGGATTAGAAGTACTCAGGATTGTTAACGAGCCAACAGCAGCAGCACTGGCTTACGGCCTAGACAAGTCTCACGATCATACAATAATGGTGTTTGACTTTGGAGGAGGAACATTTGACGTCTCAATCCTAGAGTTAGGAGATGGTGTTTTTGAAGTGAAAGCCACTAACGGAGACAACCACCTCGGAGGAGACGACATTGACAGCATACTCGTAGACTGGCTTAATGATGATTTCAAGAAGCAGAACAATATTGACCTGAAAAAAGACAAAGTCTCACACCAAAGACTGAAAGAGGCTGCTGAGAAAGCCAAGATAGAGCTATCAACCAAGGTAAAGACTAACATCAACCTGCCTTTCATCACAGCAGACAAGCAAGGGCCAAAGCACCTGAACACAGAGTTATCGAGGGCAAAGTTTGAATCCTTAATCCAGGACATACTTGAAAAGCTAAAAGTGCCGACACAGCTAGCTATGAAGGACGCAAAGATAAGCTCAAAAGAGATTAATAAAGTCATCCTGGTCGGAGGAAGCACAAGAATCCCTGCAGTGCAGCAATTAGTCAAGGACATCACTGGCAAGGAAGGAGAAAAAACAGTCAACCCTGACGAAGCAGTAGCCCTTGGAGCAGCAATACAGGCAGGCATACTTGCAGGAGAAGTAAAAGACATATTGTTGCTTGACATAACCCCATTAAGCCTTGGCATAGAAACCCTTGGAGGAGTGTTCACCAAGCTGATTGACAGGAACACAACCATACCTACCAAGAAGAGCCAGGTTTTCAGCACTGCGAGCGATGGCCAGACAGCAGTAACCATCCGTGTTTTTCAAGGAGAGAGGAGCATGGCAGCAGACAACAAACTCCTAGGCCAGTTCGATCTTGTAGGAATACCGCCAGCACCAAGAGGCATACCCCAGATAGAGGTAACGTTTGACATCGACGCTAACGGAATAGTGCATGTAAGCGCAAAAGATTTGGGCACTGGAAGGGAGCAGAGCGTCAAGATAACAGCCACCACTAACCTGAATGACTCTGAAATTGAAAAGATGCGCAAGGACGCAGAGCAATACTCAGAAGAAGACAGGAAGAGGAAGGAAGAGGCAGAGACCATTAACTCAGCAGACACTCTCATCTACACTTCTGAAAAATTATTCAAGGACTTTGAAGGCAAAGTAAGCAGCAAAGCATTGGATGAGGTCAAAAAGGAAATTGAAGATATTAAGAAGTTAATGGCACCTGAGAAGAAGGACGCCTCTGCTGTCAAGAAGAAGATGGAGCACATCAACAAGAAAATCCAGGACTTAAGCACAGAGATGTACAGGAAAGTCGCAGAAGAGCAGGCTAAGAAGCAGGGCAGCGCAGGAGGAGGTGGAGCAGGAGCTAATTTTAGCGGAGGAGCAGCGCCTGAGGAAGGACCAGAAGAAGGACCTGATGAAGGCGATGATTCTGGAGAAAGCAGGAGCAGCACTGCTGGCAACGACGACGTTGTTGATGCAGAATTTGAAGAAGTAAAGGATGACAAAACTGATAATAACAAACAAAAAAAGAAATAAATTTTTTTAAATTATTTTCCTTTCTTTTTATTTGCAAATAGATATGTTATCACTCAGAATTCGCAACATAATAAAAAGATTTAAATATCATCCTTCTATTCCATAAACCAAGAAGTATCTGGGGGTATTCAAAATGACTGATGATGAAACCAACTGTGAATATTGTCCAAAAAAAGCAGATTATCTGATTAAAAGCCACGGCGAGTCCGGCACAGAGATTGCAGCTTGCGCCAAGCATCGCAGCAAGGCATTAAACGAGTCTGAGAGTGTTTCTCTTGACATTCTGGTACGAGATGAAGAGGGTGGTTGGGTCAAAGATGAGCCTAAGACCAAGCAAATCAGGTATGAGCGAGCGCTTTCTAACCCGGCGACAGGCACACCTAGTGAAGCACATGATTGGCTGGATAGAAACGGGCCCATTTAATAAATTAAATAAGTTAACAATCCTTTTCTTTTGCGCAAGATTTAAATAATTCTAGCGTTTCACACAAGATTATATGGACAGAGAAATAGAGGAACGGATTGTACAGGAGTATTTGAACCATCGCAGGAGCTTTTCACGCCAGCCAGGCTTTCTTCTAGATAGCCTTGACAAGACCTTGGAGGACATGCATGCTAAGTTCAAGCTTTACCCTCTGGCAGAAAAATTCTTAACAGAGCAAAAAACCAATTGGTATGAAGCAAGGATTCTCAGCCTAAAGCAAATAGGTATGGAGAACAGCGCTTATCAATATGCCAATTTTTTTCTCAAACACCTCTCGTCTAAGAATGAGAAGCAGGCAAGGCTAAAAAAAACCTTGGAAACCTGGTTTAATCAGAGCAGCCAAATCATTGGAGGGATTCAAAGGATAAAAATTACAGAGGACGATTACCAGCAAAAAACAAACCATCTGCCAACAGGAATTGTCTTATCAGATGGAAGCATCATGGAATGCCCATCTTTAGAATCATCTTTAAAACCATCATTAAAAAACATATACGGTACCATAAGCGAGATTGACAAGGAATTCCTAACCTATTACAGGCAAAAAGCTGAATGCTTTTGGCGCATCCAGACAGGGCTCTGGCCTTACATTCACCAGCCAATTGAGCTAAGCCCGCGTGAGCCAATCCAAGGAAGCTCTTGCGAGGTTTTTTACACAGGGGTATCTGACTTCATGCTCAGCATGATAAGATGGATTGCAGGAACAGAGTCAGTTCTAAGGACAAGACAAGCTGAGCGAGTAAGCTGATAAGACAGGATTATAATAAAAACAAAAGATTAAAATAGTAATTCAATAACTCTGAGTTTATGCAACAAAACCAGACCATTGAGGATAGAGTAGTGGAGCTTTCTAGGATTGATAGGTTCTACATGGATAGCTTCAGAGCAACACTAGTGCCTGGAAGCGAGTATTACTTTGCTGAAACAAAACATGCCAGGATGAAAGAAAAAGGCAAGCCAGCCAGCGTATTCACCAAAGCATATGATTACGCAATAGCAGGAGTGAATGAAGCCTTGAGGATTGCAGCATATCCCTGCGGAGCAGCCTTGTTGTACCAAGGGCTTAAATCATTTGGATTATTTTAAGAAAAATTAATTTCATTAATCAAGCTGCGCGCTTCTTCTTAAATACATAAAAATTTGGGTTTTATGCCTGCAGGCTTTTGCGCGCGAAAAAATAGGCTTTCTAGAATACGTTATTTTTCCTTTTTTTCTTCTTTTCCATAACAGTAGCCAATGATTCCGTCAAGATACAGTATCTTGTCCTTATCAAGATTGGTTATTTTCAGAGTGTCAACAACTATTTGCGGAGAGACAGGAAGCTCAAGCCCTCCCTTGATCATAGTCGGAGTGACGATGTGCCAAGCATATTCCAATCCTCCCTTGTCATTCTCATATGGGACAAACACAGCAACTGAATAATCAGTGCCTTCCTTTGCAACAATCCTGCCATCAGTGTATAAACATAACGAGTACAATGGCCTGCTCATCCTCAGGGTTACCTCTCCGTGCGGCAGAATCATAGCGTACTTTTCATCAGGCTTGCCAAGGGCATAAATAGCATCAACCACCATGTTGGTTTCTAGCATTATTATTTCCTGTGCATAGCACGCCTCCACTCTTTCCTCAATCTGTTGCAAAGAAGCATCTTCAAAGAATACTTTTTCCTGAGGCTTAACTGTTTGTAAAGGAGTATAACTCAATGCACAGAGCATGGCTAAGCTGAAAACCTTTTTTAGCACTACAATCCCCCTCCTTTAATACGGTAATAGGTGGTAATGCCTCAAAGTTTATAAATCTAATCGTAAGATTTAAAATTAGCAACCTTTAACTACAGACAAAGGTTGCTCATTCAGAAATTCATCTAAAATTTCTGAAACCAACAATGTAGAACCTGGTTGAACAATGGCTGAGAAGGATTATTATAAAATACTTGGCGTTGACAAGAACGCAACAAGGGAAGAAATAAAAAAAGCTTACAAGAAGCTGGCTAAGCAATACCATCCTGACCTTAACAAGGAAGCAGGAGCTGCTGAGAAGTTCAAGGAGATAAACGAGGCAGCTTCTGTGCTTGGCGATGATGCAAAGAGAAAGCAATACGACCAGTATGGGCCAGATGCTTTCAAGTACGGAACAGGAGCAGGCCCAGGAACAGGAGGCTTTGGCGCAGGCGGATTTGACTTCTCTGGATTTGATTTCTCTGACTTTGGATTTGACAGGTTTGACTTTGACAGCATATTCGACAACTTCTTTGCAGGCAGCGGCTTTGGAGGCAGAGGTAGGAGGAGCAGCTTCAGGCAAAGGAGCGCTGGCGGCAGAGACCTGGCTTATGATTTAACCATCACACTAGAAGAAGCAGCTGATGGAGTTAAGAAAAAAATAAAGATAACCAAGAATGATGTTTGCGAGGAGTGCGATGGCAAGGGAGGCAGCGGAGCAACCACTTGCCCTGATTGCAGGGGCACAGGAGTGTATCGCGAAACAAGAAGGACTGCTTTTGGCTTGTTCCAGACCAGCACTACATGCAAGGCTTGCCAAGGAACAGGCGAGACTTTCAAGGATGTTTGCGATGCTTGCAATGGCTCAGGCACTGTGAGGAAGACCAAGACCATAGACGTTAACATTCCTGCAGGCCTAATGGATGGCGCAAAGCTGAGGGTGAGCGGAGAAGGAGAGGCAGGATATCGAGGCGGAAGAGCTGGCGATTTATACTTATTAATTCATGTCCAGCCTCATGATGTTTTTGAAAGGCAAGGTGATGACTTGGTTATTGAGCAAAAGATAAGCTTTGCAATTGCTGCTCTTGGCGGGAAAGTAAAAGTGCCAACTATTGATGGCGAGGCAGAGCTAAAAATACCAGCAGCCACCCAGCCAGGCAGTGTGCTGAGGATGAAAGGCAAGGGAATAAAACATCTTCACGGTTATGGCCGGGGGGATGAGCTGGTTAGGATTAACATTGAAGTACCTGCTCATCTGACCAAGGAGCAGGAAAGGATTCTCAAGGAATTTGAAAAGAAGTCAATATAACAAAACAAGGCAAATCATAACTATTTTATAGTAGTAAAATAATCAAAAGCTTTATATATTGCTTCTGTTTCTCTCCCTTATAAAAGCTTTAATGCTAAAAGCTAAAAACATTTGGGGGTATTCAAAATGTCAGAAAGTAAAAAGGATTTGATAACGCAAGTGATTGTTGGCGAAGGCCAGAACCTGGGAGAAGCACAGGAAGACCTTGAAACCAAAATCGAAAGCGTTGGAAGCGCAATAAAACAAGACCTGAGCCAAATCAGGCCAGAAATAAGGTACAGTATAACTGTTTATGCCAAGAAAAAGAAAAACCCTGTCACAGTAACTGCCAGCCAATACAAAGAAGCAAAGGAGATTGCAGAGAAAGCCTTGGACAGCCCACTTACAGCAGACTTAAAGCAGCTTGTCAAAATAGAGTATACTTACCAAATAGAGAAAAAAATTGTACAAGAAGCCAAAACCAAGGGAAAAGGCTCTCCTGCTGGGCCAAGAGACAAAGCAATCCCAGGAAGAGGAAGCTATTCAAAGCCAGGCTCAATGTACAAAGTATAAGAAAGCAGCTGCAAAATTTTTAAAATTCTTATTTTTTTAACTTTAATTATCATATCCTAAAACAGATTAGTTCACCGTGGTTTTGAAAATGACAGAAGCGACAGAAGCCTTAATCAGGGAAGAAACACTCCAGAGCGGGGTTGAAAGCTTAGAAGATAAAATCATAGCTGGAGAAACCCAGATAAAAGCCTTGCTACCGGAGTTTATTGTGCCTCCAGAAACCACGGCTTGGGCCAAGAAAACTGCTGAAAAAATCAAAAGAAGATGCAAAGGAGACAATGAGCTTCTTGCCCAGGCAGTATATGAAAAGCAAGGAAATAGGCTACGCTGGAACGAATGGAGTTATGGGTTTGAGGAAGCGCTCAAGACCGGCAATTATGCACCTTTTCCTCATGAAATAAAAAAGAGAGCCCAGTGTTTCGGCTTTGCAGTAGCCCAGTATTTTCTAGCCAAGGAGCTCGGCCTAAACCCGAAAATGAAAAATGCCATAGGCATCAAAGTCAAGTCTCTTGATAACGGCAACATTGACAGGCACTGGAAAGGAGACCATTTCATAGTTGAGATCGATCCGGGAGGAAAACAATCCATCCTAATAGATTCCCTGCTTTCCCTTTATGGGCCAGTAACATATTATCCTCACAGGTTCAGGCTGAAAGAGAACGAAACTACTGTACACCTAGGAGCGACATTCGATTGCCTGATTGAATATACAGAGCAGGAATTGCTGAAGAAGATAAACTATTTGCGGACACCAACAGGAAGCATAGAGATGCTGAAAACAAGCGAGGTAGTCGCCAGCAGGAATAATGAGGTCAGCGCCATAAAATATGAACCATCCCCGAACACCATAGAAATACAGATCAGAGCAACAGAATTGTTTGAATATCGGGCAAAAGTGCCCACAAACAGAGGATACAACAATCGCATAAAGCTTGACCAGAAAGCAAGAGTCCAAGAATCAGAATTAACCATGTGCTTTTTTGATGAGTGCCAATGGGACAGCCTGGATAGTGCAGTCATTATTGATTCCTTCTCCTTGGACTGCTCCCTAAGCTATGCTACAATAGCAGGCAGGCAGCAAAGAGAATGGAGAGAGCAAAAAACAAAGAAAGCAAACAACAAGAAAGACCACAAGAAAAATAATGACAAAACCAAAGACGACAAACCTAAAGAAAAGCTCAGGCTTTCAGACATGCTCAAGCATTTCTACCGGAACAACATAAGCATAGAAAACCTTGAGGACGGAATTAAAACTTTAGACCAAAAAAACATTGATGAGCCAATCAAAACGCAAATCAACTGGGCAGCAGAGCGCCTCAGGATGCTGCATTCATTGTTCTTAAAACGTGAAGAGAGGAAAAAAGCACTGGGTGAAGGATTGCTCAATGCGCCTCAAAAAGATACGAAAGAAGTTGAAAGCTTCATGAAAGCAGACGTGATAATTGAGGCTTATGGTGAGTACCAGGAAAAGCTCGCCAATGCAATCAAAGAGGGAAAAGATTATAATGGCTTCCTTTACAGCGAGAAAGCTCGGCGCGGGGTTTTTCTTAAGGAATTCCACAAGGCCAATGTCTTTTATGTTAAAAGAATAATTCCTCTCCTTGAAAAAGAGTTCCTTGCAAAGTGCGGATTTGAAAAAAATTCAGGGATAAGCTCTAGGAAGAGAAATAACTGGCGACAGTACAAGCCACTAGAAGATTTAATAGGTGCCATAGGGAGCTGTCACAAAGAAAGGAGAGATGCATATAACCTGTTGACAGATGAGCAAATATTTCTTGATAAGAAATTCCACAGGCTCAAAGACTTCAACTCGGATTTCAAAAGCTTTTACAAAGCGCCTGATAACGCAGAAAAGAATCCTACACGCAATTTCATCGCATATGCCATCATAATTGATGATTTTTTAAGAAACATATATGACAATTTCAAGGAAGCCATAACTCTGCCTAAATATGTGTCACAAGTTCAAAAGAGGGTGCGGGCATACCTCAGAGAAAAAAAACAAGAAGAACTCGCTCAGAAATCAAGTTTTTCTGTTTCTACTTAATGATTGATAGTATTCACTCCGGAATAGAAAAGTTTATATATTCCGATTCTATTAGTTGGGCTAGCAAATAAAATATTATCTAGTAAAAGGGTGGTTTAATATGAAATTAAATGCAATATTAGTTCTAATAACCCTGGCTGCACTAGTGCTAGCAGGCTGCCAGGTCACAACGCCAGGACCAAATGCTACAGTAACAGCGCCAATAAACATAGAAATAAATCAGACACCTGCGCCGTCAGAAGGAGCTGGAGAAGCAGCGCCAGAAGAAGGTATAGTAATCAAGGCAACAGAAGGAACTCTTGTCCAGCTAAGGCCAGAAGCCTATGACCCTGACAAGGATGTGGTGCACTTCTTCTACACCAAGCCATTCAATGCAAACGGCAAATGGCAAACTAAGGAAGGAGACGCTGGAAAATACCTGGTCACAGTAACTGCGAGCGACGGCAAATCCAACACAAGCCAAGACATCATAGTAATAATCACCAAGGCTAATCAGGCGCCTGTGCTGGAATGCCCAGAAGAAATAACTGCAAAAGAAGGCGAGCTCATAAAGCTGGACTGCAACATCTACGACCCAGAAGGAGAGAGCGTGATTGTAGAATACTCTGGCTTCATGAAATCCTCAACCTACCAATCCACTTATGACGACGCAGGAGACTACACAACCCAGATAAAAGCCAGGGACAAGGAAAAAGAAGCAGAAACCAGCGTGAAAATAAAGATTATAGATGTTAACAGGGCGCCGGAAATAACAGGAGTGCCCGAAACCATCAATGCAGTGGAGACAGACGTAATCACCCTCAACCCCCGGGTTAGCGACTCTGATGGCGATAAGGTCACAGTCACATTCTCAGAACCATTTGACAAGAACGGGATGTGGAGGACCACGATAGGAGATGCAGGAGCTCACAAGGCAAGCATAGTGGCGAGCGACGGCAAAGGCACAACCAAGAAAGAAGTGGAGATTGTAATAGCCCAGAAGAACACGCCGCCAGTGCTCAAGACAATAAATGACATCACAGTGTATGAAGGAGAGACCATAACCATAACTGCTGAAGCCAGTGACAGAGAAGAAGACAAAGACAAGCTGGACATCACAGTAAAAGGATGGATGAACTCCTTGAGCTACACCACAACCTATGAGGATGCAGGAACCTACACAGTAACAGTGACTGTGAGTGACGGCACCTACAGCGCAGAGCAAACCTTCAAGGTCACAGTGCTTGACAGTAACAGACCGCCTGTCTTCAGGGTACCTGCTTAAATTAGTTATAAATTATTCTTTTTTATTTTTTTCAATCATTTTATGATTTATTTTAAGTAAAAAATACAAGGTGATTTAAAATAGCAAGAGAAAAAATACTAGAGCCCAAACATCTTAATGAGTCCACTAATATTGAGCTATTGTTACCAGTGCTTTTTAAGGACTTATTTGAGAAATACAAGGTACATATTGACAAAAACATGTTGTTCTGGGCGTTCCACTTTCCTTACATGGAAAGCGGCGAGAAAACAGGCACCATAAGATACAAGAAAGACCATATAAGACTGCCTTTTGGGGCAAAACTCCCTGTTTACGAAACAGAAGAATTCAACCAAGGCATGCCCCCTAGAGGGATAATAACGATTGATTATGTTGTGGCCTGCCAGCTCAAAGAGTTGAATGAGGAAGAGCGCGGCTTCGTAAGCCAGGAAGAGCTCTTTGAAGGAATGAAGGATTACTACCAAGACATTAAGCCGGATTCATTGGTTTCATTCTATAAATTTAAGGAATACAACTCAAACCCAAAGAAAAAAGAGCTGAAAAAGCTGCTGGAGATTATTAGATAAGGATTGAAAATTATAAATCCTCTTCTGTAATCACCTTAATGCCATTCTTCTTGAGAAAGGCGCTAGTCACTCCATCACCATTAATTAGCTTGCCAGAAAAAGTTCCGTCATAAATCTTGCCGCAGCCGCACGAAGGACTTCTTTGCTTCAAAATAGCAGCTTTTATACAGAAGAGTTTGGCAATTTTCAGTGTTTCCTCTGCTCCGCGCATAAACTGCTCGGTTATATCCTTTCCTTCCTTATTAAAAACCTTGCCTCTTCTTTGCTCTGAAGGAATCCTAGGTGTTGGCAGCCCTCCAAGCTGCTCAGGGCAAATAGGAATAAGGATTTCTTTCTTTGCCAGTGCAATAACTTTATCATTAGCCATACTTTTACCATCATATCTGCACTTCGCTCCTAACAGGCAAGCACTGCAAAGTTTCATGCAGAAGGGAAACATTTTTTAACTTATAAGCTTTTCAGTTTTATGAGTGCCAGCGTCGCATAATGGTATTGCGCCGGTCTCGAAACTTAATTGATTAGTCGAGCCAACCGGTTCCGCAAGGAATCGCAGGTTCGAATCCTGCCGCTGGCGTTCCTATTCAACCTTCTTAAGAAGCTCTTCAATGCCTTGCTGCAAGGAAGCCTCATCTTTAGAATTAATAATGGACCTAAGCCTTGAATCATCATACTTAAACCTTTTAACAGATGAGAACGATATATCTCCATCAGCTGATTGCTTTCTGCCATGCATTAATTGCACTGCTTCATCTAACAAATCAGGATTAATGGCGAGCTTATACTCTATTCCCCCCCAAAGGACAGGCTTGTGCTTGTAAAGAATCAACTCCACCTTAGGAATATAGAATACATCTCTTGAATAATTAGAGTAATAATTGATTTTGCTGTCCTTCTCCTTCCTGTAATGAATCACTCTCACAGCGTTGAATAATCTTGTTGAATATTTAAATCTTCCTTTGGCTATAAAATTGTTTTATTTATTAGCAAGCTTTGCACGCACCTGAACTAATGTAAAAACAGATATAAAAAGAATACGTTAATTTTCACTCAAACAACTTGTTTTCTCAAGGCTTCTGGATTTCTCAATGCTTCCATAACGCCATCATAGCTGTTTTTTTTGAAAATATGACTTAATTTTGCGAAATAAAAACTACTTCTTCGCCCAAATTTTCCTCCTAAATAGAGTCTTTCCCCATTTACTACACATCTTTTTAGGATTTTAAACCAATTTTGTTGCAAAGGCAACTTCTTTTTCTCATCATCCGAAAGAGTATCAATCTCCTGTTTTTCCTTAAGTTTCTCTAAAGCTAGTCGGCAATAATCCTTAAGATAATTAATTGTAAAAAAATCAGCAGCCGCTTCTTTAATATCTGTGTATTTAGAATTTCCTATGTAATGTTCTGGGTCTAAGCCAGCAATCAAAACATGGAAGCATTCATGAAGGATACCATAATTTAAATGCAGGTGATATCTTATGCTTCCCGTCATTTGGTAACATTTATCCTTTGCATCCTGCAGAAATTTTGTATTTAAGTTTATTTTTCTTTCTAAGATGTTAAGAGACATCACAGCCCTTTCTTTTCTTCTTCCTTTTATCAAATACCTTTCTTCATTCATAGGCTGAAAAGTATACCTATTTAGGTTGAAACAAAAATCATTGAAGTTAGTGAATTTTTGCTCTAGTTTGGGTTTGTGGAGCTTATAGATTTGTCTGCAGTCTTCCAGAATTTTTTCTATGCCTTGATTGCTCATACCAGGATACCTCACTTATAAGAAGTATTCTTCTCCTTTTTCCATGATAATAACTGTTTCTGGCTTGTAGCCTGCCTCTATTAATTTTCCTTTAAGGGCTTCGCATGAACCTGAGTCTCCGTGCTTCAAGAATATGCCTTTGAACTGCTCGCCTTTCGCAGGGTCTTTTATGTGCTTGAGATGAGCAACTATTTCCTTCCAGTCAGCATGGCCGCTCATACCTCCCATCTTCCTGACATCTGCCTTTAAGTCCAGGATTTTATCGCCAAAGGGAATTCTTTTCTCTTTATTCTGCAGCAAATACCCTCTAGTTCCCGGGGCAGTGTATCCTGTAAGAAGAATTATGTTTTTAGGGTCAGAAATGCCGTGTTCTAATGCCAGAACAATTCTTCCGAAGTCGCACATGCCAGATGAGGCGATAATTCCGTAAGGTGTATCCTGTTTAATCAACAAATCAATTAGTTCTTGACGTTTATCAATATATGCTAATCTTTCAAATTTTATTGGGTTGTAATCCTTATTAGCAAAATCCTTTTTTGCTTTTTCATCCATGCATTCTAGATGCTCTGTTATGAGCTGGTCAGCTTGTGGTATGGATGGACTGCCGATATTAAACATGAAGTCTGGTGGAAGCTTATTAGCTTTATGGAGGTTGTATAGGAAATTTCTGAGAATCATTGGCCTCATTATGCTAAAAATCGGGATAATTAATTTTCCTTTGTGTGTATAAGCGTCTCGTATTGATTCTTCCAGTATTTCTATAGATTTTTCAAGGGACTGGTGCTCCCTGGCTCCGTTGGTGGATTCCATAACAACATAATCAATATCTTTAGGGAATTCTGTGTGCGGAAATCTTATTATGGGGATGTCTGCGATTGGGTGATTGGTTATTTTGTAGTCAAGTCTTCCCAGGTCTACTGCTGTCAGTATCTTGGTTTTCTTGCCTTGATGGTTTATGTTAATCAGTATTTGAGCAGAGCCAGGTATATGGCCTGCTTCATAGAATGTGATTTCCACTTCATCTGATATTTTAATAGGCTGATTGTAGGGGTAGCCGAGGTGCGAGTCATCGTATGATTCAAACCTGCTCATCAAGTTTTTCAAATCAGCTTCACTAATGTTTTTTTTGAAGGGTATCCATTGACCTTTTTTCGGTCCTGATGTAATTTTTTTACCCCTTATGGAGTTATTATAGATTCTTATCCCTATTCCTTTATTGAAGATTTGCATCCTTGTCAGATCTGCTGTCAGATGGGTTGAGTAGAATCTTCCTGAGAATCCTGATCTAAACAGATTATCTACTTCTCCTACATGGTCCATGTGGCTATGTGTTAAAAAAGTATGAGTAATGAGTTGGGCATTAAAGGGCAAGGCTTTCTCATCTATCTCTTTCTCATGGTTGCTCCCGCAGTCTATGAGATACTGACATCCGCCTATTTTTAGGAGAAACATTGATTCTGGCACTTTCCTTGCTGCGCCATATTCAGTGGAAGAGATGCTCTGGTCTAATGTCATGCTGGATTTTGAGAAGGAACGCTCATATTTAAATCTTTCTGTTATGTGACCACTGCATAGTAAATATATAATTTGCAGATCCGAGACACTGTTTTTAAAAATTAAGTTGAGCAGAGGTTTTTGCTCTTTCTCTGCCAGGCAAGCTGCAGATTCAAAAAAACGACTTGAATCCGATTCGTAGAACAAGAGTTTTCCAACCCGGAAAATGCAGAATAACGTGTTTTTCATCGCAACCACCCTATTAAAACTCAATTAGTTGGCTTCATTCAAACATCTACGCCAGTATTCAGTCTATTAATACGCATAAAGCAGGCGCGCTCATAATTGGAAAGCGCAAAAAACAGTCTTGTTTCCAGAAAAAACTGCTTGCCGAATAAAAGTCTTAAAACGCAGAATTCATCATTTTCCGCAGATTTTCCGTAAAAAAACGAAACATTTATAAATAAGTTCTGTCATTCTAGTGACTACTTAATAGTAAATATTATTATCAATGAGTAATAAATGCTCTAAATTTATTTTGGGGGTTAAATCAAAATGACCATGCAATATTCAAACCTGTTGAAAGGATTCATAGAAGAGCTAGACGACTGCTATGTACTTATGAAGAAGAAGAATGAAGACAGCAAGCTAGAAGTTGAGTACATCTTCAAGGATCTTCAGGACAAGAAGCTAGGCTCAATCCAGGAAATGATGGATGACATCACCGCCCTGATTGACGAGAGAAAAAAGCTTAGGGACGAAATTTTCCACGACCTCGACGACCTGGTATTAAAGATTAACAATTTCTTGACAGAGCAGAAAGACCACCTTAAACCAGAAGAAGTGGTTGACTTGAAGCAGAAAATAGTCACTATCGAGGAATCCAAGACCCAGGAAAAACTCAACGCCTGGAGAGACGTCTCTGCGCTAAAGAAAGAATTAAGAGAGCACCTCAAGGAATTCAAAGACAAGAAGGAAGGGTTCAAAGTGCTCGAAAACATGGTTGATTTCTAATCACAAAAAAGAGGCTAAACCAAAATGTTCAATCCAGACATCATAACAATAGAGGATATGAGCAAGAAGCTCAGGCCCGTCTTAGGGGATAAGATTGACAAGCTCTACATGAACTATGCTTTTAGCGACGACGCAGAAAAGAAGACTGACATTGCAAGGTTCATCCATGCACTCTACCTCAAGTACGTCAGCCACGCAGTGCTCAAGAACCAGATACTCTTAGAGCCGCCTGCAAAGCAGATAGTCAGAGGAGACTACCCTGTTGGCATCATTAGTTATGCTGACAATGACTTGTACACCTTCAACCTTAGGGAGAATGACTGGCAGAGGCATGTGTGCATCACAGGAATGAGCGGTTCTGGAAAAACAACATTGGCATTCCAGCTCATAAGGAACTTCATAGTAAAGCAAAAGCCTTTCTTAATCATGGACTGGAAAAAGAGCTTCAGGCCACTAATGCTCATAGACCCAGAAATATTATTGTTCACCACTGGCAACGAGACCATAGGCAATGGCTTCAAGGTAAACCTTAACAGGCCTCCAAAAGGAGTGCCTCCAAAAGAATGGATTAGCATAATCACGGACGTAATCCTCGAGAGCTTTAATGCAAGCCACGGAACAGCCAAGATAATCGCAGAAGCAATGGACGAGGCTTTCAGGGACTTCAAGGTCTATCAAGGCAGCGATAATTATCCTACCTGGTACCAGATTTATGACAGGCTGCAGGAAAAAGAGGCTGAGAGCAGGAACAACAGGAGAGAAACCGAGTGGCTGACAACTGCTGTGAGAATCGGGCACATGCTCACCTTCGGAGACTTTGGAAAAAGCCTGTGCACCAAGGGAGCAGAGGAGATGACAGTAGAGGAGTTGCTCGAGAAAAAAGTAATCTTTGAACTATACTCCCTTAATACTGTGCAGAAAAAATTCTTTTGCGAATACTTATTGACTTATATTTACAAGCTCAAGAAGAACATGAACATGGTGTCTGATGTTTTCAAGCACGCAATAATCGTGGACGAGGCACACAACATCTTCCTAAGAGAAAAGCCAACCTTCATGAAAGAGACAGTAACAGACATGATTTACAGGGAGATGAGAGAGTACGGAGAAGCACTCATATGCATGGACCAACACGTCTCAAAGCTTTCAGAAACCGTAGTAGGTAACAGTGCCTGCATCATAGCATTCCAGCAAATATTGCCTGGAGATGTAGAAGTCATCAGCACTCTCACGCAGCTAAGGGATAAGAGGCAGTACTTCTCAATGCTCGACATAGGACAAGCAGTTGTGAGATTGGCAGAAAGATACAACGACCCGTTCATGATAAAAGTTCCTAACATAGCTTTGAAAAAAGAAAATGTTTCTGATAATTACGTAATCCAAAGAATGCGGAGCTATATGAGCGAGTACAAGCTCAGAAAAGCCATAGAGCAAAGCACAGAAGAGAACATAATCAAGAATGAAGTGAAAAAGCTCAGAGGAATATACCACCAGAGCAATGTCGCCATCACACCAGAAGAGGTGAGAAAGATTCATTTTGGCACAGAGCCAAAACCATTACGAGATCTCGTGGCTGAAAAAATTAGCAATGAAGAAAAAGCCTTCCTAGAGCTCGTAAAAAAAGAAATGCTCAGCGTAAGCCAGGCTTATGCAAAGTTAGGTCTCAGCGCTAGAAAAGGCAATGATATAAAAGATTCACTAGTCAAAAAAAAGCTCATACAACTAAAAGAGGAGAAGAACGAGAAAGGATGGAGGAAACTGTTAGTGCCCAGCAACACTGTGAGTGTGACAGCTTAAATCAATAACAAAAATATTAAGAAAGGTGACTAAAATGGCAGGATCAATAAAATCATGGGGAAAGGTTTTAATACTTTATGGCGCTTTTATAGGCGGCGTACTATTAGGAACAAAAGCATGCGATATGGCTTTTAACAATCAAACGGTTCTGAAGCCAGGATATTTCATGAAATCAAAAGCGACTGGAATTATGGGGCACGAGGAATACGTGCAGTACACTGACGGCTCTAGAGAAGTCAAGCTCTACCCGAATATTATTGGACACAGGTACGGTAGTTCAGAATTCTACCAAGACCTGAATGGGGACGGCAAAGTTGAAAGAATAAGAATCAACGGGCCAGAATGGAAGATGCACAAACTAGAAACCATCCTTATCAGGGAAAACGATTATGAAACCAATAAGGAGAAGTTCGACAAAGCAGACCAGAAGCTGCAGGAACTGATGAAGCAGTACAGCAAATAGAAAATTCACAAACAATTCACAAATCATATTCACAAAACATCACAAAAACAAAAACACACATCGAACAAACCAAAAACAAAAAATTATATACAACCCAAAACGGATTGCATATACGCACACAACCAACAAGCTTTAATTGATAGGAACAACTTTTCACTTGAACCACAAATTGCATCTAAAGCACAAGCGGAAAACCTACCAAACCAAAGCAAAATTACGACTGGAAAACCTGGAAAACCAAAATTTGGGGGCTCACAGCGTCTTACTTTGTTGATATTCACGGTAGTTCTAACTAGATTAAAAACTCGCAAAAAAGCGAATTCTCGACGGATAAATACGGAAAGACTCGAAAAACCTATTTTCGAGAATTTAAAACAAAGGAGCAACCATGCAAAAAACAATTGCTGGAATAAATTTTTTCACCATACAAGAGAAGCGAATTCTGAAAGAAAGAATCCTGGCCTACATCACCTTCACCAACGAATTCACCATCAAGCTCATGTACTTCGGTTTGGACAAGGAAGGAAAAGGAGAATTCTACTTCCAGATCAAAGGCAACCCTCTGCTAAACAGCATCAAGGTGAGCGAGAAGGACTTATTCTTGTTACAGAAGACATATACCTTCCAGTTCACCATGCTCTGCGATAACGAAGCCATAATCTCGCCTGCCTTCTGAGGTAAGAAAGAAGCAAACAAAAATTTCGAAAGGCAAAGGAGGGCGTATGTTTGATTTCAGCTTTTTCGGCTGGAACATAAAGACTTTTTTTTCTGTCTTGATCATCATCGTCACCTGCTTCCAAGCTTGGGGTTTGGACAAGCAGACCAAGACCATTAAGAGAAAAGAATCTGGGCGCTCAGCTTCATTGTTCATGTTCGCAGCTTCTGTGTTCTTCTTCATCACAGCCATGATTTACGGCTTCAAGATTCACAATGCAATCGTAGCTGCCACTGCTGCTCTTCTCTGCTACATGCACATTCCGCCACTGCTCAACCTGCTCAAATACAAGAAGATGGGTACGCTCGAGCGCATAGGGACTGTACTATTCATCATCGGCACCGCGGCGACTTTCATTGCTTCTGAAAAGAAAGTCGGCATCATCTACAGCATTGTCTCGTTCATGACAGCACTCCCGCTCATGCACCAAATCTACACCTTATGGAAGGAAAAGAACCCTGGGGTTCTAGAGCCTAAGATGCTCATCACATTCATGTTCACATCCTCCGTCTGGCTGGCATACGCGTTTGTTCTTGATGCTGGCGCATTGAAATTCTCAGGAGTGCTCTTCACCTCCCTAAGATTCATCATGTTCTTTCTCTGGTACTATTACAAGGTCAAAGCCAAGGTTTGAGCCCGCACGGCAATTCGCTCAGAACAATTCGTGTTTGTGTGCGCAGGCACGAGCAAAAAAAATTAGGAGACATCATGAAAAAAGCATTGGCTGTTTTTGTTCTGTTCCTTATGTTCTCAGTCACCCTGGCTTTCGCGGCAAAGTTCCCTGCCCCGGTCGGGTATGTGAATGATTTCGCGAAAATCCTGGACTCAGACACCGCGAGGACGCTGGAGGGCAAGATTTCTCAGTACGAGAAGTTAACCTCGATTGAAATCGCGATCGTCACGCTGAAATCACTTGACGGCTGGGCCGACATCGAGGAATGCGCAGTGGAGCTGTTCAAAGAATGGGGCATCGGGAAGAAGAGCAAGGATAACGGAGTCCTCATCCTTGTGGCCCCGAACGATCGCAAGATCCGCATCGAAGTGGGATATGGCCTTGAAGGGGATCTGACAGATGGGAGAGCAGGGCAAATATTAGATAAGTTCGCCATTCCCGCGTTTAAAGAAGGCAACTATCCCAAGGGCATCATCCAGACGGTTGATGGGGTGATCTCTGTCCTCGGCGGGCTAAGCCCACAGGAGAGAGAAGCTCAGCAGGCTATAAGAGCAGAAGAAGAAAGAGTCAGAAAAGAGAAAGCCAAGGAGCGCACAGCCGAATTCTTTCAGATGGCCCTGATCATCTTCGTCATCGTTCTTGTCTTTGTCGGACTGTTCTTGGCCGGAAAATTCTTTGTGAACTTGGTGAAGGAGCATAAGAGAAAGGCTTTGCTGAGAAAAGAAGTTGTGAAACTCATGGGAGATGAGAGGAAGAAGCTTGAAAAAGCCGAAGCTCTTCTGAAAAAGTCCAAGGAAGCTGCTGCTTCTTTTCCTGATTGGGCGTCGTCTAAGGCCAGTGCTCTTTTTAGCAAAATATCCTATGGCTTCTCTGTGGCCAAATCAAGCCATGGTTTTATCGACGATAACTACAGAAAAAAGCCGGATGAAGCCAAGTCAGCGCTCAATCATGCAACAGGTGAACTCAAAAAGGCAGTGGCATATCTGGGTGAAGTGACTCAGGAGTTGCCGCAGGAGATCAAGCAGTACGAAGAAAAAGCTCCGAAAGCTGTTGAGAGCGTGAAGCAAACCATACAAGCGGTTTCTTTTTTCCTCGCCAATGCCCAGAAAAAAGGCTTTCATTTCTCTGATCTGGAGAAGAAATTGGCCAGTGAAGAGAATCAAATCCTCTCTGCCGAATCTCTGCTCAATGACAAGAAGAACTCGAGAGAGGTCGTAAACCATATGGCAGAGGTCGAAAAGAGAATTGGATCTGTCAAGGAAGCCGTCTCTGGAATCATCGAGTTGAGGAATCAGAATGAGAAAAAAATCAAAACGATTCCGACAACACTCAGTGAACTCCAGAAAAACGTTCCGGCCGCAGAGAAAATTCTCGATGACATGAAGAAAAATAATTCTCGCGAGAACTGGGCCTCTCTTGATAAAAGTTTCCTGTTGATCGCAGGATTGGTTGCTGCTTCGGAAAAACTGTTGAGCTCGGCGACTTCCTCAAATTCGATGGAACAGCAGAAATTCGACGCGGCTTCCGATGCCCTGGAGAAGGTAGAGAAGAATCTTCTCGATGTCAAGGAAATCATAACCTCAGTTGCGGAGACGAAGAAAGAGATTGATGAAGCGAAAAAGAACCACCAGTCCAAGCTCCACTCTGCTGATTCAAAGGTTTCAGAGGCAGCCAGTGCTGTTAACCACTCAGATGTCAAGAGCAGCACCAAACAACTCGCCAAAGACGCTGAAACCAAACTATCTGCTGCGAAACGGGCTCTGAGTTCAAACTCAATCAACTGGTTGGAAGTGATTCTGCTGCTCACCGCCGCTATCGAACTCGCGGATGATGCCACAAGCCATGCTCGCCAAGACAAACATGATGCCGAAGCAGAGCGAGAACGAGAGCGCAAGCGCCGCGAAGAGAAAGAGAAAGAACGAAGAAAGCAGGAGCAAAGAGCAGAAGAAGAAAGAAGAGCAGCAGCGAAGAGAGCAGAGGAGAGCCACAGAAGCTCTGAAAGCCATTTCGGTGGTTTTGGCGGAGGTAATTCAGGTGGTGGAGGAGCATCGAGAAGTTGGTAATTAACTCTCAGTTTTGAGAACTCTAAAATGTTAGTTTGAGCCGCACGGCAATCGCTCATAACAATGATTCGTGTTTGAGTGCGCAGACACGAAAAAACAAAAAATTAAGGAGGATTTCATGTCTGGTCTGGTTCTTTTCTTGCTTCTGACCATTGGAGGCATCTTTGTCGGCGCCCTCTGCTGCGGCATCGCCGAGTACGGTGAGGGCTGGGTCAAGGGGCTGTATGGCCTGGGGGTTCCGCTGATCATCTTCGGCATCTTCTCCTTCATCTGCTTATTAGGATGGCTGATCGTTTACCCCGGTACGCAGAGTACGTATGGGGAGCTTGAGGGGATGCGAATCAGCATCCAGTCCTACAACAGCATTATCAAAGCCACGCGCGAAGCCTACTACACTGGCACAGCGAACATCAAGCTTGAAGGCCAGCATATCGATCTCGGACTAGAGAACCTGAAGCAGAGCACCAATGTCTCGGCTGCCATCGAGAAAGTCGCAGGCCTGTACGTCGATTACAACAAGGCCGCAGGCAAATACCAGGCTCGGTGGAGGAGTTGGTGGTGGAGACTGTTCATGTCCAAACCTCCTGATAATCTCCAGCCCATTCCCACGCTGGAAAGCTTCTTCACTCCTCAAATCCCAAAGTAGCGCAACGAACTAACTTCGCGTCCCCGAACCAACAGGCGCCCTTGCTGTCGAGCAGCTAACAACTGACCAGAGTAAGGGCGCCTCCTCTTTGAAAAAAATTCTGTTTAATTTATATACTCGCTATTTTTGGCGAGCTAATTTTGGTATAGAAAGAAAGGAGCACTCTGATGATTCTTATGATCCTGGTTGTCGTCGAGATTGTTTGTCTTCTGATAACCCGGGCTTGGGGCTTGGCGATTTTCATAGGCATCTTGGCCGTCGCTTATGGATTTTGGTTACGCTCCAGAGAACGCGGACAACGCGATCTGGCATTGATGAAAAAGTTGCCTGAAAAAAGGAAAGAAAGGAGAATATCATGAAACCATTACTGCTGAGCAGCTTAATTTTCGCTGGCTTCATCATCACTTACCTCGCCGCTAGCCTCCCAACGAGGACCAAGAAGACCTTAACTGACAAAATCCTCATGTTCCTCGTGCCAAGTGCCATCGCAGGTGGAATCACCTGGTATGCTGCCAGATACAACAGCTTCTTCGAGAACGCCGGCGTCTTCGTGTGCATATTCCTGATGTTCTTCGTAGTCGACCGGGAGTTCGTCAAACATGACATTCGCGTCGACATTGAAGAGCTGAAAAAGAAGCTGGAGACGAAAGACCAGAAGAAGCAGCCATAGCCTACAAAAAAAAGCAGGTTCAAATATCATTTTTTCTTCCCTAATCAAGCCTTTTGAGGGAAAAGGTTTCGATAAAAACCTAAAAAACAATAATAAAGGCATATGGAAGGAAAAGGAGACCTCCTATGAAAAAGCTTGTGGTTCTTCTCATCCTCTGCGCCGTGATTTTCGTGGGCTGCGACCTTGATTGTCTCAATGACATCAGCAAATACAATGGCTACACCGTCGTCAACAAGTACCGCGACCACGGAGGCTACTACTTCTTCCTCGTCAAGACCGAGCACTACCGCATCTGGAAGGAGACCGTCCGCGGTTTGAGCGAGCAGGGAGTGAAGGGCGAGGTTGTGTGGGTGAGCAAAGACATCTTCAATTCCTACTTCGAAGGCGAAGTCATCATCAAGCCAGCTCGGCGGTAAGTAAAACTAACTGACCGACAAAAACCCTTGCCTCTTAGAATCAAATCTTTGAGGCGAGGTTGGCTTCTCACGATTCTGAAAAAATCCAAGGGTTTCAAGAGAAGCTGGTAAAAAAATAAGACAAGCATGGAGAAAAAAACATGAAAAGACATTTTGGCATTTTAATCTTCTTGATTGTTATGGGCATTGCACAGACCAGCCAGGCATTCACTTTGAAGCTGAGCAGCATCAACTACAGCTGGGGAAGTGATTATGTGTGGTACGGAGTTCCTTTTCTGCCCCACAACGTTCCTTTCCAGTCATTCGGAGCTTCTTTCTCTCTTGTCAGAGCGCAGAGTGGAGAAGCAATTGTTTCATTCTCGCCGTATTACGGGACTGGTGAAAATTATGAGGAGGTGGGGATCAGTGTCCAGTCCTCTATTAAGTTCGGTGACAATGCCAGGGTCAACCTTACCTTTTTCCCATTCACCTGGAAGTTCAGCAGCCAAAGTAGGGACATCGGTTATGTCTTTGGCCCTGAAATATTAATTCAGGAGGTGAATAAGGTTTATCTCAAGACCGGCCTGCTCGTCGGCTTATGCGATGGCCGCTCAGAGTGGAACGGGTGGGTTGGATACCTTGGCCTTGGCACTGAGCTCTTGGGAATCACTGTCGAGGGAGAGGTCATCGCCAACTTTCACTTTTTTTCCAGTGTAAGTGGACGGGCAGGCGATATCAAACTCTCAAAAAAATTCAGGTTCTGGAAGCATCCTGATGATGATGAAAAGGGAGGTTTCCTCACCTTGTTCATCCAAAAATTCTGGATTGATAAAAAAATCAACCCTGACGATGAAATCGTTGGAGGGCTCAGCGTCGAATATAACTTTTGAAATGGAGAAATGAAATTCCATGCCCGACCTTTCATCTGACTAGGAGGAAAATCATGGCAAGACGCGATTTCAAAATTGGCGACAAGATTATAATGAACTCCCAGGCGAACGAGCACTACGGCTTGACCAAAGAGGGCAGCATCGGAGTCATCCAAAAGATTAAGGGTGATCTTGCTTGTGTTCTCTTCTCCAAGCTTACAGGTGGAGGATCTACACCTGATACTTATGATGTGCAACTAGAATGCATGGACTTACTCGAGCCAGAGCCTCCAAAAGAGAAGCACGGCATCGACCAAGTCCTCAAGCCCTGGCCACCGCCTGAAGAGAAATAATCTAAAGGACTGAGCCGCACGGCAATTAGCTCAAAACAAATCGTGCTATGTGCGCAGGCACGAATAAACGAATAATAAAGAAATAAGAGGAGAATTCTCATGAAAAAAGGTTTTTCTTTAATTGAGTGTCTCGTTGTCGGGGCCATCATTGGTATTGTCATCCTTCTCTTCGTGGTTGCCTTCAGTAACAACAGCAAGTCCCAGCCCGCATCCAAGGGAAGCAACTCCGCGGGCAATACTCTGTTCAAAGTCGGCGATAAGATCATCATGAACAAGAAAGCGGACAGCGAATACAGCGGTTCCAAAGAAGGAAGCATCGGAGTCATCCAAAATATCAGCGGTGATACAGCCCGTGTCAGATTCTCTAAGCTCACAGGCGGAGAATCTACACCTGCTGATTTCGATGTGCGCCTGGATTGCATGGACTCATTAGAGCCTAATAAAGACTCGATCAAGGAGCTCAAGGAGATATTTCCTGACGTATTCGACAATGGCCAGAATGTTGGTTGGATTGACAAGCCTTATTGGAAAGACGCCGCACCTCTCATCCAGCGATGGATTAACGAACACCCTCACCATCGGGTCGTTACTGTAAGCTCTGACAGCACAGGATATGAAGGCAAACAAACTGGTTGGTTTTTTGTCTACGAGGAAAAATTTGATCTCCCGTACCGGACAAACAAGACGCCGTAAAGACGCCGTAGCATCGTCAACATTTATATTGAGCCGCACTTAGCTCAGAGCAATGACTAGTGTTTGAGTGCGCAAGCACGAGAACTTTTCACAAGGAGTAATGACATGGAAATTATTTTCCTTATCTTCTACACTTGCTTTATAATCCGGACTAAGTGGGCTATCGAAGAAGGTCCGGGTTATAAGGTTTCCAAATGGCGGCATGACAAGAAGGTTGTAATCAACCTCATTCTCAGCTACTTGTTCTGCTTTGCCTTCCTGGCCTGGCCGCACCCTGACTTGAGTGTCGATCTGATAACCCTGTCGATATCCATCCTGCTCGCGATCATCATCACCACTTCCTTACTATGGATATTCTCCTTTGCAAGCTCAGGTTCAAAGAAAAACACGACGACAAAACGAAAAGGAATGACGAAACAAAAAGGAATCTCTCTGGTTCTCAAGGACAAAAAAGTTTTGACCATCCTAATCGTCGGGGTCTTCGGCATACTCGCCTTCACTGCCTGCAACAACAAGCCCAAGGAAAGCTCTGAAAGCGCCGTAGTGGAAGGAACGCTGTTCCGGGTTGGCGACAAGATTATCATGAACTCCAAAGCGAACGAATATAATTGGTCCAAAGAAGGAAGCATCGGAGTCATCCAAAAGATTCACGGTCAAGAAGCTACAGTTCTTTTCTCCAAACTCACTGGAGGTCATGATGTCCCGACCAGTTATCCTGTGCGCCTGGATTGCATGGATTCCCTCGAGCCCAAAAAAGACGACATGACCGAAGTTTACCCAGGTGTCTTTGACAACGGCCAGAACATCGGATGGATTAACCAGCCTTACTGGACCAAAGCTTTCCCTCTCTTGCAGAGATGGATTAATGATCACCCCTACAAAAGAGTAGTCTCCTTTAGCTCAGACAGCGCAGCAAGCTATGGTAATCAAACAGGATGGGCTTTCGTCTACGAGGACAAAGTCGACCTCCCGTACCGGACAAGTAAGTAGCATCTCCAACCTTTATGTTGAGCCGCACCAACTCAGAACAAGGGGCTCATTCCTGAGGGTGCAGACACGAGATCAATCTAAACAAAAAGGAGTTTCACCTCATGAATAAAAAAGTTTTTACCATTCTGGTCTTCGTGGTCTTCAGCATACTCGCCTTCACTGCCTGCGAGAACAAACCCGAGGAAAGCGTTGCCAAGGAAATCGTGCCTAACCTATTGGACAACGGCAAGAACCTCGGTTGGATCAACGTCACTAATTCCACTAAGACCATGCAGCTACTCCAGCAATGGATTGACGAGCATCCCACCAAACGCGTAGTCACAATCAGCTCAGACGGCACAGGAAGTTACGGCGCCCAAAACGGCTGGTTGTTCATCTACGAGAACAAAGTCGACCTCCCGTACCGGGTAAACAAGACTCCGTAAAAGCAAAAGAAGATACAACTATGAGCATCAACCTGTACTATACCTTAGTTGTGTACGTTTTCGGTTCGATAGCGATCGTCGCTATGGCTACATGGATGGTGGGCATGCTGAAAAAATCATTACTCCTCAAGATTGTAAGCTATATCCTGTGCCTTGTTGGCGTGGCATTCTTCATCACCGTTGAAATCATCAAAGGCGGTCAGGGAAAAACTTTCGCATACATCCTTAGCTCCATGATACTCATTGCCGCCAGTTATCTGCTTAAAAAGCACATAGCCGAGTACAAGCAGAGCAAGAAGGGCCAACTAAAATCTTGAGAATTCGGAACTTAGCTTCAGCAACTGACCTCGCACCAACTTTTGAAAGGAGAGGCCGAGAGCAATCCTTTGATTGAAGCAGGCTTCTCCTTCCTAAACCTGAAGGGGGTGGTAACCAGAAAAAATAATCTTTCACTTTAGTTAATAGATTGAAAATCTTATTGTATCTAAATAGAAGGAGCATTGTCATGAAAAAAATCTTTTTTGTCCTGGTGATCTTGGCTTTTTTGAGCGTTTTCGCCTCTGTCGCTTGCGAGATCGGCACAAGTGAAGATTCTGGGCAGGCGAAGGAAGAACTGGACGAAGAATTCCGATGCACTGTCATTAATCACGAAGCGCATTATGAGGAAGACCCTCTCAACGCCACCGCACTGGAGCTGAATAGCGACGATAAAGGCAAGGTTTACGCCATTATCAAAGGTGGCCCCCGAAAGTACAATGGTCAGGAAGTAAATTATGAAACCTTCCAGCCTTTCTTCATGCTCCTCCTCCGGAAGGCTATGAGGAATAATGAGACCATCAAGGTTCAGGTCAAAGGAAAAGAGCAGGATCTGGACAAAATTATTTCCGTGGAATTCCAGGACGGCAAGCGGTTTGAATTTCCTGATCAATAAGCAGGCCTTACAAGCCCTGAGACAAAAAAGGAGCGCTCAATGAAAAAAAAGGTCTGGGCATTCGCGTTTATCCTTCTTGTTTCTTTTTCTCTCTCATTCGCTAAGTCCACCATCAACCTTCCTGAGCCAACCGGCCGTCTGGTCAATGACTTCGCCGGCATTCTTCAGTATGGAACAGTTGACCAGCTCGAAAAGCTCCTACTCGGCCACGAGAAAGCAACTTCGAACGAAGTCGCCATCGTAACCATAAAATCGCTGGACGGTGTAAGCGTAGAAGAATATGCTGTCGAGCTTTTCGAGAAATGGGGGATCGGGAAGAAAGCAAAGGACAGCGGAGTCCTTTTCCTCATGGCTGTTCAGGATCGCAAAATGCGAATCGAGGTAGGCTACGGTCTTGAACATGTCCTGACAGATGGCCGGGCCGGAGAAATAATCAGGGAAGCAACGCCCTTTTTCAAGGAAAGCAGGTGGGATACGGGCGTTGAACTGGTGGCCCAGCGAATCATAAACATCGCCTCCAAGAGCGAAGAAGCAGAGCCAAGCAACAGCCAGAAAAGTGACGAGCACATCCCTTTGTGGGGGTGGATTCTTATCATTGTAGTTTTGATTATTATTCTCGTTGCTGTGATTTATTTCGTCGGAACAGAAGGTGGCTTTGGCGGTGGTGGTGGATTTTTCTCTTCTGGCGGAGGTGGAGGCTCTGATGGAGGCGGGGATTCTGGCGGCGGAGGAGGCTTCAGCTTCGGAGGCGGTTCTTCAGGAGGAGGAGGCGCAAGCGGAAGCTGGTAAAAAACACGATCCTAGCCTTCAACTTTTAACTATACGTTTTCCCCCAACACAGCAGAGGGATGGTTTAAAGACGACAAAAACCAAAACAAAAAAAGCTAAAAAAAAGAAAAAGGAGCTGTGATGAAAATTTTTCTCATCTTTCTTTTCTGGCTTCTCAACTTCGGGATCAGCTGGTTCAACGCCTACTTCGTCGGCAGAGCATGGGCTGACTCCAAATCCATCAAGGGCTGGCCGAGGTTCATCACCTGGTGCGCTGCCATCATGTCAGGATGTGGCTTCACCTGGTGCTACCTCATCATCCTGGCGCTTCTCTTTGGAGTACTCTTCCCCAAAGTGCTGCCGCCGGATTATGTCCTCGGAACACTCGAGCTCGGCTACGTCATCCTCATCGTACCCATCCTCGGCACCGGCCTGGCCATCTGGATGGACTCCCTCACCACTGCTTGGCGCCGTCGGGACCTGGCGAGCATGGGAATCGCGGGCTGGAACACTTTCGCAATGGCCCACAACACCTACCATGCAGCCAAGGACCTGCCTGGAATTCTCAAACACCTGGACAAACTCTTCAAGGGAGGTGATTCAAAAGGCAAAGCAGTTCTGCTCATGATTCTCCTCGTCATCCTCGCCCTCATAGGTGGTGCCCTGACCACGGCAACCATCATCCGGAAGACAGCGCGCAAATACGCGGCCAAGGTCATCGAAGAGGCTAAGGGAATCAAGCAGGTTCTCAAAGAATCAGCGGCCTGATTCTCTCCGCCTCTCATTTTTCACATCGATCTTTTTTCACATCGACCAACCAAGGCGCCTTGTCTGTCGAGCAGCTAATCACAGATTTAAGGCAGGGCGCCTTGCCGCAGAAATCATTTTCGCATCGAGCGAATTTAAAATAAGGGCTCTGACCAAGGAGGTCCTTTAGCCGAAGCTAAAAAAAATAATCCTGGCAAAAATAAAGAAGGGAGTAAAATCCATGATTCAATTCTCAATGGAAAGGAAAAGGAAAAAACACGAAGAGACTGGGAGGCCTTGGTATGATACCAAGCAGGGCGTTGCAGACTCTCTTAAGTCGTTGCCGGCTTTCCTTGAACTCATCAGCGTGCGCCGAACCGCGGGATATGATCGAGGAGAGCGCCTGAACGAGTTCTATGTCTTGGGATGGTATTGGCTGGACACGTGCGGCAACTGCTGCAAAGCCATTGACCGCATCCCAAAAAAGGCCTTCCCGAACATCCCAGATGTTCTTACCAGGGATGAGTTCTGGGCTTACCGTAAGGTCAACGCCAAGGGTGACCCAACTGGGTTCTCATTCTCCATGGCAGATGATCTGCCTCTGAAGAACACCATCTGCCCTGTTTGTGGAAAAGGCTGGACCATTCAGAACTGCCACGACATTATCATGTGGGAGAAAACCGAGGTTCTCCTGCTCGCTGGTTTTGGTTTCGTCGGGGAGACGCTTCATGCTGTGAAGCAACACTACGCCCAGCTCACCAGCGCAGTCTACTTCATGCAGTCAGACATCCTCATCCGCAACGACCGGTTCATCGACCTATCTCCTGAATATCCAAATCCTGAGCATGAATGGCAGAAAAACCTCGTGAAGAATCAGCGTGGGTGGGTTTCAGAGGAGGATGGCATCACAGACTCGTACATCATCCAGCCAGGAGATGAAGGTTACTTCAACGTCTGGAGCTATTATCACAGGAACTGCAACCGGAAGCATCTGGCGAAGACCGAAACGCAGAGGTTCAAAGAAACTTTTGAAAAAGCAGGATTCAAAGATGTTCATATCACAAAGATCAGGAACGAATACTGCTCTTGTGAACGCTGCGCTCCCTGGCTCTTGGTGAACACCGGGTTAGGAATCTTCAAGATCGGGTGGAGAAAGAGAGTCATCAATATCGACTGGAACGGACTCAAACTCAACCTCATCTCTTTATTCAAAAATGAAGACGTCACCAAGGGCCCCACATATATCCATGCATGGGGATGGAAGAAAGCTGAAGAGTACCTGAAGAAGATCCACGACTACCTGGTTTCCAAAATAACTTAACCAAGACGAGACGAATCACGGCGCCCTGTCTTCTACTAGCAACTCGCTGTTTCAAGTCGAGGCAGGGCGCCTCCTCTTTGAAAGCAATTCAGGAAAAAATCCTGTTGAGCATAAATCCTTACCTCATATAACAGGAGAGGAGAATATTTTTCTTAGATCCAAGGAGAACCATCATGAAATTTCTGACGACTTTAAAATCCAGAATGGAAGAAATCAGAGTGAGCAATATGCTCTTACTCTGGGTGGTGATCAACACAATCTTATTTGTCCTTGTTTTGCTGTTGACCTTGGTTTTCCCGAGGGCAATTCCTTTCAGCCTGTTTCATTTCTGGGGCTACAGCGATGTGTGGGGCGGGATCAAGGCGAGTTGGCCAATACTGGCATGGGCATCAGGCTTAACTTTTCTCGTTGTGGTTTTCACCCGCAACAGCCAAGCAGATAACATGAATGCGAAAAAGCTTCTGGGAAAAGAAACCGCCACGAGTATAATGGCCGGCTTGTTCGAGGAGATTTGCTTCAGGTGGTTACTCTTCTTCTTATTCATAATAACTGCCCAGTTCTTTAACATTATTCTTTTTGGTCTTCCCAAGTTCTTGTATGTGAAGATTACTGCGCCTGTCATCAACTTCTTCACCTTTGGCAAAGTGAAGTGGTTGTTATTTCAAAAGAAGCAGGTTGGTTTGTCGGAGCCAGCGCCACAACAGCAAATGCCTGGTTCAGGGACGGCCACAAATACCAAGGGTTAATTGGTGTTATCAACGCCTGGTTCATCGGCTTCTTCATGTTCTGGCTCACTTTCAGGTATGGTTTGCTCACCGCTATTGTAGTTCACGCACTCTACGACTTGTTCATAGCCATCATCAGATATGCCGATCGGATGATTGAAAAGAGAACTCTCTTAAACTCTTAGAAAAGGATGTACGAGGAGGATCACCATGTTAGTCAAGTTTAAGAAAAGGCTTAGCGAGTTTCTCCTTCCGGTACTGGCTAAATGGAATGGCACAGGAGCTGCGGAGTGCAGTGAGGAGAAGATCGAGGGGATTACACCGCTGATCAAGGAGAAGCTAGAGGGTTTTGTCACTCAGCTGAAATTCCTTGAAGCAGAATATGCGCGTATACGACGCAAGCCGCATTCGACCTTATCAGTTTCAGTTCGTGAGAGGCTGCAGCGAAGCATCGAGGAGCGGTTCCGCGTGCTGCGAAACAATATCTTCTTCGCAAATAATCTCGCCAGGTGCAAAATCGCGGATATCTGCACTATATGCAATGGCCTGGATGAAAGATTTTATTTAATATCCGTGTTCCTAGGAGAGTTGGGCAAAGAACTTCTCCAGCTGGAGTTCAGCCACAACATTGTCATCCAGGCAAGTTCTGCTTATGTCAGTTAAGGCAAAGGAAGAAGAAGGAGGATTTCTATGAAAAAAAATCTTGGAATTTTCTTTTTGTTTCTTTTCTTGGTCGCGCTCTTCTCGGCCTGCGAGCCCAGAAACGGTTCAACCAGCAACACCTCATCAAAGGGTTGGGATGACGTTCTGCTCAAAAACCGATTCAGCGAAACTGCGATTGAGCAGATGAAAAAGGACGCCAGGGCTTGCGACTGCAAAGAAGCCCCATTCGAGATCAAGCCGACGCCGGAAAACATTTTGGAATATGACCGCAGGTTCAGTTACGCCAGCGAGAGCGATGAAGCCAGCATAGGACAAAAAGAGGAATCGTATCATTTTGAGGACATCAAGCTTGAGGGCATCAAGCTATTCCTCTTTGGTGGCGTGCCGGCATCCTTTGCCAATCCTTTCCGGCGGGAATATGCTACCTCAATGATTCATTTCTTCTACAGGAGAGGGAAGGACGCGACTGTAGTCAATCCTTACGATTCACCGCTGGGAACTGCCATCGTCAGCCTCATAGAAGGCAACTATCCTCCGAGCCTAGCGAACAGGTACGCGAGCAGGTTCAACGGCGAAGAGGTGCTCAGCTTCTGCAAGAAAAACTACCCGCCTGAATTGGTTAATATGTTCCCTGAGCTGATGCCTGCCAATGAAATTGAGAAGCTCTGCACTCTGGGAGTAAGGGACAGCAGGCTCATCCAGAAATACTATGACGTGTTCCAGAAGCACGGCTTCACTAATCCATCTGCAGAAGCATACGGCCCTCCTGAGGAATTCAAGCAAGCATTGGATGCAGGCGTCACACCAGAAGTGCTAGATAACAATCTGACCTTTCTCAGCATCTACAAGATAACGCCGAAACTTGCTGAAGTCATTCGTCTTCACAATCTCAGAATCACACAGAGCTACATCAAGGCAGTGCTCAGTTTAGGAGAGAAGCACAACAAGGATTTCGACCTCGACACAATCATAGCCTTCAATCAAGAGAAGAAGCTCAGCATTGCTGCGCTGTCCAGGCTGCTGGATATAGCGACCAAATACTCCTCTGACTTCGATCAGCTATTGGATCTGCACAAAAATAAAAAAATACCAATTGACGTTATAGAGACCAGCCGCAAGATCCATGCTAATAAGAACATCCCCTTGAAAGCTGATGAAGTTATTGATCTCTATCTCGAAACAGGCTCTGCCCAGTTCAACCTCCTCACTAGGATTTACGAGTTGGCTGGATTCTACGAGATCAATCTCAAAGAAGAAGACTTGCGATACCTGCTCAAGATCAAAGCAACAATGCCGGAGATTGAAGCCAAGATGAGAGAAGCCGGGTTAAAAAAACACGTCCGCGGTGATGAAGAACAATGATGGAGGATCAAGTGATCAAAATCCCAACCACCCAAAAGGAACAGGAAAGATTGAAACGGAAGCGAAGGATTGCGATCAATGCCTATCACAAATTGGGTGATTCGCAGTCCTTAGGAGGAAAACTAAAAAAAAGAAGAGGAGGACTGCATGAGCAACAATAATAACAAATGGCTTTTGCCAGCGCTTGTAGGCGGGGTTGTGGGGCTGGCGATCGGCTTGCTTTTCAGTAACTACCAAGTGAAGCAGGTCGAGGTTATCCAGCCTCCCAACACCCGCAAAAAACCATTCGGGCCTTACGTCTCAACGATAAAGAGAAAGTTCAGGGTTCAACAGAAAGCAAAACGCTGATTCTCAACGCAACGAACCTATGAGCTTTCTTCTAAAAAAAAAAATAGGATCAAAAGGAGGGTCCTACACGTGACAGTTTATAATTATGGTTTCTATGACTACCAGAATCCTTTTCCTGACCCCAGCAAGGAGCGTTCGTTCCGTGCTCTCACCAGGAAAAACATGATCTGGTACAACATCTGGCGGGCCTTTTTCTCCCTGGTGGGAGTGGGTCTCTTCCTGCTAAGCTTGCTGAAACTGATAAGTCTCCGCATCTCTCGGTCGGTTCCGGCTGTTGCAGGTCATCAAAATCAGCAACAGGGCTGGGTCATACTGCTGATATGTATGCTTCTCTTTTGCGTTATACTATGGGCGAACTGGGGGAACGCTGTTGCCAATAAAAGAGGCAGGCTCAGGGAGAAGTTCGACGAGAAATACCCTGATGTCAGGTTCATTCTCAGGCCAAAGCCTGTCAAGCCGCCAAAGCCTGTGAAGATGAAGGTCAAGCCTCAGGAAAAAGAACAGTCTGCAGGAGGAGCTCAGCCAGCAACAGGAACTCAACAAGGAGAAGACGAGAAAAAGGCAGCAGAAGAAAAAAAGCCAGCAACACCACCAACCTCTCCTCAGGCAACACCAGCCAGCACAATCACCGTACCGCCTGAAAAAAAAGCTCCCCCTGTTCCTAAACCTATCTCAGAAAAAAAGGCCAAGGAGGTTGTATAACAACAAAAAAAGGAAAAAAGAGGAGCTTAATCTTATCTAAAAGCATCCTCTTCCTCATCGTTTAAAGTCTACAAATCTTTACAAAGGAAACATCATGAAACTGAAGAAACTGAAAGACTGGGATTCTAACATGAAAGTGATCTTGGGAGGGCTGGTCGTATGCGTCTATCTCCTGCTGATCTTCTTGCTGGCCTTGTTCGCACCGCGCACCCTCGGGGTCTTGCTCGAAGTCTTTTGTATCATCGTTTTAGGGGGAATCATAGCCACTCTCATCTTTCTCTTACTCAAAGGCATGAAGAATTAACCAGCAAGAAGATCATTTCCAAAAAAGAGGATTAGGCACGCCACCACCCCAAGCCGCTGACACAGAGCGCAACAAGAGAAGAGCAGGCAAAAGACAGCGCTAAAGCGAGAAGCACTAACTTTCCTGCTCTTCTCTCTCTGATCGCAAAAAAAGGATCAAAAATTCTCGCAAGAAAAAAAGGAGGTTTATACCACAGAAAAAAAAAACCATTTCATCTCCCTGAAGGAAACAGCACAGAAAAAAAGGAAAAAAGAGGAGCTTAATCTTATCTAAAAGCGTCCTCTTCAAAAAGTTTTCAGACCTATAAAAGGAGGTTTTCGTGAAAGACCTAAACTGGAAAAAGGTTCTTGGAGTAGCCGCTCTGATCATCATCGTCCTGGCCTTGTTCGGACCTGTCACCACCAAAGCGCTGTGCGTCATCTTCAACATCATCATCTACGGCATCTACAACATCTTCATCCTGGCGATCATCGCGGCGTTCATCTTCCTCTTGGTCATGTTCTGTATCCTTTCCTACGAGGGGATCACCGGCAAGAAAATCCAGAAAATCTTCTAAGGCACAGCACAGGGCGCGAACATAGAGTGAAAAAAAGAGAAGAGCAGGCAAAAGACAGCGCTAAAAGCGAGAAGCACTAACTTTCCTGCTCTTCTCTCACTCCTGCCGCAGGGAACAAAACCAAATTTTAACGAAAGACCAAAAGGAGGTCATCATGACAACGACAACGAAAAAAAGAAGTGCGACAAAGCCCAAAGCGCAGAGCCAGGCCGAGGATCCGAAACCGCCGGCAAAGCCCACCACGCTCAGGGGCAAGATCGAAGCCGCCATCGAGGAGAAAAGCCCGGTCATCGAGAAGAAACTCGAGGAATTGGGCCAGAAAGCCGAGAAGCTCGCCGACAAGGCCGCGGACAAGGGCGAAGAACTCTGGAAAAAGGCCCAGCCGCACGTCAAGGAAGCCGGCCAGGTCGCCAAAGAAATCGGCCAGAAAGTTCTGGACGAAACTGATCGATTGGCCAAGAAAGCGACTAAGTGGCTCAAGGACAAGTTCGAGGACAAGGACCCCAAGGACTAGAGAGGGCTAAATGAAAAAGCTCATCGGCCTGATCGTGGCGGTCGTCATCGGCATCATCGCCTTCAAACTGTTGAAGGCGGTTCTCACCGGCATCTTGGGGATCATCATCCCGGTCATCATGTGCGTCGCAGCTTTCTTCCTCATCATGCTGCTTTTCAAAGTAGCTTTCAGGAAATAAGCTAAAGGCCTCGCTCACAGCTGGGAGGCGAATTACCTTCAACCAAAAAGGGAAACGCCTCCCTCTCTTCTATTCTCAGTTTTTCAGTTCTCAAACATTCTCAGAAAAGGAGGAATCATGACTGAATTCTCTCCGGAATCAAAGCCCTCAAAAGGATGGCGGGTACTCAGGTTCATTATCTGGCTTCTCGTACTGGTGCTCTACCTGAGCTTCCAGGCCGGCGTGTTCACCATCGGGTATAACGCCTATACCCATCTCCAGCTGTCGAACATTTCAAAACCTGCACCACCCGCTCCGCTCGCCAAGGAAGTCACAGCCCAGCCTGCTTCACCCGCAGAGAAAGGCAACAAATTTCATTTCAACTTCGTCCGCGGCAGCCTGTTCGGCGGCGCTCTCCTCTTGATTCTTGGCTGGTTCTGGTCCACTGTCTTCATTCTCCGGGGTATCGGGCTGAGCAAGTTCACCACTGGAGTAGTGGTTCTTATCACGCTAAGCAGCTTCATCTATTTGGCCTTTTTCGCACCAGCCACGACACTCCAGAAGGTCGTCAGCTACAACTGGCTGCCCTGACCGAACCAACCAGCACGCATCTGAGGGCGATTCTTTGCATCTGCCAAAAACAGAGCAGGAGTCGCCCTTTATCTCTCCCTTATTTTCTCAGAGGAAAGGAGTAAAAAACCACTATGAACGAAACAGCCAATTGGGGAGTGGCACCTATGAAAGTCAAGGTCTTCGAGGATAACAATTGTAATAGCATTAGCGATGATTACAACGAGTGGATGCAGAAAAACTACAGCAGTATCAGCATTTTCCGCATCGATTTCCGATACACAGACGGATACATGGCCATCGCTGTGTTCTATGATGGAGAAGAAGATGAAGAACAGAAGAAAGGCATCCAAAAAGTGCTGCGAGGATAAGGAGGACCCAAGAGGATTTGTCCGTCTGGATTGAGAGGGCGCTTCTTCTCTCTTGCTGTGGAAGACATCATGAGGAGGGGCGCACCCCTATCTTTTTATTTTTCGGAGGACGACCATGAAGCGATTCATCACATTGCTCATCATGCTTGTTTCGCTCGCGCCCTTTGCTCTCGCAGACAAAAACGAGAACCAGGGCTCCAAGACCAACGCATTGGCAGAATTCGAGTTCGGCGGTGATTCTTCTGCGCGCAGGTATTTCAGGCCGAGCATCAAGTTCGAGTTCAATCTCTTCAAGCAGACCAACCTCTTTTTTTCTCTCAGCCCGTACCAGGTCGCTAATAAAAAGCTGAGTGGACTAGTTGACTTCTGGATTCGCGGAGGCATTCTCTATAACATCTCAGACACGGCTGATCTTGAAGTGAGTGTCAACCACATGAGCCGCCACATCACCAATTTCAACACTCCCTATGTCTTCGATGTCAATGACTTCATTGCTCGTGCCTGGTTCCAAATGAAGAAGAATCTGCGCATAGGGTTCGGAGGCGGTCTTTACCTTGGTGACCGATGGAGGGACTATGGCTCAGACAACCTCCTGCTCGTCGGTAACTTGAGCTACATGCACATCCTGGGTAGCGAGTTCTCGGCTATTGCTGAGGCGAAGCTCATCAACTTCAACGAGTTGCTCTGGGAGTTCGAACTCTCTGCTGAGCTTAACCCGAATGTTGATTTGTTCGTGAAGAACATCAAGCACTATCCAGGGTACTGGCCTAACCCTATTTTTTATTTCGGGTTGAGGCTGAAGAACAATGCAGAAGAAGCTAATGACTCTGTTACCAAGGTGAAGTTCAGACCAAGTTTCTATCTTGGCTCTGATAAGTATCGCGGCCATTCAGAGCAGGGAATCTATTTCGAGTTCCTGAAGAAAGAGACAACTGCTTTTGCATTGGCTCTGAACTTTGACATTCACATCTTCAGGGGCGCGACCATGTTCGCAGGCACTTACCGCCCAGAAACCATGAACTATTTTCCGCTCAGGCTAGAGTACGAAAAGAAGATAAAGAACATCTATGCTGGGGTTTACTGCGGGAATCAGGTCATCCAGCCAATGGATGTCAAGGCGGAGCCTACCACTACGATCTCGTTCGGATTCTTGCTCAGGAATCAGCATCACTTTGAGGATTTACAACGCAGCCTGCGGTACGAATTGCTCGTCGGCAAGAATTTCCAGCGTAGCTATGAGCTGAGTGCAAGGGTAGGCTTGAACACGACTCATAAGAAAGTCAATTTCGGCATTGACGCCCAGCTCTTGGCTTATTCTAGCTACGAACAGAAATCACTCGAGCTCTTCTCTGACTTTGCTCTGCCCAACCAGATTCACATCAGACCTTTTGCTGAGCTGAGAAACATTTCCAGCAATGGAAGCACAGGATATTTCTCTCTGGGCGTGAGTTTCCTGAAATTCTAAGGGGCTTGCTTTGTCTTCGAGTAATCGACTGATGAAACAAGCCCCTCTTCTCATCATAAAGTAAGAGGAGGTGAGAGCCAGAAAAAAGAAAGGTTATCTTTTTAGGATTCTACTCTACCCGCAAGGCTTCAAGGCTCGATCCCATCGAGGCTTTGCGCTACGAATAATGTTTGTCTCAAAGGAGGATTCAATCATGAAAAAACACAAGGCTGAAAAAAAACAGTCCTTAAAGTGCGTGGATTGCGGACGAAAAATTTCAGAAGAAGAAGGCTCACTGGCGTATTGCACTAAGTGCAAAAAAGCAGTGTGCGACGAGTGCATGTTCACGTGCTTCGGTTGCGAAAAGATTTTCTGCAGCAAATGCGATCCAGTGGAGCCGTGCAAAATCTGTAATGAAGGCTATTGCCCTGACTGCATGCAGACGCATGCCGTAGAGTGCAAACAAAACCAAGAAGAAGCAGGTTAAAGCATCTGAAGGGGCTGAAAATCCAATTGCCAGGATGAGTAAGCTCCTCTCCTCTTTTTCTTTTTTTTAGCATATTTATTTTCTATATAGAAGTATAATAACAGAAAAAAGGAAAACTACGAAAATATTTTTATGCGCCTCGCCGGCGGGGCTTTTAGAAATAATCTCCTAATCCTGTCTGGGATCTTTTTACTGGAGCAGCGTCTTTTTCTTTCACAGGCTTTTCATCATCGCTTTCTAATTTTATTTCTCTGCCATCAATCACAGGCACTCCGTACTCTCCGTCATAGCCTGGCTTAATTGTTAATTCACCATGCCTGTTATTAATTATCAAATCAACAATTTCCTTGTCAGCCACTGCCAATAATTTTTCTTCAGGAACATTAAGCAAGATGTCGAACTCGTTCTCGCCTGCTTTTAGAATCTCATAATACTTTGCCCACACTTTCTTGGTAGCCATGCCACTCTGTAAAACAAGAGCTAACAATTCGTGAAGGGGAATAATTTTTTTAAAAGGTTTGCTACTCACTGGCTTTTCTCCTTCTTTCCTGTCAGCCAATTCTTCCACACGGTTAAGCACTCCAATGGTTAACGGCCTCTTGCATACAGGGCAAATGCCTTTGTGCTTCTTGCTCTCATCAGGGCTCATGCTTACCTTGCACAACCTGTGGCCGTCATAATGATACTTGCCGTAGTTAGGGTCAACTTCAAAAGTCTCAACTAATCCTTCTCCTGTCCTTAATGCTTTGATTAGATTTGCATAAGTTAATTTTTCAAAATCAAAAACAGTAGCTTCGCGCCCAATCCTCCAAGGCCAATAAGAATGCAAGTCTGAAAAGCTAACCATCCTGTACTTATCAAGTTTAGAAAGCCTCCAGTTCATCTCAGGGTCACTTGAGAGCCCGGTTTCTAAGGCGTGAATATATTTTGCTTTGTCGCCAAAACATTCTTCCACGCTATTAAACCCACTCTTTGAGCCAAAGATAGAAAACCACGGCGTCCAACAATGCGCTGGGATTATTTCAATATCCTCGCTAATCTTCATCAATTGCTCAGTAAACTCTGGGCAAGAAATATTAAATATCGGTCGTCCATCATAATCAACTCTTCCCTTGGTTTTCAGGTAAGCAGTAATCTTATCAACGACTCCAAAGCTCGGCGCAAGAATGACTAAATGGATTCTCCTTCCTTTTCCTCCCTGCGTGTAAATGAGTGAGATTTCATTCTGCAATACAAAAGGGAAGCCTGACTCTGTCCTTAGAATTCCTGTTTCATCTTCTTTTAGTTTTTCCTTTAGCTCAACAATCCATTCAGGGTGAGAGAAATCTCCAGTGCCGAGAAGGTCGAGGCCTTTAACCCTCGCCCACTTCTCAAGGTTAGGGATAGTTAAGTCAGAAGAGCAAGCCCTGGAAAATCTTGAGTGTATGTGAAGGTCTGCAATGATTCTCATAAAGGTAACAGAATTTATTAGGGTATATAAATATTTATGAAAAAGCCACCCGAATCAGTTAAGCAGCCTTTTCACCTTGTTTTCTTTCAAGGTTGAAACAATGAAAATGATGAATTAACAATTTGCTTAATGTCAATCTCCCTAATCACATCTCCGTATTCATCAAAGCTTATTTTTCCTGAAGCACCATTGTAATTCTGCGTCTTGTATAAGCCTTCTTTTATCTGCTCAGAGCTGGTGCCATATTCCACAAAAATAGTTGATAAAAGCATGATTATGTCATAACTATTGGTTGCAACCATCTCTGGCGTGGCATTGTATTTTGCCTTGTATTTCTCAACAAAGCTTTTGCATGGGTTTTGTGTGCAATCCGGATTAAAGCGGGGATAGGTATAGATAAGGCCGTTGGCTTCCTGGTCTACGATTTTGAAAATCTCAGGGTTCTGAGCGCCAGCAGAAGATAAGAATGGTATTTTTAGATTGAACTCAGCTGCTTGCTTGAGTATCAAACCCACTTCAGGGATGGTTCCTGGAATATAAACAGCATCTGGTTTTTGTTCTCTTATTTTTGTCAGGCTGGTGCGGAAATCGGTTGATCCTCCAATATAGCCTTCATAGGACACAATGCTTCCCCCCAGTTCTGTAAAGCTTTTTTTGAATGATTCTGCATATGAGCGGCCGTTCTCAGCGTCAAGATAAAAAACCGCAATTCTTCTTGCGCTTAGATTATAGAAACTGAAATCTGCCATTCTTGCACCATGGAGGATGGATGATTCCCTTAATCTGAAAATGTAATCTCCAGCGTATCTGAATGCGTCTGCCGAGGCAGTCGGGCTTATGAGGACTATTTGGTTCTGCTCTGCGGTTGGTGTTGAGGCTAATGCTGAGTTGCTCATTATATATCCGGTTAGGGCATTCACCTTGTCAATATTAATCAGCTTCTGGGTTGCACTTACACTCTCCTTTGGTTCATTCTTGTCATCCTCATATATCAACTCCAGGGTATAAGGATAATTGTTGTTTGATTGAATCTCTTCTGCTGCCAGGTCATAACCTTTCTTAGCCCATTCCCCGTATTTTGCAACATTCCCTGTTAATGGAACCACCACGCCTATCTTCACAACAGGCTTCTCCTTATTGCCGTTATTATCAAATACTACTTTACCTGTCGGGTTGCAGGAAGTAAAGTAAAGGCACAAAATTATAAGTATGCTTAGAGAAATAACTGTTAAGATCATATTCCTTGTTTTGTTTTGTTTTTTATTCATTCGAATCCCCCAACATAACAATATTAGTCATTATCTAGTTATAAATATTTGTTGTCAATAATTTACGAAAAATTTAAAAAGAGCAAAATGCTAATCAGATGCATGGAGAGCATAAAAGCAGCGCTGGAGAAATTCGGACTTTCAGGCAAGGAAGCGAGCGTTTATCTGAGTTGCCTTGAATTAGGAGAAGCAACAGCAAACGATATTGCCATAAAGTCTCATCTGCCAAGAACCCTTGTTTATGATATTTTCAAAAGGCTGATTGAGAAGGGACTTGCCTCAACCATTATCAAGGAGAAAACTAAACGCTTTGGAGTTGTAAAGCCAGAGGATTTGTTAAGAATGATAAGAGAAAAGGAAGAGGCTTTATCATCTGTGCTGGAAGAAATGAAAAAAATTCAGCAAGCTCCCTCTGAAATTCCTAAAGCAGAAGTTTTTGTTGGAGCAGAAGGAGTCAAATCAGTGCTGGATGCAGTTCTAAAAGCCAAGCCAAAAGAATTATGCGTGTATGGAAGCTCTGCGACATCATTTGAGATTATGCCGACATATATCCCGCAGTGGCATATTAGGAGAACCAGGTTGAATATTAAAATGCGAGTAATTTATAATGACGTGAGAAGAGCGAGAGCGCGAATGAAAAATTATCCTGGGACAACAGAGCTTCTTGAAGTAAGGTTCATGCCAATCAAATACGAATTCCCAACATCGTTTGTGATTTACAATAACAAGCTCATAATGATTTATTGGAGCAGAGAACCCCTAACCATATTAATAGAAAGCAAGGGGATAGCTGCTAATCATAAACAGTATTTTGAGCAGCTATGGAAAATCGCAGAAGTAGCAAAGTCATGAGTTTTATTTAGATAATTTCCAGAGAAAGTCAAATTGCTGCCTAAATGTCTGGAAAAGATTCTTGTCCTTGACTACAACAACAGTTGGAGTTTTTGTGAAGATGAACATGGCTACCTGATCCTTATAGAGCACTATTTCTGTTACTTGGTTTAGCTCAGGAGGCAATCTTCGATAAGAAACATTTTTTATCCTGTCAAAAAAATAAGTATCCTTGTAGTCTGCGTTGAGAAGGAAGTATTCTTTTATTTTTAAGTCTTTGACTTTCGCATTATAGTTCTCCCAGTAGTTTGAACTTAGAATGTTCACAGACTCATTGGTCATTCCTATGGACCAGCTTTCTTTTGTTGTAAGTGTTTCTGCCAACACTTTCTTTAACCCTTTAGTCCCCCTAAAGACCCGGGTTTCAGAATCATCTTCAGTCTTGGCTTTCAGGAATTTTGATATTTCTGGTATCAGCTTACCAGCATTCTTTATTTCTGAATCTATGGCTTGTTTTTTTGAGTTCAGGAATTCAATGATTGCATCCGGCTCTTCTGCCACAAAGTATTTCTTCATTCCCTTGATAACAAAGGACACGAGGCCTTTTTCTATAAGACGTTCAAGATTATCATACACTATTCCTCTGTGGGCGCCGATTACCTTGATGATCTCTGCTGCTGTTGCCTGCTTCTTCTGGATAAGCGCATAGTATACTCTCGCTTCATTTTTTGACAGACCAAGCTTTTCCAGATCTTTTCCGTCCATAATTATTGCCTTGTTTCCCTCATATTTAAATATTATCATTTTATCATCATATTTAAGTATGACAAAAGTTTATATACTTATTCTACTATACAGTAGTTACAGAAAAGGAGGTAGTTAATATGAAAATAACAAAAAAAATAATGGCGCTCGGGCTTGCAGGCTTGGTAACAATACTATCTGCTTGCAACGGGAAAAGGATAGAAGGGGCAAAAATCACAGGTAATGAATACAAGGAAGAAGCCGTGATTAACATTTATAAAAAAGGAGCACCAATGTTACAAGAGGGGATTGCAATCAGGATATTTGACTTAGATGGCCAAAAGGATAGCAATGGGCAAGAAAGCGCTGATGAAGTATTTATATACCCTGGCGACCCTAGCATTTCAAATTATTTTTGGGACCTTGACAGCAGAGATGTTAGCGAATGGAAACACTACGTCAGCTCCGGAGTAAATAAACCTCTCGTCTCAAACAACATCACTCCCATGACTCCAGAGCAGAGAAAGCTTTACTCAAAAATACTTAATTTGTACTATGAGGCTCAGAAGAAGTAAAACAAGGTGACTAATATGAAAGGAATTGATAATATTGGAGCTCTTGTCAGGGATTTAGGAAAAGATATTTTATCATGGGGTCTGATAGCAGTCATGCTTGTTGCTGGCGAAGCTGTTTGCAAAGTTGTTTGCAAAAAAATAATTCCGCCGTCAACAATAGAATATGCCAAGATAACAGAAGCCACGTTTGACAGACAGGCAACAATAGCTTTTCTAGGACCAAACTACATCCTGAACAAAGCAGTATTCATATATGACCTTGATGGAAAGAAAGACTCTTCTGGGCAAAGAACAGCAGAGGAAGCCTTTGAGTGCCCCTATCGTTACAGTGTTTATGAAGGGACTTACATGGCTTTAACGCATGTTCCTGTTAGTAAGTGGAAGCACTACGTTGCGCCCGATGCAAAAAACTTATTGGTCTTAAACAACATCACACCAATGACTGATGAGCAGAGAGAGTTTTACTCAAAAATCCTCAACATGTATCAGAAAAAAATCAATCAAAAGTAAGTTTTGCTAAATTATTTTTTCTTTTTCCTAGCCCTTGCTCGCTTCTGTGAGCAGGAATTTCAGCTCCATCACCAGGTCTGCTTTTTCTTCTGCTGAGATAAAGCTGCTTATTACTAGTATTTCTGATTTCTTGTAATAGCCTGCGAACAATATCTTGAGCATCATGGGCAGGCCTGAAAGCCTGAGTTTCATGTTGAATATGTTCTGGTCATGCTCTTCTGGCAATCCGAGTATTGCAGTGTAAATCTTGGCTATCTCTTCGTGCAGCATCTTGTTGCTGTCAGGCTTGTTGCTTAGTTCTGTTAATTCGCTGATAAAGGTCTTGGCCATTTCATCGCTAATAACAGGCTTCTTTTTTCTCAGTTTTCTCCATTTGGCGCTGAACCTATTCATGGCAACTATTAATGCAAAGCTGGTGTTGTTCTCGTACAATCCTCTTGCCCTGTCAGGGTTGGCAAATAAGAAGAAGATGTAGCTTACAAAAAACAGAGGAATGAAGCCGGCTATTATTATCAGGATGATGAAAACTGTTGAATAATTTGCAATGTAGTCAGCAGCAGTGCACTTCTTGCAATTACCGCCACAATCAATAAGCTGTTCGCCATTGTTCTTGATATGATCATCACAGCTAGCGCAGGGCTTGCACTTGCCGCCGCAATCCACTCCCTCCTCACCTGCATTCTGCACTCTGTCAGAGCAATTACCGCACGCCTTAGGGCAAGGGCCGCTGCAATCAATGCCTTCTTCTCCTTGGTTTCTTATTGTGTCATTACAATTCGCAAAAGTGCACACCAGGCGGTCGCATCTCAGGCTCTCGCAATCAAGGTTTTTCAAACACTCCTTGCCTCCAGCACATTTTGTACAAGGACCACCGCAATCAGCATCGCTCTCGTTCTGGTTCTTAATGCCATCAGCGCAGCTTGGGCAGGGAGGACAAGGACCACCGCAATCAACTCCCTCCTCGCCTCGATTCTTTATGTTGTCAGAACAATTAGGGCAGGGAGGACAAGGCCCTCCACAATCAACTCCTTCTTCAACGCCGTTCTTTAAACTATCATGACATGTAGCATTATAAAAACATCTCTTAAACTCGTCAGGCTTGGTCCTGTTATCCCCACAATCATTAATATCTTCACATTTCCTGGTCTGGAAGCGTGCTGGCAGGCACGGATTCCACTCTGTGCAGTTCCATTCAGCTTTGCAACCAGTTGGCTTTTCCTGCTCACACAATCCGCAATCAAAAGGACAGGTATTGCAGTCCTCTACTAAGCTGCAAACATAATCCCCGCAGAAATCAGTTATTGAGGTCTGGTTAAGGTCCTTGAACCTTTCAGAGCCAACCAGGTCTACTCTTGCTGTGTTGCTATCAGCGCTCTTGTTCAATAGGTCATAGGCTGTGAAGACAAAGTAAGCATAACCAGTGCTGTTAAGGGAGGGATTATAAGTCACATAGCCTGTTTTGTCAATGCTAACGCTGATATTGGCGTAAATCACGCCGGAGGTTTCATAATCAGGAATGATTTGCTTGTATTCAAATCTGAGCTCTCCGCCATCAGGGTCGATAAAATAGTCATTAAGGTTATATGCTTCTGATGCTGTGTTCTTAAAAAGTATAAAGCTGGAAAGGTTATAAACAAAAACAGGGGCCTTATTGGTCTTGGCTATCTGAACAAACCAGCTGTGCGTGTCAGAAAGGTTTTGGGAATCAGTCACTCTTGCAGTTATCTCCTGCACTCCTGCAATCCTGTATCCTGGCTTAAAGCTAATGCTGGTCTTGTTGACAGAATCATTAATTAGTTTTGAATTCAAAAGCCATTCATAAGTCAGGCTGTCATTTGCATCAGTGTCATCTGCTCTAACTTTGAAAACCACAGTGTCAGTTTGATTGATTCCAAATGAATCATCTCCTGGGAAATAATAAACCAGGTCTGGCCTGTCAAAAACCCTGAGAGTAATTATTAATGTGTCTGCGCAGTTCTCTTTTGCAGCAATGATTGCTATTCTTGAAACACCCACTGCATAACGGTCTGGTTGAAAGCGTAAAATCCCTTTGTTGTTAATGCTCATCCCTCTCAGCTGCTCGTCAAACAATGCATAGGTATAAGACACTCCGTCCTCTGCCATGTTGCTAAGGTTGAAATCATACTCAAAAAGCTCTCCCTCGCCAGTCTCGAAATAATTGACAGGCTTAATCTTCGGCGTGTTGGTGGCAGTGCAAACAGCAGATGAGAAGTGTATATATAATAGGAACATTAAGATAACTAACCCTAACATTAAGGTTTTTCCTTTCACCACTCCAAAACCTCTTTTTTAAGAATTCTGGAAAGCAAAATATATAAATGTTCCCTTATTATTAGAGAAATAGTTTGCAATGCGGCCTTGTTGTAGAAAAGTATAAAAAGGGAAAACCAAATTATTGCTAACATGAACATTTTAATCATCATCCTTAGAATTCTTTTAACCTTCCTGCCAGCTACCATATACGGCCTTGACAGGCAGAGGGCTCACAAGCCAGTGGGCTTTGGGACTTTCATATTTGTCTCACTAGGCGCATGCGCGCTAGGAATAATGGCAGATTCTATTGGGCTTGATAAGTCAATATCAATGCTGGGCGCAACAGTCACAGGCATCGGATTCCTCGGAGCAGGCGCGCTCATAAGAGGGAGTGACAAGGTTTTTGGCTTCACAACAGCATCAAGCATATGGCTCTTTGCCATCTTTGGATTGTCAGTTGGAATAGGTGAGTACATTATCGGCATCCTGATTTATGCTTTGGCCTGGATTGTTGTGACAGTTGACCAGCACCTAGAGACCAAAGGCATAGGCTCTTATCAAAGGAAGATAATCATAACAGCCAACAAGATGGTGCACGAGAAAGAGCTCAGAACTTATCTTCTCAGGTACACGCAGAAGCACAAGACCATGAACGTGGAGATTAACAAGAAAGAAAACAGGGTAGTACTGACCTACCTCATAGAAGGCTCACGCGATAACATGAACCAGATAATCAAGGACATCTACAAAGAGCCCTGGTTCGAGAGCTGCAAGATTGAGTGAGGCGCCTAGCCATGCTGATAGAAAGGAACTGAGATGATAAGCGCAGAAGAGTTCAACCAGCTAAAAAAACAGCTTCTTATGGATTTAAAGAAAAATCCAGGAGTAAAAATATGGTATGAACAGGATAAGATTTTTTTGCCTCATAACACCATTGAGCATCAAAGGCTTGGAAACAGGCAGTTCGAAGAGATTCTTGCACTAGTCAAATCTGACTCTGTTCAAAAAGATTCTTCTCTTAAGAAACTCGAATTAACTGATGGCAAGGCTTTGCTCGAAAAGTACATGACTCCTGCATTTATCAATGACTTTCCTGACTTGATACGGTTTCTGGAGACAAGGCCGAAGCTGGTTCAAGAGCTATTTGGGGCTGAAGACTCTTATTGGGAGAGGGCCATGGCCATCTGCTTGGGTGGTTTGGAGGATTTTATATTAAAAAATTCTGATAAATTTGAGCAAGTAGTTTGGGGGATTAAGAGGCTTATTAAGCATGTGTATTATCGGGGTTCTTGGATAATAACAAATTTCTTGCCAAAACTTGACAGGTTTTTTGAGATGCATCCGGATATGTGGGAAAAGATTATCTTGGGGATTGAAAGAATCATTGCGGTTCATAGCAGTGCAGAAACCGCGGAATTTTTAGCGCAACTAAACTGCCAACATCTCGAGAACGACAGTAACCCGCAGGAGTTATGGAGTCTTTTTGTGATTGTATGTGAAAGAATTCCAGCACAGCAAAAATGGTACATCTCCTTTCAATTCTCCAATTTCTTTGACTGTGTTATATACTGGATAAGAACTTTTCATGTTAAGAAAGAAGACCTTATCGAGATGTTTATGGGAAACATTCCATTTACCATTGCCTTTCTGAAAGGGTTGGATAGGGCAATCAGAGAAATAGGCATCCGAAATCTTGGACTAGCGAGTTTTGATAAGCTCGTTGAATACTGGGATTTGGCCAGGGCATACTGGGACTTGCTTGAGGGGAGCGAGTACGCTGCCAAACTAATCGAAGAGAACCTTGACCAGCTTAGTCCAAGGCAGATTCTTATCAACAGGCTCAGGTTTATCAAAACAGGAAGCAAACTCATCCCATTAGGCGGAAAGCTGACCGGGTATATGTTCAGGATAATAAGCAAGCACGCTTATGAAACCTGGCTGGAAGCAGAAGAAGCATTAAAGGAAACCATGCCAGATGGTACAATGATAAGTCATTGCGAAGAGATTGTGAAGAAGCGGCTGGCTGATGGTAGGCTTGTGCCGCGCGCCTACTTCAAGAAGGATGGGAGAGTGAATGTTATTTCTAAGTATGCAGGGGATTCTTTGCGTAACTATCACCCGAAAGATGAGAGTGAGGAAATGGAAATTGAGAGTCAATCTGAATGGATAACTAAACAACTGCGTGAAAATAACCTAATCCACGGCCACATCCACCGAGGCAACCTCTTAATATCGCATGAGAACGGAAGATTGGTTGTGAAGCTCATTGACTTTGACCAAGCCATCAGCCCGAGCAGATTCAGACAAGTATTAGATATCTTACCGCAACATTAATATTGGCTCATTTGCCTTAGTCCTGCTCTGCCTTGTCCAAGCCAGTATTCGTTTTCAATGGAAGTGTTATGGTTATTCACTTTTTCAAAGCTTGCGTTCAGAACATGCATTGCATGGGCTAATTTAATGTAGGCAGGCAGTTTTTTAAGTTCAAGCGGTGTTAATTTGATTTTTTTCTGGTATTCTTCCAAGGCTATGCTTAAGTTTTTCGCACTGGCAGCTTTGTCTTTTGCATTAAAAAGCAAATTACAGGCCAGCACTGCTAATTCCTGTATCCGCGGGTAATAGTTTGAAACTGCAAAATCAATTATCCAAAGCTTGCCGCGCTTATCTTTCATAAGATTTGTTGCTCTTATATCCCCGTGGACAAAGCAATGCGGCAAGGATTCAATACCCAAAGATTTGAACTCCGGAACCAAAGGCTTTAATAGTTTTAAATCGTCAGGCATTAAGCATTTGGATTTGATATTATACTCTTTTAGGAAGTTGGTGATTGCCCAATGGTCATATATGAAGCTTGGCTTGATATTAATTGAGTTTATGAGCGCAGCCTGGCGGGCAATGAATTTTATCTCGTCTGCATTTAGATTTTGTCCTGATTCGTAAAGATTCTTGCCATCAATAAAATCCAGGACGCATAATCGTAAGTTAGTATTGTTCACATCCATCTTGTGCAGGTAACCTTGTTCTGACTTAAGCATCGGAGGAGTTGCAATCCCCGCACCCAAGGCGCTCGTAATAACATTCACGTACCTAATGCAATCATCCAGAGTCCTGAAGTTTGAGAAAACCTTGACAAAATATTTTTTTTGTGCTGTCTCTATAATGAAATTAAAATCTTCATAGCCCATCATGACCAATTCATTTGATTTCAATTTTCCGAGCTTATAATCCTTGCATATTTGCAAAGAAATATCTTCAAGTTCGCCATGATAGTTTATCCTTTTTTTAAATGGTTCTTCCATATTCGCAAAGAGTTTGAGAGTATATAAAAATATATCGTTAAAAAATGTTGAGATAGAAAATTACCGCAACATTAATAAACCTCTATTGTTAGTTGTTAATTTAAGTTAGAGAGGTGAGTTTTAGAGGTGAGGTGTTAATTGTTTCATAGTATGTCTTCTGATGATGTGATTAAGCATTTCTCTAGCTCTGAGAGCACTGGCTTGAGCCATGAAGAGGCAGATGCCAGGCTTGCAAAGTTCGGTAAGAATAAGCTCGTGACGCAGAAGAAAATAACAGTTTTCCATCATTTTCTTAACCAGTTCCAGGAATTAATGGTCATCATCCTTATCATCGTCGGCGCGATTGCCTTCGCTTTGGGTGAGATCATTGACGCAGCCGTCATACTCTTCATCGTGATTCTTAACACGGTTATCGGCGTGGTCCAGGAGTTCAAGGCAGAGAAGGCTATTGAGGCTCTCAAGAAGATGATGAACCCTCATGCTACAGTGGTGCGGAACGGCGAGAAAAAAATTATCTCTGCCGAGGACTTGGTGCCTGGCGACATTGTAATCCTTGAAGAAGGCACTCGCGTGCCTGCTGACTGCAGAATCCTGGAAGGGATTATGCTCAAGGCTGATGAGTCTGTTCTTACAGGGGAGAGTGTGCCGCAAACCAAGAACGAGCTGACAATGGATTCAAAAGAGACTGCTTTTAGCGACAGGTCTAACATGCTCTTCACAGGCACCACAATAATCAAGGGCAGGTGCAGCGCAATAGTGACTGCAACTGGGATGCAGACAGAGTTCGGCAAGATTGCAGGCTTGACTTCTGAGATTAAAGAGGAGAAGAGCCCGCTCCAAAAAGAGATTGTTAAGGTGAGCAAGCTCATTGCAAAGGCTGTTTTATTGATATGCCTCATTGTATTTATTATAGGATTGCTGGGTGGGAAATCATGGTTTGATATGTTTTTGTTCGCAGTCAGCCTGGGAGTGGCTGCTGTGCCAGAGGGTTTGCCAGCGACCATGACCATAGCCTTGGCTCTTGGCGTGCAGAAGCTGGCTAAGAAGAAAGCCATTGTCAGGAAGCTCGCGAGCGTCGAGACTCTGGGCAGCACCACAGTGATTTGCACTGACAAAACAGGCACGCTCACCAAGAACGAGATGACTGTCAAGAGGATATTGGTGAATAAAAAAATTCTTCATGTCGAAGGAGAAGGCTATAATCCAGAAGGCCGGTTCCTGCAGAACAACCAGGTTTATTCTGACGCGACGCTGATAAAGATGCTCAGGGCAGGTCTGCTGTGCAACAATGCAACTCTGCAAAAAGAAAAAGAAGATGAAAACGGTAAGTGGATTATTGTGGGTGACCCGACAGAAGGAGCATTGATTGTGAGCGCTGAAAAGGCTGGCTTGAGGCACAAGCACGAGGCAGAGCATTTCAAGAGGATATTTGAGATTCCTTTTAGCAGCGAAGCCAAAAGAATGATAACCATACATGCGAGCCAGGACGACAAGAATGAAAAGAACAAAAAAAACAATGCTTTAACTCTAACTGCTTTTATGAAAGGAGCACCAGGGATTGTTCTGGACGCATGCACTCATATTGAAATGAATGGCAAGGTTAAGAAGCTGACCAAGAAGCAAAGCGAGGAGATGAAAATTATCAGTAGGGAGATGTCCAATGAAGCGCTCAGGGTGCTTGCGTTTGGCTATAAAAAACTTAAGGGCAAAAAAGAAACCAGCCCTGCCGGCTTAAAGAACCTGAAAGAAAAAGGCTTTGTCTTCTTAGGGCTGCAAGGCATGATTGACCCTCCGAGACCAGAAGTAAAAGAGGCAGTGGCTAGGTGCAGGAAAGCAGGCATAAGGATTTTCATAATCACAGGAGACCACGGCCTTACTGCAAAGGCTGTTGCAAAGGAAATCGGTCTGGCAACTGACGAGACCAGAATCATCAAGGGCATTGAGTTGGACAAGATGAATGAGGAAGAGCTCAGCCTGGCGCTCAGGCAGGAGGTAATCTTTGCAAGGGTTAGTGCAGAGCACAAGATGCGCATAGTGAGCAACCTGATGAGGCAGGGAGAAATCGTTGCAGTGACTGGCGACGGAGTGAATGACGCGCCTGCATTGAAAAAAGCCAATATTGGAGTGGCAATGGGCATCACAGGCACTGATGTGAGCAAGGAAGCCTCTAAGATGATATTGGCAGACGATAATTTTGCATCAATTGTCAATGCAGTGGAAGAAGGCAGGAATATTTTTGAGAACATCAGAATATTCCTCAAGTACCTGTTTATCGGCAATAGCGCAGGCATACTGGCAGTATTCATTGCTCTGCTCATCGGGCTTCCACTGCCTTTTGTAGCATTGCAGATACTCTGGTTCAACCTGCTCACAGAGACCCTTCCATCAATCGCCCTGACCAAGGAGCCTCCTGAGAAAGGAATTATGGAAAAGAGCCCGAGAAAGCCCAAGGAAATATTCTTGACAAAAGAAGATGCTTTTGAGATGGGCATGAATGCTCTCATAATCACAGTGGGTGTATTGGGAGTGTTCTATTACATGCTCTCGACTCATGGCTGGAGTTTTGGAACTGACCTGGGATTAGGCTCAAGCCCTGTATATATGTACGCAACAACCATGGCATTCACCACGCTGGTCCTTTTCCAGCTTTTCAATGTATTCAATACCAAGGCGCCTAACGCCTCAATATTTTTTGAAGAGCTGTTTAACAACAAGTGGCTGCTCCTCGCTACTGCATTATCCATCATCCTCCAAGTGCTTGTGGTACATGTTGGTTTCCTGAACCAAACCTTCAAAACAACACCTCTCAGCATATTAGACTGGGTCATAGCAGCCTTGGTGGCGTCGTCAATAATATGGATAAATGAAATCTACAAGCTGTTTCACTTGAGAAAGCATGCTCTGAATACAGCTGCCCAACATCACTAATCATACCACCTAACCTTAATTACAGAATTATAAGTTTTAACAGAAAGGCGTGCTATAAGGTGGCGTTATAAATTAATTATTTGTTAATTCATCAACTATTTTCTGATAATTCTCTGCCTCTTTAAATCGTTCTGCAGCTCGGGTGTAATCCTTGCAAATTCTAACTGCTTCTTTCTTTGCTTTATTCCACCAACCCCTAACCAATGGTACTGACTTAGCCAAATAAAATATTCTAGCACTATAACTTTGCGATTTTCTAGCACAATCCAAAAGAATTCGGGCTCTATTTTTTCTTTCAGATTTATCATGTACTGTTAAATCAACATCAAAATCAGGTCGCTGCTCGTTTAAAGGCAAAAATAATATGTGCGGTATTTTTTCAGTATGATCGTAATTCGAATCACGTTCTGACCAAAGATAAGGCGAAGGATGATGGCGTCGAATCATTTCAGCTATGAGCATATTCTCGCACCAAGAATAAGAATAGAAGCTGTCAAACTCGTTAAAATTCTTGCCAATGACATCATAGACGTCTAATCCTTGGCTTGTGTAGGGGTTATCCAGAAAAAAATTAATCTTCTCTAAAAATTCTGGTCTTTGCATACCTATCTTCTTTAAGTTCCCATCAGAGAGTTCAAATAATTGCGCCTTATATGGCGGATAGTGTTCTTGCGTCATGCCTATTTTCGCAAATTGCTCATCTGTAATAAATTCTAAGCTCTGACTTAACCATTGGTCTATTAATTTCATAATGGTATCTTGTGATTCGTGCTGCTCTTTGCTCACTCGTTGAACCAGGTTATTCTTCACGTCCCTGATAATATCTTTACTCATAATATTCCCATAAAACAATCGGGCATGCACACCATCATCAATCAAGCCTTTCTTTTTAAGTTCCTGTATTATCTTATTACCTCTATCGACTAAATCCTTTCGAATCTCAATACCATAAGCTTCAAAGCCTCGAAGAGCTGCGATTAGAACATTTTTTCCTAACCCGCAGCCAAATTCTAGAAATAAAGGCTTTTTACTCTCATCAAAGCCAAGAGGCGGTCGTATATTGAAAGCAAGGCTAGGGATGTAACCTCTGATTACATTACTTGAAAAAGACCTCATCTTCATTATTTCTTTATTAAACTCTCTCATCTCTTTCACTAGTTCGTCATTTTGATTAATCTGAATCATTTCATTTTCTCCAACAGGCATGGGTGCTGATTGTGTGGTTAATATCAATCATCAAGTCTTTGAGCTGTTCAACCTTGTAAAGTTCTGCCACTTCAAGAATCGCTTTGGTTGGTACAACATTCTGGTTGACCTGATCAAATAAACTTCCTTCTGAGCAAGTTTTTAATTCATTGCTCTTCATTGCATGTTCTGCAGCCACAGCATAAAGCACCCTGTTTTCGGGTTTTAGATTCATTGCTATGATTAATGGATGAGCACTTACCCGTTCTTTATTCACGTTCATCTGGAAGAAATTATAAGCAGAAGTGAATTCAGTCATAACATATGAAAGATTAACCTGTTGATTTTGTTTTGGGATGAGATCAGTGTTCCGTGAATATTCACCAAAGCTCGCAGCATAAACCTTCCCCAAGAAATCAGCCGAAAGAGCGCCCAGAACAGATATGTTTTGACACTCATTACCTCCTGAAATGTTTGGATAAATTTGCAGGGTAAATGGTCCTAATGTCACAAGGTATGTTCTTAATCCTGAATTCACTGGCTTTATCAACGCATTTCCAAGCTCACCAGAAAAATAATCAATAAGTGCTTTCCCAAGGATTAGCTGCGCTTCTTGTATAATCACTTCCTCGCTGTATTTCTCCTCATCAGTCTTCTTTAGCACAGACTCTATTCCTACAGGTCTTTCAGTAGCCTCATCAATTTCCGGATTGCTCATTTTAACGCCTTCCTTGCTCTGGGTCTGATTTTAAGTCCAGCACGTCTATTGTCAGCGTGACTATGGTGTCTGGCTTTAGTTCTTCTTGTAGAATCTTAGGTATTACTATTATGGATTGCTTGCCGTGCTTGGCTATTTTCTTGGTTATTATGAATTTCTTGGCTTCCATTTTTTCTTCCTTTAAAAAATTAATAAATCCCACATCTAATGTATAGCATGTGTATGCGGGAGACAGTTGTTAAGAGGTGAGAAACACATGGACTTTTTAAATCTTTCGATTTTGTTACCACTATAAAGTAATCATATATTTTCTGGTTAATCCATTGTTAAATATTTAATTGCAAAATATTTATAAGCACCAAGAAGCAAATGCTTCTTGAGAAAATTAAAAAAAGAGGTCTGAAGCTTGGCAGTCTGGTACTTAGCAATTGTATTCTTCCTCTGGGGCCTGGTAAAGCTATGGACTCACACTATTTTTGTTCTTCCATTCACAAATCCTGAAATGCTCTGGCTTCTGGTGCCTGTCTGGCTTGGCTGGTTCTTTTCAGAGTTCTTCCAGGAGAAGAAAGGCACCTCAATTGGCAATGCCATCTCCAATGCAGTAATAGTTTTGTGGGGCAGCATTGACTGTAGCAGGCAAACTGTGAACTTGATAGTAAAGCACACCATCGCAGGATTCTGGAACCTATTCCTAAGGTTTTTTATTATTGCAATTGTTTTTGCTTACGGCGCATTCATTGTAGTCCTGGGATGGAAGGGTAGAAAACTTACAAAGCGCATAGGCAGGATACGAGTCGTCACTTACGTATTCGCAGTATTCGCGCCGGTATTTTACAACGCAACTCCACTCTCCTGGCAGCACGTGCTCTCAGCTGTTCTCTTCTTCCCACTCTTTTACTTTGCAATAGAATTAATTGATAAGTACACCCCCAACCCAAAGGCCATTGCTGAAGGTGAAGAAAAAGGGAGCTCTTCTTCAAATCAGACAACCTCAAACCAGGCCAGCACAACCTCTGCTTATACCAACCCTTCCCCTTCACAACCAACACAGCAGCAGGCAAAACAGCACAGCCAGCAATCTACTCAGCAGAGGCTCTACAACCAGTACAATCATCCTCAAAACCAGAATGTTTATAACCGGTACAGAAGATGATGATTGACGATGGCAAGAGAGTACAAGAAAAAAAGGAATGATTCAAGAGTAAAAGGCTTCAGCTTTGGGCTCACATCAGGAGTCATCACAACACTTGGCCTGATGGTGGGCTTGCATTCGAGCACACACTCCTCAATTGTTGTTATCAGCGGCATCCTGATCATAGCCATCACTGATGCATTGTCAGATGCCATGGGCATGCACATGTCAGAAGAGTCTGAAGGAAAGCACACGCACAAGGAGATTTGGGAATCAACCATCATGACCTTCATCTCCAAGTTCATCTTTGCACTTACCTTTATCATTCCAATGCTACTCTTTTCTCTAGGCACAGCCATCATGGTCAGCATCGCGTGGGGCTTGCTCTTGATAACCTGGTCAAGCATCCGCATGGCAATGCAGGAGAAGAAAAAGCCTTATAAGGCAGTGCTTGAGCATATAGCCATCACAGTGGTGGTCATCGTAATAACGCATTATGTCGGTGACTTGATAAGAAGCTTGTCCTGATGATTTGTATCATTCATTAATTTTATCTAACTCATTCTTTATTATGACAAGCTGGCTTCCATAAGCTATTGCCTGATCTAGACTTTTCAATACTTGGATGCGCCTAATGTCAAACAGTCTGCCAGCGAAGACATCCATCATGGCATCATAGAAATTATCAACTATCTTCTTTCTCTCAGGTGTTGATCTGAAGGGTTTGAATGTTCTTTTGCAGACATAGCCTATGCATGTGGGTGACTTGAAAATCTTAAGCTTGCAGCCGTCTTCTGCGAAATAATCGCATTCAGAACCCTTTGCAAAACCATAAACCCAGCCGTTCTTCTTTGCCTCTAATCTTTGGAGTATGAGCATCTCTTCAGACATACTGGTATCATAGAATTTAGTTTCGCAGCAGCCGCAATACCTTCCTTTTTCGTCATTGTTCCAGTCGCACTGCGTTGCGCAGAACTCTTTTGTCAATAGCGAGAGAATCTTGTCGAGCTGTTTGGTTCTTGAGGCGTAACTGCTTATCAGCTCGATCCTGTCAGGAGGCATATTTATCAGCCTTTCCTCTTCATAAGGAATATAAAACCCTGCTATCGTCTCAAGCGCCAATAATCCTAATGATTTCTCTGTCATGATAAGATGGGAATTCTGCAGAATTTATAAAAATTGCTGATAAAATACATCCTGTTGAAAAAATCGCAAAATTTTGCAATGATTTAAAAATTCTTTATGTTCTCTTCTCTAGCATGCAAAAAGATTTTTTTATAGAAACGATCGCGTATATCAAGCAGTCCAAGCCTTCCAAAGAAAAGCTTTCCAAAGAAAAAGTGAGGCTGTGCTCCAAGCACAAGCTTGAAAAGATACCGACAGACATAGAGATTTTGCTGCACGCTGATAAGAATAATCTTACCTTCATGAAGAAATACTTGCACACCAAGCCTACAAGAACTATTAGCGGCGTTGCTGTGGTTGCCATCATGACCAAGCCGATGGCTTGCCCTCACGGCAAGTGCGCCATGTGCCCTGGCGGTGTTCAGAGTTTTTTCGGTGATGTGCCTCAGAGCTACACTGGAAAGGAGCCAGCCACTCTCAGAGGGATAAGAAATCATTATGATTCTTATCTCCAGGTTTTTAACAGGCTGGAGCAGTACGTGGTGCTGGGCCAGAGCCCTGAAAAGGTCGAGCTTATACTAATGGGCGGGACTTTTCCCAGCTTCCCAAAAAAATACCAGGAAGAATTTGTTTATTACGCTTTCAAGGCGATGAATGACTTCTCAAAATTATTTTTTGCCCATGGTGAGCTGGATATTGTCAAGTTCAAGGAATTCTTTGAGCTGCCAGGCGAGGTCGGCAGCAAGAACAGAGTAGAAAGCATTCATGCAAAATTGTTTGAGCTAAAAAAACAAAGCAAGAAAACTCTTGAAGAAGAGCAGAAGGCTAATGAAACTTCTAGCATCAGGTGTGTTGGGCTAACCATTGAGACCAGGCCTGATTATGCAAAGCTGGAGAATGCCAATGAGATGCTAAGGCTTGGCTGCACCAGGGTGGAGCTAGGAGTGGAGAGTGTTTATGATAGCGCGCTGCAAAAAATTAATCGAGGCCACGATGTTAATGAATCAATTGTTGCTACGAGAACCTTAAAGGACTTGTGCTTTAAGATTAATTATCACATGATGCTCGGGCTACCAGGCGTTAGCACTGATGAAGAGCTTAATGGATTGAAGCAATTATTCTCTAATCCTGACTTCCAGCCAGACATGCTGAAACTTTATCCTTGCATGGTGCTCAAAGGAACAAAGCTTTATGATGAATGGAAAAGAGGCGCTTATTCGCCATTCACAACAGAGCAGGCTGCAAGAGTCATTATTGAATTCAAGAAAACAATTCCTGAATATGTTAGGATTATGAGAGTGCAAAGAGACATTCCTACTAAGATGACTGTTGCTGGCGTGGATAGGACTAATCTTCGCCAGTACATTGCAGAGCTGATGCGAAAAGAAAACGTGGCGTGCAGGTGCATAAGATGCAGGGAGATAAAAGGAAGGGAGATAAAAGGAAGGGTTAAGATGAGAATAGTTGAGTATCCTGCTTCTATGGGCAAAGAATTCTTTATCAGCATGGTGAACAACGATAATCTGTTAGGCTTCTGTAGGTTAAGGTTCCCTTCGCAATGGTTACGCAAAGAGATAACTCGTGATTCTGCACTCATCAGGGAATTGCATGTTTATGGCAGCGCTGTGAAGATCGGCGGCAAAGGAGTGGTGCAGCACAAAGGTTTTGGAAAAAAATTATTGCAAGCTGCTGAGAATATTGCAAAAAAAGAAGGTAGAAAAAAAATAGTTGTTATCAGCGGAGTAGGGGCGCGGGGCTATTACAGGAAGCTCGGCTACAAGAAAGGAGGGGCGTATATGGTTAAAGAGCTCTAATTCTAAAAAAAGAATTGAATAAATCTCTCCGTAAACATTAATCAAGATTAATTTGAATTGACAAAAATAATCCAAAGGTATATAAATGTCATCATTAAGAAAAATATCTATGACAAAGTGGAGAGCCTTTCAGAAAGAGTTGATGGAACATTCAAGATGGGGAAACCTGGAGGTTCTTCAGGAAAATGTTTCATCTGGCAAGGTTCGCGGAACAATTTACCGCAGAAAAGAGAGTGTTCCTTCAAAAGGCGTTCTGCTGGTTCATGGCATCTTCCAGAACAGGCATAGTTTTGACATATTGGCTCAACAGCTCGCAGCCTACGGATATTTCTGTCTGAGCATTGATATGCCTAGCCACTTCCTTAATCTTTCAAAATTCAGTTTAGGAGAGTTAAGCGAAACCATAATCGAAGCTGTGTTAATCCTTAAAAACCGATATGGCGTGAAAAGAATAGGCGTGGTGGCTCACAGTATGGGCGCAGTCGGATGCTTATTTTCTAACGCAGGATATAATCAGCAGATTGAGAACTACTTGTATTCAGTATGGGTGAGGATTTCTGAGAATCTCATAGAATGCGCAAAAGCTTCTGAAAGCCACAATTCTGCAAGGCTTTCACAATTAGGAGCACAGATAGAATCCGATTATACCAGCTTAAAAGAAATGATGATGAAATCATTAACCTACGGGATTAAGAATAATACTGGCGTGTGCTGCTATGTCCTAATCGCTCCTCCCCTGAGCTTAAAGAATGCATTTCCTGGAGTAACTTTGCTAAAAAAGCTTGACAAGAAATGGATTAAGCTTATCATGGAGAACCTTTTACATAAACAAATCATGAGGCAGGCTATGAAAGAAAACGTTACCGGAAGCAGGGATAAGAATCCGAACCCTGACGGGCTGAACCTGGGCTTTTTCAGGATTAAAGAAGTGGAGGATTTTGTCGAGTACTTCGTCAGCATGAAAGAACCCACCGACTTCCTTAAGCTGGTAGAGGAAATAATAAAATTCAGACATAAAGATGACAAGGTGAGCTTTTTCGAGTACTATCAGAAAAAATATCTTCTGCCAATTCCGAAACTGTTCATTTATGGCAACAAAGACTTCCTGCTCAGACCTTTTATGCCTGGCGTCAGAACGCGGCTGGATAAGTTTTACACTTCCTGCGGGAATGCTCAGATCCATCACGCGCCGTACAGCCATTTCTTGCATGAAAACCATAACATCCATATTAGTTCAGTTGTAGTGAAAGACAAGAAAGCCACAGAACTAATAATACGATTCCTGGATGATAACGTTTGAGGAACCCTATCAAAGAAGATTCAAAAGCATTTGCCAAGGAAAGAGTCAATGCAGGTATACTCAAGAGTTCAGGGTTTGAGTTGCCAGCATACCTGGCACAGCCACTACCAAGGAAATATAGAATTAGAGTAAGCGGACGCGTTTAAAATCTTACGTAGCCCGCTCGCATCGCTTGTTCATCAAATACTTTTTCCGAGGGTTCATTAATCACATCTGCAATTTTAAGGCTCGCTAGGGGCTACTTTTTAAACGCATCTTTAGAGTAAGCATAAATTTTTTATTCTCTTATTCTTCTTCATTATTAATTAATAAGAAAAATTTTTAAATCAAATGATTAGCATTCTTGTTAATGGAAAAAGATAAGCCTGGGACACTAACTTATGAGCAGGTCGAGAAGACCAAGAAGTATTCTGTTGTTGACGGCTCTGCTTATAATGTGATGTATGGCTTTGGAGAGCAGTACGTTGTGCCCTATGCCATCAGGCTGGGTGCCAGCAATCCTGAAATCAGCATCCTTGCATCATTCCCTTATTTTGTTGGCTCATTGTCCCAGGTTTTTGGTGCTAAGCTGACAGATTCTTTCAGGAACAGGAAGAAATTGGTGGTGTGGTTTGCCTTTCTCCAGGCAATATCATTAGTTCCGCTGTTCATAGTCCCTTTGCTCACCAAGAGCATCATGTTGCTCACCCTAATCTTCTCTCTATATCTGGTGTTTGCCAACCTTGGAGCTCCTTCCTGGAATTCATTGATGGGCGACGTAGTCAAGGCTGATGAGAGGGCTAAGTATTTCAGCAAGAGGAACAGGGCGACAATAGTTTCACTTCTCATATCAATCCTTCTGGCAGGTGCAGTGCTGAACTATTTTGACAAAGTAAATGTGTGGATAGGCTTTGCAATCCTCTTCAACATAGCAGTGATCGGAAGATTGGTGTCTTTTATATTCCTACTCAAGCATTATGAGCCTGCTTATGTCATTAATCCAGAGCAATCCTTGTCATTCAGGGAATTCCTAAAAACATTGCCGCACTCTAATTTCGGCAACTTTAGCTTGTTCAGGGGGTTATTCTCAGTCGCGATCATGATAGCTGCTCCTTTTTTCTCAGTCTACATGCTCAAGAACCTTCACTTCACATATATAGAGTTTACAGCAGTCATACTGGCACCCATGATAGCAAGGGTTTTCACCCTGAACTATTGGGGCAGGTATTCTGAAAGGTTCGGCCACAGGAACATAATGTATGTCTCAATATTTCTTATCTGCCTCATCCCATTGAGCTGGTTCCTCGCAGCATATTTCTTCAGCCACAAGGCCTTCATCTTCCCATTGCTGTTCATAGCAGAATTCATAAGCGGGTTTGGCTGGGGAGGTTTTGAATTGTCCTCTTTTAATTACATGCTGGAAACTTCTGCTCCTGAAAAAAGGGCTAAGAGCTTTGCCTACTTCAATGTGTTCTGGGGCGTCGGAGTGCTTATAGGCGGGCTTGCCAGCACTTTCCTTGTGAGTAATCTCCCTTCGATAGTGCTTGGCATCAATGTCCTGCTATTCCTGTTTGCATTATCATTCATAACAAGATTCATCGTTGCAATTATCTTTGCGCCAAAAATCAAGGAGGTTAATGTTAACAAGCGCTGTGGCGATGGGGAATTATTCTTTGAAATGGTCATTTCAAAGCCATTGGATGTTGCAGTTCACAAGACCTACGGCTTGCTCAATCTCGCAGGCCATGGCATCGGGATTATTGGCGGAGGGCCTGCAAAGAAAACCATTGAAGTGCTCAAGGAGCCTTTTGAGCCGCTGATTGACAACGTCACCTACTATCTTGACGGAATGTCAGTCAAGGTCGAGACAGAGAAGACGAGAAAGAAAAGTGAGAGAAAACATAAAAAATAAAATATCATATATAAAATATCATATAATTTTTAAATTAAGTATTAATTCTATTATTCATGAATCAGTACAGATGGGCTTTGAAAGACGGAAGCAAGGCAAAAATATCTTTTTCAACCAATCTTGATAATTTAATAAACAAGTATAGAAATAATGTGGTGGTTGAAAGTGTTTTTTTAATGGATTGCGGGATTGTGTATGCAATGCCTTATATAATGAGGTATTGTTTTGAAGAAAAGGTAAATTTGAGGAAGAGAGCATTTTTAAGAGATTTACCTTCCCACGGTCCTTGTGAGATTAATAAATTATATCTCAGAGATGATTTCCAGAGACCTTTAAGAAGCGATGCAGGAATTGTAAGCTCATTTAATGGCGATTTAATTATTTATTCAACGCCCAAGAAGTTTTTTAAGAGCAAAATTTCATTTAATCCGAAAGATGTTCCTGAACTTGTTGAAGGAATTCTCAGAGTATTAGATTATGAAGGCGTACGCCTTGCTCAAATAATATGCACACAAACTGTTCAGTACTACTATAAATGTTTAGATAGCAGACTTATTAGGTGATTATTCTGGTAGAAAATCAAATGATTATTTTGTAAGTTTAATTTCTTCAGCTCATTCTGATTATGGCCAGCCTGATGATTGAAGATAACTGTGTTAAATGCTCCAACCCGAATTTCCCCTCGTGAAGCGAAGCTGAACAGAGCTAGGAATTCTGGCCGGGGGGTCAAGCATTTTTTGCGAAGCAAAAAAGCGGAGGAGTAAATTTTTGGACGCGAACAGTGCTGTCCAACAGATAGTCATAGCTTTCGCTTAGAATTATATTAATCAAATAGCTTTTGGCCATCATAGGGGTTTATTTGACAGATTCTCCTTGTGCCAGTTGTGCTTCGATACTTAAGCAGAATCCCGCTACTGTTTATCTCGAAAACAATTGATTCCATAATTCCTTCTGCGTTATATTCTTGTGGGCCCCATAGAATAAAATATCCCTTATCTAAGACTTTCATTTTTCTCAAGCGTAAATCCAAGCTTTCCGTGTCTATTTTAATACTTTGAGTTGCAGGAGGTCTATTTAAATCCCCCTCATTAGCAGGAATAAGAAAAACAACATCATCTCTCCTTACAGCTCCTTTGAATTGGTCCGATAACCCATATAATTCAAAGTGCCTGGCTTTTGTTGGTTTTATATATATTTGAACTTCAGGTGGAGCTGGTGTCTCTAAATCCAAACTGATTTTAGTTAAAGATTCGTCCAAAGTTTTAGGTCTTTTCGACATGTTAAACAGGAATAATATAATCTTAATAAAGCTTTCGGTAATTACTACCCTAGAATAAACACTAATTTAGCTGCACTTAAAAATTTATTGAATACAATCGTTGTTGTATTCTTCCGAGCTTGCTAGGGACGAGCACTGAAATGGCCAAGAGTTGTCGACAACTTTATTAATAAGCCCCTCCATCATAGCGATATGAAGAAATGGAAACAACTTGATTCGCAAGTAATACTTGACACTAAATATTTCAGGGTTAGAAAAGATTCCGTTGAATTACCTGGCGGAGAAAGAAAAGATTGGACCTACTGGGACAGCCCCGATTCTGCAATGTTGGTGGGAATGACTAAAGATAAAAAATTAGTTATGATTAAACAATATAGGTATCTTGTAAATGATGATGTAATTGAATTTCCATCAGGAAGTCTTCACCAAGATGAGTCTCCTGAAGCAGCAGCTGCAAGGGAGTTTGAAGAAGAAAGCGGTCATACTTGCAAAAATCTCATTAAATTAGGTTCATTTTATGAGACCTATGGGCAATTAAACCGACAGATTCACATTTTTTTCTCCAAAGATATAATCAAAACAAACCAGAAACTGGATTCTGGAGAGAAAGGTCATGAAGAGATAGAAGTAAAATTAATAGATTTTAATGCAGCATTGAACCTGGCTTTGAATAAAAAGATTCTGGCTATGGGCTCAGCGTTAGCTATGTTGTTACTAAATGAAAAAGTATCAAAAAAAGAGATTTCTCTGGAATAAAATTGTTGGCGATTGAGTATAACCGTTGTTAGATGAGTTTTCTGAGCCCAGCCGGAACGAAGTGACCTGTGGCGAAGAAAACCAAAAGATTTATCTCGAGTAGCCGAAGCGCCAGCGAAGGCACCACGAGAGAATAAAGCTTTTGAGTTTGGGCTTCAAAAGAAAACGAAAACTTTATAAAAGATTGTTACTTCCCAATAGTTATGACAAATCATAATGAGATTGTGATTGCGGGTATAGAACAGAAACATGATGCATATAAGGATTTGGAATCTCTTATTAATCAATATACTCACATGATTACTGTTTCGGAGAGAGCTGATATAAAAGTTTATGGCGATTCGAAACCAAATGGAGCACTAATAGTCACAGAACTTCTCAATTTTCGAAGTGCTTATGAATTTCCCAGGATCAAAGTTCATTTTACAGGATTACCTAAAGAGTTTGCTTCTTCATTAGATAGTCTCAGAAAGAAGTATCAGAAGTATAAATGAATTCTTTTGAAGCCCAAATTTTACCTAACTGGTGATATAAGAAGTTTGCATCTTAGGGCAGCGATGGATTCGATGCTCGTATCATTGGCGCTTTTTTCGACCAACTAAATGCAACCAAAAGATTTAAATAACCTCATTCGCTGGTGGAAACTGATTCTTAGATTGACGAGGGGATGATGGATTTTCAGGAGATGAGAGGATAATCATGTTAAAAGCTTTTAACGAGAAGGATTCAAAGGGAAGAAGGCACGCAGAGAAGGGAGTTATCAGCAAGAGGCGTTTTGTGGATGATTTCCAGAGGATTATCCAAACCAAGGCTTACAGGAGGCTGGCTGACAAGACCCAGGCTTTCTCGCTTCCAGAGCACACCCATATAAGGACCAGGATAATCCACACTAACGAAGTTATTGGCAACTCAATCAAGGCTTCAGAAATACTGGGTCTGAACACAGAGCTATGCATGGCAATTGCTGCGGGTCACGACTTAGGCCATGTGCCTTACGGCCATCTTGGAGAAAGAGTGCTCTCAAAAGCCACTGGAAAAACTTTTAGCCACCCAATATATGGCGTTGTAGTGGCCCAGGAAATTGAGAACAGGGGCAGAGGGCTTAACCTCTGCTATGAGACTCTTGAGGGAATGTTGTATCATTCCAGGGGAGGGGGCGCGCTTAATATTGATTATTCCAAGCCAGCAGAGTACGGAGTGGTTATGCTAGCAGACAAGATAGCTTATACTTTCAGCGATTACAGCGACGCAGCCAACAGGGTGGGCTACTTTCCCATGGAAAAGCAAGCAAGCCTCATGGAAAAAATAGACAAGAACCTCGGCAAGACCACCAAGGACCGAAGGGATGCCTGCATCAACGCGTTAGTGGTTGAGAGCAAAGCCAAAGGATTTGTCTCATTCAAGGAAAGCAATGAGTACAAAATATTCAGCGAACTCAGAAAAGTGCTTTATGACGAAGTGTACAAGCAAGTCAACGCGCACATGCACGAGACAGCCATGATAGACTTGTACAAGTTCATCGCAACAAGCCCAGAATTCGCAGAAAAATACAACAGCTTTGATCCAGTCATATTCATCTCACTGCTCACAGACAAGGAGGTGACTTATTTCGGCCAGATGCTCTTCAGCTCAAAAAAAGTTTCTCTCAAGGACATAGAGCACTTCGGAGCATTCGAGCTCATGCCAGAGCTAAAGGACAAGAAGATTGACTATTCTGATGCGGGATTGGAATGGTAATGACCGGTAAAGAACAGAATACTATTTGTTACCAAGAAATAGTAAAACATTTAAATCTAGTCTGATTTCTAACGAATATGGCAAATGATAAATTGACGGAAACTAGTCTAATGATGGAAGAATATTTGGAAAAGGCATATGAACAATATCAAATAGGAGATGGATCAAAACTATATAAAATGGGATTTCATGACAATGTGCCTTTAGCTGTTGATTTGGAAGTCGAACAATTAAGAAATAGGCTATTGAAAACTCAAAAGTTTAAACCGATTTTTATTCCAGATGCAAAAGGCCAATATCAATTATTACATCTTGATGGTTGCTGTGAAGTTTTACTAGCTAGTGCAGGTAAGGAGTGGGATTATGCTAAAGAAGCTGGATTTAAAACAGACATCGGTCTTAGTCCAACAAGTCAAAGCATAATACTTAAGGAAAAATTATCAATTGAAAAAGTGGCATCTGATAAAGATAAAAACAAGCTTGATTGGGGAAAATCAGCATTTTTAGCTTTCTACGATTTATTTTCTTTTTTTAAAAATAATAAAATACCCGCACGTGGTGTTTTACAAAATGAACGTGGAGTAGCGATAGAAATAACTGAGTTAGTTTATAATCCGTGAACAGCCTAACATTCGATAGATTTTTGCCCCGGCTCACAGAAAAACAATCGCTACTATAGCTTAAAGAGAAATGGAAATCTTACTCTTCGCTCACGATATTCTTCGTTCGCTCGTCGCTTCAGGATTGTTTTGTCTTGTTCAACGAGAAATCTTTGAAATAACAGAAAGAATTTAAAACACTTAGTTATTCTTTTATTCCATGCCAGAAAATCTCGAAGTAATCCCAGACAGTTCCAAGTTTCCTGTGAAGGAGAAGTTCGAAGAGAGATATAAATCTCTTCTGGGCAGCAGGTATGGCGAATTCATTAATTATTCTACTGCTTACATCAGGAAGAGCATAAGAGTCAACACGCTAAAGATTAATGTTGATGAGCTAAAAAAAAGAGTGGAGAAGAACTGGGTTCTCATGCAAATACCCTGGTGCAATCAAGGATTCTGGATTGATTACAAGGCAGAGAACAAGGACGACAAACGGTATGATATCGGCAACATCATTGAGCACATGCTCGGCTATGTTTATGTTCAGGATGCTGCCAGCATGATACCGCCAGTTGTTTTAGGGCCAGAGCCTGGCGATGTTGTTCTTGACATGTGCGCTGCTCCTGGCAGCAAGGCGAGCCAGCTCGCTGCGATGATGCAGAACAGCGGCGTTCTTATTGCCAATGATTTGCAGGGCGACAGGTTAAAGGCCCTGGGAATTAATTTGCAAAGGACTGGCGTTAGCAATGCATTAATCACACAAATGCCAGGCCACAAGTTCAAATTTATCAAGCTGAAGTTTGACAAGGTTCTTGTTGATGCTCCTTGTTCAGGCACAGGCACCATAAGGCGCTCATTAAAAACACTGGCTATGTGGAGCCCTCACATGGTTAAGAAGATGGCGTCCCAGCAAAAGCAGATGATAGCCTCTGGCTTTGAAGCATTAAAGCCAGGCGGGGTAATGGTTTACTCTACCTGCACCTTAGAGCCAGAAGAGGACGAAGGCGTGGTGAGCTGGTTGCTGGAGAATTACAAGAATGCGAGTCTCGAGGAGATAAAGCTGGACATCAAGAGAAGCAATGCAATAACTGAGTTTGAAGGAGAAAAATACAATCCTGAAGTTGCTAAGTGCCTTCGGATATGGCCGCAGGATAATGATAGCGAGGGTTTTTTCGTAGCGAAGATACGAAAAAAGGATTAAAGCAAGACTTCTATTTATCATTTCTTTTCTCTATTCTGGAAAGGTAACATCGGGACAACATTTATAAATTCTGGCGGGTTTTGAGGTATTATTAGTCTGTTTTAAACGGGGTGGTTTCATGGCACTTATAGAATTGATCAAGGAGCAAATAATAAAGAGTTCTGTTGAAGATGATGCAAAAAAGAGGGATAAACAACTCAAGGACATGATAAATGAATTTATTAAAGCCTATTACGAAGCTATCAAGGAGCCAGTCGCCTCAAGGAAGGGAATGGAGGCGCATCTATTTATCAAAGGCTATGAAAGCAATTACGCCCTTCTCAAAAAGGTAATCTGGAAAAAGACTACTTTCACGGGAGAATACAAAAGAATGGATGAGCACCAGTTTTATTTGAAAACCAACCTTATATTCCAGGGCAAAGAAAAATTAGCAGAGCAGTGCGAATTCATGGATAAAACCATAGCAAGATTATACAACTAAAAATACAGCCATTGCACATAGCAACTGAAGATGACACAGTAACTGTTGTTTGCTCGTACAGCAGGCTGCGACAACTTTTTTCAATAAATCCACAACAACCTTTATAAACCTCAGGGGATTCTCTCCTCTTAAAAACAGGTGAGTTCTTAAAGAGATTAATATAATCAATGGAGGGAAGTTTATGGAATCGCAGTTCATGACATTATTGGAAATGATAGAGATAACCAGCCCTATCGAACAGGTTATCAAAAATCTTGGTTTTGAATCTGAAACAATCATGTTCAGCCCTGACCAACACTTTGCTCATCCAGAAGCTATCAAGAGGGGCTCAACCATATATAGTAACAGCTTGAGAAAAGACGATTCTGTCATAACATATGATATTGAGATTACTAAGAAAAAACTTAACCAGGAAGCCAGTGCGTTCTACAAAATGGGATTGAAGATAGAAAAAGATAATAAGTATTCTGCCTCAGGAAAGACCGCGATTGCTCACATGATTGAGGGCAGGACTGTGCAGTTCAGGAATTTAGATGATTCAGTCAAGGCTGTTTTTGAAAAAGCAATGCAGCCAAGGCTTTATGAAGTGCTTAATCACAAACTATAAAAAGCAGAACTAGAAAAATAAGCCTTTGAATAATATTTAACAATAATTTGGAGTGTGGGAGCGTGAAAAAAACTCTTGTGAAAATAATAGTTGGCGGCGGCTTAATACTTGCAGCTACGCAGGCACTTGGAAGCAGGACTTATTATTCGAATAATTACACAACACTAGATGCTATTGTTGAAGTTGCGCAGGAAGAAACTTCTCAGAGCGCTTATACTCGGGCGTATGTTGAAAAGAATGCTGATGAAAAAATTCGGCTTTTAGAAGCTTTTATTGCAAACCCTAAATGGAAGGGCGCCAAAGAGCAAAAGAACGCTTACAGCGAGTTAGCGCTGGTTTATCTTAATCCTAGAGGAAACTATGACGAAGCCATGGAGAATGCTACTAAGGCTTTGAGTTTTAGCGACTTAGAAGCAGAGTATCAAGTGCGAATGTACCTGACCCTTTCTGCCTGCTATTATTACCACCCTGCAAAGAAGGATATGAACAAGGGATCAGATTTGGCTAACAAGGCATTTGATATTGCATCAGCCAACCAGAGCGCGATTGACCCAGCTTATTTAAATGCTGCAAAACAGCTCAAGGATGCGTTCGCAAAAGAGCTGGCTCCGAAAATAAAAAAGGCTCCTGTTGTATCACCTCTTGAACAGGCCATCAAGCTTTACAACCAAAAGAAATATACCGAGGCTGACAAAGCCTTTTCATCTCTTGACCAGGGAGATGCTAATGTTGCTTATTACAGCGGCTTATCCGCATTCCAGCTCAAGAATTATAGCGACGCAGTAAATCATCTTATAACTGCCAGCCTATTGGGCCCTGCTAAGTACGCCAAGGAAAAGGAGCATGCTTACGGCTATTTTGTCCACTATGTTTACCATGAATCAAAGACAGGAAAGGATTGTAATACTCTATCTGAAGAAAAAAAGAAAGCAGCAAAAGCAGAAATTCAAAAGCTCACTGATGCTTTGAATGCAAAGTGGGCAGGTAAGGACGTTAAAGAGGGCAGTGCTACAGAGAGACAGTATAAAACTGAATTTGATAATTATAACGCAAGCTGCGCTCAGATAAACAAGGACGCTAATGACTTTAATGCCTTGCTGAAAAAAACTGCTGATGCTGCCTTTGAGAAGCTGGTTAGCGACGCAAAAAAGAGGATTGGCAAGTAAAAAGTTTCTCTTGATTACAGGTAACGCTCTAGTGGTTACAAAGATATAAATACTTGAAAGTATTACTTTATCATACTTTGCTGTTTTTAGCTGATTAAGCCTAAAAATAAGATGAGGTGGGGAGCATGGCAGTAGAATCTTTAATCCAGGAAAAATCATCCTTCCTGCACAGAACCAAGGAGTTCATAAAGAAAAAGAAAACGCAACTCCTAGGTGCTACAATACTATCTAGTGCCCTGGCTCTGGGAGGTTGCAGCATTGGCGGGCTTGAAAACATAGTTTACACTCCGGCCTATTTCTACCCTGGCAAGCTGGTTACACTGACAGGAGAAGCACATGAGATTTATCAGCCTACATACTATAAAAAAGCGCTGCAAAAAGTAAGCAAAGACCAATTACGAGACCCTCACAAGAAACAGTTAGCAACTAGCCAAGAAAATGATGATTATAACATATCAGACCTTAATTTTCCTCTCGTGGTTTACAACAGCATTGACTCAAACGGCAGGAACATTGTGGTTAACTTACACGAGGATTTCAGGTTCGGCATTAACAGGCAAGCCATAAAAAGAGCCAAGGAAGCATTGGGCTCACACAAATATATTGTAAGGGCTTACGGAAACATAACGCATAGCGATATCCTGAATGTGGATCTATACTTCCTCTCATTCACAGACAAGGATGGAAAACCCGCCCTGACAATTGAAACCGACTATGACCCCATCTTCACAATAATGAGCTGGGACATGATTACCTGGCCGATAAATACCAACCCAAAATTATCATTCGGACTATGGCCTCCGTGGCAATGGGGATTTTTTCCTCCAGCCTACATAAATGGGGGATGGTTGTGGTGGGCTGACTGGGACCATGACGGGATACCTAGTTACTTTGATGAATATCCCTTCCTGAATTACAAGACAGGACAGCCTGTTGCTTCTCCAAATCCGAACTGGCACAACGTAAATGCTGATTTGAACCGCTATAATTTTACCAACTTGAAAGAAGGCAAAAAAGATCTGGTTATACCACCTGAGAATGTCACTCTGCATCCTGATTTTGTGAATATCTTTGCCCGCAACAGGCAGTCAGAGGAATACATGCAAAAGGTGATTCAGGGAGTAGCGGCAGCCAGGGCAAAGAACTCCAATGCCAACAGCAATAGTGTGAGATATGGGAAGATTAGCCAAAGTGAGCTTGAATCAATGGCAAGGAGCATGGGCATCAGAAGCGACCAATTAAGCAAGAGCTATAACCGCCGTCATATCCTTATTCCGGGGATCTACACTGGCTCAAGCTTCAGCAGCATGGGCAGCGGGGCCAGCTATGGCGCAACCAACTCGGGCTCATCATCGTTCTCAGCCCCAAAAAGCAGTTCAGAACACTCAGGCTCATCATCAGGCTCAGGAGAGCATCGCATCAAGAATTGAATATAATTGAGTGATGAGGAAAAAATTCAATTCATGAAAGGAATTAAAATTAATACTCTATAAAAACAATAGGATAAATAGAAAGAGGTAATTAAAAGAAAAAAGAGAAAAAATGAGGTGAATTCCATGGAAACAGAACAACTATCTGTGAAAACGGAAGAAAAGCCATCATTAATGCAGCGCACAAGGAATTTTGTCAAGAAAAAATGGGTTAATGTGGGCTTAGGAGCGATAGTCGCAGGAAGCCTGCTAATGGGCTCTGCAAAGAGTCTCAGCGCTCAGGCATCAGCGCAAGAAGAATATTATCAAGAGCCTTACAGCACAACAGAAGTTTATGACGCACAAAGAGTTCAGAAAGACACATTCATAGCCTATGTTTATGAGGGCGACCATGACTGGAGAAGAGACCTTGACTTTGTCGCCGAGGATTTGCAAAAAGTTAACAGGGACGGCCAACCGTTGAGAATAGCAGTGCACGAGGACTATGATTGGACCAACGCAAACGTGATTAATGAGGTCAGGGAAAGGATCAACAATCCTGAACAATATCCTTGGATTGAGATGAGAGGAAAATTCTGGCCAGCATCCCCATACAGCAGGAATGACGGAGCGCTTGACCTGGAACAGATAATCACCAAAGACCAGATGGGCAACGAGGAGATATTCTTCACAGACCCTGCGAACTCAAACTTTTATTATCTGGGCGATAATTACTACCTTGACTGGGCATTTTATCCTGGAAGGCACATGATAGGATTCCACTACCCGCACTTCAGTGTGGGCTTTGCACCTTACTGGGACTGGGATATGGATGGGATACCTAACTGGATGGACAGACACCCATTCTGGTGGGACCCTTGGGACGCGTGGATGTGCGATCCCTGGCATCATCATGGCTGGGGCTGGCATAACAATTGGTGGGTTGGCTCGTACTACTGGAATTATTGGGGCGACGGGGATTCGCACTGGCGACACCACAAGGATCATGATAACGACTTCCAAAACATAGTCCACAGGATCAGCAAGAAACAGCTCCAAGACCCAAAGAATCTGAGAGATGTAAGAAGCCACATCAGAGATGTTATTGACAGCAGGAACTTGAGGAATATATTCAGCATAGAGCAGCTCAAAGGTCTGGAGCAGGCACGAAAGGGAATCTTTGAAAAAGACTACAACCTCATAAAGAAAAATTCTAATCTCACTATCCGGGACAGAGAAGGCAAAGAAGTGAGGATGAGAATGGGAGCACCAAAGAACCAGCCTGATTACACAATTACATCGCCATCCAGAATGCGAGAGCCTGACAGCAACATAACCAAGGGTCAATCCAGCACTGAGAGAAACATCAGGCGTGATGAGCCGAGAACACAACCAAGGACTCAGGAGCCAGGGACAGGCACTGTCATCAAGAAGGATTCGCCTCCACCAGAAAACTCAGGTTCAGAGCCTGTAAAGAAAAAAAAGGATGATGAGAGAAGCTACTCATTATTCAACAATCAGAGAAGTGATTACTCTGCTCGAGAGGCTCAGGTTTATCAGTCGAGGTCAACCAGCAGTTCAACCTTAAAGCCAAGGGAGCAGCCGCAAGTCAGGCAATACTCTTCTCCGAGAGTCAACTACAACGAGATAAGAAGCAATAGCAGCAGGAATTATACCAATACAAGGAGCTATTCATCTCCGAACATTAGCAGGAGCACGAGAAGCTACAGCTCGCCGAGTATTTCGCGCAGCTCACCAAGCAGGAGCTCAAGCAGCTATAGGAGCTCTGGCAGTAGCAACTACAGCAGAAGTTCGAGCAGCAGGAGCAGTAGCAGCAGCCATTCCTCTGGTAGTAGCGTTAGGAAGAAGAACTAAATGAGAACTAAATCAGCCGGGGTGTAAAAAACGGGTATACTTGAAATATTTGATAGGTGGCTCGAGAACTTGGAAGAGGAATGAATAAATTTTTTCTATTCTCTTATGATATTAGCCTTAAATAATGCTTTAGCTCTATCTTTAAAACCAATCAGCCAGCAACTTTGTAACCACTAATCAGAGATTACAAATGAAAAGATTTATAAACAAAAGGCTCTTTCTTCCACAAGAATAAACAATTAAAAATAAGCGAGGAGATGAAAAAATGGCAGGTTATTCAAGCAACGAAGGATTAACAGATAAAGTGAAAGAAGCTTATGAGAAACTCCCATCAGGAGGAAAATCTGTGGCCAAAGGTATAGGTGTTGCCGCTATTGGCGGAGTCGCAGGAATGCTGCTGCCGGTTCTAACATTCGGCTCAGGATTCATTTTGGTAGGATTAGGCTACGCAGGTTACAAAGTGTACAAAGCGATAACAAAGGAGTAATCCTGAAAACCAAATTTTTTATTTTTTGATTATTTTTTATTTTATTTCCAGCTTTTACTTAGCTCCATTGAACTTCTCAACATCCTCTGTCTTACCCATAATGACTAGAACGTCACCCTTCTTTATGGTTTCGCTTCCAGGAGGCAGAATAAGCATGTCCCCTGCCCTCTTTATGGCGATAACAAAAACACCGTAATTATCCACAGTATCCATGTCTCTTATCTGACAGTTAAAGAAGTGCTTGGGAGCATCAACCTCTTTTATCCAGTAATCCTTGGATAGCTCTATGTGCTCCAGAATATCTGAGGATATAAGTTGATTGGCAAGCCTCACTCCGAACTCCTTTTCTGGAAAAATAACCTTGGTCGCTCCTACTTTCTGCAAAGCAAGCCCATGAATATCGTCCTTGGTCTTGGCAACAATGTTCTTAACACCCATCTCTTTCAGGATTATGGTTGTGATGATGGATTTCTCATCAGATTTAGCTACGATAGCGACATCGCAATTGCCAACGCCTGCTTGTCTCAGGGATTCGGCATCAGTCACATCTACCTGCTTGGCATGAGTGACATAGTCTTTGATGTCTTCTACCTTGTCAAAGTCAGCGTCCACTGCAATCACTTCCTGGCCTAGCTCGTACAAGGTTTTTGCAAGGCTTGAGCCGAAAAGGCTCAACCCGATCACAGCATAACTCTTCTTTTTTCCGATATTCTCACCCTACTGATAATTCTTCCTTGGGCAGCCTCACCTTATTTAAATTTTTCGCTGTGTAAAGCGAGAGTATGAAAGACAATATGCCCACCCTGCCGACAAAGACAGTGAAAGAAATAATTATTTTTGAAGGTATGTTAAGCAATGGAGTGATGCCTGTTGATAATCCTACTGTGCCAAAGGCAGAGGTGGCCTCGAAAAGGTTTTGGAAGAAAAGAAAATCATTAAATGCACATAACAAGAAAGTCACGCCCAGTATTAGGAACAATGAAAGAATAAAGATAGTCATTGACTTCATAACAAGGGCGTCATCAATGCTCCTGTCCCTTATCTCTGTCTCTTTTTTCCCCTTGACAAAAGCTATGACCGCAGCCAGGATTACTGCAAAAGTCACTGTCTTTATGCCTCCTCCAGTTCCTCCTGGAGAAGCGCCTATAAACATGAGTATTATAAGAATCATCAATCCATTCAACGTCATGCGCCCAATATCAATGCTGTTAAAACCAGCAGTCCTGGCGCTTACTGACTGGAAATAGGAGGCATAAACCTTTTCTTTTACTGACAACCCGCTCATAGCTGCTGAACCTGCGCTTTCAAAAGCAAATACTAGCAGCGCACCAATGATTATTAACAGAATGGTTACAACCACAACTATTTTTGTTTGAAGACTAATTCTTTTCTTGTAAAATAAAGCTTCGTACATGTTGGATATCACAATAAACCCAAGCCCTCCTGCAATTATAAGGAATGATATAGTAAATATTATCCACGGGTCGCCCACATAAGGCATCAGGCTCCTGAACCCACCGGTAACGTCAAACCCTGCGTTATTAAAAGCAGATACTGCGTGAAAGATGCCGTACTTCACGCTCCCCCAGAAGCTCATGCCCAGAGCTTTCCATCTGAAAAAAAGTATAGCTGCGCCTATTAGCTCTATTGATAATACAAAGAACAAAACCCTCTGCGCCAATTTGAAAACACCAGCAAGAGAGGACATGTTAAGGTGCTCCTTCAGTATGAGCCTACTTGAGAAGCCTAATCTTTTCCCAATGAGCAGGGCAAAGAAAGAAGTAATAGTCATATAGCCCAAGCCTCCCAGCTGTATAAGCAGAAGGATTACTATCTGGCCGAACAATGAGAAATGCGTTGCTGTGTCCTTAACCACCAAGCCAGTGACGCAGGTTGCTGAGGTTGCTGTGAAAAAAGCGTCAATAAGGCTTGTCGGGCCTTGCTTGGAAGAGAACGGAAGCCAGAGCAGAATCGCTCCTATGATGATGATAGCCAAGAAGCTCAGCACCACAAAAGCAACAGGGTTGATATCTTCATGGCGCGACTTCTTTCTTATAAAGCGCAGAGTCAAAACATCCTGGAATATGTTATCCAGCAGTTTTTTCTTCTCTGGCCTTTCACTGCCTTCACCAATCGAACCATCCTTTTCCAGCATAAAAACGATTTAAATGAAACTAATTAAAAACTTTTCGCTTGAAAAGAAAACAAATAATAAGTAATAAAAATATGGTAAAATAAAATTCATCTTAAATGTTGATAAGAAACCCAAGAGTCTGGGAGGGTGCGAATAATAACCTCTCTTTTTTTATCATAAACATTAGATAAGAAGATGCGCTGACCAACAACAGTTTTTTCGCTCTTTATGCCGTTAACTGAAAAAATTACTTGACCTTCATCAATGTATTCTAAAGTAACCTTAAAACGTAAGCCTTCGACAGTGTAATTCTTGGCTTCTCCATCATGAATGAAGTCTCTCACGCTTATCTCGTATTCGTTGCCGAGTGATAGAGTGAAATTAATTCCCAAGTTCTCTTCACTAGGTATTATGAATTGCTGGCTCCAAACTTCTGATGATGAAAGATAAAATTGAATCATGCCTTGTTGGGTTATTGGATCATTATCTCTTAAACCCCACACACCGAATTCGGCATTTGGTACTTCAAAAACATCGCCGACTTTCAAATCCTTTGCCAACAAGCCGTTGATTCTCAAAGTGGATGAGTCCGCGACGACCTTAACCAATTTTATCTCGTAATCCTCACCATCAAGGGTATAAGTTTTGGTCTCACCTTCTTGCAAAGTATCGACAAGCATACCCTTGGCAGAGGGATGCGCAGGCTGATTCCTTATTGAAAAGTTCTGGCGAATAACTGCTTTTTTCCCGCTCACTTCATCATAAATTGAAATTTCATAAACATAATTTCCGGCATCAAAGTAAGATAAAGGAATATTTGCTCTCGAGTCAGCAATGCCTGGGAAGAAAGTAGCCTTATTGTAGTCGCTTAACACTGCAACATCATAATACTCTGTCTTCCCGAGTTCATTCATTATCTTAGAGTCTAAATCGAGAGCATACATACCGATAGAATTAGCAGTACATCTTTTGATATAGCTTACAAAGCACAAATAATCTTTACTTGAAAACGTGTTATTTATTGCCGGCTTACATACATAATTATCCGAATATCCCAATCTCAAGTTTACTATCAAGTCATCAGACTTATTTGTTACAACAATAGTATTGTTTATCTTCACTTTTTTGTAGCTCACCAAATCAATAATTTCAATTTCCAGGGTATAATTTCCCGGCATCAATTCCTCTAAGAAAGCATTCATATAATAACCATCCATGATGTTGTTAGGCAAAAATATCTTTCCTTCATCTCCAATATTAATTGGCGAATAATCTACTAATTTGCCGCTATGGTTATAGATTCTTCTTATAATGTACAATCTATTTAATTCATCTTTTCCTTTCTCAAAACCGGTAACATTTATCAGTTGCAGACAGGCGACATCAGATGAAGAGAATGAGTTATCATTCATTTCCAAACAATTGTTCTGATGCTCCGAATATATTCCTAGAACTGCCTCTTGGATCTGAAGCTTGTGATTTTCCTCGTATGTTTTCAATTCATACTTGAAAAAGCGAATGCTGAAAAAAACCAGAAGGGTTACTAGAACGCACATAATCGGCACCAAAATTGCCAGAAATTTCTTGTCTTTCTTACTGAAATTGGCTAATCTGAAAAAGAATATCATCTCGAAAATAATAAATGGGATAAATATTAATGGCAGTATTAGTATTAGCAATATTGTACAAATGCATGCGCCAACAATAATATAGAAGATTCCTAGTGTTTGTATGATATTGCCAAGCTCTTTCTTTAGTTTCAAAAGGCCAATGCCTAAAATTATATAAGCAGGTCCTGATAAGAATATCAAGCCTAACAATATGAATGAAAATATTTGGTTCTTGATAATGAAGCTTAATACGACCAAAATCAAACTTAGAATGTTGAAGGATAGAATAATCCAGAAGATTACTTTAATAATCTTTATATCATACCTTTTTCCCAGAGAGAAGTAAGCTAATTGAGTAATAATACCACAAACTGATAAAATCACTTCTAAGAAGAGGAAGAGATAGGTAAATGTTAAGCTTTCTCTCAGATATCCTGCGAAAAATGCTATGACACACAAAGGAATAAAGAAAATGCTGCTAATAATTACAGCCAAAGCAGCATTCTTGAAAATAACTGTATTTTTCTCTTTTTTCATCATAATCCCGTTTGAAATAAGGGTAGATAACAAAATCAAGTATATAAATTTTTATCCTGATGCGACAATAATAAAGCGAAATTAAGAAAATTTTTTACTTCCTTGCCTTTTCAATCTTGCCTTTGAGCAATGCATCTAGGCTCTGGTCATTGACTTTTATGACTTGCCACCTGACGCCAGGGATGTCTCCTTTGGACCTGCCCATCTTGCCGCCTATGCACTCGATAATGACTTCGTCGTGCTCGTCAATCATCTTGGTGGCTCCGTCTCCTGGGCAGAAGGCTGTTACCTGCTTGCCGTTCTTCACGAGCTGCACCCTCACGCACTTCCTCATGGCAGAGTTAGGCTGCTTTGCTTCTAGCTGGACTTTTTCAAGAACTATGCCTGAGGCTTGGCTTGCTCCTCCGAGTGGGTCTGATTTCCTTTTCAGGTTGAGCGTCCTCTTAACATACCATTTATAGTGCCATCTGGCTTTCTTTCTCCTGCTTTGCGCTCTCTTAGCAGCATTAATGCCTTTTCCTTTTCTTCCCATAGTAATATCCTCGAAAATATGAAGCTTTTTTAAATGTTTTGATAATAATAACGAAATATATGAAATCATTAAATGCATTAAATAACTTTTATCTCTTGTATTGTGAAGTACTTGCTGGCTATCTTCTCAAGGTTGCGCAGGTTCTGGGCTTTTATGCCTATCATTAATCCCTTGGTCTTGGTGTCAGCTCCTGTAATCGTGATTAAGTCCCCGTCTTCTTTTATGTCGATGATTTTGAGGGGTGCGAGGTAGTTGGTGATGAATTGCAGCCTATTAGGGTTGAACTCCACGATTTTTATCTTTCTCTTGAGCAGCTTCTCGAGCTGGACTATGTTGCTCTTGTTCTTGCCCAAGGCCTTGCCCATCTCTCCAGGCTCTACAATGAAGACCAGCTTTTCCCTGTCGAAAAAGCAGTCCTTTAGCTGGGCGTGGGTGAGGTTCTCAAACAACGCCATTATCTTGATTAGTTCTGTGTCAAATGTTATTTTTTGCTCGCTCATTTTTAGAACCCTTGAAAAAATTTCCTTTCTCCTCGCTTACTTCTCGAATTTTCCTTTCTCTATTGCTCTCTTCATTCCAATGGCTGCTATTGAGAACGGCTTCTTGCAAACCACTCCGAGCTCGTCGTTTGGTGTGCCGAGCTTCTCTACTTCTGCGCCAGCCATGGGCGCGTAGTACTCAACATCCTTCACCAAGCTTGGTGGGGCATTGCTTGCCAGGAATATTTTCACAAGCTCCTTACTCTTCAGGGCTTTCAAAGTCCTGTCTGCTCCTATCACTAAAACCTTGCTCTTCAGCATCTTCTTAATCTCATCAACACTCATGCTAACACCCTAATAATTTTATTTAATTATTTTAATATTATTATTCTATTAATTTTAATCCTTATCTTTTTCCTTCTCTTTCTTTTCCTTCTCAGCCCGTATCTTGGTGATGAGCCCTGGTAGGCCTGTTCCTATCGGTACTGGCTGGTTGATCATGACGTTTTCTATGACTGAGTTGAGGTCATCAATCTCTCCTACCATACTCGCATTGATGATGTGCTTTATAGGAGTCTCAAATGATGCCCTTGCTAGTACGCTGGGCTTTTCCTTGACTATTCCGTACCTACTCACTCCCAATACTGAGCCTGACATGGTCATGGCGTCAGACACCAGGAGGATGTGCCTTATGTCAATCTTTATTCCCTGGTCCTTGAGGACTTTGATGATTTCCCTGATGATGGCTTCTCTTGCTGCTTCTATTCCGAACAATTTCTCAATCTCTGAGACGCTGTTAGTAGTGGTCCTCTTAGTGTCGACAAATGGAAGCTTCAATACTTCTTTCAAGTTGCTGCCAGCAGTTACAATCACGTATTCATTGTCTCTCTTAACAGGCAATACCTGGGTCACTCCTTTTATTCCATTAACATAAACTTCTTTGAGCTTTTCCTTGAGTTTGTATATCATGTTGAGGGCCTCGTCGCCAGAAGCCCTTATCTTGATGCTCTCGTCCTTGTCCAGCTTGATGTCAAATCCTTTCAGACTTTTGCTCAGCATGCCTGCTATCTTGGCAGAGCTCAGCTTCATCTCCTTGAGCTTTTTCTGGTCGAGCTCAACCCTCATCCTGGTCTCTGCGACATTAATGCTTATCTCCTTCAAGTATTCTCTCAGTTTGGTTTCTTTGAGGCTTTCTGCGAGCTGCCTGATATCCTTGCCTTCTGAATAAGGCTTTTTCAAGTAGATCTCCATCATCTTAGTGCTTATCTCGCTCCTAGCATCCAAGATTTCAATAAGCCTGGGCAATCCAGTGGTCACGTTCATCTCACTGACACCTGCGAAGTGGAAAGTCCTGAGAATCATCTGGGTGCCTGGCTCTCCAATAGACTCTGCAGTCACCATACCAATGCTCTCGCCTGGCTCTGCCAATGACTCCCTGTACTCCTTGAACACTCTGTCAAGTATCCTCTTAAGCCTTGCAGCGCCAATATTCTCTGGCAATTCCTTTTCCAAGTCTTCCAGCACTCTAAGCGGAAGCTTGTCCTTGAATTCTTTTAGTTCAGCGCGCATAAATCATCACTTTGTTTTTTTAGTTGTAAAAAAATCGCCGCAACCTGCACAACCTTTTGCGAAACAAGCAAATCTTTGATTTGCTGTTCCATCCAAACAAGTTTGGATGAAAACGTTGACGAAAACAGGCGACATTCAGCTTCGCTGAAGTCCCCTATAAACACATTCATGGTGGTTGCTTTGCCGGGGGATGCCCCACACGGGGTGGCAAAGGCGATTTTTTCGTTTGTTTAGTTTTATTTTTTAGTTTTTGTTTCTTGAATATTAATTTTTGATTTTTTAACCAATGAATTATTTTTTTAGGCGCCTCAATCGGCGGCGCGCCTTTAACTGAAATTTTAATTTGTCGTCCTGATTATGTGGCTTACGTTAATCTTGCCTCCTTCGCTCTTGGCCACGTCTATGCCGTCTTCTCCGTAGGCGAACTGCACTATTCTCTTGCCAGCGTCCCTGACAGTGAAGTCGTACTCTACTCTGAAGTCTTGCATGGCATTGGCTAGTCTCCTGTAAAGGTAGCCTGATTTTGGCGTCCTGAGCGCAGTGTCCATAAGGCTGTCTCTTCCTGTCATGGTCATGAAGAACAGTTCGAATGGCTCTAAGCCGTGCTTGAAGCTATTCCTGATGAACCCCCTGGCAGATGCGCCTAGGTCTCCTTTTTTGAAGCATGATAATGTCCTGTCGCTGTATCCCCTGCTTACTCTTCCTCCTCGCAATGCTTGCTGGCCTACGCAGGCTGACATCTGGGCGAGGTTGAGCAGGTTGCCTCTTGCTCCTGATGAGATTATCTTGAGGGCGTTGGAGTCTGGGTCTGCGTTCTTTGCAACCACTTCTCCTGTCTGATTCCTAGCCCTGTTAAGCCTCTCTAGGATTCTTAGCTCGAGGGTTTCTCTTATGTCTCTTCCTGGGAGGAGCTCTAGTGTTCCGTCTTGATACGCCTGTATCATCTTCTTGACGTCACTGTCTGCTTCGTCAATTAGCCTCTTAATCTCATCGTTTACTTCTGGTTTCAGGTCAATATCTGAGAGTGTGATGGTGACTCCATATCTGAACAGGGTTTCTATGCCGAGCCTGTAAATCTTGCCTAGCGTATCCACCATTTGTTTTGCTCCGTACTGCTTGTGCAAGTTCCTGAGCAGGAGTCCTGAGCCTTCTCCCAGGTTGTTCTTGTCAAGTATGCCTGTGATGAGTCTGCCGTCCTTTATCTCAATGATAGCGTCAGGGTCCTTGATTCCTTCTTTGTAGTGCTTTGCATGTCCTTTGAAGTTGAAGTCATCAGGCAATAATACTGAGAATATTTCCTTGCCGCTCACAATGTTCTTGTTGGGCAGCTTGGAGAACTCGTCCACTCCGACAGATACTAGCAAGTCTATTGCTTCCGCCCTGGGAACGTTGACGTACTTGGTGAGTATGTAGTTGCCTGTGATGGCGTCCTGGTTGCAGCCGATGATGCTGAGGCCGTACCTTGGGCTGATCATCTGCGTCTGCACTTCCATTAGGATTTCTGCCTCTGCCCTTGCCTCTTCTGTCTGCGGTATGTGCAGGTTCATCTCGTCTCCGTCGAAGTCTGCGTTGTATGGCGCGCAAACAGCAGGGTTGAATCTTAATGTTAGTCCTGGCAGCACCTTGACCTTGTGGCACATCATGCTCATCCTGTGCAGGCTTGGCTGCCTGTTGAAGATGCTGATGTCGCCGTCCATCAGGTGCCTCTCGACGATAAATCCTGGCTGCAGCTCCTCGAGCAATGCCTCCTTGGTCTCGTCTGTTATTTTCTTTCTCCTGCCGTCAGGCCTGATGATGTAGTTGGCCCCAGGATAAGCCTTGGGCCCTTTCTTGATGAATGTCTTAAGATAATCAATGTTCCATGTAGTTACGCGCTCTGGCACTGTGAGCTTCATTGCCATGACCATTGGCACTCCTACTTCGTTGATGTTGAGCATTGGGTCTGGACTGATGACTGTTCTTGCGCTGAAGTTCGTCCTCTTGCCTGCGAGATTGTGCCTTATCCTTCCTTCCTTGCTCTTGATTCTCGCAGTCAGCGTCTTGAGTGGCTGGCCGCTCCTGTGCCTTGCAGGCGGCAGCTGGGCTACCTCGTTATCAAAGAAAGTAGTAATATGATATTGCAATAAGTCCCATAAGTCCTCTATAATTATCTCTGGCGCTCCTGCGTTGATGTTCTCGAATAATCTCTGATTGATTCTCACAATATCACCTAATTTGTGAGTCAGGTCGTCCTCGCTTCTCTCGCCGCTCTCCAATGTGATGCTTGGCCTCATGGTTACTGGCGGTATTGGGAGAACTGTAAGAACCATCCATTCTGGCTGGGCGCTGGCAGGGTTGATGCCGAATAAGGGCAGGTGCTCTCTCTTAATCCTTTCAAGCCTGCTCCTTACTTCTATCGGGCTGAGCCTCTTTTCTTCCTCCAAGAAGGTTGTCGGCTTCTCAATCTTTACCTTGTATTGCTTTTCCTTGCAATGCGGGCACTTGGTTATGGTCTTCAGGCTGGCGATTATCTCCTGTATCTTGCCACGCTGCTCGTCCAAACCAAATTCTCTTCCGACCTTTTCAAGCTCATCCCTTGCCTTGCTTATCTTGTCATTAGGAATGAGAATGCTGCCGCACGCCCTGCACGTGCACCTTAATAAGTCGAGAACAATGTTAACGAATTTGATGTGGATGACTGGCCTGGCGAGCTCGATATAGCCGAAATGCCCTGGGCATTCCTTGAGCTTGCATCCGCAAGTCTTGCACTTAAGGCCAGGATCAATAACTCCAAGCCTGATGTCCATTAATCCTCCGTCTACAGGATAACCTTCCTTGTCATAAAGCTCTGGCGTGACAATCTTGGCCGACGCCATATCCTTGATGAACTTAGGGCTCATCAATCCGAATTCAATCTTGTCAATCTTCTTGGATACTGTTGGTTCCATGGTGTGTACGCTCTCAAAAAAATCGCCGCAACCAGCAACGGCATCAACAATTTTTTTGTTGTGCCAGGTTGCTTCGACGGGGGATGCCCCCACGGGGTGTCGAAGGCGATTTTTTGTTTTAGTTTTTGAACTTGAACTATTTTTAGGCGCCGAACTCGATCGCGTGCCTCTAGTATTTGCTCTTTAATTTTAATTTTGGGTAAATGGTTAAGCTCTTGAACTCGTCGAGTATGAGCTTGAATGCGTAACTCATCTCAATGTTGCTTATCTCTGTGTTCTCTCCGCACATGGAGCAGAAATAAGCGTTCTTCCTGGAATCATAAATCGCTATCATGCCGCAGTTCTCGCAGATGGGTACTTCTGTCTTGTCGCTGTCAAATCTTTCCTTGAGCAGGAGGCTTGCGCCGTGGGCGACAAATGTGTCCTTCTCCATTTCTCCCAATCTAAGCCCTCCTTCCTTGGCTCTTCCTTCTGTTGGCTGTCTGGTGAGAAGCTGGATTGGTCCACGAGCTCTGCTGTGTATCTTGTTGGCTACCATGTGTTTTAGTTTCAGGTAGTACATGTTACCGACGAATATCTTGACTTTGTATTGTTCTCCTGTGATGCCGTTGTAAACTGTTTCTGTGCCGTTCTCCCTGAATCCCATCTTGAGCAGCTCAACTCTAAGGTCTGCTTCTTTCTCTCCTTCAAAGGTTGTGCCGTCGATGTATCTGCCGCTGAGCGCTCCTGTCTTGCCTGCGAGCAATTCTATCAAGTGGCTTACTGTCATTCTGCTGGGTATTCCGTGAGGTCCGAAGATGATGTCTGGCTTTATGCCTGACGCTGTGAATGGCATGTCTGCTTCTGGCACTATGAGGCTTACTACTCCTTTTTGTCCGTGCCTTGAGGTGAACTTGTCTCCTATTTCTGGAATTCTCGGGTCTCTGAGCCTTACCTGGACGAGCTTGTTGCCTTCTTCGCTTTCTGTGAGCATCACAAAGTCAACTATTCCTTTTTCTCCGTGCTTTAATGCGTTGCTTGATTCTCGTCTTGAGGTCGTTGCCAGGTTGTATTCTTCCAGGCTGCTCAGGAATCTTGGAGGGCTGGTCTTTCCGATTATTACGTCGCCTTCCTCCACAAGCGCTTCTGGATAAATTATCCCGTCTTCCTCGAGGAATCTGTAATCATGCTCTGTCCTGTAGCCCTTGACGTCTTTGCTCGGGATGCTTATCTCGTCGGTGAGGCCTCCTGAGTATCTTAGCTCTTCTGTCAGCACAGGCCTGTAATAGGTGCTTCTTCCAATGCCCCTGTCAACGCTGCCTTGGTTGAGGACTATGGCGTCTTCCATGTTGTATCCTTTGTAGGACATTATTGCTACCACGATGTTCTGGCCGCACGGGTGCTTGTCCATGTCAAGTATATCATTAGTAATGGTCGTGACTATTGGCCTCTGAGGATAGTTGAGCAGGTTAACGTCCATGTCCATCCTTGCAAAGAAGTTAGCTACATAAAATCCTACTCCTTGCTTCTGGTTCTTTGAACCCTGGGTGAGCCTGACTCCTTGGTTGTAGTTGCCGAATGGCACAAGGCTAGAGGTGAGGCCGAAAATAGCAATTGGGCTTAAGTCGAGGTGGGTGTCTCCTGGTGACAGGTTGCTCTCCTTTAATGAGACTATTGCACTCTCCTCTTCCATGCTGTCAAGGTATTCTATTACTCCTTGCTGCACCAAGTCCTGCCATTTGAGCTCGTTCTTGTTCAGCTTCTCCACCATGTTGTCTGTCAGCACAGGCTTCCCGTCTTTTACAACTATTAAAGGCCTTATGCACCTACCGCTGCCAGTCTCAATGAAAACCTGATCGTTCTTGTCGTCGTAAAGAGCGCTTACGCTGAAGGGCAGCTTGTTAGACCTTCTCAAGCCTATCAGCTGATTAACATAGTCCTTGCCAGTATTCACCTTCCCGACGTATCTGCTGTTTATAAAAACTTCACTCATGTTGCATTCCTATTTCTTCTTCTTTGTGCTTCCTGTGGCTGACTTGTCCACTTCTAGTCCTGCCTTGATAAGTATGGGCATTATGTCTTCATCAAGAGTTTCTTGTGTTACGCTGCTCAGCAATGCGAGATTCTTTCTTAGTCCGATGTTGGTTCCTTCTGGAGTCTCGCTGGTGCACAGCCTCCCCATGTGGGTGGCGTGCAGGCTTCTCGCCTCGAAGTTCTCTTGTGATGACGATAACGGGCTGATAACCCTTTGTAAGTGGGATAGTGTTTGCAGGAAGTTAAGCCTTTCAATCCTCTGGCTCACTCCTTTTCTTCCGCCGACCCAACTGCCCGTTGCCATGCTTGAATAAATCCTTTGGGTGAGCAATTTTTCACGGATTATTACTTTTATGCTCGGGAACTTGCCTCTCTTAACAATTCTCTGGAAGTTGTAGAGCAAGTCGCCAATAAGCACTTTCAAGTTGACTCTTAACAAGTCTGCGAGGAGGTCTCCGCTCATCTTGAGCCTCTTGTTCATGTAGTGGTCCTTGTCATCCACCTGCCCCCCTCTGACTGCGACTATCATCTTCTTGAGTATCTTGCAGAGGTTGTAGGCTTTCCACATCCTGTCCTCGCGCTCTATTCCGACGTGAGGCAGAAGGTACTTGTCAAGGATTTCCTGCATCCTCTGTATCCTTATCTCTCTCGACTGGGTTATGCCTATCCTCTTTGCAATGTAATCAATGGCGTCCTCTGAGTTCTTTATGTCAACGAACTCGTAAAGGTTGATGAGCACTTCTGCATCATCCTCCAATCCGACGAAACGCATTATTTCCTCATCCTTGACCAGCCCCAATGCCTTTATCACGACGATTATGGGCACCCTCTTGACTCTAGTGAATGTGATGTAGAACAATCCGTCCTTTAATTTCTCGAACTGGTGCGGGATTTTGTAAGAGCCTTTTTCTGAGAATAATTTTCCAACATACTCGCTTACGCCAGTAGACTCTTTCTCAACCATGAACCTGTTAGATGCCAGGTCCTCGATGTTGACAATGGCTTTTTCTGTCCCGTTAATAATGAAGTAGCCGCCAGGGTCATCAGGGTCCTCGTTGTGCTGGATAAGCTCGTCCCTGCTCAAGCCGTTCAAGTGGCAGTACTTGGACTTAAGCATTATTGGAAAGCTCGCTATCTGGGTGGTAAAGCTCTCCCTCTGAACGCCGTTGATGTGGGCGCTTACTTCCAAGAACATAGGCGCAGAATAGGATAATTTCCTAAGCCTTGCCTCGACAGGATAAATGCTCCTCTTAGAGCCATCAGCCTCTGTGATCTCAGGCTTGGTCACCCAGACATTGTCCAGTCTTATCTTGAAAGAATCAACATTAGGCGGTATAATCGTTGGCTCAATCTCCTTGTTCTCCTCGATTATCTCCTTGAGCTCGTTATCAATGAAGTTGTTAAAAGACTCAATGTTAGCCTTGACCACGCTGTTCTGCTCAAAATACTTCTTAAGCAAAACATACGATCTCTTCAAGTTAGTCTGGGCTGCCATATTGCTTACTCCTTGATAACTCCCCTAAAAAAAACTGTTTCGCCAGCAGTCCTGCTGGGCCTCTTAATCTTGATAATATCCCCCTCCTTAACGTCGAGGTGGATGATTGCGGGATCATTAATAAGAATCTTAGGTATCTCCTTAATGGTAATGTTGTATTTTTTTAGAAGGTCCTTTGCCTCTTTCTCAGAGAGCTTAGAATGCTCAGGCACAAGTTCGTGCTCAATCTTCTCAGTTTTTGCCATTTTGGTCCTCAATAAAATTGCCGCCACCTGTTACAACACCGCAGACATTTATGTCGAGGTGTTCGGTGGCTTTGACTGGGGATGCGCCCCACGGGCTGTTGCTAGTGCGCTAGCAACTCCAAAAGCTTTACTTTTGGATGTCAAAGGCAATTTTTGTCTTGTTAATCATGAATGGGCCGGACGAGATTTTCTCACCATTAGTCAACAGTAAAGTCAACTGTAATCTGTTGCTTTGAACTCGCGACCACTGCATTTCTTTTGTTTTTTCATCATTAAAAGTGCAGTGCTCTAGCCAGGCTGAGCTACCGGCCCAAGTTTTTTTATGTTTGAGCCAAATAAACGCTGAACGCCCTGGCCGACAACAAAATCTTTTGGTTTTTGAGCCGTCCAGTATCGTTCTCGCTTTGCGCGAACGCCCTGGCCGGGATTCGAACCCGGGTCGAAGCCTTGCTGTGTACTCAACCATTAACGATAATTAATAATCATGAGTTCTCGACAGGGCTTCATGATAGTTCCTGCAACATAACCTTTCGGTCATTGCTGGGCCAGCTACACCACCAGGGCATCTTACTGATCATGAAGCAAATGTAAATGATGATATATAGTGACTATGATATGGCGGTGGCTTCCTCTCACAATGGTATTACTCTCTTAGAAACGCCCCTCCTGTCAAAAACATTTTATCCGATACTCCTCTCATACAGCCTGGCTATGATATGATAATGACTATCTATTTCCAGTTAATACTGGGAATCTTTGAAAAGAGTTCTGAAGCCTTTATAAAGGTTACTATTTTTTTGAGTTTGTAGTAAAAAAAGCAAGAAAAATGAACTGAGATTGTCCTGATGATTAGAACCTTAATGCTCTTTGCAGGCTTTGTGTAGGATTAGCCCCTGATTGCTGGCTCTGGGCTTTTTCTGAGAGTCCTGTTATTGCCTTTGCCCCTTCAATCGCATACTCTTTTCCAAGTATAACTTCTTTTTGCTCTGTGTGGGTATTATCGACAACTCCTGGTTTGAACACAATAGGATAGGGAACTTCCTTCCCATTAACATTCACAGAAACCCAATACATAGAAAACCTGTCTTCTGCCCTCTTAGAGTACAATCCGTTAACAGCCCGCTCTAAGTTGCTGTCTGACTCATTAGGGTAATAATGTGAAAGAAATGCTTTCGTTGCTTGAGGGCGCGTCATATTGTTTTGCTTCATCATGCTTTGTAACAAGAAATCTACACTAACCTCGCCAGAACTGCTGACCCTGCTCTCCAACCCCAAAGGGTTGCCTGCGTAATGGTTAACGCCAACAGTTATTCCGCCAAAAACAACAATTCCAATGGCCAGTTTAGCCCAGGGCTTGAGCTTTTTCTTGCCAGATTGCTGGTCATATTTTATTAAAATGCTCATGTTCAAATCCCATATTTCCATGCTATATATTTAGTATATTTAGTTCTTAAAAGGAAGCGCGCTCCAGTATAAAACGTTTTCCAAAAAAACTTTATGATGTCACAGCTCGAACTCATCTATGAATCCTAGTATTAGCTTGTATTTCTCCAGGTATGTGAATCCTTTGTCTGTCAGGGTGATGTACTTCCTTCCTTTCTTGTCAGTTATTTCTTTTACAAATCCTTTTGACATTAGCTCTGCGTAATAATCAGCAAAGTTGCTTGAGGAAAGGTTGGAGCTTCTCAGCAGGGGAGTTGGCTTTATTGAGTTGTGGTGGTTATTTATTATTTTTAGTATATCAAATATCACTGCGAGCCTGTCCCTTTTCTTGTTCATCTTACCTTACCCACTTCGAGATCTTATGATATATTATTATGAAGACTATTAATGATATTACTTGGAAGAATATTTGTGCTTCCAATGGCAACGGCCTCATGTTGTCAATGATTAAGAGATTGATGAGCCAAAGGAGGGCTATCAAAAAGTAGAGCACCTTGATTTGAGAAAGCTTTTTCCCTTTCTTGTGCAGCACAAAGTTAAGTATCACAGCAATTACCAGAAGGACGCACTGCAGAATGAGCAGTATTCTTTGAGAGCGGGTTATAAAAGAAACTATGGAGAGCAGGAATGCAACCAGGTGGCCTATTATGATTACTTTCTTATTGTTCAGGCCTTTCCAAGCTGAACCAAATATTAGGTAAAAAATTCCTATTGTGCTGAAATACCCTAACGGCAGTATGAACAGCAGGGCAAACATTTCTCTTGGCAGGAAAAAATCAAATGCAAAGCTCGAAAAGTGTATTATGCTGAAGATGAACCTCAGAACGTATGATAATCCGAAGAACAGGAACGCTCCTCTAAAATACTTGATGCCCTCGTATTTTGTGAGCTCATAGCTTTCCTTCGTCTTGAAATAAATCAGGAAGCAAAAAATTACTGCGAGCACTGTAAAGGCTAACTCGCTGATAAGAACTACTGGATTGAAAAAAGGAGGGGGTAGAGGCATGTTTACATCACCAAGGTGCTCTAACTATTTAAATATATATAAAAAATGTGGACTTAAACTCCATCTTGTTTATAAATGAATCTGCTTAAAACTTTTTTGGGTGCGAAGGAACTCTATATCACTTCAAAACCTTAACCCCTTCACAACCTTCACTAGTCGCTTATTCCGCCCCCCGGTTTGGGCGGCTCACCCATTTTATTATTATGAAGAGTTGAATGCAGAGCAGATGAAACAAACAAGATGAACCTACCAATAAAATCAAATAAATCAGGAGATCAGGTAATCCTCCGCATGGAGAATGTATGGAAGATTTACAAGATGGGAGAGGTAGAAGTGCCTGCATTAAAAGATGTTAGTGTTGAGATAAAAAAAGGAGATTTCGTTGCCATAATCGGCGCATCAGGAAGCGGTAAGTCCACCATGATGAATCTTATGGGCTGCCTTGATATTCCTTCCAAGGGCAAGGTTTTTCTCAATACTCAGGATATTGGTACTCTTGGCGAATCTGACCTGGCATCGCTCAGGGGCAGGACTATTGGGTTCATATTCCAGCAATACAATCTCATACCTTCCATGACTGCATTTGAAAATGTTATTCTTCCGTTGGAATTTATGGAGTTAAGCGATAAGGAAGCCATTGCCAGGGCAAGAGAGATACTGACTATCGTAGGCCTAGAAAACAAGATGAGCAACAGGCCAACCCAGCTTTCTGGCGGAGAGCAGCAGCGAGTGTCCATAGCCCGCAGCTTGGCAAGCAATCCTAACATAATTCTTGCTGACGAGCCTACTGGTGCGCTTGACAGCGTTACTGGCAGAGAGCTCCTTAACATGCTAAGCAAGCTCTGGAGAGAGGAAGGTAAGACAATAATAATGGTCACACACGATCTTAATCTGGCAAAATATGCTCACACCACCATTGAATTAAAGGATGGTCGGGTGATAAGAACATCTGAAAACAACGAGGTGCATAAGAAATGAAGAAAACAAAATCGTACACGTACATATTGGTGGCATTTGTTATTTTAGCAATTATGGCAATGAGCGCCGCCTCAGTTAATGCCGCGATAGAAGATTCTGCAATCATATCAATAAATCTTGTCAATCAAGACCCTGACCCTGCTACTGCGGGTGATATTGTGAATGTAAGGCTGGGCGTGCAAAATATTGGCGGCAGGGACAGCGGAGACATTATGGTTGAGTTTGTTCCTGAATATCCTTTCCAGCTTTTGCCTGGTGAAAGCGCTGTTCAAGAAGTGGGCATTATAAGCGGCTATCAGGGATACGATGATACCCAATCCCTTAAGATTATAAAGTACAAAGTTCTGGTTGACAAGGACGCGACAGCAGGAAGCTACGAGCTTAAGACCAAATATTATGAAAAGGGTTCTCTCTCCCCAGTACAAAAAAGCCTTTCTATTGATGTAAGCAGCAGGGAGAGCGCAGAAATCATTCATATTGATAAGACCACTCTCATGCCTGGCCAGCAGAGCTCTTTGAAGTTTGTCATCAACAATGTCGGGAATGCTCCTTTGCGTGACCTGACATTTTACTGGACAAATGACGACAACATCGTCCTGCCAGTCGGAAGCGACAACACCCGTTACATAAAGTACATTGATGTGGGCGGAAGCGCAGAACTTGATTACCAGGTTATAGCTGACACCAATGCCCAGGCAGGCCTTTACAAGTTGGATCTTTTCCTGAGTTATTATGACTCATTGAACAACTCTGAAAAACAGATATCCACCATTGCAGGAATTTATGTAGGCGGAGGGACTGACTTTGACGTTGCCTACTCTGACAGCTCAACTAGCCAGACTTCATTCAGCATCTCCAACATCGGCAGCAATCCTGCGAATTCTGTCTCAGTAATCATTCCTGAGCAGAGAGGCTGGAGGGTTAGCGGTTCAAACTCTGTTATTGTGGGCAACCTTAACAAGGGAGACTACACTGTTGCAAGCTTCAAGCTCCAGTCAACCGCATCAACTGCAGCCACGGGGTTCAACAGGACATCTACTTCCAGGAATGGTAATGGAAACAATTTTAACGATAATAATAACGCAACAACTAGCGGAGGCTTCAGGCCAATGACTGGCAACAACACTGCCAATGCTGCCTCTGCCTTGATAGTGCAAATCGCCTACACAGACACCATGGGCAATAGGAATGTGATTGAGAAGACAGTCAACATTGGATCCCAGCTAGCCTCGAGCACGTTGACATCAACATCATCAGGAACATCAGCAAACTTCACTGGCAGACGACAAAGCCAGAGCTTCCTCTCAACTTACAAATGGTACATCATAGGAATAGTAGTGCTTGGAGTTGCAGGATTCTTCATCTATAAGAGGCAGAAGGGAAAAAAGATGAAGATGATGAGCCCTGATCTTAAGATGAAGGAAGTTTTCAAAAACAAAAACAAGTAAAGAAAATAAAAAGTAAATAGAATAAAATGAATTAAGGATATGTGTTAAGAATAATTCAAATGTATTAACAATAATTCAGTGGACCAATATGAAGCTTCGCAAATGTTTCAGACACGCATTCAGCATGGTAGTGCATAGCAAGCTCAGAAGCTGGCTCACCATCCTCGGAATAGTCATAGGCGTGGCTGCAGTAATAGCCATCATGTCCCTGGGTGCAGGCCTGCAACAGGTAATAAACTCGCAGCTCAGCAACCTCGGAGGAGACCTTGTCACCATAACAGCAGGCTTCTCTAGGGGAGGAAATGTTTTTGAAATGCGAGGAGAGCCTGGCGGCTTTGGCGGCGGAAGCCAAGCCACTTCAAAAAATATTACTTTGACAAGGACTGATGTGCAGGCCTTAAGGGGGCTATCTGACATATTATTGATAGACACAGAAATAAGGGGTAATGCCAAGGTAACATACCTAGGAAAAACAGGCAGCGTCTCTATAACTGGGGTTGACCAGAAGGTGTGGTCCCAGATAACCACTTCTACAATAAGCCAGGGAAGAATGCTTGACGCTGCAGACCAGAATGTTGTGGTTATAGGAGGAAGGCTCGCCTCGTCTTATTTCAGCCAGCCAGTTGGCATAAACCAGATGATTACCATTGCTGGCAGCGCATTCAGAGTGGTTGGCGTTCTGGATGACCAGAGCACCCAGGTTTACATGCCAATCCAGATGGCTTACCAGGTTATCACTGACAAAACCAACGGAGTTTATGACTCTCTTGTCGTCAAGATAAAAGACGAGAACCTGCTCAATGAGACCCTTACGACAATAAATGATAAGCTTATGACGACCAGGCACGTGACTTCAAGCACCAAAGATTTCTCAGTCACCTCAAACAAGCAAGTCCAGGAGACCAGGCAGGCAGCCATGAGCTCGATGAGAATGTTCTTGCTTGCAATAGCTGCAGTGTCGCTCATTGTCGGAGCCATAGGCATAGCTAATACCATGTTCACCTCTGTCCTTGAGAAGACCAAGGAGATAGGCATAATGAAAGCTGTCGGTGCGCGCAACAGAGATGTCCTCTTAATATTCATATTAAACTCAGCATTCATAGGCCTGGTCGGCGGAGTTATCGGCATAATACTCGGAACCATACTCTCGGGCTTGCTGCCTACTCTTCTTGGAGGCGGAAGCCCATTAACACGAGATATTCTGGTGACTCTTAACTCAGTAGTCATAGCCATCTCAGTCTCAGTAATCGTCGGCATAACCGCAGGCATCATACCAGCCTACAAGGCATCAAAGCTAAAGCCAGTGGATGCGCTAAGGTACGAGTAAGAATGTAAGAATTAATCTACGCAGCACAAAAAAATATCATTCACGTGTGATGCGCGAATGATGGATGTTTCTGGTAGAGTATTTTTATCGCGTCAAGCACGATGACAACGCTAAGAGAGATTAGTATTGCCACTAGCCAGTATTGGGCTTTTATTGGCACCATCTCAAAAATCTTGTTCAGAGGAGTGTATGCAGCTACGAAGCTAACAAGCACTGAGCCTATCGAGGCTATCAGCAAGTATTCGTTGGCCAGTAAGTCAAGCTTGGGGACTGGCTTCCTGAAAGACCTGAAGTTGAAGGCATTGGCTATTGCGAAAAATGTCATGGTGATGAAAACAGCAGTCCTGGCTACTGGTTCTGATTCTCCTTTTATTACGTTGACGTAATGGAAAGCGAATAATGCTCCTGCAGTCATCACCACGCCTGCAATTATAATCATTAGCAGGTGCGCCTTGCTTATGAGAGGGACTTTTTTCCTTGGCTTCACATTCATCACATCCTTTGAATACGGGTTGAACGAGAGGGTTATAGCAGTTATCTCGTCAGATATTATGTTCATGAGCAGTATTTGTATGGCTACCAGCGGCAAGGGCAGTCCTAGCAGCACTGAGAAGAACACCAGCCCTATTTGAGCAACATTAATCGATATCTGGTAAGCAGAGAATTTTTGAATGTTAGAAAATATGGTGCGCCCTTCTTTAACAGCGTCGACTATGGTGGAGAAGTGATCGTCTTTAAGTATAAGGTCTGCTGATGCCCTTGAAACATCAGTGCCGTTCCTGCCCATGGCAACTCCTATGTGTGCTTCTTTTAGCGCTGGAGCGTCATTCACTCCGTCGCCAGTCATGGTAACAATTTCTCCTTTCTGCTTCAGCACTCTCACAATCCTTAATTTGTGCTCTGGCCTGACCCTGGCAAATATTCCAATGCTGTCAATTATCCTTGAAAGCTCATCATCTGTGAGCTCATCTAATTCTTCACCAAGGATTATTTCTCCTTTTAATCCTATTTGGCCTGCAATTGCCCTAGCAGTCTCCTTGTTGTCACCCGTTATCATCTTCACTTTTATGCCTGCAGTATTGCATAGCGCAAGTGATTCCTTAACCTCATCTCTGGGCGGGTCATCAAGCCCTAACACTCCTAGGAAGACAAGCCCTTCCTCTAGCCTCTTGGCAGTGCTAGCCTTTGAAGCCTTGTAGGCAATGGCAATAGTCCTAAAGCTCTGACCTGCTAGCTGGTGAGTGGTTGAGAGAATTTTTTTGCGCTCCTTGTTGTTAAGCAGCACAGTCTTGTTATGAATCTTGATGAACCTGCATTTTTTCAGCAACACCTCTGGCGCTCCTTTTGTGTAGACATAATTCTTTTGCCCCTCATTCACCAGGACAGACATCATTTTCCTCTCAGAGCTGAATGGTATTTCCTCTATCCTTCTCGCCTTTAAGTCTTCCTTGAATATGTCTGCTTTGGATGCCAGCACCAGCAGGGCTGATTCTGTCGGGCTTCCAGAGGCTTTGTACTCCTTGTCTGTGCCTTTTCTCTCAATCCTGGAATCATTACACAGCACCGCAGCCCTGAGAATAAGAGATAGTGTGGGGCGCTTGTTAGGCTGTATTTTTTTATTGCTAGAAATAAAATCTCCGTGTCCTTCATAGCCTGCGCCGCTCACATCCAGCATTTGGTTGTCGACAAAAATCTTCTTGACAGTCATTTCACCAGTTGTGATTGTGCCTGTCTTGTCTGCGCATATTATTGTTGTCTCACCAAGAGTTTCTATTATTGACATTCGATTAACAATGGCGTTCTTCCTGGCCATCCTGTGCGCTCCTGAAGCCAGGGCAGTTATAAGAACCACTGGGAATCCTTCTGGAAAAGCTGCAACAGAAAGAGCAAGCGCAACTATCAGGGTTTCAACAAAAAGAGTGTATGAAAAAGGAAGATTCCTTAAAACCATTATTGTTCCTGTGAGCAGAGCTGCTATGATGGCTGCAAACACCATGTACTTGATAATGTAGTTAACTTTATCCTGCAATGGAAGCTCTTTTTCAGCAACAGATATCATGCCTGCTATTTTTCCGAACCTGGTGTTCATGCCAGTATGAACTGCTTGGACCGTGGCTTTTCCGCTCGTCACAAAAGTGCCCATGAATACGAGGTTGGCATCATCATGCTTGTCATTATTCGGGTTTATAACCGCAACTTTATGAATCTCCTTAGACTCTCCTGTGAGAACTGACTCGTTCACCCTCAACTCTTTCTCCTCCAAGACAACGCAATCAGCAGGCACCTTCTCGCCAGTCCTCAACAATATAATGTCTCCAGGCACAATATCCTTTGTAGGAATATCTTTCTCAACGCCTCCGCGAATAACAATGGAGACCGGCATAATCATCTTCTTCAAAGCCTCAATGGCCCGCTCTGCCTTGTACTCCTGGAAGAAGCTCACAAAAACCACAACTGCCAAGACTCCAAGGATGGTGAAAGCAGTGATGTGTTTTCCAACAAAGAAAGAAATTATTATTGCGAATGAAAGCAGATAAATGACTGAATTCTTTTTCAGCTGCCTTGCCAGGATACGCAAAGGAGAAATCCTAGAGCCCTCTCTTATCTCATTAGGACCATACTCTGCCAGCTTATCCCTCGCCTCTTTTTCACTCAACCCAGCAAGATTCATTATTTATAATTCTCTTTAGCAGCGTTATTTATTAATTTATTGATAATTGAAGGGAAATAAAAAAAAAAGATAAAATAGAAAAAAGTCTCCGGGCAAAGAGTAAATTTGATGCCCTTAGCAGGATTTTTGTCATTCTAACATTTCAGGTGTCGACATCTTGTGTTTTTTGTAGTCACCCAATTTTTTCTTTAGGGAAGCATATTCTTTCATGAATAATTCCAAGGTTGGTTTTATGTCGTGGCTTTTTTCATAAGCTTGCAATGATTCATAGTATTCCTGCCTGTTTTTGAGGTCTATATTTATTGGCGGAAGATTGTGTTTTATTAATATGTTATTCAACAGGATTCTCCCAACTCTTCCGTTTCCATCCCTGAATGGGTGAATGTTCTCGAATTGGTTGTGTATGACTGCGCCTAGCACCAAGCCAGGATATCTCTCTTTATTTTTTTCATACCAACGGATTAATCCTCTTAGCAGGTGACTTATCCTTGCTTGCGGCGCTCCTTCATGAACTACCTGCCCTGAACCGCCCATAACCACGACTTCCTCACCTTTTTTCCTTAGCTTTCCAGCAAATGGCTTAGAGTTCTTAAACACAATCTTATGAATCTTTTTTATAAGCTCTATTGATAGGCGCTCCTTGGTTTTTCTGATGTAAGCTATGGCTTCATCCACACCGAAAGTTTCTGCAATGTCTTCTTTAGACTTGTCAGGCCACTTGTCATTTTCAAGAAGGTCTTTTACTTCGTGAATGCTGAGCTTGCTGCCTTCAATGGCGTTAGTGTTATAAGTGAATATTTTGGAGAAGGTATCCCAATCCTTTTTCGACAAGTGCTTTATCTTTAAAGGAATCTGTGTTTCCAGGCCTCTGATCTCATCTAATTCTTTATCTGAAAGCTCTATGCTTAGCGGGTCCTGGATTATCTTGTATTTGTGAATCTCCTCAAAAATGAGCTTTTCTGCGATTTCCATCCTTTCCTTAATAATACCTTGCTTTAAGTCTTGCCCTAAATACTTCCTGAACTTGTGCACTCTCTTGCCTTCCCTGTATGAATGCGCAAGAAAATACTTGGTTCTCATTCCAGATTTCCTTTTTTCCAGGTGCATACCAATAATAGGTGACTACATATTTAAATACTTTGTCATTAGGTGTCTACATTTTAGGGATTTTGTGGTCACCTGCCCTTAATTGAAAGTAAAACTAAGAAAAATTAAGTCCCCGCCCCCGGAGGGCTAGATTTGCTACAAGTCCGGATGGATATAGCATTCTATTGGCAGAAAACATAGGATTTAAGGCATTCTGAGTTTAAAACTATTTCGATAACAGATAACCGAAACATTTAAATACTTATGACTTCTAATTAAATCATATGACACAAATAAAAGTCAATTATGTTTTTGAAACATTGCTGTGCCTCTTGAAAAAAGAGATGCATGGAAGAGAATTGGCAAAAGAGCTTAAGACATCCCTGACAAGAGTGCAAAGCATACTGAATGAGCTAAGGCAGGCCAATGTGCTTGACTATAAAGTGGAAGGGAAGAACCACATTTATTTCATCAAGAAAAACATGCTGGCAAAGTCTTACATGCTGAACGCTGAGAATTACAAGCTAGCCAAGCTGCTAAGGAAATACGATACACTAGAGCCGCTATGCAAGGAAATAACAGAGAAAATACCAGACAAAATAATTATATTGTTCGGGAGCTATGCAAAATTCAGACCGAAGGAAGACAGCGACATCGACATTTATATATATAACTTGGATGATAAGGCTAAAAAAGAACTTGCAAGGCTGCACGAAAAGCTAAGCATAAAAACAGGCGACTTCAACAAAGAAGACTTGCTAATGCAGGAAATTATAAGAAACCATGTAATAATACAAGGAGCAGAGCAATACTATGAAAAGCTTAAACTTTTTAGATAAGCTCAAAAAAGAAGGCAAGCTGGAGCTCGTAGAAGCGTCAGAGCCAATGGCAGAATCCTATGAAAAGAAAAGCAGGGACTGCCTGACAGCAGCAAAATTGGTGTTCAACGGAGAGCTTTATGAAAACGCCATTGGAGAAGCATACTACTCGATGTTTAACGCAATCCAGTCATTGTTCTTCAAGTGCGGGATAAAATGCGAAAACCACTCAGCAGCAGCCATACTGCTAAAAAAGCTATTCAAAGCAGAGAGGATATATACGACTTTCTCAAAAGCAAAAGAAGAAAGAATAGACAAGCAGTATTATACGATTCAGACGCAGGAAAGGCCAGTAACCAAAGAATCAGCACAGGAACTGATAAGCAAAGCAGGAACATTCATACTGGAAGTCAGCTCGCACAAAAGAAACCTAAAGCTAAAAGACATAAGCGAGATAAGAAATAATTTTGAGAAGATGTGAATGAAAAAGCCTGGTGCTGGGCTTGATGCAATTTCTTGAGGCTTAAGTCGGACTCGAGCCAAAACTTCAAGTCCGGATTGAAAAAATAGAAAGAATGCTGTTTTGTCGTTGATACTAGTGAGTAGTAGTCCCCGCCCCCGGAATCGAATTTCCCAGACTACACGGATTCTCTTCGCATTTCGTGGGACTTCCGTAGGAATGTCCCACTTAAATACCTTTTACGAGATTTTCCGTGAAAATCTCCCAGGAACCTCTCGGGTTTGGCTGGTCGCGGTTCATTCACGCCCTTGCGGGCTTGTCCGGCGACATCTACAGCCAAGTGCTCAAACCGTTAAGCTAGGCGGGGTTCATGTATATAGGAAAATCATTAATTTATAAAAGTTGCGGAGAAAGTTTAGAAAAAGTTGCCAGTGGGAGCCAAAAGTAAAGCTTTTGGAGTTGCTAGCATGCTCTAGCAACAGCCCGGAGGGCGCGATCCCACCCACAGCAGCCGTCGTGCAACTCGTTTACACTGTAAACTTCGTCGCACTTGCTGTTGGCTACGGCAACTTTCTATATTTATTAATATCTGAGAAAAACAAAAAAGAATCTGAAAATATTTTATTGCGTCCCGTACGTCAGGTTGATGCTGTTGGAGTAGGTGGTTCTCTCCTTGCCTTGGCCTGCGTCAAATACTGCCTTGGCGCTTGGTAGCCTTATTCCGCCTATGAGTGTCAGCTTGGACTTTATCCTGTAGGTTATGATTCTTTCCTCGTAGGCTTCTAGCGCGTCCATCTCCCATCTTGGGACTGTTCCGCGTCTGCCTTTGCCTATGCTTACTGGTTCCATTGAGCCGAGGTGGGTTTTCCTGTCAATCTCTGCTATGCTCGGCACAAAGTCCACTACTCTTAGGTTGGCTATCTGCTTTCTTGACCTGTTCTTGAGGTAGAGCCTTACTTTTATCTCGCTAAGGCCGTCCTCTGTTCTTCCGAGTGGCTCTGCGCCTTTGACTATTATGAGCGGGCTTCTAAGGACATAGTAGAGCACGATTATTGCTATTATCAGTACGATTATCAACACGATTATCCTGTAGTCTGTTACTGCTTTGCCTTCCAGTTTCTCCTCTGATCCTAATTCCTGCCTGATAACATAATAATTCTTCCCGTCTGTTCCTTTCTCCTTGACAGCAGCTGGAGTGAATTTGGTGAACAGCCTCTGGATGATGTTCATGCTGAACTTCTCTTCTGCAGTTGCTTTCTCATTGCCGTTGTTAACAATGCTGAACTTCTGGGTCGTCCTGAAGAAGATTGTTCCCTTGCTCGCTGTTCTCTGGAGGTCAGCGTAGCCTATGATTTCATACTCGTCTGTTGATTCGCCTTGGTTTTTTCCATCGCTAGAGAAAATGGTCAGTGTGAGCGTCTTCTTGCCTGGCTCTGCGAGCGGGTCAATCTCAAAAAGTATCTCATTGGTCTTCTCTTCAAGCGGCAATAGCTTGGTGACGTATTCCTTGTAGAATGCTTCTCCATTCACCACTACTTTCATGTTATCAATCTGCTTGGCGTTCCTGTTCCTAAGAACTACTCTTACAGAAACTTTTTCTCTCGGGTCGACTGTGTTTTCAATTGATACAACAGGCGTGACTGTAAAAGAATAATTCCCAATCTTCAAGTTTGGGTCAACCACATAAATAGCGAATTTCTTTTGCTCTTCAAAATAAAATCCTGTTTTTTCTGACTTTATCTTAACAGGAACCCAGTAACTCTTGCCTTCGCTCACTAGGGGCTTTGGGCTTAGTGAGATGAGAAATTCTTTCTCAGAATCAGCAGGCACAAATGCAGATGCTGGCTCAACATTGATCATCCAGTTAACATCTCTTGTGCTGAGAGTGTAGTAATCATCATAGTCTGCTGTGTTCTGGATGATAACCCTGAAAGTGGCTGATTCATCCTTGGTGATGGTGTTGTTAAAGGTCTCTACAAAATATGCAAATGCAGAAGCCTGGAATGCTGCCATTAATACGAATAATATTGTTGTAATTAGCAAGACAGAGAATCTTACGGGTTTTTTATTCATCATACTACCTCGCCTCCTTCCCTTACGATTATAACATTATCCTTTGGTTAATTCATTTATATACCTTTCTATTTTTGATAGTCTATTAATAGAATGAGGGTCAGCAGCGCCATGAGCAACAAGCCCGACACCGCCATAAAGTGGAAATTTCCAAGAAAAACAGAATATTATGCGTCGCCGGGGGTCGGCCCCTTCGGGGAGGCAGCATCTACGAATAAAGAAGCAAAAATTTCCAAGGCGGTTGGGCGCAAATGCGAGTCTGGCGCTGACCCGAATATCAAGGCTTCTTCTTTATCCTGTATATGTCCACCCATTTGTCAGGCTCGTTCTTGAAGGTGAACTTCTTCACTGTTTTCTTTATGTTCTCCCTTATTGCAGGCCTATGATAGTCAAAGTAGTGCAGGTAGTACATTCCAAGCTGGGAGAGGGTGTAAAGCATTATGGCAACGCCTGTGAGCACAAAGAAGATGGTGAATAACTTGGAAACAGGCGTTGAGGGGTGCATGTCGCCAAAGCCTATAGTGGTCATGGTAGTGGTTGAAAAGTACAATGAATCTAGGAAGCTCCAGTGCTCGAGATGAGAGTAAATTATTGCACTGCCTATGAGCAGCACAAATACTAAGCCTAATAATGAGAATATCCTGTGCTGGATTCTCTTCTTCTCCTTGTCCTCCGCGTATGGGTTGGAATGCTCCATGATTTTTCTTCATTAGAACGCTTATTTAAAAAGTTATTTGTGGGACAAGCGAAATGCTTAAATACTCCTCGCGAGTACTCACACGTTATTATGAGCGATAAAATTCCTTTTTGTTATTGGCATATAAAAACCAAAGAGAATCCGGCAGGCACAGACTGCACTGCACACTTGCAAGACGGAATTGTCGATGAGTGCCCTTATAATTTAAAAGAGATATATCATGATGACCAGAGCAAAACATTTGGCATATCACATGATGGTCGGTATGCTGCTTTAGGACAATGCGTGGATTTTAGACTACTAGAGAAACTGGAAAAGAAACTAAAGGATGTCAATGACGACAAAAAACTAGAAACATTAATTCTGATTCTTGAAAAAAAATAACTGGGGCTGCGGACAACAAAACTACGTTTTGAGCCCACAACTCCCATTCGTTACACTCATGGGGCTGCGGAGACTTTCGGGATTTCTGCACTTTTGGTAATTCGGAGGACTTAACGAAGTTAATGTCCTCCTCAATTGCTTTTTACCAGATTTTTCGCAAAAATCTGTTCGAACTCCGGTCTGACACACCCCAAGCGCCAATGATAGGTGCTCCCAAACAAACTCAATACAGAGTATGATCGGACCAAGCTACACTACAGCCCCGATAGTGTAGCTAGAGAATGGGCTTATTTTAAAACTTTATTGTTTAAAGGTTGGAGAGGGATTTTAAGGTGAAGGAAAATTAGAAAAACACGAAAGCAAACATCAGAAAATCTTATAATCAACTCATTAAACTCTCAGAAACAGAATTATTCATATATCAAGAGTTATATTCAATTTGAGAACCTACTAGATACTGCCCTCTAACTATACAGAAGCGCGCGCAAAAACAATAATTTAATAAATATTCAAATCACTCTATTGTTATGCACAACTTAGAATTAAAATTCAAAAAATCTGAATTGAAAGATATTTGGATTATGCTTAGTCAATCGTGTGACCATAGATGTAGAAATTGTTTTGAATCAACTGAAAAGGGAATTGATAAAAACCCCAACAACCTATCTGACGAACAAATTTTAAATGTAATAAATAGAGCTATTGAACTTGGCATAAATGAAGTAGGAATACCTGGTGCTGGTGAGCCTTTCCATCCCGCTAATATAAAGACTTTATTTAAGATTTTGGATAACAATTCTCAAAAAGGTATTCACACGACAATTTTTACTCATCTTGGATTTTTTGATGAAGAATTAGTTAAAAAACTGAACATATATAGATACAAATTAACCCTTCTTGTTAAATTAAATAGTTTTAAGCCAGAAGTTCAAGACTGGTTTGATAATATCGAAGGCTACACTAAAAAACGTCAGGAAATCTTAGATATTTTGTTTAAATATCATTTTAATGACGGAAAACGATTAGGATTTGTTACTTCCATAATGACTGTGAACTATAAAGAAATACTCGAGATATTCAAATTTTGCAGAAAGAATAATATTATTTCAGATATAGACAATATTTTACCTATAGGGCGAGGAGAAAACAGCCCGTTCAATCCTTCTGACAAGGAATTAAAGGAGATGTATACTATTCTTTCAGAAGTAGACAAAAAAGATTTTGGAAAATCTTGGCAACCAACATGTAGTTATGTAGGGGAACACTCTTGTAATAGATATTGCCATCATTTATTTATAACCAAAACTGGAGATGTTCATCCGTGTATTGGCTCACCTCAGATTTTTTTAGGGAATGTTAAAAATAAGGATCTAAAAGAAATGTGGGATTCTCCTGAAATGAAGATAATCAGAGCAAGAAATTATGATGGCAAATGTAAAAAATGTAAATTGTTCATTGATAAAAAATGCAATTCTTGTTTAGGAAGATATACTGAACAATTGAATAATAAAAATTTGTTAAAAACTAGAAAGGTTCATACGACTGGTTGTTGGGGTTTTAGAAAAAAATAAGGGCGCGCCTATTACTATCACTACGCAGGTTCTCAAACTCTTCGCAAAGCTTCGCTTTGCTCGTTACCCCAATCTCTGAAATTTGTGTGCTAAACGCTCCACTATCGTGTCGCTTGCCACAAATTTCGAGGAGTCAAGAATATAACACGGTTATATTCAATTTTTGAAAGTGCCTTTAATCCTTTTTCAGATACAGTGTAAACATAGTAATCGTATATTTTGATGAACTCGAATAGTGACTATCATGTGTCGACCATGAACCGTCTCTGTGTATGAAATGAGCACCAATTTCTTCAGCTACGTCCAAAATTTCTTTTATGTGCTCAGCAAAAGAGCCTTCATCTTTACAAATATAAGAACCAAAATGAATTAAAGAAGATGGTTCAATTATGTTTCCAGTCGGTTTAAACTCGTACAGGTTATCATCAACAATCATTTCTAGAAACTTTGATTGAGATCTCATTAAAAATTTAGGTTTGGACATCATTACACCCCCAGATAATGTACCTTTGATTCTACTACGAAGTAAATATGAAAGATATAAAAAACTTTCGATATGACACTCTCAAAAACTCTTCGCCTCACTGGGAAAGGGGAAACTAAAGCGGTTAGGTAAAATTTGGGCTTCAGAACGATTCTAAAAACTGGTCGAAGAAGGCAAAAATCGAAACTTTTAAATAAGTTATTTGCTACTCTAAAATGAAATTTTGGGAGGAATAAAAATGGCGGTAGAGGATTTATTGTTTAACAAGTTTGTCTATGTGGAGATATCTCCGAAATCTGCATCATCTGGTAGAACTATGCTCTATTGGGGAGTGTATAAAGGAACTTATCCTGTTGGTGAGCGTAATATGATAGTATTAGAGAATGCTGGGCACTATAATAGTGCTGGTGTCACTTGGGGTAAAGGTCGAAATAAAACAACAAAACTCGCTTCGGAGAAAACTTTTCTCAGATTAGATGACATAATTTCGATTGATGTAGTTCATAAAAATGAGGAATAATTTTTGATTTTGCCTTTCTATCCTTTTATTCTATTGAACTTTTGATACTTAGCCATTCTTTCGCTCGACTCTTCGGAAAAGCTTCGCTTTTCCTTGCCTCGCACCCAGATTTTTCCATCCCTGCTTCGTTCCAAGCCTCAAAATACTTTTGTGTTTTGTAGGTTTTTTCTTATTTCTTCTTTTTCTTCTTAGCCTTCTTTTTTACCGGAGCTTTTCTTGCAGGAATGCTTCTTTTCACAGCCGTAGTCTCTGCTTTTTTCTTTAGCTCTGAAACATATTTCTTCTCTTTTTCTGGCCTGGTCCTGAGTGCTGAGATGATAGCTACAATCAACACTACTGCCATGCCTAGCAGGAATAATTCAATGAATCCTAATTGTTGCTTTGGCTGGGTTGTTGCTGCTGTTGTTATCTGGGCTGGCTTTTGCTCTGATGCAGGCTTTTGATCATCAGCTGGCTTTATTATTATGGTTGGCTCTTCAATTGCAGGAGTGTTGTCTTCTTCTGGCGCGTTCTCTGGCTTGGTCGTGACTATGAAATTAGCTTTGCCATAGGAAACCTCTTCAAGTATAAGCCTCATCTCGTTTATTCCGTCGTTGTTGAAGTCTATGCTTGCTGATTCCCCAAGAGAGAGTGTTATCCTTTTGTCGCCAGGGCTGGTTATGAGCTCAACGAATTCTGTTCCTGTGCTGTAATCCTGGTATACTCTCAATACTTCAAGCTCATAGGTGTTCTCTCCTTTTTTTGCTTGTAGAGCATCGTTAGGCACTACATTGCTTATCTTTAATTCCATATCATCTTTTATCTCAAATTCATAAGCATAGCCTGCCCTGTTGGGGAACTTGGTTATCTTGAGCTCAGAATCAGATGCACTGCCAATGATGAGTCTCCTGCTCACGGACTCTATTTTTAGTCCGCTGCTGTCAGCGCATTCAATCTTCCAGTCATAGGTTCCTGGCACAAGGTCCATGCGTATCTTGGTGTTATAAGGTTCTAATAATCCAGTGGCTGTCTTGGCGACTTGGCCATTGAGTAGGAGGACGCATTGCTGAGCCTCGAGCTCTGGAGGGTATTGGAATTGGAAGTAGATGCTGCTCTCCTTGGTCTGGGTGTTGTCTGCAGGCGCCACGAGCGTTATGGTGGCTGCAGGGCTTATCACAAATCCTGTGATGGACGCATTATTGTTGATCACCACATATATCAGCGCAAGTGCGAATATCCCAAATATTATTTCGAACTTGGTTGTTTTCCTCATTTTTTTCCTCTCCTTCCAGTGCTTTTTATAATCTCAAACTTCTCATCAAGGACAGGCCATTCCTCGTCAGGCTTGGCTGGTGCTTCTTCCTTCTTAGGAAGAGCAGCTTCTGGCTTAGCCTCTTTCTTCACAGCAGTTTCTTGCTTGGCCGGCTTTGCAGGCATTTTCTTTTTTGTTTCCATCTTCTTTTTTGGTTTTTTTCCGCCCTTGCCTACCAGCAAGGTGATTAAGAGTATGATTACTACAACTACGATTATGATGATGATGAGCCATGCCTTGCTCTTTGTTTTTCCTTCTTCTGCAGGAGGAGTGACTGGCGCTTGGTTTTCTTCTGGAGTTTCTTCAGGTTCAACCACAGGAGGAGTTTCTTCTGGAGGTGTAGCAGGCTCTTCTGCAGGAGTCTCTGGCTGAGCCTCCTCTTCAGGGGCAGTGCCTGGATAAGGCGTGACTACAAAATAAGCATTAATGTTTCTCTCCACTTCTTTAAGCAAGAGCTCAATCTCATTGGTCTTATCATCATTAAAATCAAATGCTAGGGCACTGGGTGTTAGCATCTTGTGAATAGCGCCAGAAGCTCGGTCTCTCACCTCGACAAAACTAGTATTGGCAGAAGCTCCCATCTTAAGTATGTCTAGGTAATAAGTCTTGCCGCTAATCTTTATCTGGATGTCCTCTCCTCCCTTGATAGCTGGCAGAGTAACAGCTTCTTGTCCTGGCATCGGAGTTATTGCATAGCTTCTCAAGCCGTTAGGATTGTAAATGGTTTCATAGCCAGACTTGACGCTGCCGCCAACTTCAACTGTTAATGTTCTCTCAGCAGAAACAATTTCATCCAGGCCAGAATCATAGCACTTAATGAACCATGTGTGAGAGCCGGCGCTTATCTCAGTGCTAATCTTGTTGTTGTTCTGAGCGATCATGGTGTTCCTGAAAGCCTTGATCTCATCATCAACGATTAGAGAGCAGTTGTTTATCTTGGCGTACTGGTCAAAGCTGTAGATGAAGTCAGTTGTATAAGTTGTGACTGTCATGCCCTCTGACGGGGTTTTCAAGATGATATTAATAGGCTCAGCACTGGTTAGCGTTGGCAATAAAATAATTAGCAGAAATAATGTAATCATGCATACTTCTTTTCTCATTCACACCCACCTTTATCCATAATTTTATTATTATATATTATATAATCAATTAAATTATTTGCAAGATGGGTATATAAATCTTTTGCTGAAGAATGATTAAATAGTAAAGTGAGGGTCAGCAGCGCCAAGAATGCGGAGGCACTTTCTTATTATAAAAGCGAACGAAGCAGGGGGTTGTCCCTTACGGGGAGGCGTAGTCTTCAAGAAAAAACAGTCAGGCCGAAGCCTGGCGCTGACCCGAGCAAGATTATTTTTTGACAAACCAGTTAATTCTGTGCTGGTTATTTTACCATCATCAAGTTATTAATAGCAGAAGATTAATAAGCACAAAAGGCTTTCCTGTCTCATAAAAGGTGGTTTGGATGCAGAAAGGTTTTGAACTCTATGACATTGCAGGACCAGTTTACATTACTACCTGTGAAAGCTTTGACAATCTCGTGGAAGCTGTTTATGGCCAGTGCTATGATTCTTGCAAGGAAGAAGGTATGAAAAAAGGCTCTGACCTGCTCTTCAGGAATATCACAGGAAAGCTTACGCCTGATGACCAGAAGAAAGTTGATGCCTTCAGGAAGTCTGGCGACGGAAACCGCATAACCAGGATTCTTCTCGAGGACTTGTGCGGGGGAGATTTCTTGCTAAAAGCAAATTACATACTTTCTGTGCCTGGGGATTGTACAGATATACAGGTGTAAACAGTTAGTTGCGATTTGCCCCCCTTGCTACGAAACTGAAACAATGGGAGTCCTCGCCTGTCCTGTGGGCGTATCGTAAAAGAAATTCATTATTTATACTGTAAAGCAACACAATCAACCAAACCTAAATCACTAATTGCCTTTTGCTGTGCTGAAGAAAATATTTTCAATGCTCTCCTATAACCTGAACTATTTTTTGCTTTGTAATCAGAAAACATTGACCAATGATTTTTCATAAATCTTCCTATTGTATTATTATCTACAGCTTCTCTAATTTCTGCTTCTGTTACTCTGCCAAAACATTCTTGTTCTGTATTTTGTCTTAGATATTCAAATGCAAAATCAGGACTTAATCCGAATATAACAGCTCTAGCAGGTTTTCTTCCGTCATAATTTCCCCAAAGTAAGAGGGTATCAACCATTTTTCCATTAAAAGTCATTACATTTTTTGGATGAATCATCGGATCCCCTGTTCTGTTGAAGAATCCAGAGACATAAGCCATATAACCGTTATTTCCAACATTTTGAATTGGAGCAACCAGAATATCTTTTAACGGTATTTCTCTTCCGAAATCATATGAGCTCCTGCTTTGTTCAATGGAAGAACAAAAATCTGTTCCATGAATGCTCCCCCAATAAAAAAGCAAATTAAATTTCATGTCTTTTAGTTGACTTCTTGCATCTCCTATGAAAGCAACATCCCCTAAATAATGAGTTACTCCATTTTTTCCGGCCATCATCGGATACAATTGGGCTTCTCCAAGTTTTTGCAAGTCTTCAATGGTTGGGATATCTGTGCAATAAGTATAGCTCCAATCCGCATCCAAAGTTGAAGGTTTTGCTCCTAATTTTAAAAGAGCTTTAGATGGCTCTTGTCCATGCCCTGCGCCAACTTCTAATGTTCTTATATTTCTATCTAAACTTAAACTTTCTAAGAATTCGCTCATTACTAACTGCATATTCTCTGAATCTGTTCCATATCTTCTGCCATTTGTATGTTCTGCTGGGAATATGTGCCTAAATGGACTTGATTCTTTTTCAGTAATAATTTCTAATTCCATACTAATCTGTATTAACCGATACTTTATAAAGATTTCGTTTATTTACTACTAATTAATGACTAATAAATAACGGCGGGGGCTTCTTAACGATTAACTGAAAACGAAAAAACGCTCAGAGACATACTTTGATTTTTTGCTTCGCAACGTTGCACTAAAAATCAACTCTCACAGGATATAACATCGATGCGAATGTAGAATATAATTGGAGTATTTTATTCCTTCATCACTCTGCTCTCATGAGCATCTTTCCTGATTCTTATTATGTGGTCTACGAATCCTTCCATCTTGGCTTCGTGGCTGACAATAATGGTCTGCTTGACATTGGTCTGGTTAAGTACTTCGCGCACCCTGTCAAGCTGCTCTGTTGAAAATCCTTCTGTTGGCTCGTCAAGGATTATCAAGTCACGAGTCCTTATGCTGCTCAGGAAGTCATTAATCACCTTGTTAAGCGCCAGCCTGTAGGCAAGCGCCACGCTCGTCTTTTCTCCGCCAGACAAGTTATCTATCCAGGTCTCATAGCCATTCTGCTCAATTATTGGCGAGAAATAATCATCCAGCCTTATGCTCATGGTCTCATCCTCAATCAATGTGCTGAACCACTCCTGGAAGAAAGCATTGAATTCAGTGTAAATCATCGCCATGATGTTCTTCTCAATCAGGTCTGATAAGCTTACGAAGTGCTTCTCAACCCAGTCCTTAACTTCATTGAGCTTGATGAGCTGCTTCTCTTCCTCTCGCATCTTGTCAATCTCTTTTTTCAGCCTCTCAACCACCTGGCTTATAGTAGCTAGCCTGGTCTTGCTCTCTAGCGCCAGTTTCTCGAGCTTGTATTTTTCTTCTCTCCTATTCTCAAGCTCTTTCTTGGCAGCCTCAAGCTCTGTCTTCTTACCCTTCTGCTTATCCAGCTGCCTCTCTAACTCTTTTATGTTGGCGCTGGTTTTTGCAATGCTGTCTTTAAGCTCGCTAATCTCTGCCTCAAGGATTTTCTTGCGCTCCTTTTTCTCGTCCAAAGCCTCAATCCTGGCTTTCTTTGCCTCGAGCTCCTTCTCGCCCTTGAGATAAGTCTCAATCTCTGCTTCAACAGCTTGTTTTTTATCATAAAACTTCTTCTCGAAATCATCGAGCTTTGAAAGGTTGGTCTCACAATTCTTCATCACAACCTGTTCCCTGCCTATCACTTCTTGCAGATGCTCAGGAGTTACTTTCTGCTTGCAAGTAGGGCAGACGTCGAGCTTGGAAATCTCGCTTATAATCTTGGTTGAAGCATTCTTCTTAGTGGTGTTCTCTGCTCGCCTAGTATTAATCTCAGAGAGCTGCTTCTCAATACTCTTGAGCTCTGTTTTTTTCTTATCTAGCAACTGCCTCATCTCATTGGCCTTGCTAGCGTCAAATCCTCCTAATCCTTTCAGCATCTCATCGAGCAGAGGAATAATTTTTTTCATCTCTGCTTCGTTCCTCTCAAGTTGCTTTGAGCATGATAAGAGCTCGCTCTTAGCCACAGCACATTCTTTTTCCAGCTTTTTCATCTCTTCGAGCTCGTGCTCAAGCTTTTCAAAAGCTTGTTTTGCATCTTCAAAGCTGTGCTTCATCTTGGCAAGCTCTTTCTCTGCCTCTCCAGCCTTTTCCTTCAGCTCCTCAGATTGCTTTGCATATTCTTCCATTTCTTTTTTCTTGTCAGGCAAAGCCTCGAACTTAGCCTCCAGCACATTAGCCCTGTTCTTGAGCTCCCTAATATATAATAGAGCGTTCTCCTTCACGCGCTTATACTTGTCGATGTTGAACAATCTCCGCAAAACATCAAGCCTTTCCTCCCTGTTCTCGTAGAGAATCTTCTTCATCTCCTCCTGAGGCGTGAACACAGTGTACCTAAAGATTAATGATTTTGACTTGGTAAGAAGCTCTTCTGGATAGCCTATTAATTCAAGAATCCTAGCTTTTAATTCCTGGGGCGTGCCTTCAAAAGCAACATTGTTGACAATCAGCTCTCCATTATCTTGGGCAACGCCATTACTAGTTCTTTTTAATGAGCGCTTGATAAAAACCTGGTCCTTGCCAAGAGTAAAGCTTAGCTCAACACTTCCTTGGTTAGCTCCGTGCCTGAGCAAGCTACGGCCATCCACCAAGCCTCTCATAATGCCGAAGATAGCGAACTCAATGGCTAAGAGGATAGAAGTCTTTCCTCCGCCAATATCACCGGACAAGAGGACAGAGCCTTCAGGGAATTCTATCTCCTCATCAACATAAGAGCGGATATTCCTCAAATGAAGAGAATGGATAATCATGAGAAGGAGGATGAAACAGTAATATATAAATATTAGGCTTTAAACCCTGATCCTAATGACATCTGACATTAACAAGCTGATAGAAGAAATCAAGAAATTCCATGATGAAAGGGATTGGGACCAGTTTCATAATCCTAAAGATATTTTTATCGCCCTTGTCAGTGAGATCGGAGAGCTTGCAGAGTGCTATCGGTGGCTTAATGAGAAAGAAATATCCATCATACACACAGACCTTGATAAAAAGAAAAAAGTAGAAGAAGAAATAGCTGATATCATGGTGTATTTACTAACTCTAGCGTATAAGACCAACATTGACATTGTAAAAGTCATAGAAGAAAAACTGGAAAAAAACAAGAAAAAATATCCTGTTGAAAAAGCCAAGGGAAAGCACAGCAATTTCATTGAAGGGTTCAAAGGCAGGGAATGAATTGTTCTGTTTCTGAAAACAAACTTTATAAACCAGCTTAGAATAATTAGGCGTACAGCCCTGTAGTCTAGCGGCCAAGGATAGCGGACTTTGGAAGCGCAGGAAGAAAAGCCTGTGCTGAACAAATCCGTTGACCCAGGTTCGAAGGAGATGATAAAAAATCTCGCGAAAGTCCTGGCGGGGCTATTTAGAATATTAGTCAACACACATTACTTCTTCATCCGCTGTCACAGGCTCTAAAGTATTGTCAAAAAATACGCGAATGCTGTATGGGTGACAACCTAGGCCTCCTATATTAATATTAAAATGTGCTTCAATTACTGCTTGTGGTTGTCGGTTCCATTGAGCAATCATGAGTTTCATAATGAACTCATTGACAAGTTGATCAGCTTCTCCGCTAAAAGGGTCGAGTTTCTGAATATTTCGCAAGTATCGATATCTATGGCCAGAGCCCAGTTCTTCCAAGAATTCCTGATTATCAGGTCCAATGTTTTCATCAGAAATGATAAAGCATCTTCCCCAAGGCCCTACAGTTCCTGTAATCCCACTTGGTGTTGCGTTCAGAGGGCACATGACAACAGGGAAGTATATTTCGTCATAAGCTTTCGGGCCCCGCTCCATACATGTTTCATAGGTTATTCCAAGGTTTGCAGCATTTCGCTCACATTCTTCCTTAATAACTTCTTCCAGGGGATTATCACCGTACGTGTCCTTGAGCATATTCAACTTAACAATTAAATATTCAAGTTGGAACTCTGTATGCTTGATAGTGAGTTTAGTCCCATTATATTCAGTTACATCAACTTCAGCACCCACACTTCCATTAGGCAAGTTATACTGTTCTTCCAAAAATTTCTTTGCCTTTTTTATAATCTCATCCCGATCATATTCCGGCAAGATAGATGGCACGGTTTCAGGAACAGATTCCTGCTGCAGAGCATAATCTGTCGATGGATATGGAATCTTATCAAATATTATTTGCGCCACTTTATCGCACCAAGCCAAAGCCGCATCATATGATGGCATGTCACAGGTTACTTCTACCATCATGTTCTTGGCTCCGAAGAAAACATTGATATACGTGCTGTTATCTGCTCTGGTTAGGTTTGTCCACCAAGTCCGTTCGCCTATTGGTCTCCCATTAATCATTTTCATTTTATGGGATACATCCAAAGCTGTTAAGCGTGTGAATGCCATCATAATGTCTTCGCTCGCATTCCCGGCCGGAGCAAATGTATTCTTGTCGACAACATTCGCATAAAGAGAATTTACTACGTAAATTTTGTTTTTTGTATCGTTAGCAAATACGCGCAGGTGACCTTCTATTAACTGACCTGGTCCAGCAGCAGCATTCATTTCAGGAGGCAAACTTTTTCTGTTAATAGGATTATCTTGTATAATCCCCCACTCTGGAGGGAAGTCCTCCCGGGTCGGTAGAAATTCTTTTACAGGGACTGCTATGAGTGTATCCTTCAATTTAGGTGCAAAAGGGCTATGCCTTTCATGTTTTATTCGTTCATCCACTTTCCTGAGCAGAGACTCACAGAAAGCATAAGGCTCTTCGATTAAGAACACTTGCACCAAACAAAACATATGAGTTTGAACATTTCCTTGTGTGAAGTAGAATTCATAATAGAAAAAATCCGGTTGATCAAACTTTTCATCACTTATCGTAACTTTGTAAGCAAAGCTGTGTTGGCCAACTTCTGGGTTTGGCAAGCGCTCAAGAGTTTCATTTCGATCATTTTGTATTCTATAGGGCTCATTATAATCCTCAAGAGCCATTCGGTATAGTTTATCCATATCAACACCGGAGTATATAGAATTCGCAACTTTAATCATGCCTTCGGAGCCATTGACAAATGTTCGTTGATGCCCATCAATATATCCTCTCTTTTGCGCTTTAAGGCGATCCTCGGCAGGCCACTCATCAAACCACTTGGGTTGATCGAGGTACTGCGACCAGCCAGAAGGCAGGTCTTCTTCCACAAGCAGCAATTTCTCAGCCGACTGAGATAATATTGGTTGATAAGAACATCCATTGAGAAGGATAAGCAAGAATAAGAATAATAATATTGTGCCTCTCATCTTAGAGAGGAAGAAGTTTTAAGAGTATTAATATTTTCTTGTTTGTTATAAAGTGAGCGGAGCTATTTATTCTCTCAGAATCCTTCTTCCCCCAGCTTTCTTAGGACATTCTTTATCTCGCCGATGACTTTCTGCTGGTCTTTTTTCTGTGACATCCTAACAAACTTTATTATTAATTCGTTGAGCTCTTCTACCTTGAGGAATTTTATCTTGTAGCCGTCTGTTATGAAGTAGAACCTGAATTTTTTGTATTTGATCTCCTTGATTACAACCTTGCTTATTGCGCCAACTTCCTTGCCTTTTTTTGGGTTTGCTTCGAGTGTTTCTAACAGGTCAATTATATTGTTGGCTTCAGCTTTGCTGAATTGCTTCTTTATATCAGTGAACAATTCCTCTGTAATAACTACCTTTGCCATTTTACTTGTTTAATCTGGCCCTTGCTTCCTTAATGGTTATGCAACCAGTTTCATCCATTAGTAATTCCTGCAATTGCCTCTCTTTTGCGCTGTTAAGAAGCCTTAAAAGTATGTCATCGTATGTTTCTCCCTTGATTCCAAATTCCTTTATCTGGTCCCTTATGCTCGTTGATATGGCGATTGTCGTGTTCATAAGCCTCACCTATAATGGTTATAGTTATTATAATTATATATAACAGTTATATAAAGCTTTCGGTTTTCAGGCAGGCGAAGAAAATCGCGTCTGAAGCCCAACCTGCTTCTTAATTTTTCAATTTTGTAGAGGATAATTTGCATAAATACCTTTTGTTTTTGAAATTTTTTTTTGTCTATACTTTATAAGCTCCGCATCATATCTGTAATAAAAATTCATTCTTGTCAACTTAATTTATAATGTAATCTATCTCTTTCTACTTCCCTAAAGCTAAAATCTTTGAGCCTCTTCAGGGAAGATGTGTCTATCCTAGAAACAGGTTCGTAGCTTATATAGGATGATATTGTTTTATGTCCTGCTTTCAAAGCTGCATAAGCTCTATGCCTTCCGTCACGAATCATCTCAATGTAATTAAGATTTTCATCAATCCTTCTTACGATAGAAATTGGAGGATGTTTCTTCCCATTCAATACCCCTTCCAACTTGAATTTGGAGGTGGATTCAAAAACACTTGCTTCATGGTCCACTACCAAATCATCAAGATTTACATTGTAGGTTATGGTATCTGAATCTTTTAATGCGTCAAAAAAATGATTTAAAAGATCTTTCTCGTATGTTGTATCAATCACGGTTGAAGGTATTTCAAGTGCTTTGACTATGTCCCTGTAAAGCCCTTTTAAATTTTCATGAATTTCTTTGGATGCAACTGTAGACATTTCATCGTTTTTAGTGTAGCTCTTTTGAAGGGCTCGCCTTCTCCTTTTAGCATAGCTGCATTCAACTAAAAATATATGCTTTGGCTTTGTAAATCCCTTTACCTGTGAAATAAAATCTTCTGTTTTTTTATTACATTTTGTAACAGCATAAAATATCAGATATGGAAGATGCCTGTCTTGAAATATCTCGCTAAATTCTCTTGGATTAGGAGGTAGAAAGTCTTTTGAATAGCATTCAATCAGATAATCAACTCTCTCGTTCGGAGCCAAGCTCTTTAGATGTGCCTCATCAACCAAATCTTTGTTAAGAAAGCCGTGATTATGATTATATCTTAAATCCAATTTAAAATGAGGACTTCTTTTCATGGCATCTATGGCATTCTTTGCAAGGTAAGTTTTTCCTGTGAAATCCAGCCCTTCAAATACAATAAAGCCTGGATGCTTCAGCTCAATGGCAGATTTAATTATGGATTTCATCGAAAAACCCCCTAAAAATTTCGGTATCCAAAGAGCTTCGTCTTCCATATTCTGGGAATACCGGAACAAGTTTGTTTTGCTTGTATATTCTTGACTGTTCTCTAACCAAATCCATAACATATTCTAGAGGGGGTCTTGGGGAATTTACCAAAGGAGTTCCTTCATCAGGATGGAAAATGTTTACGGCAGGAGTCAATCCAAGCTTCCCTACAAATTCCATTCCGTCAACAAGGGATTCCAAAGGTTCAAGGCCACATACAAATCCTACCTTTACAGAGTCTTTTTTGAAATATCTGGAACTCTTTTCAAAAATCTTGAGCCAACTATCATATGCTATCTGCTTCTCTTTTCCAGGGCAATATTTCCTGAACAAATCAGCATCAAAAACCTCCAAATCAAATGCAATACTATCCGCGCCTTCAGATAGCCTATGCAAAAGCTCATCCGATTTAGGCGGAATTGTTACCAGATGATATTTTATTTTTCCATCATCTATATCTTTCATTGCTTTTATGTACTTCATCTGTTCTATTATTCCCTTATCGGGATCAGCATAGGCTCCTGAACTTACAAGAACATAATCGAACAATGACCTATCCATCTCCAATGCTTTTCTAAATGTTTCCACCACCTGGCTTACTTTTGGATTAAAAGGATTTTTCTTTCCTTTGTTTTTTGATGTATAATCCAAGGAGCAAAATTCACACCCTATTTTGTTTTTAAAATAAGAGCATTTTCTGTTCAGAAACAAAGAAAAAACATCAAGGCCGTACATTGAGGCTACTCTTGACGCAGGCATTCCATCACTTAGAATTTCTTTGGAAAACTTTGCTTCAGGTGTAAATCTTATATCAAAAACTTTTTTGCCATTTAAAAAAAGCTTTCTGTTTTGTATGGAATAGTGAGATTTTTCTGATACAAAGATATTGCTAACAATTCCTTGCGGCAGGATCATCTCCGAAGGCAAAATTCCCTCCCCCCGCTTGGCGGAATCATAAAAATATTTTTCTTCTGCCTCTTCTTTATTGAGCTGGAGGTCATTTTGCATTTCAACTCCTTTGACCAACAGTTCAAGCTTTGCTAGAGCAGGATTTTTTCTTAATTCATTCAAATTTGCCATGTTTATATCAATCCGCCAACTTGTGATTCTTCAATATTTTTTACATGAGCCACTTTCCATAACAAACCTGTATCAACATAAACAGAGATTCCATTATTCTTGCAATCCTGGAAAAAATAGGAATCATCTGCCCTATTGATTGATGGATTTGATCTTGCACTTATTTTTTTCAAAACTTCGGTTGAAATCAGAGTGCATCCTAAAGAACAGCTCTTAACCTGCAAAAGGCCCCTATTGGCCAATTCCTTTGAAAGATACCATTCGTTTATTTCCACTTCATCAATCTCTGTCAGGATTTTCTCAAGCTTTGATGCAGACATAACATAGTCAACACGCCTTCTTTGCTCATTCGTATGGGTGGCAACAGCATACGGGGCTCCGACAATGGGCTTTTTATGCGACAGAAGCGCTTCGATTATTCCGCTAGGGACAAGAATATCCTGCTCAATTGACATCAGATATTCATAATCTCCTTTGACAACATAATCGTAAAGCCTTTGCCTTGCCTCAGTTATCCTTTGTATTGGGTTACTGTACGACGGAGAACGTATTGTTTGTATACCATCTCTTTGAAAGATACTGGAAAAGGTCAAGTCCTCCTCGCTATTATCAACGACCACAACATCATAATTGGGATAGCTCAGATTTTTAATGCAGCTTATCCATTCAGCAGTTATGTATGACTTTTTGGAATATACTGGTGCTCCAACAAGGACTTTTGGAAGATCAGCGTCAAATTCTTTCACTGAAGTAAAATTAGTTTTATTAGCTAAAATTCCTGCACCATACAAATTACCTATCAAGATTTTTTGATCTGGATTAAGCTCAAACATTTTCTCCCTTATTTCTTCTTCGCTCAATTCCTGTAATTTCCCAAATTTTTCATTTACCCTGTGAAGAGCGTCATAGCAATCAGCCAATGATACGAGCCTTCCATAAAAAGGAATGAGCGCTCTTGTTCCAAGAGAATAATTATGCAATAATTTTGGAAGCTTTTTTGGATAGCCTTGTTTTTGAAATTTATGGAGCCAAAGGATAACCTCTGCTGTAAAATCCAAATTCCCCCTGAGAAGCCTATAGCTGTCAAGAACATGTTTTTTTATCTCTCTATAATCCCTATCTGTCCAGCCTCGGATTTTTTCCAAAGTATGCGGGTCCGTCTGCATCTTCCCACAATCATGAAGCAATCCAGCTAGAAGCAATATTTTATCATTTATACACATATGCTTTGCAATTTTTTGGCCTAGGATTCCAACACTAAGAGAGTGTTCATGTGTGGCAGGGGATTTATCCTTTAATAGAGAAAGGAGGTTGTAAACTATATTTTTAGTATCACTTTTAATCCTTGCTTCGCGCATAGCTTTCTGCACCTGCTCTTCCAGTATGCTGACTTTTGATTTACTCATTTCAAATTCACCGCATAAAGCATGTATGTACTATATAGCAACTACGCTAACAAATATTTAAATCTTTCGTTTTGTAACCACTTAATAATAGATAAAAAAATCTAGTTTTATGAAATCTGAAAAACGCCTATTGCCTTTCCCGGATTGGAAGGAATAAGAGTCATGCAGCCAAAAGCAAGGCGTCTTTTGGCAGTTGCAGCTGCCCCCAGCCTATGGGCGGGAGTGCAGCTGCTAAAAAAGCATTTTTTATGCAATTAGGCTTTAATAATCCAAAAGGTAGATGAATATGAAACGAGGGCAACGAAAACAGCCCTTGTTCCGAACGACACCCGCTAAGTTTCCTGGCGGGGCTACTTTTCTTTTCAAGCGTTGCAGCTTTCCCAACAGAAACGTTTTTATACTAGAGTGGTTACATAAGCTTGTTTTTGAGGGGTGCGTAGGATATGAGTGATAATTATTTCGACGTAGCTATTGTCGGCAGCGGCCCTGCAGGATTATGGGCAGCTGATGAGCTCAAATCCAATGCTCCTCAATTAAAAATCGCAATCTTTGAAAAAAACCCTTCCTCATCTGGCGGCATGATTAATGACTGCAAATTGATTCTCAGCACGCAAGTGGGCGTGGACCTCCAGGAATTGGGCATAGATGAAACTGAAGCCTGGAAGCATATCAGGACAATTGATGACAAGTTTCTCTCCTATGGCGCAGACACTTATGTACACGGCACTAATGAAAAGGAAGTCAAGAAGCTCGCGGACAGGGCTAAGTGGTGTGGCGCACAGCTAGTGCCAAGCCAGCAAAGGCACATAGGAACTGACAGGGCAGGCTATATTGTGAAGCAGTACAAGCAAGACCTGGAAGCCAAGGCGATAAAGTTCTTCACAAACACCAACATAAGTGATGTACAAAAGGATAATGATGGTTTTAAGCTATGCTCAAGCGGCAGTGAGTACAATGCAAAGTTTGTGATATGCGCGCCTGGCAGGGACGGAGCCTACTGGCTCAGGGACCTGGCAAAGAAGCTAGGTATAGAGTACAGGTGGAGTCCTGTGGACATAGGAGTAAGATTGGAAGTTCTGAAAGAAGTATTTGACCCTGTGACTGATGTGATTTATGACCCTAAATTCGTGTTCTATACTAAGTGCCACAATGACAAGGTAAGGACTTTCTGCACCAACCCAGGAGGTAGAGTAGTGGTTGAGAAGCCGAACGAGTATGGGTTCAGATTAATAAATGGTGATGCATTGAAAGAGAAAAAAACACTTAGCAGCAACTTTGCATTGCTCAACACCATGAACCTAACGCAACCTTATGCAGACACCACTGAGATGGCGCGCTCCATAGCTATTGAGACCAACAGGCTAGGAGGAGGCAAGCCAATAGTGCAAAGAATGGGAGATTTCCTTGCAGGCAACAGGTCAAAGCTGGAAACATTCTACGACAAGAGCAAGGAATACGACATGATAATCCCTACGCTAAAGCCAGATGTACACGTTGTGCCTGGCGACCTATGCTATGCTTACAGGGCGAGGACTGTGGATAACCTCAGAGAAGTCTTTATCACGCTTAACATGATAGTCCCAGGAATCACTCACCCGGCAACCCTGATCTATGCTCCTGAGATAAAGTTCTACGACACCAAGTACCCGACAACAAAAGAGCTTGAGACCAACCTCCCTAGCTTCTATGTTGCTGGCGACGGGGCAGGTAAGAGCAGGGGGATAGTGGGAGCAGCCATGACTGGCATGATAGCTGCTCGAGGGATTCTTAATAAAATTTAAATCAACCTTTTGCGAAAAGGTTGGCGATGACAAAACTTTGTTTTGGCATACCAAAAACCAAAGGTTTTTGATTAAAAAACTTAAGGAGGATATTCACTTCGTTCACAGCAAAAATCCTTTGATGATTTTTGCGTGCCAAAAACATTTGTGTTTTTGTCAATCCTCCGAACTACGTGCAGTCAAAGCGAAGTATGAGCTTTGCACTGCACTGACGTGCCTTTCAACAAAATCTATGATTTTGTGTCCCAAAAAACCAAAGTTTTTTGTGATACGAGATTTTGTAGCGAAGCGGGCGAAAATCTGATTCTTAATAAAATTTAAATAGTAGTAAAATCAATAACCTGCTTATAGGAGGCGATATAATGACAGCTGTGATTTGCGACAAGTGCAAGAAGCAGATGACCAAGAAAGGAGTGCTATTCATGAGCAACAGCAAGTTCGAGATTTACAGGTGCTCGTGCGGCAATGAGAAAAAGATTTGTTTGGGACTGGCGAATCCGTAAATTATTTTTTTCAAACAGATTTTTAAAGCACCACTTATTTCTTAGTTTCTATGAATATCCTCCCCAACATAAAAATTATTGGATTGACTCTTTTTCTGGAGAAGCAAAAAATCCTTGTGATAGCTGACTCCCATATTGGCTTTGAAGAGGCTCTTAACAAGGAAGGAATTCTTATCCCCAGACTGCAGTTCGGAGAAATAATGAAGAATATAGAGAAGGTTTTCAAGCAGGTAAAGCCTGAGCTGATTATTATGTTGGGCGACATCAAGCACGAGTTCGGCACAATATCAAAACAAGAGTGGAGGGATACTCTTAATCTTCTTGACTACTTACTGAGCAAGGCAAAAGTAATTCTGATAGAAGGCAACCATGACACTATTCTTGGGCCATTGGCTGACAAGAAGAACCTTGTTGTTAGGGAGCATTTTTTAGTTGATGATTATCTGTTCTGTCACGGCCATAAACTAATTGATGAGAAGAGCAGCGGCTTCAAGAAGGCAAAAGTCATAATTATCGGGCACGAGCATCCTGCAATCAGCTTAAGGGACGGCCCCAGAGTGGAGAAGTACAAGTGCTTCCTCCTCGGCAACTATCATGGCAAGAAACTCATTGTCATGCCGAGCTTTAATTTCATTACAGAAGGCACAGATGTGCTGCAGGAGAAGCTGCTGAGCCCGTTCATCCAGAACATTTCTGACTTCGAGGCTTTTGTTGTGGGTGATAAAGTTTATAAGTTTGGGAAAATAAAGAGATTTGTGTAGCCTTGTTTAATAAACTTTATAAACCAATTCTTCAGAAAAAGTGGAATACTTTTAGCGAGGTGGTTTTTTATGACAGGAAAAAGTGATAAATGCTTTTTTACAAGCGAGAGCGTGACTGAGGGCCATCCTGATAAGATTTGCGACCAGGTAAGTGATGCTATTCTTGACGAGCTCATCAGGCAGGACCCTGATTCTAGAGTGGCTGTTGAGTGCCTGACCACTACTGGCAGCATACATGTTGCTGGCGAAGTCACAACCAACGGGTTCGCTGATGTGCAGAAGATAGCCAGAGAGGTTCTCAAAAGGATTGGCTACACAGACCCGAGGTTCGGAATTGATTATGAGGATGCAGGCGTGTGGGTTGCTATACACTCTCAATCACCAGACATTTCTCAGGGCGTCAGCTCTAACAAGAAGACTAACAAGGAACAAGGCGCAGGAGACCAGGGCATGATGTACGGCTTTGCCTGTAATGAGACTCCTGAGCTCATGCCTTTCCCAATCATCATGGCACACAAGCTGACGCAGAAGCTCGCAGAGGTAAGGAAGAAAGGAATCATAAAGCATCTTGGGCCTGATGGCAAGTCTCAGGTTAGCGTGCAATACTCAAAAGGCAAGCCTGAAAAGATTACTGCAGTGGTGGTTGCGCAGCAGCACACTCTTGACATTTCTGAAGATGAGCTTAGGAAAGAAATCCTGGAAAAAGTTATCAAGCCTGTTTGCGGCAAATGGATGGACAAGGACACCAAGATTCACATCAATGCTACTGGCAGGTTTGTGATTGGAGGACCAGAGGGAGACACTGGAGTTACTGGCAGGAAGATTATCGTTGACACTTATGGCGGCATAGGAAGACATGGCGGAGGATGCTTCTCAGGCAAAGACCCTAGTAAAGTGGACAGGTCAGGCGCCTATATGGCTCGTTATGTTGCAAAGAACATAGTTGCTGCAGGCCTTGCAGACAGGTGCGAGATACAAATCAGTTATTGCATTGGCATTGCAGAGCCGACATCTGTTAACATTGACACTTTTGGCACCAACAAAGTTCCTGAAGAGAAAATAATTGCTGCAATTAACAAGCATTTTGACATGCGGCCAGCAGCAATAATCGAGCACCTGAAACTGAAAAGGCCTATCTACTCAAAAACTGCTGCTTATGGCCATTTTGGCAGGGATGACCCTGACTTTACATGGGAACGCACAGACAAAGTTGCTGAGCTTCGAAAAGAAGCAGGGCTTAAATAAATGTTCCGAGAATAAAACAAATTTTTTTATTTTTTTGTTAAGTTTTTTTCATTGTTTCGACGGTAACTTTTCTTATTCTCAATGATGTTTGTGGATACATTTGTGGCTACAAAGTATTTAACAAACATCGCCTAAACTAAGAAACAGGTGAAAAGCCGAAAAAAGTATATATCTTTGTTACATATATGAATATTTATCATCCGTAAATATGATGAAAATTCTAATTTTAAATGGACACAGTATTAGGTTATCCGTCAATAATTCTAAGGTTTACTTAAAGGATGACCGATCGAATACTACTGATAAGCCTGAAGAATATGTTTACAGTCCTAGAAATATTGAGTTAGTTGAGTTAGAATAGTACATAACAAAGTATTTATATTCTATAGGTAATTCTTGTATCAAATATTGGAGGTGTGAAAATGAAAGTTATTATCATGCTATGTGGTTTATTATTGGTAGGTATCATATTTCTAAGCGGATGTACCCCGCATATTTCAGTCTTGGCCAAATGCGAAGGTTGCGATAATAATATCTACAACGACGATTGCTTGCCAATTTGTCTGGATTTTCAAACAAATCCTAAATATAGTAATAATCCGATTTCTCCAAACATGGACTTAGTAGTGGCGCAAAAAAGTTATGGAAGCAGAAAAATTTTCAGCCTTAATGGGACTTCATATATTGAAGAGACAATCAGTTGCACCTGCAACTTTAAGGAACTCAGCCCCTCGGAACATCAAAAAGCTCTAAAATGGCTCGGGAAAACTGAGAACGCGAGTGGTTCTGCTCAATAATATCAAGTTCCTTGAGTATCTCTTCCTATTCCACTTGTATTACAAAGGTTATCTCTATGCCAAAAAGTAACTTAAAAACATTTTATAAAGATTGCTGAGCTTTTTCCGAAAGGTTTTCGGATTGATTGTATCTGAGATTGCTGATAACATTTATATACACAGATATATTATTAATGAATATGGACATGCTACTCTTTATTATGTTATTAACTGCAGGTTTTATTTTTATTTTAACTGGTTTTGGTATGCTATTAGAATATAGAAAGACAGGATATAGGAAGACAATTGAATTAATATCGGGACTGGTAACTTTTATTTTAGGTATACTAGGGTTATGGTTTGCATTTAAATTATGAGCATTGTCATAACATTAGATAAAAAATGGTTGGACTAATTTATATATAAATCTAAACACTATTTTAAGGGGGGAAAGAACATGAAAATTCAGGTTCTCGAAGATAAAGCGACAGTTTACTCGGCACGTAGTTCTACATCGGAGGTTGTCGGCGAGTTGCACGCTGGCGATGAAATCACTGTTGGCAGGAGAGGCTACTGGTGGATTGAGGTTACACTGCCAAGCGGTAAGACAGGTTATGTTTCTGGAAAAATTAAGATTTTTCAGATTTGTGACGTTTCCTTGAACCAGAAGAGCGTCAGCGTTGTTGCCTCTCCAGCAGCAAGCTCCAAGATTAAGATGACTTACAAAAAAGGGGACAAATTCACGCTTGCAGGCTTGGTAACGCAGGATGGGACGCAGTGGGTCAAAATTCGAAGCGATTCTGGTGAGGTCGGATTCATACCCGGAGCCACGAAGACCAGGCTCGTGATATCTACGTTTAGCGGGGAAGGTGCCGAGACGCCCATGTTTAAGGATACTGATTATTTGCCTTTTATGCTGGGCGTGTTCCTCATTGGCGGATTGGTGGGAATCCCCATTGCCTACGGTCTTATCTCAGGATTGGGCTATTTTAAGTCACTCCCATGGTCTTTGGTATCTTGTATAGTTTTGTTGATTGGGTTTCGACGCAGTGGCTCGATATCCTGGGGAAGGGCTGTTCCAGCGTTCATAGGAGGTGCCATGGTGGTAAATGCCTATAATCTGATTACAGGAAAACCTGCCTTCGTCGCTGGCGGTTTCCTTGGGTTCCTGCTGTCGGCGGGCTGCGGGTATATCGGGATTGGGATTGGACGAATATTCAAGAAATGAACCCACATTAACCCGTTCTTCGGGAATTTAACAGTTCCGAAACCTTACAGGATTCTCCACTTCTATTTCTCAGTTTTATTGCGAATTTTTTAGTTAATAACCTCCTTTTCGGTCTTTACCCCCGCAAAATATTTAACTAAGTTGCGCTATTCGCTTATTGAGGACAAGAAAAGCAGTACAACCTATCAAAACGTGGGAGCTTACTGACAAAGCCGCAATCCTAAAAAAGGAATGCGGACTCAAGTAAACTCTCCGAATAGAAAACAAATTTTACTTTTTCTTAATCTTTGATTAAGTGCTCAAAAGTTTACTTTTGGCACTCAAAGGCTTTGCCTTTGTTGATTCAAAAATTTTTAATTTTTGTTTTCTTTTTATCGAATAATTGCTCAGCAGGGCATCCAAGCTTTCTTTGTTTACAATATTTACAAGCTAATTGGCTTCTTATTATTCCATTGCCAACAAAAGTCAAAATAAATAATATGAGAACTAATGACAACAGAATCCAATTAAAATCTTTTATTAGAAGTATAATCCCAATTATTGCAGGTATTAAAGAAACCATAAAATCAGGAACAATATCTTTCCACGTCATATGTTTTTTACAAAATTTGCCCACATCTCCCTTTTTGAAAAATATACTGCTTATTTTACCTTTACCAAATGCACAGGTTTTTCCGTAGTAATAACAATTGATACAATGCCCCTTTATTAATCGAAATTCCAAGATTCCGATAAAGATTAAGTATAAAATTAACCAAATAAGACCTATCTGATAAATTATGAATGCTCCAATTAGATAAATTGCTATTGAAACAAGATTGGAAAAAAATACTATCCAAAAAGGATAGTTTTCATAACATTGTTCTTTTTTCATACTCTGAACGCAACATCACTAAAAGAATATAAATTTTTCTATCCTGGATAAAGAAAAAAATTAAATTAGAAAACTTGAGAATTACCTTCTAAAAACAGGATGTATATATTCTATCTCAGCGTCTGGCTCTTCTATAATGTTCTGTTTTGGGCACTTGTCGCATTTCATAGCCACAAACCCTTTCCTCTTCTTGTCAGGGTCAAAGCATATACCGTTAAAGCTATATTCACACATTCTATCATCACCGTTACAATGACTTGTTTATCTGTATACTCTTTTGTTTCCTCTCTTTTTAAACTTTGCGCAAACCGCCCGCACATCATAACCATTATATAATGGTTACAAAAAATTGCGTGGGCTTTAAATCCCCTGCCCTTCTGTTCTGTCATTTTCTATTTTGTAAATTGCACAATTTTTTGAACAAAAATTCGCAAACAACGAATTTTTGTTACATAATAGAAAAAGATATAAATACTACTTAAGACAAGAAGAAGGTTAGAGGAAGATTCATGGGAAAAGGGTACTTAGGCATTGACGAATCTAACAACGGCAGATACCCTGAGATATTTGTAGGCGTGTATTCTGAGAATCCTGAAGACATGGTGGTGAATAGCGAGGGCCTGTCAAAGAAGAGGAAAAGCCCGAAAAAACTCATTAATTCCATTCTCCAAGAGAGAGAATTCAAGTATCTTGTAATAGATGAAACCTACGCCGGCCTCTTCCACATCAAGGACATAGGCGTTCTCGCTGCTGCAGAGCTAATCCGCGCATTCGAAAACTTAGAAACAGTCATCATTGATGGCGAAATCCGAAGGGCAGAGCTGAAAAAGCTCGAGGAGCTAGTCAAAAAGCCAGTCATCATCCTGCCTGAGCCTAAGGGAGATGTAAAATATCCTATTGTCAACGCAGCCGACAACCTGGCTCACATACTGTACAAGTATCATTCAGAATGCAAGAGAAAGAACAATGACGGAAGAGACTATGAAGATCGCCTAATAACTCCCACTATTGAAGAATACAAATGCCTTTTCTTAGATCAATGCGACAAAAAGAAAAACAAAAAGAATAGACTCATGAACAAGAAAAACCTAGCTCTTCTCACAACTTCGTCCTGACAGCCTTGTCAGAAATAATTGCAGAATTGCCAGACGGATCCTCGATTATTATCTTTAACTTCTCCTGGCCCCACATGACGCGCAAAAGCTTTTTCAGGATGTTCTTGGCTTTCTTCTTGTCCTCCTCATCCTCAGAGTCATCGCGGAGCACTTCCACCATCTTCTTCATCCTCTGCAACACTCCCTCAATATTGGTGATGTAGCCGTTAGAAGCCTCTCCAGGCTCAATGCTGCCTACGTGTGGAATCTTCACGGTTGCATTGGCAGACTTGACAACGCGAATCTTCATGTCAGCCTCAGAATCAACCTCAATGGTGTACCTGCAAGGCTCCTTTTCATCATCCGACTCTATGTCAGACTTGTGATAGCCGCAGTTAGAGCAGCTCATAGAAAACAAATAAGTCTTGCCGAAAAAAGGAACATCAATAGTTGCTTCGGTTAATGCAAGCGTCTTGTTATGGCAGATAGGGCACTCTTCTCCCTTGATAATTGAAGGAGCTTCGTCTGCACCAGCGCTTGCCTCGGGTTTTTTAGCTTCTGCTTTCAAAAAACTTTTGTTTTTTGAACCAGCAAGTTCTTCACTTGCTGTTTTCTCCTCCTTAGATGGCTTCTTGGGCTTTTCCTCTTTAACCGCGCCCTTTTTTATTTTTTTCTTCTCGACCATAAATTTATCACTGGGGAACATGCTTTTTATAGTTTATGGTAATTCAAACTATTAGTTCACAACATTTATGTTATGTTATAGAAAACTTTTTAAAACGTTGATTTCGGATTTTTAAATTTTCTGTAATGAGAAAAATAATGGAGCATCTTAAAAAAATTTAGACAAAAAATTTATATAGCTCGTATTTATCCACTCGGGAATGGATATGCTGGAAATATATTTTTGTGGCTCAATCTGCGGCGGCAGGGAAGATGTTGAATGGTATGAAGGCATCATATCGCATCTTAAGAATTACGGCAGGGTCTTGACCGAGATTATTGGCGACAAGCGCGTTGGGCCCGAAGGAGAGATTCCTGGAAAAGACAGATTCGTTCACGACAGGGACCTGGGATGGCTGCTCTCAGCCCAGGTGGTGGTGGCAGAAGTTACCCGGCCTAGCCATGGCGTTGGCTATGAAATTGGAAGAGCAGCTGAGCATAATCAAAAAGTCCTATGCCTTTACAGACCGCGACAAGGAAAGAAGCTTTCTGCCATGATAAGAGGCTGCCCTGACATTACAGTATCAGACTATACAACTTTAGAACAAGCCAAGCATGCTATTGACAAGTTCTTTGAAAACATCAAATAAGTTAAAGACAAAAAAATTATAAGAAAATAAAAAACTAAAATAATTTAAGCCTCTCCTTCGCCGACGTCTTCTGTCTTGAGCGGGTTGGTGGCTTTTGACCTGTAAATGCTTGCAAAGCTTGGAGTGATGACTATGTAGTCGTCTCCAAAGCCTGCAATGTCGCCCTCGATTGCGTCGCAGGTCTTCTTCAGCTTGTTGACTGCCCTTTTCAGCTCAACAAGGTCCTTCTCTTTCAGGGGCCTGATGTTGACAAGCGCAATTGTGTAGCCCTCCCTTAAAGAGTCCAGCACCAGCTTTATGTCTGAGAAGTCCTGCATTACAAATGGTCTGACAATGATTTTTGAGCCTTTGCCGCGCTCTCCTTCTGTGTTCAGCTCGACGTAATCGTCTTCTGCCTGCAAGCGGTCATCTGAATCATAGCTTTCTTTTTTCCTTCTTTTGAAAGACAAAAACTTCAACATCCGCATCCCTCCTTCTTCCTCGCCTTAACCTGAGGATTTACATGGATTATACAATTAACCTTTGGTTTTATTCTTTTAATATATAAAGCTTTTGATTTTTTTTCCTCTATAAAAAAAGTCGCCTCAGCCAACACTTGCACTAACGACGAAAACAAAATTTATTTTGTGAAGAAGTTAGTGCCGGCTGACTTGACAAAAATCGAATTTTTGGCACGCAAAAAACCAGATGTTTTTTGCTGTGACTGGGGTTGCGCCCCACGGGCTGTCAAGGGCGGCTTTTGCTTAATCTCAAGCAACCCACGGTCCTAGTTTTTCCTTGAAATCTTCTATCAGCGAAACTTCGCTCGGGTCAGTCTTGAGCCTCATGGCAAGGTAGTAGCTAGTTAAGTCTCCGAGCAGGATGGCTGAGAACATCTTGCTGAGCAATGAAACCCCACGGATGGCTATCTCAGTGTCACTCACCCCGCCTCTGAGCATTATCTCCTTGGTGAGGGTCATCCTCTTCTGTATTCTCCTGTGGTCCTCGTCAAACCTTAAGAGTATGGCATGATAATTGCCTCTTGGATTTATGAAAGCCTGTATCTCGTTATGATTCATCTCAGAGAACACGTGATAGAACGCCATGGTTTTGCTGTTCTCATTGAACTGGCACTTCCACCTGTAAGCTATTGCCTCAAACCTCTTGCTAGTGTAAACCAGCGGAGTCTTATTGAGCAGTTTTTCAGACAATATGATGGCGTTCCTCTCCAGGTTCTGGAATTGGGCTTTCAAGTCCTCTTTTAATCTCAGAACATCCTTGGCTTTGCTCTCCACGAGCCTGAGTTTTTCCAGGAGCCTGAGCATTGCAAAGAACTGGTAAGCCATGGCAGCCCTTGGCTGATTGCCGGCAGGAACATTAACAATTATAAGTTTGGAAACCCTTGCGTATTCTTCGAGCTTGCCTCCTGTGGTGACTGCTATGACGTCGCAGCCCTTTCTCCTGGCTTCCTTGTAAACGCTCAAAGTCTCTTCTGTGTTGCCAGAATAAGAGCAGGCAATGACTAATGTGTGCTTGCCAGCCCATGCTGGAAGCGAGTAATCCTGGACAACACTTATGCGGATTGGCTGGTCTACGAGATAGCTTTGTAGCAGCAAGCCAGCAATTGCAGAGCCGCCCATGCCTGCGATTAGCACTGATGAATACTTACCTCCTGCCCTGCTCAAGTCCATGGCTTCAACTGTCTTGTAGCCCTGCTCTGACTGCTCAGGAATGCTCAGGATAGCCTGGCGCATGTTATCAGGATCGTACTTAGCCAAATCCTCAGCCAGGTTTTGCTCTTGCTCAGCCATAAGAATAACTCCCTCCTCTTTTTCTTGCTTTTTTATCGCTTAACAAAAGAATATATTCTGGGTTTTAAATAATTTTTGATAATTTCTGACTAACGATAATCAGAAGTTTTAGAAAGCTTTAAATATGATTAACTAAATAATGCTGTTTAATAATTATAAATTATTGTTTTTCAATTATTAAGGGGCTGAGGTGAATGAAGGTGGATAAAAAAATATTCTTAATCATCCTAGTTTTGGCGATAAGCATTTTTGCCACGAATATTGCCTTGGCTGAAAACATTTATGTTTGCAGCACCTGCTCATACACAGCTTTGAACTTCACCGCTGCGTTGGCACTAGCGAACAACACAGATGTTAATACAATAATAATAAACGAAACAGGAGTATATACCATAAACTCGACCACAACGTTCAACATAACAGATTCTGGCATCAACGGGACTATAAAGATAAACTCCAGCAATGTGTTGTTTGACTGCAACGGCTCAACCATCGATGGAGAGGACGACGCAGGTTATGGATTGATTGTGGTTGGTGCAAACAACGTCACCATAGTCAACTGCACGTTAAGGAACTACTCGGTTAACTATTTTGTGAATTATTCCGCCAATGTATCAATACAAAAAAGTTTTTCAGCGAGCGGAGGCGGTGCGGGTATCAATGTTTCTGATTCAGTGAACAACACCCTTTATATGATAAGTTCATCTGGAGATGCTGTTGGAATATTTTTTATGAACGCCAATTCTAGTTTCATACTGGAATCTAATGTTACTTCGTCAAGCAGCGACGGAATTTATTTGGTTAATAGCGACAACAACATGATTGATGTTATGAGAGTATTTAATGCCGGACGATATGGAATTAACTTGGGCAGTGGATTTTACCCTTCTTCGGACAATAATATTATCCGGGGAGCCTTCCTAAATAATAGTGTTGAAGAGAGCATATACATCTATTCTTGCAATGGCACTATTGTAAACGATACCAATGTATCGAACTCTCCTGATGGTGCGTTTTTATATCGAGCTCACCTGAGCAATTTCAACAACGTAGTCATCGATACTATAACGAACAACAACGGCTTATATTTAGAAGAGACAAGATTAAGCAATTTCACTAATGTCAAAGTATCCAACACCGAGTATGTGGGTATTGCTTTCCGCACGTCTTCGGATAACAACAGAATTGATGGATGCTCGGTTATTAATGCAACTACTTCTGGGATTGAAATAGAAAACTCAGTAGGCAACTATATTGAAAACTCAAACATCACCAATTCGACCGCCAACGGTATTGAATTGGTTAACGCTAATCAAACCCTGTTATCTAATAATTTAGTAATCGATTCTAGCCAATATGGTTTGTACGTTGGTTATGGTTCTTCAGATAATACTTTTATAAATAATGTATTCAACAACAGTGATTCGAGTGGAGTAGAATTGGATATTTCATCCATTTCATCCTGCAACCAGAACTTCTCTGGAGAAGGCAACACCTTTGACGGAAAGATAGTCCATTTCATCTATGGCGAGACTAGCGGAACTCCTTACACTCCGACCGGCGAAGTGGGGTGGCTCGGCATTGTGAGTTCTAGCGACGTCACTGTTTCTGACTTTGCAGTCACAGGAAACATGGAACTGGCAGTATTGGTTTGCAACACCACTAATTCAAGAATTTCCAACATAAACATAACAGGCGCTCCTCAGATAGGCATCGAGTTCTTTGAGTCAGACAGCAACAACGTGACGAATTGCAGGGTCAACAACACAGGAGTCAACGGGGTGTACATGTATCTCTCTGAGAGAAACCATTTCATGGCCAACACCATAACAGGCAATAGCCAGAACGGGATTTACCTGAATGTTTCAAATAATAACACTATCGACACTTCCAACAACATCAGCACCAACACTTATTACGGCATTAACATGATAAACTCTAACTGGACAACTATTGCTGACAACAACATCAACACCAACTCTATTTACGGCATCATGCTGAATGACGCGCACAACACCACATTAAGAAACAACAATTTCTCCCTGAACACCTATAAAGGAATCTACTTGTTGAACTCCCACAGCAACCTATTGGACGACAACACCTTTATCCAGAACATACTTGGAGAAGTGATGCTCAATCTCTCAAATTCAAACAGCGTGTTCAACAACACCTTCACTAACATCCTAGCAAATGCTGACGCCAGGGGGTTATATGTTGTTAGCTCTGACAGCCTGACTGTTTACAACAACAACTTCACAACATATTACCTGGAAGGATTGAAGCTTGAATCAAGCGACTCTGCGAACATCACTAGCAACAACTTCTGGAATGTTAAGAATGTCACATTAACAGACTCTGACAGCAACTATGTAAGAGCCAACCTGATAAACCATTCCAATACATCAGGGCTAGCTTTGGTGAGCAGCAGCGACAGCAACACTGTGGAGCATAACATCATAAGGTACAACGGAGAGAGCGGCATCGTTATCAGCACATCCAACTTGAACACCATCAACAACAACACCCTCATCAGCAACACTCTTAACGGACTCAAAGCTACCTCAGTGAACAACACAATAATCAAGAACAACACCATGGATTACAACGGCGATAATGGATTAGAGCTCCAGAACGTGAGCACAAGCAACATCACCTTTAACTACATCAGATACAACCTCATGGGCCTTAGCTTGGACGATGTAGGCGCTTCCACCTGCACTGGATACAACATCTCATACAATGATATCACCAACAATACTTTATATGACATGGAGAACCTCCAAGGAGGAACAGGAGCGACTGCAGAGAATAATTGGAGAGGAAGCACATGGGCATATTATGTTGACAACAGAACTTATGACTACAATGAGGAGCCATCAGTAGGAGAAGTTGACTTCTGCCCATTGCTCAGCGCGAGCTTTGCATCAGGAGGAACCAGCACTGACTGCGTCTATCCCTCTATTGAGATTGACGCTAACCAGACTACATTAGCAGCTCAGAACTTCAAGGTGAATGGAACAGCCACTGACTGGTACTTCAGCAGCGGCACTTATAGGATCGTGAATGCCAGCGACTCAAGCGTGGTGTGGGCGAGCGGAAGCCTTGACTCAACAGGCAAGAACTTCTCAGCAACCTATGATGCCATCTATCTACCTATCGGAACCTGGAACATCACAGTCAACTGCACAGACCAGTTCGGCAACAACTACTCAAACATCAGCCAGCTAAGCTCTATTTACGCCATCCAGCCAACCATCAATGGCGAGAGCACTGCGAGCGGCACAATAGGAGGCGACTCAATAACATTTGAGTTCAACATCATAACCAAGGGCTACAACCACACCAAGTTCTTCATGAACCTCACTAACGGGGCCATCACATTTGATTCAGCATTCGCCCATATAGGCAATGACACCAACAACCTGAAGAACATAAGCGGAAGCATTGATTACAGCATGGCCGAAACCTATAACCTCACAGCCATAAATGCAGGTTCTGTACCGTCCTACGCATTAGTCTCTAACGGCATTTTCAGCGAGAACCTAACACTTTACATCACACCATACGAGGGATTAAGCGCAGGCACATTCACTGGCAACTACGGCTGGGGATTATTCAGTTAAATAGTTTGGCAAAAAAAGTGCCACATAATGCGTAGGCACACGCCAATTAAACAGTTCTGCGGAAGAGGGGGATGCCCCATCCGGGGAGCTGGAGCCTTAGATTAAAGAAGCGTGCCGAAGCTTGGCACTTTTTGACAAAGCTTCAGAGAGGGATGATTTTGAGAAAAATATTTTTTATCATCGTACTATTTGCATTCTTCTTATTAGCTAGTGCTTTTTTTGCAACAGCAGACAAGGTTGCAGATGCTAATGGAACAATGACTATAAACAATGATAACGGCGATATTAATGCCAGCATGAGCAATGCGCTCACAGTCATCTTCAGCCTGCCAGTCACGCCTAGTGGTGGCGGAGGAGGAGGTGGCGGCTTTACAGAGCCTTACAACTTTACAAAGCCAGCTGTTCCTGTGATTGAGAACCTTGAAGACTTGCTGAGCACAGTTAGCCCTTCTGACTTAGGGTTTAGCACACTTGGCGCTGACAAGATGAAGGCTGAGAAGATAAATAATTTCTTGACAACGAGCAAGCTGGACTACAGCGGTCTCGGGCTATGGCCTGGTTTTGTTGGAAGCTCTGCTGCTAAAGACGAGATTAATTATATTATTAATGAATTGAAAGCAGGCTCCATGGACACTTTGAGCGCTGAGCACCAAGCAGAGGTTTTCAAGATAAAAAGCAGCTATTCAAACATTGCTAATTATACCAACAGGACCAGGATTACTATCAAGATAGTCCCTAGCCAGGACGTGACTAATGTCAGAATCCTCGAGTTCATACCTAAGAGTATTGCGAGTAGCGACTCAATGCTGGTATTCACTTCATTGTCTGGCAATCCTAAAGTGCTTGAAAAAGATCCATTGATAGAATGGAACATTCCAATAATAAGAAGGGGTGAGGTAAAGACCATAATTTTCTACATCAAAGGCGCAGTTTCAAATGATGGATTCAAGACAATAGTAGCTTATGAAAAGCAGCAGCCCTCTGAGCCGACAGGAGGAGTAGTTACAGAGCCTCAGCCAGGAGAAGAGCAACTACCTACAGAAGAGGAAGCGCCTGTTGAGAAGCCTGGCAAGTTCTCAATAATCTGGCCAATAATCATAATAATCATCATGGGAATACTTGTCGGAGGCTATGTTGTTTACAAGAAGCAGGCAGAGGAAAAGAAGCAGCAGTTATTGCTCAAGCAAAAAATAGCCCCAAAGGACTTGGTGATAAGAGCTGATATTGTTATTCCTTATGAAAAGGTGCGAGGCGTGGAGAAATTCATTGAGACCCAGATAAGGCAGGGCAAGAGCGACTCTGAGATTAGGCAGGAATTGTTAAGTGCAGGCTGGCACGACCACGCAGTTGACGTGATAATGCACGACGTCCACGTAGTTGACAAGAACATAGACAAGCTTGACAAGTTCATCCAGGTGTGCGTTGACAAAGGAATGACACTAGAAGAAGTCAAAACCACGCTCATGAACGTGGGCTGGAGAGAAGACGTCGTTGATTTGGCGATTGATGATTTTAAGTGATGAAAAGAATATGCTTATTTTGGATAGCTAATTCTTATGACTTCTCTCGGAGAGTTTATGGTATCGTAAACACGGACACTCTGACATTTCTCAAGAGCAAGACGGGCTATCTTCTCGCCAAAAAGACCTGCAGCTAAAGTATAGGTGTTAGCATAATCTCTTTTAAGATAATCAACAACAGTTTGCATAAGTTCCTGCTTTCCAAAAAAAAAGCTTTCACACAATAGAGTGGTGAAAATGAAAGATGCTTTTTCATTCTCAAGGCCTAAAATCCGCTGATTAGTTGGAGAGTTTAGGTTTGGAGGCTCAAAACTTTTTCTTATTTGTTTTTTCAGGTGATTTTTATCAATGGAATAATGGAAGAAAAACAACTGACTCTGGTCCTTGACCCAATCCGAATATGGGCGGTCAGGACCTCTTATTAGATTTCGTATGTCTCTTGGCAATTTGAAGTATTTGATGCTTGTCTTTGATATATGACGATATGGTGTCAAGAGGCCGATGATACGAGGATCAACTCCTCCGAATTCTTGTTGATTTCGCTTTAATAAATTCTCAGCCATTGCGCTAGGAAAATATCCTGCGCCTTTATTTTTTAACAAATCCACTAGCTCATCTTCCATGTTAAGAGAGAACAACCCGTTCTTTATAAATTTTATTATTTTAATAACTTAATAGTGACTACGAAAGCAAAGAAACTTTATTAAACGAGCTTTTGTTCTTTTCTTCTATGAGAATCTTCATCCGTACTTTCGGCTGCACCCTTAATCAGTCTGATAGCGAGGTAATGGCTGGACTGCTGGTCAAGGCAGGTCACCAGCTCGTTGATAATGTTGATTCTGCTGAGCTTGTGCTTTTCAACACTTGCACTGTCAAGGATAAGCCTGAGAAGAGGTTTTATTCTGAGCTGAAAAAAGTTCTTGAGAAAAAAAAGAAGGTTATTGTGGCTGGCTGCATTCCTCAGTCAGATGCCCATAATGTTTTACTAAATGATATTTCTCTTGTCGGCGTTAGGAATGTTGAGAAGATAGCAGGCGTTGTTGATGAGGTTAAGAAAGGCAATGTTGTGAAGCTGTTGGATTTTAATCCGAACCCGAGGCTTAATCTTCCAAAGATTAGAAAGAATTCATTTGTTGAGATTATTCCTATTGCTAATGGCTGCCTTGGCGAGTGCAGCTATTGCAAGACCAGATTAGCTCGTGGCAAATTATTCAGTTATGATGCAAAGGCGATCAAGCAACAGTTCGAGGCTGCGCTTAATGACGGTGTTAAGGAAGTTTGGCTTACTAGCCAGGATTGCGGTGCTTATGGCAAGGATATTGGCTCTAACTTCACAAAATTATTATCTGAGCTCTTAAGTGTTAAGATGAATCCTGATGTGAGGATTAGGCTGGGCATGCTTAATCCGAATCACGCACTGGAATATTTAGACGATTATGTGAAGATTCTCAAGCATCCTAACATGTTCAAGTTTGCTCATCTGCCTGTGCAGAGCGGGAGCAATGATGTTTTAAGATTAATGAACAGGAAGTATAATATTGAAGATTTTGTAAAGATTGTTAAGAAACTAAGAAAGGAAATCCCTAACATCACAATTGCGACTGACATTATTTGCGGGTTCCCAGGTGAGACAGAAGAGGATTTTGAAAAAACCTGTGCTTTGCTTGAAAGTCTTATGATTCCTGTTGTTAACATCACCAAGTTCTGCCCTAGGCCATGCACTCCTGCAATGAAGATGAAGAAGATAAGCACCAAAATTGTTAAAGAAAGGTCTAAGAAGATTGTTGCCTTGAGAAGAATAACCATTACTAATGCTGAATGGATTGGCTGGAGTGGCAGGATTATTATTGACGAGATTGGCAAGAATAACTCTGTTGTTGGCAGGAATGATTATTACAGGCCTGTTGTGGTTAAGAATTCTAAGCTTAAGCTCGGAGATGTTGTTGGTGTAAGAATCATCAGGGGTTTGCAGCATTATCTAGAGGGCATGCTTGTATGAGCGAACTTTCCCCCTATTAAGCTCACTTCCTCACTCACCATCTTATGCGTCTATTGACTCTTTCAGATACCCCCTTATGAACCTTGCCCTTGCAGGGTCTTTGCCTTCAATGTCGTCAAGGTTTATGCCCAGGGGGTCTTCTTCATATTCTCCCACTGTATTCACCCCCTTAAACCAGTCGAAAAATTTTCGACAAAATCACTGGTTTTTTCGATTATATCCAGTGGGGTGGTTTTGCCAGTATTTAAATATTATGAATTTTATCATACTTCATCATATAAATCACAAAATTTAAATAGGTAATATGTTTTCATACAATAATTCTTATTAGGGGGAACTAAAAATGAAGGTATCAAAAATTGAAAATTTTGGGGACAAACGAAACAAGTTTCGTTGTGCAAAAAACCTTGTTTTTTGGCACCTCATAATTTCACCAGGGGTGAAATTATGAAGGAAAGAATCACATTAACAATTGAGAAAGAAGTTCTTGACAGGGTAGACAAGAGCGTGAACGGAACAGACATAAAGAACAGAAGCCACGCAGTAGAGCTCTTGCTAACCAAGGCATTCGGAGACAACAAGCCATCCAAAGCCATCATACTCGCAGGAGGCAAAGGACTCAGGATGAAGCCAATGACCAACTTCATACCCAAGCCAATGCTCAGGATACAAGACAAACCCATACTCGAGCACAATATTGACCTGCTGAAAAAGCACGGAATAAAAGACGTGATAATAAGCATAGGCTACAAAGGAGAGCACATCAAGGAATACTTTGGCGACGGAAGCCAATTCGGAGTAAACATCTCCTATGTCGAGGAAGACGAGCCCATGGGAACAGCAGGACCCCTTAACATGCTCAAAGACAAGATTAACGACACCTTCATCCTCATGAACGGCGACGAGCTCAAAGAAATCGACCTGGAAGACATGTTCATGTTCCACAGAAAAAACAAGAGCTCAGCCACCATTGCACTAACCACAGTAGAAGACCCGTCAAGCTACGGAGTGGCAGTCATGAACGGCAACAAAGTAATGACGTTTGTCGAGAAGCCAAGCAAGGAAAGAGCACCCAGCAAGCTAATAAGCGCAGGCCTCTACATCCTGGAGCCAGAAGTGCTCAAGATGATACCAGACGGCTACTCAATGGTAGAGAACGACGTCTTTCCCAAACTGGCAACCAACGACAAGCTCCTAGGCTACGTCTTCTCAGGCCAATGGTTTGACACAGGCACGCCAGAAAGATTCAGCAAAGCAGAAAGGGAATGGAAGAGTAAGTGAATGTTCATAAAACCAATTTAGGGTTCTGACTAAAGAACTCGTCAAAGCTTTGCCTGCGTGAAGGATATTTCTCTATGAACAGGCTTACTCTTTTTTTATAATTCTGGCTGGTATAAAATTTTTTAATAATCTTTTGCTGTGCTTCCTGCAGAATCTGCTCATTTAAGAATTCATGTTGAAAAACCAAATGCATACAATCAAAGTTATCCCAATTATCTTCTATTATCTTTCCTTCATCTTTCATTATTTCATAATCTAGTGATCCTGGGAGCGGCGTATAAATAGCAGGCCTAATTAGGTGAAAATTATATTGCGGCAAAACCTCGGATAACTCTTCCAAATCCTTTTTCTTTTCATTAGGAAAGCCAATAATAAGAAAGCTTTCATTTAAGATTCCGATAGCCGCACTATAATCAAGAATTTCTTTTATCTTATCTTGGCTTGGTAATTTACTGCTTTTTCCTTCAAGGTTCGCGGGGGATATGGTTTCAAGACCCCAGCCTATCTTAGTGCATCCACTGTCCCTCATTTTGTTGAGCAAATCTTTGTCAATGCCTGAAAACCCAGACATGCACGACCAATAAATGCCTAAATCCTCCCGGATTAAAGCGTCACATAACGCGGTTAATCGACGCTTATTAAGAGTAATATTCAAATCAGTAAAAAAAACATAATTTATTTCGAATCTATTTTTTAAGTCTTTTAACTGAGATATCATCTCATTCGGATCTCTAAACGCCATAGTTCTGCCCAACACACTTGGCGAACAGCAGAAGGAGCAGTTAAAAAGGCACCCCCGAGAAAACTCCGCATAGGCTATCCTGCTTTTTGAGGTGGGCGGATAGTTTAAGTATATCCTTTCTTTTTGATTAGCCAAAACATCAAGCTCACGATATGGGTGCGGCACGTTTTCAAAATTAAGAATTCTTTCTCTTGGTTTCGTGATTATTATGTTGTTATCTTTTAAAAAAGACACGCCATTTATGCTGCTATAATCTCCTCGGTTTTCTTCAATCGCTTCGAGCAGCGCATTAAAAGTTTTCTCTCCCTCTCCGATAACAACAAAATCAAATCCTTCTTTGACAATATCTGGTTTTGCTGACGGGTGATAACCCCCTGCTATGGACACGAGAGCTGGTTTGATTTTTTTAAGTTCATTAAGAAGGTCTTTTCCAAGGTTGTATTGAGAAGTAACGAGTGAGAAAAGAGCCATTTGAGGATTAAATTCAGCAATTTTATCAATCTCTTTACATGATTTTGGCCTAAAAACTTTAACCTGGTGGCCTCTTTTTTGTGCAACTGCCAAAACACATTCCAATCCTAGTGGTTCATTTAATGAAATTGTTTTTTGTGGCTCTTCTATGCCTGAAAGGGGAAAAATACCTGCGATCTTCATTGTTCATTCTCCAAAACCGCTTCAATGTAATGTAGCTCTTGGTTTTTTAGTCCCAACTCATTTTTCAGAGTTGAATATTTGTCGTTGAAGATATTCTTCATGAACCGCGGCAGAGGGTCATTGGATATCCTTACTTCGTAAGGTGTGTAGTAAGAGAAATAAAAATGAGCCGCAGTCTGTTCAATGCCGTATCTAGAGGCGATGCTTAATATTTGTTCTGCTGTCGCCGGATTTTTTTCATAGGCCTGACTAATCCGTTCTCCCAGGGCTGGCGTTTGCATGATCTGTTGATGCACATCATCTCTAAAGCAGCCATCGTGCTCGTAGAAGTCGGTTAATATCCTTTTAAGATAAGAAAATTTTTCATTTTTATAGATTTCAGAACTGAAACAAAGCTTGAATTCCACATTCTTGAGATCTAGAGCTTTAAGGCTTCTTGATATTTTGAGAAAACTTCTTTTAAACTCATCAGCGCATAACTCTACTTTTTTTATTGCTTGGTCATAAGTTAAGCCTTTAAATGCTACCAAATCATGAACATATATGCTATCCCATCGAACTAGAAGCAATTGATTTGTGTATTGCGAGAGATTAATTATTATATCTCGCAGGTTTGCTCTTGAGTAATAGGGGTGACCAAAGCAGGTCCCGTAGAAAGCATTAAGAGTCTTCGGATTACTTAAAAACTCGTTGCCCTTCCCATACGCAGATTTTATTTTTAATTTCTTAATTTTAATCACTATTAAGTGATATAATGAGCTCATACTCTTAAATTCTTGCTCTCCAATGTTGGAGAATAACAAAAATTTTATAAACAGGAATCGCCTTCTTAGTCACAGCATGGACCTTTTAAAACAGCTTGAAACAGCAGGGCTCACCGAATCTGAAGCAAAAATATACGCTGCGCTGTTACAAATTGGGCCCATCAATGCTGGCGCGATAATCAAGAAAACCGGGCTACAAAGCTCAACAGTATACCATTGCTTAGACTCGCTTATAGATAAAGGAATCGTAAGCTTTATAGTGAAAAACAACAGAAAGTACTTTGAAACAGAAAAAGTAGATGTTTTAATTGATTTCATAAGAGTGCAGGAGGAAAATCTCAGAGAAACAGAAAAAACTCTTGCAGAAAACATTCAGAAAATTATTTCACAATCGAAATCTGGCGGAAAAATAGAAATAAAGGTTTTTGAAGGTTGGCGCGGGCTATGGACTGCTTTCAGTGACTCCCTTGACGCATTAGAACCAAAGCAGGAAATATATGTTTTTACTCTGAGCAATTACGCGGGGGCAGACCCGAATCTGGCTAAAGGCATCAGGAATAAAATCAAAGAAAAGAGGCTAAAGAAAAAACTGTACGAGAAAATAATAATTAATGAAGCTGAAAAAGAGACTTTGGGAAAGGACCATGAGAAAGTGAAAAACACAGAAGTAAGGTACCTGCCACAAAATTTATCCCACCCAGCTATTGTTCATGTTTATGGCGAACGAGTTTTAATTGCAATATCCTCAGAGAAGCCGATGGGAATCTTGATTAAGGATAAAATAACAGCAGAAAGCTTTAAGAACTATTTTTTTGTTCTTTGGGAGATTGCTAAACCAGCTCTCAAATCCAAATAATATTATGAGTTAAGACAATGGGCATAACACAATTCCAGAGAAAAGTTTATGCGTTGGCAAGCAAAGTTCCTCGCGGCAAAGTAACGTCTTATTCTGCGATTGCAAAGAAATTAAAGAGCAGCCCAAGAGCTGTTGGCCAAGCTCTCCGCGTCAATCCATTTGCTCCAGTTGTGCCCTGCCACAGAGTTATCAAGAGCAACGGAACAATCGGCGGCTTTGGCGGAGAAGTTTCTGGCAAAAAAATAAAACAAAAGATTGCAATGCTGAGGAAAGAAGGCGTTGAGGTAAAGCAAAAGAGAATTGAAAAAAAGTTTTTTGTTTGATTGACAAAAAAGCATACCTTGTCATTAATGGCGAGGATTTGGTCTTCTTTTTTGCACTCACAACCTCGCGTGATGTCTTTTTTGTCACCAACAAAAGCTTTGCTTTTGAGGTGCCAAAAACTTTGTTTTTGAGCACCAACATACCTCGTCCCTTTAGGGCGAGGTTGTTGATTCTCATTTAGAATTCCCGAAAGCTATATAAGCACAAACTAATTTTTTTCATATAAATGTCACGAGAAATCAAATTATACGATCCGCACCCGGGAATAGGGGGCGCTCTTCTTCCCTTGCCCAAGCCAATGAGGGATATTGCAGAGAAATTGAACGGGCAGAGCATGAGCTTGGAAGAGGTGATCAAAATGATTTCTCCAGTGGCTGAGAAAGTGGGCGGGAAAGTGGCTGTTGTGGAAAAGCATGGATATATCAGCTTCCAGATAAAGGACTCTCACAACCGCATACATTTATACAGGCTGTTATGCTACAAATAAGAAAAGCCTCAATTGAGCATAGCGAATCATAGATGCTTGTTCATCAAGTAATAATCATAAGTCCTTTGCACTCCTTCTTCCAGGGTAATGCTTGGGTTGAAGCCGAAGTCTTTCTTTGCTTTCTGGTTGCTTGCAATCCAGTAATCAGGCTCTGCGAGCTTTATTTTCTGCACGTTCAGGAGCGAGGGCTTGCCTGAGATCCAAGCATAGGCATCTCCTAGGTATGAGGCTGCTTTAATGATTGGGAAAGGAATGCTGAAACTAAGCGGCTCTTTGCCTGCTGCCTTGAAGACAGCCTTGTGCATCTGCTCCCAAGTGATGGGCTCGTCGTTGCACATGAAATAAGTCTTGGATATTGTATTGCTTGAGAGCAAAGCACTCAGCATGCCTTCAATCAAATCATCGATGTAGAGCAATGAGAAATATTTTTTCTTGTTACCAACATAGACATTAATGCCTGACTTTACCATCTTGAAAATTTTAAGGAAATCTCCGTCTCCTGGACCGTAAACACTGGCTATCCTGAGAGTAGTGCATGGGAGAACTGATGAGTAGCCCTGAACAACCTGTTCTGCCATCCATTTAGTCTCACCATAATATTCAACTGTATTAATGATTGAATCATCTTCTTCCTGCTCTGTCTTCTTATCCTCCAAATCATTTGAAGGCCCTGCTGCTGCCTGTGAAGAGGTAAAGATAAATCTCTCAAGATTAGGGCTTTTGTATTTCAAAGCATTGAGCAGGTTCTCTGTGGGGATAACGTTTGTATTATAGAAATCCTTGAAACTTATTCCTTTGGTTATGCCTGCAAGGTGGAATGCGTGATCAACATTGTTGCAAGCCTCGCAGTCAAGCAAGGACTGAGGGTTAGAATAGTCCACCAAGTATTCGCCTTTTGCAAGTTTTCCTTTTCTCTTTAAGCTGACTATTTCTGCGCCATCAAACTGCTTTTGCAAAGCTTCCTTTAAGTTCTTGCCTATAAAGCCTCCTGCGCCTGTTATGAGAATTTTCATGGTGATTGGAAGTCTGGTTTTGAATATAAATTATACGCTTCAAAAAGAAAATGCAGAAAATAAAAAATTATTTCCTCTTCTTAATCTTCTTTATCTCTTTCTCGAGCTTTAATTCGTCAAGAAGCTCCTTGTATCTGTTCCTGATTGTAACCTCAGTAACTCCTGCAACGTCTGCTACTTCCCTCTGAGTCCTCTTCTCGCCGTTAATCAAGGCTGCAACATAGAGCGCTGCTGCTGCAATTCCAGTCGGTCCTCTGCCAGAAGTCAGCTCAACATTCTGCGCAGACTCGATAATCTCAACTGCCTTGCTCTGAGTCTCTGCATTTAGTTTTAAGCTAGAAGCAAAACGAGGAATGTAATCAGCAGGATTGCTTGGAAGTATCTTTATTCCGAGCTCTCGCGTGATGAACCTGTATGTTCTTCCGATTTCTTTCTTCTCAATATTAGAAGCCTCTCCTAGTTCATCCAGTGTTCTTGGAACATCATGCCTTCTGCACGCTGCATAAAGCGCTCCTGCGACAACAGACTCCATGCTTCTTCCTCTAACCAATCCTTTTTGAACAGCTAGTGTGTAAATCCTTGCAGCTTCTTCCTCAACGCTGCTAGGTAGTTTCAGGAATGAGCTCACCCTTTTTAGCTCTGACAATGCAAGCTTAAGGTTTCGCTCAATAGCTGTGCTAATTCTCTGCTGCCACTTCCTTAACCTGAAGAACTTGCTCTTGGCTTTTCCGCCGAGCTGGTACAAATCAGATTTCTTGCCAACATCAGTCCCAAGGCCCTGGTCGAACTGGGTGTAGCTCATAGGAGCTCCTGTACGTCTCATCTTCTCTGCGTCTTCTCCGTCGAACTCCCTCCATTCCTGGTCAAAGTCGACCATCTTGTCCTCTACGACAAGACCGCAGTCCCTGCAGATGATTTCTCCCTTTTCCTTGTTCCAGAATAAGTTGATTCCGCCGCATTCAGGGCATTTCTTGACAAAAGTGCTCACGATGCTCCCCCCGTTGCAATGGTAAGCAGGATTATTATGCTCAAGCTTACGATAACTTTAAAAAGCGAAACAGAGAAAGGTTTATAAAGCTTTCGGTAGATGTCGTCTGAAAGAATTTTTCTGTGCGTCTCAATAGGCGGCATTCAAAATCTTTCAAAAAGTTGCCAGTGACAGCCCGTAGGGCACGACCCCAGTCACAGCAGCCATCGTGCAACTCGTTTACTCTGTAAACATCGTTGCACTAGCAGCCGTCAAAAGCGAAGCTTTTGTGGCGCCAGAGCGAAACTCTGAGCGCTGGCTGCGGCAACTTTTTGAATGCAACACACCACATCCAATAAATATAAAAAGTTAAACATACAAAACAAAAAATATTAAAAGAGGGAAGATGGCTATTGATGAGAAGGATTATAAAAAAGAGGGCTGAGCCTGTAAGAAGGGTTTCTAACGCCAAGGAGAGTGAAGAGATGGGCCGCGGGCAGGTGTGGAGCATTGATGTTTTACTCGCAGTAGTCATATTCGTCTCTATCATACTCATATTCTATGTAACCATGACAACCAGGCAGAAGCCTCAGCTCAAGGACTTGGAGATAGAGTCCGGCAACCTCAAGATAGAGCTTGAGAAAGACCAGGAACTTGGCTTCCTAGAGGACAACCAGGTTAATGAAACCAGATTCCAAGCATTCCTTGGTAATGCCACTGATGATTATGCCGGGATTAAGGAGAAGCTGGGTGTGAAAGGGGATTTTTGCATGTTCTACGAGGACGCTGACGGCAACATCATCATAATAAGTAACAACATGACAACCAACACTACACGAGTCAACATTACCGGCATCGGCAGCCCTGACCTCTGCGTCGGCGGCTACAAGTGCGGGACCAACATACCGTGCGATTGAATTCTACAGAATCAGCGCCAATAATGCGAGCATCAAATCCATTATTGCCTTAAGGTGGAAATTTATTAGAACAAGAGCATGTTATGCGTAGCCGGGGGACGCCGGCAAAAATCCATGAGATTTTTGTGGCGCCAAAAACAAAAAAGTTTTTGAGCGCGCCATCCGGGCCGGCAGCATCTTGTAATACCTAATCCTCAATTTCCAAGGCAATGGAAGAGAATGCAAGCCCAGCGCAACGAGTAATAAGATTTATAAACTCTGATTCTTAGTTTTCAGCTCATGTGCCTAACCTATCTAGCGTTGCTGGTCCTTGCTTTTCTCGGCGTATTCATAGGATTATTAATCGGCTGCCTTGCAAAGGAGGAGTTGAAGCCTGGATTGCAGTACCTGGACATCCTCAGGCACGCAGTATTCATTGCAGTGCTCCTGATTTTTTTTGCTAAGAACTGGTCTATTCTTTTCGTGTTGCTCATAGCATTCATTCTGATATTATTCAGCCTGACCAAGCACAGGGAAACGCTTTATTATTATGCATTGGCGTTAATATTCTTCCTGTCCTGGAGGTATAATGGCTTCACAATGATAGCGCCGCTAGTATTCCTCTATGGACTTCCATTAGGCAGCATTTATCTTTACAAGCACATTAAAGAAAAGAAAACCAAAGTCGTCCTAGGCGCGCTTTACACCTATGCAGGATTCATTATTAACGGCGTAGTGCTGGGCTTGCTGGGATTATTCTTAGCCTAGCGCTTAAAAGAGAACATTGCAGGAAGCAAATAATTGCCTAAATTAATCTCTATCTTTAAGGGCTTCTTGAACTTGAAATTGTTTTCTGGCCAAGAATAAGCATAATCGTCTTCTGTGTAGCTGGTAGCGTATTCTAGCTTGGCTTGGATTTCCTGCCAAGGCATGCCTTTTTTTTTGAGCTGCCTTGCCACGTAACATTTCTCGATTCCCTTTCCCAAAACAAGCTTGCCGTTGTACTTGGACCTTGTCCAGAAAGCCAGCTCTTCCCAATCAGGCTCCCACAGGTTCGTGTTTGCAGGACCGAAGTAAACGTTCATGATGCTATTAATACGCCTCGCAGTAATCTCCCCCACAAGCCTTTGCTTGAACCATTTTGCATCGCACTTGCTAAAAGTGTTGAACGAATCCTCATAGCATTTGAAAGTTTCGTCATCAAAACTTAAAATATTTTCATAGCCTCCAATAAAGGCCAGGAACTCTTTTTCTTCAGGAGTGACTGTCATACAATCCTCCCATATCTGCTTTATGAGCGCTCCGTGTTCTGCTGACTTGTAAAGCTTGAGTGCACGGGCAGTGAGCTCGCGCCACTTTGGTCCTCGGTAAAATGGGGATGATAACAAACCGGGCGTATCGTCAAGAAATGCGTGTGAGAGTTCATGAGGTGTTACGCCCACTATTTGCTGCTCTAAATCCTTCTGACCTTTGTGGAAGAGCTGAAGGGAAACCCTCTGGTTATTTTTCTGGTAGGTCCCCAGGGTCTGCCAGAGATTAGTCTTAACAAACTCTTTTGAATCGATAAAGTCAAGAATCCAGTCGTCCCATTTTCTTATTTCCCTCTCAATATCAGAGTCTTGAATTGTGTATTTCTGAGCGAACTCTTCTGGAATCTTAAAGTTATCAAGAATAGCTCTTTTACCTACATTAGCTGCACCTATAGCTTGAGAGCTTGTTAAAAACAAGGCTGTGCCTGCTAATAATCCTACCAACCCCTTAATCACGCGATGCATAATAAAAGGAAAATACTATTAGTATAAAAAGATTTACTACTCCGGGCTAAAAACGCTGGCTTTATAAGAAAGAAAAGGTTCACACATGCCAATGAAAGAGGTAATAACTAAGGACAACAGCATAACCTTCTACAGCGAAGAATATTCTGAGACTTACCACTCAGTAACTGGCGCAGTTGAAGAGGCTTTCAAGAAGTTCGTTGAGCCTACGCACATATCAGGCCTGGCTGACTTAGGCATGGTTAGCATACTCGACGTCTGCTTTGGCTTAGGATATAACTCAGCAGCAGCCATTGACAAGATACTTGAGATAAACCCCGATTGCATGATAAATATTGTGGGCTTGGAAAAAGATGAGAAGATATTGCAAAGAATCCACGGGCTTTTTTGCCCGCAAATAAAAAGTTATGAAATAATAAAAGAGACGATAAAAAATAATTATGCTTATAAGAATAAAAATAATAATGTGCGAATCAACTTATTGGTCTGCGACGCGCTTGAAGCAGTGAAGAAGATAAAACTGAAGTTTGACATAATATTCCTAGACCCTTTCAGCCCAAAGAAGAATCCTGAACTCTGGACCGAAGCATTTTTTAAAGAATTAAGAAAATTAATAAAAGAAGACGGCATACTCACAACATACTCCTGCGCAGGAATAGTGAGGAGAAACCTGAAAGCAGCAGGATTCACAGTCAAAGACGGGCCTTGCGTTGGCAGGAGAAGCCCGAGCACGATTGCATTTCCTTCTTCATCATAAAATCATTTACAATATATGCTATGTATTTCGGGTTCTCCAAATTTATTTATCTTCAACCTATATGGGATCCCGTAATAGTTCAGCAGAGTTTCCTTATTGCCATCGCCATCAGTATCTTTGACTCTTATTTCAAGCAGACTCGGCACAGCATATCCTTCCTGTACGTTTTGAACATTAGGTATTGTTCTATGTGTCAATCCTAGCAGTTCTGTTGTACCTTGATATATGCACACCAAAGAGTAGGCAGTAAAAAATAACTGGCCTAACTTTTTTAGTATACTATCTTCCTTCTTACTTGTTTGCTCTTTTTTCATTCTTATCACCTTTTTGTTTTAATAACTACTATTAAGTAGTTATTATATTTAAATATTATTTGTCTAAAAAAAGACGAAACATTTAAATAGTGCAAAATCAAAGCTAATTTTATGATAACCCCGGCACAGCTAAGGGAGATTGGCTTGTCAGGCAGCGAAGCAAAAATATATCTTACCCTGCTAAAGCTCGGTGAAGCCACAGTAGCAGAGGTAAGCCAGCACTCAGGGCTTCACAGAACCAACATATATGATAGTCTTGAAAAGCTGAAGGAAAAAGGCATGTGCTCCTATCTTAGCAAGGAAAACAAGCAGTTCTTCCGCGCTGCAGAGCCAGAAAGCATTCTTAACTACCTCAAAGAAAAAGAGAACTCTGTTGCTCAAATCATTCCCGAGCTAAAAAAAATGCAGGCCATTGTTGAGGAGAAAGTAATTGTTGAGGTTTTCAAAGGAGCAGAAGGATTAAAATCAGTCCTGAGGGACGTGCTTGCAAAAAAACAGGAAGTGATCGGCTACGGCCTTGCCGGGCAGATGAGAAAATTCATTCCTGAGTTTGCCAAGTTCTACTTCAGGGAGCAAAACAAGTACAAGATATCCCACAAGTTCATCTACACAGAAGGAATCTCTCAGCCGCCATCCAAGTATTATGAAATCAGGTATTTGCCGAAAGAGTTCAAGAGTACTACAATAAACCTATGCTACAGCGACATTATCCTGGACTTAATATGGGAGCCGGAAATGGTAGCAGTACGCATAAAATCAAAGCAACTGGTTGATGGTTTCAAAACACAATTCAAGCTTCTTTGGGAACGAGCTAAAAAACACAAATAACTTAATAAACAGAAAGACTTTTTCTTTTTTCATTGCCCCTGTAGTATAGTTTGGACAGAATGAGAGCTTGCGGTGCTGCGGAGTTTTTTCCGCGCGCAAACAGCTTTAGACCTGGGTTCGAATCCCAGCAGGGGCGTCGAGTGAAACGAGACGACACTGATGGCTCAAAAACATTTTTTGTTTTTTGCCTGTCAGCAGGGGCGTATTTTCAGAGTGGGAGAATGGTGAAAATTGAGGAGCTCTTGGCAAATGAGAATCTTATTGCTCCTTGTGGCTTGTATTGCGGCGAATGCCTTGGCTTTCAAGATGGGAAATGCGGCGGATGTGTGTCAAGGAAAGGACTTTGCCTGAAATATAGTAAAATCTGCAAGATTTACGAATGTTGTGTTTTGAAGGGAAAACATCGATTTTGCAACGAGTGTGCGATCTTCCCTTGCGAAAAAATAGATGCGTTTTTCAATACGCCACAATGGCATGAGGAAGTTATAGCAAATTTAGAACAAATAAGCAAATCTGGAGTTAAAAAATTTTTGAACAAAGAAGTGAAGCGAGTAATAAATCTAATTCAATGTGCTAAAAAAAACAGTGTAAAACATTGCAGTCAGTGTAAAAATTTTCCCTGTAAAAAACTTAAAAGAGCACCTCTTGTTCCTGAGTGATAAAAAAATTCTTTTTTGAATTTCTGATGGCCAGTAGGGGCGTTCCTTCCATAAACTATATATACCCTTCTAGTATCACCATTCTCAAATAGATATGAGGGAATATAATGAGCGATTTAAAAGGATTTGAGGGTAAAACTCTTGATGAGATAACAGTGTCAGTCGGTAAGAGCGTGGCTGATAACAAATTTGAGGCAGCGATCAAAGCTGCTTATCCCAGAGACATGAGCGACCTTGACAGAACGACTCTCTGGACTGCTCTTCACAACAATATGCAGAATAACAGGAAAGAGCATTTCAAGAAGTACTACGGCATTATAATACAATCTTTGGACGGCAATGAGTTAGAAGTCCTTTCTGTGGAAGAGATCTGCGCAGCTAATAATGAAGTATATTATATTAACGAGCCTTTCACCAAGGCAATGGAATTTCTTCAGGATTACAAGCGATAAACATAGTCTGATTAATGCGGCTTCAAAGCAGTATGGTTTCTTTCGGCCACAAGGAACATATTTTGGGGTTCGCCCCTATGCATAGTTAAAATCCGAAAAAAATATAAAGCTTCATTAATTACCCTAATTGCCCATAACCTGGAGTGATTAATATGAACAAAATGAATCCTGATTTTCCTAAGCTTACTGAGAATGACAAAGCAGTTCTTAAAAAAATACTTGACTCTAAAAGGATTCCTGATAGTGACATTGCTAAAACCATGAATCTTTCTCCGCAAGCAGTGTTTAAGATTAGGAACAAATTAGAGGACTACGGCATTATCAAAGGATATATGCCTATTGTTGATTTCAAGAAGATAGGAATTAATGTCATGACCCTGCTGATTATCCGCCTTACCCCTAAAGTCTGGAGAACTTTTACAGACGACCAAATCTCAGAGAGGATGGCTCAAACGCCTTATGTCATTGACGCCTACAGGGTTGCTGATGAACAAGCTTCGCACATCCTGATACTCGGTTTTAGAGATACCACTCAGAAGGAGGAGTACATTGCAAAGATACAGACTAATTTTGCAGAAGAAATTCAGATTAAGTCAGTATATAATTTCTCAGTTGACAAGATTATTTCACACAGTCCTTTGGGGCTCCTGCACGAAATAATCGATAGAAAAGAATTTTCCCCTGGCGACTTATTCTTAAACCACGCAAATAAGAAATAATGATATACTATTCAATTGGGAGCACATAACATTTTCTTTTGTGTATAAACATATTATTATCAACTTGTTTGTATATTTCTGTTACAAATCTCTACCATAGTTATTAGAACTTCAGGGATATTAACAATGATAAGAGGATCAGGGGTAAATAATGACAAAACTAAGAAAAGCACCAGAATGGAAAATAATTATGTGCAAGCATTGCCATAAAAAAATAACCAGCCCGGGATTAGTCGGCCTGTCCTTAGTATGTTCTTATTGCAGAAAACCAGTCAATGGCCAATATCCTCACTGAGTGCATACATTATGATTAGAGATAAAATTCGATTATGAGTGGATATGATTAGAAAATATAAAATAAATGAAAAAACGAAAAAGGTGAACAAAATGAGAACGAGTCTTATCATATTTGGTGTGATCTTTCTGGTTATCGGGGGATTGCTATATTTGGTGCCAATGCAAAAAATTACAGCGAATACAACCACTACAGGAGATACTGGTACAGATACGCGCACATCATCTGCCAGAGTAACGGTTCCTGCAGAGTGGGCATTTGCATCTGCACTCATTGGTTTCATTTTGCTAGTATTTGGCTTGGCGATTCCCAGTCCAATTATAAGAAGCGATAGAAGAAACGATTCAAAAAAAGATTCCTATGAAAAAGTAGTTGAGTCAAAAGAGAATGTTGAAGTTGGCGATGGGAACAAACGCAAGATTGTCAGGGAGCGGACTGAAACTGAGACACATAAAGTAAGAAAAGATGATGATGACGATTAGGATTAGGTTTTAATTAAATTAAAACAGGAGGAAACAAAATGGCAAAATCAAGTAGAGGCGGTCGAATGACTGCAGCAAAAGGAAGAGCTAGAAAGAGCGCAGGCGGCAAAGGAAGGGTAAAGAACAGGTCTGCTGGAAAAAATATAATGAGAACTTAAAGAGCTCAACAAGTACAGTTGAGCTTATATTTTTTTATTATGAAATATGTTCATAATTAAACATTCAGGGGATAGAGGCACGGAGGTGTTCATATGGCATTTTTAGGAGTGTTGCTAGGATTTTTGATAAGCTTGGTCATATCGGCAATTATTATTTATTTAGCCACAAAATTGTTTGGAGAGAAAGAAGGATTTGGTACAGCGATATTGGCTGCATTTATTGGTGCAATAATATTCGCACTCGCGTCCTATTTCATAGGAATAGGTTGGATTGCTGCATTAATTGGCGGGATAGCATGGCTTATCACACTCGGCAGTCTATACCACGTCGGCTGGCTGAAATCGTTTGTTATAGCTGTGATCATATGGATTTTTGCAGCCTTGGTCAGCTTGGTGCTGCCAACCATTGCAGGACCGCTTTAAAAATAAAACAGAGGAAGGAAGCATGAAAAATGCTCTTAATAAAAAAGGAGGATTGCTTTCACTCATTGGCGGAGTGGTAGTAATAATAATTGTTGTAACATTGTTTTTTAGGTTTTTTTAAATTGAAGAATCATTGCCACAGACAATGCAATCATTAGGATAATTGCTCTATATGAGATAAAAATAATAAAATCTTTGGGTTAAAAAAATGGTTGAAAACGAAAAAGAACGTGGATTTATTGATGTAATAAAAGATGGATTAAGCTATATTTTTCAAATCATATCAGCAAGCATATTGCCGCCGATAGCAGAAGGTGCTGAAATGGTCATGAATAATATTGAAGACAGAATAATACTAATACAAAAAAGATTCCTGAGGAAGATATCTTCTCTTTTAATAATCGGGCTGGGGGGATTATTCTTGATTTTTGCGCTTTTTTTCTTCCTGAGAGAATTTTTAGGCTGGAGCAACGCTGCAGCATTCTTTTCTATAGGAATTATTGTTTTTGTGATAGGCCTCCTGCTAAAAGTAGGTGAGTCTGATAAGTAAAAAAATTGATAGGTGAAAAAATGGCTAATAAAAAAAATTCCACTAAAATTTCCGGCTTGAGACAGAAAACGCACGAGAGCGTTGACAAAATAATGGACAAAGCTGAAGGTATGGGTGAAAGCGGCAAGGAAGCGATGGATCGTTTAAAAGAAAAGGCGATAACAGCGAAGGGAAATGTCGAAGGCTATATCCAAGAAAACCCGGGCAAATCATTATTGATTGCCGCTGGAATCGGCGCAGTTGTCGGTGCAACGCTTGCAGCAGTAATGATGAGAAGAAAGCACTAGAGGGTAACAAAGGAATTAAAATAAGATGCTTAATCACCTTAATTGGTGGAGGTATCAGTGAAAATGAAATATACAAAAATCATGGCAATTTTGGTTTTGGCAATTTTACTCCTGGCAATTGGTCTAATAAGTGGCTGTACAGCGATTCAACAGCTTGATCCGTGCGAGCGTGAATATACTAGTTGCGTACATAATTGTGGTGAAGGAATCTTAAGTGGCATTTGTAAGGAAAAGTGCACTTATGATAGGAATAATTGTAATGAGCCTGGAGATTAAGATTAAAAATAGGAGATAACTTACAAGGCGCATATATAATTAAAACTATTACTATACATCTTGACACAATGGCAACCCATAATCCGTATCAAAAAATAGTTCCGTTTATTTTATTCTTATTGGCACTAGCTCTGTTATTTCTGCTCGTCAGGCCGATGATAACAGTTCTTTTAGGCAGCATCCTTATCACATACATTTCTTTTCCTATCTATAAGAGGATGATTAAGAAGATACCTAATAAGTCTGTTTCAGCCATTTTATCCTTGGTCATTGTCGTCATCATTATATTAATCCCATTCTCTTTCTTGGCATACGGAGTCACAAAGGAAGGATATAATTTCTATAATTCGCTATCAAGCAACATGGCTAAAGGGGCATTGTTTGGCTTCGGATGCACTAGCGCAGAATCAAAATTATGCTCTATCCTTAACCAGGCTGAAAAATTCAGCAAAGAACGATTGTCAACGTTTGGCTTTGACAAACAACTGCAGAAACTTCTGCCAGTTTTGGAGGAGAAAATAACTCATTTTATCCTGAGCATTCCGATTATGATTGCAAAAATTTTCCTTACGTTGGTTATATCGTTTTATATCATCAAAGACTGGGAGAACATATTAAAGAAAATAGTTGGCATACTTCCGATGAGAACAAAGACAATAAAAAGGCTTACCAAGGAATTTGGGAATATAACTCACACGGTAATTTATGCACAATTATTTGTTGCATTGGTCCAGGGTATTGTTGCGACTTTAGGGTTTTACATATTCGGTGTTCCTTTTCCGCTATTATTGGGCCTTGTGACAGCATTTTCCGCCCTAATCCCAGCTATTGGGACTGCGATTGTATGGGTGCCGGCTTCGCTATTCCTGATTTTAAGTGGTCATTTAGGCAGAGGAATTGGTTTGTTTTTATACAGTGCTTTGATAATCAGTACAATTGACAATATCCTGCTTGCGAAAATAGTGCATGCAAAAGCCAAGGTAAACCAGATACTTGTGATTGTCGGCGTTATAGGCGGCGTCGCCTTGTTCGGGGTCGCAGGAATATTTATCGGCCCGATATTATTGCCTTTGCTCATGACCTATTTTGAAACCTTTAAAGAAAGATTTGTATAATTTTGGAGATGATCAGAACCTAAATGTTTTATCAATGGCAATGCAGATAAAAAAAAAGTTTTCTAAGTTAACTGTGGCGTCATTGCCAACAATGACGCTCTGCTTTGCCATTAACATCCTGAAAGGAATGACGCAAGGGGCGTTTTTTTCTAATATTCAAAACCATAAACTTAATAAATAAGCTCTCTCGTGGTTAGCGCTTAATAAGTGAGCGTGAATATTATGGATATCAGCTGGTTCGGCGCATTGTTGAAGTCAATCATTGTCTTGCTCGTAGTTGTTGACCCTTTTGTGAGCGCTGCTTTTTTTGTGAGCTTTGCAAGGAACGCCACTAAGAAGGAGAGGAACAAGGCAATATGGACCGCCATAACAGTTGCTGGCGGGTTGCTCTTAATATTTATTTTCAGCGGATTGTTCCTCTTGAAAATCCTGGGCATAAGCTTTAATGGCTTCAAGATTGCAGGAGGGCTCATATTGTTTGCATTAGGAGCGACCATTGTGCTCGGCATTGACATTGGCAATACTCAGAAAAGCGAGAACATCAGGTCTGCAGCCATCCTTATAGGCACGCCATTATTGTCAGGCCCTGGTGCATTAGCAACAGCCATTGCCTTGTCAAAGGATTATGGTTACATCATTCCTGCGATTGCAACAGTCGTGGTCATAATCTTGTCATACGCCATCCTAAAGGGAGCTTTCTTCATCCACAAGTTGGTGGGCAACCAGATACTAGAAGTCATCTCAAAAGTGCTGGGCCTGCTGCTTGCAGCGCTGGCAGTTGATTACATTTATTCTGGCGTTGTTGGGTTCATAACAGCAGGATAGATCTTTTCGAATAGTTTTTAAATTAAAAGTAGTTTCTCTTATTGACGAGGTGAGCGTGCCTCAGAAACGAATTCTGAGAGATTTAAGATGATAATAACTGAAGAACCGGAATTTGTATTTGATGTAAATCTAGTTAGAGGAATTGGACATCTGGATGTGTCAGTTCATGGAATTGATGATGTTGTTAATGCCTGTTTCAGAAGATTAACAAGAGAAGAAGCTGCAAATATTGAAAGCGGCGCTCAATTTTATGTCAATAGACACATGTATGGGGACAAAAGATTTCCATATATTGACAAAGCAGGAATGCAACTTCTCTTTGGATATATGAGAGTAACAGCTATTGGAAAAGAAGAAATTTTTCCTAGAAGAGTGGTTCTTAAGTATAAGACAGCGGGAATTTCTGAAGCACAAGTTCAAATGTATTTTGAATTACCAGGATGGCAACCCGAATTCTATAAATCACCAGATTTGGAGAAGATTAATCAGCTAATCGCTCAATACGGTGAAGGAATAGTTATCCCGCCAACAGAAAAAGAATGCAAGGATTTTGTGAAGAGCGTAAACAGAAAGTAATTTCTCTGATCCTGGCTTCTGAAATCGTTGTTGCCTCCACGATATTGGTGCAGTAACTTCTTCTTTAACTAATCTATATCTCAATCTCATCGCCAATATTAGGGGCATAGACAGTCCATTTGCCTTCTTGCTCTGCCCATTTCCTGAGCTCCTCAACAGCCTCCTCGTCACCGTGCTGAATGATTAGCTTTTTTGGATTTACCCGCTTTATTATTTCTATCAGGTCGTTCTTGTCAGCGTGACCTGAGAAGTCGAACTTTTCAACATAGCACTTAATCTCAGTCCGCCAGCCATCTATATATATGAATCCTTCCTCTATTAAGTGGCGGCCGTTAGTCCTTTTGCACTGGTAGCCTGTCAATAGGATTGAATTTTTGGATTCATGCCACATGTCCTTTAGGTAGGCCAGCACAGGCCCTCCTTGAAGCATGCCGCTGGTCACAACAAAGATGCCTTGCTTTTGCATTGCCCGCCTCCTGTGCCTCTCACTGCCTATTCTTTCAACGCGCTTGTCATACATCTCCTCAAGTATTTCCTTGTTATTGACATAAGGATCATTGCTGACTATGAGCTTGTTGGTTATCTTCTTGCACATGCCATCCATATAGATTGAAGTCTTGAATTTTCTCTCATGCAACATAACTAGAACATCCTGGGCTCTTCCAAGGCTGAAAACAGGAATCAGGGCAGAGCCTCCCTTTTGCACTGTCTCTTCTATTTTGTCAAGGAATCTTTTTCTTGTTTCCTGTCTGTCAGGCAACTCCCTGTTGCCATAAGTGCTCTCAATGATCAAAACATCAACGTCAGAGTAGTCTGTGAACGCTCCTTTTACTACTTCTGTTGTCTTGAGCTTAGTGTCTCCTGTGTACAATATTTTTTTGCCTTCTGCTTCTACCAGTATCATTGAGCTTCCAGGCACATGACCTGCATTGCGCAGCATGAACTTTATCTTCCTGTGCTTGTACTCAGTATCATATTTAACAAGGCGCACGCTCTTGTCTACTTTTTTAAGGTCAACCTTGCCATAAGCAGGGTGCAGGTTTCTGATCCTCTCGATCTTGTAAGAGTCTTTGAGAAGAATCTTGGTAAGGGCATAGGTCAGCTTGGTGCAGAAGACAGGGCAGATTATGTTGTAATGCTCGAACAACGGCAAAGCGCCAGAATGATCAAGATGGGCGTGGCTGATGATGAGGCCGTCAATATCTGGTATGTTCATGACTTTTTCAGGATATTCAAATCCTCCTTCCTTGAACTTGATGCCAGCATCAAGAAGATAACGTTCGCCCTGGGTCTGAAGCTCTATGCAGCTACGGCCCACCTCTTTTGCTGCTCCATGAAATACGAGCTTCATGATTCTTTCATTAAATCAAACAGTATTTAAAACTTTTTATTAAAGCATAATTCAGAGAGAAGATTAGGAAAAGAATTCTGTCCCGGACGAAAGCTTTTGACTCAAATCCCGACAAATCTGGCATTCTGTAGGCAGAAAATATAGGATTATTGTCATTCTAAGTTTAAAATTGAAAGGGTTTTTCATAAACCCTTATAAACCACCTTGGTTTCTTTATTTCTTATGAATCGTAATTATTGGAGTGTGGTTAATGGCGTAATTTCAGAGGCAGATATTCTTCTGGAGATAATTGATGCCAGGGCTGTTGCTCAAACCAGAAACCTGGAAATTGAGGATAAGGTTAAAAGATCAGGTAAAACATTGATTTATGTCCTTAATAAGTGCGATCTTGCTGATAAGAGTGAGCTTGATAAGATCAAGAAAACACTCTCTCCTTCTGTATTTATTTCTTGCAAAGATTATCATGGCATGAATCTTCTTAAGGAGAGAATAATTATTGAGGCTAAGAGAATGGGTTTTGAAAAGCCAAAAGTTGGAGTTTTAGGCTATCCTAACATGGGCAAGAGCTCTGTAATAAATGCTCTTAGCGGAACAGGGAAAGCCAGAACATCAAGCACTTCCGGGTTTACTCATGGTAAACAATATATTAATTCACGGCAATTCCATCTTATTGATACTCCCGGAGTTATTCCCTACGGTGAGAAAGATGTTGTAAAAAACACAATGACTGGAATAAAAACCGGGTCAAAAGATCCTGAATCAGATCTTCTTTTGATAATGCAATCGCATCCTGGGCTTATAGAATCGCATTACAATCTCTCTGTAGAAGATGATAAAGAAGAAACTCTTGAGAAAATAGCCATTAAAATGAATTGCGTGAGAAAAGGAAACCTGCCAGACACAGTAAGAGCAGCAAGAACAATCATCATTTGGCTAAGAGAAGGAAAGATTAGGATATGATTAAATTTCATTCTTGTTGTTTAAATCGTTTTTCAGCAATCTTTATATAATTCGTTGTTTAGCTGTTCGTCATGGCAGGGAGGTGTTCTGGGTGTGGTATCTGTTGCAGTCTATTCTTGATTAATTTGTCTGAGGAGGAGTACAAGTCTAAGAAGTTCAGGACTCAGTTTGCAAGGTTTGGATTCATTAGTAATTTTATTGAGGCTGAAATGTGCGGCGCTAACATTCTTGAGCAAAAAAAGGACGGCAGCTGCGTTTATCTTAAGGATGGTAAATGCTCTATTCATGAGTCAAGACCAAAGGCTTGCAGAGCATTCTTTTGCACGTCCAAAAATAAAGCGCTTAAAGAGATGATCGATGATATTAAGGAAAGGAAGAATGCCTAATGAAGACCTTCATCCCAATAGACATCCTGAAGCCCAGCTCTTCCCCATAAGGCACCAGGAGTTAAGAAAAATAAGTAACCCGGGCTTGAAGTGAAAATATCAATCCCCGCCCCCGGTCCTGAACGGTTTTGATACTGTTTGCAGGAACATTTGAGTAACAACATATTACTTTGCTTTCCAAAAACACCGATGAATCAGTCATTTGAATGGTTTGGATAACTTCCAGAAAGCTTCAAAATATTGGTTGAAAGAATCTGCTATTTGCTGGTTTGCGATTTCTATAGCAAGCGGCTCATCACCAGGCAGAATTATTACAGAAACATCCTTATAAATCAGTATCCAAGATGGAGTTTCAACAGGGATGGGCATGTATCGTGCATCACAATCTTTATAGCTATTCCTATTTTCTAATGTTGTCTTTGGAGTTCCGATATTAAACAGCATTTTACACTTGATTTGATGTTTAATTCTCTTAAGATGATCCTCATGCCAATATGAATGATACTTTTCTTCCTGTTGGGAAGGAACCCCAATATTGTACCAAATATCACCTTTTTTCAACTTAAGGTATATGTGATCAGTTATTGCCTGAACTCCTTTGAATCCTTTGTAAATCTGCACTTCACTTTTTGTTTTTTCTGTTTGCTGTTGTAATTGAAGCTCAGGAATTAACTTATCAACCTCCTTCTTTTGGTTTTGAAGCTCAATCTCTTTTTTGTTAACATAATCCTTAATTTTGATAGGATCTTCTGCTTGATAATACCTTGTCTTTTCCCTTATGACATAAGAGACTATGCCTTTTTGCATTAATCTCTCAAGAATGTTATATATTTTTGAACTTGAAACCCTGGATTTATCTGTTATGGGGCCTGAAGTGGAAGGACCTAGTTTAATTAAAGCGAGATAGACCCTTATTTCCCCGTCTGTTAATCCAATGTTTTGTAATGCTTTGGTATCCATAAGCCATGGTGATGTATAAGTATATATAAATTTTATTATTATAACCCTATCAGGGGGGAGGTAAGTTTTAAATATGGTTTAATATTCACGAATCAGTGAATAAGATGGCAAAATTAATAAGAAAACTGCTATTGCAAAAATCAAGATGGTATTTTTTAGCTTCAGGAATATTTTTTGCATTAGCCATTGAAAAAGGAGTAAGCCAACAACAAATTTACAACAAGTATATATGTAAAGCTGAGCAGATTCAGAGTGAAATTTTTCAGACAAAAATAAAACTTGACAACGATAGTGTCTCCTTAAGAGACCTCACACAGGGTTACCAAACCTATGAAATATCAAGAAATGCAAAGGAACTTGCTGCCAGAGAGCGAACTCTTGAAACTACGCTATCTGAAATAGAGCGTTCTCCAACTTACAGGCAAGCTAAGAAGGATTACAATTTAAAATTTTTACCCCTATGTTTATACATTTCAGGGTGTATTTCAGGTCCTTGGGGTTTATTATTGCATACTGCCAGAAAAAAAAATTAGGGTCTTATTTTATGGTATTTTTTCGTCGATAAAGAATAGAAAAATAGTCCCGCCCCCGGAATCGAATTTCCCAAGCCTGCGAAATCTTTCTTAGTTCGGAGGACTAACGATAGTTCCGCCCTCCTTAAGTTTTTCAATCAAAAATCAAAATGATTTTTGGTGTGCAGAAGAGCAAGGCTCTTTGCACAACGAAACAAGTTTCGTTTGTGCCAAAAACTTAGTTTTTGAGCACCCTCAAGGCTTTGTAAAAAGGCTTAATAGAAACAAGCAAATCTTAGATTTGCGGTTCCTAAAAAGCCTGCTTTTTAGAAAACTATTTAAATCTTTACTATTTGCATTAGTTCAGGGTAAAGCCTAAAAATTTACAAAAAGCAATAAAATTTCTTATTCTTCTGGGGTATATAAATCGAAAAATATATAAATAGAAATAATCTTCAGAATGGTTATTACAGAAAGGATAAATATTTATAAGCTGAAAAAATCAGTGAGAATAACGATAGGAGTGGTGATTTTTCGTGAAGCAGAAAACAAAGTTTTTTGCACATAAAATCACTTTCCGGGTGATTTTATGAAGCAGAAAAAAATCTTCAATGTTTTCTTCAGGGAAAAGCCTGCGATGATGCTCGTCACTCTCCTCAACAAGAACAATAACATCTATGCTTCTAACCTTGCCAAAGTCGTGGACTGCACCTACAGCCACGTCGTCAAGATACTCCAGGAAATGGAGAAGTCAGGATTAGTGGAGTTCAGGAAGCAAGGCAGACTAAAAGTCCTTTCACTCACCAAGAAAGGCATAGATGTCGCAAGCAACATCGACAAGATAAATAATATTCTGTGAGATTTCTAACTAAATTTCAATTCACTCAGTATTCCTGTCTTTATTGCTTCTTCCAAACTCATCCTAGCTAAACTAGGTAAGAAAGCACGACCATAAAGCAAATAAGTTTTAGTTAATCCTTTTCTCTCCAAAAATTCCCAACGCTCCTTCCAATGTTCCTTATTATTAATTCCCAGAATAAAGTTTCCATATTCTGCGACTAACTCCCCCAAGGCATAATGCTCTTTTTGAAATTTATAAGGCAAATCAAGAACATTTCTCGGAATCTTTGAATTTAATGAATAATGCAAATAATGGCCTGCTTCGTGGTGGATTATGGCCTGGCTGAAATAATCAACGCTGTCATTAACGTATTTGGAATTAAAATTTTTCCAAGGAAAGAAAAAAAGATTAAATTCGGGATGATAAGCAGGAATTAATGGAGGACCACCATATCTGGCAACATCTACTGCTCTGGTAATCCTGGGTTTTTCAAATTTCATTAATTCTCTATTAGAGATACTAAACTGCGGAGTAAGGTTAAGAATTGCATTATCAATTTTTTCTATCAGCCACAAAGTAGGCTTATAATTATCTAAGGAATCCATTTTAAGGACGAGGGAAGTAATTAGGGTTAATAAATATTTTGCCCAAGAATTCATTCCTTGTTTATCTTCAGCTTTTTTATCTCTATCTTGCCTGGCTCTGCTGTGATTTCATAGTCGTCTTCTGATGCAAATTGCGATGCCTTGGTCACCAGCTCTGGCAGCAGTATGCTGTTGCCTCTCAGGTTGAGGTTGGTTATAATCTTTTTTGCTCCGCCGCTCTTTTTCTCCTCGATGTCTTTCATCATCTTAGTGGCTTCAACATCATGCTTCTGGGATTTCAGCTCTATGGTCCGCTCATAAAGGAACTTGGCGATAATGTCAGCAACGTCAATGTTAGTAACAGATGAGACTAATTGCAATCCAGGGCTTATGTTGGCTTCAATCACCAGCGGCCCTCTTGCGCTCTCAAGGATGTCTACTGCGCATATCTCTGCGCGTATGGCCTTGGCAACATCAACAGCAAGTTTTTTTGTGACGCCATCAAGCTCAACAGGCTCTCCTGTGCCCCCAGAGTGGAAGTTAGCCCTTGCCTCCATTGAGCTGGCTTTCCTCCTCATGCTCGCGACTACTTTGTTGCCAGCAACAATAGCCCTTATGTCTGTGCCTCCAGTCTCAACATATTCCTGGAGTATGAAAGGCTGCCTAAGCGCGGACAATGCATCCAGCAGTGATGATGCTGTTGCGTATGAATCAGCAAACATCACTCCTTTTCCTCCTGTGCCATGAGGGAACTTCATCATGATAGGATATTTTATCTTCTCAAGTATTTTCTTTGCAGCAGGTATCGTCGCGCTCACATAAGTCCTGGGCATGGGTATGTTGTGCTTCTGCAATTCTAGGTGTGTTAATAATTTGTCGTGCGCAATGGTGAATGAGTCTGCTGATAATGGCATGTAGCATTTCCTCTCAAGGATAGAAGTCAAGGTCTGCAAAAGCTGGGCGTACCTGAATGAGCCCTTCACATAGACGCAGTCATACTCCCCTATTGGCTTTCCATCGTAGAGAATCTCTGCAGCTTTTCCAGAGATGTTAATATCAATCTTTCTAATGTCAAGCTCGTCAACCTCTGCAAAGTACTTCTTCATGGCTTCGCCTGTCCATTCTGAGCTCTCGCTTCCAAGACTAATGATGGCTGCTCTGAGTTTCAACAAAAACCACCTGTTAATTTTTCGACTTTTACTTTATTCTTTCTTTCGGTTAGCACCTGGCTGCGGCACGCTTTATTTTTTCTAAGGCTCCACATCCCCGGATGGGGCATCCCCCTGTTCCGCAAGATTGTTTATTAGTATGTGCCTCCGCAAAATTGGTGCTAACCTGTAGCTTAATGATAAAACATTATCTTTTCAATGGCATGGGCTTGTCTGCGCGTTTGGTCGGGTCAATGAGGAAGCCCTGCCTTAGTATGTTCTGGCCAATAAGCACAGCATACCTCATTTGCATCCTGTCAGCAACTGTGAACCTAGCCTGGACGCTCTTGCCCTTGATTACAACAGTAACCTCAACCACTGGCCTTAGCTTGGTACCGTGCACGCTCCTGATCAGCTTGGAGTCAATCACAGGGCCGAGCTCGAGCTGGGATGCAAGGGTGATGTCAATGCTGCTCTTGGTTGCTCCGCTGTCAACCCGGGCAATTAATTCCTTGCTCTTGCCATTATTGCCTTTAATGATGACCTTCTCTGTCAGTCCAACTACTGTCTTGTTTTTCACTTCATCATTGTTGTTCTGCTGAGTATCGCTCATTTGTTCTCAGGCCTCATGGTTGGGAATAATATAACTTCCCTGATTGAAGCATTATTAGTAAGGAGCATTACCAGCCTGTCAATGCCAATTCCTATTCCGCTAGCAGGAGGCATGCCATACTCCATTGCCCTGATAAAATCATCATCAGTCCTCTGCGCAGTGTCATCTCCTGTGCTGAGCCTTTTTTCCTGGGCGCTCCAGTTTTTTCTCAGCTCCTCAGGGTCATTAAGCTCAGAATACATATTGCCCAACTCCATGCCTGCTATTATCAGCTCAAACCTTTCTGTGTATTCAGGATTATTCTTAACAACCTTAGCTAGGGGGCTGACTTCTTTTGGATAATCAATTATGAAAGTGGGCTGGATCAGCTTGGGTTCAACCAGCTCTGAGCAGAGCTCTGCAAGAATAAACCCAATGCTCATGTCCTCGTCTATATTTACCCTGAACTTTCGAGCGACTTCTCGCGCTTCCTTTATGTTCTTTATCTTGCTGAAGTCAACTCCAGTTGCTTCTTTCACAGCATCAACCATGGGTATTCTGTTGAAAGGTGCTTTCAGGTTTATTTTTTTGCCATCAAACTCAATCTCAGTAGTGCCGAGAACTTTCCTTGCAACGAACTCCAGCATTTCCTCTGTTCTCTTCATGCTGTCAGTATAATCATCATAGGCAGTCATAGTCTCCATCTGAGTGAATTCTGGATTATGCCTTGTGTCTATGCCCTCGTTCCTAAAGTCAGAGCAGAACTCGAACACCCTCTCAAACCCTCCGACAAGTAACCTTTTCAAATAGAGCTCATCAGATATTCTCAAATAGAGAGGCATGTTTAGGGCATTGTGATGCGTGATAAAAGGCTTGGCGCTTGCCCCGCCATAGATGGGCTGCAGGGTTGGAGTCTGCACTTCAACAAATCCCTGGCTAGTCAGGAATTCTCTTATTGCCTGAATTATTTTTGAGCGCACAATAAACGTGTTCTTAACTCCAGGGTTCACTATGAGGTCAACGTAGCGCTGCCTGTACCTGAGCTCAGGGTCTTTTAAGCCGTGATACTTCTCTGGCAAAGGCCTGACAGACTTGGTAAGCAGTTCAAAACTCTTCACATGAATAGTGACTTCTCCTGTCTTGGTCTTGAACACGCTGCCCTCGACGCCAATAATGTCGCCCAGATCAAGCTTCCTGAACAAGTCATAAGCTTCCTTGCCAATATCATCCTGCCTGAAATAGAGCTGGATCTCGCCAGACTCGTCCTGGAGCTGGGCGAAAGCAGCCTTTCCCATGAGGCGCACAGCCACAAGCCTGCCACCAATTCTTACCTTGTTGCGCATGGTATCATGCTCTTCTGGCTTGAGCTTGGCGTACACCTGCTTTATCTCGCTAGCCTTAGCAGTCTTCTCAAACCTGTAAGCATAAGGATTAATGCCTGCCTGCCTCAAATCCTCGACTTTTTTCTTCCGCTCATTCAATATTCTGGTTTCTGTGTCCATATCCGCCTGAATAACGTTGGCATGTTTTTAAAGTTTATTGTTTAAACTCATTTCCATTGAAAATAATAAGAGAAGAATAATTTCAAGCCAGCTTAAGATTGGAAATAATCCTGTCAACTTTTTCTACTGCGTCAGGCCCGATTCCTGCGCAAGTCACTGTGCCTGGCTCGACAACTGTGTGACCGGCGTCTGTTATCACTGCGGTTGCAATGCCGAGGTCCTTTGCTTCTTGCACGTATTTGTAAAGCTCTTTCTCATCAGCAACCTTGACCACTATCTTTCCCATTCCTTCCTGGCGCCAGGCCTTGACTAGCTCTTTGTCTGCCCTGAAGACGCACTCAACACTAGCGTGCGCTACCTGCGCTGCCATTTTTCCCTTGGGAAGTTTCAAGTCATTCCTGACGAGTATTGCCTGCTTGTAGTTCATGATTAAAGAATAAGATGAAGATTATATTTAAATGTTATTTATTTCTGTTCCCATAAACAAAATTGATTGCCCCCGGGATTAGTTCTGCTTTTATTGGCGAGTCGGGCTTTTCTATTGGCCAGGCATTGCCTCCCATCTCTAGGTAGAGCTGCTTGTTCTTGCTTTGATCCAGGATTCGTATTTCTAGCCCTTTAACGTTTTCTGTGTAATTGATTCCGTAAGGATTATAGCCGTCCTCTTCCTTGTAATGGGATAAGTAAGGACGTTTTTGGTCCAGCATCATGCTGCCAAGTATTCTTGACATTTTCAAGATGCTCATGTCTTTGAAGCACATCACTTCTAGCTGGCCGTCGCAAGGATTGCCTTTATAGTTCCATTCCTTTATGGCTGCGTGCTTGCGCCCGTTAATAATGTTCATGTCCAAGAGGTCTGATAACACAAAACTTTTTTTCTCCTCCCCAAAATCATATGTTAGCTCTGCTTTTATTGGGTGGTAGCGGAATGCTCCTTTGAGTGATTCTATGGTGTAAGTTATAATTTTCATCCCATTCCTTTTGAAGTAATTGCTTATAGCGCTTATGCCTCCCTTCTCTGCTCCGTAGCATGCCTGGCTCACCATGCCTATGTTGAATGAGGTGACAGTGTAAAGGGTTTTGTCATCATCATAAGTCACTTTCAAGATGTCTGTAGCATTGACATAATCTTCAAGGTTTAGTTTTCCGCTGGCCAGCTCCCTTGCTAGTCTTGCAGAATAGTGAACATCTGATAATCTGAGAATCTCTGCCAGGTTATTGGCTGTTCCTCCTTTGAGCAGGAATACTGCTGTGTTTGGTGGGTGGGGGTTTTGCTTCATAATCACTCCTGTTGCTTCATCTACGCCTCCATCTCCACTGTGCATAACAAAGAAGCAAGGGTTTTGCCTCAATATTTCCTCTGTGAACCTGGTGATGTCGTTTGCTGAGCTTGTGAGCATGAATTCAAAATCAGTCGTGCCGAGCAGGGCAACAGTGCGCTTCCCGTAGTTTCGTCTACCGCCTGAGCCTGTGCTTCCTATCACTGGTATTTTATCTTGCAACGCCATAAAAAGCCTCGCTAAGGATTAATCACGAATGGTTTTTGCTTTATAAATCTTTGTTTAATAACCATTCTGTAATGGTTAAATAATAATTGTGGGTGCGCCTAAATGCAAGAATATTTAAAAACTTAAGAGCAACAAGAGAATGGCATGGGCTTTAAGACAGAAGAAGACCTGGATTTGTGGTTCGCAGCTGAGAAAGAAAGGCTTAGCGAGCAGTTCATTAAAAGCATAGATGATAACAAGGACAACATTCCAAAACACAAGGAAAAGTTCGATGCTGAGATGAAAAGGCTTCTGGCAAAATATACTGCCGGGTATGAGAAATTCCTGACTCAGAAAGCTCTCAGGACAAAACAGGAGTAATCACTTCTTGGCAAAGGATTTCTTATCATCTTCAGGACTTCTTCTTTCTACCTCAATCTGATAGCCCTTAAGGATGAGCTTATTCTCCTCATGAATTATGTATAATTCTTCCAAATCATTCACCACGATGTCAGGGCCTTCAAGGTAGTAAGAGACATTAAGCCTTCTAATCCTGACCTTCTCAGTATTGCTGAACCTAAAAACGTGAGTAGGGAAGACGTTATGCCTCTTGTGAGGATTATTAACCTTGAACAGTCGCAGCACAGCAGTCCTGTACACATTATCTGACCTCTCGCTCTCATCCCTGCTGATAAGAACACTAGTAGTCGGAATCTTGATAATCTTCTCCTTCGGATCCTTGATTTCACGTATCATAAAACTAAGAACTTCAAACCTGTTTTTAAATATTGCTTATTTGAAAGCACTTATTGAAAATGTAGTTGCGCCAATAATGCGGAGGCATGAAGCAATAAAACAGGTGAGCGAAAGAGGGGGATGCCCCATCCGGGGAGCCTGAAGCCTTAGAGCAAACACTATGGCCGTAGCCAGGCGCAACATTTTCCAGAGAAAGAAAAAAAGAAATGAAAAATCTGCGGGCGAAGGGGTTGCCCACCAAGCCTTTAGAAAAGCCTTGAGGGAAAAGTGCGACCTTCGCAACTGCGTTGCTCAGTCCCACACAGGGGGCTTCAGCGAAGCTGAATGTCGCCTCCTTTTGCCAGCTCTCAGAAATGTTTTTGCATTTCTGGAGCCACAAAAACTTTTGTTTTTGACGGCTTTTGTTATGAAAATCTGCGGGCGAAGGGGTTCGAACCCTCGTAGGCACTAAGCCACAGGATGGCTTATCATTTTATTGAACTTAAGTCCTGCCCGTTTTCCACTCCGGCACGCCCGCATCACGAAATAGTTTATCCATTAAGGGTGTGACGGTTCAAAAACCTTTTTGTTTTTGTTTGCCGGCACGCCCGCAATTATTGAACATTACGATAGAAACAACTATTGTTTATAATGTTTTTCTTTGCAAAGGCACTAATCTATAATAACATTCTTGGGGCAGGTCTCGAACCTGCAAGGCCCTTTGAGGACATCGCAGTAGAAAGAGATGGTAGTTGATGAAAGGTTCTCTTTTTTTGCCTCGCAATTATCCCAGATGGCCCGCTTCCAATCGAATATTGTGCTGAACTTCTTCTTCTTAACAGCATCAGCCAGCTTATGCTCCTCTTCTGCCTGCCTGCCTTCAAAGAGCTTTATCTCCTCCTCTATGCCTGTTATTTCCCTCTGCAAATCAAGGCTCTGGTGCAAGAGCTTCTTTATCCTCAGCAACTCCAAGTAGATTTTCTCGTTCGAAATCTCCATGAGACGAACTATGAAGGTGGTGTTTTATAAAGTTTTCTGATAAAAACAAAGAAAGGCAGTGGTTGCTCACAGGAAAAAGTTTGTTTAGATATAATTGATTATTTCTTTGATATGAATTCCATTAATTGGTCAAGGTTCTCTTTGCTTATCTTATACTCGCCATAGGTTAGGTTGTCCATGTCCATGAGGAGGTAGGCAGTGGATATGAGCACCAGGATTAGCAGCACTCCGATGAGCATGATATAGAAGTTGTATCTAGTGACTGTCAGGATGACCATAGCCAATAGCACTGGAAAGGATATGAAGAGCAGCTTCATCTCTCTTATCAAGTACTTTTGACCGAAAACTTCGAGTTCCTCGCGATTGATGCTGATAGAGCTGAGCAGGGTGAGGCCGACGTAATGAATATTCGCGTCTTCTTTTGATTTTATCTTGAAAGCCCTGAAAGTCTGGAAAATCTTATTGATTGATTCCTGGTTTCGGTGATAGTTTTCTGGCCTGAGGGTTTTTATGGATTTTATAAACTCTACCAACGCTCGCTTGATATTAGCCTTGAACGCCTTGTTATTGTAGAGCATTACGAGGTTATACAAGGATTGTATATTAGCGCTCAAGGCGCTTATGTTGGATTTGAAACGAACATATTTGTCCTCAATGAAGTTGAAGAGTGAGTTCATAAAAAAGCCATAAATGAAGGTTATGATCGAGCCTATTATCCCGAGCTCAAGGCTTATTTCTTTGTTCATAAAGCTTATTCCTATGACGGCGAGCACCAGAATTCCGACTATAAAACTAGCCTTCCTCAACCCCTTTATTTTTCTCTCCACAAATATTTGATTATTGGCTCTGCTTTAAATAATTTTTTGATTTATAGTAAATGACATAAATAATTGGACGAATTTAGTGTCATTTACTATATAGTACAGGACTTAATAATTTGTCCTAAAATTTGTGTCCTGTACTATTACAACAGTGCAATAAAATGTTAAAGTGTCAAGCAAAATCTATAAAATCATAGAAAGTAATGAAAAAAAGAGCAAACAATTTGAAAATTATCACTCAAACTCGAGCTCAATGCCGCCAACCCATCCAGCAACTACATTGTAGAGCCATGCTCCAATAGCGCCGAATATGAATCCCAGGATGCAATATATAATCGCTCCGAGTATTCCGTAAATGATGGGCAGCACGATTATGGCTATAACCCCCAGACCTGCTCCTAATCCAGCCCCTCCTACTGATGGGCCAGCCACGAGCAGAACGATAGCTGTAAACAATCCCATTATTATCCCACCAATAAGCCCGAAGAAGGCCATCAGTACCATGTACAGCTTTGCCAAGGGCATCACACTGATTCTTTTCAAAACCTTCTTCTCTCCTGTCTTCACAACGACTCCAATCTTTTTATCAGGCATTTTCAGCACCTCCTGTTAGCTTCAAATTATTGCCTTCAAACCTTATTAGATATGTTGAATATTGAATTGTTTTCAGTTATGATAAATGCATTTGCATACTTAAATGTTACTAATGATTATAGATTATCATCTGCTGCCTTTTATCTTCACAGCGCCGTACAAGCAAACCTCGTCGCAGACATAGCACTTGATGCACTTCTTCTTATGAAGCAGAGGCTTATTGGTTCCTTGCAGCACAAGGGCTTTTTCAGGACAGTTAATAACGCACCTCTTGCACTGCTTGCAATGCTCTAGAAAAACAGGGTAAGGCCTTAATGCCTCGTACACCTGCCTGGCGAACTCATTAATATCAACACCCATGCCTTTAAGCACAGGAATGATTCTTTTTAGCAATACTGTGCCGAGCAGCTTCCTGATGTTTACTAATGGGAAAGAGAACTTGCGCCTCACATCCTTGAGCCTTGCACCAATAACTCTTAGGCGCTTAATATCATGCTCGCCTATGCCTTTTCCCTGGGCTAGCCTTATGAATTTCAAGGAGTAAGGATTAAAGCCCATTATGCTAGAAGCAATGATGTCAGCAGCCAGCACGTCTTCAGAGCCAATGAGCAGATTCATCTTTTTTGGCTTGCCATTGGTGGGGCCTGCGCCTTCCATTGCAACTATTCCGTCAATAATAGTGAAGTCAGGCTTTTTTATCCTGCAAAGATCAACTATGCCCTCGCAAATCCCTCTCCTGTGCAGCTCAATTTTCTCATCGCCTGACAAGCAGCCCATCATGTTCTTCATGCCCAGGCTTACTGTGGTGAGCACGTGCGTCTTCATCACAGGCAGATTAATTATCTTGTCAACCTCAAAAACAAGCTTGGAAATTCTGGCTTCATTGAGTACCAGCGCATTTTTTAGTTTCACTTTCTTGAAAGCATACTTGTTCAGGTCCACCAGGCGAACCTTATACCGTTCTGCTAGCTTCTTCACTCCAAGCCTCTTATAGCTCTGCTCAGTGTCAAATGATATGGGCGCTCCCTCGCCAATGATAGGAACGGCCTTCTGCTTTAGAACAAGCCTGACAACAGCCTCAACAATCCTCAAATCAGTGGTGCAGCCAGTGCTGGATGGCTTTGAATTCAGGAAGTTCGGCTTGATAAGAACCCGGTCTCCTTTCTTGACGAACTTATTGATACCACCAGCGAGCTCAAATATCTTATTGACGTTCTTCTCAACTTCGTGCTCCCTTGTTTTCAGGACTATGACGCTGCTCATGAATATAAGCCTCTAGCGAGAACAAAACCTGCGGGTTTTGACCCGCCAGAGCCTTTCTCGCTCTGCTCGAAAGCCTCTAGCGAGAATTGAACTCGCGACCTCCACCTCTTTGTTGTGAATAGCTTTCACCATTCGCCTACCAAGGTGGCGCTATACCGCTAAGCTATAGAGGCATCACAGGGAATGATTTTTAAAGCGTTTAAATAGTTTTTTAAAATTCAACATATTCTTCAGTTATTATGAAGGATGAATGCGCAGAAATTCTCAATGAATTGACAGGCAAGAAGTATGTCCTTTTTGTCAAGCGCGGCAACACGGCTATCAGGCTAGCCTTGAAGCTCGCCAAGAGTCTCGGCTACAAGATCGTGCTGCTCCAGGGCCAGGGTGGATGGATTACGTACAGGCAATTCTGCAAAAAGGAAAAACTTGAATTTTCAGAGTTGAAAACAGATTTCGGATTGATTGATGCAAAGAACATCGGGGATTATTCTGATTGCGCTCTGCTCATCAACTCAATGCCTGGCTATGCTGCTTTGCAGAAGATGCGGGAGATTGCAAGGGTTGGAATGAAGCACAATATCTTCATCATCAACGATGTCAGCGGAAGCATTGGCACAGAAGAAGCCAAGTTCAGCGATGTTGTGCTTGCTAGCTTTGCAATTGACAAGCCGGTTAATATTCTAGGTCATGGAGGATTCATTGCGACAGATGACAGAAGATATTTTGAGTTCCTGAAAAAAAATAACACTGAACCATTGGATGTTGACTTTATTAGTGTTTCAGAGAAATTAAAGAGCCTGAACAAGAGGCTTTCTGAGTTAAATGAAATCAGAAACAAACTCATAAGAGGATTAGAAGCAACTGAGTTTGCCAATAAGATTATTCACGCAGATAAAAAATATTATGGGAGCGGCATTAATGTGATTGTCAGGTACGACTCTGATACTGAAAGGGAAAAATTAATAAAGCTCGCAGAAAAAGAAAAACTGGAGTTCACCATGTGCCCGAGGGATATAAGGGTGAATGTGAAAGCAGTTTCATTTGAAATTAAGCGGCGTTAGCAAAACAGTCATCTTTAAATATTAGTTCTTTTATATGGATTGATTATGAAAATAACTGTTGTTTTAGAGCCTCAGGATGAAGGCGGCTTTACTGTACATGTGCCTTCACTACCTGGATGCATATCCCAAGGAGATACAAAAAAAGAAGCTCTTGAGAATATTAAGGAAGCTATCGAGCTATATTTAGAGCCGGACACTAACGAGTTAGTAGCATTCATAGGCGAAAAAGCGACCATTTCAGTATGAAGCTCCCAATAATTTCTGGACTCGAAGCGATAAAAAGGCTGAAGAAAGCTGGCTTCATAGCAACAAGGCAAAGGGGATCTCATGTCAGGCTGGAAAAATCATTAGGTGACAAAATAATAAAGCTGACAGTGCCTATGCACGATGAGCTGAAGAAAGGAACGCTGAGTAGGATAATCAAGGATGCGGGATTAAACTTGGAGGAATTTGAAAAACTAAAATAAGGTGATTATTATGGCTTTAAAGATGCCTAATAGCGTGGACGAGTGCATTTATTTCACGAGAAGAAAGTTTGAGCCTAATGGTAGTGCTATTGCCTGGGTTTACAGGAAGACTTGCCCTAAGTGCGGCAAGGCCAAGATGAGCAAGCCCTTGGACCCTAAGACCAAGAAGCCAAAGATTCGAGCAGACACTTATGAGTGCCCTGCCTGCGGATTCTCTGAGCCAAAACAAGAGCATGAGGAGAGCCTGATGGTGGGAATCCTGTTCACCTGCCCTTATTGCGGAATGAAAGGAGAAACAACAACACCTTACAAGCGAAGCAAGTTCGAAGGGGTGCCTGCTTATGTGTTTGAGTGCTGCGGCTGCCACAAGAAGATGGGCCTGACCAAGAAGATGAAGAAAGGCAAGGGTGAAAAAAAAGAAGCAGGCAACGACGCAGGAGAAGATGCTGAATAAATCCTGGTGATTCTTTTTTATTTCTTTTTGTTTTTGTCAAATTCTTATTTGCGCAAGCATTATAAATAAATATAACTTACTTTTGGCAAAGCCAAAGTGGAAGAAATAGAAAATTTTCAAAAAGATGAAGAAGAAGATTTTCCTGTTGATAAGATAACCGAGGAATCTATTAAGCAGGAGCAGGGTTCTAGCCTCCTGAAAAAAGCCAGGGAAGGTTTGTTTCAAAAAGGCGGCGAGGATGGCAAAGTCCCTGCAATAGCAATCAGCTCAGCAAAACTCGCTCTTGAGCAAATGCTCTATGTAGCTCCTGTAAGCAAGGAAAAGCTTGAAAGCCTTGGGCTAGAGGAATACAAAAACTATTTCATATCTGGCAGATACATTCCTTACAAGGACAAGGCTAAAAACATTTATTTCTTTGAAAAGAAGAATGGTGACGCAGGCAGTGATTTTTACAAGCTGCAATTCTATGTGAGCTCCAAAAGAAAGCCAGAGGAGAAGTATGACGAAAAAGAAGAACAAACGCGCAGATAGCCGCAGCTTAATGGTTAGGAAAGCCTCTGAATCAGATGTTCCTGATATTGTTAAGCTAAATATGCAACTAGCAGATTACCACAGAAGGATTGATGAGTATTATAAATCAGGCAAGGGGCGCTGCAGCAGCTTTAAGCCTTACATCAATGAAGTCATGAAGAAAAAGAACGCTAAAGTGTTGGTGGCTAAAATTGACTCTAAGGTAATTGGCTATCTCATAGGCGAAATCATTCCTGCAAGACCTTACCTCACGCCAAAAAAAATTGGCAAGGTGGCAAATGCTTTTGTAGATGCGAAGTATCAGCGCTGCGGCGCAGGCAAGATGATGTTTTCTGAGCTCATCGCATGGTTCAAGAAAAACAATATCAAGCACATCGAACTCACAGTTGATGTAAGGAATAAGATAGGCATATCTGCCTGGGAGAAGTTCGGCTTCAAGGAATACATGAAAAAGATGAGATTGGACCTGTAACCCTGCTGGCTTTTCTAATGCGTTGCTTTTCTTTTCTATTTTCCTAAAAACATTTAAATACAGTTCTTGTTTTTATGCTCCAGCATGAAGAAAATACTCATAACCAGCGCACTGCCGTATGTGAATAATGTGCCTCACCTAGGCAACATTATTGGCTGTGTGCTGTCAGCAGACGTGTTTGCAAGGTACTCCCGGAGCAGGGAGTGGAATACTCGCTATGTCTGCGGCGCTGATGAGCACGGAACAACCACAGAGGCTAAGGCTTTGGAAGAGGGCTTGACTCCTCAGCAGGTGTGTGACAAGTACTACAAGATTCACAAGGAAATATATGACTGGTTCGGCATAAGCTTTGATGTTTTCGGAAGGACTCACACAGACACTCATGCAAAAATCACTAAAGAGATTTTTCTAAAGCTTCATGAGCAAGGATTCATTGCAGAGGATTTCCTTGAAGAGCTTTATTGCGAGAGTTGCAAACGAAGCCTGGCCGACAGGTTTGTGGAAGGAACCTGCCCTTACTGCGGCTTTGAAAATGCTAGGGGTGACCAGTGCGACAAGTGCGGCCACCTGATTAATGCTGTTGAGCTTGTTAATCCTAAGTGCAAGGTTTGCGGCGGAACGCCAGTGAAGAAGAACACCAAGCACTTGTTTCTTGACTTGGAAAAGCTCCAGCCAGAGCTTGAGAAGTGGATTGCTGCCAAGAGCAAGGAAGGATTCTGGAGCGAGAACACTATTCTTTACACCAATGCCTGGCTTAAGGAAGGATTGAAAAAAAGATGCATCTCAAGGCAGCTCAAGTGGGGGATTCCAATCCCATTAAAAGGATTCGAGGACATGGTTTTCTATGTCTGGTTTGACGCGCCAATAGGCTACATAAGCATTACTGCTCACAAGTTTAATGACTGGAAGGACTGGTGGAAGAACCCTGAGCACGTTGAATTGTACCAATTCATGGGCAAGGACAATGTGCCATTCCACACCATAATATTCCCAGCCACGCTCATGGGAACAAGAGACAAGTACACCATGCTCTACCATATCAACACTACTGAGTATCTTAACTATGAGGATGGCAAGTTCAGCAAGAGCAGGAATGTCGGGGTGTTCGGAGATGACGCCGTAAAGCTCGGACTGCCGCCAGACACTTTTAGGTATTACCTGCTCATTAATCGCCCTGAAAAAGCAGACACTGTCTTTAGCTGGGATGATTTTCAGGACAAGCTCAATCATGAGCTCATAGGCAACATTGGCAACCTAGTGAACAGGACCATAGTGTTCCTTAACAAGTATTATGACTCTGACGTGCCTCCTTATGAGCTTGGAGAAAAGGAAAAAGAATTCTGGCAACAGGTAAAAGAGCAGGAGAAAAAAATAACAGAGCTGCTCGAGAAAGTCAAGCTCAAGGATGCGCTAAAGGAAATACTTGCATTATCTGATCTTGGCAACAGGTTCTTCCAGGACTCAGAGCCGTGGAAGAATGTTAAGGAAAACCCGAAGAGAGCAGCCACTGCGCTCTACATACTCGCCAACCTGGTCAAGGACTTAGCAATTATTATCGAGCCTTACCTGCCTTTCACTGCAGAAAAAATTTTCAAGCAGCTCAACATTGAGCCAAAAAAATGGGATGACCTCGGCAAGCTGAGCATTGAGAAAGGCCACAAGGTTTTCCAGGCAGAAGTGTTGTTCAGCAAGATGCTGGAAGAGGACAAGAAAAAGTTAAAAGAACAATTTCGTGGAACTGGTAAGAAAGAAAAAGAAACTAAGGAAAACGAAAAAATTTCAGGGACCGCAGGCGCTGAGAAACAAAAAACTGGTTTTAATTTACTTAACTTAAAGGTTGCTGAGATTAAAGAAGTCAAAGACCATCCAAAAGCAGAAAAGCTAATCATAATGAAGCTCAACCTTGGCAAAGGTGAGGAAAGGCAAATCGTGGCAGGTATCAAAGGTTATTACTCTAATTATGATCTCAAAGGCAAGAAAATAATTGTTGTTACTAACCTCAAACCTGCAGTGCTGAGAGGCGAGGAGTCTCATGGCATGCTCTTGGCAGCAGGAGGGGATGAGGGTAACATAGCATTGCTCACAGTGAAAAAAGCAATGCCAGGAACCCAGGTGCTTGTCAAAGGAGCAACTCCTAATAATAGTATTAATAATATCAGCCTTGAAGAGTTCCAGACAGTAAGCCTGGTTGCAAAGCAAGGCAAGGCTTATTCTGGCAATGAAATTCTCAAGGCAGGAGACGAGGAAGTAATAGTTGAGAAAGGAGTAGAGGGAAGGGTTAGGTAGTAATAGGAGGAGTGAGGGAAGCTTGAAAATGCCAGAGGATATAACTGTGAAATTAATTGAGGATGAGCTTAAAGAGATTACTATTTTGCATAATGAACTTATGCACAAAGGCCAACAACTCAAACCTCACGTACTTCAACATTTTAATAGTTACGTAAAGAATGTTATCAATCCCAAACTACCAACAGGGCATGTGCTTGTTGAAAGCGAGTATGTATCTTTCGGAGACCGGTTGGGAAAGCCAGGGTTTGAAATAACAACAGGATTAATCAAATCACCATCTGGTTTTTCGAGAGGCCCTTGGGAATTTGAGAGAATCATTATAAAACTCTGCGATGAATACAGAGTAAAAGCCAAATGGGTGGTACATATTGATTATGGTTTTGAACTGAGCAGATAATTTTTCTTTTTCTTCTTTACTAACTTTTGTTTTCAATCATCTTATCCTTTATCGCAAGATTTATATATCATAATTCTCAGGTGTAAAGGAAAAGAGGGTGGAATGTGAGGGTTAAGCAGTTATCCAAGGCATTGGCTTTGCTAATGATTTATCTTATTCTCTCATTGACTTTGATAAGCGCTAGCGTTTTTGCTTCTATTTACAGCGTAGAAGTGTATGGCAATGACCAGGCGCCAGGCATAATAAGGCCTAGTGATAATTTAGTAGTCAAGACTAGTTCTGCTTTGCCCTGCAGCGTGAGTGCTGCTTTCACCAACGACACTTACCTTCCCATGAGCTGCGGAACAGGAACTCCTCTGAGCTGCTCTTACACCAAGAGTCTGACTAATGCTAGCGGAGAAATAACTGTGAGCGTACAGGAATCATCTTCTGGAGAAACAGTTGAGGTGTATGCTTATGTTGACACTACTCCTCCAGTAATCGCTGCTTTCTCAGCAGCCAGCCTGGGCGGAAAGGTTCGGGGCGCTTACACTATTATTGACCAGGCAAGCCTTGATTATCAGGACAAATGCGCAGGAATAAAAAAAGTAGAGCTCATACTCAACAACCAAGTCGCTAATACCACTTCTCATCCTGCAGGAATATGCAATATTAACAGCGTGATAACAGGCACCATACCTAATTATATAGGATATGTGAACACCAGCATCAGAATACTGGATTATGTTGACTTGCCAGCCAATGCAACTGGAAGCACTGTATTCATAGATGCTGTTCTTCCCAAGATTAAGAGCACTGCCAAGGCTTACAAGACAGGAACAGACGAGGAGGTAAAAACTATTTCTACTAATTCCACAATTGAAAGGGAGATTGACGTAGTGGTAGAAATTGATGATAATGGCCTGCCTCCTAGCGGCAGCGTGTTCGGAGACTTCACCCAGCTCGACAAAACTAATGGCACCAATCAGAACAACCTAGAAGCGAGCTGCACCAGAGAGGAATGGAATGCCACTTACAAGTGCAGATTCACAGGAGTCAAGCTCAAGCCAGCAATTGCTAATCCGAAGATAATGATAACAGCGACTGACCAGGCGCAGAACACAGCCAGTGCCAACATCACTCTCAGCTTCACTGTCGTGAATAATGCAGGCACAGTCACAAGGCTCGGGCCTGAAGAGTCAAGGTGCTCAGGAGGGACTTGCTATGTGAAAGCAGGAGTGAATAATATTACTGCAATCATAAGCACCAGCTCTTCATTCAATGACAGCAACATCTTCATCCAAGGAACCCAGGCGAGTTGCTTCCACGACACTGCATGGAAATGCAGGGCAGACGCAACAGTAAGCGCAGGAGCAACGCAGCTAACACTCACAGGCACAGACGACCTCGGCAATCCAATCACAGGAACAGGCAGCGTCACAGTTGACAGCAATGCACCCAGCAAAATAGGACCAATTAATGTTACTCCAGCTTGCCCGACGAGCAGGCAATCACTAAAGATAACCATGAATGTCAGTGAAGCAGAAAGCCCGACACTCACAATAAGAGCAGACACTGGCACGATAAGCAGCAACAACCTGACAACCGCCAACTGCATCAAGAGTACGACTAACTGGCAATGCGCGCTCACAGTGTCAAACCTAAAAACTCAAGGCATCAACACCGATCTCAAAGTAATCGTTGATGATCTGGCAGGCAACCAATTAGTTGAGAATATTCCTGTCAGTGTTTGCGTTGAAGTAGCAGAAATACCAGATTTGATAGAGAAGATAAAAACAAGAGGAACACTGCCCAAGGTAGACAGGAAAGTAGCCAGTAAGATAACAGTAAAAGTGCCTATTGGGCTGAGCATAAACCTCAGAGGAGAAAACGTGCAAATACTCGAGAGAAGCACACCAGACTGCTCAGACACGCCAGGCATAAGCGGCTCAGCCTACATGCTCAACGACGACAGCTTAAACCCCATCCTAATACTGCCATTAAAATACAACAAAGACTGGGATGAAGACAATGCAGTAAAAGTGAACTGCACCCAAGAATTCAAAATCAAACAAGGCAACACAATATACACGCAAGAAGAAGCAGAGCCAATAACAGCAGAGCTGGGTGTCTACAACCAGGCACTGGGCAACCTAGACGAGGCTTACACCAAGAAAGTGACTGATATAAAGAAGCAAATCCAAGCATTAGACAAGCAGATAAAGACGTACGATGGCATCAACAAAATTCTAGGCACCATATGCAACCTAGCCGAAGGGCTCGGAAAGATTAACCAATTATTGCAGTCCCTCAAATCAGCGCTCTGGGTGGTGTGCTCAGTCCTCAAAGCCATCCCCCTGACATCTGGAATAGCAGAAGCCATATGGAAGGCAGTCAATGGAGCAATCACTCCAATACAAGGTTTCGCAGACAGCAAAATCTGGCCGCAAGGCTGGGTGCCGACAACAGGCAACAGTATCGGATTATTAATCAAAGGAACCTGCTCCATCTACACCTGCAAGTTCTACGACTTCAACACCTGGGCAGATATTAGCATAAGCATAGCAGCGTATTATGATACAAAGAATGATAAAGTAATAACGAGTAAGGTGTGTGACAAAGGTGGTGGTTGTACCACAACATACGCTGATGGAAGCACGGAAGTTCGTAATTCAGATGGAACAACGGTTATTACATCCGCAGACGGGAATACTTACACAACGATTTTCCCAGATGGATCAAAAGAAGTCTATGATAAAACTACTGGAACAAGAACAACATATGATCCTAATGGTAATGTGATCCGTGTAGAAACTCCAACGCCAGAAACCACACCAAGCGGATCTGAAGGAGGACAACAACCGAAAATCGAACCATTATCAATTCCAGGTCAGGCTGTTGCACCGAAAGGAACAGCAGCAGGGTACTATGTTGATGGTTCAGGCAATAAATATTATGTTGATTCCAACGGTAATGTGTTTAAATCATTTGACACGCCAGCAGGACCAGGGCTCGAGCCAGTTGTGGGTCAATCATTTGACGCTGGCAGTCTTAAACCTTCGACAGCTACAACAGAGACAACGCCAAAACCAACCCCCCCAACTAAACCAACTGTAGCATCAGGATCGTCCGGATCAGAATTGTCCGAATTTGTTAATGTGTATAATAAGTTTTACATATGGTCCAAAAGTTACAGACTCATTGCGCAGTGGCCAAGCACGGGAAAGGTCATCTACTCTGACTCTCTCACTGGCAATGCTCTTATGGATGCGAAGACTTTCCCACCTATGACTCCTGCGCAGTCTAAGATGTTTGACATGAACACTAGGTTGCAGGATGCTTTGGATGCTTTCATGGGCGATGATGGGAGCTGGATTTATAATCCTTATAAGAGCAAGCATTATGATGGCTTGTGCGCTCCGGCAACACTGTTCAACGACAGGAAGGAGAAGCAATTGTTGTGCAAGCGCCTTGGCTGCATTGAGGAGATGAATAAGATTGGCGGGCCATTAGAGGCTTGCGAATTTGAGTACAGCCTTGACATGTGCCTGTACGTTGACAGCGCCAGGTACAAATTAGAAGGGGCTGCTACTTTTCCCAAGATTATTAAGAACTTCTTCAAGCCGTTCTTCACCAACATTTTAGGCTTAGGCACTACTGTTGCTTACCTATTTGTTTTCCCGGATGGCACGGGTTGTGTGCATTACCAGCACCCGATGGGCTACATGAAGGACGTAGGAGGGGATATCTTTGGTGATAAGAGTTTGCGCTCTGTGGCTTGCGGACTTACAGGAACGCTTCTGAGCATTAGGGAGCTCATTGCTTTTTTCAAGAATCCTTATAATCCTTTGGAAGGTAGTGTTAAGATTGATCCTGTTGCGACGAGCGGCAATGATTTTTGCGTAGGAATAGATTATTCGACAAAATGAGACATAAACTAATATTGTTAATCGGGGTAATGATTTTGGCCCATTGTTTCCTTGTAGTTAGTGCTAGCTCAGAAGATTACGTGCCCGGATGGTTTGAGAGCTGGGATGGTAACCAGACTGGCATCCTTTACAATTTCTGGCATTCCCTGAATCCTTTTATCCCGGAAAAGTCTGAGATTGATCCTTATGATAACGCAGATGTCTATGGATGGTATAATGGCAGCTTCTTTGGCTTGGCCAATTGGGAGCGCGAAATCTGCTTGATGGATTTGAGCACTGATGTCAGGAGCATCAGGAACGTTGTTGAGGATACTAGCCTAGATGAAACAAATATTTACACCACAACCATCACAATAGCTGCTACTAAGCAATTAGGGTTTAATAATTCCCGGCTTTACGAGGTGTCATGGTATATTATGCCTTATAATAACGATGCCTATTACAGGGTTTACCTGAAAAATGGTGATGACAAGAATTACCTGGCCGGCAGAAAAGGTGATAAGGACGAGGATTGGAGCTTGGTAACCAAGATGGTTGGTGATTCTGGCTATTATGCCGGCTATCTGGAAAAGGATTATGAAAAGGCTGTTTTGGAGTACAGGGATCCTGGCAGTTCTACTGTGAATGAGATGGTTGTTAGCATCACTGATAAAGTAGAGGGATAAATTGAAGAAAGAAACAAATAAAGCTGAAAAAAAGAAAAAGATAGGCTATTGGCGAGCACAAGCTAATGCTTTCCTGACTAGTTTTAAGAACATCCCGAAAAAGGATTTCTTTAAGTCAGCCTTGTTTGACTTGTTAACAATAATCTCGGTCTTCATCATAGCTGTAGTTGCTTTTGCTCTGATAAATCGCATCAGCATGACTGCTCTTCCTCAGCTAGTGCAGGTTTACGAGTTAAAGCAAGCAGGTGATGAGCAGGCTTTTAATGCAGCACTGGTTGAATTCGCTCCTGTCATTAACAAGGTAATATGGATTTCCTTTATCATAGCTGTCTTAGCGTTCTTATTAATGTTATTCTTCATATCCTGGTTTTATGGCAAGGCCTGGCTTTGCAGCTTAAAAAAGAAGTTCAGCAACCGGTTCTTGAGAAAATACTTTATTTTCAACCTCACCTGGATTGTTGCCTGGATTATAATCATTGCAATCAGCGTGAATGTTTTTGTGACCGTAGCGGCAGCCATTGTTCTCGTAATCGAAGCATTATTATTCTTCTACTCAGATCCTGTTCTCAGGGCAGTGTTTGATGAGAAAAAGAGCTGGAGGCAGAACTGGGCTGAGTTCTTTGGCGTGGCAAAAAGAATTCATTGGTTCATTTTCTTTATAATCGCAGCTTTAATAATCATGCTCATCCTATTGGCCATATCTGGTTTGCTGGCAAGCCTGCCATTATTATTTGGTATTGTACTCATCATCTTTACATTATTCCTGCTTGGCTGGATGAGAAATTATATTATACAACTCGTGTATCAAGTATATCACAGAAAAAATTAATCGGTGTTTATTATGCAAAAAAGAGGTGGACGAAAGGCCCAGATTACTCTGTTCGTCATTATAGCTTTAGTGATAGTCATAGTGTTCTTGATTATCTACTTTGTTTTTCTAAAAAAACCAGCAGTCAAGGAAGAATTCAAGAGAGAGGCAATCCCTGAGGAATTCAAGCCTGTGCGCGACTATGTTGAAAGCTGCATCCACAAGGTAGGCATTGAAGCGATTAAGAAGATGGGCGCCCACGGAGGATACATTGATCCATTAGACGCAGAACTCACGCCTATAAGGCTAAGGTTTTCTGCAACAGACCAGACCATGTTTGAGCTCGCCTCAATAACAGGTGATTCTGACGACGCAGTGCCTTACTACTTGTACGTACCTGGAAAGTCAAGCTATCTCAACTACCAGCTAGGCTCTGTTGCGCCTACTATTGAGAGCATGAACTATCAGCTGGCAGTCTATATGAACAAAGAGCTGCCCAAGTGCACAGCTGACTTCCAGGGATTAAAAGACAAAGGGTTCACAATAACTCCAGATATCAACAGCATATTCACTAATGCATTCATCAGGGATGACAATATCGAGTTTTTTGTAACTTATAACATAAATGTTAGCAAGGAAGGAGCTAAAACAGAAATAACCAAGCATCAGAGCACCATACTCTTCCCTTACAAGAAATACTATGACTTAGCGCTTAGCATGATGACTGCAGAGCTATTCACCCAGTTCCTTGAAAGCTTCACTAACAGTATGATAACCTACTACTCAGGGCTAGACTTTAACAGGCTGCCGCCAGTCGTGGAATATTCAAATGATCCTTACATCATAACATGGAGCAATTCCAAGGTGAGGAATGACTTGAATGATTTATTATTAAGCTATACTTCTGCCCTACAAGTAATAGGAACAAAGAATTATGAACCAATAACAGTGTCGGGCAATGATGTTGAGTCCAACTTCTTCAAAAGCCTAAGCATGGAGATTTTCAACGACACCTTGCCTAACACATCAATAACCTTCTTTTATATTGATAACGGCATGGTTTCCAAAGTACATCCCTCAAAAGGGGATCTAATCAGGCCGAACGTTGATCCGGTCAAAGGCAATCAGTTCATACCAGCAAGCCAGTTCAACACTTACAAATTCTATTATGATGTTGCTTACCCAGTAATGGTTGAGATACGAGGCTATGAGCTATCAGAGATCCCGGAATACAGCTTTTTATTTGCGCTCGAAACCAACCTGATAGAAAATAAAGGTGTGCTCGCTTGGAACATTGGTATGGGTACAATTAATTGGGACTACTCTTATATTAATACCACAGTTACCACCCCAGAAGGCAGCTTTTTTGACTCCAGTGGGAAAGCAGTTGATGTTAAACCAAGAACCATAACCAAGAGCCTCTTCTGTGACGAAGATACCTGGCTCTCAGGAGATGTCAGCCTTAAAGCAGTTGACGCCACAACAGGAAAGCCTCTTGACGGCGTGAGCGTCAGCTATGGCTGCGGTGATTATGACGAGTGCTGGGTTGGAAACACAGAAATTGATGGAAGCGGAAATGCCAAGTGGACTGGAAAGCTGCCATTATGCACAGGCGGCTACCTGACTCTTGCCAAGGATGGTTATGGCTCAAAGAATATTATGCTCAGCACCCAGGAAGGCCAGGACGTGCTTTTAGGAGGCACACAGAAGCTTGACAAGATAAGAGAGATTAATGCTACTATTAAGAAATTTGAGATTCAGAAAGTGTACACAAGAGCTGATAATTGGAGCTGGCAAGAGGGGCCTGACAGCCTGGGCTCAATGCAGGACATTGATGGCGATGTTGAGCAGGTAATACTCACCATCACCCAGACTGGCTTTGAAGCAGGCACTAATCCAATTAGCAACAGCATAATCTTTGGCAAGGAAGGGGTAACAGAAAGCACCATAAGGCTGGTGCCAGGAGAATATGAAGTAACAGCAACATTAATCGACCACAACGGCATAAAAACCCCTGCTAACTGTTCGCGAGTGTGTAAGACAGATGTTATCGTCTGCCTAGACTATGAATACTACCCCGCTGACCCTGTTGAGCTCAAGCCATCTCCCTGGGGCGGAATTGAAATCAAGGAGACAACAACAGGCTTCTTCACCATTACTGCTGACCAGCTTGATAATAATCAGGAGGTTGAGTTCAGAGTTCTTAAGCTTCCTGACTTGCAGAGGAGCATTCCTCCTGGCGCTTGCATTGAAGCTTTGGAGGAGATGAACAAAATCGGTGAGTACTCAATAAAGTACTCTAGCAATGTCTTGCCTGTTTTCAAATAAGAAATCTTATCCACTCGCCTCAGTATTGTTCTGATTCATCTGCGCAGATATGATGCTTATCTCTCTTAGCTGCTCGCAGGCTTTCCGGCTGTCTTCACCAGTGAGCTTCTCGCACACTGTATAATCTCCTTGCATGAAGAAGGGATAATAGCAGGTGTCTCTCTCGTTGACATCATTAATGAATTCGCAGTAGCTTGCATCGTTGATTATGGGCGCTATTCTCTTGAAGCACTGGTCTTTTGCTCTTGCGTCTTGTATTGCTGAGCATATTTCTCTGGCTTTGGCAGGGTCTGTCTTAGCCACTCCTTGGGCTTCCATTATTAGCTGCGCAGGCGTCTTCTCTTTCACAACAGGGGGCGTGGATGACCCACTTTTAGGGCTAGAGTGGCAGCTTCCGTCATACCAATAACCTCCGCAAACTCCTCCGCAATCAACATTAGTCTCGTCCTGGTTCTTAATGTCATCAGTGCATGTCGCTTTTTTCACAGTGCTTGTATTCGTTTCTGTTGTGGTTGTTTTAGGCGCTGAATGACAACTCCCGTCATACCAGTAGCCTCCGCACTTGCCACCACAATCAACACCAACCTCATCCTGATTCTTCAAGCCATCACTGCAGCTCTCAACAGGAGCTTTTGCTTTCTCAGTCACGTCAAAAGAAAAAGAAGTAGTGGCTACCTTGCCTGCATAATTGGCAAAAACTTTAAGAGTGTAGCTTCCAGGATTTAAGTTAGCCAGCAAAGGCAATGCCCTGTGATGGCTGGCTGTGGTGCTTATGGCAATGGTTTCCTCTTTGCTTATTACAGTATTATCATTTGCATCAAGCACTCTGTAAATAAGTGTGACATCAAACCTCTCTGCAGAACCCATGTTAGTAATCTCAAGATCAAACCCCAAGTCATCGCCAGGAGAGTAGCCTAGCTTGTCAGGCGTTGCAGAAACATCCAGCAAAGGCTCTTTAGACTTTAACAAGTCAGGAACCAGCACAACGCCGGCAATCACGACGCCAATAAAAATAATAGCAATGAGTATTTTTGGGAAGGCGCTCTTCTCATGGCTTACGCCCATGACAACAGGGGCAGAAGCAGCATTCTTCCGGACATTAACAGACTCAATCACTCCATCAACCAAAGCCGGGCTGTAGCCCTGCCTAACAAGAGTGTCCTTGATAGCCTGAGAGCTGAATCCTCTGGCCAACTGCTCCTCAACATATCTCAGAAGCTCATCAACCAAGCGCTCACCTCTGATTGAAAGCAATATGAACTGATTTATATAAATTTAACTAAAATTAACGACAGAACAAGTAAGAAGCGAAATATTTATATTAAGAGTTAATTATTCCTCAATGATAAAATTATAAAGGTGATAAGAATGACTATTGAAGATTTAATTGCACAGGCAAATCATAAGGATCATGCAGAAAAAGCAGATTTGATGCAAAAATCTCTAGAGGATGTCAGGATTCCTCTCTTATTAAAGCACTACAAGAACAGCATGTCTGAAGATGACAAGAAAAAATTCGATGCTTTATCAGTCAGTGACCAGGTGAACAAGCTTGTGGAGAATGATTACAAGCTCCCTCATGAACACGCAGAAGCTTTTCTCAGGGATGTAAGTCTACATGCAATAAAGCATGTAAGCAAACACGCAGGTGAAGGCATGGAGAAATTCATGAAAATATTAGAAACTGAGAAGGATCCTGCGAAAAGATCAGAAGCGCTTCTTGAAATTGAGCATTACATGACCATCTTGCAAAGCTACGGAATCAGGATGGATAAAATAAAAGAAGAAGGAAAGATTGCTGGCTTCAATAAGCACTTATTCGATACTAATGTGAAATTTTTCGGCCAAACATATCATGAAAGAAAAAAGAATTCGTTCCTGGACCAGACATCAGAGAAAGAAGTCGATGAATACCTGCCGAAGATTTCAGCAGAAGCTGGATTTGAAGGCTTCTCTCATAAAAAAGCAAAAGAGAACATGAAGTACGAGCATAAAAGGCAGCTCATCGAACATTACCTGGCAAGCAAGAAGAACAAGGAGAGTGGCGGAATAGATCAGTTCAAAGAAGCTTACAAGGACTACTTTGAAAAGAAAGATTAATAAAATTTTTTAATTATTTTTCTCTTTTTTTCTCTTCTTAATCATAACCTTTATAAACAATTATCTACTATTGAAAGTTAAGAATAAATCATAATAATAATTCAGAGGTGCGAGGTGGTTTTTCTTGACCAAGAAACTCAAGGCTAAAAAGATTGAGGCTGTTAAAAAGGATGATGCGCGCGAGGCATCTGGGAATGTAAAAAAAGAGGGCGATGCCCTTAGCAATGAGCTTGACAAGATGGCTGAGCAGATTCCTGACGAGGCCAAGAAGAAGCTTGAGGAGATTAAGGACAAGCTTGATGCTTTCAAGAAAAAGATTATATCCAAGTTCGAAGGCTACATCATGGGCATAGCTCTTCTGCCTCCTGACAAGGATGATGAGAAAAAGGAAAAGATAAACGTCCTTATACTGGTTGATGATTCTGACTCCCAGAAGATGAGTAAGGAAGAGCTCAAGGACAGGCTGGGCGGCATTATGGAGAAGATGGCTGCTGAGGTTGACAAGTCATTGGCACCCCAGTTATTGATATTGACAGAGGTGTGGCAGGCTTGCTATGACGCCAAGTACGAGATTCTGCAGATGATCGCACTAAGCGCTCCTGTGCACGACACTGGAATGCTCTCAGCCATCAAGATTGCAGAGATTCACAAGGACATGGTGTTGAAGAAGTTCGAGAAGTACATTGTTTCTTATGTCCTCGCAGGCAGCATTGTTCAAGGCAAGGCTACGCCGCAGAGCGACATCGATGTCTTCATAGTGATTGATGACACTGACGTGAAGAAGATGACCAGGGCAGAGCTCAAAGACAAGCTAAGAGCCATTATTATCGGCATGGGAATTGATGCTGGCAAGATGACTGGCATTGAGAACAAGATCAACATCCAGGTTTACATACTAACTGATTTCTGGGAAGGAATAAAAGAAGCTAACCCGATATTCTTCACCTTCCTGAGGGACGGCATACCATTCTATGACAGAGGAATCTTCATGCCCTGGAAATTGTTGCTCCAGATGGGAAGGATTAAGCCCAGCCCAGAAGCCATTGAAATGTTCATGAGCACAGGAGAGCAGATGCTTGAGAGGATAAAATACAAGATAAAGGATATTGGAATGGAAGACACTTTCTACGCAATCCTCACTCCAAGCCAGGCCGCGCTCATGCTTTACGGCATACCACCGCCAACACCAAAAGAGACTCCTGAGGTGATGAGAGACATCTTTGTGAAGAAAGAAAAACTTTTGGAGGAAGAGTACATCGACATCCTGCAGCGGAACATCAAGGCGCGAAAGGAGCTTGAGCACGGCACCAAGAAGGACTTGACAGGAGAAGAAGTTGACACGTTAGTGAGCGATGCAGAAAAATACTTGAAAAGATTAACTGAATTGTTCAAGGCTATTGAGAAGAAAAAAGAAGAGGAGAGCGTGCTCCACAGCTATGAGAATATAGTTACAGTCGTCAGGGACATCCTCAGGTTAGAGGGAGTTGAGAAAGTCAAGGATATAGATATGATAAAGCTCTTTGAAGAAAGAGTAGTGCACAAGGGATTAATACCAGAAAAATATTTGCGAATGCTCAAGGACATTGAAAAGGCAAAAAAGGATTACGATGCCAAGAAACTAACAAAGGCAGAAGTGCAGAACATCCAAAAGGATTCTAGGGAAATATTAAGGTTCCTGGTGGAGCACATCCAGAGAAAGAGAGGGATTGAGCTCGAGAAGACCAGAATCAGGGTGAAGCACGGCAACAAGTTCGGAGAAGTAGTATTGCTGGGCAAGAAAGCCTTCATCATCCATGACATTGACAATGAGGACAAGGACATAAGCAAGGCAGAGCTCACAGCAGAAGGCTCTCTCAAGAACATCCAAGCCAGCTCGCTTGAAGAGTACGAGAAAACATTGTCCAACATCGACATGCCAGAGCGAGTCTTCATCAAGGAACCAATATTCGAAGACCTCAAAAGCATATTTGGGAAAGACGTGGAGATACTGATTAATTACTAAGAAAGGCGCGCCGCCGTTTGAGGCGCCTAGAAAAATTTTTGTTTATTTATTTCTTAATCATTTATTTATTCTTTTTTTCATTTATTTTTTCTCCTTCCAGTAATCCTGCATCAATCTTATCTGTCCTTCCAGTCTCTCGGCTGAGAATATTTGCTGCTCTAGTCTTCCATTCTTGTCAAACCTTGCCTTGATGCCGAACTTGTTAAAGGCATCATTTGCAATTTCAGGCCAGTTGTCGCTTATCTCAACATCCCATTTGCCAATCTCTAAGCCCATTTTAGTGACGTCGTCAAAATAAGGCCAGATAGTATTCAGAGGAATCTTCTTGTCCTGCATTAATTGTATCATGGATTGGTTTAGTATGGTGTCTTCATAAGAGTCAAAGTCCATTATTCCACCCGGATCAAGACTGGGCTTGAACATAACATTCAGACCAATGGCCTGCTTTAAAGCTCTCCTAGCAACATTAACATTCACCCCTATGAGCTTGCTCTCATCCTCAGGCAGTCCTTTATTCTTCCTTCTCAAATACCTCGCTGCCTCGTACATCACTACAGGATTAGCCAGAATCATTGCAATTATGCCCAGACTTTTGCCTAGGGAAAACTCGTATTCTCCTGTTCCATGATTCATCTTGCAGAAAAGCATTTTTTTCAGGGCTTCTTTCTGCTTGTCTTTGCCATCATATGCCTTCCTAGCTCCGTGCCACAAGTCAAAAAGCGATAGGCCGAACTCGCTCTCAGCAATGCTTACCATGTCAAACATCCAGGGATTCGGCTCTTTAGAAGGCTGAGGCCTAAGCATTTCTGCTTCATCATCAGAATCCTTGCTAAAAAGATGTTTTATCAGGTCAAAAGTGTTATAATATTTAGCAGTATAATGATAGTTGCGAGGATAATACCTGCCAGTAATATTCTTGGTGTTAAGTCTTAGCAAGGCATCCAGGTTTCTAATGTCAGGGTCTGCTGCTAGGTGCATTATATCTGCATATGGCGTGTCTCCTGGCACCAAGATGGTCTTATCACCTTTTCTTAAATTTAATAGCTCAATTAGTTTCTTAACAGTGTTTGTTATAGACCATTCTTCTGGCTCGCCTTCGTGAGCAAACAAGTTAATCCTTGCTTCTAATCCATTAATCTGCCTGAACTGGTTCGCGTAATCGACGACTTTTGAATGTATGACTCCTGTGGTGTTTTTATCCCCAACCACGCCTATCTTTCCAAGGAGCGAGTTCATGCTCCAAAGCAGGAAGGCGCAATAAGGCACAGCAACAAAGCCAGAGCCCGCCCTAATAAGCACAGGGATGTTGAACTTCAAGTTATCTCTATGGTTATATTTATCCCTGAGAATTAAATGGTTGAAATGCTCTTTGCCTGCTTTGCGCTCATTCTCCACTTGAGTCATTACTGTGTTATCAATATCTTCCTCGTAATTATAGCTACAGCTTATAGCGCCCAGATTTGAATAAAAAAAACTCATGCGAGCAAGAATTTTAGACCGGTATATAAAACTTTTTGTAGGAAGCTATCCCTGAGTAAGAACACTTGAGAATTAACTTTTTAAACTCAGCCTCATTTACTAACCAGCATAAAGTTATCGAGGGGAAAAATGAAGACCGGCTATAAGGTAGCGGATTGCATGACCATGCACCCTGTTACTGTGAAGAAAGAGACCACTCTGCAGGAATGCGCCAACATCATGAAGGACAAACACGTCGGAAGCCTGCTTGTTGAGGAGAAAGGTAAGGTTGTTGGGATTATCACAGAGCAGGACCTGGTAAGAAAGGGAATGGCTAACTTGCTTGACCCTGCCAAGACTCGTGTTGAAAAAATAATGGAAACCGATCTCATGACTATGAGCCCTGACAAGGACATCTATGAAGCCATGAAGTTAATGCGGGACTACAACATCAGGCATCTGCCAGTGCTTGACAAGGGCAAATTCGTCGGATTCCTCACTATAAAGGACGTTCTCAAAATACAACCCCAGCTCTTTGAACTCATTGTTGAGAAATTCGAGCTGAGAGAAGAGTCAAGGAAGCCTGTGTTTGGCGGAGAAGAAGACGAAGGCACATGCGAGGGATGCGGCAACTACTCTGCAGACCTCGAGGAAGTAGACAATCAAAGGCTCTGCCCCACATGTAGGGAGAACGAGTAAAAAACTTTCTTGTTTATTTCATAAATTTTATAAACAATCTCCTGGTTCGTCGTTGGAATAATGAATGGCAGTAAAAACACTCCAAGACACATAGCTATCATACCAGATGGCAACAGGCGCTGGGCAAAGCAGCGAGGCTTGCTTCCATGGGAAGGCCACAGGAAAGGCGCCCAAGTCTTTGAAAAGACACTCATCTGGTGCAAAGAAGCAGGAGTAAAAGAGCTCTCATTCTGGGGCGCGAGCACAGAAAACCTTGAGCGCGACAAAGTAGAGGTTAATTTCTTGCTCAAATTATTCGGGGAGATGTGCGACAAGTTCATCAAACAGCACAAGAACAAGAAAATCAAAGAAAAAGTTTGCATAAGATTCATAGGCAACCATGACCAACTTCCAGCCTGGCTAAAAGATAAGTTCAATCGAGTGACTGAATTGACAAAAAACAACCATGACTACAAGCTTAACCTGCTCATAGGCTACGGCGGCAGATGGGAGATAACAGAGGCATCAAAGAAGATTGCAAAGGAAGTAAAAGAAGGCAAATTAAAGCCAGAAAATATCACCCCTGAAGTTTTTCATAAGCACTTGATGCTGGAGAGCGAACCAGACCTGATAATAAGGACGAGCGAGGAAAGGCTGAGTGGTTTCCTGCCGTGGCAGGGAATTTACAGCGAGGTAATATTCATTAAGGACAAGCACTGGCCAGAATTCACAAAAGAAGACTTGAAGAAGTGCATTGAAGAATATTCTAAGAGGCAGAGAAGGTTTGGAAAGTGATTTTTATTCTTTTATCGAGGCTCGCCGCCGACTGAGGCGCAATAAAAAAGTACGTAAAGAAATAACTAACACAAAATTATTTGTTCCTCAATCGCCGGAAGGGCTCACTTAAAATCCTTCTCATTGAACACAATAGCCTGAAACTTAGAAATCTTGTTTGACAGGTCTTTCCAGCAGTAGAATCCCATGCCTGCCTTCTGGCACAAGCAGTTAAGGAATGTTTGCACGTTGAAGTTGTTCTCAGTCGCTACTTGCGGCAATAACAGCCCAGAGCCATAAGCGCCATCAATGATCAATCCATCAACACCAATTTTTATCTTGTCCATGTACTCGCTTGCTCGTTCAACCTTGACAGGCTCAGGCAGGGTAAGCACAGAAATCTCAATAACAATCTTGTCGAATTCTTTTTCTTCTACTGGCGGGAATCTTGGGTCGTAAAAAGCAGCGCTCCTCGCAGCCTCGACAACAGCCATGTTCAAGGGATAAGCAGGCATTGGAAAGCCTATGCACCCTCTCAAATCACCGTCCTTGTCGTGCAAGGTAACAAATACTCCTTGCTTGCCAGATAGGTGCTTGGCTTCTTTCATGTCAGGCTTCTTGCTTTTGAAATAAGTCTTGATAGAATCACGGGCTAGCTTTAAGAGAAGTTTTTTGTCTGAGTTGTTCATTATAAAAAAGGAAAACCACTCTCTTTTAATAGTTTACTTAGGTTTTGTAACTATTTCAAAGTAGTTAAAAAGGAAATATTTATAAATGACAAAAAAATGCTCTTATAAAGAATGAACATGATAATTTATACATTGAATTCTAATAAGAAGTATAACTTTAGGTATGCTCAAAAAATTAACGCTGAAAGAAAAAAAGCCATTATGAATTACTTCTGGAATGAAGCAGGTGTTAAACCTGTAACTAATGGGTTTCTCGCGTATATAATCAATAAAGAAGAATGGAAAAACTCAAGTGGAGGATTTGTTCTCAAAGCAAAAGTAAGTGATGAGGAAGTTAAAGAATTGGTAACCAGCATTACCCTTGTGAAAGCAGATGAATACAAAGGGGATTGCGGAAATAATGCTAAGTTCGCCCACGAAATATTAGGACACCTCGGTTTTCAACAATACATATCAGCTGAAGATGATGATGAAGACGCCCACAGGGTTTCAGAAGCCTTCTCAAGAACAGTAGGTTCTTTTGTCGATGAAGACAAAGCATTTAGCATCTTAGATGCAAACATTGGAGAAATTCGTCGTTCCTATCCCCCTGGCACAGGAGATCTTACCCAGAAGGCGTTTATTCTTTACTCCAAAACAGGCAAAAAAGCAATTATGTCCTTATTCTACACCATCTCATCAAAGGCGCCATATGATTCAAATCTTCAGAGAAACAACACCTTGATTGACAAAGTACATGACGATAAAGAGCTCCTAAAAGCGATTGCAGTGATTGCAACCAGATTCGGCGGGTATGATATTGGTGACTTAATTAAAAACAACTGTAGAGGTAAGCTAATAAAAAAAGCAAAAAGAGTATATGAGGAATTAAACAAAAAATCATCTGGAATTACAGAACAAGACTTAATGTTCAAACACTTAAAAAGCGAATTCGCTCTCGAAGACTCCTTTACAAGAGTATACTTAGAGAACACCAAACCATCTTGCTTGGATGAATTAATAGAAAAAAAGGACCTAACTATTATTGACAGGGTTTCTGAGCTGAAATGGATTTACGCCCACGGAGGAACAGATTCTCCAGATTACAGGAGAGGTCTCAGTCTGCTTAATCATTTCATGAAAACCATACGCCGTATTACTGCGGTAAATGGTCTTGAACAGGCCCCACAGTTCCAGGATGAAGTAATGGTCAAATACGCAAAATGGTATGGTTCTGGAGATTCCTTGGAAAAGCATTTCAAGAAATTTGGTGTGACTTATAGAGACATAAATGATTTATTTAATAGCGCAAAAATTCCTTTTATTGTCTTAAAAAGAGCACTACTCTATGCGTTCATGCATCCTTTTAGAAAAAAATAATTAGGATTATAAAGACTTATTTAGCCTTCTTCTTGGCTTCCTTGAAAGCATCTAAGAAGTCGCTGTTGTGCTTTTTCAGCCTCTTAACAGCTGCTTTCAGGACTTCGTCAGCGTCTTTCTGGCCATTAGTCTCGACAATGAACTTGGGAATGCCGATTAATGGGTGAGCAATTGCATAAGCAGCAGCCCTGACGCTAGCATCAGTCCAGAGCTCTTTCTTCAAAGAATTGCACAGGGTGTGGTCTGCGCCTATGAGCTCAAAGACAATCCTTTTCTTGGTGTGCTCGTAAACCTTGATTTCCATTTTACAATTGAGATTAAACAAGGGTTTATAAAGATTACGTTAAATTTTTTTACCCGTGAGAACTGCTATAAGAGTTTAGTTAGATTATTTATTTCTCACTCGGATTGGTTCGTCAAATTCCACTACTCCACAAATATCCTCTAATGTTAAACCCACGCAATCATTAATTGGGCTACCCAGCATTCTGCTATTTTTTGCAATATAGACTCTTGCTTCATCAAGGGTCATTGGTTTGGTATAGTTTTGTCTTTGATAATTACTCTTATTGTGTTTCTCTACATCTGTGATTGCTTTTATGGCTCTAACTCTGCAGTCACCGGGCACATAATCTCTTCTATCAGCCGCCCAATTTATCGAAAGCACAGTGTTTCTGTGATCCCAATATTGCAATCTATATTTTCCTTTTTCTGCCATGTTAATGGTGGAATACACTTCTCTTTTTAAATATTTCTCTACTTTTAGGTAAATACTTTAAGCAATTACACTGCGAAATCATCTGCAATTTAAATTCTTTTTCTCCATCCTCCACAGCCCGACTCTTATCCTCTCAATCCTTTTGGTGTGGTGAGCCATGCTCATTTTGAGGGGGAAATCATATTCAACATAGTGTGTTTTTTCAAACTTGCTCTCGCTTATCAGCTGGTCAATGTAATCCTTAGTGCTGGCCTTGTGGAATGAATAAATCACAGGGGCAATGTCCATGGCTTTGAGCAGGAATAAAGCGTCAATATTCTTATTTTTAGTGCCAAACGGAGGATTCATTATCACAACATCAACTTTCTCGTCAAAAACTCCAACATTGCCAGCAGAGAAGACTGCATTAAGCTTCTGCCCTGTCTCTTTCTCAAGAAAAGTCTTGTTCTGCATTGCTAACTCAACTGCTTCAGCATCAATATCTACGAGAAAAGCCTTTTTTGCGCCAAGAAGCAAAGCTCCAAGCCCCAATACTCCTGTACCACAGCCCAGGTCAGCTATTAATTTGCCATCAACATCACCTTGCATAAACGCAAACCAGAGCGCAGCCCCTGCGATCTCAGAGTCTGTAGAGTGCTGTTCTAGCTTCATGGCAGGCTTCTCAAACACTTTAAGCCTGGACAAGAGTATGCTGAGTTCTTTCTTAGTCATTTTAACTCAAGGTAAAGGTGAGGGTTTAAAAATTTATTTCTATAGAAAAATATTCTTCAAAACTAGTTTTGCAAAACAACAAACTATTTAAATCGCGCATCACCTTAGGTATTTTCACGTCGATAGTTTAGATAGAGGGGGTGTAGTGAAATTTTCAAGTTTCTAAGTAGGCAGACTAGTCGGGAAGTTTCGCTCATGGCAGAGGCAATTAGAAAAGCTTTCAGGACCGTGAAGAATGAGCTTGATGACCATCTTGATGCTATTAATCAGAGCACTGCTGAGATTCAGGCGAACCAAGGGTTATTGGCAGAGCTTGAGGCTAAGATTGATAAGCTTGCTGAGCGCTTGGACGAGCTAGAGCTGATTATGAATCCTACCAGGGCAGGAGCAATAGGCGTGAAGCTTACTCCTAGAGAGCAAGAGGTTTTCATGACTATATATCTTAGTAAGGGCTTGACAGCTTTAGAGCTTGCGAGGCGCCTGGGCTTCACAGAGGAGATGGTTAACCTTTATATTTTCAATCTCATGAGCAAGGGAGTGCCTGTTAGAAGAGAGCTGGTGGATGACCTCGTGGTTTTTAGCCTTGATTCTGAATTTAAGGACGCCCAAGCCAAGAGGAATGTGCTTGCCATTAATCCGCAAATAGCTCGGCAGATGAGCATACTCAACTTTTGAGCTTTAGGCTTGTTCAAGCTGGTTATTTTCCTCATTTTTTGCTTGTTTTTTTTGGCAAAAAATTCTTTTTATTCTTTATTAGCATTAATTAAATGTTTTAAAATTACTATAAAATATATATTCTAATATATAATATAACTTTTGATTTCTGATTAGATATTTTATTATTGTACAAGCAATATATAGTATAAGCAATAATATAAATTATCATAAATGATTAAAATATTTAGAAAGAAAAAATTTAACTAAAATAAGGTTGGAAAACAATAAATCAAACAGAAAATGCTTATAAATCGTCGAGAGGGCTCTTGACGTTCATGATGTGCTCTTTTGAAACTCTAGTGTATATCTGCGTGGTCTGGAGGTTGGAATGCCCTAATAATTCCTGGATAACCCTGATGCTGACGCCAGAATCCAATAAATGGGTTGCAAAGCTGTGCCTTAGCTTGTGCGGAGTCACTTGTTTTTTGATGCCAGCCCGCTTTGCAGTGTTAGACACAATCTTTTGCGCATTCCTAACAGTGAACATCTTGCCTTCCTTATTTCTGAAGATGACGCCAGAATCAATGTTCTCTTTTTTAAGGAAATCCTTTATCTGTTCTGCAAGACTGATAGAAAGCAAGGTCATCCTGTCCTTCCTGCCTTTGCCCTGCTTTACATTGCACACATTATCCTTAAAGTCCAATTCTTCCACCTTGAGCCTTAGGCATTCGCTCACTCTCAAGCCAGAGGAGTAGAGGAACTGCACCAATAGCCTACTCTTATCATTTGAACAAGCCTCGATAAGGGTCTTGATCTCATCTTTGGAAAGCACTTCTGGCTGGTTTCTTTGAATTTTAGGAGTCCTAATCGCAGAAAAGCCTTTGTTAAGCACCTGGTTGTAAAAGAATAAAAGAGAAGACCTTACAATAGCCACAGAGCTTGAAGAAAGCTTCTTGTCAGAGATAAGGTAAGCCAAATAGCTCTTTATTTCATCTTCAGAAACAGAACCAGGCTCTTTATTGGTGTACTTAATAAAATCAGAGTTATGCCGGGTATAAGCCTTGACAGTTTCCTGGCTAAAGCCTCTTATCTTGAGCTCTGTGCTTAGTTTTTTTAATAGGTCTTGTTCAGGCATTGAGTTTTGCTTCCTTTAATTTTTGGTTCTTAGATAAACCTGCTGGCGTGCCACCTGTATCTCCACAGCTTGTAAGCAGTAACCCAGAGTATCAGTCCTGCGATGACAAGAATGATGTTTCCTACTATTTGCGGGATTTCAACATACTTCTGGATGTAGCCGAGATTCGCTGCCAGGTTGTATCCTCCAAGAGCTATAGCTATCAATCCTACAATAAACTCCTTTGTTATTACCCCTTTTCTTTTCTGCTCACCCATTCCAGGATGGTGTGCTACTGCCATCATCAATCACCTCACTTTTGTGTTTGTTTTAGAGTTTTTACCAGGGTTTAACTGGCTTTTATTGATTTTTTTATCGTATTTATGCAACTTCGCAAGGATATTATGCGTGCTCAAGCATGTTTTACATGCGCCGAGTACGCATAATATACATTATACGAACCAACTGATTATGTTCTATTTAAACTTTTTGAAAAAATTTAATTAAGACTTCTCCTTTATCAACTCAGCTCTGTACTCTTGTCTGATGCCAGTTGACAAAGACCTGAGCTCCTTCTCTACTTGCGTATTCAAGCGCTTAAAGCGTTCATTAAGCATCGGAACATAGGAAAGCCTAAGAATAACCTTCTTCAGCTTCTTGTAAGTCAAAGCGCTCATCTTAGCCAGCTTCCTGTACTTAGCACGCTTCAGTCTTTTTTCTTTATTGAACTTCCAGCGCTCCTTGGCAGCAGTAATCTTTGCATCATACCTCTCCTCAATCTTCTTTTTTTTCTCGCTACTCCACGCAAGCAGTTTGTCAAGTTTTTTAATCTCCTTCTCCAAGTTCTTCATAGCCTTAACAGTGCGCATAGAATCCTTAAGAAGCATCTTAATATTCTCAGCACCCTCCTTCTCAGCAGCCAGCCGCAAATCAATATCAGCATCAGGCCCCAATCTGCCAGCCTTCCTTATCACTGGGTCAAGATTATACCAAAAAGTCATGTTTTCACCTCAGCTAGTGTATCTGCTCCTTGTAGGCTCCTGCCTTGCTGAGCTCTACCTCTTCTGTGGTCTCGATTCCCAGCTCTTGTGAGCATTTGTCGTGTATCTGCTTCACCTGCTCGTAGATGAGCGTGTAGAGCCTACATAGGCCTGCTGATTCCTGGTATAATTCGACGAGCTTGTCCATCGTGCTACGCAGGTTATTCAGCTCTTCTTGCGTGAGCCTGATTTTTAGCTGGCTCTGCTGGTGCACTCGCAGCATCAGCCTATCGATGTCCTCGTATCTTTGGCGGTTGATCAATCCTTTCACGTCCTCTATGATGTTGATCATCTTGGACTCTTGCCGCCGTTTCTCGCCGATCTCTTTTTCTGCGATTATTTTGTCGATTTGCTTGATTATTTTCATCAATTCTCTTAGCTTGTCTGCTTGGCCAAAAGCCTTCTCAAGCTCTTGTGAAACGCGTACAATGTTTTCCTGCTGGTCCTGGATGAGCTCAAGCTCGTCAGCTACGTACTTGGAGGTGTGCCCGAACTGGTCAGTATCGTCGATTTTTCCTTCTTGTTTCTTGCTCAACAGCAGCATTTTCACAAAACCTCTATTTAAAAATTTTAAGCAAAGATTAAAATTTTAATATTATTTTTTCTTTTTTTCACCATGTTTTTTTGGAACAAAACGCACAATCTTATTCTTCAAACCATAAAAATAAGTGCTGAACAAAATGTATAACTTTTCAAGCTCGACACTACCCGTATCTGTGAGAGAGTACACCTTCCTCCTGCCCTGTCGCTTGTAAGAAATTAGTTTTTGTCGTCTAATACGCTTCAGGGCAGGATAGATGGTGCCGGGGGTTAAGGGGGCTTTTTTGCGCTTGCCAATAGCCCGTGATAATTCGTCGCCACAAAGGCTTCTAAGATTCAACTCGTGAAGGATTAAAAATGATAAAAAACCTTTCAACTCAAGGTATTCGGATTCCGTCTTTATATTCTCGGCCTTTTTTGGCATGTAATTAAAACGACAAAGCTGCTTTTTATACTTATTGGTTCTCAAATATATATTTACAACAATATATTTTATAAGCAATTTATAGTTCAAACAATACATAATATGTACTATTTATTGTTCAAGCAATATATTAAAAATTGTTTTTTCAAAATTTTTATCAATTTGGCTGATGTTATCAAAAAACCAATAGATAATAGATTGAGGGGATGCGCCACCTTGAAAACAGGCAAAAACAGGCTGGCCAAGCACAAAAACCATGATGTCGCAAAAAACAGTTGGCAAAAGCTTAGGTTGAGCTGGTTGCTACTCAAAACGGGATACTGAACAGAAAAAATGCAGAAAAACCACTGGATTGATAGCTTAAGTGTCTGGAGAAGGCTGATCGGGTTCACACTGTATAATTAACAATTATTAACGATTAACAATAATAGGTTTTGGAAAAAACCATTACATCAGAAAAAACAGCCAGCTCCTAGTAACTGAATATCATGCTAAAGCGCAAAACAGCAAAAGCTAGGAAAAAACAGGAAAAACCACTAGGTTAAAAAAAATTGGTTGGCAGAGCAAAAATTATATAAACAACTAATTGATAAACAAGATTATGGGTTTGTTCGTCAACATAAAAAACCATTTGGACAGCGACGAAAAAATCATTTACTTCTTCAGACCCTCAAGAAAAGCCTATCTGCTGCAATACGCCCTTTCAATCATCCTGTTCCTAGGAGCATTATCTCTCCTTATATTCTCAATAATACCAAAAACCACGACAATAAGTTCTATCTGGTTTAAAATATTGTTTGTTTTATCCCTTATTATCATTCTCATTTCTCTCATCAGCGTGGGAAAGGTTGAGTACAATATATTTTCTCGACGATACGCTCTAACAACTCAAAGACTCATGTACAGCAGGGGATTGTTCACAGAAAGCTTCAAGAGCGTGATGTACAACAACATAACCGATGTGAGCCTGGAGCAAAGCTTCTGGGACCGACTCCTCAACACTGGCACGCTATACATAGAAACTGCAGGTGCTGAAAAATACGAGCTGAGGTACAGAAAAATCTCAAAACCATTCCAAGTTAAAAAGAAGATAAGCGACTTAACGCCCACAGTTCTCTCAGATGATGAGATGTAGAATTCTGTAGAAAAGTTTATAAAGATTAACAACAAAGGAAATCTAATAGAATGAAAATTAATAAGAACACTTTGAAATACTTATTCTTCTCTCTATTATTGATAATCTTAGCCCCCCAAACATTCGCATATGTCTCGCGTACAGGCATCAGCCCGCTTAACAAGGCTATTGAAACTATAAGCAATCTGTTCAACATCGAGGTTCTTAGGACTAACGAATTGGTGCAGACTGGCTTCTTGAAATTCATGCTCTTTATTGTCTTATTTGCTGTGGCTAACATGAGCCTTAAGAGAATCAAATTCTTTGAGCATAAGACAGCAGGCATAGTCTCATTTGCTTTCAGCATGATAGGCGTTTTCATGATGCCAACCCAATGGCTGCTCGCAACAGGCGGATTAATAACTGTGATTATTAGCTCAGCCATATTCCTGGGATTCTTCATAGGGCTCTCTTATCTAGCGATTTTTGTACTTAACAAGAACTGGCTACAAAACCTTGTAGGATTACTCATACTCCTCTTATTGCTCTTCCTGCTGGACGAATGGGCGCTAGTAACAGGGCTTCCACTAATGTGCTTCATAAGAAAAGAATGGCTGATGCCAAGAAAAGGTAAAAAATGGCAGTAGAACAATTCGTAACCAATGCTTACTCAACAATCGTAAGCTGGACCTACATACTCATAGTCATCCTGATAGTCGCAAAAATCATCCAGTTCTTCAGCGGCAAAAGCCTGTTAGGCAGTGGTAAGGGTAACGGAGATGGTGATGACAGGAGTAGTAAAAGCAAAAAAGATAACGATCTCTCCCCTGAAGATAAAGAAGATTTGAAAAAAAATGGCAAAGCTGGCCAAGGTCTTGATACTGAGAATCCAGGATTTGTGCAGGTTATTGTTCAGGATTCAGATGATAATCCAATCCCAGAGGCCAAGGTTAGTATAAAGCCTGCTAACATGAGAAAAAGAAAATGGATTTTCTTCAAGAAAAAAAACTGGAGAGAATACGGCGGATTAACAGGGGCTGATGGGGTCTGGCCTGGCGGTGGAGAGCATGAACCTGTTGGCTCTGGCTCAGCTATTTTAAAGGTTTCTAAAAAGCACTGGTACACTATAGTCTGGTTTAACAGAGGAAAATATTACCAACAAAAGTATGTTGAGATCATCCCTGACAAAGAACAGTACTTTGTTGTAAAAATGAAAAGAGAAGGGAAAGAAGCAGAATGGTTTGAACCTAAAGTCCTTAATGTTGAAATCCGCGGGGATAAGATGAAGGTTAGAGGTATAATAAAAGATGGCCGTTGATAAGCAAGAAGTGGAAGGCGCATTTGATAACCTGGTTAGACTTCTCACTGTGTCCTTAAAAAATAATCCTCACCCCAGTGATGCAGATATCAAGACAATATTCAGCCAGAATCTGGAGCTTGTTAAAAAGGCCAGATTAAGCGATGCTGAATTAGAAGAAATAATACAGATCATCTTAAAATCTCATCCTTCAACTAATCCAGTTTTATTTGAAAAGAATATGACCGACTTCAAAAAAAAACACTTGAAAGCATTGGATAAACAAGAGAAGAACTTACAAAAAAAAATTAAGAAGCAGGAAAAGGCGCAAGAAAAAGCAGAAGAAATAAAGAAAGCCAAAGGTAAACGATATTACTATGTCTGGTGGCTTTTTGATAATGAAACTGATTTCCAAACACTGGTTAATGACCCGCATACCTACCCTCGCACCAGAGGGAAACTAAAGCCTTATTACAAGGAAATAGGCACCAAGGATATTTCTGCAGCTTTGGCAGGGGAGAAAAGCAGTGGCAAAGTCACAGGTGAATTCTTAGGAGCCCTTGGGAAGGTTGGAGGGGATAGGGAATTTGAAGATATTATTCCAAAAGTCGACCTGCAGGAAGGGCAGATAATAGCTTTAGGAGCTGCAAGGGCAGAAAATTCAGATGTTGAACGACTCATATGGAAATGGAGTAAATGGTCTGGAGTCATAGATACTGGATTGAAAAGAAAAATAATAGGAAGACTCGTTCTTAAGGATTCATGGGCGACACACAAACCCCATCCTGCCAACCATAATGTTCCACCAGCCTTTGACTGGGCAAAGAAAATCATTGGAGGAGACGAAGGCACTGGATTGGATGAACACAAAGTAGAGCTAGAATATGAGAACCCCCCTGGGAGCGGTTTAAAGACAAATAAAGACGACAAAACCAGAGTAAGAACTGTAAATGGCAAATCTGTTAATGGGATATTTGAATTCGAAGACATACCTGACAGAGCCCGGATAATCAAGATAACAAGCACAGCTCAGAAAGGCTATGACACCGCAGTTATTGAATTTATGGAGGACCTACCATTAATACTTGATGCTACCACACAAGAAGCATTCGTGAATGTTGTGCTTAGTAAGGAGAAGAAGGGAGAACCGCCGGAATTTGTCATTGTCGAACCGCAAGCAGACCCCAACAAGAGACACGAGCCTCTAGGCCCTGAGTTTGGCACAACCTGGACTAATTACAATGGATATTATTCAGACCTTGCTGATGAGCATATCAAAAAAATTGTGAAATCACCAAACGAGACAGTCGTTACTGAGGATAATAAAGAGCTTAGTGCGCAGATTATTGCAAAGCATGCTGAGACAAGAAAAGGCTGGCTCTTTGTCTTCTTTGCCTCAAAGCAAAACCAACCAGGACCGCAGTTTAATTTTTCAAATCTAAAGCTGAATAAGGTGAGCGTGAACGACCCCAGAGGAACTCCCTATACTTACATTAATATGTTTGAAATTAAGCCTATCAACTTCACCAACAAAAACAAGATTGCTGTTGAATTTACTCTTCCTGACTCTCAGTTCCCGGACATTGAACAAACACAGCGTGGTTATACACTCAGAATATTCTACGCCCTAATCAAAAATATTGATGAGCAACGTGTCAACCAGGGATGGTTAAATAATCTTGGCCTGGCATTGATGCAGCATTCCCAAAATCCGACAGCAAATTTAGACCCACGAGTTCGAGAAATACTAGTTGACTATAACTACACTGACCTGGTTATTGCAAGCCAGGCTGTTGTGAAAGCATTAAGAAGCCAAAAACCATCAAAATCCAGAAAAAGAAAAGACGAGGATGTTCTCCAGCACTTAGAAAAAGAAGTCAGCCAGTGGATGAAAGAGGCCAAAATAGACGAGAGCGCAACATTGAAGTGGCACGACCAGTACCAGCTCAGACATTTGCAAGAGATAAGAAAAGATTTGCAAAGCATTAATGCTAATCATCCTGAACTAAAAAATAATCCTGAGTTTGGCAAAAAGATACGCGACACTCTTGAATTATTAGCTCGGACTATAAACGCATGGGAAGACGGCAAGCTCGAAGAATTAACAGAAATATCGCAGATAAAAGACATGGATGTGATACGGAGCATTATCTGGCTGAAAAAAGCAATTGAGTACCTAAAAAGCCACACTCCAAAATAAGAATCAATCCTACTGGATTTTATGATTAAGAGGTGAAGAACTTAATAAGGTGAAACAAAGATGGTAACCACACAATTGGATTTTATGCACTTGAGGACTACTGCTGGCTTGGCTAGGCAGGTAAGAAGAGTTGCTAGGAGGCTTAGGAGGAAGAAGTATGAACATCATATAGAAAAGCTGTCTCTTAAGCTTAAGGCTGCTATTGAGAAGGGAAGCATCGACGATGTTGACAAGGATTTCGGTGAAGAGATAAAGCTGGCTAATAAGGAGGAAGATGAGCTCTTCACGATTTTGAAGGATGAGCTTGAGCTGCTTAACGAGGTGTCGAAGGTTGAGATACAAGAGAGGGAGTATAATGAGCGCTTAAAGTCAGTTATTGGCAAACTGCGCCAGGATGACCAGAAGAATTTTGAAACAAAAATCGCTGCTCCTTTGAGTGAAGTTATTAAGAAGAGCAGGGAGTGCGGTGATAAGTCGCGAAGATATTTGGACGCCCTCAAGGGAGACGAAGTTGCCTTCCTTGAAATGCAGAGGATGAGCATTAACATCTTGGGTGAGAGCTGGCAGGAGCGTGCTATCAAGATAGAGGCTAGGAAGGAGAAGAAGGATATAAGGAAGGAAAAGCATGAGGTTGCCGTTCTTTTTGACGAATTCGATAAGCTTGCAAACGCTATCAAGGATAACAAGATCCCTGAGGCTCACAGCAGGTTGCAAAAAATAGTGAAGGTCGACAAAGACCTGGTCAAGCGAATGATTGATGAGTTGCATTGGATTAGCGACATAATCCTCAGAGCGGCGATAATTTATGTGAAGTTCAAGAAGTTCCTAGAAGAGCTTCCTAAGCAACTAAGGACGTTGCAAGCGAACAAGTTCCCTGAGGAGCATCGGAAAAAGCTGGAGGTAGAAAATGCTGAGTTATTCAGCCATGTTACCAAGCACAGGGAGGACTTGTACGCCATGGCCAGGTACATGGATTATCGCGAAAGAGCGGTCTAGAAATTTTATATTTTTTCTTTAATTATTCTTATCATACTTTTTTAATTTAATAAATATAAATCTAGAAATAGCTAAAAAAATATTTTTCTAGCAGATTTTAATTGATCCCAGCGGTAGTATTCCTTTGCATATGAGCCACATGATTAGCATTCCTACTAAGAATCCTATTATGATTGCAACAACAGGGTGGTGCAGGTATGCTTTCTTGTTTAATTTCATGAAAATCACCTCGATTCTTGCTTTGGTCTTGATTGTATTTAAATATTTCTATTTTTTTACAGCAACAGCAATAAATGTGCTGCCTAGCAAGTATTCCTTGACACTGATGTTGCCGAAGGCTTTTTTTATGTCAGCAATCAGGTCTTTTTTCTCGTAGCTCTTGGGCCAGCGCAGGATGTTTAGCAAAGGGTTCAAAAGCTTGAATCTCTGGCCAAAGTCTTTGCCATCAAGCACCACCAGCCTGCCTCCTTTTTTCAGCGCAGAATAGCAATTAAGCAATGCTTTTTTGTGATCTGGAATTGCGCTAAGACTGATCACTGAGATTATGCCGTTGAGAGAGTTCTTTTTTATTTTCATCTTCGCAGCGTCTGCCTTGATTATTTCAATATTATCCCATTTTTTCTTCTTAGCCAATTTCAAGCATTGCTTGGTCATCTCGTCAACATAATCAACTGCGATTAATCTTCCTTTTGTTCCTATTTTCTCTTCTAGTAGTTTGAACATCACTCCTGGACCGCAGGCGAGGTCGAGAACAGAACTGCCTTTTTTCAGCTTGAGCTCTTCTACGGCTTTCCTCCTGATGCATGTTCCAAAGCCGAAGAATGAAATCCCGGATTTATAGGCAATGAGTGACTTGCCCCAGTAGGAGTAGACTTCTTTCACTTGCTTTAATGAATATTCTTGTTTTTTAGGCATATAATTATTAATGAAGAATAAGGAGTATTAATTTTATTCGATTTTTACTTTCTTGCCAATGGCTTGGCCTGGCATGCCTGTCGAGAAGATAACGCGTACCGCGCCTGTGTTTCCGTGGGCTGCGCTTATCTTGCCGACCATTTCCTTCTTGCCTGTGTTGTAGATTACTTTTTTGCCGACGAGCTTGGCTGCGTCTTCTTTTTTGTTTATTCCTTCAATTATCACAATCATCTGGTTTTCTGATAATTTTCTCCTGCTCCTTCTGAAATGATTGATGGTTCCTTGCATTTTATTCTTCTCCGTGAACTTGGCTGCACTTTAAAAAGCTTGTGTTTCTTCTGCTTATGGGTTTTTCTCGTCGATTATTTTGCTGTTTCTTGCTTTTCTTCTCGACAAATTCAAAACCGAAATATTTAAATATTAGCACTACTAGTATACTTTTTGTAATACCATTTGTGTGTTTATTACAACTAAGCTTGCAACGAGGTGTAGTGTTATGGATAGTGTTGAGCAAACTATTAGGATGAATAATCTTTCTAAAGAACTCAGGAAGTACGGGTTTGCCCAAAGCTCCCAGGAAGCCATTGCCCAGGCAGGGCAAATCTACGGCACAGATACAGAAGCTGTGGATGCGCAGCTGGAAATGGTTCAGCTGAGCAAGGCCCAGTATGATGAGATGATGAACACCATGCAAAGACTCTGGGTCTTCAAGGAAAGCTCAGCCCAGAAAACCAGCGTGATTGCAGAACAACTAGTCAAGGTCACAGAAAAGCTCAACGAGCTCATCAAAACAATAAGCCTGATGGAGATGAACCAGGCAGTGTTTGACAAGAAACTCAACATTCTAAAAGATAATATTCATGATTCATTCAGGGAAGAGCCTCGTCAAGTTAGAAAAGAAGTAAGAGAATCAAGACACGTCGAAGAGTTCCAACCGGAAAAAGAGGTGCAACGCAAGCTGGACAAGCCCATAGACAGAAACGGGATTGCTCCAGCTGATGTTGCTGTAGAGAACATCTTCTACTGCGGAGACAAGCCCAAGCCAAAGCCCCAAGTCCACAGCTACCCGACTGCCAATGCAGAGCCCGAGAGGAAAGTTGACAAGCCCATAGACAGGAATGGAATATCACCGGCAGACGTATCCATAGGGAAAATATTCTACTGCGGAAATAAATAAGAAGAAAAAAAGAAAGAAAAAATATTTTTATTTATACGCTTGTTCTATTCTTTCTCTTGTTTTTCTTGTCTTCTATAAATCAGGACTCTCTGTGGATAAAAAGTCATTAAACCGTGATCAAAATCAGCAACGTCGGAAATCTTCTTATATGTTGATGATTTGAGGTTAACGATATCCGCTCCAATTCCAAAAATCATACATAACTGATCTGAACTAAATTTTGTCTTTAATGTTTCCGCATTACACACATATACAAAGGGTTCTGGCTTTTCATAGAGGACCCGGACTCTAATTTCTAATAGATCTTCTGATTTCTCTTTTTTCATTTTTATCAACCTCCATAATGTTACTATTATATAATAGGCATTATACTATTTGGCTTAAATATATATCTTTCCCATAATAAATATACGAAAACTATATAAACTCTGCTTATTTAATATAAACTATGCGTAGAAAAATTATCAAACAAAAAACTGCTTACACAATCACGCTGCCTATCAAATGGGTTAGGGATCATAATCTAACCGGTTCTGAGGAAATCGAACTCTCTGAGCAAAACAATGCGTTGATCTTGTCAACTGAGAAGCAGCCATCACAGCAAGAAGTTGAAATTCATCTGGAAAAAGGAATTCCGCACTATTACAGAATCCTCATAGAGAATCAATATCTTAGAGGAACCGATGTGGTCAATGTCAGTTTTGATGAACTGGATGCTCTAAATACAATTCAAGAAGTAGTGTCAAACCTAATAGGCTTTGAAATAGTCGAGCAGGACAAAAACCATTGCCGAGTTAGCGAAACAGCAATGCCCACAACCCAGGAATTCTCAAGGATACTTAACAGGCTCTTTAACGTAATAAAGTATGCTCAGGAGCTTATGCTGGAAGAGCTTGATAAGAACTCTTTTAATAATATGCAAATATTTGATAAACTAATCTCAGATACCAGAAGATTCTCTCTGTTCTGCCGCAGAACAGTCCACAAGCAGAACATAGTTTCGAGGGTAGATGAAGTTTTTTTAGATTTGCTGCTAGAAAGGCTCGTAATCATAGCTTATGAAACATATTTTCTTTATCAAAGATTACATAGCCTTGATAATAAAAAAGAAAAAATAAACTCTCAAGTAATCAATTTTTATAAGGAAACTTGTGACTTCTTCCAGTTGTTCTCAGAGATGTACTTTAGGAAGAAAACCTCCAGCTTTGCCAAGATAAATGATGTCTGGGAGGAATTGTACTTCAAAAAAGGCCCTGTTTTGTTCAAAGGAGCGAATGATAAGGAAGCGATGATAGTTTATCATGCAATGACCTTGGCAAAGTTAGTCTTCCTTGTTGCTCAGCCTAACACAGTATTGGCAGATACAGGCATGAGATTATAATCGCTCATATTCCTTCTTCATCAGCGCAGCGTCCTCTTCAAGATTAGGGCTCTCATTAATCACGCATCCCTTGCACTTATAATCCTTAAAAGCCTTCATCAATTCTTTGTAGTTCATGTCTGATTCTTTGAGAACAAGATGATTTCTCTCACCTTTCTCACTATACTCAATGCCTGACATGTGGACGTGCATGTTGTCAAGGGCTTCTCTTCCGATGCCTTTCTCAAGCTTTTCCAGGATTGCGCAGAATTCCTTGTAAGAATTAATTTTCCCATTGCTGCGAGCGTGCAGGTGCGCAAAGTCAACGCAGGGCATGACTTGCTCCACCTTCTGGCTGAGTTTTATCAGCTCATCAACATCTCCGAACTGAGTTGCTTTGCCAGTTGTCTCTGGCCGCACCCAAAGCTTGATATTTTCATTCTTCAATGTTCGTGTAATGTTGCGCAAGTGACTCTTCACAATCTCATACACCTTCTCTTTTTGCAAGCTCATATAATAAGCTGCATGAAAAGTAATGCTGAAAGCACCGCACAAACTGGCGATCCTCGCAGTTTCAAGAATTCTATTAATACTCGCGCTAATAATAGCGCTATCCTGAGAATTAAGATTAATATAATAAGGGCCATGCGCAGTAAGGACAACATCATGCTTCTCAGCCAACACCTTAACCTGCTTAGCCATCTCAGGGCTCATCTTCACGCCGCGCACAAACTCCAGCTCCATGCAACCCAATCCGAGCTTTCTAACTTGAGGAACACCATCAAGAGTGCTACGCGATGGCGCGCTCAAAGGAACGCCTGCAGGACCGAATAGTAATGCTTTCATTTTAATGACCTCATTGTTAAATTCTTGACCGTCGCCGTCAAAAATCAAAGATTTTTGTGGCGCCAAAAAGCATGCTTTTTGAGCGCAGCCTTTATTTGCTTCGCCAGCTTTTTTTTGCTGGCAAGCAATGGCGCGGCGAAGCTTTTCGAGCGGTTTTTTGAGCGCGAAAAGTGGAGTAGGGCAAGAATTTAACTTCATCTGAACTTGCCTATTTGCTAGCCTTCTTCTCCATCTTCAAAAAACTCTTGTTTTTTGAACCAGCAAGTTTTTACTTGCTGTCTTCTTCTTTATCCTTTCAATAGCAACGTGAATGGCAGCGTCCCTGGGTTTTATTCCTTGCTTCTTAGCAACTCTCAAAACCTTGGTAGTGTTCTTCACCACCTTTGACTCTACCATCTTGAACATTTTTTCAGGAGTGCCGCCTTTGTACTCAACAAAGCTGCTAATCACTCCACCAGCATTAGCCACAAAGTCAGGGACAACGAGAATGCCCTTTTCATGCAAATACTGCTCAATATCAGCAGTGGTTGGTATGTTTGAGCCCTCCACAACAATCTTGGCCTTAATGCTGTCCTTATTCGCTTCTGTGATTAAGTCAGGAACTGCTGCTGTCACAAGAATATCAACTGGCAGGCCAACAATCTCTTCACCTTTTAGAACCTGGCCGCCAGGATAAGCAGTCACAGTGCCCTTATCTTTTTTAATCTCTACTAACTTGTTAAAGTCCATGCCTTCGGAAACATACACTAAACCCTTGCTATCACTGGTAGCCACAAGTTTTGCTCCTTTCTCTGTCAAGAACTTTGCAGCAAACCAGCCAACATTGCCAAAGCCTTCAACAGCAAAAGTCAAGTCATTGATGTCAAGCTTAAGGTGCTTTACTGCCACCAAGGTTGCGTGGTGCACTCCAAAGCCAGTGCTGCCTAACTCATGAGGAATGCCCCCCATATCCTTTGGCTTGCCAGTGCAGCTCTTCATAGAGCCATTAGCCTCTGCAAAAACCTTCATCTCATGCTCTGCAGTGTTAATGTCAGGCGCAGAAACATAAAGCTTGGGGCAAACGACTTTGAGCGCCTTGGAAAAGGCAGCAATGATTGCGTCCTTCTGCTCAGGCGTCATCTTCCTAGGATCAGCCACAATACCTGACTTCCCACCACCAAAAGGCAGGCCAGCAAGGCTGCACTTGTAAGTCATGGCTCTTGCCAGCTTAGCAACCTCATCCACGCTAACTGTAGGAGTCATCCTAATCCCTCCCTTTCCTGGGCCGAGCGCTGTATTGTCAATCACCACGAATCCGTGCATGCCTGTCTTTGCATCATAAACCTCGAGAATCTTCTCAGGCCCTAATTCATCATGAGAAACCATGTTTCACCACCTTAACTCTTTTGTTAGTTGGCAAAAACACAGGAGGTTTTTATATTTTCCGTATCATCAGTAGTTTAAATGCAAAAATGCAAAACCATAACTTTAAATACAACCAGCGTTCTTCCTAAACATGGAGTGCAAAAGATGCATCAACACTTCAGATAATTCTTTTATAAGATTCAACAATGCTGGCTACTGCGCTGTTTGTGAAGTCTATGAAAAGTATTTTGACGCAGGCATGCTAAAAAAAGAGTTAATTTTTCTTCAATCCTTTGCTAAAAAGAGAAAAGGAAAGTATAACGTCATGGTGGGCTTATCAGGTGGAAAAGATAGCTCAGCCACTCTTTACCTGGCCAAGAAAATTGGGCTTTCACCGCTGGCTTTTTCTTTGAATACTGGTTATTTTCCAGATTATATTTTCAGAAGAGCTAAAGCTGTAGCTAAGGCTTGCAAAACTGATTACAAAATTTTAACGATTAAGCAGTACGTTACGAAAAAAACAATTCAAAAATTCAGGCAAATGTCTATGTTATACGAACGCAATAACAAGAATGAATTCACGGATGACTATGTAAAAGGACGCATAGGTTATCAAGGAATTGTGCGGCCATGCTGGGTGTGTAGGAATATTCTAATCCGCGCCTATTACAACGAAGCATTAAAGCACAATGTTCAAATCGTAATACTGGGCATTAATGAGTGGACTTGCCTTAAGAAGAGCACAACAAAGAAAAGGCTTTCATTCTCAGCAATCAGGAAGCTAAAGCCATTCAAAAATAAGCCAGCAGTGTTTATTGTTCACCTTCCTTTCCTTCTTCAAATGAAGCTCAGAGAAACAAAGAATATTTTGAAGCGCATCAGGTGGAATTACTATAAAAAAGTCCAATCAAATGCTTATTCCTGCCTATTGGCTTGCGCTGCGGAAAAGCAACTTTACAAGAATCTCGGGTTTCATCCAGACACTACACGCCTTGCAAGGGAGGTTACTGTGGGCTTTCTGTCAAAAAAAGAAGCAAGAAACGCCTTGAAAAGAGTCAAAACCTGCAGATATACTGTTAAAGAAGTTCTAAGCAAAGCTGATATAACCTGATTTATTCGTAATTTATGCTTAATTTATTCGTAAAAAAGGCAAAGTTTATATAGAGAATAATAAAAAAGAAGTATAAATCATTTTTAGTGAGGTGATTTTGAATGGTAGAAGCATATTGCGTTAAGTGCAAAAAGAAAGTCGAATCCAAAGAAGGAAAAGAAGTTATAAACAAGAGAGGAAGGAAGATGTTCAAGGGCAAATGCCCCAAGTGCGGCACAACTGTGTGCAGAATCCTTGGCTAAGACATTGAAAAAGTATTTTAATTTTTTCTTTTACATCTGTTACGCTTAAATAATGATTCAAAGGTGGAGAACATGCTTTGGGAGATAATAGGGGTAATAGTTGCTATTGTTCTTGTACTGCTCTTGTTCTGGCTGGTAAAAAGAGTGCTCATACTCTTCATCAACAGCGTCATAGGGCTGTTTGCTTTATTCGGCTTTAACTACTTGTTCAATGCCGGTATCAAGATTAATTTCTGGAGCGTACTCATAACAGCCATCGGGGGCATCATAGGATTCATCATAGTCCTGGCAGCCCATTACCTGCATATAGCATTCTAATGTCATAATGTCAGAAAAATATTTATAGCCTTCTAGCCAACAGCTATTCTTTATGAACAAAGCCATTATCAAAGCCAGTCTTAGCAATGCAGTTTACTTCAGCCTTGCTTCATTTCTAATAATATTCCTAGCTAGCCTTCTTTACCAGGGATTGGAGAAAACCACTGGCAGGCTTGACATGGGGGTGGTTATTATCATAGTGCTCAGCATAATACTCATAATCTTTGTGCTATCCATAACTCACATAATTCTTACTGAACACGAGAAGGAAAGCATCAAGTTCTTGGAGAGAATAATAGGAGTGGGCTTGTTTCTTATAACTTCTGCAGTAATTCTTGGAGTGCTAGGGTTTCTTTTCTGGTTCGAGATATGATAACTAAAGATAATTAAATATTTTTCCGCTGCTGCATCTCAATCTTGGCAAGCACCATGTTGTGCATCCTTCTCAGGAAAGCAAGCTTGTCTTCCATTTTCATGATGTCAGCATAGCCCATAGCTACCATGTTGAAGGCAAAGGGTGTTGGTATGTCTGTGAATACTTCCTTGACTTGTATCTCTCCTTTTTCCACGAGTGAAAGCACTTCTTCTGCGTGCTTTATATCCATCAAGTCCTCAAGCACTTCTCTGCGAGCTTCTTCAAGTATTGGGAATTCATTGCTTATCCTCTTAACAGCACTAAGCAAAAGCCTGGAACTGCTCTGCTGCTTGCCAACGCTCTTGGTGTGACCTTTGTAAGCCCTTAATATCATTAGCGCTCTGGCTGCGCAGTGCCTGAACCTCCTGTTAAGCACTTCTGTCTTGTCAAGCGCAAAGCCCATGAGCTGCCTGAGCTTGTCGCTTTTTATCACGCCAAAAGCCCTTGTTGCCTGGACACTCTTGTTAGTCGCCACGTAGAATCCATTATCGCTCACTCCGAGCTCAACATCCTTCTTGTTAATGCGCGAAACAGCAAATGCAAAAGCCCTGCTCAGCACATCATTAACTCTCCTGCCGAACAATGTGTGAAAGATAATTTTCTTCTCATTGCCCCTGCCCCCTTCTGAATAATGCTCTATAACTATCTTCTTGTCATGAGGTATTTCTGCGAACAAGAACTGCTCTCTGAAATACTCGTAGATGCTGTTGGCGCTGTACTCATCAACATAAAGATAAGAGTGTATGAACTCGATGACATCCTCTTTTTTGGTGTCATAGCGAAGGTGCTCTTCCATTAGTCTCCTAAACTTCTGGATTTCTAATGCCAGGTCATAACTGAGAGGCAGCATCTCGCTGTACCATGAAGGCACTGTAGGCGGCCGGTTAGTGGTTGCCTTTACATAAGCAGTCATCCCCTTGGTATGCAAGAACTCGTAAGTGTTTCCTCCAAGCACAAAAATATCATTTCTTCTAAGCCTCTCAAGGAAGGGTTCTGCAATGTAGCCTATAAGATTATTATTTACTTTCACCTTGATGTTGGTCTCATCAGGAATTGTGCCAATGTTAGTCATGTAAATGACGCGGGTCATCTTTCCTTTCTTGCCTATCATTCCTGTTTCCTTGTCATACCACACCTTGGCGTAAACATTCCTGTCCTCTAGGCTGGCGTACTCTCCTGCCAGGTAGCTTATTATTTGCAAAAATCTTTCTTTGCTCAGCTCATGAAAATTATAGCTTCCGCGCACAATCTTAAGAACCTCATCAATAGGCCTCTGCTCCTCTATTGCTATGCCCAGGACTTGCTGGGCAAGCACGTCAAGGCAGTTGTGCGGTATGTCGATTTTGTCAATTTTTTTTTCAAGGGCTGCCTTTAACAAAACGCTGCACTCCACAAGGTCGTCCCTGTCCATCACAATAATCCTTCCCATCGCAGTATCGTGTAGCTTGTGGCCGCTCCTGCCAATCCTTTGCAAAGCCCTTGCCACGCTCTTTGGGCTGCCGAGAAGAATAACCAAGTCAATATAGCCAATATCGATTCCGAGCTCAAGGCTGGTCGAGGAAACTACTACGCGCAGCTCGCCTTTTTTGAGTTTTTCCTCGACGCTGAGCCTGTGCTCCTTGCTAAGGCTGCCGTGGTGCGCGCCGATGAGGCTCTTGTATCCTCCAATTTCTTCTCCGCTCTCTTTTAGCTCTGCAACTTCTTTTGTGGCTGCTTCTTCTTTTGCATCCTCTAACTTCATGTAATGCTGGGGGAATCTTTCTTTAAGGTGATGAACCACTCTTTCTGTGGCGCTTCGAGTGTTCGTAAATATGAGCGTTGTCTTATGGCTCTGCACTAACTGGTCAATAAGCTTGTAAGTCTCTGTGCTTATGTCATCATAAGTCGCAGTGATGAGGTTTTTCACAGGGCTGAGCACTTTCAAGTCCAGCTGCTTTGCAAAATTAACATCCACAATCTTACAATCCCTTGGCTTGCCAGTCTCAACATCAAAGCCAACAAGGAACTTGGCAACTTCTTCAAGCGGAGCAACAGTGGCTGAAAGCCCTATCCTAGTGAATTGAGTCCTGCTCTGAAGCCTTTCCAGGCTCAATGCGAGGTGCGCTCCTCTCTTGCTGCTCGCCAATGCATGAATCTCGTCCACAATGCACCACTGCACTTCTTTGAGCTTTTCGCTGAACTTAGTGGCTGTAAGCATGATTGCAAAGCTCTCTGGGGTCGTGATGAGGATGTGAGGAGGCTTAGTGAGCATGGATTGCTTCTTGCTAGAAGTCGTGTCACCTGTGCGAACGCCAACGCGGATAGGAATTTTTTTGCCTGTGAAAGCCTCCATTTCTGTCAAAGGCTCAATAAGATTGCGCGAGATGTCATTAGCCAATGCCTTGAGAGGGCTGATGTAGACGCAGTAAACCTTGTCCTCCAGCAAGCTGTGCTCTGATAATCCTATCAGCTCGTTAATGATTGCAAGGAAAGCGCTAAGGGTCTTGCCGCTGCCAGTAGGGCTGCTGATTAATGTGTTTATCCTGCTGTGCACATTAAGGATTGCGAACTTCTGCGGAGGAGCAAAGGTCTTGAACTTGTGCATGAACCACTCCTTAACCAACGGATGCATGCTCTTGATTATCTGCTCATCAGCATACGGCTTTTGCATAAACTCTATCATGTCAGGCTCAAAGAAAAGAGTTCTATTTATAAAAAATGTGGAATGATGAAAATTTCCTAATATCCCCTTTCCCATAAAATTTATATATAACTTAGTTTTAGGAGCTTTTACACATTTAGAGAATAAAAAAATTTGGGGAGGTGAATAGTATGGCAGAGAAAGGAGGCTTTAAGGTAGGAGCCTGGGCATTCATTATCGGCCTGATACTAGCGATAATCGTTGCCATTATCAGTGGACCGATAACCCCGCAATGGGCAATTATCGTGCTAGCAGTCCTAGGTATTATCGTGGGATTGCTCAATGTCACAGCCGCAGAAGTCCAGAAGTTCCTGATAGCAGCAATAGCCTTTTTGCTAAGCTTCAAGTTCCTCAGTGATGTGCTCACAGCACTCGCTGCCGATTGGAAAGGAATCGGAATCTTCTTCAGTTTGCTTAGCGTATTCATGGCTCCAGCAGCAGCTGTCGTGGCCATCAAGGCTTTGTTCGCATTAGCCAAGAGCTAAAGCAATCAATTTTTTTATTATTTTTTTTATCTTTTATTCTTCTGAGCGCCTTCGAAATTTAATATGTTATAATCACAAGATGCTGCGCGCCCGAGGGCGCAACCCCGCACAACGCATAACATTAGTTTATTCTGAAAATTTCGACTTTAGGGCGCTCATTTTTATAATGTAACAGAAAATAAATATCTTCGGCCTAAAGGCCGAAGTATTTCCAAAAATCAAAGTAGCGAAGTAAAACCTCAACATAAATGAAGAGGTATTCTTGATTTTTGATAAAATTAACTTCACAACAAAAGTAATAATAATAAACAAAAAAGTTTAATATTCAGCGCTTCTCAAAATTGATTCAGCATCTATGTCTTTGTCCTCAATCACTTTATCACTCTTGCTGCAGTAAGGGCATCTCAGCGCTGCATTGCCTACGGGGTTGAACTTGAATTTGTACCTGCACCTTCCGCAGAAGTAGGATTTGCCTGCAGCCACGCTGGTTGCCTTTGCAGGAACCTTTTTCTTTGCATCCGCAGGGTTGAAGGTTTTCAGGCATGACTTGCAAAGCGCCATTCTTGCATTGTCCCCTTTAGGAAGATATTTTATTTCACTGACTGGAACGAATTTCCTGCACCTCTCACACAGGGCTTTTCTTGTGTCTTCAATTTCCTCGAACATTTTATACCACCTTTTAACAATTATGAATAAAGGGTTTTATCAGAAATCATGTTTTTAAACATTTGTATACTGGAGAATATATTGGATATTTTAAGATATTAATAAAATAGAAAAAAACAAAAAAAAGAATGTAAAAATGTTTGTCTGACTATACTCAAAGAATCATTAAAACTTCTTCTTCTTCATATAGCATTCTTTGCAAAAGACAGGCTTGCCTTCCATTGGCTTGAAAGGAACTTCGCATTCCTTTCCGCACTCAGAGCAAGTTGCTTTATGCATTTCTCGCGGGCCGAAATCTCTTCGGAAACCACCGCCGCCTCTAAAGTCTCCCATATTGCTTCCTCCTGTTACTTAATTAATATAACATAAAAGAAAACGTTTTTCAACCTTCTGATATGTTATTGAGAATAAAAATTATTCTTTTATTTATAAAGTTTTTCACTTTATGGGCTGTTTATTATAAAAATTGCAGTATTTGCTTACTTTGCATTCATCACATCTGGGCCTTATCGGCCCGCATATTGTCTGGCCATGAATAACCAGGACTTCATTAACATCTAGCCAGTACTTTTCAGGAATCAGCTTCATAAGCACTTGTTCTGTCTGCTCAGGAGTCTTGGTCTTTACCCAGCCCAAACGATTGCTTATTCTGTGAACATGTGTATCCACGGGTATTGCTGGCTTTCCAAAGGCATAAACCATGACGCAGCCTGCTGTTTTCCTGCCAACGCCTGGCAATTCAACAAGCTTATCAAAGTCCTCAGGAACTTGGCCTCTATCTTTCTCAATTAATATTCTGCTAATCTCCTTTATCCTCTTTGCCTTGGTCTTGTAGAATCCTGATTGCCTGATGAGAGGCTCAAGCTTTTTTAACGGCGCACTTGCAATCTGCTCAGGTGTTTTGTATTTTGCAAACAGCTTCTTTGTAGCCTTGATAGTCATCTCGTCATGGTTCCTGGCGCTGAGCACTGTGCTTATCAAGACATAGAAAGGTTCTTCTCGGGAAAACTGGCCGAGCATTGAGAGCTTGGACTTCTCTTTTAGTATTTGAATGACTTTAACTATTTTTTTTGCGTCTTTCATTTTAAAGAAATGGGCCTGACCGGACTCGAACCGGTGACCTTCGCCGTGTAAAGGCGACATTATCAGTGGAACCTCTTGATTTAGCAAAAGGCTGAGCCACTAAACCACAGGCCCACATAGTTGTTCTTGTTGATTCGTAAGCTTTTTAAAAAACTTTCTAATCCTTGCATTTATGAGTGAGGAGAAGAAATCGGAAGATTTAAATAGCGATGTACATAAAAACCATACTGATATGGAATTAGTATCTTTAGATAATCAGAGTTCGCAGGACAGGATATTCAGCATCCTGTTCCAGGAAGACGAGATTACTTGGAAGAATATAATCTATGACCTTGTAAGGACAGAAGGCATGAACCCCTGGGATATTAACATCTCTGAAATCGCCCATAAATTCCTAGGAATGCTCAGGAAGCTGAGGGAGATGGATTTCAGAATCAGCGGCAAAGTCGTGCTCGCATCAGCCATATTGTTAAAGCTGAAGTCTGACAAGCTATTGGAAGAAGACATTGCTGCCTGGGACAACATGATATCCTCAATGGAAGATCCCGGGGAATTACTGGACGAGTTAGGATTGGAAGGAGGAACTCCAAAAAGAGAAAAGATACTGGCGCCAGGCTTAATGCCAAGGACCCCCCAGCCAAGAAAAAGAAAAGTGTCTGTTTACGACCTGATAGAAGCCCTAGAAAAAGCATTAGAGGTTGAGTACAGGAGACCTGTCTATGTTGAGCCCACAGTAAAGTTCAAAGCGCCTGAAAGGCTCATTGACATGGGTGAGCTAATACAGGACGTTTACCAGAAAGTCGAAACCTATTACTACTCCAATGGAAAGCAAGATGAGAAAGGCCAAGCCCACAAGCTTACGTTTAGCGAGCTCATACCCTCTGATTCAAAAGAAGACAAGGTTTTCACCTTCATCCCTCTTCTTCACCTGGAGAACCAGCGAAAAGTGGATATGTACCAAGAGATTCATTTCGGAGAGATAGAGATTGAATTATTGAAAAATAACGCAAACCTTAATGTTGCTGAAATCCAAGTGCGGGACGACGGAAGCGCAGAGTTCGGATTTGATTCTGGAGAAAGTGCGCCTGAAGAATAATAAACCTTTTTAAACCCAAGCTTTTTCTTGCATTGCATCATGGCTATAAAGAAGGTTAGTAAGAAAGCAGAAGTGAAAGTAGATGAAGTAAAGAAAGAGTCTGAGCAGAACAAGTACTTACAGCTCCAGCTCATAGACCAGCAGGCAAGGCAGCTGCAGCAATACTTGCAAACCTTTGACCAGCAGCTCTTGGAGATAAAGAGCGTGATTAACTCGATTAATGAGCTGTCCAAGCTCAAAAAAGGCGACACCATACTGGCGCCTATTGCCAATGGCATATTCATCAAGGCCAAGCTGGAGGACAACAAGGAAGTCCGGATGAATGTGGGCAACAACACAGTGGTTGCCAAGAGCATTGAATCTGCCATCATGATGCTCCAGGGCCAGGAAGCAGAAATCACGCAGTACAGGAGTGAGGTTATTGCAAAGCTTGATGAACTGATAAAACAAGCAGAGTCCTTGCAGAGCGCTTAAAGAAAAGAGGTCTTAGCATGTTCAAGTTCCTGAAGGAAAAGCTGAAGAAAGCTGTTTCTATTTTCTCAAAGAAGGTAGAGCAAGAAGCAGAGATAAAAAAAGAAGTAAAAGAAGAGATAAGGGAAGTTCCTGCGCCTCCACCGAAGCCAGCGCCTAGATTCGAGGCTGAGCCAGAGCCTGAATTTGAAAAAGAAGAAAAACCTGAAGAGCCTGGTGAAGCTCCTAGAGAAGAGCCAGAAGAAAAAGAAGAAGCCCTGGAAATAGAGATTGATGAGGAAGCCAAGGAAATAAAAGAAGAGCTTAAGCAGGAGCTTGAGGAAATCCAGGAGGAAGAGGAAACTAAGAAACATAAATTCACGCTCGAAGAATTAGAAGTTGAGGAAATCCTGCCTGAAGAATCTCCTGAGAAAGAAATAAGAAGGATAAAAGAGAAATTATTAGAGGAGAAAACAGAGGAGAAGGGAGGGGAGCCAAAGGAAGAAGAGAAAAAGGGCTTCTTTGCAAAAATATTCGGAAAAAAAGATAAGAAAGAGGAAAAGCCAGCGATAGAAAAGGAAATCCCTGATCAGCAGGTTGTTAAAAAGGAAATAATTGAGGAAGTGGAAGAGCCAGAGAGGATAAAAGAGAAGGAAATAAAAGAAGAGCATGAAATAAAACGAGTTGAGGAGAAGAAAGAAGAAGAAAAAGAAAAAAAGCTTGCTAAAGCTAAGATAAAAAAAGAGGAAAAAGCAGAGGCTGAAGTCGAGGAGAAGAGAGGTTTCTTCCAGAGGATAAAGGAGACCTTCACCACTGTCAAGCTTTCTGATGAGAAATTCGAGGAATTATTCTGGGAATTAGAAGTCCCGCTCATGGAGAACAACGTAGCTGTCGAGGTGATTGAGAAGATAAAGGCTGACCTGAAAAAGGACTTGACAACAGGCAAGGTGAGCAGAAAGGGAGTTGACGAGCTCATAGAGGACTCGCTCAGAGAGTCTGTGCAGAGCCTGTTCATTGACAAGCACCTCAATCTTGTGAATGAGATAAAGAAGAAAAAGGACAAGCCCTACATCATTGTGTTCATCGGGGTGAATGGGAGCGGCAAGACCACCACCATGGCCAAGATGGCTTATAACCTGATGAAACACAACCTCTCAGTTGTCTTTGCTGCCAGCGACACTTTCAGGGCAGCAGCCATCCAGCAGCTACAAGAGCACGCTGACAGGCTTGGCGTCAAGATGATAAAGCACGACTATGAATCAGACCCTGCAGCAGTTGCCTTTGATGCAGTCAAGCACGCCAAGGCCAAAGGCATTGATGTTGTTATGATTGACACAGCAGGAAGATTGCACGTGAATGACAACCTGATGAACGAGCTCAAAAAACTGGTGAGAGTTAACAAGCCAGACATGAAAATATTCGTTGGTGAAAGCATCACTGGCAACGACTGCATAGAGCAAGCCAAGATATTCAACGAGGCAGTAGGCATTGACGCGATAATCCTAGCCAAGGCAGATGTTGATGAAAAAGGCGGAGCAGCTGTGAGCGTGAGCTACGTCACCAAGAAACCCATAATATATTTAGGCACAGGCCAGAAATACGAGGACCTGCAGGAGTTCAAGCCAGAAGTGATAATAAAAAACATAGGACTTTAGTCTGCTATTTTTAATCCTAATTTATCTACCCATCTAGATTTAAATAACCAATTAACCAATTCAACTTCTATTTTAGTCAAAGATTTACTTATTTCTAATGTTCCCAGTATTTTTTCTTCAAAGCTTTTAACCTTCAAAATATGTTTGATGTTGACGCATTCATATTCACTATTAACTATCTTGTTCGCCACGTCTTCCCCTGATTTTATTGCAAAATAAATTCCTTCTCCTGTTAATCCTGAAGCCAACCCGGCCGCGTCTCCAATTAAGAATTTATTCTTAAAATCGTGTCCTTTATAATCGTAGTTTATCATGGCTGCTTGAAACAAGGATTTGTTAAGGTCAAACTTTTTGCTCCACTGGTCTTCAAAATTCTTTCTAATATCAGAAATTTTGAGATTAAGTGTTGGCTTATGCAATCCCCTTTTAAAATCGCTTCCGCCACCTATCACGCTCAAATTTCTATGCGGGAACAGCCAAGAATAAAGCGGTCCAAATTTTTCTGGATCTATGAACACTTCCAGATGCTCACATTTTTTAGGGATAATATACTGAAACGTTTCGAGAAACTTGTCTGTTTTCAAGTTCAAATACTTTCTCATTGATGAATTCGAGCCGTCAGCTCCAACTAGGTATTTGTATAGGATTTTATCTTTGCCATTAACAGTTACTGCTTCGCCATCTATCTCTGTAACTTTGGAATTTATTCTTACTTCTGCACCTTGTCTTCTGGCCTTATCCGTCATCCATTTGCCGAGGTCTTTCCTATCAATGGTTGCTATGAAAGGTTTTTCAAGTTTTATCTCCGCAGTCTGGCGGGGTGTATGAATAAAAACCCTTTTGAACTTCCTCTGAATTATACTGTCTGGAATGCCAAGTTCTAGATCTTTTAGAGTAAGCCCGCCGGCGCACACCTTGTCACCAAGAATCTTATTTTTCTCAAGAACCAGAACCTTCTTGCCATTCTGAGCCAAAATTTCAGCACATTTAAGCCCAGCAGGCCCCGCACCAACTATGACTACGGCGTATTCTTCCATGAGTTTCGTTATTGAATCCCGCATTTATAAAATTTACCAAGAACAAGATATATAAATGCAAAACTTATCCTCCTCCTTGTCAATGATGAGGTTATCCCCAACTGAGGAGCAAATGACGAAATGGAGTAACTGCTGAGACAAATAATAATAGAATCTTCAAAATAGAACTGAATAGAAGCAGATAAGAATTAAAACTTATCCCACCTATATTTTCTCAAACACTCCAACTGCGTGGCTGCAGGGCTTCTTGTCCCAGCTGCACAGGTCTGTGCAGCAGCCCAGGTGCACGTCTCCTTGTTTGTCCCTGCACATCACGATAGAATTGGTTTGGTCTGTGAAGTCAACATTGCATATCTTGCATTTCGTCAATTTTTACACCTCTTTTAATGTTCCTACTAGCTTGATCAAGGAGTAGGGAGAGCTGGTGTTTTTCTTGCACCAAACCAAGCTTGCAACGGTGATTACAGATTGGATTTAGAACTTTGAAAAACGTTCTGCTCTCCCACCCTCCTGGCATTGTTAAGTAGCATGTGTTTTTAAAGTTTATTATTGGCTACTGCTAATGAAACCGCAAAATTTATAAATCAATAATAATTTCCAAATGATAATGATTATTATTTAGGATATTTGGTGGGTGTGAGCAAGTGAAAAAAAGCAGGGTGACCAACCAGCGTCTTAAAATTCTAGAGTACCTGAGAAGCGTAAGGACTCACCCGACTGCAGAAATGGTCTACAAGGAAGTCATCAAGGAACTCCCCAACATAACCCTAGCAACTGTTTACAGGAACCTCAACCACCTGGCTGACAACTGCGAAATCCAGAGATTTGAAGTGAACTGCACCAGCAGGTTCGACGGGAACATAAGCTTTCACCAGCACTGCATATGCAAGAAGTGCGGCCATATAAAGGATTTGTTCGAGAAAAAAATAAGCGAAGACATCATCAAGAGGATAAGAACCAAGGGCTTTGAGCCGCAGAGCATTAATGTTCTTATTTACGGCTTTTGCAAAAGCTGTAAAGGAAAATAAAAATGTTAAAAAAATATGAGAGGTAAAAAAATGAAGCAAACAATACAAAACATGACCAAGGCATTTATTGGAGAAAGCCAGGCAAGGAATCGGTATTCTTTCTATGCAAAAGTCGCGCAGAAAGAAGGCTATGAGCAGATAGCAGAGATCTTCACTGTCACTGCAGAGAACGAGAGAATACATGCCAAGAGACTCTTTGAGGCGATTAATGATTTGAAGAAGCAGAGCAAGGAGAAATTCGACCCTATCATGGTAGAGGCAGAGACGCCAACAGCTTATGGAACAACCATTGACAACCTAAAGGCAGCTATTGCAGGAGAGCATCACGAGCATTCAAGCATGTATCCTGAATTTGCAAAGGCTGCAGAAAAAGAAGGCCTTCCAGAGCTTGCCAAGAGAATGCTGGCCATTGCAAAGGCAGAATCACACCACGAGGAAAGATATACCAAGCTTCTCAAGGAATTAGAGGCAGGCACCATATTCAAGAAGAAGAAGGAAATCTGGTGGATGTGCAGGGAATGCGGCTATGTGCACTTTGGCAAGGAGCCACCTGTCAAATGTCCTGCCTGCGATCATCCTACAGCATTTTACCAGGTCAAGTGCGAGGAGTATTAAGGCTCAAGCTGAGATTAAAAGCAATCATGGAGGTGATTCGTATGAGTTGCGGATGCTGTGGAAGTTCAAAGAAAAAGAAGAAGTAGAAATAAAATAAATTTTTTCAATTTTTTTCAAAATATTTTTTGATTTAAATTAGGAGGCGATAAAAATGGCTGTTGAAATAAACCAAGTTTACAAGTGCAATATTTGCGGTAACATTGTTGAGGTCAACTTTGCAGGAGGAGGCCAGCTCGTGTGCTGCGGCCAGCCAATGCAATTGCTAAAGGAGAACTCGACTGATGCAGCGCAGGAGAAGCACGTGCCTGTGATTGAGAAAACTAAGACAGGATTCAAGGTAAAGGTAGGCAGCGTACCTCATCCAATGGAGGAGAAGCATTACATTCAATGGATTGAACTCATTGCTGACGGCAAGTCTTACAAGGAATTTCTCAAGCCAGGCATGAAGCCAGAGGTAGAGTTCTGCGTAAAAGCAAGCAAGGTTATTGCAAGAGAGTACTGCAACCTGCACGGCTTGTGGAAGGCAGAGAAGTGAAAAAAAGGTGAAAAAATGGTTTTAGAACAAATAACTTATTTCCAGGTTTTAGGCAAGCCATTGCTAATGTACCTAGGAATAATCGCTGTGCTCCTGATGCTCTTCACAGCAGCCATTGCAGTTCTGAACAAGAAAGGCATTAACAAGATACCATTCAAATGGCACCCCAGAATGGCTAGGATTACAATTGCCTTTGCGCTCATTCACGGGCTTCTGGCAGTTTTAACTTATTTTTAAGAGGTAATGCCTAATGAAAGCAGTAATAGTTAATAAGAAGGAGATAGCTAAAGGAACATTGATGGTAGAGCTTGAAGTGTTAGGAGATAAAGTTGATTTCAAGCCAGGCCAGTTCTTCATGCTCGAACTGATTAACCCGCCTTATAATGATGAGAAGGGCAGCAAGAGGTATTTCTCGATTGTTAACTCGCCAAGTGAAAAAGACGTCCTGATTATTGCAACCCGCTTGAGTGATAGCGCCTTTAAGAAGTCGCTCAATGAGATACGAGTGGGCACTGAGGTCTCTGTTGACAACATCACAGGCACATTCACACTGCCGAGCAGCACAAAAAATCCTCTGGTATTCATAGCGGGCGGCGTAGGCATTACACCATTCATGAGCATGTTAAGGTTTGTGAATGAGAAGAAGTTTGACTACAAGATAACACTCATATATTCTAACAGGGACAAAGGCTCAACTGCTTTTTTTGACGAGTTGCAGAGCATTGGAAAAAAAGCAAGGAATGTCAAGGTCGTGTTCACCATGACACAGAACCCAAACTGGAAGGGTGAGACTCGAATGATTGATGCTCAACTCATCAAGGATTATTTCCCAGATCCCAACAATAACACTTACATGATAGCAGGATCACCGCCAATGGTGAATTCTGTAGTTAACAGCCTGAAAGAAGCTGGCGTTGAGGAAGAGAACATTATAATAGAGAACTTTGCAGGCTACTGAGCAGGTAAAAAATGAGCAACTTAATTGATTCTGTGAAAAAGTTAAGAAAAACAGAGACAAAGAAAACAGTAGACAAGAAACTAAGGATATTCACTGATTTTAACCCTAAGAACAATCAAGAATGGTTTGGGGAGGTGTGCTTCTGCATACTGACTGCTAATTCCAAGGCAAAAACAGCTATTGCAATACAAAAAGAAGTCACCGCCTCAGGATTCTGCACCATGTGCCTTGAAGATATAAGAGGCGCAATAAAAAGAAACAAGCACAGATTCCACAACAACAAGGCAAGATTCATTGTAGAGGCCAGGAAACATATGAACATAAAGGACGTGATAAAGCCGATTGCAGAGAAAGAAGGCCAGCTGGCTGCGAGAGAATGGCTGGTAAAGAACATTAAAGGTCTTGGATATAAAGAATCAAGCCATTTCCTAAGGAATATTGGTTATTTTGACTTGGCAGTTCTTGATAGGCACATACTCAACCTGATGAAAGAAGACGGAATAATAAAAGAAAAGCCAAAGAGCCTGACAAAAAAGAAATATCTTGAGATAGAAGAGAAATTCAGGCAACTTGCAAGCAAGTTGGGAATGAGCTGCGCAGAACTCGACCTTTACATGTGGTACATGAAGACAGGGATAGTGCTAAAGTAGGTTATATGATTTAATTTTCAGTTAACTTTTTATACTCTGGTTTCTTGTCATTAACTTATGAAGCTCAAGGGTAAAGTTGCTTTAATAACAGGTTCTAGCCGAGGCATTGGGAGAGCAACTGCTTTGCTGTTCGCAAGAGAAGGAGCAAAAGTTGTTGTTGATTATTTTATCTCTGAAATAGAGCCTGATGCAGACAAGAATGCGAAGAGCGTTGTTGATGAGATTAAGAAAATAGGTTCTGAAGCCATAGCTATTAAATGCGATGTTTCTCAGGAGGAACAAGTCAAACAAATGATTAAAACTGCCATTGAAAAGTTCGGCAGGGTTGATGTCCTTGTTAATAACGCAGGCATTGTCTTTGATGTTCCGTTTCAAAAAAAGACTGTTGAGCAATGGAAGAGAACATTAGATGTGAATTTGCTAGGTGTTTTTCTATGCGCTAAATACGTTGCTCCTCACATGCCCAAGGGTGGAAAGATTGTGAATGTTGCATCGACAAATGGAATAGATAGTTTTAATCCTGATGCTATGGATTACGATGCGTCAAAAGCTGGAATCATTATTCTGACAAGAGACCTAGCAAAGGAACTGGCGCCGTACATAACAGTCAATGCTGTTGCTCCTGGCTGGGTTAATACTGACATGAACAAGAAATTGCCAAAAAAGTTTGTTAAAGAAGAAACCCAGAAGATTTATCTTAGGCGCTTTGCAAAGCCAGGAGAGATTGCAAAAGCAATACTGTTTTTGTGCTCTGAAGATGCTGACTATATCACCGGGAGCGTTCTTAAGATTGATGGAGGGTATGGATGAGAAAATGAAGCTTCACATCTACTTGTTCAGGCATGGCCAGACTTATTTTAACAGGGACAAAAGGTTTACTGGCTGGAAGGATTCTAGGCTTACTCCTCTTGGAGTGGAGCAGGCTAAGAAGATTGCTGAGAAGCTTAGGACTAAGAGGATTGATGTGGCTTTCCAGACGCGATTATCAAGGTCCAAGGATACATTAAAGATTGTTCTTAAGTACCATCCTGAGTGCAAGACCATAATAACCAATGACAAGATGATTGAGAGGAGCTATGGCAAGTTCCAGGGATTGTATCACAAGACAATTATTGCAAAGTATGGCAGGGAGATGTTTGACAAGTGGCACAGGGATTATGACTTTCCTCCACCTGGCGGCGAGAGCGTGAAGATGGTGGAGAAGCGCGTTCTGAGCTTTATCAAGGAATTGTTGGCGTTCATGAAGAGAAACAAAGTGAATGTGGCTATTTCCGCCCATGGCAACTCCATGAGGCCTTTCCGAAGATATTTTGAGCACTTAACAATAGAGCAGATGAGCAAGTTAGAGAATCCTTGGGATGATTATTTTGATTATGCTATTGAGGTTTAGAATTTTAGGAAAAAATTATGGCATTCTGTAAACAATGGAGTTTATGTTCATGCCTGCGCCTACAGAGGCAAAGACTACATTGTCTCCTTTCTTTAGATCATGATTGTTAAGTTTTCCTTTCAGCATCAGGTCAAGCATGGTAGGCAGGGTGGCTACTGAGCTGTTTCCAAGCCAGGAAATAGTCATCGGCATCAAGTCAGGAGGGATTTCACTTTTTTTCTTGCCATACAAGCTGAACAAGCGCTGGAGTATGGCCTCATCCATTTTTTCATTAGCCTGGTGTATGAGCGCCTTTGAGATGTTGTCAAGGGTTAAGCCTGCTTTCTCAATGCTCTCCTTCACAACAAGCGGAACTTTTTTCAGAGCATACTCATAGAGCTGGTGGCCGTGCATTTTCAAAAACAATTCATTGCCAGCATAAGCAGGGTTATTTGACTTGCCCATCCAGAGCAGGTAAGCATGCTCTAAGGTGTCTGATCTTGCTGCATGAGAAAGAATCCCCAGGGGTTCTTTGCTCTCTGTTGCTTCTATGATTGTGGCTCCTGCTCCGTCAGCATATATCATGCTGTCCCTGTCATGTGGGTCTGAGATTCTTGAAAGTGTTTCTGCGCCTATAACCAGGACTTTTTTTGCATCGCCTGACTTTATGTAATAGTTTGCCTGTATCACGCCCTGAATCCAGCCAGGGCATCCGAATGGCAGGTCATGTGCTATTGTGCGAGGATTTTTTATGCCTAGCCTGTGCTTTACTCTTGAAGCAAGGCTGGGAACAAAGTCGGATCTCCTATTATCTGCTCTTACATCCCCGAAGTTGTGTGCAACAATAATGTAGTCCAGGCTTTCCTTGTCAGTGCCTGATGATTCAAGCGCATCTTGTGCTGCTAAATACGCAATGCCAGAAGTATTGAGGTCGTCAATAACATACCTCCTCTCTTTTATCCCTGTTATTTCCTCGAACTTCTTTATAATCTCAGAGTTTGGTTTGTCAATTAATTTTCCATCTGGGTCATAGAACTCATGGCTAAGAAAGTCCTTGTTCTTAACAATTCTTTCTGGTAGATAGCTGCCTGTTCCTTTGATGATAGAGTAGACATTCATAATTATCAGAACCTGCGATTCAACTTCATAAGTAAAGTATGCTTGTTCTCGGAGGAGTCTTATTGGTTCCTTTGTAAAGCTCCATCACGCCACATAAGCACTCTTGTATTTCTTCTAGATAAGTATTTACTCTTTTCGTGTACTTCTTGGAAAAATCATTTAATTGCTCAACCAAGCCTTTTATGGCATTATCAGACTCATCAGTTAAAGCCTCTAGCTGGACGCGTTCTAACTTGTTAATCACGTCTGCAATGCTCTTATCTGCTTCTTTATCTGCTTGAGAAGGTTTACTCATTCTATCACCCGCCATGTTTATCCAGCGGCAGAACATGAAAGGATTTATAAGAGTTTTCATTCTTTTCATTCTCAAGTGGTTATTCACGGAAAGCTTTATAAAACAGCAGAATAATACAACTATCTATGGGGGTTAGCAAGCTGAAAAAGGCAGTATTATGCGGAGTGCTAGCCCTGGGCTTGAGTCTTGCACCACAACAAGCCACTTCTCTTGAAAAATATGTTACGTAGGTGCAGAGAGACCCTTTTGTCCCTCCTATCAGCAAGCTTTCTAAGGAAGAGGCTAGAAGGGTTATTGAGCTTGAAAACCTTAGAGAGAGGCTGAGCAAGGATGGTTTTGATGCAGAAAAAATATTGGAATACTACAGAGACCCCTTGTTCAAGATAGAGGGAAGCATAATAAACTATTTTACAGGCAGCCCTGAGACCCCGGCAGCGAAGGAAAAGCTTACATATGCTGGTTACAGGAAGAAATTGGGTTTGTATTCTAAGATAGAAAGTGCTCCGGATTTCATGTATAGGCATCGCTACGATTTGTGCCAGGCAGAAGCAAGGTATGGAGTGGACAAGCGCTATTTGGCAGCCATAAAAGGAATTGAGAGTGATTTTGGGAATAACATGGGCACGTTCAAGGCTTTCAATGCTCTTGTCTCAGCATGCCTTACTCCTAAGAAAGAAAAATTCTATTCTCAGTTAAAATATTATTTGCGTTTCTGCGAAAAAACTGGAAAGAGTGTTTTTTATTACCCCTCATCCTATGCCGGCGCAATTGGCCCTGCCCAGTTCATGCCATCATCAATAGATGCCCTGTTCATTGGAAAGAACGGTGACTTTAACGCAGATGTCATGAATATAATTGATTCTATTTATTCTTCTGCATATTATCTGAAAAGGAATGGCTGGAATCCTAAACTTAACAATCAAAAAATATCTGAAGGCACGCATAACTGGAGGGTATTAAAGTTATATAACGATTCTACCTTTTATGTCCGCGCAGTTATTGAGCTTGCAAACAAAGCAAAATGGAATGATTACGACTTGAAAGGAGAGCTAAGGCCAGAAGAGAAAATGTTCATTAGAAGCATAAGCAAAGCTTTTAGTAAAACATTAAAAGACATAACTGATACTCTGGTTCCGAGGTGGTTGTTAGATGACTAACACATTATACTTACTGGATTGCTATCTTAAAGAGTTCGAGGCAACTGTTGAGAGCGTCAAGGACGACAAATATGTTGTGCTTGACAAGACAGCTTTTTATCCTAACGCAGGAGGCCAGCCTTATGACACTGGCAAACTGATAAGGTTAAGCGATAGTGCAGAATTCTCTGTTGTGTTCGTTGCCAAGTTCGGCGATGTTATCAGCCACGAATTCTCACCTGCAGGCTTAAAGCCAGGCGACAAGGTTCGCGGGATTATTGACTGGGACAGAAGATACAGGCACATGCGCATGCACACAGCAGCGCACGTCATAGCCAATGTGATTGAGAAGGAAGCAGGCGCCAAGATTACAGGCAACCAATTAGGGCTGGACAAGTCAAGGATTGATTTCAGCCTTGATAATTTTGACAGGGAAAAGTTTTCTGAGTACGAGAAAAAAGCCAATGAGATAATCAAAGAGAATCGAAAAGTGAATCTTTCTATTGTCAGCAGGGAAGAAGCAGAGCAGAAACTGAGCAGGCTGACTACCTTAGCAAAAGGCTTTCCTCCGGAGATAAAAGAAGTTAGGCTGGTTGAGATTGAGAACTTCACAATAGAAGGATGCGGAGGAACGCACTTAAGCAGCACAGGAGAGATTAAAGGCATAAAGATCGCAAAGCTCGAGAACAAAGGCAAGGATAATCGAAGAATGTACTTTGAGCTTGTGGACTAGAAACAGGCAAAAACTTTATAAACCATTACTCTTATCTTATTCTCATGCAAGGAGCTGATTGTCTTCATAGATATTGAACAAGTTCTGGATAGTTACTTTTATAAACGACTTGCACTTCTTGGTGATTATCTTCATATGGCGGTATTTGTGTAACCTGGCTAGCATAGGAGACTGTGGATCTTCTGGTCCGGGTTCAAATCCCGGGTACCGCCCTCGATGTTTTGAGAGGGAGGTTCAAAAGCTTTGCTTTTGTTACCGCCCTATTCGAAGAACAGGGGGCGCCAGCAGCTTTGCTGCTAAACGTCGCCCTTTTTTCTCAAAGAAATTAAAAAAACCAAATGGAGGTCTGAAAATATGAAAACACAAATCGAAAAACAGAGAATAATAAACACAAGAAGTGATGTTGACCTTCATCTTCATAAGAAGGGCTTTGGATTATATTGAGGAAAAAAGGTTTTTGGACAGCAACGAGATTTGCAAAGTGATTGGATGCAGTACAAAACAAGCAGGTGACTTGGAAAAAAAGTTAGCTGAATCTCCTGAGTTAGCAGTTGAGAGTTACAACGGGCTCAGAACGTACTACATGCCTGCAATAAGTTGCTATAAATAAAAACTCTTTTCATTTTTTTATTTTTTTCAAAAATTATATAAACCAAGACAAACAAGGTGATTAGCATGAAACTAGAGAACTCAAAAGGAACCAAGGATTTTGCGCCTGAAGAGAAGATTCTTAGGAACGAGGTAGTTGGTAGACTGGTGAGTGTTTTTGAGAGGTATGGCTATTCCCCTTTGGAGACGCCAATTATTGAAAGATACGAGCTATTGTCTGCCAAATCTGGAGCTGGAGAGGAATCTGATGCTATGAAGGAAGTCTTCACCCTCACGGACCAAGGTAACAGGAAGCTCGGTCTGAAATTCGAGCAGACTTTGTCATTTGCAAGGTTTATCGGCATGAATCCTACCCTGAATATGCCTTTCAAGCGCTACGAGATAGGACCGGTCTTCCGTGACGGACCAATAAAGCTTGGCCGTTACAGGCAGTTCTGGCAGTGCGATGTTGACGTTGTGGGATGTAAGGAGATGAGCATTGAATCTGAAATCCTGCTCCTAGCATTGGACGCCTTCAAGGAACTTGGCTTGGATGCCTTCCTCGAGGTTAACAACAGGAAGCTTCTCAAGGGCATTATTGAGTTTGCGGGCATCAAGGACGAATTGGCAGATTCAGTCATAATATCCATTGACAAATTGAAGAAATTTGGCAAGGACGAAGTAAGGAAGGAACTGGAGCAGAAAGGAATTGATGATGATAAGATTGCAAAGCTCCTCAGCGCATTTGACATCTCAGGCAGTTTTGAGGAGAAAATCAGCATGCTCAAAGGCATCATAAAGAATGATATTGGAAAACAAGGCATAGCAGAAATCGAGGAAGTATTCTCCTATTTTTCAAACGAGCAGAAGAAGAACATAATATTCAATATTGCGCTAGCAAGAGGGCTTGGCTATTACACAGGCACAATATTTGAGGGATTTGTAAGGAAGAGCGAAGTGACTTCGTCCATTTGTGGCGGTGGTAGGTATGACAACATGATTACTGGCTTGCTTGAGAGCAAGAAAGAATCTCCTTGTACAGGCATAAGTTTTGGCTTGGACGTCATTACTGATGTTTTCAGGGCAGCGAAAAAAGAATTTGATAAGAAAACCGTAACGCAAGTTTTTGTTGTTCCAATCAAGACAATGAAGCAATGCTTCTCAATATGCAAAGAGCTCAGGGATGCGGGGATAAGCGCTGACATGGACTTCATGAGCAGGGGGATAAGCAAGAACCTGAACTATGTGAATGCAATGAAGATTCCCTACGCCATCATTGTAGGCGAGCAGGAGCTGAAGCAGGACAAGTTAAAGCTGAGAGATATGAAGAATGGCAATGAAGAGATGCTGAGCCTTCCTGAACTGGTTAAAAAATTAAATGCGTAATCTTCTGAGAATTCCTGGTTTTTTCTTTTTTGGCTTTTTACTCTGCAACAATCTTTTAAGTTTGTCAGGATGGTTAGTCATTATCCCGTCAACATTGTTTTTAATAAATTTTTCCATCAAGGCAGGAGTGTTGACTGTCCACACATTAACCTTGAAGCCTTTCTTGTGCAGCCTCTTAATGAAGTTCTTGGTTGCGAATGGGTAAGACAGATGAACAAATTGGGCTTTTACTAATTTAGCATTCCTAATGATGAGTGCTTGGGTTATCCTGAAGAATGCCTTGGCAAGCGCAGTCACAAGTAATCCTATTTTGGGATCATAATGAGTGAAGAACAAATAAGCTATCTTGACATGCGGCAACTCATGATGCATTGTCCTCAAAGCGCAAATGCTACCTGACGATATCAGCACGTGGTCATGCATATTGTATTGTTTAATCAGTTCAGCAACTGGTCTTGCAGCCCGCATGTTCTTTACTTCTATATTAAGGAGAACTCCTTTTTTTATTAGAGGAAAGACTTCTTCAAGAACAGGCACTTCCTGCCTTCCATTTTCTGTTCTGTATTTTTTTATCTCAGCAAGAGTCTTCCATAACACTTTGCCTGTGCCATTAGTTGTCTTGTTAAGCCTTGGATCGTGAATAACAATTGCATGGTTATCCAAAGAAACCCATGTGTCAATTTCAACTCCATCCACACCAAGCTCAATAGCCTTTCTTATAGCAAGGAGAGTATTCTCAGGATACTTGCCAGAAAAACCCCTGTGGGCAATAATTAATGTCATGCATCACCACGCCATAAGAAATTTATCAAGCATATGCTTCTTTTGCTATCTTAAGCTTTTTATCCATGTCCTTCTGCAGCGGCTTAAGCAATCTTATTATCTCCTCAGCCACTGCATTCTTTAAGTCCTCAGGGTGAATTTTCTTGTTAATATAGTCCTGCTCAAGCAAGTCATAAGATGAATAACTAATTGCACCTCCGAACTTCTCAGGCCTGCTAATCACAAAGCTTTCTTTGTTATCTTGCTTGACAATCATCATAACATGTTTCAAGAAAGCCAGCACTCCATTGCCTTCAACCATTCCAGCCGGGCAATAAGCCTTTTTCAGCTTTGCCCTAACAGCAACCTCATCATCAAGCAAATCTATTTTTGACTCTTCCTTTGAAGCGCTCATCTTCTCCCCAATAAGGCCTGGTATTAATGGAGTCATAACTTCTACCCTTGGCGCAAAGCCTATCTTGGGCAAGTACTCCCTGGCAAACATCAGGATCTTCCTCTGGTCAACTCCCCCGTACTGGATGTCCACTTTCAAGTATTCCTCATCCAGCGCCTGCATCAATGGATAAATAAGCCCTGCAAGCCTGGGGTTGTCTGACTGCTTAACCACTTCTGAGCCTGCCTTCTTGGCGTCATGCACACTAGAATACGTTGACATTCGCAAGAGGTCGTAGAAATAATCCTTATTCTTCTGGAAGTCAGAGCCTTTGACAATCTCAAAGTTCTTTATATCAACTCCTATTGCCTCAAACATTCCAGGGATGACGAGTTCATAATACTTATACCTCTTGTCCAGCAAATCCCACGGGGTCTGGTCAAGCGCTCCGTGTAAATCTGCCAGCAGCAGCTTTACTTTAAAGCCTGCCTTAAGAAAATCAGCTAATTTCAAGACCCAGACAAAATAGCCTATGTGCGGCCTGCCTGTTATTGCAGTGCCAAGGTAAACTGCCGGAGTCTTTTTCTTCTTCAACAGCTCCTTAAGCTCATCTTCTGTTATTATCTCCTCAGTGTTCCTCTTGATAAGTTCGAATTTTTCTTCAGGCGTCATAAAACAGGATATTCCTCTGCTGTTTTTATTCTTTTTGCTTTTGTGAAAGAAATTTATAAGAAACCATTCTACGACTGAGTTCATAAGAAATAAAGGAACTATTCAATCTTGCTCAGAATATCTTGACACGTCTGCTCTAGCTCACCAAGTTCATTATGAAGTAATTGAACCATATCTGGAGAAGCTTTTTTCCTGTAAACTTCAATCCCTGACAAGTTATCTTTCATTTTCTTCTTGACAACTTTGCATACATCAGCAAAATATTCTCTTGCTGCGTTAAAAATCTGGTCCAACTCATCCGAGCGATACAGCGGCCTAGCTTTATCCTTTTTTTCGAGTTCTGGTAATTTTTGCTCAATAAAGCTTTTCCTATCTTTAGCAAATTCATTTATCAATTCCTTAGCTCTGCTCGAGTTATAATTGGTTACTCTGGATACCAGATGTAAGATATACCCGAATTCCAATGGTTGTATCTTTTTCTCCTCCTGAGAATACCTTTTCTCAAGGTGCTTTACTCTGTAATACAAATCAGCAAATGACACTATATCTTCATGTAATTTTGAGTCCATCATCGTCACTATCAGAAAAGGGTGAATATTTATAAATTTTGTCGTTTATAATGAGAACTCTTATGAATGTGCGGCTTATAGGCATCCAGGCGTATTATCTCTGTTTTTAATTCTAGCTCCTGGAGTTTTTTCTCTAATCCATCAACAAATGCAGACTGGTCATAGCCAAGACATATAGTGTCAGGCTTTATCTCCTCAACTATCCTGTACTTGTCAGTTGTTTCATAGCCAAGCACTGCCTTGTCAACATAATCAAGCTTCTGGATAATGTTCAAGCGATAATTCTCATCGTGGCGCGGCAGTTTGCCTTTTACTTGCTTCACTGTTGAGTCCCTGGCAACCACCACCACCAGCTCATCACCGTGCTTCTTAGCCTCTTTAAGGAAATACTCGTGGCCAGGATGAAAGATGTCGAATGTGCCGAAGACTAGGACGCGGGTCATTATGAAAAATAGAGTTATTTGCTTGGTTTTAAATCTTGCCTTGTTTTTTGGTCTTGTATTGTTTTTTCACATCGTTTAATGTTGGAAGTCTTGTTTCTCTGGCGTATTTTATTGTAGAGCCAGCCCAATACCCTGAAAGCTCAAGCGCAAGTTTATCTGCTGGGCATGCTTCATCATCGCGAAAAGGGCATTTGAGTTGTTCACGCATGCAGGAAGTGTCCCATACGGTGTCATGAAAATAGCAACGAGGAGTGCGGAGAAAACCGCCAGCAAAGATTTCCTGGTCGGGTATGGTGATGGTCAGGGCATGATGCATGGGCCCATAAAATTGGTCTGACTCTTTTCTCCTGAAAACAAAACTATCTTCTATGGACATTAATTCGTAATCCTTTAACTTTCTGATGGCTTTCACGAGCGACACAATCTTCTCTAAAATCGAATCTGACATGAATTCGGGGAAGTGGATAGGGCATATAAACTTTTTGTTTTATTACTACAATTAAGTAAGAATAGTATTAATAAGGTTATTTAGATATGTGTAGAAAAGAATTTTCCAGATGCGGCTGTTCATTCTTTAGAAACTTTTCTCCATTCTCTGCTATGCTTTCGGTCTTTACAGAAAAAATTAGTGACGCGCTCTGCAAAAACAATTAAATTTAAAAATAGGAGCACTGCCAATATTGGAATAAGATTAAAAAACCATTAAAAAGGAGCGGGGAGGATTTTTATTAGCTTCTGGCTAAGAATCATACTGAAAGATGGAAGAGAAAGTAATATCATTAGGACAGCACTTCATAGTAGAGCTGTACGGGTGCAGCCCCAAGTCTATTTCTGATTCTGTTAGTGTTCAGTCTGTTCTTCTCAAATCAGCTGAAATCGCCAAGGCCAACATTGTGCTTTATGACTTCCAGCAGCTCAAAAACCAGGGAGTGAGCGGCGCCATAGTAATATCAGAGTCTCACTTCTCAGTCCACACCTGGCCTCAGAAAGGCTATGCTTCACTCGACATCTTCACCTGCGGCGAGACCATGAATGAGGAAGCAGCTATTAATCATATTAAAGAGTCTTTTCAATCCCAGAAAATGGAGCTTGGCAGGCTTGAGCGCGGGCTTCTGCCAGATTCTGAAAAAGAAGGATTGAGTTACAAGGCTAACAGAGCATACGACCACAGCATCAACATTCCCAGAAAAGGAATCCATAATTATCATTATATTATTGAGCTTTACAAATGCGAACATGAGCTTATTGCAACTGAAAAAACAGTTGCTCCTGCCCTCCTCGAGGCAGCACAAATTGCAGAGCCAAAAGTTTTTGCTGACAAAGAAATCATTGTTAACAAGTTTCATAATTTTGAGCCTAGCGGCTCTAGCGGAGTAATCCTGGCGCCAAGAGCGCACATAACAGCTCATACCTGGCCTGAGCATGATTACGCTGCTGTTGACTTGTTCCTGCCAAGGGAAAGCCAAGAAATAATATCTGCTACTGACAGGTTAAGAGAGTGGCTCAAGGCAAAAAGAGTAGATGTTTCAGAGCTTAAGCGAGGCAATCCTGATTATTTCTCAACTAATTATTGATCAAAGCAATAAATAAACAAGCACAGGCACTAGTAAGCAGCCCATTGCGTGGTTTCTTCCGATGTTCTTGAGCGGCGCTATTAATCCAACAGCTGCTGCTGTTATCAGCACCAGAAGCCCGGTTAATCTGTCAAGGAAGATTGCCATGCCTGTGACAAAGGTGATGATTGATATCACGAGCAGCTTATAATTTATTTTTACTATTATCTTTGAGAATTGCTTTGAAAACCACAGCGTGAGGAAGACTGCAACAGAGCCTGCCGTGAGAAAGGCAAACACTATTATTATGAAGGAGTTGAAATCTATCTGTGTGAGCTTTGACATCACCACTATTGAGCCGTCCTTAGCCTTGTTCAAGGTGTAGAATGTTACTAGGGAGAATACCACGCTCATGGTTCCCATGGCTCCTACAAGGCAAAGGTAGCCTTTGTCTTTTATATTCCGAACCATCTGGCTTGAGATGACTGCTCCTTGGCTTGGGCCCATTCCTGGAAAGAACTGGATGAAAAAAACAGCTATTGAGCTGGCTGATAATACTTTTAGGAGCTCTTTAAATTTGAACCCTATTTCCTTGGTTATTTTTTGTGGAGGAATTTTGGTGTTCTCAAAAAAACTGATTAATAACCCAGACACTCCGAACAATCCTGACAAAAGAGGGAACATGGGCTCTTTCATGTTAGGAATTGAGAAGACTAGAACGCCAAGAGTGCCGGATATTGAAAACAGTATTAAGCTCCAGAGCCAGTTCTTTTCCCTGAATATCATGAAAATAATAATCAGGATTAAGGCATAAACAAGATAAGGCTTGAGTATTGGATAAAGCTTGTTAGCAATAAGAATGAAAACAGGGATAAGGCAGATTGCAGTGACAAGGCCAGTGTAGGTTCCTAATATGGTTATCTTGACTGCCTGGTAGCCTTCTCCTCTGAGAAGCATTCTCTGGCCTGGAAGCACAGACAATGCATTCTCATCATCAGGAGCGCCCAGATAAATTGAGGGGATGGTATCAAGGAATGAATGGGTTACTGCCAATGCCATGATAAAGACTGCAAGTGTGAGAGGAGCAAAATATTTGAGCAGGATTGGAGATAATGCAAGGAGCGTGGCAGCCACCAGGTTGACATGAATACCCGGAGTTATGCCGGTGAAGATGCCTATTGCGATTCCAAGCAAGAGAGTGAAAAGTAATTGCATTAGTTGAATCATTATATTGTGCGGCGTGGGCGGGACATCCAAGTCTTTGGTCAACCTTTTGAACCCGCAGGAGACTTGGGAGCCTCACCAGAGCATCAATCCGGCGCAATAACCAGATTATGCCACCACGCCTATGCACAAAATGAAAAATTTTATATACTTTTAACGACTTCTACTTATTGACTTGGGAGTCTTGCCAGCGTATCAATCTGGCATTTTTTCTTTTTCATATGAGAAAATAAATTTAAAAGAACTTATTTATATACTGTAGGGAGAAAAAATCGGAAATTTTTAAATAAAAGCGCGATTCTTCCGGAAGAAGCTTCTCTCAGGCTTTTCTAATCCACTCAGGGTTGTATATCACAACCGGCTCTCCTATTTTCAGCAGACGAACAGATGATAACAATAATTGCTGGTTTTGATTTGGAGAGCTGAACGACTCCTTTATATCATCAGCTTTTTCTTTAAGTTTTTTATTAATATATTTTTCAGGCATTAAATCACCTGATGCGCCACGGGAAGTGAAAAATGCCCGGCACTGAAATTCTTTGTTCAGGGTATCTTTTTGTGAAAAAATAATCCAACTTTTATGATCTTTATATTCTTCTTCTTTTAGCTTCATCTCTTCAACGAAGTAATAAGGGACAGCAAGGACTTCTTCCTCGCAAACCACAAACTGATGATAAACTATGCACTCAAAAGGATCCCAATTATCAACATACCAGTGGTGGGGGACAGAAACCGCTTTCCTCTCCTGTTTTTCTCCATCTAGAACCTTTCCACACGGACGCTCAAACTTCACAGTCAAATCATGTTTATTAAAAATTTCAATCAACACATCAAGATTCTTTTTAGTCGTAAGATGCATTGCGCCGTAGCTTCCGAAATCATCAGAACTACCACGATTCCATCTGGAGAAAAACAGTTCTATGCCTTCATCCCGGTAAAAATCTCCTTGTGAAAATGATAAAGGAATCACTGACTCATAAATCTTTTTTAAATCATCAGCAGGTAATTGCACTATCCTTCGTGGAGAAGCCCATTTTTTAGGGTAATACTTTTTCATGTGCTCTTCACCATCATAACTGCTTCCTAGGTACTTGACTCGTATTCTTTGCATTTCTTTTGTATTGGGAATATCGCAGCAAACTAGTCTTTCTAATATATCTTTATCTTCCAAGGCCATACATATCACCTTGTGCTGGTACTGAAGAAAGCTTTAAATATTATTCCACACTTCTCACACAGTAATAGAGTTAAAATGGAGAAGGAATTAAGAGCACTAGGATTAAGCAATTATGAAAGCAAGGCATTGAACTTACTTTTCTCTAAAAGATTAACTGCCAGAGAGCTGAGTAAAGAAGCAAGAATTCCATTTGGAAAAGTTTACTCTGTAGTAAAAGGGTTAAAAGAAAAAGGGATTTTAAAAGAAACTAACTCCAGACCAAAGTGTATTTACATGGAAAATTCTTCTGAAATAATTTCTAAGTTAATCAATGAAAGAAAAGAGCAGGATAAATTATTAATGGAGCAGCTAAGGCAAAAAATCAGCCAGATAGATAAGGCGATTGGGAAGCCGATCCATTTTTTTCAGATAGGAACTTCTGTGGAAGACAACAAAGCGATACAATTCAGAACGTTTAATGAAGCAAAAGATTCTGTATTGCAGATTCTTAACATACATCATAAACCCAAATCCAATCGCGAAAGCAAAACTTTATGGGAAAAGGCAATAACCCAAGCTGTTGAGAGAGGGGTAACGTTTAAAGCGATTTATCCAGAGAAAGCAGAACTGCCTCGGATAATAAAAAGATTAAATAAAGAGCAGCCGAAAAAATTTCAGATACGACGGCTGGACACAGATTTTGTTCGGTGCGATATTATTGATGATGACAAGGTTCTGATTAAGCTGGTTCATTCGGATCCTTTGCAATTTGGAGGAATCCTGTTCATAGAAAGCGAGAAATTAAATGAAAACATAAAGAGAATATTTCATGAGCTCTGGGAGCAAGCGAGATGACAAAAGGAATAATCTACAAAGTCCAGCGCTACTCGCTGCACGACGGACCAGGCATAAGGACCACTGTTTTTTTCAAAGGCTGCCATGCAAAGTGCTGGTGGTGCCATAACCCTGAATCGTTTTTTACGCCAGAAAACAATAAAGAAAGCAATCAAGAAGTTCTTGGCCAGGAGCATGTTATTGGCGTGGATGAGCTCGTTGCAGAGCTGGAAAAAGACAGGATGTTCTATGAGCAGTCTGGCGGCGGAATAACTTTTTCAGGCGGAGAGCCATTATTGCAGCCAGAATTCCTTGATGAGCTAATTGACAAATGCAAGGATGAGATGCATCAATATCATCTGACGCTTGACACCATGGGTTATGCTGATAAAAGCCTTTTCAACAAGATAGCATCCAAGGTTAAACTTGTGCTTTATGACTTGAAGTTCATGAATAATGAAGAGCACAGAAAATGCACGGGCATATCAAATGATCAAATACTTGACAACCTAATAAGCTTTGAAGACAAGAGCAAGATAATAATAAGGTTCCCAGTCATACCAGGCATCACTGATACAGCAAAGAATATTGAACAAATCAGGGAATTAATGGTTTCTCTCAAAGGAATCAATGAAATCGACCTGTTGCCTTATCATAAATTTGCTGAGTCAAAATATGAGCGGTTGGGCTTTGAATACAAGTTAAAAGGGCTTGCACCGCCGCAGCAGGAAAGAATGAATGAATTAAAAAAATATTTTGAAGAAGCAGGCTTTAAGGTAAAGATCGGCGGGTGATTTTATTTTTTCCACTGATCAAGCCTTGAGCTGCATCTCTAATTCTTCAATATCAAATAATAGGCTGGTTATTTCCTGAAAGAAAGCATAAACAACAGGGTTTTTTATTTGCGCATTGCTGAGCCTTTCCTTTGCAGAATTCAATGCTTTAAGCTTGTCCAGCGAGAATCCGAAGTGCAGCCTGTGCAGCTCCCTGTGGATGTTGAGTAATTGCTCTATATGCGCAGCTTCTGTTTTAAGTTTTTTATCACCCAGCCACAGGAATAGTGCGCTGTACTTGTCAGACAGCATCTCCAGAATCTTAATATAGGTGTGCATTATCCCGATTTTTGACATGCGCTCGTAGCCAAACTTGTTGAGTTGCCTGAAGCAATAGCTAACATAGCTGTTAATGGTGAAATCCCTTTTCTTCATTGAAACAAGAAGCTTCCAGTCATTGTTCTTCATCGCCTCAATGCCGTCCTCTAGCATTGCGATGTTCATGTTGAATATCCTGCTTAGAATCACAGCCACGTCATCCTGGGGATTATCCACTATGTCCTTGAATTTGACCATGTTTTTTCTCTCATCATATATCATCATGCCTGGGAAATGCTTCACCAGCTTAGTGAGGAGCTCTGTCTGCTCCGGGTCCTTGGTTATGACTATAATCTCGTCATAGCCTGCGATGTATGCTGCGTCAAAATAAGACCAGAGCAGTTTGCCTGACAACTGGCTGATGTCAAGGGTTATCTGGTTCTCGCTCTTATCGCTATTGACAGACACCATAATCCTATTGTCTTTCTCGTCCACGAACAGGTAATCGCCTTTTTTGAGCTTGTTCTTCTTTATCCAGGCTGATGGCAATGAAACCACGCCTGTCGAGGGAGATAATTGTATGAGCTTTCTTATCATAGGGAAAGGCGAATAAATCTCAATATATAAGCTTTTCGTTAAAATATAACTAGTTAAACTAGAATATATAGTATAAGCGAAAAATCTATTTCCCATGACCGTGCACTAGGATTTAAAAAACAGCAAAGGTGATAAACATGCAAGAGAAAGCCAAACCTTATGTCGGGATTACTGGCTTTAAGACAGCGCAAGAAATAGGAGCAACAGCAGAAGCATTCTACGATAATGGCTTTTTCAGCAGCAATTACCTGGCCATGTTCGGAATTCTTTCATCTGACAAGAGACTGGATAACCCATTTCAAGAAGGCACCATGAGTCCTGCAATTTGCAACTTGTCTGAAGCATTAGAGGCTGTTCCAAAATGGGGATTGCCTACGATACATTACCACACCAAGGAAAAAGAAAAGCTTAACAGCCATATCAGGGCAATATTAACAGTTGACGGGATATATTATTATGGCTTATGCAAGGCAGTACAACTCAATGTTGACTGGCCGCCTTTAGATCAAATTAATAAAATCCTCAAGGAATTCACCAAGCTAGACCTTGTTCTCCAACTGCCAAGGCGGGCAACCGAGGGATTAAGCCTTAAAGAAATTGCCAAGCGTTCAAAAGAATATGATGCCCTGGTAAAGTACGCTCTCATTGACTCTTCTGGCGGCAAGGGAGTTGAATTTGACCTTGAATACGGAATAGAGTTAATGAATGCCTTGAATGAAGCCATGCCGAACACTAGAATCGGAATTGCAGGAGGCTTGGATGGCGGCAATGTAAAAAGCCTCGTATCAGAAATCTCGAAGAAGTACAACGAAGATTTCTTTATCGATGCTCAGGGAAAGCTTCGCACCGATAACAAGGAAGCCTTGGACTATGAAAAAGCAAGGGATTATATTAAATCCTCTGCAACGGCATTGCTAAGAAAAAAAATAGCAGAGAAAGGAATAATAGAGGAAGAAATAAGTTAAAAAAAATTATTTTCTTATTTTTTCTATGAGTTTTTCTTATGAGTTCGTCCAAGTGGCTGACTTGACGAGCTCGTCATCCTCGTCCATGAGCTCTATGACTACCCGATAATCCTCATCAGGCTCTGTCTCTGTGAGCGTCCTTGCGATTGTTACAGTCTCAGTGTGATTAGTTCCTTGGGCTAGGCTCGGAATTTCAATAGTCTTTACAGGTATCTCATCCCCTGTGACTGAACTCTCATAATAAGGCATGCCGCTGCTGTCCCTGGCATAGATATAAGCATTTACTACTAATGCGGCTTCTTTCCCGTTTGAAACCTTGAACTGCACAGACTCAATCTTTGCATAGCCGCTGTCTGCATTGACTGAGGTGTCAACATCAAGTATGGTTAAGTCTACTCTTCCTGAGTAGGACGGCTTGGCTTCTTTGTGGCATGCTCCGTCATAGTAGAATTCTCCTTTTGTGCTTGTGCAGTGGCCTCCACAGTCAATGTTGGTTTCATCCTTGTTCTTCAATCCGTCATCACAACTAGGAGTCAGGCATTTCATCTGGTCCCTGCACCATCCTGATACGCAGTCAGCATTCACGTTGCAGAGCTTGAACTCAGAGCACTTAGGGCAACTGCCTCCTCCGCAATCAACATCACTCTCACCCTGATCTTTTATCCCATTAGCGCACAGGTTGGTCTGGTTAGCTGTTGCATTCAGGTTGGTCAGGTTGGTCTGGTTCAGCCTAGCTCCTGCCTGCACATCTGTTGCCTTGGCTTGCTTGTCTGCATCGCAGCTTCCGCCGCCCCATTTGATGATGAGCAGCACTGCCAGAGCTATTATTACAACAGCGTAAATGAACCTTTCTAGATGAATAGGTTTTATGACGATCTCCATTCCTTCACCCATATTCCCACCTGCCTCTCTAAAAAATTGATTATTCTATCTTAATGAATAATATCAAAAAGAGTGGTTGGATATATAAATGTTTCTTAGCAGTTTATTTTTTTTAGAAAACTTTACTTAACCTCGAACTCGTCAGCCAACTCTCTTAGCAGCTTGTCTGTTTCAGAAACGTATTTCTCGTCTTTCTTCTTTTCCTCTTCAAGAGGCTTTCTCCTGGGGCTGGTACTACTCAACCTGTTAACCAGGGCTTCCTTGTGCTCATCACTGTAAATAGCTTTTTTATCATCTCTTTTAGGAGCAAAGCCTGACCCTGGCTGATTAGCTGGCTGGGCTGGTTGCGCTGCTGGCTTTCTTGGCTTTTCTTTTTCTTCTTTCTTTCCAAAAGCAAACTTTATCCTTATCAGCTTTTTCTTCTCTTCCTTATGCTCTTCTTTTATTTCCTTCTCGCTCGCTTTCCTTATCTTCACTTCCATCTTCTCTTCACTAGGCACTGTTTTCTTAGCGCTGGTTTTTAAAGGTTTTGCTTCCTTTACCTCATTAGCTGAGGAGTAGGATGGGCTCTCAAGGAGTTCGCGCTTATGAATTAGTATCTTGATGGCTTCGTCGCGGCAGAGCTTTAGGAATTCCTTTGGGTTCTTGTCTGCCTTGTCATACATTGCTTTCAACTCGCTCTCTGCAAACGGGTATAAACTTTTGCCTCCAAATGTTTCTATCCTCTTGACCAGCATCTCTTTGACTTCGTCAAAAGTCAAGCGCCTCAAGGTTATATTCAAATCATCCTGTCCTATCTCTGGTAATCTGCTTTTTTCATATTCTTTTGGCGTGCTGGTAATGATGACTTGCACCCTGAAGCCTTCCCTCTTCATGTTCTTGATGAGCTCAAGGTTCTTCTCAGTCAAGTGCTGGGCGCTGTCTATGAGCAAGGCAACAGATTTGTGCTGGAGCTTCTTCTTAAGCAGGTCCATTAAGTCTATGGTACCCAGCTTCTTGTGCGGCTGAGTAAATATCCTTTCATGCACTGCGAGCAATGGCAGGAGCATTCTTTGCGGGATGTTAATCTGCTCCTTGAAAACAGCAGCATTGATGTAGACTGCGTGAATCCTGTTGTACTTGCTCAGCCTGTCCTCAAGCCACTTGAGCAGCATGGTCTTGCCCACGCCAGGCTCTCCTATGATGGTACCGAAATAATATCCCTTGATAAAGAACCAGTTAAGCTTCTCCTTCTCATCCTTCCTGTCAACAAGGAAAGTGTTAATAGGCATAAGCACTTTGTCAGGGAAAGGATCTCCCTTAAACCCTAAAGCCTTGTCCCATTCCAGAACAAAATCACTCTTAGTAATCAAGCCATCACTCCCCTTAATATCCTTAACTATAATCTTACTGAAAGAAGGCAGGATTTTATAAATGTTTTCAAAAAACGTTTTAAACACTGGCATGTTTTCTTTTTTTATGAGGCAAGAAAAATTATCACAGCCCCCCACCAATGTCATCGCTTTTGATGCTGCTAGTGCAGAGAAAGGCATAATGACGAGCCTAAGAGGCGCACTGCTCGCTCTGGAGCATAACCCTTCTCTAAAAATTATTTGTGTCGGAAAAGAGAAGGAGTTGGGTGAAAGTTTGGAAGCCATCCTCAAGAAGACTCCTGGAAATGAACTTGCTAAAAGGCTTGAAATAGCCAATGCTGATGAATGCGTAGGTATGAATGAAAAGCCTTCTCTAAACGTGATCAGGAGGAAGAACACTAGCATCTATAAGTGTGTCCAGTTCGTTGTAGAAGGAAAAGCAGATGCTCTTGTCAGCCCTGGGAATACAGGAGTTACTGGGTTACTAGCCTCTCTGAAGATGGGCAGGCTCAGCTGGAGGAATCCGAGCTCGTTTAAGGACATGTTTACTGTAAAACCAGGATTATTGGCAAGATTCCCGACCTACAAAGGAGATGAGGTGTCTTACCTGTGTGATTCTGGGGTAGTTAATGATGTTGATTCTCAAACTCTCTCTTATTTCGGATTAATGATGAAGCCCTATCTTGAGAAAATTGATAAGAAAACCAACCCCAGAATTGCATTGTTGAATATCGGAACTGAGAAAGGAAAAGGCGACCTCTTGTACAAGGAAACTTATGGTCTTCTGGAAAAATACGCTGAGAAAGGGCTGATTAATTTTGTTGGAAATCAAGAGCCCGATGATGTGCTAAGGCATAATGCTGATGGTTTTGTGTGCTCAGCACAGGTTGGGAATATCTTTACTAAGGCTGCAGAAGCTGTGAGCAGGTTTTATGAAAACCAGATAAAAGAGAACTACAAGTCTCAAATGATTATTGTTCAAGCTTTAGGAGGTTTTTCCCTCGGCAGCATTAAGGATAGGTTGAAAGAAAAGCTTGACCTCTTAAAGTTGGGTGGCGGGTTATTACTAGGCACTAAACATAAAGCAATAATAACCCATGGCAATGCTGATGAGCGAGAACTCGCAGGAGCTATTCTTTACAGCGCAAGGATTAAGGATTTTAATCTGAATGATGAAATAACCAACCTGCTGAGAGAAACGCACTGGTACTCAAGACTGATTAGGAAATAAATATGAGAAAAAATTATTCTCGTTTCATTAAATCTAGTACTTTCTCGAACTTCAAGGCCTGCTCAACGGCATCTTCCAAGGCATTATGGGTGTGCTTCACTTTTGCTTCCAGCTTTATAGCATCAATGCTGGTGTACTCATCACGCATCAAGCCCCTATACATGGAATTAATATCCTCCCCGCTATGGCCAAATGGGTTGTCAGAATCGCAGAAATTGTCAAAGTACCACGCCACGAACATGCCGTCAAAGATTGTGGGTCTGGCAGCAATGACCGGGCGGTAGCCTTTAGTAACTTCCATAATCCAGTCCCTGAAAGCAGTCATCACTTTCCTGGGTTCTTCACCCTCTTTTTTCAGCACTTTAAGCACAAGCGCTGGCTTAAATAACTTGTTAGTAGGATTGTACTCTGGCTTATGCTGCAAGCCTTCCAAACATTTCAAGCCAAGGCAAGCCACAGGCATAGCATCAGGCATGAATTTCTCACTTATGGGCTTTAACTCCCTGTAAAACTGTTTGCTAGTATCACCCACAACACAGGCACCTAATGATAGCATCGAGTACTTGCCAGGCGTTTTGCCCGAGGCCTCAATGTCGACGGATATGTATTTCTTCGCCATGAAACCAGGAAAATAATGTGATTATATAAAGTTTTGTCTCAAAGTTAGGGTGCGTTTAAAGTCTTTCGTAGCCCGCTCGCATCGTTTGATCCTCAGATCATTTTTCCGAGGGCTCATTATTCGCACCTGCAACTTTAAGGCTCGCTAGGGGCTACTTTTTAAACGCACCCTCTCAAAGTTATTTATAGCTCATTCTTTCCTTCCAATTATTTGATAGAAATCAGCTCCTTCAACTTTGGTTGCATTGAAATCTCCGTAAGATTCTATAACTTTCAATCCCGAATCATTCATTATTCTCATGAACTCTTTCCTTCTGAAAGGGTAAAGCTCCAGATGAGTTTTTTTCCCCGTATCTAGATGCAGGTACTCCATTATCACTCTTTTTGGTTCTATAATGATAGGGTATCCTTTTATCTTGTCTCCTCCGTAATAGTATTTTCCTGAATAGCTAAAGTTATGCAGAGGGTCTTTGAGTATGTGCTCTCTTTGATCCAGCATATAATCATAATTCCTTGTGTCAATAACAGCTATTCCTCCGGGTCTGAGTATTTTGTAGAAGTTTGTTAATGCAGAGAGCTGGTCTTTTCTATTCATCAAATAGGCTATTGAGTTTCCAAGGCAGATAAGCGCATCACAGGAATTGCTGAGCGAATCCGGCATTGCTCTCCAGTCATAATCTAGAATGTTTTCTAGTTTTATTCCTTGTTGTGCTGCATTTTGTTTTGCTTGCTCCCTGAAAGTCGGGTCTACCTCATTGCTGATTACTTGAAATCCTGTCTTCATCAAGTTTATTGTATCGTATCCATCGCCTAGGGCGCTGTTAAATACTGTTTTGCAATTGTATTTTTTTAATAATTCTATAAAGAAATTTTTTTCTCCTTTTTTTCTTAAATCCCAGTTTATGAAATCCATCAGGAATTTGTTGGTTTCAGCATAATTTATTTTCATTTTAATCACTATTTAGTAGTATTAAAACAACTATATTAAGTTATTTGTTAAAAAAATAGTCAAAAAGAAAAAATTTAAATAGGTAATGGTATAAAAACAACTTTTATAATAATAAAGTGGACAATAAAGAAGTTAAATTGGACCTGAAAGATAAGAAGCTTCTCCACTTGCTAGACTTCAATGCAAGACTACCATATTCAAAAATAGCCAAAATCATCGGCCTAAGCAAGCAAGGGGCAGAGTATAAAATAAAGAACCTCATAAAAAAAGGAGTAATCAAAGGCTTCTATCCTGTGATTAATGTCCCAAAAATGGGCTATCTCTATTGCAGGCTTTGCCTTGTGCTCAAAAGCGCAACGCCGGAAAAAGAGGAGGAAATAATCGAATACCTAAAAAAAGACAACAGGTTTTTCTGGGTGTTCACAGCTCAGGGAGTGTATGATCTGCTCATAGTGATGTGGGCGAAATCTATTTCAGAATTCAAGGATGCAATAAATGATTTGCTCTCAAAACATGGCAAGTACATCAAGCTAAAAAACGAGTCGCTCACCACAGACGTAATCCATTACCAGCACAGGTATTTGTTGAACATCAAAGAAACCAAGGAGATTCACATAAAAGAGACAAAAGAACTTGTTGAAATCAATAATACTGAAAAGGAAATACTGAAGATTCTATGCGAAGACGCCCGAATACCTGTTGTGAAGATAGCTGAAAAGCTAAAAATTTCTCCAAAGGTTGTTTCCTACGCAATAAAAAAGCTGGAGAAACTCAAAATTATCGAAGGCTACAGGCCAATCATAGACCACAACAAGCTCGGCTACACCTACTATAAACTGTGGATTAACATCCACTATGAGAACATAAGCGAGATAAAAAAACTGTATGAATACATAAAAGACAATCCGATTGTTCTCTATGTTGTTAAAGGAGTTGGCTTGCCTGAGGATTTGGATGTTGAAGTTATGGTGAAAACCAATCAAGAGCTCTTCAGTTTTGTAAAAGATTTAAAAATAAAATTCCCAAACCTCATTGAAGACTACAGAACCTTCATGTTTATCGACACAAAAAAAGTCAGGTATTTGCCTTTCTAAAAGATTACTTAATCACAATCTCCTTAACTATTATCCTACTGAAAGAAGGCAGAATTTTGTAAATGTTTCTTTTAGAAGAAAATATGGCTAAAGATTTATTAATCCTAACAGGTTTCCTTAGTTCATGCACCTGAACAATAATTTTCACAAAGTCTTCGGGCCAAAGCCAATCCTGGGCATGATTCACTTGGCAGGGGACGAGCCTGTAAAGAGAGCGCTGGAAGAGATAGAAATCTTTGAGAACGAAGGTGTTGACGGCGCCATTGTTGAGAATTATCACGGAACGATTGAGGATGTTTTAAAGACGCTTCATGTCCTTAAAAAAAGGGAGAACCAGCTCGTGATAGGGTTGAATGTTTTGCCAAACGAATACCAACTGGCTTTGCCCTGGGCTTTTAAGTTCGGAGCTAAATTCATCCAGCTCGACTATGTCTCTGGCAGGTATGTTGAAGGTGAATTGCCTTCTGAAGATTATGCGCGAGTCAAAACGCTGTTTCCTGACATCATCGTCCTGGGCGGGGCGCATCCAAAGTACTTCACGCCTGTTGTAGGTTCTAATCTTGAAGAAGACTTAAAGTTGGGGATGCAGAGAGCAGAGGCAATTGTGGTAACAGACCAAGGAACAGGCATTGAGACTCCTCTTGACAAGATAATGTATTTCAGAAAAGTCCTGGGACCGCATCTTTTAATAGTCGGCGCGGGTCTTACTCCTGAAAATGCGTATGAGCAATTAATTATTGGTAATGGCGCAATAGTTGGAACGACTTTAAAGAGTGATAATGACACTCATAACAAGGCTGATCGTTACAGACTTCGGGATTTCATGGATGTTGTGAAACAGGCTAGACGTTATAAGCAACAATAAAATCCTACTTCGCCATGCTCCACATCAGCTCGAATTGCTTCCTGTAGGTTTCTGCTATCTTCTTGCTTTCAATCGAAACAAGGTAGGCTGGCTCGCCCCGCGTGAATAGAAACACTTTTGATTGGTGTATCACTACTGTAGTGTCACCTAGGTATTCTTGGCTGATTTCCTTGTACTCAATGTTCTTCTCCTTAAGTCTTTTCTTTCCTTTGGCTATGATTATTTTCTCTCTGACTTTTTTTTCCTTTATTATGGTGAAGTATTGTTTGAGGTATATTGGCTCCACGGCCTCCAGCAGGCTTTCATCTGCTCCTTGAAGATAGACTACATCGTTTTCCTTGAGGTTTGCCACCAAGTCTTTAATCATGGTTTTGTACACTCTCTTACCTCTGTGCAGCTCTATTCTGGTATCTTCCTTGGTTGATTTGAAGATGGTTGAGAGCTTTGGGAGGATGGTGTCAAGGTGCTTTAGCTTGAGCTCAAATATCTCTCTTAAAGCTTTAGGGTCGACTGCCTGATAGTTCTTCTTGTTATTTATCAGCACAGTATTGACTATCCCTTTTTCCATCAGGCGTTCCAGGGTATCATAGACATAGCTCCTGTGCAATCCTGTTTTCTCAGCCAGTTTGGTAGGGTTCAGGATGCCGTGCTCCAGAAGAGCGAGGTAAATCTTAACTTCGTTATCTGTCAAGCCCAGCTCTTTAAGTTCTGCTTCATACATAAACGCTGTGAAGATTCTCTTCTATATAAATATTTCGTAAGTTTTCTTACAACAAAGGTTTAAATATTTCAAATATTACTATTATCTTGTAATAAAAAGAAGCCGGGCGGGCTTAAAGCGCCGATAAAAAAAATGAGGTGAAAAGAAAATGAATAACGCAACAATTGAAAACAAGATGGATGAAAAAAATGAAGGACAGATAAGAAAGCAGAAACCAAAGATTATTCCATCGCTATGCGGCCTTGCACTAACAGTATATTTAAGCCTGCTTGGAATGAAAGCATTAACCCCCAAGCCAGAACCGGTAAACATGAAGCAGATTTACCAGCTCACCAGAGTGAACAGGGACGGCAGCCATGTGTATAAAGATGAATATCAAGTACAAAAAGGAAGTGAAGAGAAAGTGGTAAAATTTTACTTCGACAGCGATAACAACGGGGCGCCAGAGAGTGGGTATGTGGTTTTCCCTGACGGAAGCATTAGACTTGACAAGTTTTCAAACCAGCGCACTATAGAAGGCATGCTAAAGCCAACAAGTTCAGAATATTACGAAGCAAGTCAGAAGTAAGTTGAAAATTATTTTTTATTTTTCTTTTGCATTTATCTTTTCTTTTTCATTTAACCACAATCTTCTCAGCAACAAGCTCTTTTTTCCCCTCGTAATCCTGGGTCTTGCCTGTGACTTCGATCTTCTGGCCTTTGCTCAGGTTGAGCTGCTCGAACAACACAATGGTTATTTCCTCTTCTTTTCTTATGTTAATGATTGAGAAGCCCTCTTTTGCAGTAATCCTAGTCACTGTACCGGTTATCTTCACTGTTTCTCCTTCTTCTGCCTGCTTTGCCTCTCCAATGTTCATCTCTTTGATTCCGCTGAGCTTTATAAGCAGTGTAATCGCAGCCAATCCAATAATGGCTGTTATCAAAGCTGCCTTTAGGAGCAATGACTCGTTCATAATGCTAGTTTCAAAGAAGTTATTTATTAAATGCTATCAGAAAAAATCGGAAATATTTCGGAATGCTCAGAATTATTTGATCTCTGCCTCAATAATCTTGTAGACGCCTGTGTTCTCGTCTTCCATGATTTTCTTGGCTTCTTTAATAATTATTTTCTTCTTGAATATTGGCCCGTCAATCATCAGGCTTTCTGCTTCTCCTCCTTCGAATGCAATATGAATGCCTATTTTATTGTTTAATTCAACCAGTTTGTCAATGTCTTTGTCATTAAGCACTCTTCCAAGCCAGCTCTCATCAAGGCCAAGCGCAGATACGCTTGAGAGCATGAACTCGAATCCTTTGATTATCATCTTGCGCATAAGTTTTTCAGGGTTCTCACCCCAAAGAGGAGTTATTGATTTTAATTTCAGCTCAGCGCATATCTTCTCTATCCTTTCCTTCTGGTAATTAGATGCAAATGCTCCGCTAACAATCCCCTCAATCTTGTACTTGTCTTTTGCCTTGTTAATGGCTTTTTTCAAGTCATCAAGCTCTTTTTCCTTCTCTCCAAGAGTCTTCTGCTCTATCAAGGGCAAGCCCATTGCTTCTGCCTGCAACTTGGTCATGTTAATATTGGGCGTGTGAAACATGTAGCTGTCAGGGTTCTTAGAAATCAAAGTAATCAGACAAACAACTTCATTTTTCTCCATTGCCTTGTAAAGAGCATAGGTTGAATCCTTGCCTCCTGAAAACAATACTCCGAGCCTCATAAAGAAAAAGTTATTCAGAACTGTTTAAAAAAGTTGTTGAAAAAATCATTCTGCATATAATCTTCTAAGCGCAGTCAGCTCTAGGGGTTTTCTTTTTTTAGCATCTTCTAATGCAATCATTATTGACGGAGTTCTCAGGAGTTTTCTCCTAGCCAGCTTCTTTATCTCATTGTAGGAGAAGAATCTGACTTCTGGGTGTTCTTCGCAGGTCCTGAGCTTTCCTGACATAATTCTTGATTTGAAAACAAAAACAGTGAGGTTGTCTCCTTTCTTGCTAGTTGGTAATTGGTATATGCCGATGAATTTCTCTGGCTTTATGTTAAGCCCTGTTTCTTCTTTTGCTTCTCTTATTGCTCCTTGCACAATGCTTTCGTGAGGGTTAAGCTTGCCTCCTGGCAGGCTGTAGGTTCCTGCTTTGTAGTTGCCTGTTTCCTTGACAAGAAGTATTTTGCCGTTTTTCTCTATAATATTGGTGCAAATAATTAGGATTCTTTTCATATTTCAGGCAGAAAAACTAGTTATATAAAAATTTATGGGTTAAGCAGGCGGGTTGATTTGGTTGCTCTTCTCTGCTTCTTGCTCTGGCTTTTTTCTAAGGTAGCCAAACACCAGCGCCACAGATATTACTATTACCAATAGCCCAATAAAAGATAATGCCTGGCTGTCTTCCAGGGACATAGAGGCTGGCTGTTCAATGCTGGGCCCTGCAGCCTGGCAGTTATTACCGGGATAGCATTGCTCTGCAACTGCAAAGCCAGTTATTCCTCCTCTAAGCAAGAAAACGCCGAATAAGACTAATAAGCCCAGGAGGATGAGTTTTTCCCGCATAATATTAGTTATGGCTCTCAAATATTTAAAGGTTGTGAAAATAATGCAGAATGTTTCAATCAGAATCAAACCTATGCAAAGCTTTTTATATACCTGCTATTTTCAAAACTAATACTATTAAGGGTGATAATCATGAAAAAAACAATGCTTGTAATAGGGTTTTTGCTAGTGCTAGCTTCATTGCTCTTGCTAACAGGCTGCTGGCCAAAACAGCCAGAAAGCCAGCCAAGCCCTCTTTTTAATGAGAGCCTCAACCAGCAGATAGAAAATCTGACTGTGCCAACAGAGCCGACTGACTCTTTTGTTGAGTTCATGTTCAACTACACAGCCAGGCCAGAGGCTAAGTATGAGATTGCCAGGGACGACATCTTCACAATGAGCATGGGTAACTTCACGAGCTCTGAGATAAGCTTCTTTGGAGTAATGCTAGGAGACTCTTATGAATCAGTTTTAGAGAGGCTGGGCATTCCTGATGTCATGTACATACCTGCTGATGAGAGCTACAAGAACCTGGAGTACAGGAAAAAGATAGGTATAGGAGGACAGCTCTCAGGATTAACCTTGCACATAGAAAACAATACTGTGACTAGGATTAATGTGAAGCCAGCATTCAACAAGTACTTACAAGGCAACACCTCTCTCGGCACTTCAAAAGAAATCATTTACATAGTGCTAGACATCCCTGATTATCAAAGCTTTGTTTCTGTTTACAGAGTTTTCCACTATGTAGAGAAGGGAGTGGAGCTTTATTTCAAAGGAAGCTATGTTAACAGAATGTCATTCTTTTACCCTAGTGATTTCAAAGGAGTAGAATACATTAACGTAGTCCATGAAATATCTGACGGCGTATTTGCCAATGTCACGGAAGTGGTAGCTGTAGAATGATCTGCCTAGGAATTGAGAGCACAGCCCACACATTCGGAATTAGCATTGTGGATGATAAAGGCAAGAAAGTGCTCGCCAACATAATCAATGCTTACAAGACAGAGAGCGGAGGGATAATTCCTGCCAAGGTAGCAGAGCATCATGTTGAAGTTCTTGATGAAGCATTCAAAAAAGCAATTGAGAAAGCAGGCATCAAGCTCAATGATATCGACTTAATTGCATTTAGTCAAGGACCTGGAATCGGGCATACTCTTAGGATTGGAGCAGCATTTGCCAGAAGCCTTGCATTATTGCTCAAAAAGCCTCTTATCGGCGTTAACCACTGCATAGCTCATCTGGAGATAGGTAGGTTCTTGACAGAAGCCAAAGATCCAGTCTTGCTGTATGTTTCTGGCGCCAACACTCAGGTGATTGCTTACGAGGCAGGCAAGTACCGTGTTTTTGGGGAGACCCTTGACATTGGCGTTGGCAATTTCATCGACACATTTGCAAGAGAGCTTGAACTAGGATTTCCAGGCGGTCCAAGGATTGAGGAGTTTGCCAGGAAAGGAAAAAAATATGTGAAGCTTCCTTACAGCGTTAAGGGAATGGATATAAGCTTAGGAGGCTTGCAGACCAACCTGAGCAAGAGGATTAAGGCAAAGCAAGATTCAAAAGAGGACTTGTGCTTTAGTGTCCAGGAAACTGTTTTTGCAATGCTGGTCGAGGTGGCTGAGAGAGCCATGGCCCACACTGGAAAGAATGAATTATTACTGGGAGGAGGAGTGGCTTGCAACAAGCGATTGCAGGAAATGGCTCACATAATGTGCGAGGAACGAAAGGCCAAATTATTTGTGCTAGAGAACCAGTTTTTTGTTGACAATGCTGCCATGATAGCGATTTGTGGGGTAGAAATGTTCAAGGCAGGAATGAAAACCAAGGTTGAAGAAGCAAACATCCGACCATATGAACGGACAGATGACGTTGATGTTAAGTGGCGCTAGAAGATTATAATTAGCTATTCTATATTATTCTATGCATCATATCTTTTTATGAAATCAAATTCTTTCGCTAGAGTATCATTGACTTTATCTGTTATTGATCCTTCAAGTATTACCGGAACAGGAAGTTTAAGGTCTAATATTCTGCTGATTGCATCGCGATTATCAGCTGCATACACAGGAGCGTGGTGTAGAGTGCCAGTCATCCCGCTAATATGCATGTGCTTTAACCTACCACCCATTACTTCAATGAGTTCCATTGCTAAATTCATGCTTGAGTCATTTTCATAGGCGTGCTGGGAGTCAAAGACAAAGCCAAAATTGTAATTGCGCTTAAGCTTTTCAAAATGCTCAGGATGAGTGCCGAATCTCTCTGAGTTTCTCTCGATAATGTTCTCCATCAGCCACGGAAGATCCTTTTGTTCAAAAACCGCGAAATCACTCACTTGGCTTGGATGTACAACAATGCCTTGCACAGGCAGAGATGAGCATAAAGATTCAAGTTTCTCGAATGTTTTATGAGTGAAAACGCCAGGGTATTGAATATTCCAAGGAGCATGAATTGAAACATAGCTGAACTTGCGAACAGCTTCTCTTAGTTCTGTTGTCAATTCAAATTTTTCAAGCTCAACAATCTTGCCAAAGCTTATTTCTAGAGCATTAGCACCAGAATTTGAATAGGCTTTTACAGTCTCAATTAAATTCAAGCTGGTTTGAATAAGGCAGCCAGTGCTCCAACCAATTGGTTTCATGACTAGAAGAAAAGTCTGAGAAGTTATAAAGTTTTCTTAATAGCTAGAAAAATATAAATATAACTTGTTGGCTAACTCTTTTATGCAGCGAATAATTGTTCTGGATTTTGGCGGGCAGTATTGCCACTTGATTTCTCGGCGTATCCGGGAGCTGGGTGTTTTTTCCGAAGTGTTGGCTAATGATGTGAGTGTTTCTGAGCTTAAGGCAATGAAAGGTTTGAAGGGAATAATTCTCTCAGGAGGAGCTGCTAGTGTTTATGACAAGCAAGCACCGAAGATGAACAAGGAAGTCCTAGAGCTCGGAATCCCTGTGCTTGGGATTTGTTATGGCCATCAATTAATTGCTTTTCTTGAGAAAGGCAAGATTGTTAGCGGAAAATCAGGAGAGTATGGCTTGGCTGAGCTCGAGCTGACCAGCAAGAACAAGCTTGTTGATGGCTTTGATGCAAAGGAATTAGTGTGGATGAACCACAGAGACATTGTGCAGGAGCTGCCCAAAGGCTATTCTGTGCTCGCCAGGACAAAGCATTCATCCATTGCAATCTTTGCTAATGATGATAAAAAAATTTATGGGGTGCAGTTCCACCCAGAGGTCACTCACACAGCAAAGGGTTTGAAGTTGCTAGATAACTTTGTGTTTGGCATATGCAAGGCCCGTAAGAGTTGGAGCGTTTCTAACTATGCTAAGATTATAAGAGATGAAATTAAGAATGAGCTTGGCAATAAGAAAGCAATTATCGGCCTGTCAGGAGGAGTTGATTCTTCAACATCAGCAGTGCTTGTAAGCAAGGTTATTGAAAAAAATCTTTGCGCTGTTTATGTTGACACAGGCTTGATGAGGCAGGGAGAGACTGAATTCATAAGAAAGACTTTTTCAAAATATCCTTTCAAGCTCAAGATTGTTGATGCTGGCAAAGAATTCTTCAGAGCACTCAAAGGCGTGAGTGCGCCTGAAAAAAAGAGGAAGATTATCGGTAAAACATTCATTGATATATTCGAGAGGATTGCCAAGCAAGAGAAGGCTGATGTGCTTATCCAGGGAACTATTTATTCTGACAGGATTGAGAGCGGAGTCACAAGGCATTCTGCAACTATCAAGTCCCACCACAATGTTGGAGGATTGCCCAGGAAGATGAAGCTGAAGCTCTACGAGCCATTAAGAGAGTTGTACAAGGACGAAGTCAGAAGGCTGGCAAAGGAGCTCGGCTTGTCGGATGAGCTGGTCTACAGGCAGGTATTCCCAGGGCCTGGCCTTGGCGTTAGGATTATAAGCGAGGTTACGCCTGAAAAAGCAGACATTGTCAGGCGGGCAAGCTACATAATAGAGGAAGAGCTTAAGAAGGCAGGATTATACGATTCTGTATGGATGGCTTTTGGTGTTCTGCTGCCTGTCAGAAGCGTCGGCATACAAGGCGATGAGCGGAGCTACAAGAACCCGTTGGTTGTGAGGATTGTTGAGTCCAAGGACGCCATGACTGCCAGCTTTGCCAAGATACCGTACGATGTCCTAGGAAAAATCTCTACCAGAATAACTAATGAGGTAAAAGAGATAAATAGAGTGGTTTATGACATCACTAACAAGCCGCCGGCAACAATGGAGTGGGAGTGATTAACTTTAATATTTGAACCTGCGCTCATATTCTTTATGGTCGAACCATTCCAGAATTGCGGATATTAACTCTACTTCGTTATCAGCAGTTATGGTATACATTAGCCTCCAACCTTTAGGTAAATCATATTTCCATAGGTTATTAATTTTATACTTTCGCACATATTCTTTTGGTATTAATCTTTTTGGAACCTGAATTCCAGAGAAAACGTTTTGCTTTAGGTCTTGAATGGCTCGCTTAATTGCTTTTTTGAGAAAGTCATCTTCTCGCAACGCATTAAAGTTTTCTTCTAATTCATCCGAAATGAAAACTACTTTTGATGGCTTAATCATGTTTTAATCTCTTTCCGTGCTCTTAGCTTCTTGGCTAGCTCAGGATTCCAGATGTACGCTATCTTTCCTTCTCTGTCAAAGGCAATCTTGTTTATACTTTCAAGATAGTCCAAAACCACAAGGAAAGTCTGCCACATCACCTTTTTCGGCAGGCTCTTCCATAACTTTGTCCGATTTAGCTCTCCGCTACAATTCTCTATTGTTTTTTCAACCATGAGCACAGTTTCCAATGTAGGAGACCTTTCATACGGGTTCTTTAATTCATGTTTTCGCATAAATATTGAATATATCAATTGATATATAAAACTTTCTGTTGTCACACAAAAACCTCTTCTCCTTTCTTTTTAATGTTTATTTTCACTTCCAAGTCTTTTTCCTGGTTGTAAAATGTCAATCCAGACTCGTGGTACTTGGTGTTGTGGTTGTTGGTCAGGACAAAATTCTCTGAGAACATGAACTCCTTGATCTTGTTCTTCAAGTAGTTCTTCAATAGGATGATGTTCTTTACGTATTCGTCATAGTCCAGTATTGTGCTGTTAATGCTTATGAACTCGTGCTTCATCTTGTACAGGGCAATATTTATATTCTTGAGCCCCTTATCACCTCGTTATGAATGTTTTGTTCGTTTGCAACCAGAACCAGAACCGGAGCAAAACCGCAGAGGAAGTTTTCCGGGGAAGATTTAATGCTCGCTCTGCAGGATTGTTCAATGAAAAGCCTCTGAGTGAGAAAGAGCTCTCCTGGGCTGATGTTATTCTGGTCATGGATGAAGAGCAAAGGGCAGAAATAGGCAGACGATTCCCTAAGGCTTACATGAAAAAACAAATCCTCAGCCTCGACATCCCTGATGTTTATCATTACAACCAACCTGAACTTATTGAATTACTAAAAGCAAAAGTTGATGAGATAAGCGAGTTACTTTAGCCATTCATCAAACTGCTCAATTGCCCTCTCCTTTTTCTTAAAAACCTTGGTTTCAGCAACATTCAACTCAGGAAGCCGTCTCGTTATTTTATACTTTTTACAATTGTGATTCGCGAATTCAATCATTGAAACTTCCCATTTCTTAACCAAATGCTTCTTCGAATCTTTCATTTAGAGAATAATGACGGTATACTTAATAAGCGCTACGCCGACTTGTCCAGTGCACCAAATCAAGCACGAAAAAATTACAAAAAGTCCAGTGCTTCTTTCAAGCACCACTTAGCTAAGACAACGAAAAAACGCATTATGATAACGCGAAAACCTCTCATTCACACCTCTAAGCACGCGAAAAATAAGTTATTCAGATATAAACAATTAGGTGAAATATTACTCGGGTGCCACTTTCATAACTTTTATATGCTGCTCTTAAGTTGCTATTTGTATGGAACTATCTGATAGAATATTAAAATTTGAATTAAATGGGATCAGCTCTCTCCTCATCAATACGATGACTGGTGCTATGGATATTGCTCCTATCAAAATTCTTGAAACAATGCCTGATTCAGCAAGAGAACATTTTGATGAAAGAGGATATTTTTTCTCTGAAAATGAAAGAGCAGAAATGTTAAAAAGTCTACAAAATACTTATGAACAACACAGCCAGAATGTGCCCTATTGGTTTTATGTTTTAACAACTCTTAATTGCAATTTTGGATGTCCGATATGCTATGAGAGAAAAAATTTAGAAAATTCTGAAACAACTCCAAGAAAACTAGAAGATGTAATCAAAACTATTAGCAATTTTCAACAAGAGCATAATCTCCCTGACAATAGAATTAATTTGGTTATTTTCGGGGGTGAACCTTTATGTGTTTCCAATATTAACGTTGTTCATCAAATTTTAGACGCATCTTCTCAACATAATTGGAAAGATGTTATTGTTACAAATGGTTCTAGGATAAAAAGATTTATTGATATGTTTGTTGAATATTCTGAAACAATATCTGATTTTCGCGTAACACTAGATGGAACTCAAGCAGTTCATGATGTAAGAAGACCTTATCGTAGAGGAAGAGGGTCATTTACTGATGTAGTTCGTTCTATTGATTTGTTACTTGAAAAACATCTTTTTGTAAAAATGCAAACAATTTTGGGTTCGGGCAATATATCCTGTTTTGAGGATTTAATCACTTTTGTTGAAGAAAGAGATTGGTTACAAAATCCTTTTTTCCAGTGGAGAATCGAGGGCTCCCATGACTATGCTAATTTAGATCCTGAAAAAGATGAACTCTCTGAGGGGAAAATAGTTCAAATATTAATCCAATCATGGGAAAAACACAGAGAACTTCGAGGGAAAATTAAATTTGAGAGTTTCAAATATCTGGGCCATATAGTTAGAAGTTTCGGATGGTTGGGAGAATATAAAACTTATTGGGGGCCAAAATATGGCTTTTGTGAACCCCAAAAAGGATTCCATTATGTTTTTTCAACTAATGGAAATATATATCATTGTCCTAGAACCATTAATAATCCTGATTTTTATGTTGGAGATACACAAAATGGCATTGTTTCAGAAGAAGAATTAAAACATAAAACCATTTTGGACAAACCAAAATGTTCATCATGCTCAATAAACACCTTGTGTGGCGGTGGCTGTGTTGTTCAGAAAAAATATCATCCAAATTTAGATTGCAAAGAATATGTTCCATCAGTCATTTCAGAATTTATTGATTTAATGCGAGATAAAATCTTGGAGAGAGCTAATCCGAATAAGATAGTTCCGATAAATGATCTATGGTAGTGGCGCCCTCTGTCATACTCTACGCTCACGAATGCGCTAGCACTTATTCTGTTCGCTTGCCTCGCACCTCTCAACTCGCCAGGGTGTAAAAACTTCCAGTTTTTACCCGGCTCGTTGAAGGCTCAGTCACCTAATACGAATTAGGTAAAATTTCTGAAAATGCTTAACTGGTCGTTGGAAAAAAGGCAAAAGCTTAAATATTTGTTCTTATCTCGCTATTCTGTGAATCGACCTCGTGATGAAATAATATCTATTAAAAAAGAGTTTCAAAAGGAGTATTTTCTCAAAGAACCGTATTTACAATATGTTAATGGATGTGGTATTTCTAGGCTGGGAAAAGTAAAACAAGAGGATTTTAAATTAAAAGATGGGGAGACTCTAGATGACTTGTGCATACTAGTAACATTAAGTAAGAAAGCACCGAAAGAAGTATACTTACCATCAGAGTATAAAGGAATCCGAGTATTTTACGAAGTTGTAGGCCCGATCTCATTTAAATAATATTAGCTTTTGCCCTTTTATTCTTTTATTGAATTATGTTCCAGATTGACGTATTTTCAGAAACTCTGCGCTCACGAATGCGCTAGCGCTTACTCTGTTCGCTTGCCTCGCACCTCTGTTCAGCCCATCTCTCAGCTCACTTCCGTCCGCTGGGGGGCTTCACGAGGCTCGGGCATATAATAATAATTAGTTTCAATTGAGAAAAATCCTATCGTATTTAGGGGGGATGGGTGCTATTTCTCTTTATTTAGCCATCCTTTTTTCTTGAATAATTCCTTTAGATAATTACCACCGTATATTTTTCCAAACTTTAATTCAGGCAAATAGTGTTTTGCGTAATCATCCCATTCTTTTACTTTTTTAAAAAATTCATGATTTGATTCATGACATTGATCTGCATGTTCGCATTTTTTACAAACAGAATCAAAACCAGTAACATATTTGAATTTAGCATTTTTCTGTAATTTTTTTAATGTCTTTTCCCAATGTAAAACTAATTTATCTGAATGACTATCTCCACGAATTTTTTTCCAATGTTTCAAATAATTTTTTTCTCTTTTTGGATTTTGAAGGTATTTCAAATATTCCCAGTATCCAAGAACATGATGTGGACGAAGTTTTAATTCAACTTTCTTATTCAATTTTTTAATCATAGATTAATTATTGTTTTTAAGTATATAATGTTTTCTGATTATGCGCCCATTCCCTAGATGTATTGAATTGATTGGACTTCGCCCTTTATGACGGATTTTTCTCAACTTTGATTTTTTTGCAAACATTTATATTCCAGCTCTTCCTGATTAGTTATTCTCTATGTTCACCCGTTATTTGAAGATTGAGAAGTTCTTTTTGTGGCTGCTGGTTTTCATACCTATTAGTATTTTCTTTGCATTATTTACCTCTAACACCACGCTGACTTTTATTACGTCCATTATCGCGTTAGTTTCATTAGCCAGAATAATAGGCTTTGCCACCAGGGAGATTGCGTTGCAGACCAATCCTACTGTTGCAGGCTTGGTATCTGCTACTTTCGGTAATGTTATCGAGTTAATCATTGCAATCCTTGCCTTGGCTGAGGGCTTGATTCGTGTAGTCCAGGCTTCGATTATTGGTAGTATTCTTGGCAACCTTCTTTTCCTTATCGGCCTTAGTGTTTTCTTTGGCGGCTTGAAGTATAAGCAACAGAGGTTTAACAAGCACGCAGTAGGGGTTTCTGCCACTATGCTAATCATCGCGGTTGTTGGCCTGGTCATCCCTACCATGTATGCGTTGTCTAATCCTGGCAATCCTAGGATTCCTGTGCTCAGCGACGCAGTTGCTATAATCCTGGCTGTTGTTTATATTGCTGGCTTGATATTCTCATTATTCACCCACAGGGACTTATTCGACACCACTGACGAGATCAGGGCTACGAAGTACAGGCCTGTGATTTCAAAAAAAACAGCAGCACTAATCTTGATCATAGCCACCATCGTAGTTGCTTTTGAGTCTGAGCTCTTGGTTAAGAGCATTGAGCACGCAGCTGTCAATATTGGCTTGACCCAGACCTTCATAGGAGTCATCTTCATCGCCATTGCTACTAATGTTGCTGAGAAGATCAGCGCTATTAACTTTGCAAGGGAGAATAAGCTTGACTTGTCGATTGAGATCGGCTTGAGCAGCGCCATCCAGATAGCCTTGTTCGTAGTCCCAATACTAGTATTGGTTAGCGAGATTTTCCATTTTGGATTCACCCTAGTCTTCTCATTATTTGAAGTCATCTCTATAGTGCTGGCTGTCATGATTATTAATTACCTCTCTGCTGACGGCATATGCAACTGGCTGGAAGGAGCGCAGCTGTTGACAGTGTATATCATCATAGCGACAGCTTTCTTCTTCTTATGAAGCTGTTTGTAAAAAACTAAAACCGAACAGTTGAAAATGTTGTTGCGCCAGTAATGCGAGGGCATTAATTTATTTCATAATCAAAGCGGAACAGGGGGATGCCTCATACGGTGCTCAGAAATCATAGATTTCTGGCACACCAAAAGAGCTTGGCCCTTTTGATTGGGATGTGTAGCCTTCTGAAAAAACATACGTGCCCGAGCTCGGCGCTACATTTTCAACTAATCGAATCCGAAACGAAACCTTTAAATAAGAGTAGACGCATTGTTGACATTTGGGAATTCGCAGAATTTCCAAACCAAGAAATCTGAAAAGATTTCTCTTGTTAGTATATTTGAAAAAGAGCAACGGTGAATTACATGAAAAAAAAGGCAGGTCTCTTCTTATTAATATTATTAGTTCCAGCATTAGTCTTAGGAGTAACTCTGATAATAACCAACAAACCATTAACAAAGAACGATGCAGAGCTCCATTATATTACAGGAAATGTGCTTTACAAGCAGAGTGATTATGAAAAAGCCATAACTAGCTTTGAGAAAGCAGTCAGCATCAACCCTTTGCACGAGGAAGCTCTAAACAACTTAGCCTTTTTATACAACAAATTAGGGGATTACAAGAAAGCAGCAGCACACCTCGCAGAATTAGTCAATATCGACCCAACTAATCCAAGCTACCACTATGACTACGCCATCAACCTGGTTATGAACATCAAGAAGACCAAGCAAGGCGAAATCCAGGAGATAGAGACGGCACTTGAAGAATTTAGCATAGCAGACCAGCTAGAGCCGGGCTTCTTGAACGCAAAGGAGAACATAGAATTCCTGGGCGGCATGAAGCAGGAGTATTATGATAAGAAGAATGCGCAGTAAACTATTTCTAAATTTTATTTTAGTCAAAATCATCTTGGCCGTTCGCTCAGCAAATTTTTCGCATATAGTAATTCGAAGAAAATTTGTTCCTGCGGCAATAAATTTTACCTTAGCTTCGCTCACCCTTGGCCATGGCGATGATTTTGACATGTAAGCAAACACTATTTTAATTCGCAACTTTTATAAACTAGATAATTGATTTATTTTTTCATAACCAAATCGAGGGATGGGTAATGAGGAAAACTATAATTCTGGTGATAGGCTTGCTTGTGGTGATAGCCCTGGCAGGAATTGTTTTTGGAACTGACATAATTGTTAAGACGCAGAACAAGGAATTCCAGAAAGACCCTGGCTTCTACAAATCACTAGGCAACTATTTAACAGGCAAAGGCGACTCTGCCAACGCAATCATTGCTTATGAGAGTTGCCTATTGTTAGGAGATGATGATGAGGTGAGGAACAACCTCGCCATACTCTATTATCAATCAGGAAAATATGATGAAGCCATTAGCCAGCTAAGAATCCTGGTCCAGCGGAGCCCTGACCATCCGAGCTATCATTATGACCTGGCCATCAACCTAGTGGACAGGTTCAGGAACACAGACAACCAAAACATTGCAGACCTTGAAGAAGCGTTTGCAGAGTTTGAGAAAGCAAACATTCTACAACCGGGTTATGCTCACTCGCAAGAAAACATTGAAGCGCTCAAGAGAATTCTGAATAAATGATTCGGTAAATAATTAACAAATATTTTTTCTGCTTTTTTTAAAAATTCTCCGTTTCCGGCGGTATTTCTCCATTTTTTTATGATAGCATTATTTAAACCACCTCTTACGGATTGACGAAAATGAAAATGAGGAGGTGTTTTATGAAAAAATTCTTGGCATTAGTTTTGGTTTTATTGGTTGTTGTTCTAGTATCAACCTCTGTTATGGCAACGACAGCAAGCACTAACGTGTGGCTGAAGAATCCTTTCCTGCGATTGTGGAACGCAATACACAATTTACAGGACCAGGTTCAGAATGTAAGCATCATTCAAGGGCCTCAGGGAGAGCCAGGACCACAAGGGCTTCCTGGGCCAGCAGGACCGCAAGGATTGCAAGGACCTGCAGGACCACAAGGAATCCCGGGAGAATGTAGCTGCGAAATATCAGTTGCAGAATTCCAAGCACTGGCTGCGAGAGTCGAACAGCTTGAAGCTGGAGGAAGCCAGCAGGACTGCATTATTGACAGTGATTGCGACGATAATAACATATGCACTGACGAAGTATGCGACGTGTTACAAGGCTGCACTTATTCATACAATCAGAACAGCTGCGATGATGGCAACCCAGAAACAACTAATGACATTTGCAGTGCAGGAATATGCAACGGAGAAAACAGCGGAGGAACAGGTAGTTCTGAAGAGTTAATCATCACAGAGATTATGTACAACCCTAATGCTGTCTCAGACACTACAGGCGAATGGCTCGAGATTTATAACCCCGGCAGCAGTGCAGTAAACCTTAATGGCTGGGTTATCAAGGACCACGGAACTGACTCTTACACAATCAATCAGGATGTTTTTGTGCAGTCAAATGATTATGCTGTCCTATGCAAGAACCAAGACAGTACATTAAATGGGGGGATTGTTTGTGACTCAGGCTATAGCAGCTTCACCCTCGGCAACACCAATGACGCGATAATTCTTCTCAACCCTGACAATGAAGTCATTGATGAGGTTGCTTATGATGTAAGTGTTGAGCCATGGAAGAGCCTGAATCTTGCAGGCTACACACTGCAACTAGACCCTTCTCACTATGACTCAATTGAGAATGATGACGGGCTTAACTGGTGCAACGCATTTGACCCAATAGGCACAGGAGACTACGGTACGTCAGGAATAGTTAACAGCGATTGTAATGCTGGCTGAGTGAGTAAGGTAAATTTTATTGCAAATTATTTTTCTTTTTTATCTTTTTTCATGATTAACTTTATTTTAGGTTTTTTGCATTGACAACTAAAGAAAAGAGGGCAAAAAATGAGGCTGGTTTGTGACGAAGAAATACTATTTGGACGCTTGCATCTGGCGTGATTATTTTGAGGGTAGAGTAGATAGATTTAGGCCTTTAGGAGAATGGGCATTTAGGCTAATAAAAAAGATAATTGCCGAAGAAGGGTTGTTCTTAATAACAGATGCTTTAATAGAAGAGCTTGAGAATTTTTATTCTTTCACAGAACTAGAACGACTCTTTAAAATTGTTCCTGTTGACTTAATGGTTCTGCTTGGTTCAAATAAGTACCAGGTCGAAGAGGCTTTACAAACTAGCAAGCAAATGCATATTCCTAGAAAAGATGCCCTTCATGCAATTTTAGCAAGGGATAATGATGCTGTTCTCATAACAAGAGATAAGCATTTCGATAATTTACCTGTTCAATTCGAAGTTAAGAAGCCAGAAGACCTAATCTAGCTTTACCCCAAGCTTTTTTGCGATTTTCTGAAAAGCAAGTTCGCCAGCTTCTTCATCATTTATGTTCTTTGCCTTTCCTTTCAGGCTTCCTCTGTAAAGAACAAGATTTCTTAAGCACTCCTGCTTTTCAAGTTCTTTCAGGTGCTGCCTGATAGCATCCCTAACAAACTCAGTCCTGGTGCTGAAATTATACTTCTTAAGATTTGAATCAATATGCTTCAGCAAGTGCTCATCCAGCTTTAAAGATATTATTTCCATGGTAATACTAAGTATATACTAAGTAATATTTAAAGTTTGCGGTAGGAAAGACGGAAGAATTACGGAAGAAGCAGAAAAAGTTGAAAATTAAACAAGAGAGAATGTCATCTTGCAAGAATTTACGTAAACAAATACAATAATTTTTTAAATGAGATGAAAGTAGCTATTTTAATGGTAAATGTTTATTTGACAGGTTATGTTTCTTTAATTGTTGGTATATTGTTTGTGCTCTTAACTTTTGGACCAAATCTTTTAAATCTAAAAGTCAGAAGTAATTTTCTAAAGATAATATTATTGATCATAGGATTATTTTTAATAATAAATGGTTTAGGATTGGTGGTAATAAAATGGATTTGAGTACAATAATATGGGCGACTGCAATTTTACTTTCAGGCATATTCATCCCTTTTTATATAACAGATAATTATAAATTAAAAAAATTGAAATTTAAGTTTTCTACTAATAATTTTCTGGATAAACTTAAACAAAAGTTATTGGATGAAATAAAGCGCGATAAAAATCTCTTTCTTTTCACCTATGTCCTTGTAATCTTAACTATCATCTTTTTACTTCTGATTCAAACAAGCTTTCATGATTCATATTACAATTCAGTATTAAATAGTCCAAATTTAATCAACAAGACATTGGAAGAAAAAGCCAATATTGCTTCCGATAGCGCCAAACCCCTAAATATATTTTTTAATATTTTTTCATTATGTTTCTTAATAATGATATTGATCATTTTTGTAATCTATTTTTACTATAGAAATGGTAAGCATTTAAGAATAGAAGAAGCAACAAGTAAGAAGACGTTTCTTGATTTGTTAAAAGAACTCAAAATTAAGGAAACTGAACGGAGTTTCTATATTGCAATTGAAAAGGAATTTGGACAGAGCAGAGATGAAAAGATTCATAAGGCATTTGCCGAATTTATTTATAATAATATCGGCGGTAAGGCTTAAAGATTTTATTATTGCCTTCCATTGCTCTTCATAATCTTTGAGAGAATCTGCTGCTTTCCTTTCCAGTCCAGGGCTTCTTTGAGCACTTCGCTTATGTTCTCCACAGGCACAATCTTTATGCTCTCAAGCTTTTTCTTGTCAAGCACTATGTCCTGCATGTTACTCTTGGGCACAATCACTTTCTTGATGCCTGCGTCAATGGCTGCTTCTACTTTGGATGTCACTCCACCAACAGGAAGCACTTCCCCCCTAACACTAAGGCTGCCTGTCATTGCGATCTCTTGCTTAATAGGAATCTTCTTGAGAGCGGATATTATGCTGGTTGCAACTGCTATGCTCGCACTGTCGCCTTCAACACCCTCATATGTCTGGAGGAACTGAACGTAAATATCATATTTGCCCTTTATATCATCTCCAAAGTACCTCTTGATGATGGCGCTAACATTAATGACTGCTTCCTTGGCTATATCGCCCAGCTTTCCAGTTGCTATTATGGTCTTGCCTCTGCCTCCAGGCGTAACCTCAGATTCAATCGGCAAAATAATTCCTGAGTAGGTGCTTCCGCTTCCAATTACTGCAAGGCCATTAACGCGTCCAACCCGTTTGCCAGCAGTCACAATCACGTCGTATTCTTTCTTTCTCTCAATGTACTTGTCAGCTATCTGCTCTTCCAGGCTCCTGGCAATGGTCTTGGCTTTGACAATGTGCTTCTTCTCAACAATCTTGGCTCCCTCCTCAACAGCAACGTCGCCGGCAGCCCTAATAATCCCTCCAAGCTCCCTGAATATCAGGCTCAGATGCCCTTTCCTATTAGCTCTTCTACGAGCCTCCTCGACAATATAATCAACAGCGTCCTTGGTGAAGTGCGGAATCTTCTTGTCCTTATTGACTTCCTGGGTGACAAAAATAGCTATCTTCCATCTGTTCTCAGGAGTGTCTGGCATGGTCTCTTTCATATAAACTTCATAGCCGTAGCCTCGGATTCTGCTCCTGAGGGCTGGGTGCATTTGCTTTACAGTCTCCATGTTGCCAGCAGCTACCATGATGAAGCTGCAGGGTACAGGCTCTGTCCTCACCATTGCTCCTGCACTCCTCTCACTCTGGCCAGTGATAGAGAATTTGCCTTCTTGAAGCGCAGTCAATAATTCCTGCTGTGTGTGAGGCTGCAATGTAGCAATCTCGTCAACAAATAATACTCCCATGTGAGCTTTGTGAATCATGCCAGCAACAATCCTCTCATGAGCAGGAGTCCCAAGCCCGCCTGATTGGAATGGGTCGTGAAGCACATCTCCGAGAAGAGCGCCTGCATGGGCGCCTGTGGCGTCAAAGAACGGCGCATGGTTCTTCTGAAAATTATCAACAACTAGTTTTGGCACGGCAGCCTTGGTATTCTGAGGTCCTATTCGCTTGGTCATCATAGTTCCTAACATGAATCCGAAGAATAAGAAACTTAAAACAATCATAGACGCTGAAAACACAATATCTGATATTTGTTTTGCCTGCCACATGTTAAAAAACTTTATTGAAGCTATGACTGCTACAGCTATCAATATCCAGGAGAAAGGACTGATACCTTTAAAGAAATTGCTTGTTTCCTGAATCCTCGCCCTTGCCACCAACTCCCTGCCCTTGCCAGCAGGAGCAGTCCTTATTAGCGGAGTGTTCTCGTCATTAGGGTTCTGAAATGCTAATATGTCGACCAGCTTCTCCTTGGGCAGCAGCTCTGCAAGAGCCAATCCGAGCATTGACTTTCCAGTGCCAGGCTCGCCAATCAGAAGCACGTGACGCCTCTGCTTACTAGCCTTCTTTACAACATTAACTGCTTCTTCCTGGCCAATAACCTGGTCGATTATGTTTTTAGAAGTCTTAATATCTGCAGTAGTCTTGAAATTATGCTCACCCGCCATAAGATACGCGAATAATAGGGGATTTATAAAGATTATTATAAATATTGCTTCTTAATTTATTCTTAATCTATTAATTATCACGCAAAGTTCGTGTCTTTAGTAAATGACATAAAAATAATTGGGCAAATTTAGTGTCATTTTCTATATAGTACAGGACTTAATAATTTGTTCTAAAATTTGTGTCCTGTACTACTTAAAAGATAATTTTATAAACCTGCTCTGCCAAGAATAGCTTGAAAAGGGATTTTTAGGTGAGCAGAGCAAATGCTTTTCAATGAAAAGAGCAAAGGCATTATTATAAGTTTAGTATTTGTTATGCTCGTCATTCTCACTGCTTCTTCAGTCCTCGGTTCTGTGAGCATCAACACTTCCATTGCAATTAGCATCACTGTTCCTGCTGCAGGCACTGAATGCAAGTACAGCGCTGCGGGCCAGACATGCGGAGGCTTGGGAGCTCATTGCGGATTTGCAGGAGACTCTTCTCATCCAGCAGACCCTACTTGCTGCGCAGGCATGAATTGCTTCTATGCCATGTGCATGGCAAAGATTGGCACTTCTTGCAGTGCAAGCGATGCTTGCAATGGTCCGTGTGAAAGCAGCGTGATTGATTGCCAGGGCGGAAAATGCTGTGGCAGGCATGCTCATCCTTGCACAGGAGGCAGGGACAGTCCTGATTGTTGCGAAGGCTTTCACTGCGACCAGGCAGGAACAGAAGGAATCTGGCCTTATTATAATTTCTGCGAAGGCGATGAGGGAGGAGAATTATCGTGCACAGAGCAGGGAAAAGTGCTTTGCGATGACAGTGTGTGCAACATAGGCCATGCTGAGTGCAACCCTTTGCCGCCGGCAAAAACATATACTGTGCCTGAAGGCCAGAGGTGCAAGTTTACAGGCACAGTAAAAAATAGCGGGTGCGCATGGAATAATCCTGCCACTCTAAGCATTAGCGGCTCTGGCTGCAGCCAGCAGATAAAGTTCAGTGACTGCGAAACAAAAAGCTTTGAATTCACCTGCAACCCAGGCACTGTGACTCTGTCTTCTGACGACAGCGCTTACTTCACTCTCACATATTCTTGCTCGCAATCAGCTCCGTGTGGAAATGGGATTATTGAGCCTGGAGAGGTATGCGAGCCTCCTTTCACCAATAACGACGGCGACTGCGCTCAAGCAGACTATGAATGCCTGAACCACAAGCTCGGAGCAAGGGATGGCTTTGGCTATTGCAACTCTGCCTGTTCTTGTTTTGAGGATGAATTTGTTTATCAGTGCGTTGCAGGACAGTGCGGAGCCAGTTGCAGCGTAAATGCTGACTGTAATGATAATAACCCTGCTACTCCTGATTTTTGCTTGTCTTCCAATTGCAGCTGCTCGCATTCACCACTGCCTTATTGCGGCAATGGCAATGTTGAGCCTGGCGAGGAATGCGAATATGATAGCCAATGCATTGGAGGTGGAGCATGCGTGAGCTGCCAATGCACTAATAATCTTTATTGCGGCAATAATATGCTCAATCCTAGCGAGCAATGCGATAGGGGCGTGTTTAATGGCATTCCTTGTGTCCCTCCAACAAATGGGCAATGCACTTATTGCACCACCAACTGCACCTACAGGGCTATCACAGGAAGCAGCTGTGGGAATGGCATAGTGGATTATGGAGAGCAGTGCGATTCTGGCTCTAATAACGGTGTGAGCTGCACTCCTTCTTGCGACGACAGCTGCGCTTATTGCGGCGCTAATTGCCAAGTAGCTTATGCTAATGGCGGATCCTGCTCAGGAGGGGGAGATGGTGATGGCTATGATGAATACCCATATTACTACCCAAGCGGGCCAATAATCACTCCGTGTTCTTACTATGGCGCTTCTTGCAACAGACCAAGAGCCTCTGTTTGCGGCGATGGAATAACTGGCTTGGGCGAGGAATGCGACAAGGGAAGGAATAACGGCGTTGTGTGCATCCCCGAATGCGGGCAGAGCTGCACTTATTGCACTCGCAGTTGCAAAGCCATAACCCTTCAAGGAGGAGCCTGCGTTTACACGTCGAGGCCGTGGGACGTGAACCTACCTTTGTGCAGAGAAGTGTTCATACCAATAAATTATTCTCACTTAGACTATGGTTGCGGAGCTGACAATGATGACGTCACAAAAGAAGCACACATGAGCGATAACCTACGCGCAGAGCAAAAAGCCTGTAACCTAGCGCCTTCGTACATTGACTTGCATTGGTACGGGCTCGGCCAATTAAAAGGCTTCAAGAACATCAGCCTTGCATTAGAGCATAAAGAACAATATGCTAATATCAAGATAGAATACTCTAACGGCTCATCATGGAACAAGCTATGCGACTTGTACAGCAGCACTTTTGACAGCATTGATGATTGCCTTATCCCTATGATTTATGACTGCAACAACCTCTCTCTCAGGGTGAGGATTAGCAGGACAGGAAGCATGGAATCAGTTGAGTTCCTGGACTTCGCAGCCCTCAAGCTGGTGTATTGCACAGACTCTGCTTATGCCTGCGGTAATGGCCGCGTTGAGCTTAACGAGGAGTGCGATGACGGAAACATTAATGACGGAGACGACTGCAGCAGCATATGCACTTCTGAAAGATGGTCCTGCGGAAGCTGGAGCGCGTGCACTGATTCAAAGCAAAGCCAGCTCTGCACCTATGGCTCTAACTTCAAGACTAACACGAGAAGCTGCAAGCCAGCCCTGACTTGGTGGTGGATATTCTTCCTGATAATCATAATCTTCTTGCTGCTCATCTTGTTATTCCTACCATATCTCTTATTAGCTTTCTCAGGCAAGAAAAAGAAAGACAAGAAATAAGTTTCTGAAGAAATTAAGTCCAACACCGCCCTTAAGGTGCAAACTTCTTAGAAAAACAGGATATTGCGCGTGACGGGGATGCGCCATACGGGCAGGCCGCGCCTTAAAAAGAACTAATCAAAAGTTTGCAAGGCGGTTGGACAAAATACAGTGCTAAATTTGAATGCTTTTTCTCGTCAATTAACTTAAAAATCGAAAAGTATATATAATTAAAGCATCTTACAATATCATACATGAGAAAGAAAAAGGAGGAGGCATATTCAGAATTCTTGTCAGAGGACGAGGAGGACGAGCTAGAGGAAGAGCTTTATGACGAGTGGTTCTAAATCGTTCTCTTGAGCCTGCAATTAGCAGGTAGTACTCTGAGAAGGTCATCTAATTCTCCGCCTATTTTGGCTTTGGCCTGCTTTGCAACGTCGCTCAGCTTGTCATCACCTTGGATGATCTCTACAAATAATTTGCAGTGCTTCTGAACAGCGCTCATAGGGCCGCCCATTACTCTACCATTGCATAATCCTATTCCAAAGCGCATCTCTGGCCTGTGATAATTTTTTTCCCCATAAATCATGAATGCTCCCTTTGTAATGAATTCTCCTGACTTAGTTGTCTTGCTCACCTGCTCTGGCTTGATGCTGAAAACACTAAAGCCGCTCATGCCTTGTTTCCAGCCTCTCGAAAATATTGCAGTAAATGCTGCAGCCTCAGTAATTGTTGATTCTGGGAAATCTTCTTGCTTGTTCTCTCTCTTAATGACTACGAATGGGCTGCCTGCCATATCAGCGTGGAAGACTAAATCATTATTATCAGTGTGCTTCTTGATGACCAGCTCGTTGGTTGTTGCGTCCCTGCCGCCAATCACAAGGAATCCGTCAGAAGAGATAAACCACCTGAACTTCTCATACCATTCTCTCTTGACAGGCTTTGCAATGACAGCTTTTTTCTCAACCTTCTCTGCTTCCAGAGTGCTGAGCTTCTTCTTGTACTCCTCCACAATCTTTCTTGCTCCTTCAATCTTCTTCTTGTCCTTCTTGGCTTTCTCAAAATAAGAAGCAGCGTTCTCCTCAATAGATTTCCGGATATCAAGTGTAAGCCTCATAATGAGACGGATAAGAATGAGTAGTTAAAAAACTTTTGGCTATAAATGGTAAAAAGTTCTCAGTGCCTTAAGTGCGAGCGAGCGGGTTAAACTCGTAAGACGAGGAAGAATGTTTTTTCCTTCTTTAAGATTATTGCGAGAAAAAACCGAGCGAACTGGCACAGAACTTTTTCAGCAATTCGGTAAATCGTCAATCTTTATGGCTGGGTTAGGGCAGGGTGTAAGCTGCTCCTTGTGATTAATGCTGGGCGTTAATGCCAGGTAAGTCTTGCCAGACTTAGCAAATGGTATGTCTCGGTTCAGGACTTCACCAGAAGCCAGTTTTGAATCCGGCAGAACCTTAGTGGTCTCTCCAGAGCTGTCGACTAGCTTCAATGTGATTGATTCAACTGCTTTGCCTGTGTTCTTCACACTAATCTTTATCATGTTCTCAGCATAGCAAAGGTAAGGGCTAATCTCCATCATTATATTAGAGCAATCAGGGCCTCCTGTCCCTTTCTCACCCAGAGTAGAGCTCCAGTTCATTATCATGGCACCCAGAGCGACTGCAAAAGCAATTAAGAGCATGGTAGCTATTAACGGAGACATCCCTTTCTTCTCATGTGAGAATTCTGCTAATTCATTATTAACCTGCAAATGCGCACCTCTTTTCCTATACTCAAACAATACCTACTCAACAACGTTTAAATATTTTTCTGTTGATTCAAAGCTTCCTCTTCAATAAAATGCAATTCCCCAGGAACAATGAGTGAGTGCAGCGGCTCTCCAAATTCAACTTTTAATAATTCTTCTGCCCTACCATAAACTATTATTGGCTTCTCGCTGCCAAGCCTTGCAATCCCAATGCACATGGTTTTCTTTGTGAAGATTTTTTCCTTTCTCTTCTCTTCAACTCTTAGCAAGTATTCAATTGCCTCTTTTATTGTCATGTACTTCTTTTTTTCAGCATCGATGTCTAGCAAGCAAAGAGTGTGCAGTTTATTCTTCTTGTTCTGCTTTATCACGTCATAAGGCGTTTCTACCTTGTCATTATGGAAAGGTATGCTTGTTGTCTTGCCGTACTTGTACAATTCAAGTCCGACGATTCCGATGGCGTTCATAACAGAAGCATTATTTATCACGACAACATCAATCTTCTTTTCTTTAGCTCTTAAGTATAAGTCTGTGTGAGTTGTTGCTCCAAACACATCGCCAATAACAAGGAAAGCAACCTGGCTGTTTTTAGCCGCAATGAGTATTTCGTCGCTATTCTTCTCAACTGATTCGCGATTAGCAATTATTATTTTTTTTCCATAGAATTTTTCAAGCTTTTCAGTGCTTATTCCCAGCTTTGAAGTGTAACTCTCAAGGAATACTTGGTCGCACTGCCTGACTGCTTCTAATCCTTTGACAGTTATGTCTTTCTCATCCCATAACCCGATTCCAATCATGTAAAGAGTCATTTTAAATTTTTCCCTCCAAAAAGTACTTGCGCCGCATCATATTTGTCTTTAATCAAATTTTTCGCTTCTGGGCTGAGTTTTTTCCAGCTCCTCTCGAGCTTATCCATCAGCCACACTGTCACCTGGTTAATATCCATTTTATGGCTAAAAAAAGCAAGATAAAACAAAGAAGGAATGGAAGCAAAATGCGCCATGGCGTCTGCATCAGCAACGCACTGAGCTTCTTTGGTTTGCCGCTTAACCTGCCTATTCTGCCCGCCGCTATGGCTGAGGATTGCATGTTGAACTCTTTCAATCTTATCCTGCGGATAATCATACCCTCTTAAAATCTCCCCTGCCAGTCTGGCTCCGTGAATATGATGCTTTTCAAACAGTTTATAATCTTTGGCGCTGGCGTAATCATGCAGGATGGTTGCTATTTCAGCAATTTCCTCATCAGCTCCTGTTTTTCTCGCCATGAGCTTGGCAAATCTTATTACGTGAACGATGTGGTGCTCCCACAGGCCATAGCCAAAATAATTAGTCTTTTTTTTACAAGCAGTCTCAACCAGTTCTTTCAATTCCAGAATCATCTTTGAGTGGTTCATAATCACACTAAGAATAATCCATCTTTTTAAATTTGGTGGTTAACAATATAAAATTGAAGGAGTATGAATTAAAAAAATTCAACACTAAAATCAGTTCCTTCCCTGCTCAAGTCTCTGCAGTACAAGGATGTCCTCTGTTGTGAGCTTCATGCCTGTGCTCATCTTCTCGTCAATCTCCTTCTTCTTCTCGTCCAAGGTCTTCTTCTCATGCTCCTTAACGCTTTCCTGGAACTCTATCTTGTTCTCCTCGAGCTTTGACTTTATCGATCTTAACTCGTCAAGTTTTTTCTTGAGATCCTCGTTCACTGTGTTGAACTCGTTCTTGTACTCCTCGAACTTGTTCCTGAGATCCTCTTCCTCTTTCCTGAACTCGTCAATGCCCTTGTACTCCTGCACCAATGCCTCGTGGAAGGTCTGGCTTTGGGCTGCTTCATGCTGCACTTCCTTGTGCAATGCATTAGCCTTTTTTTTGAGCTCATCAATAAGCTTTGACTTGGACATTATCTCCTTGGACTTGTCAGCCAGGATTTTTACCTCGTTGTACTTCTTCTTGAGGTCCTTGATGTTTTTCATGAGCTTCTGCTCCTTGTCAAAACTCATAGGCTCAGTTTGGATCTTGAACTCTATGCCCTCTATCTGCTTGAGAAGCTCTGATGGGTCGTTCTTCACTCCCTTCTCATTCTTGATCTTCTCGAACTCATCCTTTAGAATCTTTATCTCACCAACTTCCTTGGTTATCTGGGCATTAAGAACATCTCTTTGCTGCTTCTTCTCCTTAACTTCCTTGGTGAGAGTGTTCCTCTTCACTTTAGAGCCAGTGAGTTTCTTTATCTTATCCCTTATCTCCTTGCTGAGATTCTCTCGCTTCTTGTAGAGCGCTTCCTTGTCGCTGTTGATTTTATTGAGCTTCTTCCTAAGTTCAAGGACATCGTTCTCTGCTCTCTTCAAATCATTCAATAACTCTTTTATTTCTTCTTCACCTAGCATTGTAACATTCCACAACTCTGTTGTTTTGAATCTTAAAAATAAAAAATATTTTTTAGCCGAACAAGGCGCCTAGTCCTGCAGCTGCTTCTTCTGCTGAGGGCTTTTCTTCTTCCTTCTTCTCTTCTTTCTTCTTAGCCTCTCCGCCTCCTGCATGTGCTACTGGAGCTGCTGCTGGTACAGCGAATGCTGCTGTCTTGACTGCTTCGTCAATGTTAACACCCTCGAGAGCTGCTACTAATGCCTTGATTCTTGCATCATCTGCATGGACTCCTGCTGCTTCAAGGACTTTCTTGACTGAGCCTTCATCCACCTTCTTGCCTGCTTTGTGTAAAAGCATTGCTGCGTATATGTATTCCATTTTTTTCTCCTCCAATGTTTAGTTTTAAAAAAATCGCCGCAGCCTGCACCGGCGTCAACAACTTTGTTGTTGCGCTGGCTGCATTGACTGGGGTTGCGCCCTACGGGCTGTCAATGGCGATTTTTTAGTTTTTTAATTTTGAATATGAAATTATTTTAGGCGCCTCAATCAACAAAAACCTTAATGTTTTTGAGTCGACCATCAATGGTCGATGCCGGCGGGGCTTTCTGGGACCTTGTCTTTGAGTGCATTAGCCTCTGCTTCTGCCTGTGCGAGCTGCTCCTTTATGGTCTCGCTCGTGGTTATCTTTGCCTCTTTCGCAAGAGCATAAGCTTCTGTATGGGCTTTTCCTAGCAAAGCCTTGATTGTATCTTTGAGTGGGATGGCTGCGAAGATTGCAAGGTTGTAAGCTTCGCTTGCAGCAGTCATGATGCTGTTCTTGAAGGCATCCTCATCAATGTCAAGAACTGAGCTGGTGAGTATTTCTCCGTTCTCATAAACAGCCACCAAGTTGAGTCCTATCTCCATTGGCTCTATGCCCAGCCTTGTTAACAGTCCTGCTAATTTGCTGTCAACCAAGTCTCCTTCCTTAGCCACAATCTTGTCTTCTTTTATGGCTACTTTCCCGCCTTCAATTCCTGCCTTTATCCTGAAGCCGCCAAGCTCTCCGATGATTGGTCCTGGAGCAAAATTAGTCGTCCCTGCGTGCACCATAATCTCTTTCGGAGCTTTCTGGCCTGCCTTTATAGGAGCATTAGATTTGTTCTTCTTGAGCAATTTGAACAATGCAAAAGGATTATCATTAGTGAATAAAAGAGCAGGCATGCCCTTGATGTGTTTTTCCAACTCCTTGATGTTCTGTTTATTTGATTTCTCAATAGCTAATCTTATTAACCTCTTCTTGCTCATAGTCAAAACTACTTTTCCTCTTAATTGAGCTCTCATGTTCCTGAGCTGCTTTGCAGGAAGGTTCTCCATGTTCACGACGCCGATGATGTGGTATTTGTCCATAAGCTCTGCTAAGTCATGAACCAGCTTCACCTTGCTCTCTGGGACGTGGTGCTTGCCCTTTTTCTCAGGGGCTTCTCCTTCCGGTTGCGTGTGTGTCTGAGTCATTTTTTTATCATGAAAGCTTTACTGGCTTGCTCATGGTGAATTTCAAGAACACTACCTTGATGTTATGCCTTTCACCAGGCAAGTGATGGATTAATTGATCATAGACGAACATGACATTATCAGCAACTTGCTCCACAGGCATCTCCTCTGTCCCTACTCTCAGCTGAATCAAAGGAACCTTCTTGGCGCTCACCTTCATGGTCTTCTGCAGTTTCTCATACAATACTACGAGGTTCACTCCTTTTGGCGGAACAACGCATCCAGCCTTTGGGTTGGGCATTTTTCCTCTAACACCCAAGTATCTTCCGAAAGTAGCTGCTACCTTGGTCATGATGTTAGCCTGGGCTATAAAGAAATCATACTGGCCTGCAAGCTTCCTTGCTTTCCTCTTGTCATATTTTGAAAAATCATCCTGCATAATGGTCAGGTCAAAAACCTTTTTTGCATCATCATTAAGCTCAGGGCCTACTAATGCGCACACCTTAACCTTCTTGCCAGTGCTGTGTGGCAAGGACAAGAACATCTCAACCTGCTGCTCTGGCTTCTTGAAATCCAAATCCTTCAAAGCTATGATTAAGTCTACTGATTGCTTGAAATTCCTCTTCTCAGTAGTTGTCTTAAGCTTTTCCAAAGCCTCTAATACGTCGTTCTTATCCATAAACTTTTTGCCTCAAAAATAAAAAGTTTACAAAACCACAAGGTTTTGAAACTCCAAAAAAGCTTTGCTTTTTTGATAGTTTACAAAATGCAGGCGACATGCGCACACTGCGTGTGCTTAGTCCCCTTCTTATCAATCATAAATTAAGCCCTCCTACGCGAGGTAGTGAGACGAAGCAATAATTTCGTCGGGCCTTTAATCTGAGAAAAAGAGGTTGTTTATAAAGATTATTGTTTTTAAAAGTGCGAAAACTGAAAATTTTAAATAGTCTCTTATCAAAGTAACCTATATGATCACCAAACAAGAGCTTATTAAACTTCTGGAGACGGCAGAGTACTGGGAAGAGGATTTCATTCTCAAGTATGATACTCAAAGTAACTGGGCGCTTCTCCGCTCATCTCTACCAAAGAAATTGTTCAAAAGAATAGAAGCGTTGCTAAGAGAAAACCTGAAAGACACGGCAAGGCATAAAAAAATTGTTAGTGACCTAATAAATGACGTGAAGAGTGGTCAGCATGGCTTATGAAGACATAAAAAATATGTTCAAGGACATTCTTGAGTTTGAGGAGCAGGCTATGAAGCTGTACACTCAGGTATCCCAGAAGACTCAGAACGCACTCATCCAAAAAAAAATGGCGGAATTAATCCGTGACGAGGCCAGGCATGCCATGAATGCAAAAGAAGTCCTGAAGATGCTGGGCAATAGTTAAACCACTAAAGAATAGCAATGTTTAAATAATTTCAGAGAATTCTTCGCTTATGAAAGTAGTTGTTACAGAACCATGTGGAGTTCTCAAAGGCGAATTGAAATACACTTCTGAATTTGGAAGAGGCGGCTGCCAAGGCTTTGTTACTGCCGCAGACCTAACCATTGACGGCATAACCAGAAAAATCGTGGTCAAGCAGTTCTACAGAGAATCATATGATGACAAAGGAATCGACTTCACGCAAAACCCTGATGAAGAAGTAGACAAGAGCTACATTGCATTCTTGATACTCAAAGAAGTAGGTTTTAAAATCACTCCATACTTCGCCAAAATACAAACAGACAAGAGTAAATTATTAGCCATGACTGATCTTGCTGCTGCGCCTAATCTTGAAGTTTACGACGAAAAAAAACTGCACCGGATGGGGCTGGAGCAAAAACTTGCTGAATTTAAGAATGGAAAAAATATCCTGCTTGAATTTCATAGAAACTCCTTGCTAAGAGGAATCCACAGCATTGGCTTGGGTTTTGGAGTCAGCCATCTAGTTGTCCATAACAAAGATACTAACCAAGCAGAAGTATTCGTGGTGGATGTTGGAGAGTTCAGCCAGGGAACGCCAGCGTATAAGGTTCTGACAGGGGTTGATTTGCTAAGAGTGCCTCTTGAAGAAATCCTTCATACCCATAAACAATTAATGAATAAACAATTTTCAGGTAAAGATGCAACAGCAAGTATAAAGAGGAAAAGCAGGATAAATTATTTTAGAGAACTGCTATTTCAGTATTACTCTTTAGGAGAAGGAAGTAGTTGCGGAGAGAATGAAAAGCCGGTTCGAAATGCGATCTTCCCAAAAAAGGATATGCCTAGCCATCTGCTCAACCTGAAATATGATTTCCTAAGGCATGAGCGCCAACTCTCTGGACTGCTGGGCAGAAGCATACTCAGCATACAGGATGAAAAAGTTCCTGATTACTTCATAAACCTGGCGTACATGATGCATCTGGACAGGCGAATCAGGTGGAGAATTGACGCCAGAAAAGCATTAGAAAACCATGAGCCCGTGCCTGGCATTAATGATTATCCGCCAGGAATAGTATTCTTTGACAAGAAGATAAATGAAGAAATTGAGATTGAATGGTGGAGTCATCATCTCTGGCAGGAGGATAAAAAATATTGTATAGTGCTCAGATTGCCTTGGCAGGACGCTGATAGACTTACCGGGTATCTATATCAAGGCTACATACCTAGTGAGATAAATATTCAACCGCGTAATATTGTAAGCATAACAAGGGCGGACAGAGAGCTGACCGGGGCTGGAAAATTTAGGACAAAAGCACTTTATTCTCTTGACCCGGCAAAAATTAAGGTTGGAAAAGCATTTGATAGAGATAAATATTTCAGGGTTGGAGAAGAAATATTCCTAGCGCAATATACATCGGTTTAAAAATTTTAAAAATGTGGCAATCAAAAATAAAAGAGAAAGAGATGCTACAATGGCCTACTATAAACCTTAATTCTGTACAGTGCCGTTATTTTTAAACACTGTACCTGAACATATTCAGATAAGCTTTGATTTCTTCCTGCACTTCCTTGGCATCCCTGATGAGCTCTCCCTCGTACCTGTCTGTGTATGACTTGTAGACGAACTTGTCAATCAGTGCCCTGTAGAAATAATAGGCTGGCCTGGTCTCCCACCTGCCCTCGTAATCAGTAACAAGGATAGCGTCGAATGTGAAGTCAGCTCTGCCTTTTAGCAGCTTCTGCTTTACACCGTGAAGCTCAATCTCAACTTCTTTAAGATTCTCGAAGACCACAAACACTCTTATCTCAAGCTTGTAGTAGTCGCTCACCTTCTTGTAGGGTATGAGCTCAAAGATTACTTTTTTTCCGTCCTCATACACTTCCTCGAAGTTCTTGTTCTCAAACATGTCATAGCCACGCTCATCAAACCATTTCACAATGATCCTGAACAATCCTTTCAAGTCGAACAAACCCTCGAATGACACGAATTTGTCCTGATAAACAATCTTTTTCTCAGCCACTCCTCAACCTCTTTTGCTAGCCTACGCTACTAGCATCTGATTCTACTTTTAAAAACTTTTTTATTTGAGCCTCAAGCAAGTGCAAGTCCTTGTCCAAAGGATCAATGTGTTTTATGGCGATATCGTATTTGAAAACCACTTTATTAAGGAACATCTGCATAAGGTTCTGCACAGTGTTATCCTTGTTATAGCGGTTCTGCCAGTCTGTTATTACCTCGCCATTAAGCCTAACCTCAATCCTGCCTTGCATTTTCATGACTTGCTTGCCGTTTTCTATGACAGGCACCTCCCTTGATTCCCACAAGTGATAAGCAACTATAACCTTGTACTGGTAATACTCTGTGACTTCCTTCTCTCCCCAAACATCCACCTCAAGCTCATTGCCTAGAGGAGTGTCAAACTTGTCCTTGTAGCGCTTCTCATGAAACCTGAACTGCTTGCCAACCATCCACTTACTAACCAACCTGTAAAGCCCGCCCCAGTCAAAATAGCCCTTGTAGCGGATTTTAAGATCAATATCACCAAAAACCTTAAACGACTCCATGCTATCATACCTGCTTAAAGGATTATTTAAAGGTTTCTAATTAATCATTCATCAATCTGATTAATATGATAATAAATAATTATTTCCACTTTGCGATTTTCAATGACACATTTTATAGATAAATCTAATAGAAAAAAAATTGATAAGAAAAAAATTAAAAAATTAATGATAGCTGTTCATAGGATAAAATCTTGATCTTCGGAGAGACTTCTTCTCATTGTTAAAAAGAGAGGTTGGACTTATTAGTAGCTGCATGCTGAACATCTCGTTGCCTTGATGCTTACACACCAGCTCTATCAACCCCATCTTCTATGGGCGTCCATAAGTGTCTCTTTTCGAGGATGGCTTCGCGCTTAGATGCTTTCAGCGCTTATCCATGTAAAGCGTAGCTGCCCGGCCTACCCTGTCGGATAACCGGTGGACCAGAGGCTTCGAGCCCCCGTTCCTCTCGTACTAGAGGGTCCTTCCTCTCAGACACTCAACACTCCCAGTAGATATCAAACAAACTGCCTCGCGGCGTTCTGAACCCAGCTCACGATCCCTTTTAATAGGTGAACACCCTCACCCTTGGCCGCATACAGTAGCAAGCTACTGAGCGCAATGCTTGTAGCGTTGCACTTCTGCACGGCCAGGATAGGAAGAGCCGACATCGATGTAGCAAACCGCGCCGTCGATAGGAGCTCTCGGGCGCGACAACTCTGTTATCCCCGGAGTAACTTTTCGGTCAGCCCCACCCCCCATTCAAGGAGGTGTGGGGGTTCGCTAGGCCTAACTTTCGTTTCTGAGAATCTTCTTGTTTGATTCCCAGTCAGGCTGGCTTTTGCCCTTGCACTCTACGTCGGATTTCTGACCCGACTGAGCCAACCTTGGGGCGCTGATGATATAAAGCGAGCATAGTCGAGCTTTATCAAGCAAGCTATTGCTCATATCTTTTCATCAGCGTGCCACCCCAGCCAAACTGTCCGCCTAATGTTGTTCCATCTCATTGCGAGGTGGTGAGCGACGTAAAATCAAATGAGTAGTGTTACATCGACGTCTAAACGCGCACTTGCATGCGCGCCTCAAACAACTCCTACTTACGCTATACACTCAACCTCACGTCGCAGCAATAGGTTACAGTAAAGTTTCACGGGGTCTTCGCTTCCCACTGGGAGTCTCTGGCCTCTGCACCAGAAGAGAATATTCAGAGGGTTCTGGCTAGGGACAGTGGAAACCTCGTTACGCCATTCATGCAAGTCGTCAATCAAACGACAAGGTATTACGCTACCTTAAGAGAGTTATAGTTACTCCCGCCGTTTACCTGTCCTTCGCTCCCTTGAAAAGGAGTTTCAGATACAGGCACTGGGCAGACGTCACCGACTATTCTAGCCCTTACGGGTTTGCAGTCAGTTAAGTTTTTGTTAAACAGTCGGGCCTCCTTTGTTATTGAACCCTACCATCGCATGCTGAGCACACAAAAGTAGGGACCCCTTATACCTAAGACTCGGGGCTAATATGCCGAATTCCCTTAACCAGATTGTCCCTTCACGCCTTGGGCTTCTCACCCAGGGGCACCTGTGCCGGTGCTGAGTATAGTCATAAAGGATTTTTCCCTGTTCCCTTTTCAAGGACTCCAGGCATGAGCTGAACACCGCTTAAGCGATGCTGTTCTAAGAGTTGCTCAGGTTCTCAACATTACGTTACTCCCCTGACCTGTTCTTATTAACAATCCCGACGGGGATTGTCAGCCTAGCCAGAAATGTTAGGAACAAGGCTTGCGTCGCCGCACATACCTTTATAGTACAGGAATATTAACCTGTTTCCCTTTCCTCTACAAGCTCAAGTTATGAGCTGAGTTAGGATTAACTTACCCTTGGCTGATCTTCATTGCCAAGGAACCCTTGCCCTTTCGGCGGAACTGATTCTCACAGTTCTAAGGTCTTACTATTGCCAGGATTCTCAATCCTGAAAGGTCCACTCCTCCGCTCGAAGGAGCTTCTGCCCTAACAGGACGCCTGCCTACCGCAATCCTTGCGGATGCCTGTGGTATCGGTGATTGGTTTAGCCCCGTCCATCTTAGGCGCTTATAACCTCGACGAGTAAGCTGTTACGCACTTTTTGAAGGGTGGCTGCTTCTAAGCCAACCTCCTCGCTGTTTTAGGTTATAAACAACCTTTAGCCTTTAACACTTAACCAATACTTAAGGACCTTAACCACAGTCTGGGTTGATCCCCTCTCGTGACTCACCTTTACGACGAGCCACCGTTTCCTGAGGTCTACAGTGCCTGGGACTTTGGAGTTGGACAAAGAACCGACCCCTTTCGAGGCCTAAGCTCTAAATCCGTAGCTCTACCTCCCAGACATCCTCGCTCAAGACTTGACTGCGGCCAAATTCGACAGGAACCAGCTATCGCCACGTTCGATTGGCTTTTTACCCCTACACCGAAGTTAGAAGAACACTTGCATGTAGAACCTCTGCAGGCCTCCACCCATCTTTAGATGGGCTTCACCTTACCCCGGCGTAGATCACGTGGCTTCGGGTCTGGCCCGAGTGACTTGAGGCGCTTTCACACCTTGTCCCTGGTAAACTGCGGACAATTGCTTTCGCTTGGAATGCCCAATGAACATTGGTTATTCTTGCCACTCAGGTAAACTCCCTGGCTCGTTATTCAAAACGTACGATACACAACCATGATTGCGTATCAAACTATATCTACTAGGTTTCAAGATCTATTTTACTCTCCGTTAGGAGTTCTTTTCAGCTTTCCCTCGCGGTACTGGTACGCTATCGGACTCAAAACGTGTTTAGGGTTAGGAGTTGATGTCTCCTAGCTTCACACCCAGAATCCAGTGGGTGCTACTCAAGATACTGCCACACCCTTCAAACTTCCCCTACGGGACTATCACCCTGTGCCGTGCCTCGTTCCAGAGGACTTAGGGTTGAATGAATAGGGTTTAAAAGACAGTCTTACAAATCCACATCCCATCTCATCTTTCAATGAAAGGTTCAGATTGCCCTTTGCTGCTTTCGCTCTCTGCTAATAACAGCATCCTTAGTTTAGTTTCTTTTCCTGCGGGTACTGAGACGTTTCAGTTTCCCGCGTCTCGCTAGCCTTTCGGCTTCAAAGGCGAAGTCGCATTCAGACATCCCTGGTTCAATCCCCGCATGCGGGTCCCCAGGGCATTTCGTTGCTTGCCACGTCCTTCATCGCCGTCTTGAGCCAAGCTATCCGCCTAGTAGAGTCTTTCCTCTCGACCTTAAAACAATTATAAAGAGACTCTGATACAGAAAACTCATCTGTGAAGATGAATTCCTGAATGAAAAATCTTTTCAGATTTTTCACTTCAAAGACCATTGATTCTTTTCCTATGAACAGCCTTCATTAAACATGAGTCGTGAAATTAATGTTAAATGAACATTAAATGACTGTGAATTCCTAAATGTGCTCCGTGGAATTCACTCCATGTTCTCTTGCCCTTCACCCAGCAAGTCTTAGTTGCTGAGCTGCAAATGAAATTGGTAAATATAAAATAAATAAAAACTGGACTCGTGAATTAAAGTTATGGACTCGTCGACAACAAAAAAACTAAAAAGTTTTTTTGAGCCTCCGAGCCATTCTCGCTTCGCTCGAATGGACTCGTCGGGATTTGAACCCGAGGCCCCCACCTTGCAAGGGTGGTGCTCTTTTTCGCTCAAAAAAACAAATGGTTTTTTTGTTGTACCGCTGAGCTACGAGCCCGTGTTCCATTTCCCTGTTGTTTCCTTGCTCGTTTGAGTTGAGTATCATAAAAAATACAGTGGTAGAAGACAGCAAATCTATGATTTGCTGATTCAGAAAATCACAAATCTAAGATTTGTGAATCCAAAAATCATATTTTTGGAAATCGTAGATTTTCTGAAGGCGAATCCATCTAATAGTTCTTGTTTTATAAAATTATAGGAGGTGATCCCACCGCAGGTTCCCCTACGGTGACCTTGTGACGACTTAACCCACCTCACTGAGTTTAGGTTCAATACAACCAAAAGAGTTGGATTTCACCTAAGCCCTGCTCGGTTGGTTTGACGGGCGGTGTGTGCAAGGAGCAGGGACATATTCACCGGACAATGATGATATCCGATTACTAGGGATTCCAGCGTCACGAGGCTGGGTTACAAGCCTCGATCTGTACTAGGATAGGGTTTAGAGGTTTAGCTCCTCCTCTCGGAGTGGCATCCCATTGTCCCTATCATTGTTGCGCGCGTGTAGCCTAGAGCATTCGGAGCATACAGACCTACCGTAGCCTGCACCTTCCTCCCTGTTTCCAGGGCAGTCCCCTCAAAGTGCTCAATCCACCCGAAGGTGTTGTTAGCAATAGAGGGTACAGGTCTCGCTCGTTGCCAGACTTAACTGGACACTTCACAGCACGAGCTGGCGACGGCCATGCACTACCTCTCGGCTTGTCAGGTAATGTCTTCGGCATGACCTTCATTCTGCCGTCGGCTCTAGTGAGGTTCTCTGCGTTGAGTTAGATTGAACCGCACGCCGCACCCCTTGTGGTGCTCCCCCGCCAATTCCTTAAAGTTTCAGCCTTGCGACCGTACTTCCCTGGTGGTGAGCTTAGCGACTTCTCTTCGACACTGCGCATCCTCGTGGGGTGCGCAATACCTTGCTCACAGTGTTTACGGCTAGGACTACTCGGGTAATTAGGAGATATTCTGCCATTCGAACACTTTAAACTCACAGTAATTTTTTATTGCAAAAGTAAGTTTAGTTCGTGCAATCTCACGAAGTGAGTATTGCACTTAAGTGCTTTCCAGCGAAATCCTTACAGGATTTCGTGGCACCAAAAGCATAGCTTTTGAGTGTTACGAGATTTTTGGCAAAAATCTCTATCTAATCCGTTTTGCTCCCCTAGCTTTCATTCCTCACAGTCAGAACCGTGCTGGTCAAATGCCTCCGCCATTGGTAGTCCTCCTTGGATTAACCCATTTTACCGGTACCCAAGGAATACTTCTGACCTCTCCCGGTCTCGAGTCCTGCAGTGTCCCCTGCACGCCGACAAGTTAAGCCTGCCGATTTCACAAAGGATTTACAGAACCTGCTACGAATGCTTTAGACCCAATAATCGTGATTCCCGCTTGGGGCGCTGGGGTTACCGCGGCGGCTGGCACCAGTCTTGCCCACCCCTTATTCGCCAAGCTATTTACACTTGGCAAAAGCCCAACTATGTTGAGCACTTGGGATCCCCTTCTCACACTTTCGTGCATTGGAAAGTTTTCGCGCCTGCTGCACCCCGTGGGGCTGGGACCAGTATCTCAGTGTCCCTCTCCGGGCTACCACTCTCATGGCCCGTACGGATCTTCGGCTTGGTGGTCCATTACACCGCCAACTACCTAATCCGCCGCCGGCCCATCCTACGGCACGAGTTTAAGGAAGAGACCCTTCCAGGTCTTGTTCCCTATCAGGGTTTACCCTCACTTTCGCGAAGCTATCCCCGACCATAGGGCAGGTTACCGACGTGTTACTGAGCCTTACGCATCCATTGCTGGAGTACTTGCATGGCTTAGTCGAATCCCAATAGCAGCAATCTCCCGCAGGATAAACGGGAATTATTGGTAAGTTGCTAAAGCTAGAAACTTGATTGCTGAATTATTGTCTAATTTTCTTTAGACGGGTTCGTTATATTCTTCTACCACTATACTTGAATGTTTAGTTCAAGCATGATATGACATTCTGATTAATGCCGCCTGAACATCGCGACAGCAAGGTCGGGATGATGTTTGCATAGCATTGGCGCTGATCAATTTGTAGAGAATCAGTGTTTAGATCCTCGCCTTGAAATGTGTTTGTTAAAAGAGTTATAAGTTATTTATAAGCTTTTCGATTTTTATTTTAAAGTTTTTTCTGCATAAGAATAATGAGAAGAAAATATAAAATATGAAAAAAATTTATTGATTCACAGTGGGTTTCTTGATGGTGGGCAGCCAGAGGAATTTTGCCGCCTGATTCCATATTGCGTACTGCTTCTTGGCTTCTGGCGATTTCTCACCTTGCTGTTTCCTCACTTCGTAATACTTCCTCTCAAGATAATCTGAGAGTTCTGTCGTGTTTGAGCTGGCGCTCGCCTTTATGTAGTTGAGAATTTCTTCCCTGTACTTTACGTGGTTGGCCATGGTTTTTCTCTTCTTTGCATGTTGGTAGAATGCCAGGCATTCCTCTATGTTCTTCCTTAGCAAAACTCCTTTGTAGTCAGTGCCTATGCCTGCGTATTTTGATTTGAGCTCTTCCTTGGACGGGATTATGCTCCTGTAATCAGTCTTCACAGCAGCCCATCCTTTTTCAATCATTTCGTTCAATGATTGAACTGCTTTTTCTCCGAATTTCTCTGTGGCGCTAGCTCCCTTTTTAATTAGCTCTTCAACTTTTTGTATATCGACAACACCTTCATGACTGATATCATCTCTCAGCCTTTCGTACAAGTCATATCCTTTTTCTCCCAAAGCACTTAATCCGTCTTTGATTACCTTTACTCTGAGTTGAACTTGAGGGCTGTGATAAACCTTTTTTCCTTGCGTAATCACTCCTTCAACAAGATCAGCGGTTTTGCCTATTCCGCCTTCTCTGTTTTCAATCTTCTGGCTGATGTCTGCTACCTCCTTGTACAAAGCTTCTTTCCCCTTCAATACATGAGCCTTGGTTTTGTCCTTCAAATCACACAATTTATCAGTTATAGACATCTTACATCCCCCCCTGGTTAGTCTTAAAAGACTCTCTTTGACGACGGGAAAGTAATACTTGCTTATAAATATTATCTCTCTTCAATAGGTTAATAGTATTTAAGCAAGAAAGGGAAATTAGGGATTCTTAGAGCCAAAAAAACAACCGAACAAAAAGAACAACTAGTTTTACTGGTTAGCCTTTCTTCTCCTCTTCTCCTTCTTCATACGCTTACGTTGCCACTTCCAGCGCATCTGCTTCTTCTTTTTCCAACGACGACTGCTTCTCTTCATGTTTTAACACGGAGTTTTATCAAAAATCAAAAAAACCTCTTCATCCGTGTTGAGGTCTTAATTTAATTCCTTGATTTTTGAAAATACTTCGACCTTTGGGTCGAAGATATTTATTTTCTTTTATAAATCTTTTTAAAAATCTATGCCCCGAACGGCGAACAGAAAAACTTTTTGTGTTTTTCTGGACCGTCCGTTGCATTCGCTTTGCTCATGCCCCGAACGGGATTTGAACCCGTGTCCTCGGATGCTTTCGGACTTTGGAACATCCGTTCATCGTTTTGATCTTCGAAAATCCTCGAAAATCCGAGATGATTGTTCCCGCAAGGGAACCAAGGAAACTGTTTCCTTGTTTCCTTTGGACCGGACTACACCATCGGGGCGGTGACTAAAAAAAATTTAAGTGGGCCCACAGGGACTTTCAGGATTTTCACGTTTCGTAAGGGGACTTCGACGAAGTCGAATGTCGCCTGCTTTCCAGCGAAATCTTAACCAGATTTCGTGGCGCCAAAAGCCGAAGCTTTTGAGCGTTACGAGATTTTTCGCAAAAATCTCATTTGAACCCCAGACCCCCGGCTGTCCTAATACAGTGTTTGAAGCACTGCCTTATAAGACCGGTGCTCCAGCCAGGCTAAGCTATGGGCCCAACTCTTTATTCTTGTGATTAGAAACTGTTTAAAAACTTTTTCGTTAGTGAATAGTTTCAGTGGTTAACATTATAAATAATTGCTGATTCCTAGACAGCGTGAATCCGGAAGAATGGCATGGCAGGGAGGTTTATACACCTGAAGAAAAGCGCATTATCGTGCCCAAAAAGCACATTTATGATACATTAGAAAGCTTGATAAGCGAGATTCTGCGTTTCCATCCTAAGACTAGAACCCCATCTGACGAATCATGCTATGTTGCATACTTCGCCAAATCAAGAAGGACTATTTACTCGAATAAAAATACCTTTATAAATTTCTCTGGTTCACCATCATATCATGTGAAGAATAAAAAAAGCAGGGCGTGGTTTAACGGGAATATTAACAAATCCCTGTATATTTTTCTCGAAATGCCAATTTTGCTTAATGATAACTTTCTAGCTAATCCTGATTTATGGGGGGATGAGGATTATAGGTTAACAATCAAAGCAACAGGGAAAATTTTCTCAAGAGAAGAGACTATAAAATGTTATCAACAGGATGTTAATCAGAGGGGCCCAGTTCATCAATATTCTGGAAAGATAATTGAGTTTGACCTTTTATACAGCAAAGATGATGCCTTGGTACAACTTAACAGCAGAAAGCGAATGATGATTGATCCTGATGTATTGTGGAATGCTGTACAAAGATATGCTCTTCCAGCTCGGAGTGTGCGCCTTGCAGAGAAGCTTTTAGAAGCAGACATAACAGAAGAGGCTCTGTATGCTAATCAAGAATTATGGGCTTCCCTGATAAGCGTGGAAAGGAATGAGTTCGCCTCAAAAAACAAGTCCTTTTTTGTTAAAGACAAGGATGATCAGGAGTGGCTTATCAAATTGATGAAAAGCAAAGAGCAATCATTTATTGAGGCTGCAGCGAACTATTATCTCAGCGGAAGGTTCAATTTCATCATGCCTTCAAAGGCTCCCGAGCCATTTGAAAGCCACGATGTTTACATGACGATGCAAAAGAGCGCAAGGAATCTTGTACAGACCCCCAAAAGCATAACTTATTGGCTTTCCTCTCTTGCATTATTTCATAATGAAGCAGCAACTATATTGAGGTCAAACAATATCATCCCTCGGCCAGTCGGCTTCCGTACCGCACATCAGGAGAAAGAAAGGTTTTTCTCTGTCAGCAAAAGATTGATTCTTCCCTTCGACAAGAGCCGCTTGGAAGATTCAATAGCTTATCTTCAGCAAACAAACGATGGGTCACTATTGCATAATGATTTGAAAATAGAGCATATGACCGGGCCTTATCTGCTAGACCTTGAGCTCATAGGAACCGGAAACCCTGGAATTGATTTAGCCATGCTACTTATAAGCTATCAAATACCTTACGAGCAATGGGATGCTTACCTGACAGAATACATTCAATTTCGCGGATTAAACAGCCGTTCTCTTGATAATGAGCTAAAATTATTAAGGGAGGGAGTTCGTCACGGAGCCTACGCCAAGATAACTTCTGAATTAATCTGCTCTGAATTAAGGTTCGGTAGCCAAAAAAATAAAATGGCAGAAAGCATATTGTGTTCATATCTCACTAAGCTAAATGCTTAGCGCAACTGTCCTAGAGGCTAATTGGCGCAGGCGCATCATCAAAGCGTAATAATGAATGGCGAGCCCTCCGTAGGTCTTGCTCAATTTTTCCAGAGCTGATGGCTTGAATGCCCGCGCTACATACAACCTGTTGTTCTCCCAGAAAGTCACTGACGTAGAAAAATCTTTTTTCAGGTAGCAATGATACAGCCACTCATATTCTTTTTTGAATTTGTGTATCCAGCTGTTGTCTTTTGGGTTTCGTTCTGAGACGTATTTTGAAATGTAAACCATTTGCGCTGACATCCTTTCAAGCTGAGTAACAAGATCGCAGAAATCATATTTTTTATACTTATCAGGCGCGAGGGTGTGAATTGACCGCAGTGCATAATCCCTCATCCGAATCATGGAGTCTGCAACTGCCTGCATATCTGAAATGGAAATTTTATTCCATTTGCTGACAAGGCACTCTATCATGTAATTTATTGTTTGAAACATCTTTATCACAGTATTCTCCATGTCAGCATCGTCCTCTTTCAAGAGCGATTTTATTTTGATTAAATTACCTGATAATGAGACAATCTCCAGCCCCGTAAAAGAGTTGGTGAGCTCATGTAGTCGTCTTAAAGGAATGTTCTCAGCCAAATGAACCAGAATCTCATCATAGCCTGCCTTGTAAAGGGATGAAACAATGCTTCGCAACATTGGAAATGAATCTTTTCTTTTTAGGAAAATCTCCTTGGTCTTGGCCTGGCTTGAAGATTTGCACCTGACAAGAATATCCTTTCCATGGCAGGTAACATCAAGCTCATCACCCGGCTTGAGCTTGTTCTGCCTAATCCATTCTATAGGCAAAGAGAACGTGCACCCTTCATATCCCTGCCTTATTATCTTTCTATTCATAAAATTGACAGATATTGCTGACTATAAAAATGTTTTCTAATATTATTAATATTAATAAGGAATATATACTGGTACGAAATATGACCTTTCAATAGCCATAATAGCTTGGCTAAGTAATCTTTAGAAAACGGCAAGAAAATTATTTAAACAGTTAAGAGAACAACGAAAGTGAAAAAAGAGGAGTATAAAAAGCAATCGAGGTGGTGAAATGAAAAAGCAAATAAGTTTTTTAGGAATTTTTGTTTTGGCGGCTTTAATGTCAGCGAGTATTGTGGTTGCAGATACCATAACCATCAGACCCAACGCACAAGGGAATTATGCAGGCTGGACAAATTCTGGTTGTAGTTCTGGCTCGTCGGAATGGCAATGTGTTGATGAGGACCCTGCAAATACAAGCGACAACCTGTACACCAGTTCAAAGAGCGTGTATGAATCATTTGCATTTGGAAATACAGGATTTACAAATGAAGTGATTAACAGCGTCACATTGTATTTCTATGGCCAACAATACAGCAGCACAAGATATAATTTCCAACCTTTGATAAGGTCAAGCAGCACCAACTATCTTGGCTCTCTAAAAAGCCTGACATCAAGCTATGACTACTATAGTGAAGCTTACACAACAAACCCTGCAACTGGCTCAGCATGGACCATTGCTCAAGTTGACGCACTTGAAGCAGGAATGAAATCATACAGTTCAAGTTACGGCGGAAGAATTGCACAATTGTATGCTGTGGTCGATTATTCAAACCCTGATTCCTGCTCAGACACTGATGGCGGAAATGTAATAACCCTATTCGGAACAGCATCAGGATATTTGAACAACACTCCTTATTCAAGCAATGACTACTGCGTAGATTCGGGAAATATCATGGAGTACTTCTGCAGCGGAGCATACCAACAGAGCCAGCAGCAGAGCTGCGGAACAGACGGCTACACAGGAAGCAACTACTGCGTGAGCGATGATGTGTACAAGGACTATGTCGACTACTTCTGCGCAAGCGGAGAATGCGACAGCACAACAACGCCAACGTTACAGCAGGACTGCGGAACCAGCGGATATGAAGGAGATAATTTCTGCCTTTACGGTGACGTCTATAAAATGTGGGTTAATCGTTACTGCAGCAGCGGAGCATGCAAATCAGCAAACATACCTGTAATGCAGCAGGACTGCATGAATTTAACCCAGTACTGCAGCGACGGCGTATGCTACGACTACTAAAGTGAGAAAATTTTTTCTTTTTCTTTCTTTTTTATTTTTCTCTCAAATCCTAACATCAGAATATGATTAATAATGCTTCTGGCGGATGCGCCGACCGAACACACCGCCCAGAGTTGAATGCGCCAACGATAATGATTATTCGATTTTCTGCATTGCTAAGTTTGGTTGTGATATTAAGAATATAAGCTTTGCTAAATGCATGCTATGATAGATTATGATTGACTCTGCTTCCGTACATTTTGCAAATAGCTTTTGCCCCTCTTTGAAATATATTTCCTCCCACCAGTCATTGATTTTTGCAAAGTTCTTCAGGTTCTTTGAAAAGAACATCTCTCTGAACAAAGTAAACATTTGTGTAGCTTTTTCATAGATTGACTTAACTGCAGGTCTTATTTTTTGTGCATTCATCTTAGATATTTTCTTATAAAGATAGTAATGATCATGTTGGATAAGTATCATTCGTTCAAGCAGTAAATGAAGGAAGCTTTCTTCTTTCCTAGGCACTATTGAGGCTTTGTGTACCGTTCTGGTGCAGAAGAGCAGGAAACGCCTAGCGTCCTTGCTTTGCTTTTCAATCTCAGCCATGTCTTTGAAAGAGTTTTTTTCTATGTCTTCTTTTATTTTGTCCTGAGTGTAGGCTATAATGTTAAAACACCTGTTGAGGAGAGTCTTGAATTGCTCTGGCGATGATTGTGCTGTTGCAGCTATTTTACATGAGCTCTCCCTTTGCTCGATAATTTCAAAGCCAATAAGATTTGAAACGATGTCTTGAATGTGGTTGAACGCTTTCTTATCCTCAAACTCCACATTAAGAATGTCTAATCCTTTTAGATAATGATTTTCAATCATTATGCGATAATAGTCGACAGTGCTCTTTTCCAGTTTGAGAGATATTTCCTCTGATTTCGGCTTTTTCTGCGTTCTTATTACAAGGGCATCAGCTTCTTCATCAACATCTATTTCATCCTTAGAACCTAAATTATGCGCTCTGACCCAGTCAACAGGCAATGTAACAGTATAAGCACTCTTTTGTTTGATGATTTTTCTTCTCATATAAATTGATTGGTGAACCTCATTTATATATTTTTCGTATGATTAATATGGGAATAACATAAATAAAAGAAAAGTTATTACTAAATAGTGAGAATTATGAAGCCGCTAACATTGGAAGGAATGATGAGGAAGTGGAAAAGAACCACAAAGGGTCTCAGCGGTAATTTAACAACTAACAATTATCTTCCAGAAAATATCAGGATAAAGCTTCTGAAAGAAGACGCAGATCTCATCAAGAGACTGGACTTTGAAGACATCTCTTTCCCTTATCCCTGCAAGGAATTGACAGGCATTGAAGGAATGAACATACTTTCAGGCTTGCAAAAAAAGAGCCAGAAAGGTTATTTGACTGTCTTCAGGGCAATCCGTTTCCCAACAACTCAAAGGATATGCGAAACCATTTATGAAAAAGGATTATCTATGTCAAATTACGAACAGGAAAGAATATTGGCCTTGTATAAAGATAAGGAATATAATTCGGCCAGAGAAAAAATCAGAAGAAACAAAACCTTTTGGATACAACCTCAAGAAAGAGTTGTTCATGGACTTCCTGTCTTTTCCTTGGTGAATGATGCTTTACAGATACATCATGCTTACAAGAACGATATAGATAAGACTTTGATGATCGTGGCTTACATACCGTACGAACTGATAAAGAACAAAACCATTTCATTAGTTGCGAATACGGCTATTGATTTTGATTATGACAACAGTGAACGCGATTATGAAATAACTGATTTTCTAATCAAGAATGGCCATTACACCATTGACTACAAAGCATTGAGAGCTAAAGGAATTGATTTACACGAAATGTACATCAAAAACCTTCCCAGTACCTTAGAAGAGCATAATAAACTAGGAATGAAACAGGAGTTCTATCTATTAAACACTTATGCAATCAACCCGAAAGAAGAAAGAATCAAAAAGATACGAAGCAATTCAAGAATACTAAAAGAGAATGAATATTTCCTTCATGGCTTCTTTGGGGACAATAATATTTTTGGAAGACGACCAACAAAATACATGCCTTTCAGATGTCAAGAAGTCAAACCAAAACATGAATAATAGTCTCAACCTTGAGAACCCCGGGAGCCTTATGGTTTCTGAGGTTACATTCTCATAGATATGCGCTATCGCCGCACATACCTCAGAGTTGCATGCGCTTCTATGCGCCGACCGGATAGCAGACGACTCAGGTCTCACGAGGAGGACAACTTTATTCTATTATAAAAAGGAAAGTCGGAAGATGTGATACAAAGAAGGAATTGAGGGTTATGGTTTCGTAGATTGCAATGACAGGCACCACAACGAAGAAAGAAATAGAGGAGTTCTTAAGTTACCGTAAATTAAAGAGTTGATATTTATTAAATTAGAAAAACTTAAATATAGATAAACATTCTATATACTTTAATTACCGTAAATAAAATGTTAGCATCTCAAGATTTCAAAAGCGTATCACAATTATTTTCTTATCTTAATGACGTCCATAAAAAAACAAATATATCTACCCATCTTTTCATTGCTTTAAATGAAAGAGAAGTATCTACCAATGAAATAGAGAAATTTGCCAAAAATCGGGGTTTAATTTGTGAACTAAAGAAAAAATCTGATGATTTATACTTTTTTACGGCGGGAGCGAGAACTAATTATGAAGTAGGATATCTCATAACAAAAAAAGATTTTTGGATATTTATTACAGAGGAGGAAGGATACAACACTAAACGATTTATTAAAAACTTACATCCCATATTGAAATTAACATATGTTGGTTCTGATGAGATATTAACATTAATTCAAGATTCTTATAAAAAATTCGAATTAATTAATTTGGTTGAAGGAACTCTTTGTAGTAAGGGAGAGACTTTTAGAAATTGGAAAAAAGAGCCTATTAAATTTTCAATCCCTTCTTTAAATAAGATGTCTGCTAGAGAGGATGCTAAATGGAGCAGCCTAACTTTATTATGCTATAAAGAAAAAGAAGGAGAACTGAAATTAAGAATCAGTGAACAAGGACATCTGGCTTTGTATAGAGGACAGTTCACTGACTTTTACGATATATTCATTCTTCCTTATATATCCGAAGGACTGAAAATTAAAAATAAATTTCTTAATAAAGAAAGAAAGGTAAAAGAGGGCGAAATAGAATTAAACCCTATATTTATGGAGGTTAAAGAAGATTTATCAATGAGAGATATTGGAATTCTAAAAAAAGCTTTACTAAACAACTATGTGGGGGCGGTCGTGCATGCAGGGAATCCGATCTTGATGATGCAAGTAACTGATAGGATCGATGGTTCCTCTTTCGATATTTATGCATCAAAACGCAAGATAGAAGTAGTGCCCTTAGCTAAATCTTCATCTGCTTCTTTAACTAGCGTTTTTTCCTTAATATCAGATATGCTCCCTTCAACAAAAATAGATGTGAGGGGAGAAGAAAGTGGTTAGTAAAGAAGAAATCCTTCAAGAGAAAGAACTTTACTGGAAAAGTGTATTGTTTTTCGCAGCGTTTTCTAAACATTTACAAAAGAAAGGAGTATCTCATAAAATAGAACATAAAGTGATGGGTATGGATGGAAATCCTAAGTATCCTGATTTTCTTTTATTTGAAGAAGGGAATGTAATTGGAATTTTAGAACACAAAGCTTCTCTTCCGGTGAAAGAAGATTTTGCCATCAAAACTGTAGACGAAACGAATAGTAAATATTCTAAAATTAAATATGATGAGAAAGAATTTCAACCCCCTTTGATTTTATTATGTCCAAAAACTTGTGAAGAAGTTATTGAAAAAATAAAGAAAAATAATAGTACTGGTGTTTTAATCTCCACTTTCAATTTAGATGAAGAAAATTGTGTCTTAAATTTTTCACTGAATGGAGAAGCATATCCCGAGCACATCAGGTCTATTTTATCCGAAGAGATACCTTGCAGAAATGATGATTTTTCAAAATATAAATTTATTAGAAAGGAACCTCACCCAGTCTATACAGCTTGGATTATTTGGTCTATAGTTTTAAGCCGTTTTAAGGATCCTTATACAATAAAGAAAGATTCTATAAAAGTTCGTTACGAAAATTTAGTAGATGAAGCATCTACGCTATTCCCATCTTGGATTGAAGATGTTGAACAGATTACTAAAGCAAGAATAAATAAAGCGTTAATCTTTTTAAATAAAATTGGTTTTGTTAATTGGAAATCCGGAGAATCTGAAATAGAGTTCCTCCATAATAGAGGTTCTAGAGTGGGGGAAATATTTGATTATTTTGCTAAGAATTGGATTAAAGCCCAAAAACTTAAACCCGAAATGGATGAATCTAAGAAGCAAAGCAGTTTAGAAAAATTTATGAAATATTAGACCTCGATGCCGTTCTTGAAAAAATAATTTTCGATCAATTTATCGTAGATAAAGGCAACTCAAAATTGAATATGCGGTATGTTAGTTTCTTTTTCCAATCTTGGCTGTAAGAACCTTTTATTGTATTCTTTTGTTTGCCCATTCAACATATTTCTTATTGATTTCACATCCGATGAATTGTTTGCCTATTTGTTTGGCTGCTATAGCTGTGGAGTCTATGCCCATGAACACGTCAAGAACTATATTGCCTAGCCTGCTGAAAACAATGATGGGCTTTTTAAGAATAAGACCAGGTTCAGGTCAGTCACATGTTTAGTGACACCAAAAGCCAAGGTGTCCTAGTCCTTAGGTGCAGTGCGCTTGGTGTACTGTTTAAAAATGGTTCGAGTTTTTTAAATGTTATAGTCCAGTTTAATCAAACCCGCGTTTATATAGACTCAAGATACTTAATTAATTTATCTAAAAATTCCATAGTTTTTTGAAACACAACCTGAGAAAGTTTAAAATAGGATTCATCTAAGTCGATATCTTTGTCATAACATGTTAATTTAGCTGCCAGTGTTTGATTTGCGATATCCCCTTGAGGGAAAAAAGTAACCGTGTTATGGGCAAATCTATTTCTGATGTCTCTTATTTTATCAAGGTCGCTTAGAATCTCTTTAAAATTGAAATCCTTCGCAGAATTTAATAAAGGATGTTCCGAACACAAATTTTTGAACAGCTGAATTTTTGAGCTAAATGGTTTCTCTTTCAATATGAAAACATCAAACAATTTCTTAATTTCATCAGATGATTCCTCATTTGATTCTCTCTTTGGAAAAAATAACAAATTAAGTATTTGGTCGAGGCATAGTTCTATTTCAATCGTATATGCAAGTATGTTTCCTCTTGTTTCTCTTAATTTTCTTGTTTGTGAATGCCAATCTTTTACTAATCTATCATCAAGCTGTACTTCCGCTCCAGGTTTCAAAGAAATCCAACCGTCTTTTGGGGATATATTTTTTTTCATATTGACAGGTGAAGAAAAGGGATTTAAAAATGTTCTCTATAAAAATTATAAAAAAGAATACACAGTAATTATTATCCCTAATAGAAGAACAGCGTATTTAATCTTTCTAACATTATTTATATGAAAAAGTCGATTATCAAATTTCTTATCAAAACTTATTTTCTTGTCTTTTTCTAATGCTTCATCCCATTTTTCCTTTATTTTGTTAGTAATTGTAACCCCAATATCTTTTTCATACTCCTGAGCCAATTTTATAGAAATTAGGGAATATCTTGCATTGATATGAGCAAGATTGTCAACAAACCCCATTATTAAATACAACGAAATTAAACTTAATCCACTGAATAAATAGTTTTTATCACTGAAAAACTTTAATGCTATCCCCACACCTATTAAGGGTAAAAGCCCAAATTCCCATAAAGAAATTTTATTTATTTGGTCTCTAAAAAATCAGATATATTCTATTGATTGTTTCCAATCATTCATTAAAAGTTCTTTCTTATTCATTGTTTATCTCTCTTGTTTTTCTGCTATTTTAAATCAGCAGTCACTATTATAGTAACAGCTTCAGTAAAGTTGTCCTAGTCCTGAGATGGGAAACATATGAGTGCGCCGACCGAGAAAGTCGACTTCGTCTCGTTCCTTTCGGAAGAGCCCGAAAGTATTCGAACTCGGGTTACAACCTGTTTGCAACGAACTACTAAAAGCCATATCGCCAAGCATTAGTTTTTCGACGTAACGACTTATATTAATTCGCCTTCTTTTTAGCATTCGGCACAAGCTTTCGTCAATTGTCAAATACAGCTTTTTTCTCATTTTTATACGTATACTGTGTATATTGTGTACTTAGTGTACTTGCCTTTATATGTTTTTCTCCTCGGAGAAATGAACTTTTGTGTTCTACTCAAAGTTAAATTCATCTAATGAGTTGGATAATTTTGGTCGTGGAGGTACCTTATAGTATTGTATTTTCTTTTTCATAATTTCTTCTTTTGTTTCAAATTTCGGAAATGGTGGGGCTTGAGGCGGGGATTCTAAAAATAGATTCTTTGGCTTATTTTTATTTATTATTCTCCATTGCTCTTTGTAGTATTTTTCCATATCTTTTATGAATTTGTTCCACGCCCACAAACGATTTAAATTCTCTTCACTTTGTGATTTTTGTTCTTCTTCCATAATTTTTAACCTTATCTCATCAGGATTAGATATTATTCTATTTATTACGTCGTCATAGCTTTCTTTTGAATTATTTTTGAAGAAGTTGAGTCTTTTCAGTGTGTCTTCTTTTAGCCTTACTTGTTTGTTAACTCTAGACATACACTGCAGGAATATTTCTTTCTTTAAATAGGTATGCATATTGTATGCAGGTAAACTTTTGATGTTTTATAATAAATGCACGGAAGAATGATGTTCGTTTTTTTAAGTCAATGGCTCTTTTAAATAGTTTTCGATAAACACGGGGCTCGTTCATATACTGAATCTTTAAGAATTATTGCGTATGTTAAGGTATTGTGGTTTGAAAACAACCACCACAAAAAAACACATTGAGGTGATTAAAATGTGAAAGAAAAAATAAATGAGACCTAATCAACGTCGACAAACAGTTGATTATTTCTCTAATTTATATACTTTTTGGGAGGAGACAACGATAGCGTAAGCTATGCTAGGCTATTAAAAGAGACTATTCGACCTAGATAGCACTATAAACGAAAAGACGAGGTAAATAAAATGGAAGAGCAAAAAAAAGAAATTAAACAGCAAATAAGAGATATAAAAGATGCCTACAGAGAAGCAATTGAACTGCAAAAGCAGTACATATATCTAAGTGAGCCTAGAGAACACGACATATTGATGTTGTGGAATATGCACACTTGGATGTATAAATACTTTGGAGTAACGCCATACATTAAATTAAGTGGGATGAAAGGCAGTGGGAAAACTGCGATAATGGAGTTTGCTCTCAACTTCATAGATAAAGGAGTAATGACTTCAGACCTAAGCAAACCAGCCATATTTCGGCTAATAAAGAAGGGTTACGAAGTATTACTTCTCGATGAGTTTGAGAATATGAGTAAAAGGGACTCTAAGAGAATGGAAAGTGTGCTAAATGGCGGCTATAAAAACAGCGGAAAGGCAGCAAGATGCAGCGGGGATAAATTTGAACCAGAAGAATTTATCGAATTTTGCCCAAAAATGTTTGCAACAATGAAAGGAATCAAATCTGAAACTCTGAATGACAGATGTATTGAAATTGTAACTGTAAGAACGCTTGAGAAGATGAAGCAAACATATCTGGAACAAGAAGACAGACAAAGAATGGCTGTGTTGAAAGCCGAAATGAGAGAATGGATTCTTGCCAAAAAAGAAGGAATAGTAGAGAATTTTAAGGAATTTTCTGACATCGTAGGTAGGGACTATGAACTGTTAGGACCCTTATTGAGCATAGCAAAAACAATTGGTTTAGACGCCGATGCCATTAAGGAATACTGTCTTCTGCAAAAACAAGAACAGGAAGAATATCTTCTTGAGGACGACTGGGGATACAAACTGCTTGTAACCCTTAATAATATGACCAGCAACGAGAAAGTAAAGTACACTGTGAAGAAAATAACAGAAAAATACAGGGACGTAATGAAAATACCAGGCATTAAAGAGCGTAAAACAGGCGTAGAACTTCGACAATTGGGCTTTAGACCACAGCCACGAACAGGAAAAGGAGTCAGCTACATCTTAAGCAATGAAGATGTAAAAAAGACCATAAAAGAATACGGCTATAGTGAATATTTCGAAATAGGCCGTGAGGAAAGTACACCAAATACACAAAGTACATCAGAACCAAACCCTCTTGGGACTGCAGTGTAGTAAGTGTACATTGTGTACTAAAAAAGATGCCAGAGCTAAACCCTCTGGCTCTTTACTATATAAAATTGATATGCCAACCATATAAATATTGATATAGCTAGCCACGTTTTATAAGACAGCCAATATGCCATTTTGAGCGTAAAAGTGTATCAGAATTACATAAATAAGAGTGGAATATAGTGGTTGCTCTCAATTTACGCTATCATTAAGTTAAAAATAGGTATTATAGATTGTTGTGCAAAGGACAGGTTATTTGTAAGCTAATACTAGCTTGCCTAAATCTGTAATCGCATAGACTCGCCAGGAAGTTTTGGATGGAGTTATGCATATTACCAACTCTTTCTTTTGCAGCTGAAAAAGTGTTGCTGAGACATTAGGAGCCTTGTATTTGGTCTTTCTGGCTATTTCAAATGGTCGGAGTGGCTTGTTTTTGAGTGCTTTTAGAACGTTGTATCGTCTTTTGCTGGATATGACAAAACCATACAATTCTTGTATCCTTTCCATATCTCTATTCGAATAGAAAATTTTATATATAAAATAAGGAATACGGAAAAGATACGGAAAAGATAATCTGTGCTGTGGGGGTCGTGGAGATGAAAACGCATACAGCCATAATAGTTTTGCTGGTTTTAATAATGACATTTCTTTCGAGTTGCGCTCCTTCAGAAGGAATTCGAACAAATGCTCAGAATTTAGCAATTATTGATGCAGGACATTCTGTAAGTCAAAATGATGCTCAAACTACTAAAATTCAGTCACTTTTAGATAATATCCAAGCTAAAACACCAAACAGTGAGACTGAGATTACAGATGTAACAGCTAAAGCTCGGGATATTTTAGAAAATAAATATGGTATTAAAATGACTAACTATGCCCTTTTAAATGAGATGAGTTATACAATTCCGCAAAATAATCAGTATGACTATGCTGAAATAATGGCTCAGTATATCGTTATGAGGTCTCAAGAATAAAATCGGAAAGTGACAATAAAAACTTTTAGATGTTAGGCGAATAAAAATGACATACGATGGTTTTGATATCGAAAGGGTAAGGAAAGAAGCTCAACGGGAAGCTCAAATATTATTTTTTATAGTGCTTGTAGTGTGTTTAATAATAGTTATGACGGGTATTCCTGTTTTAAGTTCAATAGCTTTAATAGTCCTAATTCTTGCTGTCCCGATTGGAATATGGTATAGTTCAAAGAAAGGAACCGAAGCAGTTGAAGATTTAATGAGAAAAGGGGGATGCAGATGATAAGAAAAAAAGTATTATTCACAATTCTAATTTTATCCTTTTCTTTGTTATTAATAGTTAGTTGTGGTCCTCGTTGCCCCAGTTCTTGTGATGATAATAATACTTGTACGACCGATTTCTGTTCAGAATCTACTAATTATACCTGTACCAATGCTAAAATGGAAGGATGCTGTGTTGCAGACATCGAATGTGACGTTAATTCCATCTGTTTAAATAATAAATGTCAACTTTCTGAAGATAAATTAGAGAAATCTACGGAGAAAACAGCACAAGGTTTTGCTATTGCTTGGCAAAATAAAGATTATGAACGCGCCTATGATTTTTTTATACCTGATTTACAAGAGCTCAGAAGTAAGCCTGAATTTGTTAAGTTCGCAACTGTATATGAAAGTGAAAACGAATTCAACATAATATATGAAAAAACTGTTTTGCAAGATACAAATCTGGCTTATGCTTATTATACATACTCCGGAGATATTATATCACAGCCAAAAACTCCTGCTATAAGAATGGATTACATAAATAATACTTGGAAAATTAATGGATTCGCTTCATTTTTTTCAAGTGATTGTGCAATAACTGATTGTGAAAAAGTATTGATACAAGAAGTTGCGTTATTACGAGAACCTGAAAAAGAAAAAAGAAGAATGAACTGCCAAGATTACTGCTCATATAACACTCCCATTAGTTGCTCTGTATGTCAGGATACGAATGCTGCTATTGATATGATGGTAGATTCTATGTACGATAAGGTAATTGTGGAAGCTAAGAAATCTCTTAAGTGTGACAAAACCACAGGATATACTTGCGCCTTTAATACTGAAACATCTACTGATTCGGTTAATGATGAAAAAAATTTAGAAAATGGAAAAGATTTTTCTGCATATCCTGAGTTACTCTTAAAAAATAATACTCCTTCTCTTAAGATTGTTGTTGGAGCAGCCGGCCCTACTAGTGATGTGGTTGCAGCGATAGATGTGGTAGCGGGTATACAGTCTTATTTGGGTGAAAAACTCAGTAGTAACCCAATAGCTGGTGATTCTGACGTAAATAAACTTGCAGTACTTGATTCTGATGTAAATAATTTAGAAGACAATAATTATATCATAATAGGCAGTCCCTGTTGGAATAAAATCATGGCGAAGGTTTTAGGATTAGAATATCCTGCCTGTGGGAGCGAAACTGGTTTAAATAAAGGCGAAGCAAAACTTAAACTAATAGAAAATGGAGATTATTCTATTATTTTAGTAATGGGTTCAACTGCAGAAGATGTTTTAGGCGCAGCATATGTACTATCTAATGCAAAAGACTATGATTTGAAAGGTAGTGAAATAAAAGTAAACACCGCTACACGCACTATTGTATAGTGATTTCTGTTCATAAAACAGTTCTTTTTGAAACAACTGCTTATTTATAAAGAAAAGCTTGGTTTTTCTTAAAGGGTTTTTGAAACAGCCACCTTTTGACCGCAATGTTCACAGAAAGTCGAATCAGAATCTATTGATTTCCCGCAGGTTGCACAGTACTTACTCTTAGAAACTAAAGATTCTTTTTGATAAGCTTTTTTATTCTTCACTCCTCTTCCAGGACCTAGAGTTTTTATATATCGAAGTTGTACGCCACCAATGGTTTTCTGCCCATATAATCTTACTCCTTTAGGGCGAGTTACAACTCTTAAACCCTTAACGCCTGTAGAAATACTTGCACCGCTCTTACTAAGATTTAGTCTTAAATTCTTTTTTCCTATAGTTTTTCTAAATGTAAATCCCATTTTATTGTTTTGCACCACAATACTTACAAAAGGCAGAGTCCGTTTTTATTTTAGCATTACAGTTAGAACAAGTCTGTTCAGCACCTGTGATTGCATCCTCAAACTCTTGTTCTTGAACCTGTTTCTGTTGATTAACGGAATTTTGAATTAATTCCGCAGCCCATTTAACAAATAAGGGGAATGTTATTTGAAATCCATTTTTTTCTATGATTGTTTTAACTTTTTCTAAATCATCCAAAAGCAAGAGACATGTTTCCATTTCTTCAACATAGTTTGCAGGATTATATCCCGTTCCAAAATCCATCCATCCTTGAGTTCTAGCTCTGCGACCCATATTTATTCGTTGGCACACAGAATTTCTTAGACGGGCGAGGCTATGATTATCAATTAAAGAAAAAGGTTCTCGATTCGCATATAAACCGTACAATTGAGCCACTTTGTCTTCAGTGCTGTTATTGATAAAATTGATTATCATCGGAACAACATTGGCTTTAATGGTCACTTGTTCTTTCTCTAATCTTATTTGTTCTTCTTCTCTTTCTTTATCGAGTCTTTTTTTCTCTTTCTCTTGCTCTTTTTCTATTTCTTTTCTAGCTTTTTCCTCTTCTTCTGCATTGCATTTACTACAATACTTAATAGAGCTTCCTTTGCTGTTTTTGTAATCATATTTTAAAGAAAAAAATCCTAATTTTTTACCGCATTTGTTACAAGATTTAAGAGATGATTTTTTTGAGAACTTGATTTTCTTTTTACAATTCGGGCATATGGTTTCTAATATTTCGCCTTTGGCGTATTCGTCTATTTCTTGTCCTTCCAATTCAACATAAACCGGCTTATTGCAATAAGTACAATTCATTTCAAGTTCGTGTTCTTCTTTCGACTTGCGACTTACACCTTCCCAAACAGCGTAACATTCATTACAAAGTGGCGGACACCGAATCGTTTCACCACTTTCCATCTTTTTCTGAGTAACAAAAGAAGAAATCGTTTTGCCACACTTTTTACAGCGCTTCATTTTAGTTATGGATATCTTTTTTAGCTTTTAAATGTTGTTTAAAAAAGGCTTTTTACTCTGTGAATAGTGGCAGGACTTACATTCATCCTCTTTGCCACTTCTCTTATGCTCATCGTCTTTAAGAAGTGTTTAACTAGCTCTTTATTGACTTTAAGCTTTGGTCTTCCCAGCTTCGTTCCTTTCTCTTTAGCTCTTTTCAGCCCTAAGATTACTCTTTCTCTGATTAAGCTTCTTTCGAACTCAGCAAATGCACCCACAAGCTGAAACATCAGTCTTCCTTGTGATGTCGTCGTATCAAAATTATCGGAATAGCTAATAAAAGAAATATTCAAACTGTTTAATGTGTCGAGTGTGTTAAGCAAATGCTTTAAGCTTCTGCTTAATCTGTCTAACTTCCAGACTAACACCACATCAAATTGTCGTTTGTTGGCGTCCTTAAGCATCTGGTCAAAAGCTGGTCGAGACTCTTTAGAGCCACTTATGCCTTTGTCAGTATACACTTTATATACGGCATATTCTCTGGCTTTACAATACTGCTCTAACTCTATAACTTGATTGTCTGTATTCTGCTCTTGAGTGCTAACTCTCCCATAAATTGCTACTTTCATCCTTTTCACCTCGAATAATCACAAAATCTTTGTTTTTTGGTTTTGATAGTGTGCAGAGAATCTACATTAGATTTTTGGGAAATCTTTGTGTTACAAAAGACACTTTCTAGTTTGTTAGTGATTTTAGAATACCAGAAGTCTGCTTGTTGGGCTTTGGCTAAGTAATGGTTTGCACTTATGCTTTTACTGGCTCGTCCTTGTATGAAGTCAGCGACACTTTCGGGGACATTGTTGTAGATTAGGAAGTTATATTGCCATTTTCTGAGATACTTGACGGAAAACAAACTTCCCTTTCGATAGAATTGCATTCGTAGGCTGGGATAGCTTTCGTCAATATGCTCGAGTTTCTTATAGACGAATAATGGTAAATAGATGTTGTTTATGTTCTTCGTATTGCGAGTCTTTGCAACGCTATAGGCAATATGCCTGCCGCTCATTTTAAAGCGTGTTCCGTCGTAGTTCTTGAGAAAGTCGAGGCATTCAACGTATCGAATGCCAGAAGTCGCTAAAATCAAAAAGATTAAGTCTAGCGTCTTATCCTGCTTGATTTTGTGGTAGCTGGCTAATACTTCGCTGTCTGAGGGGACATAAACGTCTGGTTGGCTTCGCTTTAGCTTGAGTATACTTCTGTATTTCAGGATGATGTCTAATGGAAGCTTTTCGTGCTTTTCAAAGTAGTTAAGATAGCTTCTGGCAGTCTTCACCAGGCTGCTGTGCCCTGTTTTCTGGGACAAGATGTATTTCTCAAGTTCTAAATGGCTAGAATAAGACTTGCCTTCATAGTGCTTCTTGTAATAAGACTGTAAGTGTATCAGATGACCATAAGAGAAGCCTTGCAAAGCCAGATAATCAAAGAAGCCAATCTTTTCTTCAAAGACAAGGCTATACGTACGTTTTACTTCACTAAGTACACTAAGTTCATTTTGGTCGTCTTGCAAGTAAGAATTAGGAGTGCGCCGACCGAGATTCGAACTCGGGTCGCAACCTCTTTGCAGATTCTTGCTTTTCATAAGGGGACTCCGGTGTAAAGCACTAGGAGTCGCCTGCTTTTTACGAGATTCAACAAAAGCTTTGCTTTTGATGCTCAAAAACTTTTGTTTTTGCTGTTTCGCAAAAATCTCCTTGGCAAGGTCGCATTCTAACCACTAAACCATCGGCGCGTAAAAAATAGTTTTTAGGGGGCTAAGCACACAGAGTGTGCGCATGCCGCCTGCTTTTCGTCAAAACCTTAACAAGGTTTTGGGATGCCAAAACAAAGTTTTGTCATCGTTAACCTTTTCAGTGCAAAAAGGTTACCACTAAACCATCGGCGCAATTTGAAAATAAAAAACTATTCGCATTTGCGTCCTTTGCCTTGGAAATTTTTCCTTCTTAACCTGAAGATGCTGCGCACCCGAGGGCGCAACCCCGCGCAACGCATAATCTTCTCTTTTTTTAGGAAATTTCCACCTTAAGGCAATGCAGGACTTAATGCTCACTTGGTCGATACTGGATTTTTTCGACACTAATATTTTGTTCTAGAAGGTGCTAATTCAGGATATATAAACTTTATCTTTCTTTGCTCTTAGGAGATTATCTTTGCTGTTTTCTCTTCTTTCTTCTCTTCGTCCTTAACGTCTTTTTCTATCTTGGCGCTTAGTTCTGCTTTTTCTTTTGGCTCAAGCTTCCGGGTTATTATGATTATCTCGTTCTTGAATATCAGGTCTGTCTGGCTTATGAATGCCAATAGTATGAAGCCGGTGTAGAGGAACTGGAAGAACATGCTGAGCTCTAACAAGCTAAGGTTGAGTAGGAGAGTAATTTTGTATATAGTCATGAGCATCAATAGGAGTGTGTAGATAAGGTATAGCACGCTGGCGAATACCAGATAGTCCCATGGCCGCCTTTCCTTGTGGCTCTTGGTTTTCTTTAGGAATAAGAAGGCATAAACCACTATAAACAAGGCTATGAATGTGTTGGATAACGTGAAAACTCCTCTGAGAATATCCAGAAACATTCAACACCTCTCATGCATCTCAAAGGTCGCTGGTATTTATATACTTTTTGTATGCCTCTGCACAGCTGTAGTCTTGCAGAATGAGTTGTATTAATCAAAATTCGTGCCTTAGGGTCCAATATTCATGAAGCTTATCTTGGCCGCAATGAGGTTGGAAAATCAAGCCTGTTCCTTTGATTACAGCGCCTATATTGTCTTTTACTTCATAGCCACACTGGTAATTGCCAATAACTCTGGCTTCTTGTGTTTTGTTTAATAGCGGCTCGAGCCGAAGAAGGATTTTTCTAAAATCCCCCCCGAATTTATTCCATCGGTCCAAGATATTTGACAGGAATATGACATCAAATCCTTCTTTAGGCACCAGTTCGATTGCTTCAGAGAGTGATTTCCAAACAAATTTATAAGGACTTTTAAAAAGTGATATTTGAAGTGTACCATAAGATGCATTATTTGAAAGGTAAGGTATGTTATCCTTTTGAAAATATGATGAATTACCTCTGAAATAACGCCCATCATTTAGCAGGCTTGCGATGCAGTTTCTGTTAACTCCGTGCTCTATAATATCATCAAAGAATGCCTTCGCGTATTCTGTTAATTCTTTCCTCAACTGGTCATATATCGTTACAGTAGTAATAACATTTTCAGTGTCTTCTTGTGCCCGCCAACCTTCTCTGCTTTTACCAAGGGTGAAATCCAAAAAAGCATTCCTGGAAAGGTTTTTTATTGCTGCTGTTTTCAGCTCATTCCAGAAACATGCCAATTGGGTTATGTCAAACCCCATGTATGATTCTAAGCCGTGCTGAAAAAAAATAAATGGCTGATCTCCTGAGGCCAGAACCCCAAATCCTTTCTTGCCTTTATAGCTCATAATGCTTGGTAATCGAGACGCAGGCTCGTTATTCCAGCAGTAGGCAGCGCTGTTAGAGTGGAACTTATCAGAATTTGCTTTCTCGATTGCAATTTTTGGTTGAGGTACTCCAGTCTCTAAGTACAGCTCTCGCTGAGACATGCGAGGCCATCTTAAGCTTATGTCGACTTTTTTGGTTAATTCTTGATCTCGTACCATTTTCTCATCCTCAGCAAATTCTAACCTTTGAATCAAAAAAATTTGCCTTTCCGCCGGAGCTGGAGTTCATATAATCTTCTTTGCTCGAGCCTTACTGCCCTGACAAATGGGAAGCTTTCTATGTGTTGGTAAACATTGGTTGTGCCTTTGTTAAACGCCTCGACAGCTGCGTCTAAGGTTTCTGGAAATTCCTCAAATGTTATGTTAAGGTGTGTAGTTGAAACTAACCCTCTAAGTGCTTCGTTAATCACAGCATCTGATTCACTGGATTCACTGCTTCTAGGCATAGCTGTATGGTGCATATGAAGGTATCCGCCTGCTCGCTTTACGTCAAATCCTTGCTTTTGAAATATGCTTGTGATGTAATCTAAACGTTTCTGCCATCCGATTTGCGTGTTTGAAACATTCTCATTATAACGTATTAAGAAGTGTCCTCTTCGGAGGTACTTATTTGTTTGAACGTCAATATCCGCAGAGTGAATGTTTAAGATAACAAATCCGTAGGCTCTATTTTTCTCAAGTTTCAAAAATAAGTCATTTGGCTCAGCACCAGCGTCGCCTTTCAAGTAGAAATCCATGACTGCCCTAGCAACAGGGTTCTCCAGGTCTTCCGGAGCAATTGCCTGCCCAGCCTCGATTTTTGCTTTGGCCTTGGTCAGAGACTTATCTTCTGCATCCTTGAAGCTCAAAGTGCTTTTGTGAACTTTAGTACTGAATGTTTGACCATGCATGGCTGCACTTACAAAATCATAAAGATTTACTTCTTTCCAACTAGGGTGCTGCATTTCGTAATCAGGGTCTATGCCTCTAAAAAGTCTTTCAGTTATGTGCATCAGGGTTCTTCTTCCACAAATACGGTCTTCATCATCGAGTTCATACATCATTTTTTATCACCATTTTATTGATATCATTTCATGTTTCGTTGTATCATGTTTCGTGTTTTATTTTTCTAATGCCTAGGGTTATTGTTATCAATTTTCTTCCTGCCGCTACTGCGTATCATTTACTGCTGCTCTAGCCATGCGATTGCTGTGGTATTCAAAAGCCTTGGTCAAAAACTCTTGCGGTTCAAAGACCAAGGCATTATTCTCCACATCAGAGACTATCTGAATTCCATGACCATAATTGTTATCTCTATTGCACTGACCTGTAATTTTTTGCAAGGTGGTGTTGACCAAGCGGTCAACCTCCTCTCTTCCGTATTTGTCTGAAAGGTTGGTGGGAATGCTGATTGCCAAACAGTGGCTTTCGTTTTCTTCAGGTTCTAATTTTATGTGAGCTTTTTTTGCACCCAGTGCGATTGCTTGCACCTGAGCTTCTATGAAACCATAATCTAACGCCTTGTCTTTTTGACTTGAATTTGAGTTGATTTTGCTAGCCACTTCAAAATGCTGCATCATGCTCTGAACAAACTCTGGAGTGAACATCCTTTCTGTAGCTCTAACAAAAGAATAAAATGGCTGCATCTCATTGGTTGCCGGGATAAAGGCCTTGTACCCCTCTTCTAGAAGGCCGCAATATATCACTCTTCTATCCATGAGTATTGCTTTGAATATCGCGGCGTAGTTATTAGCAATTGCATCAATGACTTCCCGGGGGAATTCTTCCTTTCCTTGGCTTTGGATGTACTCTTTTAATTTATCCAGGTTGCCATTGCCAACAAACCATGGCGCACTGTTAAAAACTCCAATGCGAATGTTTTTATTATCAGCAAATTTGAGATTATCAGCTGAACTCACAGAAAGAAGGGTATCTTCAGGAGAGCACATGCCGAAAAGAATATTCTCCAGTTGCTGAATTTCTGGCTTGTCTTCCAAGCGCGTGGTCTTAATTCTTCCTTTGTAAATCTTGCCTGTATGGCCGTCCAGGCTTATCCAATCACCGCTGTATAGTGTGGTCAGAGATCCGCCGGATTTGAACCTTACTTCATTATGTCCTTCGCCACCATCACCGGGGCATCTTACTTCAAGGTTCTCACAGCCGGGGATGCAAACTTTGTTCATGCCTTTTGCCACAATGGCTGCGTGCGAAGTTGCCCCGCCCGTTGCAGTTATAACTCCTACTGCAGCTCTGATGCCACCAATATCCTCTGTGTCAGTAAAAGGCCTGACCAGAATGGCTGGCTCACCTTTCAGCTTATATGTTGCAGCTTCCTCATTGGACAAGGCAATTTTTCCTATAGCTATTCCGACAGATGGTTCACCGCGACCTAGCAAAATATCCTTATCTGATGGCTCAAGGCCGGTCCGGGTTAAAATAGATTCTATGTCTTGCACTGAGATTCTTTTAAATGCTTCTTCAGTGGTTATCAACCCTTCAGAGAGCATGTCTAAAGATATCTTGGCATTGGCCATAGATGATCTTTTGCCGCTTCTGGTCTGTAAAATCCATAAGCGTTCACCATCATATGTGAACTCAATATCTTGCATGTCTTTATAGTGGTGTTCAAGTGTCTCAACTAGTTGTATGAGTTGATTGTAAACTTGCTGGTCATGGTGCTTTAGGCTGTTAATTTTTAATGGCGTGACTGCGCCAGAAACAACGTCCTCTCCCTGCGCGCTTCTGAGGTATTCGCCAGTTACTTTTTTTTCACCAGTGTCCTTGTTTCTGGAAAAAGCCACTCCTGTGAACGATTGCTCACTCACATTGCCAAATACCATGGATTGAATGTTCACTGCTGTCCCCAGGTCTACGGGTATGTTGTTTATTTCACGATAGCTCCTGGCTTTTGGAGCGTACCATGATTTGAAGACAGAGGCTATTGCCTGGTGTAATTGTTCGTGTGGGTCTTGCGGGAATTCCTTGCCAGTTTCTTTCTTAACAAATTCTTTGATAATTTCTATTTCAAGTTCAGGGTCAATCAGGCTCGTTAATTTTTCACGTGCTACTTGCTCCAATAAGTTATCAAGGCATAGGTGATCTTTACGTATTGATTTGGCATTAACAAACCATCCGTAGCCATGTTTGCATCCGCCTTTCAGGTCACTGCCTTTCAGGTCATGGCCTCTCATATCCTTATCAAATTCAATGCCTATGGAAACGCCATCAATAATCCTGACAGTTCCCTCTAGGTCCTTTATATCTCTACCGTCGTGTTCACAAACTCCGATTACCCGATCCCCTACGGTGTAAGAATTTCCTGGGTGTGTTGATGGCGTAATATTTTTGATTGCCAACTCCAGTTTGCTAAATCGAGAGGCTATGTCTTCTGATTCGCCTGCTTGGCGCACTGCTTCTCTTATTTTCGCGTATTTTGCTATTATTTCTTTTTGTTTTGCGGTTTTTTTATCCCTGCTCTTCCCATCCAAAAGCTTCTCAGAGGGAATTTCTGGGTTGTCTGAAAAGAAAGTATCAAATCTAACATCGTAAGTGGCTGATGAACGGTTATATCCTGTCAACTTAGTGAAAGCTATATAAACTTGAGTATTATTATACCATTTTTTTATTTTTCCTTCTGACCCGGCTCTGGAATGATGATAAATATGGGCTTTCTCATTCATAGTCACAGGATTACCTAGACGAAGAACTTCGAGGTAATCTGATGGATAAGTTTCTTTATCACCGTCAGCCCATAAAACAGTGGTCAAATCATTAGAAACATCCAAAACTTTTCCGCATAATGATTCCTTCTGAACGGCGTCTTGTGCTGATAATGCTTCTGCTCCTTTCTGGCTGATTTTTACCTTGATGTCATTATCTTGATTAGCAAATTCTTCTGTGCACTTACTCAGCTCATTTTCTTGGTTAGAATCAATTTCCTTCATAACCTTTTCTACTAACAAATCATATGTTTTAAGGTCATTTTTCAAGCGTTTCTTTGCGAGTTCTAAGGCAATTGGCGAGGAGAGCGCCTTCTTCTCCATGAATTCATTTAGCTCTTTGATATCAACGCCGTAAACTACGTTGCTAAACATCTTGATGAGACGTTTGTAACTATCATAAGCAAATGATGGGTTGTTGGTTGCCTTAGCAAGGGATTTTACAGCTTCATCATTCAAGCCTATGTTGAGTATGGTTTCCATCATCCCAGGCATTGAGACTTTTGCTCCGCTTCTAACACTCACCAATAATGGGTTGTCTAGGCTGCCAAAGGTTTTTCCGGTTTTAGAATTGAGATAATCGAGTGCGCAAGAAACCTGATTCAATATTTTCTTACTGAGACTGTTGCCTCTTTCCACATAATCATGGAAGGCGGCCGTAGTCATTATGAATCCCGGAGGCACAGGCAGACCTAGCTGAGTCATCTCGGCAAGGTTAGCTCCCTTGCCTCCGAGGAGGTCAACCATTCCTGCATTTCCCTCTTCAAATGTGAACACGTATTTATCATCTGCTCTACAGTCCATCTCCTTATTCACATCCTCACTAAGCGGTGTAAGGATTTGCGGTTCAGAAACTGTAATGGGAGAGTCTGAGCACTTTGCTCCCCTAAAATCTTTAAAAGTAGGATGAGACTTATCAAGCAGAATATCATCTAGTGTTGAACTAGATTTTTTTTGGTTTCCGTAAAAGGGTGCCTTAAAAAGTTGCATATGTTATTTCCTCACTTGGTTATTCCTAGCTCCTTCTTTCTCTTAGCTACCAATATTTCGAGGTCAGGCAAGTCTTGGATTTGAGCATATGCTTTTCCAAGGGTTATTTCGCCAGCCTTGACTTTATCCCAATATTTTCGGATTTCTTTTTGGTAGGCTCGTTCAGCATTGGCTAATTTTTCCTCATATGTGGCCCCTTGGAATTTTTGGGTGAATCTCCATTCCTGCCTCGGTGGCTTCGGCGGGTATTCTGATACCTGACCTTGAACCTTGTTCATCTCGTTGTAAACATTAGTTGAGCCGTTAAAGAATATCTTGAGCGCATCCTGATACGTTATAAGGCCGTTAAGGTGTTCAAACTCGCAATTCAGGTGGGTGCTTGATGCCAGGAGGCGAGCTAGTTCTGTAAGTGAGCCATAAACTGACTGTTCATCTGCTTCTTTTTTTTCTGCGACAATAGCTTCGCTTTTCTTTGTGCTCCCATCAGTGTCAAGGTTCTTCTGCGTGCTCAAAATTTTGAAGCCCAAGAGCCGCATTCCCTCTGAGATGTAATCAATTCTGTCTCTCCAAGCGGCGTTAAGGAATTCCCTGTAAGAAAACCGGATGTGGGACCTTTCTCCGTCGAGCTTGGCATTAATTTCTGCGCTGTGCTGATTTAGTTTGACATGCAGATTTATGGCATCTCTCATTAATAAGCAATGGTATTGTTCTGATTCCATCGACTCATGGCTTTGAGCATAAAAGTCAAGTATAGCCTGCATTGGCTTGCAATAAATATCTGAACGAGCAATCTTTTTCTTTCGTTCCTTTGCAGCAGGATTTATTTGATTGGCTATGTCCAGCAAGGCAAATCGCCCTTTTCCCAGAGAGTAACTAACAAGATTTTCATTATCAATAAGTGTTTTAGGGTCAAATGAAAGCTCAATTAATCTCTGGTGAAAGAACCTTATCAGGCCATGCAAAGTATTCACATGCTGGATTTTGTAATCTGGTTTTGAGCCTTCAAATTGGTCTGGTAATGATTCAACCAGCTTATATAATCCCTTCGACGCATTGGAATCAAGAAGTTGGTGCGCTTCTGTGCTTCTGGAGCCTCCTTTTAGTGTAGAGAGAATAATTGCTTTCTCTATTACTTCTAAGGTATTGGCATAGGCGAGTGAAAATGCTTCCTTAACCAGCTCGACCTGAGATGGTTCGCATTGGATGAATTCTGAAGCTAAAACTCCGACGTTTTTGAAAGCTTCGTTTACAGTATCAACTAGTGTGCGTTTTTTACCAGATAAAAGCAGTGGTCTGATATTTCCCATAGCTTCGAACGCCTTTTCATTAGCTTCTGAAACGGTTCTTAAATCAGCATAACTATCTTCTCGTGTCATGATACTATTATCGAGTAATTACTAATTTATAAATGTTTCGGTTTTTTGACCACTATATAGTAGTCAATATGTCCAATAGATGCATTCAAACCAACAACTTCGCTCTAAAGCCGTCAAGAATGAAAGCATTTTTGGCACTCAAAAGCAAAGCTTTTGTTGGTACAAAAAAGCGAATTTGAATATAAAGTGAAGCGGGGTTGTTTGGTTCAAAAAAAGAAGACTGATTCTCGCCGTAAACAGCAAGGTATGCTTTTTTGTAATCATCTAAAAACAAGTATGCCTAGCTCGCGCTGTCTTTAATAACGCAATATAATAATAAAATGGGCCCGACCTGCACAGGCTTTCATAACAAAGCCTGGGGAAAGTGTACGACATGCGCTCGCTACGCTCGCTTAGTCCCACTTATAATTATAAAAATGGGCCCGACCGGACTTTCACCAGATTCTCGCATTGCTGGTAACGCGGAGGACTTAACGAAGTTAATGTCCTCCTTGCTTGCTTTTTACCAGATTTTTCGCAAAAATCTGTTTTGAACCGGTGACCCTCTCCACGTCAAGGAGATATCATAGCCGCTAGACCACGGGCCCGTTGATTATGAATGAAAATGCTGTGATTTAAATAATTTTGTTTCGGAATACTAACTCGCATTTGCGTTTAACCGCCTTGGAAATTTTATCTTCTTAAACCGAAGATGCTGCCTCCCCGGATGGGGCGCCCCCCGGCGACGCATAATATTTTTTTCTTCCAAGAAATTTCCACTTTAGGGCGGTTTTAAACTTAATGCTCGCTTAATCTTCTTTTGCGCACAGTATCTCGACGATCTTGGCGTATGCTGGCCTGGTAATTAGGACCCCAACTGTAACGCCGAGTATAGTGGTGAGGGCGAATCCCTTTAATAATCCTGCGCCTGCAAACCATAGTGGGAGCATGGCGACGACAATTGTGAAGTAGGCTGTGAAGATGATGAAGAAGGCCTTGCCAAGCCTGTCCTTCCAGCTGGTGTACTGCGAAATTCTTGAGCCTCCTCTAAGAGTCTCGTCGGCTATAACTATCTGGTCGTTTACTCCTGTTCCTATTGAGATGATGATTCCTGCGATGGCTGCGATGTCCAGGTTCCAGCCGATTAGCGCGGCTATTCCAAGCATTATGAGCAGCTCTGAAACCATGATGATCATTATGGGTATGCTCACGACGAGGCGCCTGTACCTTATGAACACTATCAGGGTGACTGCCACTGTCGCTATTATGCCTATGAACAAGGCGTTCTTGATGAATGCTTCTCCCAGGACTGGGCTGATGGTGTCTATCTTGACCACATCTAGTTTTACTGGCAGGCTTCCGGTTATTAGTATGGTCTGCAGACTTTTCATGTTCTTGAGAGCATCGGTTATCGCTGCTTGCTGGGTTTGTCCAACTCCACTGCCTGATATGCTTATCTCAGTCACAGGGTTGCCTCTTAGCTCCGCGCCAATCTTGAGAGTATCGACGAGCGCATCATCAAGGAATAAGTATAATGATTCAGAAAGATAATTCTGGTCTTGCTCAACTACGGTTTCGAGGTCTTTGGTTGCGTTTGCTTGCTTCTGCGCTGCTTCAGGGCTGAGGGTGATGCTGAACCTGAACCTGCACACCCAATTGCTGTCTTGCATCTGGTCGCATCCCTCAGCAGGGTCTATTCCTGAGCATTCAGAGCTTCTGCAAACATAGGTTATGTCCTCTCCTCCTTTGAAGACAGAAGTATTGCCGACCTTAGCCTCAAATTTTCCCTGGCTTGCAATTAGTGACTTAACCTCTTCCTTGGTTGCTCCTGCAATCTCCACGATTATGAAGTCATTGCCTTCCAGGTCTGATGCTGGTCTTACCACGAGGTCTGTCAATCCGTACACATTAAGCCTTTGCTTGATATTATCAATGGTAAAATCAAAGTCTTGCTGGCTTATCTGCTCCTGAGGTCTCAACACAACCCTGCTGCCGCCGATCAAGTCCAATCCTTTCCTTATATTATTCTTAGGAGCCAGGTAAAGGTTTAATCCTACATCTGCGACTCCGATGAGTTCTTTCTCGAATTTTTGCACTTCAATAGTCTTGGTGACATTGATGGTCTGGTTCAGGATTTCATTGAACACCTGCTCTGTTATCATCTGGGTTTCTGTCTCGTTAAGATAAGTTATATTGTACTCTGGCAGGGCTACAAGCTTGTAAATGTTCTTATTAGTCTTAATGGTGAAGCTCCTGTTAGGCTCTAATGTCTGGACAAATTCATAATAATCCTGCAAAGAATTCACAGGCTTGTTGTTAATATTAAGGATTCTCTCCCTGCTCATGGGCGGGATGCTCGGGGTCGGGCTCTGGATACCTGCAATGGATGCTGAACTGTTCTTTGCAACGCTCCTTATGGCCAGTCCCTGGTTCCATGGATTCGGGTGAATAGCAATAATTGTTAGTATTAAGAATACGATTACAAGAATTACCCTGAAATTGGTGAAAATTTTCTTTATCTTGGACATTTTGTTCTTACCTTGTAATCATTTTTTGATTATCTATTTTGATACATATTGATTATCTAATTAACTAATCAACTCTTTCATCTGTCTTGTTTTTATCTTCACTTTTTTCATCATCACTTTCTTGCTCTTGCTCATCTGATTCATCTGTTTCAGGTTCTGCCTTCTCTTCTTCTGAATCCTCTGAGTCTTCTGAATCTTTAGAATTATCGTCTAACATTTCCTTTTCCTCAACAGGGAGCGGGTGTGGCTTGAGCCCTTTCTTCGGCAGTATACACTCAACATAATATCTCAAGAGGGCAACGTTCTGTATCCATGTGTTGATTATGTCAAATATCAATCCTATGATAATGATAATCATAATCTCCTTTATTGTGCCTGACTGGCTAATCAAGAGTCCCAGGGTGACAGCTGTTATGGCTGTGAGCGTCATCAGGAGCCCTGTCTTGGCTGCGCTCAAAGTCCTTCCAAACACTGTTCCTTCCTTGCTCCTCAGCACCCTGCTAGTCAGAAGGACATCTGTATCCACGCTGTAACCAATGAGCATGAGGAAGGCTGCTATTCCTGCAGTGCTTATCTTGATTCCGAGAAGATTAACAACAGCGAGAGTTTCTATGATGTCTGCAAAAACACAGATGATGACCATCATGCTAGGAGCAAATGTCCTGAAAGATATGAATACAACAATGCTCATGCACACAAAAGCAATCACCAAGGCTAGCATGGTCTGCTTGAAGAATCCTCTGCCAAGGCTTGAGCCTGTGGTCTCTGAAGATGCTTCTTCCTTTGCATTGGGAATTAATGGAGTGATTGATTCCAGGATTTGCTTCTCAGAAGCAGGATTGTCTGTGGTTATTATTATCGCCTTTTGAACTCCGAGCTCAGCAACGCTGCGCACTTCCAGCTCGTCCTTGGGAAAATTTGCTTTCAACACTTCCTCAAGCTCAACAGTTGATACTGTTGAATCAGTAGGGATGGTTACCACCATGCCGCCTTTCAGGCTTACTCCCCTGTTCATGAAGTCTCCTGTGGTTGCGACTTGGTAAACAATAAGGCCTACTGCAATGATAAATAACAGAATTGGAAAGATTAAAAGTTTCATGTAATGCTTCTCATAAATCTTAAGAAGCCCTTTGTGCTCGCTCTTCTTCTCTGCTTTTTTCTCTTGCTCCTCATCAGCCTTTAGCTGCTGGAGCCTCTGCTCTTTCCACAGCTTTTTTCTCTGCTCTCTCCTCTCCTTTCTTGATAAACCCATCAATCGCGAGGGATAATTGAGGATTAATAAATCTTTTGCTTTATTATATTCGCATAAAAAAAGTCGCCAGCGGGAGCCCGAAGGGCGCGCCTCCACCCGCTGCAGCCAACAAAAGCAAAGCTTTTGAGGTGCCAAAAGCTTCGTTTTTGAGCACCATCGTGCAACTTGTTTACCTTGTAAACTGCGTTGCACTTGCTGTAGGCTGCGGCGACTTTTTGAACGCGCCCTAACAACACAGTAAAATATATATAGTGCGAATATAAAGATAATAGTTGAGAAGAAAAAGAGGGTTAAGTGTGAAGCTAGGACAAGGAGCTTTCGAGTACGTGCTGGTGGTGGGCATAGCCATGCTTATAATTGTTCCTGGCGCAATACTGTTCTACAATTACTCGACCAAGTCAGAGGATCAGGTTTTGCGCTCCCAGATAGAGCTCATAGGCAATGACCTTATAGAGGCTTCTGAGAAGGTTTACTATATAGGTGAGAACACGTGGGAGACTCTGAAGATTAATATCCCAAATAATGTAAGATGGATTTATATCCTGAACAATTCTGAGCTGGTGATTGAGTACGACTCTCACAGCGGGGTAAGCCATGCTGTTTTCTTCTCTGACAACATCAGCATTACCACGCCATACATATGGGAAGGAAAAGCCTACCTGAGCGATGTTAGTGTTGATCCTGAAATGCATAAAGGCGTAAGGCTTGTGAAGATAACCTCTTTCGGGGACCACGTGCTTATTAATGAAACAAAATGATTCTTTTAAAAAAAAGATTAGGCCAGAGCAGTATTGAGTTTATCCTTATAATATCTGTTGTTGCGCTCATCCTTGTCAGCACTTTCATCATAGCCCAGAGGAAAACAGGAGAGGCTCAGAAACAGAAAACTGATTCAACTGCTCAGGAGCTAGCCAATCTTATAAATGCAGAGATTGAAATGGCTGCCCGCTCACCCAGCATCTATGCCCGGGAATTCACCATTCCAGAAACCTTGAATGGAGAGGCTTATGAACTAGAGCTCAATAATCAGACAGAGATTACTATACAGATTGGTGGCAGCGAGTACGTGGTGTTCTTGAATCATAATGTAAGCGGTGACTTGCAAAAAGGCAGGAACATCATCCAAAAAGAGGATGGGACAGTTGATTACCTCATCACGATTACAGCTTTAAGCTAAATTAATATTGGCGGTTATGAACTTTTTTATTTAATGATCTGAAATTAAGCAGCGAAGTGAATGGTTATGTGTTTTAAAAAAAGGACTGGCCAGAGCAGCATGGAGTTCGTGCTCATAGCAGCGGTCATGTTCCTGGTGTTTCTAGGGGTGTTCGTGGTTATCCAAGAGAGGATGAACCAGGCGTATAAGGGCAGGTTTTACAACTCAATGGAGGAACTAAGCAGGCTAGTAAGCACTGAGATAAGGATGGCAGAGTCAACTTCTGGAAGTTATGTCAGGCAGTTCTCTTTGCCTTACGCCATTGGAAGCTATGATTACTCAATCCAGTTACTGAATATGACTGAGATTGTTATCAGTGTGGAAGGTATTGACTATGTTGTCTTCCTGGATGTTAATGTGAGCGGCAATATCAGCAAGGGAAGGAATGTAATTTACAAGACAGAATATAACATAAGCATTAATGCATTGGACACAATAGAGCCTGACCTTTGCGAACTTGGCGAAGTTGATGACGAGGGTTGCGGAGTGATTGATTGCTCTGGCTGGTATGCAGCCGAAGGGAATGAGTGCTATAACAAGCAGGACATAACCACAGATAGGTGCGAAGGCGTAGGTAACTGCAAGGACAGTAATTCAGAAGACTGCAACTCTCAGCTCCATGATGTTCTGCAATATAGCTGCGCTGAGTGCGAGTATATTGCTTCGCAGGACTGCAACGGCATCAGTCTTGGCGCATGCTCCAACTATACCATTGGAACATGGTGCTCAGGCGGAAGAATGTGTGATGGCTATGGAAACTGTAATATTATAAGCGGGGCAACTGCTTTTGTCATAAAGGACAATGCAGGCCAGAACATAAGCAAGTTTGACGAGGCAGGCAACATAATACTCAAGGGAAGTTGCACTGCTACTTCAGGCGGGGTATGCACTGCACCTGCAGACTCGTTCGTGATAAAGAACTCACTTAGCGAAGTTGTGACTTATGTTGATAATAACGGGAATTTGTGCGTCAAGGATAGTGATTGCAAGAATAATGCTAACTGTGACAGTCCTGGACTTAATAGCTTTATTATCAAGGATGCGACAGGCACTGTTGTGATTTATATTAATGAATTTGGGAGCTTGTGCTTCATAGGGCAATTAACAGAGCACAGGAACCCCTAATAATATCCAAGGAATATTCAAGAAAAATGGAGGGAGTAATATGGAAAAGAAGAACATAAGAAAAAACAACACACAAGAGACAAAAAAGAAAGCAGGAAATGGTTTCCTGACTCAAAAATTAGTTTCTCGCAGTTCGCTCTCATTTATCTTAAAATTGAACTTAGCGCTAGCTATATTCTTCATCTTCTCATTGTTAGCAAGTGCTGTAAGCATTGAAATCAATCAAAATGACCTCAACCTTAGCTATGGAGGAAACATAAGCATGAACTCAGGAGCGCTCTTTGTGGACGCAACCAATAAGAGAGTAGGTATTGGGACAACGAGTCCGCAAGAGAAACTACAAGTAGCAACAGGATTGATTAGGTTTAATGATTTCCATATTAGAAATTCTTTTAATATATCAAATTCTTGTGGCGGAAATTGGCTTACTGACGTTCATTCTGGAATTTACGCGATGGATTATTCCGGTGGTTGTGGTGATGAGTGGCATATAGCCGAGACCGATCGAGACGGTGGCGAAGCATCCACATTGGTTATCGCACAACAAAATGATGGTAATGATCATATTGCTTTAATGCCAAGCGGCAACGTCGGCATCGGGACGATGGCGCCGAGTTATCCTCTACATCTATATAGAGCTTCTTCTGAAACAGGTGCTTTATTGAGTTGGGGAGCTACTAATGTTTATCTTAGTCATGGTGGGTGGGCTATGGGTGCGGGTAAATTTGGTATTGGTAGTGGTTCTATTCCCACACTAACAATCGATACAAACACGGGCAACGTCGGCATCGGGACGACGAGTCCAAGTGGAAAACTTGCCGTAGCTGGGGAAGGGACTGGTGTTGCAAGAATTGGAGTAAGTGGATGTGGGGGAGATTATGTTGGAATTGGATTGTTTGGTGCAATGAGTAGTTGTACTAATTATGCTTTATTAGGTAGTACTGGAAATAATCTTTTTATCAATCGTCCTACTGGCGGTAATATATATTTTAGAGAAAATAATGCTGACCAGATGTTTATAAAAACCGGCGGCAACGTTGGCATCGGAACAACCAGCCCTGCTCAAAAATTAGAAGTTAATGGAAATGTAAAGGCAACATCTTTTATAGGAGACGGTTCTCAATTAACAGGCGTTGCAAATATTCCTTCTGGCATGATTGCGATGTTTGATACTAGCTGCCCTTCTGGTTGGACTCGAGTAGCTGCTTTTGACGGTAGATTCATAAGAGGAAGCGCAACTTACGGAGGAACCGGAGGAGTAAGTACACACACTCATAGTGTCGACCCGCCTGCAACTAATACAGGTTATTCAGATATAGGTGATGCGGCGTGGACAGATTGGGGGGACCCGCTTGTTTCACGAGACCATGTTCACACCGTAGATATTCCAGAATTCAATTCAGCCAGCGCAAATAATATTCCGCCGTATATTGATGTGGTTTTCTGTAGGAAGAATTGAACAGAAAACAGCATTGTGGCAAAAATCATAATATTTATAAATAGGTATGAATTCTAAATCATATGAATTGTTTTTCATGCGATAATTTGGCTAACAATCCGAGATGAACATTCATGAGCCTTGACTACAACAAGAAAGTGCTGAAAGAATTCCAGCATCCCAGCAACATGGGAGCAATTAAGGATCCTGACGGCCACGGCCAGGTAGGCAACCCGACGTGCCTATTGCCTAATGAAAGAATCCATAAAAATTCTGGCGTCGTAGAGATATCAAACCTAGAAAAAAACCAAAGAGTTCTAACGCATACCGGGGGTTATGAATCCATAGATGCCATCACATCAAGACCTTATGCTGGGAAAATTTTAACACTTCAAAATAAGCTTGGAAAAATAAATCTTACCTCGGAACATTTAGTTTTTGCCATAAAAATACCAAATAAAGACAAATTCTTCAGGAATAAAGGCAAAAGGCGGTTAATGCCAGCATGGTATCATGCTGATCAGCTTGAAAAAAAAGATTTGACATTATACCCTCTACTCAGTCAGGAAGCAAATATAAGGTTTCTAAAGATAAATATTACCAAAAAAAAATATGGTTTTAGAAGTAAAAAAATTCCGAACAAGATTCCACTTGATGAGTCAATATTGCGGCTGTTTGGCTATTTTTTGGCAGAAGGAAATATTCAAGAAAAGCCTTCCAAAAACTATATCTCCTTCACTCTGAACATTAAAGAGGCTGACATCATAGATGACATAAAGCAGATATCAAAAAATTTGTTTAATCTGCATGTGAAAGTTAAAGAAAAGCCAGAGCAGAAGAAAGCAATGGTTTATTTATACAGCGCTAATATCGCCCGGTGGTTTAAGAGCCTGTTCGGGAATGGCGCAGAGAAAAAAAAAATTCCGGATTTCCTTATTAATCTTCCTGCAAAAAAACAAAAAGCGTTGCTATATGGGCTTTGGAAAGGAGACGGCTACATTAACGTGACAAGAAAAGGAGCAAGGGCAGGATATGCTACAATATCTTATCAGCTAGCTCAACAAATAAAAATTCTGCTCTTAAGGCAAAAAATCATTCCCTCAATCTATGAGGATAAAGCAAGAATATCAAAATGGACGAAGCATAAAAAATCCTGGAGAATTCATATTGGCCAAAGAGACTCATTAATTAAGATATGCAACTTAATGAAGGTAAAATACAACCCGAAATCTTATGAGTCTATAGATTCATGGATTGCAAATGACTATCTTTTCACTCCAATAACCCGCAGAGATGTTGTTAATTACAAAGGAACTGTAAATAATCTTGAGGTGAACAACGCCCATTCTTTTGTTTCTGATGCTTTTTGCCTTCATAATTGCGGCGACATTATGGAGGTATTCCTGAAAATAAAGAACAACAAGATCGTTGACATTAAAGCCAAGACCTTTGGCTGCGTCGCAGCAATAGCCACGACTTCAATTCTCACCAAGCTGGTCAAGGGAAAAAACATTGAAGAGGCAGAAAAGGTAACCAAGGATGACATTGTGAAAGCACTCGGAGGAGTGCCACCCATCAAATACCACTGCTCCATCCTCGGCATGGAAGCCCTGCACAAGGCAATTGAGGATTACAAACAAAAGCGCCGAATTAAGCCATAACTCTACCTGAACATAATCGTTTTTAATCAACTGTTTTCTTTTTATATTAACTATGAAGTGGTTATCTAACAAAAGATTTATAAACAACTTTCATTTCTTGCATCAACGCACCAAACCGACCCGAACGAGCAAGGTTGGATGAAAAAGATGAAGTCTAAACTCTATAAAATTCCGGCTCTAGAAGAATATGAACGTATGATCACCCCATCAAAACTATGCTTTGAAGCACCAGATGTTCTGAAAAAACGCATGGCAATTGAGCAAAAACGCTTAATAAAAGAGGCAATCAAAGAAACACTAAACGAAAGGTTTGAAAGAATGCGCGCAGAATGTCCTACAAGAGTGATTGTATCAGGAAAACCTTCTTTTGAAGAGCCTTTGTGGTGCGGCCCGAAATATGAAACTAAGATGTTTCATCTTGATGAGCTGCTAGGCACATTTTTCTTGTCCAGGGACTCGACTGATTATCCTTATGTCCAATCAAATCACAGTCACAGGTACTCCTATGGCCATGAATGCCCGCCCGGGATTTACTATGCCACCGAGAACCTCATGAATCTTGATGGGGTGTGCCCTCACCTCGATGAGTGGATTGAGCTAGGCGACATAAAATATGGCTTCATCATAAGAGGACCCAACGGCAGAAGAACTGAAATCAACATTCACCAATTTGAAAAAATAACCCAAGGATGCCTGACTCTCCAGACTAGAAATGATTTATATGCTTTCCATCAGCTCCTTAACAAGTTCGGTGATCTTAGTAAAGGAAACGTCATGGTTATCATAAAAAACCGGCATCATACAGAAAAGGACATCATGGAATAGGCTGCTGGCTCAGTCTCTGAAAAGACAATCTTCTGCTTATTCTTTCAATCGCAAATAGTAATCTTTATATACCACCAACTCCAGAAATTAATGCTATGAGTTTATTTGGCGGATTTTTGAAGAAGTTCCTGAAGGCTCTTTTTGCCAAGAAAGGAGAGATAAAACTAGGTATCTACGGACCTCCTAACGGAGGCAAGACTACTCTTGCTAATAAGATAACCATGGACTGGCTCGGAGAAGAGATGGGAACAGTCAGTCCAATTGCCCACGAGACAAGAGAGATTCAGATAAAGGAGCAGATTACTGTGAAGTCCAAAGGCAAGGAACTAACATTCAACCTGGTTGATACTCCTGGAATTGCCACCAAGATCGATTTTGAGGAGTTCATCAAGGCAGGCCTTGAGGAGAAAGAAGCTAAGACCAGGGCCAAGGAAGCCACCAAAGGAGTTATTGACTCTATCAAGTGGCTGGATGACATGGACGCAGTGGTTCTAGTGCTTGACTCTACCAAGGACCCTTACTCCCAGGTTAACATCACCATCATAGGCAACCTTGAGGCAAGGAAGATTCCTGTTCTCATAGTAGCCAACAAGATAGACCTGAAAAAGTCAGACATCAAGAAAGTGCAGGCTGCCTTCCCGCAGTACGACGTAATAGGCATAAGTGCCAAGGTAGGCACGAATATAGACGCTTTTTACGAGACGCTTTTCAAGCTGACTAATAAGTAATAGTAATGGATTAATCCAGATTATTCAAAAAAAGAGGTTGAGGAGAAGAAAATGCTGACATTACAATTTGTCCCGCACTCAGATATTGCCGACCTGAATTCTGAGAAAAAAATCCAGAAGCTGCTCAAGATTGTCAGGGAGGAGAAAATCATCCTCCTAGAAGGCAAGTTGCACAGCAACGAGAAGTCAGAGCTCATAAGGAAGACCATGGAAGAGATTGACGACAGGTTCAAAGGCATAGAGATAGAAGAGATGGATACTGTCTCCAAGGACAAGGTTTTCTTCGAGAAGATAAGAACTGTATTCATCAACTTCATCCTTGGCAGCAGGAGAGGCCTCACCATAATCGGGCCTGCCACCATAATCAAGGAGATTAAGAAGGACCCTGACAAGATACAACTATTCACAGAAGAGATAAGGAAGAAGAAAAAGAAATAATGAGTAGTGCTCTTCTGAAATCAATTTTTCTTATGTTTCCTTTTGAGTGAGCCAAACTTTTTCTTTGAAATAGTATACCCTAACAGGATTCCGTACGGAACAAGTATCATGAAGATGTAATCCTCCAAAGGAATTCTGCCTATAAATATGCCCAAAGTTCCTGCACCCGGATAATACCAATGCCCGCGCCAAACAGCATATTGGTCCCAACCAACACCAAAAATAAATATCAGCAACCAGAAAATAACAAACTGAAGTTTTGAATAAAAAAGCTTAACTCTATTACGTTTATGAAAGAAGAAAAAAAAAGAGAAACAACAACAATTCTATTATCAGATACTCCATAACAAGCACATAGATAAAGTATTATTTAAATATTTATAAATTCTTACAGACAAATAAAAAGAATTATAAAGTAAAACTACTTTTATTAATATTATGCCACACCAGTGCGTCAGATGCGGAAAGCTGTACGAGGATGCTGCCAAGGAGATAATGAAGGGCTGCTCTTGCGGGGCAAAGATGTTCTACTTTCTCAAGGCAGAGAAGTTCAAGCAGCTCAAGGAGAAGAGCGAGGTTGCCATCAAGCTAAGCGCTCAGGAGAGGGAGCAGATAGAAGAGGATGTTTATGACATAATAGGCAATGAGATTGATAGGGACAAGCCAGTAATCCTGGACCTTGAGAGCATAGAAATATTGCAGCCCGGCAAATACAACCTCGACCTTGTCAAATTATTCCACGAGAAACAGCCGCTGGTGTACAAGCTGGAGGACGGCAAGTACTTTGTCGACGTCATTGAAACCTTCCAGAGGCTCAGGACCGGGCAGAAAGTAAAGAAGAGGAGAAAATAAATTTAAGAATATTTAATATTCAATTCAAAGGGAAAATAATATAAACGCTGATTCTTAACTTTAAATTATGCTAATAGTTGACGTCCACGCACACCTGGATTTTGAGGAATATGATGCTGACTTAGCTAAAGTCATAGAGGAAAACAAGAAAGCCGGTGTCAAAGTCATCATTAACAATGGAGTTCATGCTCAGAGCAACAGAAAGGTTCTTGAGCTTGCAAAGAAATACAACATCATCAAGCCAGCGCTTGGCTTTTACCCTGTGCATGCTGCCCAGATTAAGGAAGAAGAGTTTGATAATGAGCTCAAGTTCATTTCTAAGCAAGACAATATTGTGGCAATAGGCGAAGTCGGCCTTGACTATTATGTTGGCGATGATAATCCTCATGGCGACAAGTACAAAAGCGAGATGAGGAAGTGCTTTCAGAAATTCATCGAACTCACCAAGAGAAAAAATCTGCCAATCATTGTTCACAGCAGGCGCGCAGAGCTTGACGTGATTGAAATGCTGGAGAGCAGCAGCCTGAAGAAGAACAAGATAATCATGCACTGCTTCATGGGCAGGCAGCACCTCGTGAAAAGAATAATTGATAATGGTTGGAGCATGAGCATTCCCTGCATTGTTAACAAGCTGCAACAACTCCAAATCATTGCCCAAATGGCTCCTGTAGAGCAATTATTCACAGAGACTGATGCTCCTTACATGAGCCCTTATCCTGACATCAAGAGGAACGAGCCCAGATTCATAATCGAAGGTCTTAAGAAGATTGCAGAGATAAAAAAGCTTGATGTTGAAGAATTATCCAAGATGATATTTATGAATTATCAGAAGTTGTTTTAACAACTTCTGTACTCAAAAAAGAATTTTTTGTAGTATCAAAATCTGTTTTAGCAGATTTTGAACTGTCAGAAAAAGAACTTTTTCTGAAGTATCAGAAGATGTTCTAGTTAAAATCATTGGCTTGTTCTGAGTTTACACCGTATTCTCGTAGCAGTCAGTTACAGTTTGCTTTAAAAGCTCCTTCTTTGAACTTTCAGAGGAGGCCCATAGGTTTGAGAGCTTTCCGTTCCTGCATTCTAGCCACGCCTCTAGCTTCGCGTAATTATACCACATAAAAGCAGTTGCCTGCGCCAGAGGGTAAATGGATGGCATCAGGATTTTCTCAAGTAGCGGGGATTCTTTCCACCGCCAGAATACATCTGAAGCGTATTGTATTAGGTCTCGCATGGGCGGCATAAGTTGCCAGTTATCATCGCGATTCTTCAGTACAGGGTGCTGTTTATCCAACTGAAAATAACCTTTATGTATTCTCCGCTCGATCGCAATATGCTCATCCCAAGCCCAGGCTTGAAAATAGAATTTAGCCTCCGGAGTGTAGCCTATGTTGTCGCTCACCACTGCGCCGTACTTCATATCCTTAAGTACTAGGGATACCCATCTATCCTCGCTAATTATGCCCGATGGCATATGGTCATATCCTTTCATGTGCATTCTTTTCAGGAATTTTGTCTTATCAAGAATGTAGCATGCTCCGCTTACATGGACGTATTTCCTGTTCTTGCGCGCAATGACTCCTTTCAGCTCGCGTGGGTAATGGAAGAGCTTTGAAAAAAAGTCCAGCCCGACAAGTATCTTTACTCTGTCGCCTACAGCGGCTGCGTAGTGACTCTTGCTCCTCAGGGTTCTCTGAAGGGCTTTTAATGAGTTCTGCCCGATTATGACGTCAGCGTCTGTGAACAAGAGGGCGTTGTAGCTGCTCTTGTCCACAAGGTTTTTCCATGCATTGGCTTTTCCTGGCTCACTTGTCATGAGGTGGATGTTCGGATATTTTCGGCACAGCTCCTGCACTACTTCAACTGTATGGTCTGTACTCCCATTTACGCAGATAAGGTGCTCTAGCGGGCCGTTGTAGTTCTGCTTTTGGATAGAATCAACTAGGTCTGCTATGGTGGTTTCCTCATTCTTTGCAGGCGTACACACAGATATTCCTTCTAGGCTCATTTTCTGCTTTAAAGAAGCACATTATTTAAAAATTTTTCGATTTTTTACCATTATTTGGTAGTTAAAATATTTTGAAAACTTTTATTAATCATGATTCTTTCTCACCAACTACCATGAACATAACCAAAACACCGTATTATTCCTGGAGAGCAGGCGAGTTGGCAGATGGCTGCAAGCACTGCGTCAAAGGCGAGAAGCTCGTCTTATTCGTCACAGGACTGTGCTCTGCAAGGTGCGACTTCTGCCCAGTATCTGACAAAAAATTATACAAAGACGTGGTTTATGCGAATGAGAGGCCATTAGAGCCAGGTGATACTCGGGCAATAATCGAGGAAGCAAGAGCTTGCTCTGCAAGAGGCGCCGGCATAACTGGCGGAGACCCACTGGTAAAACTAGACAGGACTGTTGAATACATAAAGCTGCTAAAGAAAACTTTTGGCAAGAAATTTCATATTCATCTATACACTCCTTTGGTTTTGGTTAACGAGGAAAATTTATACTGGCTCTGCGAGGCTGGGCTTGACGAGATAAGATTCCATCCAAAGCTTGACAAGCCAGAAGACTGGCCAAAGATAATGCTGGCAAGAAACAAGAAATCCAAATGGAAGGTTGGCGTTGAGATACCTGTAATCCCAGGAAAAGAAGAAGAAACCAAGCTCTTGATTGACTTCATTGCTGACAAGATTGACTTCCTGAACCTCAACGAGCTCGAGCTGGCTGACAATGCTGTATGGAGGAAGAGGAAGAATATCAAGTGCAAGGATAGCCTGTCATATGCCATCAAAGGCAGCGATGAACTGGCAAAAAAACTGCTCAAATACTGCGCAAGCCAAGGTATAATGACGCATTACTGCACCTGCAAGCTAAAGGACAAGGTGCAATTGGCCAAGAGAATTATTAGACGGGCAGAGAACATTAAGCAAAAATTCGACGTCATGACCAATGAGGGCATGCTGATAAGGGGAGCTCTTTATCTTCCTGAGCTAATCCCTGGCTTTGGCTATCATGAAAAGCTCAGCCAAATAAGAAGCACTGAAAAAAAGAAAATATTAAATAGGCTGGAAAGAATAAGAGAAGATATCATAAGACAAGAAGAGCTGCCACATGATATGCTCTTAGTTGACGAGCACAAGCTAAGGCTGATAACCAGTCCTTGGCTAGTAAGAGTGATTGAAGCCAAAGACCTTGTGAAAGCTGTTGTCATAGAGTACCCAACTTTTGATGCTCTTGAAATTGAAGTTGATATTTTGCAATGAAAGTTGGAAAATGCCCTATTCCGTTTTGTTCGCAAAAAAACGCTCACAAAACTCCATCGCGCCATGCAAGTTTACTAGTCGTAAACGTTGCATATGATGGCTGCGACGGTCATTTTCAACTTAACGCTAAAAATGAAAAGGTGATTAAAGTGGAAATTCGTATCGACACAAAAAAGGATTCTGCTGAAGACATTAAGAAAACCATTGAGTTCTTGAAAAGCCTGATTAATGCTAGCAGCGGAAGCGGTGATTTTAATACCAGCAGCGATGCAGCGAGCGGCATGGTTGGATTGTTCGGAGACACTCCTGTGCTGAGCAATGACGCGCCTAAAGCAAGCGATGGAGAAGAAGACGAGGAAGAAGAGAAAGAGAAGATAGAAATAATCCCGTATTAGACCCCTCATAATTCATAATATTAAAACCATATTAGAATCTCTTATCCTGAGGCTCTTGTATCATGAATCAGAAAAACCTTGTTAATCTGGTAGCACATCTCTCTGATATAAAATATAACATGAAGATGGCCAAAGCTTTCGGTAATCAATATACTGTTAAAAAGTGTAAGCGAGCTCTTAATGAAATAAACAGGATTCTAAATCTTGAGAATACAATTCTTGTGGAAAGCAGTGACCTTAAGAAAACCATTGACTCGCTTGGATTGACATCAGGGCAGTTTGTAAAGATTTACGGAGCACATTATGACTGTTGTCTGAGCGTAGTCGATACACTCCTCACTATTAAAGGCATACCCCATGACTTAGCTAAGAACGGTTATATTTGAACCGTAGCAGTATCTAAAACTTTAAATATGATCTGTACTTATTCTTTTTACTATGCGATACGAATACCTAAAACACACAGCAGACCTGAAAGTTAAGGCTTATGGAAAAACACTAGAAGAGGCTTTCGCCAACGTAGTTATCGGAGGATTTGATTTTTTAATAGACACTTCAAAGGTTAAGAAGAATATTGAGAAGAGCATTAGCGTCAGCGCTAAAAGAATAGAATCATTGCTGTATGATTTTATCAACGAGATTTTATTCCTGCTTGACACAGAGGGATTTCTTATTGCTGGCTTCAAGGATTTCAAGATAAAAGAGGATAAAGTAAAAGAGGGTAAAGGCAAGGAAGGAATTAATTTTTCATTGCAATGCACTGCATTGGGCGACAATTACAAGAATTACAAGGTCAAGGGAGATATCAAGGCAATTACTTATTCTGAGATGGAGATAAAGAAAGAAAAGGATGGTTTTGTGGTTATTGCTGTCTTTGATATCTGATTATTTTAATCCAGCTCACTTAACTTCATGGTAGAGCTCAACCACTCTCTTTTCAAGGTTTTCTTTAAAGGCTGCTACTGGGTTGATATCGCTAAGATGCTCAGTGATGTACATAGGCGCTCCAATATTAACTTTTATGTTGCCGAAGATAATTCTTCTTGAGCCTTTAATGCTTATTGGCGTAATAGGAACTACTTTGCCGTGCTTGATGAGCATGTTATAAGCAAGCTTGGCTGCTCCGTACTTAAACTCGTAAATATCTGGGTTAGAAGGCGCATATTTGCTCCTTGGTCTGTCTGTGCGGCCTGGTAAGAGTGATTGGAATTGAAACAAGACTATGGCCTGATTATCAAGTAAGTATTCTTCCATCACTCTCTTGGTTTCTTCATTGTTTTTTTCCCTGGTGGCTACAGGAATGGCTCCTGTCTCTGCTATGCATGAAGCAATGTATCTGGCAAAGAGATAACGCAGTGGAGTCAGAAAAGCATTAGTGTTGTCTGCAAAAGCAGTTCCAAAGATGCTGAACTTATTTAGAATGCCTTTCCTGACATAATCTTTGATCATCTCATTACACTCTGTTGGTGAGAATAAGGCTTTGGTGGCTGTAAAGAATAATTGCCTATCATGATACAGAGTGGCAATGACAGCTACATCCTTGTATGGTCCTGGATGGTTGGCTATGATGATATTAGGTCCCTCTACTATCTTGTTCTGCAATCCTCTCCAGGTTATTTTGTTATCGACCAGAGCTAGGCCTCTCACCAATCTGCCATGATTCATATATATTCTTTTTCCTTTCTCACTAACCGGTCTTAAAAGTTGATTATCAATCATTTTTTGTCATCTACTTAAGAGTAACAAAAAAAGAATGCGGCTTTATTTATAAAATTTACCTTAAATTCATCTCAGATGAATCTCAAGAACATCCTTGTCCAACAAAACATGATCGAGAGAGAGCAGCTTCTGGCCTGGAAACTTGGAGCTAGCTCCCCAAATCCTGGCGAACTTGAACCTGCCCACAAAATCCCTGTGCAATTTGTCACAGACATCGCGGATAGTACAATTCCTGTGCATGATGAGAGGTATTTCCATGTCAGCCTCCTTGCCTGGCTGCTTAAGGAAGACACGTATTAATCTGAGCTTGTCAAAGATTAATTTTTTCAGCTCTTCCAAACCCTTGTGCTCCTGGGCGCTGACAATTACCTCTGTGCCTATCTCCTTCTTAATCTGCTCTGCTCTTTCAGGGTTCACTGTATCTGCCTTGGTGAGAATAATAATGCTTGGCATGTAAACCTTGTTATCCTCTATAAGGTCAATCAGCTGGTCATCATTAATCTCTTCTCGTATGAGAACGTCTGCATTATTAATCCTGAACTCCTTCAATATAGCCTTGATAGTATCATCAGTTAGGCCCCTGAGCTTCACTGTCTTGCCAATCCTTATGCCGTTCTTGGTGGTCTTCTTAATCTTAACATAGGGCCTGTGCTGGTTAAGGCGAATGTTAGTGTTCCTTATTTCGTTGAGCAGAACTCCCAAGTGCTCAGGATGGCTAACCTCGACCAGGATTAAAGCCATATCAGCATTTCTCATGACAGAGAGAACTTCTTTTCCTCTCCCAGTACCATTGCTAGCGCCTTTCATAACGCCAGGTACATCAAGAATCTGAATCTTGGCATGGCCGTACTCAAGCATTCCTGGAATTACGTCCAATGTTGTGAACTCATAAGCTGCAGTCTTTGACTCTGCATTAGTAAGGGCATTAAGGAGCGTGCTTTTTCCAACGCTAGGAAACCCAACAAGGATAACAGTTGCATCACCTGAGCGCCTGACAGAATAACCCTCTCCTTTCTTGACACTCTTCTTTCTGTTCTCCTGCTGCTCCCTAAGACGGGCAATCTTAGCCTTGAGCAACCCAATAGCGTGCTGAGTCCTCTTATTGTACTTGGTCGAAGCTAACTCTTCCTCGAACTTCTTAATATCAGACTCGTATTCAACCATAATAATCAAAAGAGGACAAAAAAGAGTTTTTAATGGTTGTGATTTGTATTGATTATGGCTTGATAGGCATCTTCTAATTTCTCAAGGTTAACATATTGTTCAAGAGAATTACCTTTAGGTACGCCAAACAATCTTATATCATCAAATCTGCCATCGTTATTAAAATCCTGTGCCACTATACAACTCGAACCACTCCTTTTCTCATCACGCGCATCTCTTAATAAGAGTTTCCTGTAGAATTTGTTTTCTCTCGCTTCCCCAGCATACGTTTGATAGTTTGCTTCCTTAAATATGTCACGACCATCAAGCTTATGCAAGGCGTACAAACCCGCCATAGCTACCGTGACCATGGTTGCCAATGTTAAACCGAATTTTTGTGTGTAGCTTAATTCAAATCTTTTTTTGTTTTTCATTTTTAAACCTCCATTTCAGCCAAATGCTGATTCATAATATCTATTAAGCAGGAGAAGCATATTAACTTTTGTGGTAAGTATGCTTACATCAAATAGTAAAATTTATAAAAAGCAGAATCAATGGATAAAATTATGCTGTCAGACAATCTTATCAATCTAGGATTCACACCTGTGGAAGCTAAAATCTATCTTGTTCTCCTAGAATCAGGACCACTCCAGGCAGGAGATTTAAGCAAGAAAACTCAGACTAACAGGAGAACTACCTATGACACAGTGGAACGGCTAATTGCTAAAGGCTACATTTCTTACAGCATCAGCGCCAATCGCAAGGTTTTCAAGGCAGTAAACCCAGAAATAATTCTCGACAAGATAAAAGAGTTGGAAGAAGAAGCAAAACAAGCAATCCCTGCACTCAAAGAACTTTTATTGAGCAAAAAAGAAGAGCAGGAAGCAAACATATACAAAGGAAGAAAAGGCATAAGAGCAATCCTTAATGATATGCTCAAAGTAAAAGAATATGTTGGTTTTGGCTCTAATGAGAAATTTCCAGAAGTCATGACGCACGATTTTGATATTTTCCAGAAAAAGAAAAAAGAGCTGGGAATCAGAAGCAAGACCTTGATGAACGAGTCTATGAGAAGCAAATCAATATTAAAAACAGCTTTTACTCAGTACAGATTCATAAAAGAAAAAACCTCCCAGCCAACATCAACATTTGTCTACGAAAACAAGGTTGCCATTATAATATGGTCCGAAGTGCCTGTTGGGACTGTAATAGAGAACAAGGAACTAGCAAAGACTTATTTGCAATATTTCGATACATTATGGAAATCAGCAAAACCATAACAAACTTTTAAAAAAAAGTCGCCCTTGCAATCAAAAGCTTTGCTTTTGGTGTGCCAGAAGCCATGCTTCTGAGCACCACCCCGTGTGGGGCATCCCCCGGCAAGTCAGCCAGCACACCAAAAATTTTAACAAATTTTTGTGTTGCAAGTGACGGCTGTGGCGGCTTTTTAGCTAAATTTAAAAAAGAGGCTAACTTATATGATGAGAATGAACAAAAGAGGTGCATATTTCTTTGTGATAGATGCCATGATAGCAGGCAGCATCATCTTCCTCACCATCATACTCATCTTCACCACGCACAGCCTGAAGCCAGAAGCATCACCCACTCTAAGAGTGGTGACTGACTACACCAGTTTCCTAAGCACCACTAAGGTAAGGCAGTTCCAGGGAGACTATGTACAGAGCCTCATCAACGACAGCAACATCACCAACCTGGATAACACTTTGTTAGAGCAGTTAGTGGATTTCTATTACATCAACATAACTGGTGAGAGGGATACTGGAGTAATTATGAGTAACTTCACAATGGAGGTCAGCAATGGCATCATTCCTGACGAGAGGAGCTTTGCGCTTTACCTGAATAATGTTTCTATTTATGAAAGAGTGATGAAGAGTATGGATGAATCCAAATTAGTGTTGAGCTCGCAAAAAATCCTTTTCAAGGTTGTAAATTCCACATATATTTATGGCCCGATCATCCTAGAGGTGAGAGTGTGGGTTTGATTACCAACAAGAGAGGGATTGTCTTTACTGTGCTAGCCATAGTGCTTTCAGCATTCTTCACAGTGCTCTTCTCAGCCAGTATTGAGAAGCCGATTGATTACAAATTAGAGGTTATTGAGACTAGGATTAAGGTGCTCAACGACTATACAGATACGTTTTATGACTATGCAGAACAAACTGGGGCCATAGCAGGTTATTCTGCACTCCAAGGCATGCTCGTCGAGATGAATGACAGAGGAAGGTATTATAACATAACTGATGAGTTCGTCTCCAATTATACTTATTGCATTAGGTACGGCAATATCACGCCTAGCAAAGCTCTGACAGCAATGACTAATAGATCACTAACTGATTATCTTAATGTAATCCAGAACATAGCCAGGTACCAGCTCAACATTAATTCAAAATTTAATATTCAATCCATCGATGTGGCTCAAACAACTGATGCTTTTGAAATCCTGGTAATAATTAACCTAAGCCTTAACATAACAGATGCTTATGCCTACATATCGGATACGAGAGTAGTTACGAGCAGAGTTAACATAGAGGGGCTCCTGGACCCGCTTTATCTCATGAACGACATCTATAACCAGACCATCAATAGGACCTCCATACAAAAGAGCGGTGGAGAAGTCGGAGGCAACTGGAGCAAAGAAGACCTAGCGCAGCTTTATTATAATCACGAATATCGGTATTTTTATGACGGGGTAGGTTTTATTAATAGGATGAAAGGCAATTTCTCCTCTGGCGATTCTTTCGGCATAGAGAGCTTTGTCAACCACACCAACCCAGGGATTCTTGCTATCACCAATGACAACCAGAGCATGGCGGATTATCAATTCTGGCAGAGAAAAAACATGAGCTGCACCAAGGGCATTGTGAAAATCATCAACTACACCATCATTAACTCATCTGGCTCGCCGAGGGATTTCCAGCTCGATGTTAATCACATGGTCAGGTTTAATATCAGCGGATTAGACGCAATATATACCTGCACTAGTTAAGATGATGAAACAAAACTATCAGCACTACTGAATGATAATTAACAAAGTTTATATATATTCACGCGTGATAATTAAATTTAGGTAGATTGAGTTATAAATCGTCATTAATAATCATTTCAGCACCAACTGAATGCATGTCCAAAAAGGGGTGGGTTTTTGATAGGCGATACTGTAAAGACAGGTGTGGATGAATTGCTTGAGCTTCTGAAAAAAGTAGACAAAATAGCCCTGACTGATGCAGCCCAGCAGCTAGGAGTGAGCTCAAGCCTGCTCCAATCCTGGGTAGACTTTCTTGTGGAAGAAGAGGTTGTGGGCATAGAATACAAGTTCACCAAGCCCATCATCTATCTCAACAAAGCTCCAGGAGAAAAAGAAGTGCACGTCACAGAGGAGCCAGAAGTAAGCTTCCAGGCGTACAGGGACGACTTCAAAACGCGGGCTGCCCAGAAGAGCATACCTGCTGAGAAGATAAGCTTCCTCTGGAAAGAGCATGTAAAGGCAGCCATTAACAGGAGAAAAGAGTTCTTCTACAGGGAGGCAAAGAAAAGAAACCTCGCAAACATAGACTACCTGTGGGGAGCATACGCTGAACGATTGGTATCATCATAAAAAATACAACCAAATAACAAAAATAATCATGAAAAACAAGAGAAAAAACTTGAAGAGGCAAAGCTGCAATGGATTTTGACAAGTTCATTGAAAAAGATATTCTCGAATTCCTGGATAAGCAGGCCATGAGCATAGCTGAGAAAGCAGCTGGCCTTAGAGAAGAAGAGTTTGATCTTTACGAGATAAACAAGGATTACTCAAAAGAAATAGATTCTGCCCTGAGGGAAGGCGACCTTAGAAAGGCTCAGAAGATATTTGATGATGTTAAGAACCACTACCTAAAAGCGCCTCCTGATTCTTTGAGCAAGAAAAGACTTTACACCATCATGGAGGAGATGTACGAGAAGATAAAGGATTTCGAGTCAAGAGAAGAAGGAAAGAAGAGCCTTTTCGAAACCATAAAAGACTATGAAGAGAAAGGAGTATTCAAAATGCCAGGTGTGCTAGGCGTTGGAGAAGATGAAAATGCGACCTTTCGCTTTACCATGAGCGCCAGTTCTGCAAAGGAGAAAGAACTAGAGGATACAATCAACCAAAAGCCGACCACCAAAGAAAACCTGCAGCAAGCAGTAAAACAATATCGTGAACTCAAAGAGTTCATCAAGAAAATACCATCCAGCTATAAAAAAGAAAAATCAGAGGCATATGACTCAGCCTTAAGCCAGTATTACACAATTAAAAAGCTCAAAGAAAGCCTTAGCGCAGAGCAAGAGAAAAAAGTAACTGACATAGCTGCAGAGAAAAAAGATTTAGAAGAGGAAAAGCAAGTCGAGCAAAAACTCGCCGAGATAAGGACTCTCAAAGAGGACATAATAAAGAGCCACGACAAGGTCGCTGAGCTAATCAAACAGGGGGATATCAGCAACAGTATCTCAGAGTACAAACGACTAAAAGCATTATTAGAGCAATTCCCGCACGAGATGGAAGCAGAAAAAACAGCCCTCCTGGCTGACGCATTAGCCCTTTATGAAAGCATCAAGAAGCTTCAAAAGAAAGCAAATGAAGCCAAAGAGCAGGAAAAGGCAGCGCAAGAGGAGAAAAAAGAAGAATTCAGCCAACGGGAGAGCATAAAGCAGGACATCAACCAAAGGCTGGACAAAACCAAAGAGCTACTGAAAAAAAGAGATGCTCTGGGCGCGATTAATGCTTACAAGGAACTGAAAAAAGTCTTTGCTAATTACCCTGAGCAGCCTAGCGAAGAGAAGAAACAGCTCTATGAGTCCATACTCTCCAGCCACAAGGACATCAAGCTATTGGAAGATGACCTGAAGAAAAGAGCGGCTTCTGTTGATAAGGCAAAAATAATTGATATTGACCAGACACTTCAAGAAGCCCAGCAGCTCGTCGAGAAAGGAGACGGAGAAGAAGCCACTCACAGAATCCTGGAAGCCAAGCACAGAATCCAGCTCCTGCCCAATGAGGCTTTTGACGAGAAGTACCGCTTGCTAAAAGCAGTAGAAGTGCTCGAGCACAAGATAATGTTTGTGAAGAATGTCCAAAAAATCAATGCCAAAATAAGCGTCAATAATAATCCATAAATAATCCCTAACCAACAAATAACAAACGCACTGGAAGAAAAAAATGACAGAACTCATTGAGAGAAACGCTGCAGAGCTTGCGCGCAGGGAATTAATTGACAGGTACACCATAACCGTCAATAACATTGTAGTAGACATCAGCATATACGCAGAAGCAGACAGGGCAGTGCCTGAGTACGTCGTGTCAATCACCAACATCAGCGACGCCACCAAGATAATCCTAGAGAAGATAAGGCAGGAGTTTATCTCCAAGATGAGCCTAGAAGAGATTGAGACTCTGGAGCAGAACGAACTCATCAACATCAGGCAGAGATTCAAGGACGAAATCAGGAAGCTCATACAAAAGTACTTCCCAAAGGCAGACGAGATGACCACCAACATGCTCATCAACTACTTAATCGAAGAGAACCTTGGCCTTGGCAAGATTGAAATCCTGCTCCAGGATCCTGCCCTGGAGGAAATAGTTATTAACAACCACAAGGAGCCAGTGTGGGTGTATCACAGGCGGCACGGTTGGCTCATTACCAACATCAAAATAGTCACAGAGGACAGGATAAGGCACTTCGCTACCATGATAGGCCGCGACGTCGGCAAGGAGATAACCAACCTCAGCCCATTGATGGATGCACACCTCTTAACAGGCGACAGAGTAAATGCCACGCTGGCGCCGATAAGCACCAGGGGGAATACCATCACTATCAGAAAGTTCGCCCAGGACCCTTGGACCATCACCAAGTTCATTCAGGACAGTGTGCTCAGCTATGAAGCAGCAGCCCTTATCTGGCTGGCTGTGCAGAACGAGCTCAGCGTAATAATCAGCGGAGGAACAGGAAGCGGTAAGACCAGCATGCTGAACGTCATCAGCAACTTCTTCCCGCCCAACCAAAGGATTATCAGCATCGAGGACACAAGAGAGCTTACCCTGCCAGAAAACCTGCACTGGGTGCCCATGGAAACCAGGCTAGCCAACCCAGAAGGAAAAGGCGGCATAGCCATGCTGGACCTGCTCGTCAACAGCCTGAGGATGAGACCCGACAGGATTATCGTCGGAGAAATCAGAAGGAAGAAAGAAGCAGAGGTGCTGCTTGAAGCCATGCACACTGGCCATTCTGTTTACGCCACTCTGCACGCCAACACAGCTGAGGAAGTTGTTACCAGGCTCACCAACCCACCCATAGAGATCCCTAAGCCAATGATAGCCTCCTTATCCATGATAGTAATCCAGAACAGGAACAGGAGAACTGGAAAGAGAAGAACCCTCCAAGTCGCAGAGGTGACGCCGACTGGCGACTCCAAAGTTCTAATAAAGCTGAACGTGGCAAAGGATATTCTTGAGGAAGCTGCCAAGTCAGAAACCATCATGGAAAGGCTTAAGCTTTACACCGGCATGACTGATGAGGAAATCGCTTTGGACCTGAAGGAGAAAATAAGAATTCTCAAATGGATGGTGAAGAAAGAAATATTTGATGTTAACGAGATAGGAATGATAGTGGCGAAGTATTACATGGGAACCCTAGTCATGAATTAATAGCCCTTCAATGGTCATTCGATTAATGCTAGTAAAAAAAGATTAAGCCAAAAAAATAACAGGAGTATTAAGGAGTATTATTATGCCCCAATCAAAACAAAAAAGCTTGATTCTTCTCAAGAGGAAATTAGCCATTGCAGGCATCAATAAGACTCCTAAGGAATTCATTTCCCAGAGCAGGAGAACTGCCCTGATCATAGGCATCCTGATGGGCGCCCTAAGCTTCTTCATCATAAAAAAAAATGACAAACCAATCATACTAATGTTTCTCATCGGAGTAGTATTCTTTTTCATGGCTTACAGTGTCCTTCTCAAAACTGTTGACGCCAGGATTAGCAAGAGGGCAAAGGAGATTGACAAGGATGTGTTGTTTGCAGGCAGGTTCTTGCTTATCAAGCTTAACTCTGGCAAGCCTTTAATCAACTCAATCATCGAGGCAAGCCAGAGCTATGGCGTGGCCAATGCCTATTTTAAGGATATTGTCAGGAACATAGAGCTAGGCACGCCTTTGGAGAAGGCTCTTGAGGATGCAAACGATTCCTGCCCTTCCAAGAAGATGAAAAGGGTGCTCTTCCAGATCAACAACGCCTTAAGGATAGGTATTGATGTGTCGCAAAACCTTGAGTCTGTGCTTGAGGAGATTTCCAATGAGCAGCTAGTCGAGATCCAGAGGTATGGAAAAAAACTGAACAGCCTGACCCTGTTTTACATGCTCATCGCAGTAGTGATGCCAAGCCTTGGCATGACATTATTCATGGTGGTTGCAGGATTGGTCTCGCTTAGCATAACTCCATCAACATTTTTTGTTTTCGCACTCTTCCTATTACTAATAGAGCTAGTATTCGTCAGCCTTTTCAAAGGCATAAGGCCGAATGTCAATATATGATATTGTTAAAATAAAAAAATGGCGCCAAAAGTGAGGTCAAAGCTTAAATGAGTTTTTTATACCTTGATGAGTTCGGGAAAGCATTCATACCCAAGAAAGTAAGGCCTGGCCTTAGCAAGTACTTATCCAAGGCAGGCATGACTGATGTGCCTTACAGGTTCTTCGGCATCCTCTTCTGGGTGACTGCAGTCATCACGTATTTCATTTACTTGCCAGGCATTTATCCTGCCATAAAGCAGAAGCCCATCATTATTTTTTTCATTCTCACATTTGTATTCTGGTTCCTGATACAGGCAATAGCGGCATTGCTCATCATATTATCCATGTATTTCTATCTTAACATAAAGATTTACAAGAGAACCAAAATATTAGAGGATTTTCTTCCGGATTACCTCCTGATGGTATCCACCAACTTGAAGGGCGGAATGAATTTTGAGAGATCATTGTGGTCAGCCCTGAAGCCAGAATTCGGCATCCTAGCCAATGAGATAGGTATTGTGAGCAAGAGAGTGGCGACTGGCAACGACGTGACAGAGGCCTTGCAGGAATTCGCACAAAAGTACAATTCTCCAATCCTAAGAAGGAGTATGGAACTTCTTAAAGGAGAGATTATCAGCGGCGGAAGCATAACCGGAGTAATTGATAGCATAGTAGTCAACCTGAAGAAGACCAAGGCGCTCAAAGCAGAGATGACTGCAGCCACGCTGACTTACATGATATTCATGGCAGCCATTGTCATAGGGATAATGCCTGGATTATTCGCGCTCTCCAAGCAATTGCTTACCATAATACTAAGGTTCGGCAGCAGGATAAGCACCAGCTTCCAGACCACAACAACAGCTTCAATGTTCCAGTTCTCAGCCTCAAACATCAACCCAATGCACTTCCAGCTTTTCTCAGTGGCAGCAATATGCATAATCGCCATCTTCTCGTCAATAATTATCAGCACTATTGAAAAAGGAGATGTGAAAAGCGGCATAAAGTACATCCCTCTCTTCACCATCGGTGGGTTGATAATGTATTTCATCTGCTCAGCCATACTTGAATCCATGCTCGGAGGCATCATACCTTAAAAGTTAAAAGTGTGTTAATTGAAAAAAGTCCAGCGCCAATAATCGCGGAGGCATCATCAGATAAAACAGTCCAACGAAACAGGGGGACATGCCCCCTATGGGGAGGTGAAGTCTTCGATTACAGAAGCGTGCCGTAGCCAGGCGCTGGCGAGCGAGATTTTAAAAGCAAAACATTTATATAAATAGAACATAAAAAGTCATTAATAAACCAGAATCATTAGAGAGGTGATTTTTATGAAGAGAGCGCAGGCAGCACTGGAATTCCTAACAACATACGGATGGGCATTCCTAGTAATACTAGTAATGATAGGAGCACTAGCATACTTCGGAGTGCTAAACCCAAAGAATGTTCTTCCAGGTAGGTGCACTTTCAGCCCTGAGATTCATTGCGTGGAATACCAAATAACAGGTTCAACAGGAGTGCTGCAGTTCAGGCTCAGGAATAATGCTGGAGGAGCAGCCAACTTCAACATCACCAGCGTAACATATTTAGGGAGTGACCAATCAGTGGTTTGCAACAATCTTGCCTTAGCCGCAGGCAGGACTGGAACTGTAAACTGCACTTTTGGCGCAAACGTCTTCCCTGTCGGTGAAAAGGCCAAGTTCGACGTCACCATCTCATTCAAGCTGGCAGAAGACACTTTCTGGAACCCGATAAAAGGAGAGATTTACGGGGATGTGAAATAAGAAGTGAGAAAAGATAACGCATAGAATCCAGAAATATAATAAGGTTGACTAAAAAATGAGGAGAGCACAGGCAGCACTGGAATTCCTAACAACATACGGATGGGCATTTATGGTAGTACTCGTAATGATAGGAGCACTAGCATACTTCGGAGTACTCAACCCCAACAAGGTCTTACCTTCCAAGTGCATTGTTGAAGTGGGCTTTGACTGCAGGGATTATGTTGTTCACACAGGTGACTTCAACATCCATCTGGTTAATAATAAAGGAGCTACCTTAAAGAACGTGGACATCATTAGCATAACCAGCGACCACAACCTTACAGCTATCCCTGTTGACACATGTACGATTAACTCGGATGTAAACCCGATTATGGTCAGCAGTGATGAGAGGATGGTTATTAGCTGCGCCAATCCAGGCATGTTCACAGGCCTTGCCGGCAACAAGATAAAGATTAATTTTGTCATTAACTACACTCTTGCTCTAGGCGCTTATCCACAAAAGTTCACTGGACAACTTTACACAGATGTTCAATGAGAACAAACTTTTTTATTTAAATTTTCACTCATATCAATCTCAAAGGAAAAAAAGATGGTGAAGCAAAAAACAAAGTTTTTTGCACATAAAATCATCCTGGAGGTGATTTTATGAAGCAAAGAAAGGCGCAGGCTGCTTTTGAATACCTGACTACTTACGGATGGGCGATTCTCACAGCTCTCATTGCTGTTGGAGCATTAGCTTATTTCGGGTTCCTAAGCCCAAAAAATCTTCTGCCTAATGCCTGCGATTTTGGCAAGCAATTGGAGTGCGTAGAGTACAGGATTATTAGCAATGGCACAGTCGACCTGATGCTAAGGAATAATTTTGGAAAGGACATAACTATAACATATGTTACAGGAGTCGAGGAAACAGTTGTTAGCTCAACATTAGACCCGAACCCGCTTCCATCAGGCCAAAAGGGAATACTTACTGTGCTCATGAACAACCCGCCTACTAGCGGGGAAAAGAAGAACATTGACTTAATCATAACCTTTGAAAGGGCTGGCGGAGGCTACCCGTTGCATAACATATCTGGCTCAGTGTTTACCACAGTTCAAGAATGATGAGTTAAGCAATTGGCACTCATAATGCTAATCAATAACAGTATGGTTTTTGAGCACAATCCACTGAAATAGGAAATGACATAAATAATTGGACAAATTTAGTGTCATTTACTATAATTAGTATAGTACAGGACTTAATAATTTGTCCTAAAATTTGTGTCCTGTACTAAAAAATAGCAAACTTTTTAAATCAAAGAAGGTTTTTTACTCCTAGAAAGGGTTGTTCTACTAAAGAATAAACAATAAGAAAACTCATTTTTTGCAATATATGAAAGGTGGTGATTTTTATGAAAGAAAATGAAGTCTTGAATACCGGGACAACAACAGTAGGCTTGATGTGCAAGGACTGCGTAGTCCTGGCAGCAGACAAGAGGGCTACTGCAGGCAATTTCATTGCCAGCAAAAAGGTTGACAAGGTCTTCGCTATAAACGAGAAAATGGCCATTACCACAGCAGGAGTGGTTAGCGACATCCAGCTCCTGGTGAAGCTGTTAAAGGCAGAGCTCAAGCTCAAGGAGATAAGAGTGGACAGGGAGCCTGGCGTAAAGGAAGCAGCCAACCTCATGACCACTATTGTTTATAATAATGTAAGAAAGTTCAGCCTCATACCCGGCATTACGCACTTCCTGCTGGGAGGATTTGACAATACTGCACAGCTCTATGACCTGTACGCTGACGGAAGCATCACAGACGTGGATGATTTTGTGTCGAGCGGAAGCGGCAGCGTGATCGCCTATGGGGTGCTTGAGGCCAATTACAAGAAGGACATGACGGAGGCAGAAGGCGTTGAGATGGCAATAAAAGCAGTGAATGCAGCCATGCAAAGGGATTCTGCGAGCGGAGAAGGCATTGATGTTTATGTCATCAACAAGAGCGGCGTCAAGAAGGCTGCCCATAAAAAAGTCAACACTAGGGCGGAATAGGAATTAAATACAAAATACAATATAAGAGCTTCAAAAGCCAAGAAAAAAATTTAGGAAGTTTCTAAACAAAAAAATATTTTTTATTTTTGCATTAGAATCTTAAACACAAAAAAGCGGTTTGAATTTTTGTAATTATGTTCAGATTAGAAACGTATTCATTAAAGATTTATTTAAAAAACTTATTTGAGAGGTTATATCTATGTCAGACAACAAAATTCAATGAATTTTGAGTCTGACATAATTTTTATATTTAACAGGAGGTTGAAAATTATGTCCGAGATAATAGACGAAATACTGAATCATTTGCCCAAGGACAAGATTAGCGACGCTGTCTTTGAAGGCGCGAACATTGTGCTCTACACCAAGAACAAGGAATTCTTCCTGGATGACAGCGGAAGCGTCAGGGAAGTGGTCAACATGATTAAGAAGAGGATTGAGCTCAGGCCAGACCCGACCATTTGCCTGGAGCAGGAAAAGGCAGAGCAGCTCATAAAGAATATTGTGACTGAGGAAGCAGGCATTGACCAGGTAATATTTGACGTGCAAAGAAGCATAGTAATTATCGAGGTCCAGAAGCCTGGCCTGGCCATTGGCAAGCAGGGCGAGAACCTACAGGAAATAAAGAAGCAAACATTCTGGGTGCCTCAGATCAGGAGGACGCCAGCTATCAGGAGCCAGCTCATTGAGAGCATACAAATGGTCCTGTACCAGAACAATGATTACAGGAGGAAGTTCCTGCACAAGACAGGCCAGAGAATATATAACGGCTGGCTTCGAAGGGACAGGAAAGAGGAATGGATAAGGATTAGCTTTCTGGGAGGAGCCAGGCAGGTTGGAAGGAGTTGCTTCCTTTTGCAGACGCCAGAGTCTAGGGTGCTGCTTGACTGCGGCTTGGACGTGGCCAATGAGGACGAAGCCTACCCTTACCTCGATGCTCCTGAACTGAAAATAGCAGAGCTTGACGCAGTGATTGTGAGCCACGCCCACCTAGACCACTCAGCCCTAGTGCCTTACCTTTTCAAGATGGGTTACAGAGGACCTGTGTATTGCACTGCACCAACAAGGGACGTGATGAGCCTATTGCAACTTGACCTTATCAAAATCCAGAGGAACGAAGCCAAGGAGCCAATCTACGCGACTGATGACATCAAGGAAATGGTGAAGCACACCATCTGCCTGGATTACGAGGAAGTCACAGACATCACTCCTGACATCAGGATTACTCTCTACAACGCAGGCCACATACTCGGAAGCGCACTCGTGCACATCCATATTGGCAATGGCTTGCACAACATGGTCTACACTGGCGACGTGAAATACGGCAAGACCAACATGCTCAGCCTCGCCAATACCAACTTCCCAAGGCTTGAAACCCTGATTATAGAGTCAACCTATGGAGGCAAAGACAATGTCATGCCGCCTGCAAAAGAAGCAGATGACCAGCTAAGCGAGCACATCATCGAGACTATAAAGAAAAAAGGCAAAGTGCTCATGCCAGTGCTGGGAAGCGGAAGGGCACAGGAAATAATAGTGCTGCTCGACAAATTAATACGCGAAGGCAAGCTCAGCGCAGACCTGCCGGTATATATTGACGGCATGGTGTGGGACATCACTGCAATACACACAGCTTATCCTGAATATCTGAACTCCACAGTCAGGCAGCTCATATTCCACAAGGACAACAACCCATTCCTAAGGCCGAACATCAAAAGGATTGGAAGCCCCAAGGAAAGGCAGGACTTGATCGAAGAGAAAGGAGCCTGCGTCATACTCGCAACCAGCGGAATGCTCGTCGGAGGACCAAGCGTTGAATATCTAAAGCAGCTGGCAGAAAACCCAAAGAACCTTCTCATCTTCACATGCTATCAAGGTGAGGGAAGCCTTGGCCGCAGGATTCAGCGTGGAGAAAAAGAAATCAACTTCCAGAAAGGCAGCAAATTCGAGACAGTCCAGATCAACATGGACATTGAAAAGCTCGAGATAACAGGCCACAGCGACAGGCGCGAGTTAATAGCTTTTGTCAGCCACTGCAACCCCAAGCCTAAGAAAGTAATAGTTGTGCACGGCGAGAACAGCAAGTGCCTAGACCTAGCCAAGAGCCTGCACCTGCTCACCAAAGTCGAGACAGTAGCCCCAAGGAATTTGGATGCACTAAGGCTGAAGTGATATCTTTTAAAAAAATAAAATGCTACCCAAAAAATGACTTCATAACTCCCCGGGCAGCCATCGGTTGAGACTGTTAAAAAAATTTATTTATATTTCACAAATTCTCCGTCTTTCACTATCTTCATAATAGGAATCTTGTGGGTATCGCCATTATTGTCAAAGACTATTGACCCTGTTACTCCAACATAATCCTTTAATTTATAAAGCGAGTCTTTGATGCAGGCAGTATCATTATCAGGATCTTTGCATTTCTTCATGGCTTCTGCCAAGGCTTTGAGGCCGTCATAAATAAGAGCAGCGTAGGGGTCTGATTTTTTGCCATATCCTGCTTCATAAACCTGCTCATATCTCTTTGCCATTGATGAAAGATCAGGCGAGAAATAATGTGAGATGACCATTCCGTTGACAGCATCTCCGCCAACTGTTATAAGTTTTGGCCCTTCAACATCATTGGTAGCGAACCATTGTGGCTTGAAGTTTAATTCTTTGCTTTGTTTTAAGATAAGTCCTGCTTCGTTCGCATAACTTAGCACTAACACGGCTGCCGGATTAGCTGCTTTGAGCTTTAGAATATTTGTCTTGTAATCAGTAGCTCCATACTCATGAGGTTCTTCAATACCTATTTCTCCTCCCAATTTCTTGAAAGATTTTTCAAATAGATCTCTATAACTTACTCCTCCTTCAGTATTAACATATATTATACTAATGTTATGATATCCTTTTTTATAAATAAAATCTGCAATAAAAGTTATTTCATCATTTGGCATTATGCTATGCCTAAAAACATAATCACCCGCGTCTGATATTTTGGGCGAAACCGTCCCTACTGTGAACAGAATATTTTTATCCTTCTCAGAGAGAGGGGCTACACCCAGAGTTACCCCACTAAGTGTTATTAGAAAAGTATGCACATCTTTAAGCTTTGCGAGATTCTGATAGCCAGAGACTGCTGATTTTACATCTCCTTGTGTGTCTTCATAGATTATTTCAATTGGCCACCCATTAACCCCGCCATCTGCATTTATCTCCTCTTTTGCCATATCTAATCCTTCCTGCATATACTCTCCAATGTAAGCCATTTGCCCGCTTAATGGAAGCAATGCGCCGATTCTAATCTCTTTTTTAGTCTCAGAAACAACGTTTCCTGTTGTGCAGGCGCTGAGTATTATACACGCTAAAAGCAATAAAGAAATAAATATTGTTTTAATGCCTTTTTGAGTTTGTTCATTCTTCATATTATCCCCCATAAATGTTATAATCTCTATTTGGTAGTAATAATATATAAACTTATGTTGTCATAATTATGATGACAATAAGAAAGATTTAAATAGAGAATAATCTTAAGCTAAATAATGCAACAAGAACTGCAAAAACTGGGCCTGACAGAGAACGAGACCAAAGTATACATGGCGCTCCTAGAGACAGGATCCACCAACGCAGGCAGGATAATAAAGAATACCAAGCTGCACAGAAACATAGTATATGATAATCTTGACAGACTAATGGAAAAAGGCCTTGTAACCTTTGTCCTGATTAGAGGAATAAAACATTTTGAAGCAACAAATCCTAATGAGCTGAAAGAGTTCATTGAAAAGCAAAAAAACGAGATTCTTGCCAAGGAAAAACTGGTCAATCAGATCCTCCCACAGATAGCCAAGATAAAAACTATTTCTAAACCACAAGAAGCAGCAATATTCAAGGGTAAAAAGGCAGTAAAAAATCTCTTAGAAGAGATGACCCTCTCAAAAACAGACTTGCTCATGTTTGCCTCTGGCTGGGGCTTAAGGAAAACAATGGGCAGCGCATACTTTGACCAATGGCACCTAAAGCTCAGAGAAAACAAGATAGGAGGACGGGCTGTCTTAAGCATTAAATCAAAAACAAATGACAAGTTGCCATACAAACTAAGATACCTCGAGGACGAGTTCGTCCAGCCTAGCAGCATATGTATTTACGAGGACAAGGTTGTTACTTTTGTGTGGGATGATGAACCAATAGCTGTATTAATTATCAGCGGAAAAAACGCAGAATCATATAGAGCTTACTTCGAAGTGTTGTGGAAGATTGCAAAAGCATAAGAGCATCAAGAATCAGCGCAAAATTTATATAAGCAGATTTGCAAAGTAAAGTAAACAAATACAAAAAGAGGTTGAAATTTGCAGAATATATTATTAGATATAGGTATTATTATCATTCTTGCAGGTGCCGGTGCGTATATTGCCCGCCTGCTGAGGCAGCCTCTCATCCCGGCGTATATTGTCATGGGCATTCTTCTTGGTCCTGTTTTTCACGTGGTAACTGACAAAGGAACCATTGCTTCGCTGTCAGAGATCGGCATTGCCTTCTTGCTCTTCACTGTTGGCTTAGAGCTTAACCTGAAAAAACTCAAGGAAGTGGGCAGCGTCGCCACTGTTGGCGGCTTGATTCACATGGGATTATTGTTCGGCATCAGCCATGTTGCTTTCAGATTTCTGGGATTTAATAACATAACCTGCATCTACCTTGGCTTGATTCTTATGTTCTCCAGCACTCTCGTGGTGGTTAAGCTCTTGTCAGACAAGAAGGAACTCGACACCCTTCACGGTAGAATTATTATTGGTATCTTGTTGATGCAGGACATCGTGGCTATTGTGGTCATGAGTATGCTTAACAGCATTGGCGAGTCCATGATTGGCAGCGTGGTGGTGTTGTTTGTAAAGGGAATTTTCATCTTCTTCGTTGGCTTAGCACTGGCTAAGGCTGTCTTTGCAACTGTTTTCAAGTTCGCTGCTCGTAATGACGAGTTATTGTTTATAATCTCAATAATGATAATGTTCTTCTTTGCCATTATTTACAGCTACATTGGCTTCAGCATTGTTATCGGAGCTTTTATCGCAGGTCTCTTGCTAGGCAACCTGCCTTATAATTTTGAAATCATAAGCCATGTAAAAGGCATAAAGGATTTCTTTGCAGTTATCTTTTTTGTCAGCATCGGGCTGGCGCTCATGCCTGTGAGCATCATCAAAATAATTATCCCTATCGTTGTAATGCTCGTATTGACCATCATCATCCTGCCTCTGGTTACCATGTTTGTGCTCGGATTGTTCGGCTACAAGAAGAGGACTGCTTTCCTAACAGGCGTTGGGCTCGCCCAGATTTCAGAGTTCAGCCTGATTATTGCTGCTCTTGGCTTTAACAAAGGGCATATCAGCGCAGAAATCTTCAGCCTCACCACTATCTTTGCAATCATCACTCTCATCTTTACAGCATATCTCATCAAGTTCGATGACAAGCTCTACCACTTAATCGGCAGGCACATAACCTGGTTCGAGAGGCTGAACCCGCACACCAAGGAAGCCAGCTATATAGAAGAAGGAGTCCAGCACCAGATTGTGCTCATTGGCTGCGACAGGATCGGCCATAGCATCTTACAAAAACTGAGAAGGATGAAGAAAAAAGTGATCGTGGTTGACCTTAACCCTGATGTTATCAAGCATCTCATAAGCCAGAAAATACCTTGCATGTACGGCGACATTGGCGACGCAGAGATTCTTAACCTGCTCAACCTTGATGAGGCCGAGCTGATCATCAGCACCATCCCAGAGCACCACGACACAATCCTGCTCATGAAAAAGGTTAGGGAAAAAAACATTGACGCTACCATCATAGTTACGAGCTACACTGCAGAAGAGGCTCTTGAGCTTTACAAGAAAGGGGCAGATTACGTGATTGTGCCACACTTCCTTGGGGGAGAGCACATCAGCCTGCTCTTGGAGGACTTAACTGCTCATCTTGGCAAATTACTAAAGATCAAGACAGAGCACATAAAGCAGCTTGAGGAGAGAAGAAGAAGGCATCCGCATCACAGGTAACAAAAATTATAGATGATAGAGATTATGAATTTTAGCTCAATTATTGAGTAATTGTGGGGTAATATTTATAAAGTAGGGAATCAAGAGAGAGAATTAAGTATGGCAGTTAGTGACATGGGTAGGTTGCTAGTGAAGCATGGCTTTATTAAAAAGAAATCCAAAGTAAAGTATCGTCAGAAAGAAGACAAGACTTTTGCGCCGGCCAAAGAAGGCGAGCAGATTGATTCTTCTGATGCTGACATGGAAGAGGCAGAGGAAGTTAACATCCGTGCTTCTGACCCGAAAATTTCTTCATTCACAGCTTACCAGAAGACAGGTTATCCAACACCGACCAAGCGCTACAGGCTGGTGGTTGAGGCTGCCTCGCTTAGCATTGAGGAAACTTATTACTGGCTCCTGAATTACATGAAATATGAGAGCTCATATCCTCACATTGAGAAACTCACAGACATCTTTACTGCGAGCGAGCAGAGCGCCTTCTGGGGGGCTGCGCAGTCAAGAATAGGCATCCAGCAGGACCGCGTGTCTAACTACATGAAAGGCGTTTCTGAGATGATAAAGCAATTATTCCAGCTCGTCAGGGAACTCAGGATTCTCGACGAGAAACTTGAGCCAAGAAAGCAGTGGGGTAAGGTCCGCGCTGCGGATGTTGCATTGAAAGGAGAATACACAGACCTTGTTGAGAACCGTGGGCAGCAGATCCAGCCAGGAAGCATTTATCACCTCGCCCAGAGCGTTGGCTTCACCATCCTACCTGATTTGTTCTTTAATAACCATGTTTACAGCATTGATGATATTGACAAGACAGTTGATGCTTTGAAATTCAACAAGAGCGTTAAGCAGGTGCTCAGGAGGAAGCTCTATGCATTTGTTAACTGGAAGCTCAAGAGCGACCAGGAGCTGGAGAGCAGGAGAATCTTCACCCTGAAATACTTGCGCCAGCACTGGAATGTAATCAAGATGTACATGAACTGGGTAAAGCCTTATCTCAAGAACATTGCCAGGCTCCAGATGAACCCTGAGATGAACGAGAGCCCTGAAATCATAAGCTCTTTTGAGACTAGCATAACCGAGATAGAGCTGTTAGCATACAAGGACAGCAAGACCTCATACCATCCCTGCCTCGTCGCTACTTTTAGACACAGGACCAGGCCGGACTTAAGCTTCCAAAAAGACCAGTACGCACACAAAGGACCCATACATGTCGGCGTAGTTGAAGTCACACTTAGGGGTTATGGCTGGACCAAGGAGCAGATAGAGGCTTACAAGAAAATGAAAAGGGAAGAAGATATGGTCCTCCTCGGAATGGTGGATGAGAGCGTCAAGGCAGCAATGGAAGCCTTGGGCGATGACATGGAAAAATACTTGTGGGAAGCAGGAGAGAAGGAGTTTGAAGAGAAGCGCAAGGAAAAAGAGGCTACTGATAAGAAGAAAAAAAGGCAGGCAGAGATGAGCATAGGCGCTGGAATGTTCGACCCGTTCCTTTCTGTGTTCAAGGGCTTTGGAGAGATGTTCTCATTATTCATACCCACAGGCATAGGCAGGGGAAAAAAGGAAAAAGTTAAAGGAGATTCCAAGAGCGCTGCAAAAGCTGCTTCTACTGAGATGTACCTAATGTACAAGAACTACAAGAAAGCCCACGCCATGCTCAGCTGGTAATTTCACGATAATAATTATCAAAAATAATTGCGTTAATGTCGCTAGCATCAAGTCCGTTGTTGCAATCAAAAGCTTTGCTTTTGGTGCCCCAAAACAAGTTTTGTGACCATACGGGCAGGCCGCGCCTAATATCAACAGAAGCAAAAGTTTTCAAGGCAACAATAAAAAAATAAAAAGTAATTAAAAGCAAAAGCATATTACTATGTTGCATGGCAGCTGATGAAGATATTAGCGCAGAGCAGAAGATAAAAAAGCTTCAGGACTGGGAGAAGGCTAAGCGCAAAGAGCTCGAGGATAAAAAGAAAGAGTTAGAGGAGAAGAAGAAAGAGCTCGAGCAGCTGGAGACCAAGAGCCAAACAGAGATTGAGAAGGCCAGGGAAGAGATCGAGGAGCAGATAGAAGAGATTGCTCTTGAAGAGAAGAGAAGATTCGAGGAGCTGGAAGAGATAAGAAAGAAGAAGGAGGCAGAAGCCAGGAGCCTTGAAGAAGCAATTAACGAGGAGGAAGGCAAAGGCAGGATTAGAGAGGTTCCTCGCCAGAAAGGCTATGGCGAAGCCATCGAGGAGATACTACGAGGCAACCCTACTGTTTATGATCTCACCAATTACAATGTGATGAATCAGCTCGAGAGGCTGGCAGCAGACGCCCTTAAAAGGCCTCTCTCCACAACAGAAAGGAGCTTTGTAGATTTAGTCCAGTACCATGCAGAAAGGATGCGACAAAACGAGTTTTACACAGGCAAAGACCCTAATGATTATATCAATCGAGAGCTCAAAAAGATAGACCAGATAAACAGGAGCATTCGCGAAAGAGCAGAACAAACAGGTGATTATCGGCCATGATGTTTGGAGATTATTATCATTCGCTTGACAGGGACTATGGCACGATTGAGCCAACAGATACTTCCACGCAACGAGGAGCGCCTATTGAGACCAGCAGCCTTGGGCCGCAGGAAATAGGAACAGGCACTAATCCCATGGCTAACCAGCTCCAGGCTTTTAACGCCCGCATCAGGGAAGGCGCTGGCAAGATAGAGTTCGAGTTCATGGGCGCAGGCAAGAGCAATTCCCAACAGCCAAGCCCAGAAGCATTTGGTACAAAAGAAAGAGAAGACATGCGAGCATTGGCAGAGATTAACGAGGTAAAGACAAGCGTTCATGCACCGCTGCACTCAAATAGTCTGGCAGGCTATGGGGAGCAGGCATTTAGCGACCAGGCCAGGCAGTTCGCTGTCAAGGAGATTGAAAGGGCAATACATTTCGCAGCAGAAGCCACCAAAGGCGGAGCAATTGTTTTTCACACGAGTGAATGGACTAGGCCTTTGAGCGAGATTAAGGAGAAGACAGGCGACCAATTATTCCTGGGGTACAAGGAGGAAGAGCAAAAAGCTCCTGTGATGGTAGTTGACCCACAGACAGGCCAGATAAGCGCAGTTAGAAAGGATTATTATGTTTATGAGCCCAAGTTCCACACAGCAGAAACTTATGAGAAAGAAATCAAAAGAAAGCTCGTAGGAACAATAGACTCAAAGACTGGACTTAAGGTTGAGGCTGATGACTGGGTTGATGTTGACGGCCACCCGATTAAGAGGGAATGGATTATTGATCCCAAGAAATCCGATGAGCTGTTCAACAGAGTGCCGATCTGGAACAAGGATCAGACTAATTTCGAAGTAGAAAGGATAGAATACAAAAAGTTTGTTGAAGACGCGCAGAAGATAGAAAAAGAAACCGGGGCGAAAGTAGCTCCTGAGGTTTTATTCTTCAAGACTCAGATTGCAAATAAAGTTCTACAGGCAAAAGGACACTCATTATTTTATGCCAGGCAGTATGATGAGATAAAAGAGGCTAGAAGCTCAGCAGCTAAAGCACTTGAATTCTACGAAAAATTAGAAAATAATATCCCAGAGGATGAGAAGTGGAAGTTAATGATGCAAGATGAGAGAGTAAGAAGACACATCGGCCACATGGTGCCCCCAAAAGATATGCTGCCTTCAGAATATCTTAAAGATGTTATTAAAGGTCTCACTGATGATATGCGCCACATCCATGAATCATCAGCATCATCTGATGCCCAAGCAAGAGAGGCACAGGAGCAGATGAACAGAGTGCAGAGAGTTGAGGATTATGGCAAAAAGAAGGTTGCCCAGACTATTGCTGAGGGCGGGATGAAGGCCATGATTTATACTGAGCAGCACAGGAAGGAGCTTGACGAGCCATTATATGTTGCTCCTGAGAACTGGAGGCCTGAGCAGTACGGCAGCCATCCTGACGAGATAAGGGCTCTTGTGAATGAGTCAAGGAAGCAGATGCAAGAGCAGCTGACCAAAGAAGGTTATTCAGAGGAAGAAGCTAAGAGGCGGGCCAAGGAGCACATCAAGGCAACTCTCGACATTGGCCATTTCAATGTTTGGCGTCAGCATTTCAAGGCAGAGCAAGGAGAGACCCCAGAAGATAGGAATAAGAGATTTGACAAGTGGATGCTAACCCAGACAGAAAAGCTTGCCAAGGATGGAATTGTGGGTCACATTCACGTGTCTGATAATTTTGGCTATGACGACGAACACTTAACTCCTGGCCAGGGCAATGTTCCTATGAAAGAATTCATCAAGAAGATGGAAGATGCTGGATTAAAGGATTTTATAGTCGAGACTGGCAGCTTTAACCCAATGACTGCGCTACCAGACACCTGGGCATTGCTAGGCAGCCCAGTATACAGTACAACAAGGGTTCCTACTTTCAGGAGCATGCACGAGCAGCACTTTGGTTATCATAATCCTGCAGCTTATATTGTCGGCGCTTATGCTCCGAGCAACGAGTGGAGGCTTTGGTCAGAAGTGCCGATGGAGTGATTCACGTTCATATACATTAACCCAAAAATTGTTTGTGCCAATATTGCGGAGGCAATATAAAATAACAAAAGCCAGCGGAACAGGGGATTGCCCCAATCAAAAGAGCCGTGCTCTTTTGGTGTCTCAAGAGAAACTCTTGTGACATCCGGGGATGTGAAGCCCTTGGCTAGAGAAGCGTGCCGTAGCCTGGCACAATTTTTGGAGTAATACTCGCATTTTCGTCCCTTGCCTTGGAAACTTAAGCGTATTCATCAGAAGGTTCTGCGCGCCCGAGGGCGCGACCCCGCGCAACGAACAACATTTGGTTTTTCGCGAAAGTTTCCACCTTAAGGCAATGATGGACTCAATGCTTACTCATAAAAAACAAAAGTTTAATAAAAGAGAGGCGCTAAATAACTTAATAGTCATAAAAAAGGGGTGAATTTTTGGAGTTTGACATCCAGAAAAGGAAGAAGCAGGTTTCTGAGAGCTATCCTAAGGACGTTGTTGATGTTGCTTATGCTTTCAGCAAGCGAGTCTATAAGGAATTTGCAAAATTCATAAAAGCCATTGTGCTCTTCGGCAGCACTGCGAGGAAGAAGCAAGAAACTACAGGAGATATTGACATACTCATAATTGTGGATGACGTCACCATAATCATTGACAGGGAGTTTGTCGAGGCTTACAGGCTTATCATTGACAAGATAGTCGGAGAAGTCAACCCTAGGAAGTTGCATGTTACAACGCTAAAATTCACCAGCTTCTGGGAGTATGTTCGCGCAGGAGACCCTGTGGCTGTTAACATCTTAAGAGACGGAGTTCCAATCATTGACTCAGGGTTTTTTGAGCCATTGCAGATATTGCTTTACCAGGGAAGAATAAGGCCTAGTGCTGAGAGTATGTGGAGCTATTTCAGCAAAGCACCCATCACCTTGCACAATTCAAAGTGGCATATCAAGCAGGCAGTATTGGACTTGTACTGGGCTGTTATTGACTCTGCGCATGCAAGCCTGATGAAACTCAACGAGGTTCCTCCGAGCCCGAGCCATGTAGCTGACATGCTAGAGCAGAAAATGGTTAACAAAGGATTGCTCAAGCAGAAATATGCAGAGATAATGAGGAGGTTCTACCACGTCTCCAGGATTATCCTGCACGGCCAGATAGTCGAGATTTCTGGCTCCCAGTTCGACGAATACTTCCTGCAGGCAAAGGATTTTGTTGAAGAAATGCAGAAGTTTATTGAAGGAAGAAGATAAAGAATAAAAAATATTTCTTTTAGCAACATCCAAGCATTAGTTAGCATAAGTTTCTTGACTGGCAAGAGCTCGTATAAACAGGCCTTGTGTTGTAGTTTGAGAATGGCGTGAAGTAGTCGTAATCATAGCCGCAATCATAATAATCTAAGCCCAATTCATGGTCGTGCATGTAATGCTTCCTGTAAATTGCACCATCTGGCAATATTCCAGAGATGTGATAGCCGAATCTTTGCATGTCTTCAGGAACATGGACGTCGCTTGTATCAAGTTCTGTTGCAGAAGGATTTCTTAAAACATCAATTCTTCCGTCAGCATAAAATACATCAAGGTCCTTGTAGCCTATGAATTCATCGTAATGGTTAAAGTCATCAGGGTGAAAAAATCCGCCAGAACTTTCATAAACAAGAGCGTAGCGTTGGAAAGGCCCTGCAACCACAGGAATCTTCACATCGTCATAATTTCCGTAATCATTATTGTAATAATAGTAGTTATAGTGACCTGAATAATCAGAATTCCAATTGTTATAGAGTGTTTCTGCATTCACTGCTGAAATTATTGTAAGGAAAACCATTAATGCTGCAACAACAAATGTGAGTGCTTTCTTTATCATTTTTTCCCCTCATAATCATTGGTATCCTATAAGGTAAAATCCATTTCCTAGTGGCTCTGCAACTCTTGCATAATACCTTGCTTGGCTGTTAAAGCCGTAATTATAATTATCATATCTATAGTTGTTGCTGTCATATCCATTATAACTATAGCGTGAATTAACTGTTAAATATCCGTAAGCATTGTTGCTGTCAGGGTGGTCAAAATAAACACCATTCAAGGTGCTCGGAACATAGCCAGTGTATCTACCGTTAGTTTTTTCTGCGTAATACTTGACTGCTGATGGCTGGTAAAGGCTTGAAGTGTATCCTCTATTTTCAGTGTAATAAGCATCTCCTTGTAATGGAGGATTGTACTTGGCTGCCAGGACATTAGAAGGCACATAGTAATGAGCTGGTCCATAAAAGCCAAAATTTCTAGCCATGTTGTAATCATTAAGGTATTGTTCATATCCTTTCAAGCCATAGAATTCTGCATAATCGGTTTTATACTGCTGGTAACTATCCAATTCAGCCTGCCTCTCCTGAGTAACATTCCTTATCAAGTAGGCACTGGAGAGATTAGTAAATAGTAAAATCAAGCACACACACAGTGTTAATAATATTATTTTTTTGTTCATGCTAATCACTTCTTATAATTGCAAAAAATTTTTACTTGAACAAAGTTTTAAGCTTTTCTTCGAAATTAATGTATTGATACAAAACGTCTCACCTTAGAGACGCTCTTACTTGACGTTGGGCTACTTTTCCGAAACGAAACGCGCACTATCGAGGAGGTATCGGTTGCTGACGACAACGGAACTGTAGTTGTCGTTGCTGAGAACCACCGAGCGCAACTGGCCCTCGCCAGTGTCCGATATGACATAAAAGCCCATGCCTTGTTTTCTTCTGGTCTTATCAAACCATGTATCAACGTACTTGTTAAGCAAAGCCTGATTGCCATTCATAGCAGCAAGCCAACCCTTATGAGCCTTAGCTTCCTCTCGAGTCAAATCCTGATTATACTTAACACCAGGCTCGGCACTGTCAAGCTCAACACCATCAAAAGATTTATAATCAACAGGCAAGAAATTTTTCTTAAAGCCAGCAGGTATGTTCTTAAGCTCATCACAAACAGGCTTAACCTTAAACTTAGTGCTACGCTTCTTATAAGCGATTCCTGTGATTGAATCAAGCCAGGTTCCAAAAAGCTCAGACTTATCACCTTTAGCTTCGTAATCCTGAAGCCTTGCCTCGATATTCTGCTCAAAACTAAAAGGCACCTTGCCTTTGTCTTTCAGAGCAGCAACGCCTAGCGCATAAGTATCAGCAGGTATGATTGTATAACTCTTATATTCTGGCTTAGAATCAACTTCTTTCTTTCCAGCCGAATCAACACCAAAATCTACTTTTTCAGAAAGCATTTTTGCCTTATAATCAGAATCCTTCCTTGCCTTTTCAGCAGCAAAAAAGTTTTTCACATCTTCAGCACTCCCATGAAGACTATCCTCAGGAAAACGATACTCTTCAATTTTTGCGTCAATTGCCATTTTCAAAAACATCTCATGTTCTTTTTATCATGTTCTATAGGAGAAATGTTGCTTCAAAATCCCCCATTAATGTTATCTTATGTGCAAACTCATTTATAAATCTTTCGTTTTTTAACCACTAAATAGTAGTTATAAACGTGTTTTGTTGAAAAGTGCCGGGCTGCGGCACGCTTATTCATCAGAAGGCTTCGTGCACCCCGGATGGGGCAACCCCCTACTCCGCAAGAATGTTTAATCGCATTTGCCTTCGCCAAATTGGCACTTACTTTTCAACAAAATAAAAAATAACAAAAAAGAAAAAACTTATTTATGAGCATTAAACATGTTGCTCAGGTCAACCTTGGACTCAGGCATCTTGCTCATCTCTGCCTTGCGAGCTTCCTCAGACTTCTCGAGCTGCTCCTTGGTGTCTAATTCCTTGACTGAGAAATCATCTTCTCCTCCTTCAGAGCCCTCGCTCTCCTCAGCAGCCTCTTTCTCATCGATAGGAGCATCCTCGTCTTTCTTCTCCTCCTCAGAGTCGTCATTGTCCTCATCCTTATTATCACTGCTGTCATCGAACTCATCCACCTGCAAAGGCTCTCTAGGCTCATCACCCGGCCCCACATCTCCTCCGCTGTCTTCGTCATCAGCTTTCTGGCCCTCAGATTCATCAACCTTCTCATCAGGAGATTCTGTCCACTCAGACTGCTCTTTTTCTGTTTCCTCACTCACATCCTCAACACTTTCCCCAGGCATCTCTTCACTCACATCCTCAGAATCATCCTTCACTTGGACGACTTCATCATCCTCTTTATCTGCATCATCATCTTCAGCGCCGACAATCTCTCTCAGAGGCTTGTTCACGTCAAGCTCAGGAATGTCAATCCTAACATTAGACTTGCCCTGAGCAAGATTCGAAGCTAGCTGCTCCACCTGCTTATGAGCAAGCTCAACCTCAGGACGCTTCCTCTCGTCGCCATAAATCCTTTTTTCTCTCTCTACAAAATCATCATGCACCTTCTTGCTCGTGGAAAGCATCTCAGATGCCATTCTCCGTGCTTCTGAATCAGAGGAAGCCAGTCTGTTCCTCCTCAGATTCATTGCAAGAGTCTCAACCTCTTCATCATATTTTGATTTTATGTTAAAATCCGCCATTCCCATCACCATGTTTATTTTTTTATAAAAATCAAACCTGACTTATTTTACGAAACCAATCATATATAAAACTTTTGCTCACACCCTAGGCCCAACTACCTTGCCGACAAAGATGGTATGGTCGCCGCTGTCCAGCTCATGATCTACCTCGCACTCCAAGAACTCCTTGGCCTCGCCAATCCTCGGGCTCTCAACCATGTCAGCCTCCTCCTTAGTCACTCCTAGGAACTCAAACAAGTCCACGAACAAGCTGTCCTGATTCTCGCATGACAAGACAATGCTCTTGTGCTCGTGGCTCATGAAGTTAATCACAAAATTACCTGCAATGCTAATCATCCTCTTGATGTTGTCATCACTCCTAACGCTAATCGCGTACTTCATAGGCCTAATGTTCGCCGGCATGTGCCAGTCAACCACGCTGATAGCATCTTTCACCTCAGACTTGCCAAGTACGCTGAGAGGCGCCCTGACGCTAACCAGCACCCTGGGAAACAAGTCTTCCCTATCAATAATATTCTGAATCATGACAAATGCTAATTTGGAGAGATGAGTATATAAAATTTTCTTAAAAGAAGAAAAAATGGGGTTGCGAAGATTACCACCAAGCCTTTAGAAAAGCCTTGAGGTAAAAATGCGGCATTCGCCAAAAAAGGCGAAGCCCCATATAGGGCTGGACTTCTGTTAGGAATATCCTACGCTCATTTTTTCGCTAACCTGCTCAAAAGCCATGCTTTTGGCACAACGAAATTTATTTCGTTTGTTTTCGCAAAAGGTTAATGGGGTTGCGAAGATTTGAACTCCGATTACGCGGCCCCGAACCGCGGGTGATAATTACTTCCAGTAATCCCAAAAATCAGGGATTTTTGCTGAACCAAGTTACACTACAACCCCGTGGACTCTGCGGGAGTCGCACCCGCGGCCCCCACCTCTTTCGATTCAAAATCGAAAGCTCAAAAGCCTTGCTTTTGTTGTGCGAAGGTGGTGCTCTACTACTGAGCTAAGAGCCCATGATGAAGAGAGGATTAACAGTGTCTTTTAAATCTTTTTATAGGAAAAGACAGTTGTCTTTTAATATCCCAAAAATTAAGTGCTGAACTTAATTTTTGCGATGAGAAAAGAATATTATGTCTTTTTCTTCTTCAATTTGTTCATCAGCCACAAATAATTCTGTTATTAACCTTTTTATCAGGTCAAAACTATTGCTCCTCTTCAGCACAGAGAAAGCAAATTTATTCTTGCCAACTCTTTTCATCTCCTTCAGCCCGGCTTCGATGTCATCAAAGTTGTGAATGGCAGTTATACTCATGACTATGTCAAAATAGTTGTCAGGGAAGTCTAGTTGTTCTGCGCTGCCAAGAATCACCTGGTGCTTTCCGCTGTATTGCTCTAATAGCTTCTCAGAAGGGTCAACTCCTGTAACATCGCAATCAAAGAGGTCTAAGTAGAAGCCTGTGCCACAGCCTACATCTAGAAGAGTGTCTGTTTTCTTCAGATTAATCTGGTCCAGGATAAGCTTTATTTTTTTCAATTGCTCTTCACTATGCAATTCCTCGTATCCAGGTGATATTTCGTCGTAATAAGTCATTCTTCTTAAAAGGGATAATTATTTGAATATAAACTTTATTCTTGCAGTCATGAAATTATGGGATAGGCTAAAAAATTGGCTCAAGCGCTTTTTTGAGCTTGACAAGTATGATTTTGAAAGGGTAATAATTGATAAAGAAGTAATTGATAATATAGTTGAGTTGGCTAAGCAGACTCTTCCTAAGGAATTTATTGCCTTTCTAGAGGGAAAAGCGAGGAAGAAGGTTCTCAGGATTTATGGATTAGTCTATCAAGAATATTTCGCCAACCCTTCATACACAGTCTATAAATTCGATCCCCCTATCACCAGCAGCGTTGTGGGCAGCGTGCACAGTCATCCAGGCCCTAGCAATCGCCCCAGCAGGGCTGACTTGCAGAGCTTTTCAAAAAAAGGAGTGATGCACTTGATAATAAGGATGCCTTACTCCGCTGGTAATATCCAAGCCTATGACAAGAACGGCAACAGGATAAGCTTTGAAGTTGCTGGATGATTATTTGGCTGTTGGGTCAACAACCCTTCCAATAAACAATATGCTGCCGGTTTCTCTCTCCTGTATTATGAATATGAACGGGTGGTCTGCTCGGAAATCGTTTCCAATCATTGCGCCCAATTCCATAACAACAACTGTTGCTGCCGCAGCTTCTGTGCCTTCTTCGTTCACTTCAACAAAGGCTTGGTGGATTACAGAACTGATAAACAGGTTTGTGGTTCCATCCATACCTGAAAAATCTGCTCCTGGCCACTTAAAAGCAGTCGGCATGCCTAGGTCGCTCAGAGTTTCTTTCATAAAGTACTTGGTTTCAAAAGTGAACTTAGGCATGTAAACATCAATTTTTCTTTCCCGAAGGTTACTTCTAAATTCATTTAGTTTCTCGACGCTGAGGGAAGCTTCTAACTTCTGCAGGTTCTCATCCTTTGGAAGAAGAACTAGCATGGATAACTCCTCTCCCTTGTAGAGCATCTCAAGCACTTGTAATTCTTCATTCTCATAGTAGTTGAATTTTGCATCTTTGTCATTGCGCTGCATCATTTTTGCTGTGACAGTTTTATCAGGATTGGTCCTGAAAGGCGCATCATGTGTTTCTCTCTTCTCAAACTCCTTAACCCAGGTTCCTTTGAAATATATTGCGTTTGAAAGCACTAAGCGGGTCATTGAGGAGAGAACTCCAGGAGGTATTATGTCCTTTATCTTGTCATTGGTCTGGTCTTCAACCCATTGGTTAATCATTTGCCTTACTTCCTCTGTTTTTGTCTTGAAATCAACATTGGTTACTTTACCGCCATAATAGTTATCAACAGTAGCAATATATTCTGGTAAGAACTGATAATCATACTGCGCCCACAATGCATTCGCTGTGTGAAGCTGGTATTCCTTGTCTTTCTTGTTCAACAGGTTATAAATCCTGGCAAACCCTCCTCTTCGCACACTCTCGTTTTCTGGGAAATGAAAGACTTTTTGCATCTCATCTGCTGTTTCTCCTCTTGCGCCTTCATAAGTCATTGCTAAAGCCGTAGAAATGCTGTAGGGAGAGAAGAAAATATTACCATCATCATTCTCATTAAGCTTTGAGTAGAGCTCAAGGGCAAACTGGTTGTTAGCATCAACAACATTCTTGGCTGCTGCAGGAGTTGCTTGGCTATCATCCACTGCCAGCAGCGGTGGTCCTGATGTGTTTGGTTCGCAGGCAGTAAAAAACAAGCCTAAAAAGAGTATAGGTAAAAGAATCATTGTTCTGAAGAGTATTTTTTTGTTCATAAGAATAACAAGTCTAAGCATTTATAAAAATGTTTTTATAAATTCAACCAGAGTTGAAGTTAAAAGGTTAAAAGCCTGATTACTTCTTCGGCACTTTCTCCCAGTCTTCCAGGAATTTCTTTATCCCGGCGTCTGTCAAGGAGTGCTTGAATAACTGGCCTAGGACGTCTGGCGGGATTGTGGCAATGTCTGCTCCTATGAGCGCTGCGTCCTTGACGTGCAAAGGATTTCTTATGCTAGCCACAATTATCTTGGTCTTAAAGCCATAATTCTCATATACTTGCTTTATCTCCCTGACTAGTGCCATTCCTTCATGGCCTATGTCATCCAGCCTTCCGACAAAAGGGCTTATGTAACTTGCTCCTGCCTTGGCTGCTAGTAATGCCTGGTTTGCTGAAAAACAAAGAGTAACATTAGTTTTTATGCCTGCATTTGCCAGGGTTTTTGTTGCCTTGATGCCTTCCTCGCATAATGGAATCTTGATAACGATGTTTTTGTGAATCTTAGCAATCTCCTTAGCCTCCTGCACCATGCCTTCTGAGTTCATGCTTATTACTTCTGCGCTTATAGGTCCATCTACAATCTTGCAAATCTCCTCTACAACGTCCTTGAAAGCCCTGCCAGACTTAGCTATAAGACTTGGGTTCGTAGTCACACCGTCAATAATGTAAGCATACTTCCTTATCTGAGAAACATCTGCTGTGTCAAGGAAAAACTGCATCACAACCACCTCGTTAATATTTGAGATTGCTTAGATTTTCATGAAAGGCTAACTTGCATATAAAGTTTATGAAAAGAAAAAGTCGCCGCCACCAACCACAGCACCGCAGACATTTATGTCAAGGTGCTAGGTGGCTATGACTGGGGATGCGCCCTCCGGGCTGTCATTGGCGACTTTTTTCTCAAGCAAAAACACTTAACCTAGTCTGGTTCTCTCTACTGACTTTTATGAACGGCGCAGCCCTCTTCATTATCACGCCGCACTGAGCAAGGTTTTGTGTGTCAATCTTCTTCTCAGAGCGCATCTGAATAATATTCTGCGCAGTAATCGGTCCAATACCTGGCACTCTTATCAATTCGTCATATGTTGCTTCGTTAACATTAACCGGCTCTGTGATTGTCTTCTCAGCAATAATTATCTTCGGGTCTTTGTCAGGCAGCATGCCGTCAACAAGCACTTGCTTGATTAGCTTGAAATCATACTTGTAAATTCTTAGCAGCCAGTCTGTGTTGTAAAGCCTGTTAGCCCTGCTCTGGGCTTCTGCCTTGTTGTTTTCTAACGGAGTGTTCTTCACAGGCGAGAAAGCAGAATAATATACTCTGCGGAGACTCATGTTCTCATACTCCCAACGAGCCATCTTCAAAACTTCCAAGTCAGTCTCATCATTAGCTCCGACTATCATCTGAGTAGTCTGACCGCTGCGCAGCTTCATCCTGCTAATCCATCTCTGGCGCTTAATAATATCAGTGTTCATCTCTTTGACGCTGCTCAGCTCGCTAAGCCTTGCCTTGCTCGGAGCCTCGACATTAATGCTCATCCTTGAAGCCAGTTCAGAGGTCTGCTTTACAAGCTCATAACTAGTGCCTGGCAAAACCTTGAAATGAATGTAACCGTTGAAATGACAGCGCTCACGGATTATTCTCACAGAATCCAGCATTCCCTGCGTCGTCCTGTCAGGGTCACCTGCTATTCCGCTGCTAAGAAACAATCCAGTCACAATCCTCTTGCTGACAAGAGTCATGAACAGGTGAGCCAATTCCTCTGGCTGGTATTGGGTTATCTTTTTCTGGCAGCCATTACCTGAGCCTCCTGCCCTGTTAGCGCAGTACTTGCAATCATACTTGCAAGAATTAGTGTAAAGAGTCTTGAGCATAGAGCAGGAACGACCATTCTCACCCTTCGCCTTGATAATTCCAGGCAGGTTCTGCAAGCCATCTGTGAATTCTGGCGGCTTACAAATCTTACCACCACAAACATCATACTTACCAGCCTCACCAAGAACACGGGCTTTCTCAATAGTGTTCATACAAGAAAAAAATGATTTGAAGGTTTAAATAGGCTACGCAAGGATGTCCAGTGGGTCCTGTGTTCAGAAATAATAACGTTTATATACTTTAATCTCAGAAATATAGCTTAAGGGGTGGTATTTATGGCAGATAAAACTTGGTTGCAAAAATATTGGTGGATAATTGTTATTGTTATCGTTATCGTTCTTGGACTAGGATATTTTGGAACGCTGTCTCCGAGTAAGATGCTACGGGCTTCGAGTGAGATGCAAGGTGTCTATGATCTGGCGGGCTCCAGATCTGGAAGTCTATATCCAACACCTAATCAAGATTTTGCCCCAGATATTAAAGAGAGACAATTAATTAAGACATCAACTATCGCAATGAAAACAAAAAGGGGAGAATTTGAAAAAGTACAATCTGGCGTAAACAATATAGTGAAAGCATCAGGAGCATATGTGTTATCAGAAAACTTCCAGACTTTAGGAAAGGGAAGCCAAACATATCATACTAATACTTATCAGATAAAGATAGAAACATCCAAATATGATTCAGTGGTTGCACAATTACGAGAGCTGGGAGGGGTTACTTCTTTTATGGAAACAGCCACTGATGTAACTGGGGCCATATCTAATAGGCAAATAGAGATTGCGGCAGAAAAAGAGAGATTAAGGAGGTATGAGCAATTAGTAGGCACATCTGCAAATCTTAATGACAAGATAACTTTAACAGACAGGATATTTGAACAGGATAGAAGAATAAAATATTTAGAAGCAGGATTACAGAATACGCAGCAAGAAGTGGCATACTCGACCATTAGCTTAAGTCTGCAAGAAAAAGCTCCGACATTGTTCGGTGTTGCACTGGTAGGTTTGGGAGAATTAATCAGGACACTCGTAGGAAGCTTCAATGCATTACTATACTTTATATCAGCAATACTCCCGTGGGCAATAATCGCCGGTGTAATCTACGGGATAATTAGATGGATTAAACATAGGAGATAAAATCTCTTCAACATTTTTTATTTTTTTATCTATAAAGTATATTCTAAATAATAGCCCTGCCAGGACTTTCGCGAGATTTTTATCATCTCATTCGAACCTGGGTCAGAGGATGTCTCCAACAACAAATCTCTGATTTGTGTTGCCAGAGTCCCCTATCCTTGGCCGCTAGACTACAGGGCTATCTCCCTGGGCCCACTGGCTACGCCACTGGACTACAGGGCTATGAGGTTCAGTAGAAATCACCTCTTTAAAAAATTAATTGAAAAACAAGAAAATCGTTGAAAAGATAAACATTTAAAAACAATTAAGCCGTTCTATGCTCTATTGCCACGGTCGCATACAACAAAAACAAAAAGGTTTTTGAGTATGTTCCCTTAGGCATTCAAAACATCATGCCACGGTCGCATAATCTGGTAGTGCGCCAATTACTGAAGAAGTAAGCGTAAGCCTTGAGTGTGTTTATCATTCCCAAGAAAACCAGGTGAGCTGGTTCCGTAAGGAATTCTCGGTTCAAATCCGAGCCGTGGCGTTTTACCTTCAAGGCGAAAAAAATATTGTATGATAAGTGATAAAATGGACAGTAAGAACTTGAAAATTTTATTACGAATTGGTATTGTTTTATGTCTCATGTTAGTTTCTGGCGTATTCACATATTTTGTAGCCGAACAGTTTCCAAGTTTAGAAATTGACAGCCGTATGAGCCCCACCATGTATGGAAATATAACATATTATGACCCTAACACAGGGAATATTACCACCGGGAACATTACTCGTAATGTCGGCGAGATTCTCTATGGTAACAGCTTTATAGATTTTGGACAAAGCGAATTGCATAATTATTGCACAAAGGGGTACAACAACTCCTTTTTCTATAAAAATGATTATATCTTGGATGAGGATTTCATCAAAGTTGGTGATCCGCTTGAAGTACAATATGAAATCACCATAAGTAAGGGTAAAATTATTAATCGTGAAATATTTGCCGGTATAAAACCGAATCAATTGAAAAAAGTAGATGTTGGGTTAACGGATTTGGGCATGATTTATTATCATCATCAAAACATTACTGTTTATCACTTAATGTGCTTTAACCAAGAGACTTTTTGGAATATGACAGATACAGAAAGGGTCACTATTCATATGAGAGGTGTAATTAAAAGACCTTCTTATGTAGATAATTTTCCTATAAAATTAACTATATTTATTGCTACTTTTGTATTACTCGGTAGTTTTATGGAACTGATATATAAAATCCTAAAATGTGAACTTATATTAGTGGAAAAATTAAAAAAGAAACAAAAATAAATTAAGAAAACAGGAGAAAGTAGTAAGGATTAGCGGTTATACGCCTTCAAGTTCCTAGGCCGGGCCGTGGCGTGTTTTCTTTTTTAAAAAAAATCAACAACTTTATAAATCCTTTATTTTTCCAGTGGAATCATGGCAAAGCTTAGGAAAGGAGTAAGTTACAGGTCGTGGAAGAGGCCTTATACTCGTAAGTCCAAGTACAGGAAGAAGAACTTTGTGAGGGCTAGCCCTCATAACCTTATTGTGAGGTATGACATGGGCGACTTGCAGAAGAAGTTCGAGTATAAGCTTGAGATTAAGTCAAAGAGTGCTTTGCAGATAAGGCATAATGCCTTGGAGGCTGCGCGTAAGTCCGGCAACCGTGTCCTAGAGAAGAAGACCGGCAAGGTTGGTTTTATGCTAAAGCTCAGGGTTTATCCGCATCATATTCTCAGGGAGAATCCTTTGGCTAGCGGAGCAGGAGCAGACAGGATGAGCACAGGAATGGCTCATCCATTCGGCAAGCCTATTGGTTTGGCTGCGCAGATACACAAGAACCAGACTATTTTTGATATTCACGTAGACAAGAATAATCTTCCTGCTGCAAAGGAAGCTGCTAAGAGGATACAGAGCAAGATTCCCTGCCCTTGCCAGTTTGTTATTACAAAGAGCGAGTAATTAACAAGCTTATTCTACTGTCCGCACTTCTGGCTTATCGGATTCTACGATGACTGAAATGTCTCCAATGTTGCAAACTCCTTTAAATCTCCGAGCTCCTTCTTGCACATCTTCTTTTGTTTCTCTTAGGGCGCTGAGCCTTTTTCCATATACTTCTTTGTCTTTGCATTGCAAGAGCAAACGCAGAGCAGTCTATGGGCTGGCCATTACGTCTAACTTATCATTACTTGTACTGATTGTTTTCATATATATCATCTTTATTGTTTTTTAATCTTCTTCGCAGTTAATTTATCCATTGCGTTTTTATTTGAGCGTCATTCTTAGCATTCCCTGTAAGTTTTTGATACAGTTTATATATGCCTTGCTGGTCATATACCTTCTTCGTTATTTCCCAGATGCTCATTCCAAAATTATAAGCTAGGAATGCCTTCTCCCTACAAGGTATCTTCAAATCAGAAGCTACATTATCAATGCTGCCTTCAAGGTCTTTTGCGATTTCAACGCCTATTTTTTCGTAGTCTAGCGAGAAGTGGCCCTTAGAGTCATACTGGCCTTTATCCACTGCCTTTATCACTTTTAGTAAATGCTGCTTCATCTTTTCAGTTGATTTCCTTTGGGGCGAAGGCAAGGTCTTTGCATATTGAACAGCGTCATCACCAAGATAATATAATTCTGTTATCAAGGCCTTCTTTTCTGATAGGTAGCTGAATATTTTATAAGTCAACCCATTATTAGGGATGTGTTTTTTGACTGGGATGCCTCTCTGCTTGAATTCCTGAAGCAGCTCTACATACATCTGTTTCTCCTCTTGGGTAAGCGGGTTTAAGCAGTAATCTAAGTCTCTTTGAGTAATCCTTTCTCTATTCTTATGCCCAAAATCTTTGTCATCATCGCTTGAAATAAAAGAGTAATCACTTTGAAGAGCGTCCTGAAATTCGCTCTCAATCGTCTTCAGCTGAATAGAACCCTTCTCAAACAATGTATTAATCATTGATGTGAGCTGGGCAAAGGTTTCCTCATAAGGCTTCAGGTCAAATATCTGTTTCTCTTCTGATAAGTCATCTTGTTCATCACTAACACTTCCTGGATCGGATTTTGATTTCTTTACATAGCATACTGCGAGCGGGTCTTTCACATTCTCAAAAGGCAGGCCCACAACTTCTCCAAGAGTGTAAACCTTAACTCGCCCATCAGGAGTATATGCTTCTAAGTAATTCTTTAATCTGTTTTTGTGGTCTTTTTCCATGGTGAGCACTATATCTGCTTGTTCAAGCTCGCTTTCTGTAAAAGCGCGGGGCACATGATTCTTTACAAAGTCGTAGTCTCCAAAGTACTTTAGTATTATCTCCCTGCTCCCCCTGGATATAGCCAAAATGAATTTTTTAGCATCAACAGGGCTAAACGTAGCATTGCTCACTATTGTGCTCAGGTCAGAGGAAACATTTGACTGCCTGCTCTTTACGCTGATACCTGAATTCTGCAATCCTCTCTGAGCTATTTCTTCTTTGAATATTCTTTCAGCCATTGGGCTCCTGCAAGTGTTTCCTGTGCAGGTCACATATATTTTCTTGAAATCAGTTATTTTCATTTTTATCACTCCTTGGATTTTATTTCTTTAGCATTCATTTGATTTTTTCAGCTACTGCCATTCTTCCGCAGCCAGCCCCTGGTTCTGTCAATTTCAGGTCATAGCCAAGCTCATCCAATGCTTGCCTTGAGCTATCTACGGCTCGGTCACCCCACTGGAAATTGAATATCATTTTGCTTCCTCTGCCGTGCAACAGGCTATCAACATTGGCATAGAAAGGGTGAAGGACTTTTTTAGTAGGGTTAACATTACCGGACGCGTCTCTGAAATGGTCAGGCGCATTCGAAAGGTAGCATGCGCCAAACTTATGTTTTATATCCACAACTGCGCTTATCTCATTTATTCCTGCTGGTATAAAGACAGGAGCATTTGTTGACATCATTTCCTGAGCCTGAGCATAATGCTTGCTTGATTTGCTGAATAGGTTTGACTCAGGGTGCGGGCAAGCAAAACCCCATGACCTGAAAAAATGCTCGTCATGCAACAAATCTATGAGCGTATAAGATCTGCCTTTATTTTTGAACAATACATCAAATGAATTTCTGGCTGCGTCTGAAAGATTAGGCCGGATCTTGGATCGATATATATTAGTTACTTCCTCTTTCATTTCGCCATCAATGCCAAAAAATGCGTTGTATTCCTTGAAAGATAACGCCTTGATGCACTCAACCTTGAACTCCGCGTAAAGCGTAGCCTTGTAGGAAGTATCAAAACATATGAGCCTTTTAGCGCCTAATGCTGCAAAGAAACCAACAGGGTCTCCTGAGCAAGTGATGGCGAGGACGTCGTGGCCAGATAAGTCAAGCTTCAAGTCTTTGTAAAGCCTTACCATGGGCTCATTGGTATGCTGGTATGCCCTGGCTGCGTAATTGAACGAGCTATCACTAGTCTCGACCTTCTGTATGAATTTGAAAATTTTTTCTCCGGCGAACATCCTGTAAATACTGTCTCTTGGCAGATGGAACAACCTTTTTAAGGATAACTTATTAGTAAGCGAAACAATAGGCTTGTCAGGGTTATTATCCTCATCATTGTCAGAGGGTGTTTCTTTATGTGCGCTTTTTGCTCTTTTTAATATGAATTCGCTTACGTCGTGAAGAGTTTGAATATCACTTACAACTGCGTTTGTGTCTTCGGACTTAAACGCGCTGTTGATTTTGTTTACTTTTTCTCGGAAAGCCTTGGCCTCATCGTCCATGAACGAGGTTCCTGTGTATTCCAGCTCAAGCAATAACTCTAATTTCTTTATGACCTTGGCTGAGGCTTCTTCCTGCTTCCGAATCTTACTCTTCAACCTCGTCTCAAGGCCAGAGCAGCCTGCTCGCATATCAAAAAATAAGTCTAACATGTTCTCTATAGTAGCCAAAGTCATTGAATATGCTTTCTTGATATCGGCTGAGGCGTTTTTCTTTGACCATGAAAGCTGCAATCTTATATTATTCAGATAAGAATCAACTTCATTCCTTTGCTCCTCCAGTATGTTTAATGCATTATTTTTCATTTGAATCACCTATTGTGTTGCTCATAATCATTCTGTTACAAAATCCTGCTATCATCCTTGATTCCTCTTTCATGATATTCTTGAAGTATTTTCTCCAAGTTGGTTTTACCTTTCATAAAGTCATTTACTGCCCTATTTGGATAGAAGTTTATATAAGAATTGTTCAAATCAAGGTTTTTTGTAGACATGGTTAACCTTATCACTTCCTTTATTTTCTCTCCAATTTCTTCGATGCTCTTTCCAGCATAATGTGCGTTTGTCTCATTCTTAATTGTCTCAACTTTAAACCCAAGCTTCTTTAAAACATTCACAACATAAGCAGTTCTATGCACTGAATTCTTATATTCACTCTTAGGAGTGTCCTTGAAATAAAAAAACAGCTTGTTGATTTCTCCGAGTCGCGCTTCCAGTTCTGCATAGTGGGCGCCAAGGTGTATTTGGGTCATAAATTTTTGTTTTGTGAGGATTCCTTTAAAGGTCTCAGCTCCGTTTTTCTTCAGGTCAGGTGAGTATAATTGCACAATTGGCTTTATCAGGGGGTGCTCAATCTTTTTTGGGTCAGAGCCATCAGGCAGAATTTTCTCTGCATCAATAATTCGTAATTCTCCTTGATTCGGAAGTTTCCACTTCCTGAACGCGCTTTGATCTGCCTCGTTCAGAGATGACCTGGTATAAGCTGCTTGCACACCTATTTGGTGTAAGTACCTCACTAAATCATGAAGTGTCTGTACATTCTTGAGCTTGAAAGACTCGCTTGCAGGGTCTCTCATCGCAGGAGTCAGCCTTTTTACTCGCTTATATAGCCTGCTGTTCGTGGCTTTGACGAGGTCTTCATCATCGTATTGTAATTCTAACGACATTATGCTCTCTAAGATTAACTCTATGCTTCGCTCTTGGATTTCATTCAGGCGGCATTCACATAAGCCAGTATCTATATCTGCATCCATCTCATCGCATATGCTAATCATACTTTGAACATAGTGCACAGAATCAAAAAAGGCGCTTCTCATTCTTGATAATGCAGACTTTCTCTTATCATCACTCAGGCTTGAAGTGCATATTACTTCAAGATTGCTCAAAGCATCTAGTGCTAGTGAGTTGCTCTTGCTGAGCTCAGTGAGTTTCAATGATTTAAGCGTCAAGTTCATCTTATTCCCCTCTTATTATTTTTTGAGCCAAGCCTAAAGTCAATTCGGAGATATATGCTGGATTTGTAACTATGATTTCCTGACCTTGGTTCACTGTCTTTTGCTTGTCATTCACAAAGCATATACTCTCTGGATGGTCATTTATGATAATGGCATTTTCGCAATTATTCGACCTTATTATTTTGTAAACAGCATCTTTCACATCAGCCATCTGTTTCTGAGGGACATAGGACGGTATGAGTAATTCTATGTTTGTGTTGCTTGATTTTTTCAGGGCTTTACATAATGCCTCTGCCTGAATCACGTATGCTTCTTGCATTGCGCTCTGGTCATATTGGTCACTGCTCTTTTCAGTCCTAGTAGGTAAAGCATGATACTCCTTTCCCTTCTTGGGATTAGAACTAAAAATCATCTTCTCTTCATTTGACGGCAGGAAATAGTCCAACCCTATGCTGAGCAGCCTTATCCTCATAGGCATTTTGCCAGCAGCATGAAGCATCTCAGAGTAAAGCTTTGATTGTTCTTCTACAAGGCTTTCAATACAATATTTATGCTTTTTTCCTTTTGAAGCCATGTAGGCTCGTGTTTTCTCAAGCAATCCATTAATGAAGAAATGGTGCTCTGTCCTGTACAAGCCTATAGATGAGTAGCCCATATCAATGGCTTTTCTCAATTCAGCCGGAGTGTCCACGCTTACTTGTATGTTCATATCAGTGATGCCAGCAGCCCATTTTAGTAGGGTTTCTAGGCTTGAGTTCTTTTCTTCCTTGATTATCCTGACTTCCTTACTAATCACCTCTCCTGTATTGCCATTCAAGGTAATATTATCACCTTCACTGTATTCAACACCATTTATAGTCACTTTATCTTTTCTTATGGATATATTGTCGCAGCCAGTTATGCAGCACTTATTCATAGCCCTAGCAACTAGCGCTGCGTGGCTAGTTGTCCCCCCCACTCTTGTCAATATTCCTTGCGATGCATTGACGCCCGTGATATCATTAGTGTCGGTCTCATCCCTTACAAGAATGCATTTCTTGCCTTGTTTATCCATCTCCATTGCTTTTTTAGAGCTTAATGCAATGACCCCTGAAACTATGCCTGCTGAAGCAGGAATTCCCTTGGTTAATACATCATATTCCTGTGAAGGGTCTATTCTTTGCGCAAAGATATCTTTGATTTCTGACGGGTCTAGTTTAATCAGAGCATGCTCCATTGATATAAGGCCTTGGTTAACCATGTCCACTGCTATTTTTGCAGTGGCTCTGGCTGAGCACTTTGCTGCTCTCGTCTGAAGAATGTAAAGAGTTCCTTGCTGGATTGTGAACTCAATATCCTGCGTGTCCTGGTAGTGTGATTCAAGCCTTTTGCTTATGTTGAGAAGCTGCTGGTAAATGTCAGGATGATATTTTTTCATCTTTTCAATTTTCATTGGAGTACTGTATCCTGCGACCACATCCCCTCCTTGGGCTTTTATGAGGAATTCGCCGTACAAGTTGTTCTTCCCTGTGATTGGGTTTCTGCTAAAGCAAACACCAGTGCCTGAGTTCTCTCCCAGGTTTCCAAATGCCATGGACTGGATGTTGACTGCTGTTCCGAAATCATGAGGGATTTTATTCATATTCCTATAAGCGACAGCTCTTGAGTTGTTCCATGACTTGAAAACTGAGAGTATGGCCTGGCGCAGCTGCTCATATGATTCTTGAGGGAATGCTTTGCCAGTGTTTACTTGAACATACTTTTTCATTAGTTCCACTTCGAATTCAGGATTCATGAGATTAGTAATATTCTTCTTTGCAATATCGTCTATTAGCCAGTCAATTGATATTTCTACTTTTTTGACATAACTCTTTGGTAGTTCCCAACCGTGGCCACTCTTGGCAAGTCCGCCTAAGTTGTGACCTCCCATTGGCTTGTCCCACTCAACACCTATATTCTCACCTGAAACTATTTTTATTGTTCCTTTCATTCCAACCGTAAGTGTTATTCCCAACGATTTGATTCCTATTACTCTGTCGCCTACTTTGTAATTGCCCTTGTTAGTGACGATTACACCAGAATCTTTTAACAACGTTTCCAAGCTCTTAAGCCAATCAGCCATATCAACAGGATTAGAAGCCTCAAGGTATTGTCTTATCCTGTCATATTTTGCCTTTATCTTTTCTACGTCTGCGTCTATTTTTTCCGGTCTGACATCCCCCAAAAGCTTCTTTGAAGGAGTTTCAGGGTCATCTGAAAAGAAAGTATCAAATCTAACGTCGTAAGTGGCTTTGCCTCCGCTTCCTGTCAGCTTAGTGAAATCTATATACACCTCATCATCACTATACCATTCGCTTATTTTTCCTTTTGAGTCTGATTTCGAACAACCATACAAATCGTCAGCTTCCTTATTCATAGTAACTGGCGTTCCTATTCGCAAAACCTCAAGATAATCAAGCTTATAGCTCTTGGTTAAGCCGCCTGGCCATTTTACCCTGGCTGAATCATTATCAACACCAATGAGTTTTCCTGCGTATTCCATTTCAGTGCTGCATTTCTTTGTGAGTTGCTCTAATCCGTGTTTGCTTAATTTAACTTTGAAACCTTTACTTTTATCCTTAATTTCTTGTTTGTATTTTTTAATTTCAGAATCTTGAGCTTCATCTATTTCTTTTGTTATTGTTTCTGATATTATTTTTTGTATGCCTGGCATTTGGAGAACATTTTTTCTGGCTATTTCTAGCGCTAGCTCTGAGCTTTGCGCTTCTGTTCTCATGAAATGGTCTAGCTTCTGTAAATTCAGCCCATACACAACCTCGCTAAACATCCTTATGAGGCGCTTGTAGCTGTCATAAGCGAAATCAGAATTGCCGCTGGTCTTTGCCAAGGCCTTTACTGTAGTATCATTAAGCCCTATATTGAGTATTGTATCCATCATTCCTGGAATAGAAACCTTGGCGCCTGAGCGCACTGAGACTAATAAGGGATGGTTGCCTCCGAATTTTTTACCTGTCTTGCTCTCAAGCTCGTGTATGGCCTCTTTCAGCTGCTTTTCAAGGTTTCTGGAAAGTTTGTCTTTGGCAGTGTGTCTTGCAGCAGTTGTTGCTATGGTGAATCCTGGCGGCACAGGCAAGCCCAGCTTAGTCATCTCAGCTAGATGGGCACCTTTGCTCCCCAACAGGTCAGCCATTTCCTTGCCTCCCTCTTCAAATTGATAGATTAGTTTGCTGCTGCCAATATCAAGGCTTTGTTCTGACTCTTCCTGCACAGCAGTTTTAACTAGGACATTCTGTTTCCCGTTCTTCGCAATCCGCTTGGTAATGGTGAACGATTCCATTTTTCCTTCTTTATCAGTGTTTTATCAGTCAAAAACTGATATTTCATCAGTAATTTATCTACTGTATGGGAGTTACTAATCATTTATATGCTTTTCGACTAGTTGTCATTATTTAATCATTACAAAATAAGAATGTTTTGAGTGGACTATGAACTAACCGTTCTATAATTTCTCTATAGAAAAACTCTTGAATAGGTAGAAAGCATGGTAGCTCAATAATCTGAATATCACTCTATTCTCGCGCCAATCACTTTTTTCAATTCATCAATGCTGGTTATTGCGCTTAATTCCTTGGAGAAAGGCTCAATTTCGCTCTCACCAAGCAGGTCAGTCTTAGATAGATAAATTATTACTGGCTTCCTGAATTGTTTAACAATCTCCAATAGTTTCTTCTGCTCTTCCAATGGGTAAGGCTCTGTAAGGTCGAAGATGTAGATAATAATGTCAGCAATATATTTTATAGCTAGGTAAGCTTGTTTTTCTATGTTGTTCATCTTCTCAGGCCTTGCAAGTGTTCCTGGAGTGTCTATGAACTGGATTTTCTGTGCGTTCATCTCTGCATAGCCCAGGTTGAGCTGTTTTGTGGTGAAAGCATAGGCTTGGATGTCAGGAGTGCTGGGTGTTAACTTGCTCAATAATGTTGTTTTCCCGACATTCGGAAAGCCTGCGATGCAGACAGTGAACAAGTCTGATTTCAGGACAGGGTAGTCATACATCACCTGCCTTGCCTCTTCAAGTTCTTGAAGCGGCTCGCTTATTTTTCTCATGACAGAACTAGCCCTACCGATAAAACCAGATTTAATCTTATCGAGGCGCTCAAAGCTCCTCGCCTCTCTTATGCTGCTCTTGCAGTTCCTTGCCACTTCAGCAATCTTTTTTCTCGCCCAGCTAATGCTTCCAAGGGCTTTTTTGAGCTCATCACGGTCCAATGTGACTTTGAGCAATTCTGAATAGAATTCTGTCATGTTGTCCAGGTGCGGGAAGTTCTTGACAATCTCGTCCAGCTTGGCAGACAAGTTGTCATTCATCATGTTGATAGTCTTCAAGCTCTCCTGCTGGGCTTTTCTCAAATCAGGCCTTTTGTGGCCTGTGCTCTTTTTCTTCAGCGCCCTGCGGATAGCTATGTCAAGATAAGTCTGGGCTTTCTCTATCTTCTTAATGTCCTGGAAGCTCATGATAACGATAGAATAAGAAATCATTTATAAGTTTTGTTAGAATCATCTGCAATAATCATCAACGCTTTTGCCTGTGAGCTCCAGCTTGCCCTGGTTGGTTTCTACCAAGTCAAAGTTGTCCCTGACAAAATGTATGCTGTGCTCAATCACCTTAGGATCATGCGCCTTTAGCTCTAGAACAAAGAATGGCCGAGCATAGCCTTTAAGCACATCATCCACTGTGCATAATAATTGCTCATTGCAAGCATATCTTCGATGGTACTCTAGATTCCAGCACTCATCGCCTTCAACAGCTTTCTGGACGAGTTTCCTTATTCTCTTGCTGCTTATCTCTCTTACTTGGTGAGGCATCTCCCTCTGGAGTAGCCGGAAAGAAAAATTGTCTTTTTTCTGGGGGAAATAATGATATTTTTGCTTTTCCTCTTCTTCCTCCAGCTCCACTTTTCTAGAATAGGCTATCTGCACCATCTTATTGTCTGATGAACCGTTTTTCTTTTCTCTTAGCCTTAGCTGAGGCACTCTAGCATTATATATTGGCAAATGAGTAGCGAAGTATTCATCATAGAAATGTTCTGAACCACGATTATCCAATTGAAAATGCTTAGCTATCTGCTCAAGCACTGCTCTGTGCTCCGGATGCTTTTGCATGTCGATGTAGAACCTTGACTCGTAATAGCTTTCTTTAGTAAAGCCAGCCTTCTTTAGTTTTCTTTTCAGGTTAGCGTAAAGCAGTTCAATTGTACCGACGTGAATAGCGCTTGCTGCAGCAACAGATACAATAAAGCTTGGTGCAGCGAGAATGATTGGTGATACATTTGGGAATATGTTCATGAGCTGGTACATTAGCCCGACGTAGAGCGGGTCTTGCACAAGGAGGTTTAGCTTCAGGTTTTTAACTCCTTCCCTCCATTCTTTTCGTTGATAATAAACAAATGGTTTTCTATTGTCTTCTGGCGCACGGCCGTAGTGTATTGCCGCCTTGACTGCGTGAGTTATTGGAAAAGATATTTTTTCTGCAACAGGCCCTGCAATGGCCTCATATATCCTCTTGGTTTGTTCTTGTATGAGAGAATCATTTTGGAGCTCGTTTTTCACAAAAGCAGTTCCTGCCAGGCTTATTAGAAGGGCTACTGCTTCATCTGTTCCAAAGCTCTTGAACCTCTCCACAAAAGGGTTTTGAGGAATCTCAATAGGCCTGTGTATTATTTCTTCTAGTGATGGATTAGCTCTTGCGCTCATCATAGCGGCAGATATTATCTTTTTTGTTTATAAATCTTTCGATTTTGTTACCATCATTAAGTAAATACAATAATTTGATAATTGTTTGAAAAGCTTTAAAAAGCCTTTCCTTTTCCATCGTCTTGACTGAGCGCAGCCATTATGAGTTGTATGCTCGGAGGGTAAAAAAATGGTTGAATTTAAAATTAATATCGGAGACCCCAAGACAAGCAAGACAGTGCAGAAAGTAGTTTCTGGCAAAGAAGCAGAAGCCTTCCTAAAAAAGAAGGTTGGAGAAAAGATTTCTGGCGACGCAATAGGGTTTGCTGGCTATGAGTTCGAGATAACTGGCGGCAGCGACTACTGCGGCTTCCCAATGCGAAGAGACGTGAGGGGAACTGCAAGGAAAAAGGTTCTGATAGTGAGCGGCATAGGAATAAGAAAGAATGTCCGCGGAAGAAAAATAAGAAAGACAGTAGCAGGCAACATGATATATTCTAAGACAGCGCAGATAAACCTGAAAGTGCTGAAACACGGAGCGACTCCGTTAATTGAGGAAAAGAAAGAAGGGGAAGCAACTGAGAAAAAAGAAGAGAAGGTTGCTGAGTGAAAAGAATCTCCTAGCTTAGAAGAAAAGAAAACACCGAGCTTAATAATTACTTCTGAGTAAGAAAGATTTAAATAGATCTGTGAATTACCCACAAAAAATGGGAGACGCAAAAAAAGAGATAGATAGAATTCTGAAAGAGGCGAATGCAAGATGAGCCTTGATGATCAATTAACAAAAGAAAAAGTCGAATCTATTGCGAAGAAATTTGTAATAGAGCGATGGGAGGATTATGGGAAAGGGGATGAGAAAAGACTAGAAGATGCAGAGGAAAAATTTTCAAAGCTCAAAAGCGACTTGCAAAATGCAGATCCTGAGAAGCAATATGAGATGACGGAATTGCTTAAAGATTACAACGAAATGATCCGTGATGCTAACTTTAACAAATTTGTTTCATTCTTATATGAACCAGACTTGAAAAAAGATGCTAGATGGAAGAGTGATTCTGAACTAAAAGAAGAATATTCTGAAGGTGAAGTAAAATTTGGTCCTGTCCTCTTTCATAGAACAGATGTTCCTGAATACAAAGAGCGTATAGAATTATATAACAAGGAGGTAGAAAAGTTCTATAAAAAAAGAATTAGACAAGCAGCATTAAAAGACAGTTACATCAGAGGCGGTGCCATAAGCGCATTGCTAGTCCAAGAGCAAAATTTTGCAAAAGCGTACTTAAATTCAAGGTACGCGCTCAATGCTGAAGACCATATAAAGGAAGAAAACGAATTAATCTCTGAGATGAATCATTTAGCTTCGTTTTTCAGCATAGACGATCTTTTCCCCGAAGGATACGGAGATGATGGAGGAATATTATTTCTGAATCGTTGTAATCAAGTATCAAATACATACGCAGATATAATAAAAATAATCAAGTTTGAAGAAGCAAGAAGCCTGGATGAAATCACAGAGTGCTCTAATATGATAGTGCCGAATCATAGTATAATCAAAAAACTAGGAAGCGGAGCATCAGGCACTACGTACCTGACATATTCTGAAGAGCAAAACAAGAAATTTGCCATTAAAATAATCCATAACAAAGAGCCAAATGCCAGGGAAGCAGAGATATTGGCCAGAATTGACAATGATAACATTGTAAAAGTTCATTATGCAGGCCATTTTGTCAAAGATAAAAAAACTCAAGCACGCTACGGGTGGTATGGAGGCGACGAAAACTTTATTCAACACCTGATAGTATACAAAGAAATATACGGCATTATGATGGATTATGTTGAAGGTGAAACCTTAAGGCAAATCCTTGAAAAGAGGAGCTTAAGCCATGACGAAGCGTTGATTTACAGCGCTCAAATTCTCAACGGCATTTGCGGATTAAGAGAGCATGGTTTATTTCACCGTGATCTAAGGCCGGAAAACATAATGGTTGACAGCAAAAACATTATTAAAATAATCGATTTCGGATTAAGCACAGAAAGAAGAGAATTTGACAACAAAAGTAACAGGCGCTATGGCGGACCTACAGATTTCTTTTCGCTCGGTCTCATAACCTACAAGATGATAACAGGAGAACATCTCGTACTCTCACGAGCTGAAGAAATGACAACACAAAGCTATGCCAACAGGATCTTTGAATTAAAGCAGCAATTTTATGATGAAAAAAATCAAATAAGAAGCTTGTATCAGCAGAGAATAAACAATAACGTGCCTTCTGGATTAAGAGATATCATTACAATATCACTTAAAAGCGATGATTTAGAGCAAATAAAGCACGAATACTGCAAAATCAAGGATGACTTGAAGTATTACCTGATGAAGAAGCCCGACTTAATAAAAAAAATAATTGAACTCGAGATGAAAAGATGAGCCTTGATGAGAAGACAAAAGAAGAGTATGATAAAAGATTCAACGGCGACAGTGTTGCTATACTAAAGAGTGAAAAAGTTCCTCCAAAAAAAGCTAACCAATATCATCCTCGTTTTGATGGATCAGATGTTTCATTTCTATTCAAAAACAAAATCTCTTCAGCACAAGCAGAAGAATATTCTTTGAGGTTCAAAGGTTTTGAAATTGTTGATCTTATAGAAAGTAAATGCAATCCAAAAGAAGCAAATAAATATAATCTTAGATTTTCAGGTAGTGATATTGCAAAACTATACTCTGCCGGGTGCGCTCCAGAACAAACAGAGCTATATAGCGCGCGATTTGATGGTAGTGAAATAGCGGAGTTATTCAAAGCTAAGATAACTCCTAAGCAAGCAGACCAATACAACCAAAGATTCAACGGATTTGATATTGCAAGTCTTTGCGAGGTCCAGAGCTCTCCTAAGCAAGTTGATCAGTATGATATTAGGTTTGATGGAATAGATATCGCAACGCTGATTGAAGCCAATATTTCTTCTGCGTTAGCCAACAAGTACGATAACAGATTTGGTTCTCTAGACATAATTAAACTTTTCAAAAGCAAATGTTCGCCAGAGAAAGCAGACCAATACAACCCAAGCTTCTCCGGAGCAACTGTTGCTAATCTCGCAGGCAAATTCCCACCTGAAAAAGTAAACAATTATAACGTCAGACTTGGGTTAGGTATTACTACATTAATTAGAGCGAGGGTTACACCCAATCAAGCAGAATTATATAACAAACGATTTAATGGTGATGAAATAGCAGATTTATTCAAAGCTAAGGTAACCCCTAAGCAAGCAGACCAATACAACCAAAGATTCAACGGATTTGATATCGCAAGGCTATTCAGCGCAGGATGCACGAATCAACAAGCAGATGAATATAATAAAAGGTTTAACGGATTAGCCATTGAAAATTTGTTTTCTATTGGGTGTAGTCCTAGTGAAGCTGATAAATACAGCCAAAGATTTGACGGTCAGGACATATACTATCTATTCGGAGCAAAAGTAAATTCGGAAGTCGCTGACCAATATGAACAAATATTTTCAGGTCGGATTATTGCAACTTTATATCTTATGAATATCAAGCCAGAAAACGTTTCACAAAAAAAACAAAGAAAATTAAGAAGACTCTTTATTGAATTACAAGACATTGAACTTAAATCTGAAATAGAGAAAGAACCTGAAAAATTCAAACTCATCGGCCTCGGCTCTTCAAGCGTGATAATGCAAAAAGATATTACTTCTCAAAAGTCTCCAGAGAAAATAGAAATAAGTGCATTGAAATTTTCATTAAACGCTGATAAAGAATATCGGTTGCTAAAAAGAATTCACATTAAATATAGGGGAACCCAAAAAAATATTGTGAAGCTTAAGAGCATTCTACAAGGATACGCTCATCAACACATTCTTCTTGAGATTGAGCATATTGCTGGTGACACTTTAGAAGCTAAAGTTAAGAAAAAGGGTTCATATTCTCGTGATTCAGTGCTTAAGTATAGTTTCGATATATTGAATGGCATCCGAGAGTTAAGAGAAGCAGGAATTTACCACAGGGATTTGCATGATAGAAACATCATGATTGATGAAACAAGTGACCACGCAGTAATAATCGATCTTGGTGCTGCCACGAGGAAACCTGATAAAGTTCATCCTTTAAATCGTGCCTACGGAGGCAATAATGACTTAGTTTCTTTAGGGCAATTGATGTATAAGATGGCTACCAGCCATAACCTCTTCCACGAAGGACAAGGATTCACGTGCTATTCAGAAGTCAAAAAAGGGATTAAGACCAAGAGAGAAGAAACCTATGACGATCCGGAAAAGAAAAAAGCAATGCTAACAAAAGTAAGACAAGACCTTCCGAGAGAATTGGGAGAAATAACCGCAAATCTACTTGACGACGACCTTTGGACGCAGCCAGACATAAACAAAGTAAAAGAAATGCACAAAATGCTAGAGGCGTACGCAAGATGAGCTCTAATAAGAAAATCAAGAATGCTGTTAAGGAGCAACTTGAGCAATTACTTAAAGCAGCTGATGATCAGAATCAGTGGTTATCGAAGCTGGGCGCCCCTGCAGAAATGATAGATCCTTTTAAATCCATGAAGCAGGAACTTGATTCTTCACAAAAAACAGGGAACAAGGAAAATTCCTCTGAAAAGCCTAACCCAAGAGCTAAAAAAGGAAAAAAAGACATTATTGATAAAAAAACTATTAATCGTGAAGATTATGCAGAAAGGTTCACGTATTATGAGATAGAGGATTTTATTAAGAATAATATTACTCCTGAAAGGGCGAACAGTTATCCTGAGCGTGTTGCAAGGTATCATGTTAATGAGTTCATTCTGAAAGGCATTACTCCGGAGATTGTTGATGAATATGATGATCGATTTGAATCTGGAGATATTAAATATCTGACTGAAAATAAGATTAAGCCAGAACTAGCCAATAAGTATGATGCAAGGTTCGATGCATTTTTCATAAGTTGGCTGCTTGCAAGAAAGATATCTCCTGAAGTTGCCAATGCCTACGATAAAAAGTTTAGTGTTACAGATATAGAATCTTATCATAACTACCGCATAAAGCCAGAGGATGTGAAAAAGCTAAAAGTGAAGGAGATCGCCCCTAGAGATTTAAGAGAACTCAAACAGCTTGGATATACAGAAGAAATGCTAGAGCAGTTCGATGAAAGGTTTTACGGAGAAAGCATCCCGATATTGTTAGTGGAATGTCATTGCTTCGCAGAAAAAGCTAATCAGTATGATAAAATTTTCAAGACCGACGATATCATGGACTTATGGGAAGATGGTATCTGGCCTGAAATTGCTAATTCATATACTAATTTGGGGATACGCTTCGAGGATGAAGATGAACTAGCACCAAGCATCACCAGCCTTGTACAAGCAAAAATTTCTCCAGAACAAGTGAAAGAATATACCAAAACAGGTTATAAGCTTGGTGCTGATGACATAATAAAGATGATTAGTGAAAAAATAATGCCTGATGAATTAAAAGGTTATAATAAGAGGTTTGAAGGTTGCGAGCTCATCTGCCTTATCCAGAATAAGTGTCCTCCAGAAGCAGCCAATTCTTACCCTGAATGGCTTGATAGCTACATAATATCTGGGCTTCATGAAAATAGAGTGCCTCCTGAAATAGCTGATAAATACGATAAAAGGTTCATGGGATGGGACTATCCTAGGTTTGCCAGAGCAGGAATATCACCTGAATTAGCTAACAAATACGTCCGCACATTCGCAGGCTACCAGATAGCACTGCTCTATGCACTTGGTTTTGACTTAGGCAAAGTCACTGAAAAAGAAAGTAGAGTCCTCAAAGAAGTCGTTGGGGAGATGCTCCGCATTGAAGGCATGGAATCTGACTTCATCAAATTAAAATTTATAGGGATTGGAAGCTCTGCATTGGTAGTTCTCAAAGACCAAAATTCCTTCAAACTATCAACAAACATAAGAGAAGAATATGGGATAATAAGAAAAATAAATGAAAAGCACAAAGGAAAGCAAAAAAATATTGTAGTGCCAAAAAGCAAACCAATAAGAGATATTGGCCTTGAATTGAAATACATACAAGGCGATTCATTAGAGCAAAAGCTCCGGAAAGAAAACAAATTATCAGCCAATCAAATCATAAAGTACAGCACAGATATTATGAACGGATTAGTTGAGATGCGTAGAGCAGGAGTATTTTACCATAGAGACATTCGGCCTGCGAATATACTGATCGATGAGGAAAATGACCGCGCGGTCATTATTGACTTAGGCATAGCTACAACAGACAGGCATGCTCATCCAAAGGATAACCGTAGATACGGCGGTCCCAACGATCTTGTAAGCTTAGGCCAAGTTATGTATAAAATGGCAACTGGTGAACATATTTTCGCAGAATCAAAATCAATGGAAACAACCATTTACGCACGAAAACTTAAAGATCACAGGGAATGGATATATGAGAAACCAGAAGAAAGACTTCAACCATACCTACAAAAGATTGATGAAAAAGTCAAAGACGAAAGAGTTGCTACAGCCATCAAAACTTTACTACAAGCCAAAAGACACGAATACAAAAAAATGCACAAAATACTAGAGGCATACGCAAAATGAGCCTTAATGAAAAAATAGATTCGCCAGCCCAGCTTCCAGAGGGGCAAGAGCAAAGTCATGATTTGCCTGATACCCGGACAGAATTAGAGAAGGCTATGCCGTCACTTTTTAAAAAAATAATCGAGCTTGAATTAGACCGCGGAATTGAATTTAAGCTGTGCTCCGACCGGGAGTTTTCTGAAACTTTACAGCGCAACAAGGAATTTAAGAAAGGAGAACACTTTATTCTCGAGTTCTTGAAAAATACATCAAAATTTAAAAGAATTGATGGTAATAGAATTTTCTCAGTGTTAAAGGATAGTTATGAATTTTTATCCCATCTTTATGCATTTAGGAACTCCAGTTTTATGGTATATTCTGAACAAGTTACAGAGGACATGGACGAGTTAATGGAATCGCTCTTACAAGGAGTTGATAAAACCTCATTCTTAAGTCAAGAAGCACAAATAAAAAGCTTTAACCAAAGCAAAGGGTTAATTGAATCTTTTCCTTACTTCTCATCCAAAACATTAAGCAACTTGACATATCTGCTTAACGCTAAAATAATTCAAGCAAAAGAAGAAAAGCCAATAACTTCCGAAGAAATGATTACGGAGTATAAAAAAACTTTGTCTCTTTTTGACAGGGAGTCTGCGTCAGTTTTTGACTCAATTTTACACTCGAGATTACGTTCGCTTTATAAAAATAAGTTGCTTAATTTGGAGATGGGAAGCGTTTCAAAATTCTTTAAACAAAATTCCGAGTTAGCTGTTTTATTAAGAAAATGTGATCCTGCATTCATGTCAGCAGTTGCTTATGTATTCAATTACCTCACAAACAGGGAAAAAAAGTATGATTTGGGATTACCTCTAACTGCTGATTTAATAAAAGCATTAAATGAGAAAGAGCATGAATTGCGCAGAATTAACAAGCAGGCATATTACGGGATTTTTATGAGCACTGTGATACAGGAATGGTTAGACAGATATCAATTCTCGTCTCAGGCCTATGAAGGCGGCAAGTGTATGGATGATTATTTGTCCCAAGCTATCAAAAAATTCAAGCCATTTGCAAAGCTTGTAGACCAATTTGAGAAAAATGAGAACTTCCTGAGTGCTGATGAAATAAAAGAAATCAGGAAGCTTTGCGTCAACGATTTTGGTGGAGGTGATGATTACCCATCGCGTTGGGCCCAAAAAAAGTTCAAACTGTTAACACAGTACTCGCCAAAGAAATTCTTTAACAGCCTAACCCTGTTTTGCATTGATCCAAAGCACCAAGATCATTCAAAAAAGGAATATTCTACTAGAACTTGCTCAGACCACTACTTGTTAGATAATTTAAAGAATATTTACCAGAATTTTGTTACCAGAGCATTCTTAAACCTGACATTAAAATCATGGGAATTAAAGCAAAATACATATGAATTAGATAAAAAAATTCTCATACTTTCCCTAATAGCTGAAAAACAATTCACAAATCCTGAAAGATTCACGCTCGCTCGATTTATAGATTTATCCTCTAACTCAGAAGCTTATTCATACAACGCAAGGCTATTGGCTACATTCGAATTCAATCATTCCGCACATGAGATAATTGATTGCGCTTCAATAGCCTCACCTTACATGATTTGGAAGAAGCTTGGTGAGGGAAAAGGTGGTAAAACATATCTGATATACTCAAAGGAACTTAGGCAGCTTCGAGCTCTGAAGATTCTTGAGCCTGAAACACAAGGTCAAGAAAACAAAAATGCATCAAAAAATCCACTGATAGAAAATCCCCCAACAGAAGCCCAATTGATGGCACGGCTTCAAAGGAAAGATTTGGAAAACATAGTGCAGATATATGAAGCAGGCGATGAAATTGCACAAAAACATGGAGAAAAAAGATTTGCAATAGTTATGGAATATGTCGATGGCATGACCATAAGCGAAATTGTTGAAAAGGAAAAGCTCACAACTGAAAAGGTACTGTCATACAGTTCTCAAATATTGAACGGCATTATAAGCCTGAGAAACTACGGCATAATCCACAGAGACCTTAGGCCTGAAAACATTATGGTGAACAAGGACGGAATTGTCAAGATAATAGATTTCGGCATCAGTACGGACCAAGAAATTATTACAACTGAAAAAAACAGGAGGTACGGAGGACCCACAGACTTCTTCTCTCTCGCACTAATAACTTACAAAATGGCCACAGGGGAACATTTGCTTCTGGCCAGAAAAGATGAGGTAAGCACTGAAAGCTACGCCAGGAGTATAATGGAATTAAAAAAACAGATCTACGATGAAAAACATTGCATAAAAACACTGTACAAAGAAAGAATCCAACAAAACATGGCGCCAGAATTACAGAACATAGTAATAGCCTGCCTTGAAAGCCGCGACCTTGAGCAAATAAAAAAAATCTATGAGGAAGCAAGAGAAGACTTAAAATACTATTTCATGAACAAAGAGGATTTAATACAAAGAATCAGACAGCTCGAAGATGATAAAAAATGAGCCTTAATAAGAAATGCACAAAATACTAGAGGCATACGCAAAGTAATTATTGTATATAGTAATCTTTAAAAACATTTGATTCAATCTTGTTCTTATGATTAAGCATGTCTGGTGGGACTTGGATAGTACCTTGTACAAGCCTAACAAGGTACTGGATGATGCAAGGAGCAGGATGCTTTATCAGGAATATGCAAGGATTATGGGCAAGAAGCTTGATGCGAATCTTATCGATGAGTACAAGTTCTTGTTACAGAAGAGCAAGTCTAATTCGAAGCTTTTTCACCAATTAGGCAAGAGTTTTGATTATATTGACAAGCTAATTCTTGAAGTGCCTGTTGAGGATTTCATCCAGGAGCAATCCGTAGCAGTCAAGCTTATAAGGTCTTTGAATAAGATGGGAGTTAAGAACTCTATTTATTCTAATTCCCCAAAAGCATATGTTTTGAAGGTTATTGGGCTGCTTGGCTTTAGGCCTTCTGATTTTGCGTACATATTATCTGCCAAGGAAGCAGGTCATAAGAAGCCTGATCTCGGAGGTTTTCACAAGCTCATAAAGATTTCGGGCATCCTTGCTGAAGAGATATTGTTCGTGGGTGATCGCTTGGCAGTTGACATCTTGCCTGCAAAGAAGGTTGGTTTGAGGACTGCGATTGTGTGGTCGCAAAACAAGCCGCGTTCTGCTGATTTTGCGTTTAAGAGCATTTCTGCTATGAGCAAATCATTGACTTGGCTTGAGTGAGCCTAGGTTCATAGCAACTATGGCGTGGGAGAAGTCATTGATTACATCCAGAAATATCCTGACTTCAGATAATACTTTGAGCTCGTTTAGCGCGAAGCTTTCCTTCTCAATCCTCTTAATAAGCTTGTATCTCTCTTCTACCAGTTCTTGCTTGAATTCTTTCTTGTGAAGCGATGTGAACAACTCGTAGAGGAAGTCAAATATCTCTTTAAGGTATTTCTGGACTTTTGGCGAGCATTTATGCTTCTCTATCTGCTCGCTGAGGTGTCTTAACTTATCCACTAGCTTGTCTATTATTGTGTAAAGCGCATACAGGAATTTCTTTTCCTCCTCATTTTTATCAGAAGAGTCAAGCTTTCTTAGGTAATAGTGAATGAATTTGGCTATGTTGTCGTGATGGTCATACATGGTCTTGTGAAAATCCGCGTAATTGCCTTTTATGGCTTCCATCATCTCTTCTATGGTTTCTTTTATTAGGAAATAGATTCTTTTCTCTATCGTGTTTATGTCTTGTGTATCTGAAGAGAAGAAGCATGCTAGTTCTGACTTAGTGCTGGTCTGCGAGACCAATTCCAAGCCTATAAACCTGTCGCAAAGTTTGGTTATGGCGTTTTTTATGTTTATGTACTGATCATTCTTGGCATCATAAATCTGGCTTTTAGAGTAAGTCAGGGTTATTTTGTTATAATTGGTTATGTAAAAGACAGTTACGTATCTCATCAGGAGGTATTTATCGAGCCCATCAACGCTCATGCTTACTTCCCTACCTTCCTTCTTTATGTCAGCAATTGACAACATCAAGCTATTCTTCTCTTGCAAAACATCCAGCTCATCCCCTTTCTTCAATCCGTGCTCCTTTGCCCATTTGCTCGGCAGGCTTACTGTGAGCGTGCTCTGTCCCACTAGGTTGATTTTTCTCTTCATAGTGTTCTAGTAAGGAAAGCCAGTATAAATACTTTTCGCTTTAGTAATTATATAATTACTAGTAATAATTATAATTGAAAAAAGTATATATATTTTCCAGTTTATCCATATTGTAAATCCTTCGGAATGCGGGAAAAATCTTCCTGCACACCGGAAAAAACGAGGTAAAAAATGCTCAGGCAAACCGACTACAAGCTCATTGCGCAGCTAAGGAAGAACTCAAGGGAAACCTTGACCAACATCAGCAAGAACATCAAAATACCCATAAGCACGCTCTATGACAAACTCAAAGCCCATGAAGAGTCTGTAATAATGAAGCACACCACCTTGCTGGATTTTGCAAGCCTAGGCTTCAACTGCAGGGCCAACATAATGCTCAGGACAGCCAGGGAAACAAGGGAAAAGCTAGGAAACTATCTCAAAGCCCATCCTGCTATTAACAATCTGTACAAGATCAACAACGGCTATGACTTCCTGGCAGAAGGAATATTCCCCAACGTGAAAGAGCTTGAAGACTTCCTTGAAGAGCTTGAAACCAAGTTCGAGCTGCAAGAGAAGAGAACACATTACATTGTCGAAGACCTGAAGCGGGAAGAGTTCATGAGCGAAAACGTGCTGGTAGATGGTTCCAAGTGACTTGTTAAAATTTACGGATTTTACAAAAAAATTACGAAAAAAAAGCAAGAGGGTATAATAAACACTGCTTCGCAATAAAGAACAATGATAAAAACAGGATGGTTAACAGGGAGAACACACAAACTATAATCAAATTAAAATTATATCATTATAAACAGATATATAAGACATAAGGAAAAAGTAAATGTCCGAATCCAGCTAACTGAATTGTAAACATTCTGGACAGCGCGGAGGAAATCCGCAAAGTCTGGAAGCAAGGGGTATGACACCAACACAAATTAGCGAGAGCTATACAAACGAAGGATGAAAAAATGAAAGCCGAAGTAAAAGCAGAATATGATAGAGCACAAACTATTATTATGCACACGCCGGGGGGAGAATTATTTTTTGGAGTGTTACAACCCAGTTCGGCATTGTTTCAAAATGAACCAATCAACAGATATAAAGTCAAGGCACAGCATAAGGAATACGTGAGTACATTAGAAAAACAGGGCATAAAGGTTCTAACTATCAAAGATATACTCCTTGAAGGCACACTCAATGAAAATGATGAGCTGGTAAAAGGACTTAAACTTGAAGAGCTTATAGGCCTGGCTGAAAAATCAATTCAATACACCTATTCAGATGATATCACTAAAGAAAAAATTGCAGAAACACAATCCTTACACAAAAAGATAATTTACAACCTTGACCCGAGAGATTTAATAAAGATAATCTTTGGGCAACCAGAGATAAGAATAAAAAAATGCTACGAGGGCAATACTGATCTTCTCTCAGAATACGTCCAAAATCCGGTCATGAATCTTCACTTCCAAAGAGATCAACAGATAACAACAGACATGGGTGTTGTCATTGGAAAGATGAACTCAACGCAGAGGCGGGCAGAAACTGAGATAACTAAACTAGCTTACAAGAAGCTTGGAATCAATCCAGTGTACGAGGTGCAAGGTGATGGTAGGCTGGAGGGAGGGGATTTCATTCCTTGCGGAGATTACGCATTCCTGGGCCAGGGCTTAAGGACAAATGCAGAAGGAGTAAAGCAGTTACTGGAAAATAAAGCAATGAGTTACAAGGAAGTTGCAGTTGTAAAGGACTTATACAAGCAGCAGAATGAGATGCACTTAGACACTTATTTCAATATTGCTGGAAAGAAAAAGGCAGTGATACTTGAAGATAGGGTGAATCACTACAATGAGAAAGGCGAGCTTGTAAAAGCTGATCCAAAGAAGCAATCATTAGTAGATGTTTACAAGTTGATTGGGAATGAGTATGTGTTAGACGAAAAAGATAAGTCATTCCAAGAATACTTAGGGGAAAAAGGCTTTAGCGTGGATAAAGGCTCATTAGTGACTCTTACAAAAGAGGAGCAGCTGAATTACGGGGTCAATTTCCTAACAATATCCAATAATAATATAATTGCCATTAAGGGGGTTAGTAAGGAGTATATTTCAAAGATGGAAAAAGCAGGCATAAATGTGACTGAAATACCTTTTGACGAATTTGTAAAGACATACGGAGCGCCACACTGCGCAACACAAGTCATATATCGATCAAAGCAAAAATAAAAATCCGAAAATCTTCCGGATTTTGGGTAGAAATATTTATAAATCAGAACAATTAACCAAGTGATAGCATGAAGTCAAACCTAGAAAAATCAAAATATGCATTTCTTCAGGTTAGTTCTAGCTCTAGGAGACTTCAGCGGTAAACTCCGCCTGTATTGTATAATATTCTTTGAGCCAGTAGCCTAGCCTGGATGCTAAAGGCAAAGCCAGAAAGGGCGACAGCCTTCTAAGCTTATTTGAAGAAAGCTGTAGATCAGGGGTTCGAAAATTAAATCGAAAATCCCCTCTGGCTCGTTCATTTCAAAAAAAGCAAATCATTAAAAACCATAAAAAACAATGGAGGATTGAATTAAAATGAAACAAAAGGAAATAAAAAATAAAGGAGTAGGTGGAACGAAAGTAGTGCTAGCCTACAGCGGAGGCCTTGACACGTCAGTCATCCTCAAATGGCTGGTGGAGCAAGGCTATCAAGTCATAGCCTATGTGGCAGATGTAGGCCAGCCAGATGACTTGGGAGCAGTGAAGAAAAAGGCAATTAAGACAGGTGCAATAAAAGTGTACGTGGAAGACTTAAAGAAAGAGTTTGTAGTGGATTACATATTCCCTGCAATCAAGGTGAATGCAATTTATGAAGGCAGGTACCTGCTTGGGACAAGCCTTGCCAGACCCCTGATAGCTAAAAAACAGATTGAAATTGCTCATAAAGAAAAGGCAGAGTATGTTGCGCACGGCTCTACAGGCAAAGGCAATGACCAAGTGAGATTTGAGCTCACCTATTATGCCTTGGACCCTAAGATAAAAGTCATATCCCCCTGGAAGACAAAAGAATTCCTGGACCAGTTCAAGGGAAGAACAGATATGATTAATTATGCAAAAAAGCATGGGATTGACATATCGCAGAGCATTGAAAAGCCTTATAGCGAAGACGCAAACCTCATGCACATCAGCCATGAAGCAGGAATAATCGAGGACCCCCAGACAACGCCTGGAGACAAGATACTTAAGTATTGCAAGAGCCTGAAGGATGCTCCTGACAAGGCGACTAAGATAGATATTCACTTCAAGGACGGCATACCTATAAAAGTGGTCAACCAAGAGGATGGAACAGTAAAGACAGACCCTCTGGAGCTCTTTGTTTACCTAAACAAACTAGGCGGAGAGAACGGCATTGGCGTTGTTGACATGGTAGAGAACCGTTTTGTAGGAGTAAAAAGCAGAGGCATATATGAGACGCCAGGCGCTACAATATTAAGAACCGCCCACCTGGATATAGAAGGCATTGCCATGGACAGAGAGGTCATGAGACTAAGAGATATGCTTGCACCCAAGTTCAGCGAGATTGTGTATTATGGCTTCTGGTTTTCGCCAGAAATGGACTTCCTGATGGGAGCCATAAACAAGAGCCAAGAGATGATTAATGGCGTAGTTCACCTCTCATTGTATAAAGGAAACGTCAGTGTACTCGGAAGAATGTCTCCAACTTCGCTCTATGACCAGGACTTGTCAAGCATGGACATTGAAGGAGGGTTTAACCAGGAAGATTCAAAGGGATTCATCAAGATCAATGCCATACGTCTAAAGGCGCATAAGGCAATTCTGGACAAGTACAAAAAGGATTACTTTGACTAGAATTTTTAAATTATTTTTATAGTTATTTTTAATTTATTGGAGGAATAAAATGGCAAAATTATGGGATAAAGGATATGAGTTAAACAAAAAAATCGAGAAGTTCACTGTAGGAGAAGATTACAAGCTAGATGAAAAGCTAGTGTTTTACGATGCCATAGCAAGCATTGCCCACGCAACTATGCTAAAAAAAATAGGCCTGCTTAACAGTTCTGAGCTTGATAAGCTGAAAAAGACTTTGCAAGGATTAATCAACGAGCATAAGCAAGGCAAGTTCAATATCCAGCAGAAAGACGAGGATGTTCACACAGCAATTGAGAACTATCTTGTAGCCAAGCTTGGAAGCCTGGGCAAGAAGATTCATACTGCAAGGTCGCGTAATGACCAGGTGCTGGTTGATTTGCATCTATATTCAAAAAATGAATTGCTAGAAGTAAAGGAGCTAGTCTTAGAACTATGTAAAAATTTGGCAGAGTTTGCAAAAAAGCATGAGTTCATGCCAATGCCTGGCTACACTCACATGCAAAAAGCCATGCCCTCAAGTATTGGGCTGTGGATAATGAGCTTCACAGAATCCTTGCTTGATGACCTAAAACTGCTTGATGCGATTTATGAACTCAATGACCAGTGCCCCCTGGGAAGCGCTGCTGGTTATGGAACAAGCATGCCAATAGACAGAGCTCTTGTTGCAAAGCTGCTGGGCTTCAGCAAAGTGCAGAACAATGTTCTCTATGTGCAGAACAGCAGAGGGAAGAACGAAGCTAACATAGTCTTTGCTTTAAGCAACGTGATGAATGACTTGTCAAAGCTAGCCACAGATCTATTGCTCTTCACCACGAGTGAGTTTGACTACTTCAAGCTTCCTGACAGCTTTTGCACAGGGAGTAGCATAATGCCTCAGAAGAAAAACTATGACGTGCTTGAACTGATTAGGGCAAAAGCTTCAACAGTCAATGCGAACTACTTTGAGATAATCAGCATAATAGGCAAGCTTCCATCTGGTTATAACCGTGATTTGCAGCTGACTAAGAAGCCATTGATAGAATCATTTGAAATAGCAAAAGAATGCCTGAAAGTAATGATTCTCGTAGTTGGCAATATTGGCGTGAATAATGAAAAGCTATTGCTAACTTGCACGCCAGAACTATTTGCTACTGACAAGGCTAATGAGCTTGCCGTAAAAGGAACGCCCTTCAGAGAGGCATATCAGCTGATTGCAAAAAACTTGACTAGTCTGAAAAAGCCAGATGCTGTTAGTAATATAAAATCCAAGAAACCTATGGGAGCAACAGGTAACTTAGGAATTGAAAAAACCATTGTTTTGATAAAGAAGTGCTCGTCTGCCTTGAAAAAAGAAAAAGTTATGTTCAACAGCGTGATTAATCACAATCAATTAACGTAAACCATCATTGGATCTTACTTTGAGAAGCAGTGATCTCACACGTTCTGGAAGTATTCTTTGTAGGTGCCAAGGCTCAGAAGAGTTTCTGTCCGCTGTATCTTGTTGGCGAGAGTGGGTTTGGACAAGCTTTTCAGGGTGAACGCGCTTAAGTCATTCATATCTTTGAACCTGGCCTTGATTACTAGATCAAAGGACCCTGTTATCGGGTGGATTTCTTCTATCTGGGGATCCTTACTTATCTCTTTGCAGACTTCCTCCATGCTTCCTGTCTTTCTTATTCTCGCTAAGATAAAGGTGCAAAGTGGAAGCCCAAGCTTGGATTGGTCTATAATCGCTTGGTATCCTCGTATTATTTTCTCTTGTTTCAATCTTTTTATTCTGTTATAGATAGTGGACCTTTTCATCCCGAGGTATTTGGCAAGCTGATATATTGTTTGGTCAGCGTTCTTTTGGAGTTCCTCTAGAATAATAATATCTGTTTTATCAATTTTATCCATTCTAACATGAAGGAAATTGGATTAATTTTTTAAATCTTTCTATTTTTATGTAATTTTTCCATTAAAGATAAATATAATTTTGATTTTATCCAATATTTTCCGCAAAAGGTTTATATAGCGTGTCATACATCCTCATATAAAATAAAGCCAATCAAATCTGTGGGGGTGTATGGTTGGAAGTACTCCATAAGGTAGAAAAAAAACCATATATTAGAATACCGCAGGAGGAATACGACGATTACATTCGGTTCAAGGAATTTATTGCTTACCTTTGAGAACTCTGTTTTCCTTGAACTTCCAGTCCACCAGCAATCTTAAATAGGCATCAAGAGCTGTCTCTATAACCCTTTTCTTGCTGGATAGCTCTGGCTTTAGTCGCAGGACATCCTTTATTCTCTTATCATATCCTTCGCTTATAGAAATGGTTACGTGCGTTTTAGCCATTTTCTCTCATGTTGCCTTCTGGTTTTTAAATTTTGTTGTACTTGTACCGCATTAATACAGTATATATGTTTTGAAATATAGTTTGAAATACAGAAAAAAATAAATATAACGTACATATACCGTATATATACAGTACATAAACTGGAGGTGTAAAATGAAAAAGACCATAGAGAAGATAAGAAATACCGAACACAGCTTAGCGGCCCGGGCCCAGCACGAGCTTAATAACAAGATGGAGTTGATGGAGCAAAGCCAGGAACATCACCACACTCACCACCACGGTGCTCACCACGAACACCACGATGAGTAAAAATATTTTTAATTTAATTTAAAAAATGATAAGCAACGCAGATCTCAAATTAATCTCCACCTTGAGATTAAATGCAAGAGAAAACCTGACTACTATCAGCAAAAAAACCAACATACCCATAAGCACTCTCTATGAAAAACTAAAGCGGCACGAGCAGAGTATCATCCTGAAGCACACCACCCTGCTTGATTTCTCCAAAATAGGTTATTTATGCAGGGCCCAGATGCTGCTGTTAACCAACAAGGAAAACAGGGATCAGCTAGCCAGCTATCTCAAAGCCCATCTGGCAGTGAATAATATATACAAGATCAACAACGGCTATGACTTCCTGGTAGAGGGAATATTCACAGACATAAAGCAGCTAGAAGACTTCTTGGAAGAGCTGGAAAACAAGTTCCCGCTTGAGCAAAAGAAAATCCATTACATAATAGAAGACATAAAAAGAGAGTCCTTCCTAACATTTATGATTTAAAAAAACAACAGGTGAAGGTCAGCAAAGTAATAGTAATTCCAACAACTTTATAAACTCTCCTCTATTAATTATTCTCATGTTTAAGGGAGAGGTTGCTAAGCTTTTAGCCAAAGCCACAAGTCTGAAAGAATTTGAGATTGAACCTCTCATAGAAATACCTCCTTCTCCAGACCTTGGCGACTTTGCTTTTCCTTGCTTTGTCCTGGCAAAACAGATGAAAAAAGCTCCTAATCTTATTGCGCAGGAGCTCGCAGGAAAAATCAAGCCTGGTTCCAAGTCTTCAATATCTGAAATAAAAGCTGTCGGTGCTTACCTGAACTTCTTTGTTAACAAGAGCAAGCTAACAGAAGGCGTTATCAAGGACATACTCAACTGCGGCGCTTGCTATGGCAGCTGGCCTTTGAGAAAAGAAAAAGTAATGGTGGAGTATCCTGCTCCTAACACTAACAAGCCTTTGCACCTAGGCCATGTAAGGAACATACTATTAGGCAATTCTATCTGCAACATCCTTGCTTTTGCAGGCTATAATGTTATTCCAGTTGACCTTGTGAATGACCGTGGCGTGCATATTTGCAAGTCAATGCTGGCTTACCAGAAATGGGGCAAGGGAAAAGAGCCTGATAAGAAGAGCGATCACTTTGTTGGAGATTTTTATGTTATGTACTCAAAGGAAGAGAAAGAGCATCCTGAGATGGAAGAAGAGATTCAGGGAATGCTGAGAAAATGGGAAGCTGGCAACAAGGAAACTGTTGCTCTCTGGCACAAGATGAGGAAATGGGCTCTTGATGGTTTCAAGCAGACCTATGCATTGTTTGACGTGCACCACAAAAAGGTTTACTATGAGTCTGAGATTTACCAGCACGGCAAAGAGCTTATTCTTGAAGGATTAAAAAAAGGAATCTTCCAAAAGGATGAGAAAGGAGCAATAATTGCTGACCTTGAGAAAGATGGCTTAGGAAAAAAGGTTCTTCTCAGAGAGGATGGAACTGGAATTTACATAACCCAGGACTTGTACCTAGCAAAATTGAAGTTTGATGAGTTCAAGATGGACAGCTCTGTCTACATCGTGGCTAATGAGCAGATCTTCCATTTCAAAGTCTTGTTTAAACTTTTGGAAATGCTTGGCTTGCCATTTGCAAAGAAATGCCATCACCTAGCCTATGGCATGATTTACCTTCCAGAAGGCAGGATGAAGAGCAGGGAAGGCACTGTTGTTGATGCTGACGAGCTAGTTGAGGAGATGAAGAAAGAAGCAGGAGAAGAGATAAAAAAAAGGCACAAGCTCGACAAGAAAGAATTAGAGAAGAGAAAGGAGATTATTGGAATGGGAGCATTGAAGTTCTTCATCATAAAGTACGATCCTATGAAAGACTTCATCTATGACCCAAAAGAGAGTATTAGCTTTGAAGGTGAGACAGGGCCTTATGTGCAGTATGCCCACGCCAGGATTTGCTCAATATTCAGGAATGTTAAGAAGTTCGAGCCAGACAAGATAAAGCCAGGTTTCAGCCATGAATTAGAGTTCAAGCTGATAAAAATATTAGCTGATTTCAAGAATGTTGTTCATGATGCTGCTGAGCAGTACAAGCCCAGCATAGTAGCGCGTTACTCACTTGAACTAGCCCAAGCTTTTAATGAGTTCTACCATGAGTGCCCTGTCTTAAAAGCAGAGAAGAAAGTGATGGAATCAAGGCTTGTCTTAATTTTCTGCGTCAAACAAGTGCTAAAGAATGCATTAGACCTTCTGGGAATAAAATCTCCTGAAGAGATGTGAAAATAATGAAAATCTTGATTACGGGTGCCAGCAGCTATGTCGGAGCAAGGATTTATTCTGACCTGAAGGATAAGAAGTTTGATGTTATTGGCACTTATTACTCAAATCCTTTATTCCCTGAACTTCGGAAGCTTGATGTGCGAGATTTAGATGAAACTCTTAAGCTCGTTTCAGAAGTCAAACCCAGATTCATTATTCATGCCGTAGCTAATCCCAGCGCAAGTTGGTGTGAGAAAAACCAGGCACAGGCTGTTGCAATTAACCAAGATGGAACCGGGAATATTGTTAAGGCTGCTAATTCTTTGGATGCAAAGTTGATTTACATATCTTCATTTGAAATAAATAACACTTCGACCACTTATGGCAAAACTAAATTAGCTGGAGAGGAGCTTGTTAAGAAAACCAGAGAAGGCTATGTTATCTTACGCCCATCATTAATTCTTGGATTCAGCCCGAACACTGTGAATGACCGGCCATTCAACAGGATACTTAAGAACATTACAGAAAAAACACCTGCGCTTTATGACACATCCTGGAAGTTCCAGCCAACTTACCTAAGACACATTTCTGAAGTAATTTCTGAAATCCTTAACAGGGGAATAACCAATGAGATAATACCTATAAGCGTTGCAGAGCTCAAGACTCGCTTTGACGTTGCAAGAGACATTCTCACAGATTTCGGAATCAAAGCTATGGGTGAGGATACTCACAACAATTCCCCGGTAATAAAAGACGACTTGAAAAAACTGAAAGAGCTAAAACTTCCGCAATATACTTATCCCGATATGATTTCAGAGATTAAAAAAGAGATTAAAGATTATCTAAAAAAGGATAATATTGTTATATGAATTATATAGAATAAGCGTATTTATCTTATATCTTTTTATCTAATATTGTTTTCTACTGCTACTTGAGTCAGCTTCTTTAATGCAGACGAATAGCTGCTTTTCTCGTAGAGCCTCATCCATTTCCTTACAATGTCTGCTCCATAGGTAGTGATTGCAAGGTTTTTTATCCTTTTCTTTGTGTCCTGCCAGGCATCCACCAATGATTCATAGAATACGTTTCTTTTATGTAACAGTCTTTCTTTTTTTCTCATTATTCCCTTCCATTGCTCTTTTTGCTTTAGGTTGTGGGCAAATCTTTTTGCATAATAAATGCTGAAGTTTATTGGGAATCCTATTGATAAATCATAAGCCCAGTTCATCCAATTAGCATAATTAAGGTTTCTCTTGAGGAAGCTGCCTAAATACCTTTTTTTCATCATTGCTAACGGCAGGTTTTGAAGCTCGAATGCATCCACTCCGTTCTCTGGCCGGTAGCATAAGAATAATCCGTCATACTTGTCCCAGCCAATTTCCTCTAGAGGAGGAATCCTGTTTTCTGCTTCCAGCTTCATCCTAAGCTCAGATCCTGGTAGTGGCACTGCATTGAAAACCTGGATTGTGTCAATTCTTGCATCCTTAAAGAACTTATAATAGGCTTTGGCTTTTTGACTCAGGCTCATATCAGACTTGTATTTTGAATCATTAAAAGAAGGATAGCCGAATATGAACATTCCGTGCAAATGAAAGAATTGGGATAATTTCCTTGATCTTTGAACTAGTTTCTCAACTGTAACTCCTTTTCTCATGGCTTTTAATTCCTCATTTATAGGGCTCTCATAACCTATGGCTAGGCTTGATACTCCGGCGTATCTCATGGCTTCAATGAGATCATTGTTCTCTGCCACTTCAGTCCTGACCTGCACCATTATGTCAAATCTCTTTTTGGATTTGCTCCTATAATCCCCTAAAAGCTTACATAGCTCTATGGTTTCTGGAATGTTCTGGGCAAAGTTATCATCAACAACAAAGAATCTCTTATACCCATTTTCAACATAATTTTTAATATTGTTAAAGACTTTCTCAACAGAGCTTGCCTTGAAAGGACCGTATTGCTTGTTCACGACGCAGAACTCGCACTTGAAATTGCATCCCCTACCCCTGCTAATAGGTATGGCGCTCCAATCTTTTGCCATGAACCTAACAATCCCCAGATCAGGGTCTGCTAGTGCATCAAGATTCCTTATAGGCTCTCTTTTTCCTGTGAAAACATAATTATCATGCTCATTCAAATAGCTTATGCCTATTATCTGCTCAAGTTTTTTCTTGTAGTCCTTGACCACACGTCCTTCATGAATCATGGCGCGCACTATTTCTATTGCAGTTTCTTCCCCCTCGCCGTGAACCACAACATCAATGCCTGAATTCAGGGCTTCTCTTGGCAAAGCATCAACATGGCTGCCTCCTGCAATTGTAGGAATGCCCTGGGACTGATAATACCTCGCAACAGCATACATCCTAGATATGGAATTGCTCATCCCGCCGTATCCCATAAATAACTTTACTGGCTGGCGCTTCTGCAATGCTCTATGGTCTGGTAAGCCATTGGAGTCCATTGGGCCGCCATAATTGTTCTCATCAATAGCATACACCTCGATTCCAAAATCACGCTTCAACTGGGTAAGAACAGATAGTATCCCTACAGGAGGCATTCTCACCTTCCCATAGATGTTCTGTTTTGAAAGAGGCGGGAACTGAGGAATAACCCCGATTATCATTGGTTCTACAACAACCTCTTCTCCTTTAGAAAGCTCACCACCTCTCATTTTAAACCCAAAAAAGCCTTTTATTTATATAAATTTGTTTATTCTTGCTTGGTTTTATCAAGCTCTTTCTTATTCTTTTTCATTGAAAGAAAAAATAATTCACAGGGATTAAGAACGAGCTTCACGCAACAGCTCACTCAGAAGCAACCTTTGAGACATGAACCGCTCTTGAGCCTCGGTCTCCCTGCTCAACATCAAAGCTGACCTGATCATTGTCTTTCAGGACAACTCCTGGGTTCAATCCTGACTTATGCACAAAATAATCCTTGCCGTCATCTCCTATTACGAAGCCAAAGCCTTTGCTCGCATTAAAAAACTTTACTTTACCGTTCATTTTGAATCCTCCTTGCGAAACTTCTGAAACTTCTTCTGGCACTCAGTGCAATAATTAGTGATTCTTTCGCCTTTATTTAACAAGAACCTCTGGTGGCACTGTCTGCAATACTTGACTAGCCTGTACTCATTCGATGGTTTCAACCCTGCCATAATTATCCTCCTATCAACAGAAAAAAGCACAATTTTTTATGAACAAGTTTTTCTGATAATGAATGATAATGCAAACAACTATATAAAGGATTCTGTTTTTTAAGGATAATCACGGATTAATGCGGTGGTTTTCCTTTCTGAACAAAAAATTTATTGCGGCCTTTTCTTTTCGAAAGAAAGCCTCTGGAAAAGAAACAAAATTTATTAACTCAACTCTGTTTTTTACATTTGTAATGAAGCTCTCCAGCTATAAAGTCAAAATCCCTGAGAAAATTTATTCTGAGATAGAGAAGCGAAGCTTTAAAGAGTTAAGGCCTTGTCAAGAAAAAAGTATTGATGCTGGCTTGTTCGAGGACAAGAACCTTCTTGTTTGCACGCCAACAGCATCAGGCAAAACATTGGTTGCTGAGCTGGCTTTTCTTAACGCAATACTGCACGACAAAGGCAAAGCTGTTTATGTTGTTCCGCTCAGAGCATTGGCTAATGAGAAGTTCAAGACTTTCAAGAAGGATTATCCTAGCATAAAGATCGCTATTAGTTCTGGAGATATTGACAGCGCAGACTCATTTCTTGAAAGATATGACTTAATCATCACGACCAGCGAGAAGTTTGACAGCCTCATCAGGCACAAGGCTCCCTGGCTCAAAGGAGTAAAGACAGTTATTATTGACGAGATCCACCTGCTCAATGACCCTGGAAGAGGACCGACGCTGGAAGTGCTAATAACCATATTGCGCTCTACACTCAAAAATCTTCAGCTTCTCGCACTGAGTGCTACCATCGGCAACCCTGAAGAGCTAGCAAAATGGCTCGGAGCAGAACTGGTAATTGATGACTGGAGACCTGTACGATTGGATAAAGGAGTTTACCTGGATGGAGAAGTTGAGTACAGATAAAGCCGCTCACCTGTTCGGGAAGTAGTCTATGATTTCCTCTTCCCTTGTAATTATCTCGTCAAAGTCCCTTACCAAGCCTGGCTCTATGTGATTAAGTTCGTCAATCAATTTGTATATTCTTATTGGTGAAGCGCAGAGTATCTCAAATTTTATATCTGCTGCTCCTATCAGCTGGGTTATGAATATGACGTCTTTTTGCTCTCGCAAGAAGTTCTGCGCAGTTTTTTTCTTTGCAGAGTCTGACAGGAAGAGCAAAACCCTGTAGTGGTTGAGCTTGAAATAAGCATTGTTGAGTATGGTGCTGTATCCCTTTATTATGTTCTTTTTCTCAAGGTTCCTTATCCTGTACTTTACTGCATTGGCTGTGGTTCTTGTTTTCTTGGCAATATCAATTAAGGGAATTCTGCAGTTTTTTGAGAGCACATCCAAGATAGTATAGTCAACCTTGTCAATGGTGAGATCGCTAGGGCAGCCCACAGTCAAGGAGTAGTCATTAGGCTTTTCATACAAGAAGTTGTAAGGCCTGTGCTCCATCTCAAATATTATTGACACAACTTTTCTTAGGATGTGCGTGCCGAATTTGGTCATAAAAGCCTCGTATATCTGGTTGAACTCAGACGGGTTCCTGGCCCAGAATGATAATTCAAGGTCCCATTTGCCATCCAATGATACTATTCCTGCTATGCAGGGCTGTTTCTTTGACCACTCAATCACTTCTTTTTCTAGGGCTTCTGTTATTTCCTTGAACCTTAACTGCATTCTGTAGAGCTGGTAGCCCAGCATGTAGGAGTCAATGACTGCAACAAAGCCTTTGACGACCTTATTGTCTATCAGTCGCTTCAGCCTGTAGCTTGCAACTTCCTTGGACACGCGGATATTCCTGGCCAGTAAGGATATGCTTATTCTTGCATTAAAATCCAGTTCTTTTATCAGCCGGATGTCTTTTTTGTCAAGATTAAACATAGGGCATCATAATTTAGTAATTCGTATAAAGTATTTAAATTTTTTCATTTTGATAAAAAAAACAATGCAAAGATTTATCATGTAATTTTTACGCACTTTTTCAAAATAGCTAAATTTAGGGAGGGGAGAAAATGATCAGGGATACATCAGCAGGCATTGAGCAAGCCAGGAAAAAGAATTGGCGTGAAGAGCTGGACGAAGACAGTGCCGAATACCAAGTTCGGAACTTCTGGGACAAGTACAAGAAGAAAATAAAGATAGGCTTGGTAAGCTTGTTAGGAGCCATAACTTTTTTATCAAGCGCCTACACCATACCGCAGGACTCAAAGGGAGTGGTGCAAATTTTCGGGCAATATTCTAGGACATCAAACCCTGGGTTAAACTTCAAGATACCTTATGTTGAGACTGTGAAAAAGGTTAAGACACAAGCAATCTTTACAGAGTCTATTGGCTTCAGGGCATTAAAGTCAGGCGTGAAGTCAGAGTACATTGACTTGCAAACCATTAGTGAAGGCAAGGTGGATGACAGCCAGCTCGTCCAGATAATAAAAGAAGAAGGCCTAAACCCAGAGGGAGATATCAGAGAGCAAGCAAAATCAGTTCTGCGCCAAGAGTACCTGATGTTGACAGGAGACCTTAACATGGCAGATGTTGAGTTCATCATCCAGTATAAGATAAGCGACCCTATTGCTTATTCTTTCAACATAAAGGATGCAAAGGCTGCCATTAGGGATGTTTCCGAGGCCAAGATGAGGATTGCTGTCGGAGACGCGAGCGTTGACGAAGTTCTCACTACTGGAAGAACAGATCTTCAGAACCATGTTAAGCTGGCGCTCCAGGAGAGGCTTAACTTTTACAAGACAGGCATTGAAATAGTTACTGTGATGCTGCAGTCAACCCAGCCTCCAGAGGCTGTCGGGCCTTCATTCAACGAAGTCAACTCAGCAATTGCTCAAAGGCAGCAAAAGATAAACGAGGCCATGGGTCAGTACAACAAAGAGATTCCCAAGGCAAAAGGAGAAGCCCTGGCATTGGTCCAGAGGGCTGAAGGATACGGCACTCAGAGGGTGAACAATGCTCTTGGAGACGTAGCAAGGTTCAAGCAAATCTACAAGGAATACAAGAATTCGCCTGAAATCACAAGGGCAAGATTATACCTCGAAGCACTTCCTGACATATTAAAGAATGCTGAGAAGATAATCTATATCGAGGATAATGGAGGGAAGAGCGATTTGCTCTTGAAAAAGCTTGATTTGAATACTCCTAGCAAAGGGGGTGGTAGCAATGAATAAGCTCACAAAAAAGATACTTACGTGGGCAGCAGTCGGATTCGGAGCATTAACATTGAACAGCGCACTCTACAAAGTTGACCAGACAGAGCAAGCAGTTGTGACTCAGTTCGGAAAGCCTGTAAAGATAATCATGAACTCTATTGAATCTGATAAGGATCAAAGGCTTAGCCTTAAGCAGAAAATCCAGAAAGAAATTGATGAGTATGCAAAGAAGGAAGGCATCAAAGCCCCTGTAATAAGTGATTCAGGTGCAGGCCTAAAAGTAAAGATACCCTACATACAAAAAGCCAGGAAGTTTGACAGGAGGATGCAGGAATGGGATGGCTTCCCAGAGCAAATACCAACTAGGGACAAGAAGTATTTGTTTGTTGACACAACAGCTAGGTATTACATTGAAAACCCGTTATTGTACCTCGTAAGGCTGTCAGGCAGCGAGGAAATAGCAAGCAGCAAGCTCGACGACATCGTCGACTCTGTGACAAGAGAGGGAATAAGCAGGAGAGACTCCATAGAAAGCGTAAGGAGCACTAACCGCAAGATGGAAGTGTCTGACAAGGAGCTCGAGGAGACAGTCAAGGTTGACCTGATAAACGAAGGCAGGAACGAGCTGTTCAAGAAAATCACTGCAGAAGTCCAGAAGCAGTGCGAAGCCAACCAATACGGGCTCAAAGTGGTTGACGTCATGGCCAAGAGAATAATCTACGTGGATGAAGTCAAGGCAAGCATTGAAAAAAGAATGATAGCTGAGAGGCAGAGGATAAAGGAAAAGTACCTTTCAGAGGGAGATGGTGAATACGAGAGGATAATGGGAGAAAAAACCAGGGAGCTTAACAGGATAATGTCCGACGCTTACAAGCAAGCAGAGGAGATAAAGGGAAGAGCAGATGCTGAAGCCACCAAAATATACGCTCAGACTTACAGCCTTGACCCAGCATTATATAAGTTCATGAAATCGCTCGAAGTGCTGAGAGAGAATGCACATGGCACAACCCTTGTAATCGATAAGGACAACCCGCTATTCAAGTATTTGGGGACTCAAGAAGTAAAGAAATAAACATAAAATTTTTTCTTTTTTATTTTTAACATAATCTAATTTAATTATTGGAATGTCGGGAAAAAAAGTTCATAACAAAAAATATAAAAAGAAAGAGGCATCCCGAACCTAATTGAGGTGGGGGATGTGAGGTTATGGGTGCTAAGCCAGGCAAATCTACTGTTCTTATCGGGCTGCAGTTTGGTGATGAAGGCAAAGCCAGGGTAATGGACACCATGCTAGGTGAGTATGATATTGTTGCGAGATTTAACGGCGGCCCAAACGCAGGGCACACCTTGAAGGTTGGAGATGTCAAGATTGCGCTCCACCAGATTCCTAGCGGAATATTTTACAAGAATATGCTTCTTTACACTGGAAGCGGCTGTGTTCTTAATCCTGTCAAGTTATTGAGGGAAATAAAGGAGGTCAACTCTCACGGCATAAGCATTGACAACAGATTTTTCATCTCAGGCTATGTAACCATGATCCAGCCTCATCACATAATATTTGATGAAATCTATGGCAGGGAGATAGGCAGCACCAGTAACGGCATTGGCCCTGCTTATGCTGACCGGTTTTTGAGGGCTAAGAAAAAGGAGATTAAGAACATCAGGCTAGGAGATTATTTGTCGAGCCCTGAGCAGTTCAAGGCTCAAGTCCTTGAGAACCTGGAGAAGATAATTCAAAAGCATGACCTAAAGAAAGGCAGCTCTAATAAGGTAATCGAGCAGTTCATTGACGTAAAGAAAGCAATCGAGCAGTTTCACGAGAGCACTTTAACCCTAGAGAAATACTTATGCCGGAATCCTGTTATGATGCAGGAGCTGGTTGAGAGCGGAAAGAATGTTTTCTTTGAAGGCGCCCAATCCATTATGCTTGACGGGGTGACAGGGATGACTCCTTATGTCACGTCCAGCAGCACAGTGGCAGCTGCTGCTTATGTTGGCGGGGATCTGCCTCCTAAGTATCATCATAAAACACTTGGTGTCGCCAAGGCTATTACTTCCAGAGTGGGGCACGGCCCTTTTGTCTCAGAGCTGGGAATTGACAAATCAGAAGATTACTGGGCAGAGGAAGGCGGTTTTGCTCATACTTATGAAAAAGAGTGCGCCCAGTGGAATCCTGAAGAGCTCTTGAAATCAGACGACCTTTTTCACATAGGTATTGCCTTGCGCATGTTCACAGGAGAGTATGGCGCCACCACTACCAAGCCCAGGAGGATTGGGATGCTGGACTTGGTTATGCTCAGGCAGAATTGCAGGCTCAATGGCGTTGATGAGCTTTATATCAACAAGCTTGACTGCTTGTCTTTATATTCAAAGACCCAATTACCAGGAATACCATTAGTAGTTGCCTATGAGCTTGACGGAAAGCGGGTTGCGTACATGCCCTCTTTTATTGAGGAGATGAGAAGGGTCCAGCCAGTGGTGAAATACATGCCCTTCATCAAGGAAGACATCTCAGGCATCAGGGAGTATGAAAAACTTCCTGGCGAGGCTAAGGAACTTGTTAACTTCATTGAGCAACAGGTAGGTACCAAGGTGTGCGGCGTAGGAGTTGGTCCTGAGAGGGAGCAGTTTATCATGATAGAATAAGTGAAAATACAAAAACGAGAAAAATTATTTTTTATTTTCCAGCCACTTCCTTAACTCCTCAAATGCCAGCTTCCTGTGAGAGATTTTGTTCTTGTCTTCCATGCTCATCTGAGAGAAAGTAATTTTAAAGCCTTCTGGCATGAATATCTGGTCCCATTGGAATCTTGTGTCTCCTCTAGGGCTCACTATTTTTCCTTTAACCTTGCCCTGAAATACCAAAGGCTCATGGCCTAGCTCGCAATAGCCTACGCTGACCATTGCAACAGCAGATTTGTCTTTGTAAGGTTTGATCAGTTCATAAAGCCCTCTCACGCCAATTTTTTTTATGAAATCTTTGACATACACTCCTGGCAATCCATTCAAGGCATTAAAGCAGAGAGCAGTATCCTCTACAAAAACATTTTTCTTAGCTTTTTCACAGGCGAGCTTTGCCTTTTCACGAGCGACATCTTCTGGTTCTCCCTGCAACTCTGGCAAATCAATTTCTATCTGCTCAACATCAAATCCTTGCAGTATACCCTTTACTTCTCTGAACTTCTCCTTGTTGCCTGTAATGAAATAGAGTTTCATTTTAATAAAAAAAATGAGCCTGCCAGGAATTTCGTCAAAACAAGGTTTTGAGGAAAATCAAAAACCCTGTTTTTGTATTCGAACCCGGACTTCACCGTCCGAAGCGGTGCGTTCTATCCATTATACTACAGGCCCAATAAAAAGCATTAATAAAGTGATGTTTATATAATTATTCAAATTATTATAACAAAAATTCACTACTCACGAATTTTTGGTCAAAAAAATTGCGCATTAAAGTAAGGACTTTAAACTAGGCAATTTTTTTGTAAGAAAATCAAATAAAAAATCTTATTTCTTTGCCAGCGTTATCTCAATGGTTGATACTCGGATGTCCTGGCCTTCCTGGTTCTTGAATCCTTCTGAGTCAATCTTTATGTCTTTCAATGCTATCTGGTCTTTCATGAATCTCTTCATGGCCACTTCTGCAATGTCCACTGCTCTGCTTATGAACTTTCCCCTGGCTTTTATAGTCACTTCCTGCGCGCCCTTGGTCGTGAACTGTACCACTACGCCTGTGACATAGTTCATGAAAGGCTTGTTGCCTATGAAGACTGCGTTGTCGTCTGTCATTCTGATCCCCCCGAATCAGTTTTCCTGGTTGTTGCTAGTTTTAGCTTGCCTGTGCCTTAATAATCCTTGTAATGTAGCCTGCTATGATGTTCCTGAGCTTCTTGGACTTAACATCCACCAACTCTGAAACTTTGATCTTGTTCTCCTCGTAATTAGCGCTGAATCTATCCCTGTACTCCTCTAACAGGCTATGCGTTATTGACTTCACTAGTCTAGTCTTAATTCTACCCATGGATAAGTGAGAAAAAGATATGGTTTATAAAGGTTTCTGAAAGTTATAACGCTTGTTTTTTGCTCAGATCAGCCGTTATAAGTCTGTCCGTCTTTGAAAGTTATTTCTTTAATGTGATAACCTACGTTGGATCCGGTTCCAAAGGTGTCGGGCAAAAGGCTTTTTGCAATACGCACCTGCAAAGCCACTACCTCATTTCTGTTTCGCAGCAAATAGTCTTCTAGATCTGAGGTTTTGTCAACTTTAACACCAAATTTCATCTCTTTATTTTTTCCTTTGACTGTGAAATTTATTGATTTGCCAAAAAAGCCTCTTTTGACGTTAACAACAGAAATTATGCCTTTTACAGGAATAGTTTCATCAATTAAAGTTTCAGCTTGGTTAACAACTTCATCTACAGTACGATAATCTGTTTTATTTGCCATTTTAATAGCCTCCTTAACTTTTTGAATTATTTGACATAAAGGAAAATTCCTGCGATTTATAAATATTTCGATAAATAGCTACTATATAGTAGAAACAATTAATTTAATTCGGCAATTATCTTCGCTGCAACTTTAGAAGTCAGTTCTTGTATGTCTTTCTCTGGGTTGACTTCAACAACATCAAACATGCCGATGTTCCTGAGCATCTTCAGGCGCTGGATGAAATAGATTAATTCCCTTGTGCTCAACCCTCCTGGCTCTTGATAGCCTGTGCCTGGTGCAAAAGCAGGGTCTAAGGCGTCGATGTCAATGCTGATGTAAACCTTGCTCCATTGCCTTGCAACGCTCATCACGCTGTCAGCAACCTCTCTGATGCTTTCAAAGCTTATTTCTTTCATTGAGTAATTCTTTATCTTGTTGTCTTCAATGAACTCCTTTTCTTCCTTGCAAGCGTTCCTTATGCCCACAAGTATGACGTTGTTCTTGTCCAATACTTTATCTTCAATAAGAACTCTAAGATAATCTTCGTGCGTTGGTGGATGATTGTTCTCATGTACATCAACATCAGGATGGGCGTCAAAAACAATTATTCCAGCACCAGGATTATGCTTAGCAAAGGCCTTGAAAGCAGGATAGGTAATTGAGTGGTCACCTCCCAGTATAATACTACAAACATTATTTTTTTCAAGCTCTTTCTGAATAGTGCTGTGAGCTTCTCCCAGGTTCGAGTTATCAACATGAATTTCTTTTATATCAAATAAGGGCAGAATTCCTGCTTCTGACAGGTAAATGTCTTTTAGTTTTTCAATTACTTTATCAGGTCCTTTCTCTAATCCGTGCCTCTTAGACAATGCTCCTGCATTCAGAGGTATTTTTAATAGTTTCATTCAAAGAAGAGGAGAAAAGGAGATGTTTTAAATGTTTTGAAAATATTCTTTTAATTCATTCTTTTCTTGAAAATTCTCTCGCAATTCATTTGCCAGCATCTATTTGCAGATCTACTATCTGCTCTCGACTGAGTTCTTTGGCTTTTGTTTCTAAATCATGAAGGATTTTGCCAATGTTGTTAATTACACGCTTGACTGCTTTTTTATCTTTTGCCAAGCCTCGCTCTTCCAATCTCCCGAGTGCGTATTCAAAATGAGTAAGTGTGGTGAGTTTCTGTAAAATGGTAATATCGCTCGCTTTCTTGATTTTAGCAGGTGATGATGCTGAAGCTGTATACCAGTCAACATCTTCAAGGAAAAGGTCAATAATATCTTTTTTTGAATCAGGTAAGCGTGAATACATATCAGCAGCAGGACATTTGTACAGAGAACAAACATTCGCCATAACCATCCCAGTTGTCAGCCTCATTGCCTCATGCATGTCTGTATGGTACAATCTTGGGTCTTCTGGAGAATTCTTACTCGGATAAGCTAAACAGCCTGTCTTGGTTTCCTTTTCATCAACAAAACCAATAAGCCTGCAGCGCAGGATTTCTTCACAGGAAGCAGTTCTGTTGTCGTCAGCAAAGTTCCATTGTTCAATTTTATCAATTTTTTTCAGGTATTTAGGAATACCTTTTTCAGTCCCCACCATTTGTTTGTAAAGCTGAGTTCTGTTTCTTAGAATCTGCTCAAACTCTGATTTCGTATTTCTTAACGTATTTAACCCGCAGCACCAGCTGCAGCCTGCAGAATAGCACAGGGTTCGCGGCTCTGTTGTTTCTTTTGTCATCTTATTCTCACGCTATAAATTTTTATTTGGTTAAAAAAGCTCTTGACCTGCAAAAAGACATTTAATTTATAAATCTTTCGTTATTTAGCTACTGAATAGTGGTATCAACAAATATTAGCAATAAGCATGCGATAGTCATGAATAATATTCATTTGAGAAAAAGATAAGCTAAAGACTAATTTTGCATTAAGCATTCCTCAAAATATCCACTGCAATCTTGGGCTCTGGGTTCTTGAAGATGTAGCTACCTGCAACCAGGATATTAGCTCCTGCTTCTATTGCCTGGTGCGCAGTGTCTGCGTTGATGCCGCCATCCACTTCTATTATTAGCATTGGCTTCTTTTTTCTCAGGCTCTTAACCTTTGTTATCGCGCTCTTGATAAATTTTTGTGCAGGCTTGCCAGGCTTCACAGTCATGACAAGGACAAAATCAACATCATTGATGAGTTTTTCTATCTTTTTCAATGGAGTGGCTGGGTTGATTGCTATGCCTACCATTACTCCCTTGCTTTTTATTTTCTCAATAAGCTTTTTCGGGCTCTTAGCTGCTTCTGCGTGGAAAGAAATCATGTCAGCGCCTGCAGAGATATATTTGTTGATCACTTTTTCAGGCTGCTTAATCATTAAATGAACATCCTTCTTTATAGGTGCTGTGTTGGTTCTTTTAACGAGCTCATGATCATATGTCTTCTCAGGCACGAACTTGCCGTCCATGACATCGAAATGAATAAAATCAGCATTGCTAACTCTCATGACTGCCTGGTCAACAATAGTCTGGTCAGTATAATCCAAAGAAAGAAAGCTAGCAGCAACCCTGATAATCAATCATATCACCCTCAGAGGCTAAACTTGGCTTTATTATTTATAAACATTATTATTTGCCTGGTGAAAAAGCTGGTTTTGGAAAATTTTATATAACTCAATTGCTTACTTTGAATCAACGAGGTGGTAATCATGGACATTCCTAAGACTAAAATAATTCTTGCAGCTGACCATGCGGGCTTTGAGCTCAAGGAGAAGCTCAAGAAATTCCTCCAATCCAACAGCATTCTTTTTGAGGATTTGTCTCCTAAATTCGTTGAAGATGACGATTATCCTGATGTTGCATTCATAGCAGCCCAGAGAGTTGCGAAGTTCAAGGAACTAGGAGTTCTTGTGTGCGGCTCAGGAATAGGCATGTGCATGGCAGCCAACAAGGTTAAGGGAATCCGCGCAGCATTAGCTTATGATGAATCTAGTGCCAGGCTGAGCAGGCAGCACAATGATGCTAATGTTCTATGCATCGGCGGCAGGACAACTGATGAGAAAACCGCTGTGATCATCCTTAAGACCTGGCTTACCACAAGGTTCCTTGAAGGACGCCATGCTCGTAGGGTTGACAAAATTAAGAGATTTGAAGGAGGATTGTGATTATTCTTAGCAGAAACAAGATACAGCTCATTTCTCGCCTTTGCCATTTATTGAGCCGAGAGCTGTGTGCACAACTGACTCTCCTGCCTTGATATAATTTATAATAATATCCGCCTTTATCTTATTCCCTTCTAAGACGCAATGATAACCATATAAGCCTGTGCTAGAGCCGCTGTTCAACTTTCCATAGCTAGATAAATTTGTGCAGTTGTTGCCTTTAATGCTTATCAACACTAGATTCACATCTATACCTGCATTGTTCTGTATGTTTAAGTAGATAGTGCCATTATCCTGAACTTTATATTCTACGCAGTTAAACCCCTCTGATGTAATGCACGTGCTTGGAAGTACCTGGTCAGGGCTGAACAGCCCGAAGTAAGCCAATGCTCCTATGGCTACAATAACCACTAATATAGCCCAGCCATAAGTTGTTAAGAACTCAATCGCAGCCTGCGCCTTCTTCACATTTAACACCTCTCTTCACTAAGATGACTCTCTTTTTATAACACTTGAGTTCTGGCTTTTATTAATTTTAGGGTTCTAAATAATCAGACAAAAAAATTAGAAATAAAAAAATAAAAAATTTTATTGTTCTGCTTACTCCACGTTACCGCTGATTGAACCGGTTGTTGTGTGCATCACAGTTTCCCCTGATTTGGTGTAGGTAATGGTTATCTCACCTTTAGCCTTACCACTGGTGGCTCCGCAAGGATAGCTTATAAGCCCGGTTGAAACTCCATTACCAAGACTGGTTAAATTATAAAGTGTCTGGCATGCAGATGGCGATGTTATACTCAAATTTATAACAATGTTAGTGGCATCAACGCCTAAATTGTTCTGAACTTCCATGTAAACAGTGTTATTACTTGCTATTTTATACTGCGTACAACTGAATCCTCCAGTCACCATGCATTTGCTTGGCATGAACCTGTCAGGGCTCAGAACACCAAAATACGCTAAAGCTCCTATCGCTGCTAGAACTACCAATATTGCCCAGCCGTAAGTCATCAAGAACTCCATGGCTGCTTGTCCTTTCTTCATCGTTTCTTCACCTCACACCTTTTCTTATTATTTTTAATATTTTATTATAACCCCACGGCTTTGTTGTTTATAAATCTTTTGGTGAAATCTATGAATTCCTGTTCTTAAAAGAATCCTGAAAACATACTTCTTATTAAGATGGATGCCAGCGTGTAGAGTATTATTGATACGAGGATGAATGATGGAATCCTGGATAATCCTTCTTTTATCCTGCCTTTTTTTATTACGCTCACAATGGCTGCTGATGAGAATGAGGATATGATGAGCATCATGTAGGAGAAAATCCTGAAGTCGCTTACTTTTATGGAGTCTCCTGAAAAGCTGAAGCTGAACATTGAGCCTGAGGTCTGGGCGCTTGTGCCTAGCTTGCTGGTTATGCTTTGTATTATTATTAATAGCTGGGTTGCGAGTCCAAAGAGTATTGGCGCAGCTATGATAGTGGCAAAGGTTATGAATATTACATAGGTCGTGACATTTGCCGCCATTTCCTTTTTGAGTATCTTGGTCTCTTCTATGTTGAGAGATATCTTGTTGAGCAGGTCTGCCATTTCTCCTCCTGCTGCCATGCCTTCGAGTAACAGGCTAATTGACCTCTTTATTGTCTTGGATTCGTATTTGTCAGCAAAGTTGGTGAGTGCCACTCCCAGGTCTTCTCCTGCCATGGTGTTCTTGGCCACAGTCTCTATTTCCTTGGCTAATACTCCGAAGCCTGGCCTTACTGCGTACCAGAGCGCCCTGTCAATTGGCATGCCTGCGCTTATGTTAGAGCTCGCTAATTGGAGGAAGTCTGGGAATACTTCCTCAACTGCTCTTGTTCGGTTGAATATCTTCATGTCCAGGTAGAATAAGTAGCCTCCCCAAATGAGGGCTAATAATAAGAAGAAGGCTGTAAGCCAGAATCCTATCAAAAAAATAAGTAGGCTGGCTAATCCTTTTCCTGAATAAATATTGAGTATGACTACCAAAGCAGTTATTATAATGCAGAGTAGTATATCTATTTTGAAAATCTTTTTTGCCGTCAGCTTTGCATCAGTGTTTTCAAGCCCTGCCTTTTCCAGGTAATCCTGTAGGCTTATTACTTTCACAAATCCTCTTATTGAGAATTTCTTCTTTTTCTTCCTGAACAAGTCCTTGCTTTTGAGGCTTTTAAGTTTTTTAAACCTGTTATTCAGGCTCTTATCATTATTGATTTTTTCTTCGATCTTAGCAACAACTGGCTTAGCCTGGGCTTTTGCTTCTGCCTTTGGCTCTGTTTTGGATTCTGTTTTTGGCTTTTCTTTTTTCCAAAGCAACCCTCTCTTTTTCTTCTCAATAAGAGTTGGCGCAGGAGTTTGGGCAGAGTTTTTTTCCTGTTCTTTTTCTTGGGTTTTCTGCGAGGCTTGGGCTACTTCTTCCTCTGGCTTTTTTTTCTTTAACTCAGCCTCGGGCTTTTGCAATTCCTTTTTTTTCTTGAAAGGGTTAAAATTCATTTTGCTTCAACACTCATATATCCATGGGCGGCCTTGCTGATTTTATTATAGCCAGGAACATGAGCTGCACAAATCCTACCATGCAAGCCATTATAATCAGGAATACCATTGGGAGCGAGAATCCCATGAAAGTGGATAAGACTATAAGCACTGTAGTGCCCAGGCTTGGCACAATCACTGCCATCATCATGTAGAACATGGCTAATGGGTTGAGCTTCCTGCCGTATTCCTTCACTGCTATTTGTTGCTGCCTCACAATCTGGTCAAGCACTGCGTTAAGTGAACCTGCAACGTCTGCTCCTGTTCGCATGGCATTGAGCACCTGCCACATCATCTTCCTGAGCTCAGGAGAAGGAGTGACTGTTATAGCCTCATTCAGGGCGTCTTCCATAGTAGTTCCAAGGTTGACTTTCTCGACAATCTCGTTAAAGAAATGCCCTATGACTTCATAGCTCCTACTAAGGTTGATAAAGGCGTTGTACAACGGCACTCCTGACTGCAGCTCAATTATGAGGAATCTTCCTGCGAACACTATCTCCTGGTTGATGCTCCTCTTCATCTTCTCGATCTTGACATCAACATACCTCAGGAAGTAGGCGAATGATATGAAAAAAATAGGGAGAAATAATAGGAACACTACTGGCTTTTTTACAAAAGCAAATGCTATTAGCGTCAAGCTGAAGCTAAGGAATAATGCTGTGCTAAAAGTCTTCTTCATATAATGCTCTGGCTCATCATTGACTCTCGCCCGGGCCAACTTTAGCTTTAGCTCAGGCACATTCCTTGCCAGTATCTTGAAGAAATCCATGCTCACCTAAACCCCCTTTGAATTGTTATAAAATATTTTTGTTAATATTATAAAATGTTACAAAAAAAATTATGATTTTTTATCCAGCTCTCTTCATGCCTCGAACTTCCTGTTGGAATTGACGAACTTCATGAGCCTGTCCTTCTCAGTGTAATATTCTGCGATTATCTCTCCTACTGCGTCAACGTCTGTAATGTTATTCTTCACAAGATAGTGAAGCACTTTCTCCTTGTCCTTCAAATCCCTTTTCATCTCTGAGTCGCTCATGCCAGTGAAAAGCTTAAGGGTCTTGAACAATGACTTGGAAGAGTTCTTTTTCACAAGGCAGTCCTTTTTCTGGTCGTAAATCATGAGAGTGTTGGAAGTTGAGTCGTCGAGTATCTCTGCTATCTGAAAAGTTCTCCTCATACCTGTTCTCCTGTTCCTGAACTGCACTATTATCAGGCTAATAGCAGGCAGCAGGATTTTTGGTACGTCAATAGGCGGGTTGGTAAGCCTGTCAATGGTTTGCTCTGCATTGTTGGCGTGGAAAGTAGCATAAACCGAGTGGCCTGTGTGTATGGCCTCGAACAAGGTCTCTGCCTCTCTTTTCCTTCTCACTTCTCCGACGATAATCCTGTCAGGCCTCATCCTTAGGCTGTTGACGAGCAGGTCTTCCATGGATATTTCTCCCTTGCCCTCTGCATTGGCCAGCCTGGTGTTCATGGGAACCCAGTGCAGGAACTTGGGCAGCCTTATCTCCCTGGTATCCTCAATGCTGATAATCCTCTGGTTCGGAGGGAAGAAATCAGCCAAGCAGTTGAGCGCAGATGTTTTTCCGCTGGCAGTTCCTCCTGAGATTATGGCACTCATCTCGTACTGCATAGCCATCCAGATGATGGCTGCTGCTTCCACTGATATAGTCCTGGTCTGAATTAATTTGGTAATAGTCCATGGGTCTCGCGCGAATTTCCTAAAAGTCAGGGTGTTTCCATATGTGCTTATGGGCATGAGAGTTGCATTGACCCTGTCACCTTCTTCTAGGTGGGCGTCAAGCAAGGGCTCGAGCACAGTTATCTGCCTGCCTACTTTTCTTCCGATAATGCTAGCATAATGCCTAGTCTGCTCCTCGTCCCTGACAAACACATTAGTCTTAAGCCAGCCATGCTTCCTGTGATAAACCCATATTGGCTCTGTAGCGTCATTAACCACAACTTCTTCAAGCTGGTGGTCGTTCATCAGGAACTCTATCATGCCCAGGCCAAGGCTCTTGGTGAGCAGGTAGCTGGTGAGGAATCCCTTGGTTTCCTCGTCAAGATCTGGAAAGTACTTGTTGATAAGGTCAGAAATAGTCTCTTCGAACTGGCTCTCAATCATCTTGGTCTTCTTGATGTCAGTTAGGTCTACCATCTCAAGGTTGACAGCCTTGATGAGCTCCTGCCTGATCCTCTCGAGCATGAACTCTGTTGTCTTAGAAATGCTGGAGATGCTCATCTCATAAATTGGGACGAACTCACCCTTCCTCTTGGTAACAGTCACAATGATAGGCACGTTCTTGGCTTTGTACTCATAACTATCAATAAGCTTGCCTTCGCTAGAATCTGGCATGGATGCCACAGCCTTTTCTTTTTTTTCAGAAACTTTTTTCTTCTTCCTCTTCTTAACAGCCACTAAAAAACCCACCTCTCTTTCTAGCTAGCCTACCGTGAATATATTCAAAACTAGCTAATACCAAGTTATGAGAAAGTATATATAAATATTACTATTTAAATTATTGATATTATTGCTATATTACTCTTTCTTGCTTAAGAAATCAGAGAGGTCACCAATCTTCTTCACAAACGACCCTTTCTTTTTATCAAGCTCCTCAAAGCTTTTTTGCAGGTCCTTGGTGTAATCCTTTACATCGCTGCTCTTAAGCGCGAGGTTGAAGCTCTTGGCTTTGAGTATCAATGCCTGCATGGACTTTTCTAATTCTATTTTTTCCTTGTCTAAGGTGCGTATAAGCTCCTCGGTCTTGGCCTTCTTGTCAAAGAAAGCCTTGAACTTGTCAGCAGCTTCCATGCTCTTAAGCCTGTACTTGTCAATCTCCTTGTTCTTGACAGCGATTTTCTTGAGCACAGACTCTTGGATAGCCATTATCTTGTCTTCTTTTTCCTTTGCAGCCTGCATGACCGGCTCAAGCTCTGAGTTCATCCTGAACCTCAAATCCTTTTGCAGCTTGTCAGCCTCTTTAACATCAGTGTTCATCTTCACAAGCGACTCCCTAATGTTCTTCTTCTGCTCAACAATCTTGTTATCTATTGACTTCACAATCTCCTGGAGCGCCTCTATCCTCTTCCTCAAGGTATCCCCTCTCTTCTCCAGGTAGCTCATATCAACCTTGGCTTCCTCTATCTTGGCTCTCTCTGCGCCCAGGTCATCCATGTACTCGTCATGCTTCTTCTTCTGCTCATTAATCTGCTTGCGTATGTTCTCGAGCATTTCCTGAAAGTCAAGCCTCTGCTGGATTATGTCCTTGTCAATGTTTTTTTTCAAGTCCTCGTAATGCCTTAGCTCCTGCAACTCCTCCCTTACCTGGTCTATGTCGCTGCCTATTGAATCCTTGAGCTTGCCGAATTCTTCCTTTATCTTGCCCAAGCCTTCAGACTCTTTTTGCAATGACTGGAGAGCATTCTCAACCTTTCTTGTGAAAGCATCCTTTTTAGAAGAGTACTCCTTAGCCTTTTTCTCCACTTCACCCTTGTTGAGCTTTCTCTCGCAGAGATAAGTTCTGCTCAGTTTGTACTCAATAGTTATTAATCCCTCATCCTCAAGAAAATCAGCCCATTCCTGCACCACAGGAAGGCTCACGCCGAGCTCAGTGGCAGCCTCGTTAATGCTGACCTTGTTGCGCCTGTTAATCAAGTCAACGAGTTTGTCAACGCCAGTCTCAATGTTCTTCTGAGCCATGAAAAACCTCTTTTTTTATGTTAAAAAGGCACGTATATCTGAGGGTATAAAAACTTTTCTTTTTTCTCAGCACAAAAAAAGTCGCCGAAGCCGTCTACCTCAACGCGAACGAAAACATTTTTTTAGTGAGCGTTGATGGCTGACTTGTCAGGGGATGCCCCCAACGGGGTGGCAAGGGCGACTTTTTATTCAATCTGCGAAATAATCGACTTGTTAATCTGCTGCGCCATGGCAAGGTTCTTTATCACAGTCATTTTAACTTTTATTTTCTGGTTAGCGATGTCTGAAAGTTCTTTCAAGTTCAGGTCTTCAATGGTTTTGTTCTTCTTGAAAAACTGGTCAAGTCCTTCAATTATTTTTTTAGGGTATTGGACTTGAACTATGGTTTCTCCGTATGTAGCAACATAATAGCTCTTGTCAAATTGTGAAGCGGACGGATAAAAACCTGTTTTTAGACCTATACTAGAGTAGAACTTCCAGATGTACTTGTCCAGCGGAGTGTTGCCCATGCTTAAGGAATAGGATTTTATTCCTTTATTCTTCAGCCTACCCATCATATTCTTCTCCCTGTCAGGGTGCAAAAGGCCTTCCCAGCCATGGGCTCCTTGGTAGCAGTTAATGTTGGGGTCTCCCTTCTTGAAGCTCTCGAACCAGTTGTCTATTATGTCCTGCCAGAACTTCATGAGTTCGTTGAGCGAGTCAAAGGTAAAGACAGAAACCTCTCCTTTGATTGAGTCAATGCTCCTCGGAGTTATTTTCTCCTTAGTTAATTCCTGGTAAAGAGCATCAAGGACTTTTTTGCTCTCAAGAACCCAGGGCTTGTTGATTGAGAATTCATGGCCTGTCTGCACTAGGACTCTGTCTGCGACTAGCTCAAGAACTGCTTTTCTCACAGCCTGGAACGTGACAGACTTACCGTATCGTTTGCGTATGAAATTGGTCAACTCTATTATTTTCAGAGGATATTCCTTGGTGAGAATGCTGAAAACCAGATTCTTTACATTGTCCTCCTTGCCAAAGGGAAGCGTAATATTCAGAGCCATTGAACCAATTAGGTTAACTGTATATTTAAACTTTTTGGTTTAATTTATGTTGAACCAAACAAATATAAGATTTAAAATTTCTACTATGTGATAGCAACATTAAAAGGAGGTGTTGGAGATGAACATCAAACAAAAAATCAAAAACAAAATCGCCACAGTAGGACTTATCGCGACACTAACAGCGACCGCGGCTATAGGCATTAGAGAAGTCAGCAGGTACGAACCAATAGACTATGTTATAAACCCGACCATATATTTTGGCGATCTTTACGAAGTAGGAACAAAACAAGACAGATTAGACAAAATCATAGATTTGGATTTGGCTAATACAAAAACAATTGTAGATGTAAAGGACAATGAAACGCCTTATGCCTTGATAAGCCAGAACAAGTTAAGGCAATACGCAGTAACAATTCACACAAATAAAGAAGGCAAAAAAAGAATCGACCAAAGATACGATTATGTGGGAAACGGTGGCGCGCTTGCATATGAATATATGTCTAAAATACCATCCAAATATCCTAAATCAAAATAATTTTTTTATTTTATTTTTTTAGAATCCTATTTTATCACCGATCTTTGTCTTCCTAATCACGCCAACCGGCAGTTCAATCACATATTGCGCCTTTTTTTTTGGCGCGTAGTAGGTGAAAGGCTTGAAATTCTTTTTTATCTCAACCACTCTTTTGTTTTTGTCCAGAAACAATACGTCGATGGAGAAAAAGACAAACAGCATGTGCAGGTCTGCTCTTCTCTCGCTATTAAAGATGAATACCAGGGCGTAGCCTGGCTTCTTGAAATGGAACATGAATCCGAATGCCTTTGAGAATATGCTCTTGCAGAGCTTGGCCTGCTTTATTATCATGAACTTCTTGGTTTTGTTGAGTATCATTTTATGCCTTGGCTATTTTCCATAATAGTTCAAAATAAACCTTATATGTGTCAGCCATGTATTTATTGATTATCACAATAGCGTGGTACGGAGGCTTCCAATTATATAAAACTATTTTATTTCCGTATATCAACGTGGTTGTGGGCAGAACCAAATCATGCGGCAGAGCTCTTGTCTCTGAGTATTTGTAGTCCAGTTTTTTTATTTTCTTTATCGCCTTCTCGCTGCAGAGAACTTTTTCCTTCATCTTGTTCTTCTCACATTCCTTTAGGAATGATTGTATAAACATAGGCATCAAATCCATGAAATGCCCTTCATCTCCAAGAACAAGGTGATCTTTTTTGCTCCTAATAAGGTCTCTTAATACAGTCATTATCCCTTCTTTTCCTTTGTATACTTCTGCAACAGTTTCATCCTTGGGGAGTTTTGTGAGGCCAATTAATTCTGGCAATAGCTTCTTGTAAGTATCTTCCTTCTCACGTAGGTTTTTTAGTATTTTCTCAGGGTGAGCTGGCTGGAAGTGTTTCACATTATTGAGTATAGCATAGGAAGCAAGGCCTTTATGCACTAGAGAATCAATGTATCTGTAGCAGGTTGCCCTGTCAATATTAGTCTCTATTGATACCTTTGAAGCTGTCGTGTTGCCAAGTCTTAACAAAACCAAGTAGACTTGGGCTTCTTTGTCATCCAGACCGAGTTTTTGCAATACTCTAGTGTCCATGTATTATGTAAAGCAGTTCTCCTTTATAAAGTTGTTGTTCATATTGAACTACAATAATTTAAATAAAGGTAATAATACTCCTCGTTAGTAACATTGAATATAAGAAATCAATGAGGAAAGTAAGATGAAACGTTGGAAAAAAATACTCGCAACACTCACGCTTAGCTTGGGAATAGGTTGTTACATTTTTCATGAATCCCATGGGCTTAAACAGGAAGATAAAGTCATTAATGAGTACAGAGCATTAGCAGTACAAAAAGCAGATGTTAATCATGACAAAAAAATAAGTGCAGAAGAAGCATTCGCTGCCTATAGAAGTATAGGATTAAGCGGTGATGAAATATTTCAACGAATGGATGTTAATCACAAGTACAATATCATACTAAAATTATGGGATTCTGATAAAAACAAAGAGAAATATTACGATGCGGTTAAGCGTACATACAACCCTGCCAGAATAGATAAATATTATAGATGCGAAGAAATATCTACGAGTATTGATGCCTTTGTGAAAAAATTACTTGACAGGAACAATGATGGAAAGCTTGATTATGAAGAAATAGAGCGCGCATACAATGTTGCTTACGGCACAGAGGCTTTGGACCAGAAATCCTTTCTCTTAAAAACTTGGGAGGACAAAAGTATGGGTGATATGTTATTTAAAGTATTTATCCGGCCAGATACTTTTCATGAAGGCTCTGAACTTGAAAGATATGTTAAAGCAGGTGAAAGAAAATGAACAGCGCAAAAAAAAAAGCTGGCAGAAGCTGTGGATTGCTCTGGCTACAAATAATTTTAGCAGGGCATTCGCTCTAATTCTGTGGAATTAAGTTCGTACGGGTCATTGGATACTGTTGAGTGGTTGGAGTCAATAACAAACCAGTCATACATTGAGCCCATATCAGGGAAGTTACACAGAGTGACGTTGTATCCTGATGCATTCCCAAACAGGACATAATCTACTATGCTCCTGGTGTGAGAGTAGTTGACGAGCTGTATGTCTAATTCATGAATGTTCACTAGGCTTTCAATGCCATACTCTGAGGCAGACCAGTTGCCTTCCATCCGCATGAGGAAGCTGGGTGCTAAGGTGCTTTCCACATAGTATGAGTTGTTGATGTGAATCATGAGATTGGTGGTGTCATTATTCGAGTCATTAACAAAGTCTGTGATGCTGCTCTTCCTGATGGTGTTAGGCACTCTTCCATAAGCGGCAACGCTGTAAACAGGGTCTCTGATATTGGTAAGTGATACTTCAGCGTGGTATATTTTTGGGAAATGCCAGTTTGCAAGGCCTTTCCTGTCAGTGATATTGACCAAGGTCGTAACGTTAACAGTGACGCTCCAGGGAGATTGGTGATAAAGAGTTATGCCTGTGACATTAATGTCTATGTCCAATCCTATCCTGCCTGCTATTACTCTGAGCTTGTCAAGGTAATCCTTGTAAGAGGCATTAACCAGCACATCAACCTGCGTGCCGTTGACTGTGCCGTTGTAAAATGCTAGCCTGAAAGACTCTTCCATATGGCTGCGATTGTTGAAGTATTGGCCTGAGCGAGCGACGTAATCCTCCATGGCGATTAGTGCCCTAAAACCAGAGATGTAAATGACCCTGTCAGAGTCAGTGTCTATGCTCTTGATAAAGTCATTAATGGTCCGCAGCCTGGTCTCAACTACCTTTTGCCTGTCAGTGTACCTGTACTCCTTGTAGGCAATAAAGATATATATCATAACCATTATTAATATTGAAGCGAGTAATAAGTAAAACATTCCTTTCTTGTTTTTGAACATTTTGTTAATGCTCATTTTTATTGCCAAACCATTGCCTTTACTATTGTTGGGCCCCACAGGTACGGAACTGAGGAGACTGTTGTTATCACGATTTCGATGTCTGTGGCTTCGAGGTTAACGAATACCTTGCCGTTATCCCCTAAATCCAGTAGCTTCAGCATGTTGTAAACAGCCAGGTTATAAGCATCGTTTTCTATTACTGGGGTTATGCTATGGTCGTTTGCAGTGTAGTTGCAGATATTACTACCACTATAAGTGGCGGGGATTTTTTTATTGCTAAAAGTATCATCTTCAAACTGAATAGTCCAATTGCATCCTATTGCGTGCTCCACTACTGGCGAGCGCGCAGTGGAAGATGATACAAACGCAGTGTAGATGAATGAGTTATTGCTCGAGCAGTTGGTATTGGTTATTGGGTCATCGCCAGTCTTGAGGATGAAATCATTTAATCCAGGAATTAAATAATTTGGCGGTATCTGCACAATAAATGGATCCCCTAGCCTGACATAGCTGGGGTTATATTCAGATAGGTCGTATGCTTCATTGCCATTAACATTTAAATAATCTGTCCAATGAATCCCAGAATATGAGACAATCTTGGCATCAACAACCCTCAATCCCGACGGGATGTTTACTTGCGGATCACAATCTGTAAATTTAGGGCTTTCAAAGACAACCTCGATTTCATCGGGCGTTGCAGGTGATACAATAGGAGTAAAATTATAGGATATGTAACTGTCAGGGTATAATGTTGAGGGCGCAAAGGATCCTCCAGAAAACAATATAACCTGCGATTGGGTGGCTAGGAATCCTGAAAGGATTGAACTGGCAATGCTCTGATAGATATTTGAGAGGCCAGACACGTTGTTGGCATTGTAAAAGTGTGTTGCATTATCGCAAGCAGCGCTCATGTTAAGGCTCTTTATGCCATCATCACTAAGGCCTGATCCGAACGCAACAGCGAATATGCCAATATTGTATTTATTATTCAGATAACAAGAAATATTGTATAATTGTTCTATGGGCCTTTCCCAGCCATAAACATTAAAAGAAGAGCCTCCATCTAAGCTTGCATAATCCGGGCAGGTCTCATTTAATTGTCCAGTCAAACTATTAGGACAACAGGCTCTGCCGCCGCATTCATTGCAATTATTGCTGCTTTCTGTGCCATTCCAGGCTGTAACACAATAACTTGCGCCACCATCGCTCATTATTACGAGGGCATTCTGCCTGTTGCCAACATTGGCTCTAAGTTCAAGGTCAAAAAATCCTGATGAGCTATCATTATTATTTAGTTGTACTGCAATGACATTAGAGCCCGCCTGGAGATAACCCTGGGCATTCACAAACCTATTCCAGTTTGAATATGTGTGAGATTTTGTGTCGTTATCAACCATGATGCCATTTATATAAACCAGTGCATTATTATTAGAGGCCACGTATAATACTGCATTGCTAAGGTTGGATATGTTTTCTATCTGGAAAGTGTTCCTATAATAGGTTTTGCCGATATTATTCGTGGAGAAGTTCAATTGTGTGTCGTCAAAGTAGAATGTTCCGTTCCTGTTGGTCATGTTTCGATTAAATTTGCCGCCAAAATCCAAATAATAAATGCCCGGGGCTTTGATGTATGATGTAATATTATAGCTTGAATAGTTAGAGTAGGATGTGTTGGTTTTATTTGTCCAAAAGACATCATTTGTATTATCCTTTGCAAAATCCAGGATAGACCCAAGGTATATTGTGCCATTAGTTGTGTTTGTGATTCTTGCCTTAATCCAAATTGATGAATCATTGGCTTTGGTGTTGTTGCACTTGGAGCATCCAGTCCAATTCCATTTGAATGAGAAATTAGCAATTCCACCATTCTGAATAATATTATACATCTCCTGGGTGACATTGAACTGTATTCCATATGAACCGTCAGAAATATGTCTAGTGCCATCCGCAGGTGAACCGCCAATAAAAATTCTTAGCTTATAATCGCCACCTAAACTATAAAGCCCATCTATGCTAACATTAGTTGAATTTCCTCCATAAGCTCCTGTCTTCCAGTCCCAGCCATCATTCCCTGCATTCCATCCATAAGTATTTCCTGTGGTGTTGAGGGTTCCTGAGCTGAAATCTGCCGGAGGACCTGAAACATCACCATTATTCTCCCAAAGGTTTGCATATACAGGCGCTGTTTTATTCAAGGTCGTAACAACACCTGCAACATTGTATCCGAATGGAGTATTCCCAGAAGGCCATAGAGAATCATCAAAGCTAATCTGGTTCCATGAGGCTGGCGAACTGGAAAATTGTGAATCTGCCCAGTATTTCCATGTGTCAGTATTAAGCTGTGTTGTGAATAGGTAGATGCTATCAACAACACTGCAAGCAGTGCAAGTATTGCCGTTGGCAGCATAACCGTTAATGGAATTATTCAGCTGCGTCAAGTCATTGGTCAGGCCAATTATAGAAATCGTGGTGGTTGAATAAGGCGCGAGAGCAACCCTGTTTAAGCTATTATTCCGCAAGATGTCACGAGTAAAATTCTTATCTAAGCATTTTGCTACAGCAACTTTCTCTGTTGTGGGGTCAAAAAGTAGTGGGTTTGAGCAAGACCGGTCAGTTCCTGAGTCTCCATTAAAATCAGCATCCATGCTCGTGCTCAAGTCTGTTGTCAATACAACATCTCCAAAACCCGAAGCGTTGGTTATTATCGTTTCAAATGTCAAGTTTTCAAAACCTATCCTGATCGGAACAGTTGATTGGCTAAGGGTCTCATAGTCAAGCATGATCAGGTTCGCATCTGTGTAGGTTACAGTATTCTCCCCGATGGTGGTATTATCATAAAATATTGTCGTATTCCCTATAGTCATATAAAAATTATTAGTGTTGCCGCTGGTGTTAACTTTATAATGTAGGTATATTGCTAGATTAGATAAATTTCCAGGCACATAGAATGAGTCATAAAGGTTGACAACGCCATCTATGCCTGGAATATTGGTTATTCCTGTGTTGGTTATACTATTTTCTTGGAATTCATCTGTAGTATACATTATCTTGAGATATCCTCCTTGGATGTATGCTGAGCTTATGTTCATGAATATGAATGTGATATTATTCTGCCCCTCTCTCATCAACCCTTGGCAATTGGTTATATTCCATGTATCTGCCACCAGGTTTGGCGTTTGGCCATTGAATATTGGTTCACCTGTTGATGTGTTGCATTGCCCGCCATTTATTATCAAGCTAAAATTAGATCCCAAAGCAACGTCCATTTCTAGTTTTATATTTGTTATTGATACATTGCCTAAATTAAATAGTGCAGTGATGTTGCCCTGTCCTATGAACCCTCCGAAGTAGACAAAGCTGCTGGTTCGCTTATCATCAACCCTCCTAAGATAAGCAGAGGATGTGGATCCTGTTAATGGTGAGCCGTTCACTATGCCTGTTATCATTCTCTGTCCTACTACCAGGTTGGTGACTTCTAGTTGTGACTGGTTGAAGAGCACGTGCTCTGCCACTGATACATTGCCTTGCATTGAAAGATTGAATCCCATGCCAGAGGGGAGTATATTGCTAAGCACTTGGCTTGCAAGGCTGGTTGAGTAAGTGGTTTCGCCTTTAGCCCAGTAAGTGCCTATTTGCTCTAATACACTAATGTTAACGTCAGCTGAGTTGCTAAGGTTGATGGTTCTGAATGAGCTGTCAATCTCGCTCATGTTGAGCTCTGAAAGAGTTGACAGCACGTCCATGGTGATGTACTCAAGGTTTTCCTTTGGGTGCTCTGAAACCAGGTGGTGGGAGATTATTAGCAATCCGCCTATTAAGAGTGTTGCTGCCAGTACAGCGTCAAATGTGAACATGAATCCTTTCCTGCTCTTAGTCATGCGTGTTCCTATTCCCATGTGTAAACCACCATGCGCACTATGTCTGAATTATAAATTGATAACCTAGTGAGCTTTGCCATATTGTCGTAAGAGATTGATGTGAAATCAGGCGCTGTGCAATTAATAACCCCGCCAACTGAAGTGTAGTTAATGTATAATGATGGTTTCCCTATTTTGCACAGCTGGCTGTTAAACTCTACCATGTCCTCATACCGGTTCTGGAATATCACTAGAAAATCATGCTTGGCCTGGAGCTTGCCTCGAAGTACAGTGTAATTCAGGTAGCTATTATTCATCGCCTTGAGAACCTTGTCCTGATCAAGCCTTTTACCGGTGAGAAGCCCTGGCCTTATCACGCTCGCATTGGTCCAATCAATAGGATAGCCTTCTGAAAGCAAGGCCTCGCTTATCTTGGCAGCATCGTCCTTCAGCTCCTCAAAAACAGTGTTGGCGTTAAAGCTGTTGATTATAATCTTGACAGAGATAAGAGCAGCTATGATGAACAAGAGCATGGCCAAGGTGTAGTCTGAAATCCACACCTGGGATTTCCTATTAATTTTTTTGCGCATCATAATTCGGGTGTCCTGTTGTTTTTTGTTATTATTTTTTATTATTTTATTTTCTTATGATTCTTATTGCTTGTCCTTATTGTTTTATTTTTGATCATTTATCATTCTTTATTTTATTTCATTTTTTTATTCTTCTTCTCAACTTATAACTACATTATTTTCTGAAGGCTTTGATATGGTGTTAGCACCTTTTTGAAATGCTCCGCTGGTCGTGCTCGGTATTGCAAAGAGATAATCCGCGCCTTTGTAGGTTATAACTATGTCATCGGCAGTGCGGGTTATGGAGTAGTCAGAATCTCCTACTCTGTCAGGAATATAGATGGTTCTTTCATAGCCAGGCTCTACTTCTGCTGCGAATATGAGTTCGCTCTGCAATGAATAGCCCAAGTCCTGTAGCCTGTTAATGTTCTTTTCCTCGGAATAATCGTGTGTCAGGGCTAAGGTCACACCCATGAACATCACCATGATTATCATGGCCAAGCTTACCATTAGCATGAACTCAATAGCCACCTGGGCTTTTCTTTCATTAATAATGCTCACCCACCCCCGAAAAAAATTTAAGTATCATTCTTCGCTGATTCTTACCTCGCTAGCGCTGAATGTCTCAACTGATTCCACAGAAATCTTATGTATGCCTTCACTAATGCCCATAGAGCTGTCTGCTGTTATGTTGGCCGCCAGCCACTTCACCAACTGATAATCGCCGCTCGAAGACTCAACCCAGAATTCTACCCTGTTCTCGTTAAAATCTATGCTCTTAACACTATCTGGCATGTAAACTGTTATGGTCTTCTTGCTCGGGGTGCCGAGATAATAGACTTCGTCAGCAGAATCCCTTATCTCGCTGGCAATCTTGTCCAGCTGGCTGGCAGTGACTTCTGTGTTGATGTTATCAGTTTGCTGGTAGAATAGTATGATGAGCGGTATGGTGAGGAGGAAGGCAAAGCCTACCACCATCAAGAATTCCAAGCTGACCTGCGCCTTAACTTGCTGGCTGATATTACCTCTTTTTTTCATGTTAAGCTTATCCTTATAAAATTAGGTTTATTAATCAGTTTATTGATTGTTTTTACTAGTTAGATTCATGATTAGAATAATGAATATATAAAGTTAATTAAATTAGTTAAATTAACAACAAAAGAAGAATCAGGTTTCTCAAATAAGACTGCTCAGCCAATATAGCTCGTGTCCTGGCGGCTCGCGGGCGAGAGCTTTTCCTCTTCAAGCATTTCCTGCTGCTTGGCTATGGGCTTTATGTCCTTCTCTAGCTTGGTTATGTCCTTCTCCACCTTGCTCATGTCAAGTCCGAGCTTGTATTTTTTCTCAAGCAGAATCATAATCTCTTTTGCCTCTCTCAAGCCGAGGTGCATTGGGTGGGCAAAGGTTTCTGCCAGCACGCATGCTGCCCTTATCTTCTTCTCCTTGCTCAAGCCCAAGAGCAGGCCTGAAATGCCCATAATCGGGCCAACAATTCCGTGCAGCTTGTTGCTGGCTCCGAGCTTCACAAACTCATCTATGAATTTCTTGTCATTGCCTGTGCAGAAGAGCCTTGGCTTGTCAGGCGGTGCTTGCAATCCAATGCCTCCGAGAGTTACAATCTCTTTGCAATGGTACTTCACAGCAATATCTAGGACTGCATGGGAGAATGCGTAGGAGTCTTCTTCCCTCATCGGCTGCACATCTCCTACAAGGAACAAAAAATCATGCTTGCCTTTCTTCTTGTGCTTCACTTCAATGCGAGGAAGCTCTATCAGGTTGTCTTCCTGCACAAAAACAGAATTCGGCAGGCAATATGAGAAAAGCCTTACAACAGGCTCTGCCTTGAGCTGGTCCACCATGATGTCAGCTGCTATCTTGCCAACATTGCCAATGCCAGGCATTCCGACGATTAGCACTGGCTTGTTAAGCTTCACTTTTTTTATTATGGTAGTCTTCCATTCTGGCATTTTTTCTCCTTATGATCTTCTTCCTCGCGAGCTTCAACAAAATCTTTGATTTCCAAAAATAAGATTTTTGGATTCACAAATCATAGATTTGTGATTTTGTGTGCCAAAAACGTAGTTTTTGAGCATGCGAGCGAGCAATAAAAATTTAGTTAGTGATTATTATATGCTTATTATAATATTTTACAATTAAAAATTTAAACTGATATAATTATAGGCGCCTCACTCAGCGGCGGGCCTTTCTTTACTTTCCTTCTGTTCTTCCTTGTACTCCCGCCTATATTTCCCATACTTGTCTTCTGGGCTATACTTGGGAGGCTTGGGTTTGACCCTGGTTGCTCCGCAACTGCATTTCTCCTTTAAGCCGTAACTGCCGCATTCACGGCATTTTAGTATGTGAAGCATGATAAAAATATACCCCCTGATTTTTCTTATCCTTAACTATTTATCCTTAATTTTTATTCTCCCTGCCTTTCAAAGGTTATTACTCCTTTTTTTCCGCCCGCTGCCTCAGTCATCTTGTCCTGGATTTGCTTGAGCAGGTTTTCTGCAAGCTTGTAGTCCTTAGCAGTGAGGAGCACCCTGTAAGCTCCTCCGCCAAGATAGTTCACGCTTAGGTTAGGGGTGATTTTTTTTGCTTCTCCAAAAGCCTTCTTGATAAGCTCTAACCCTGCCTCATCATAGGTTTGGATTGATATCTTGATTATGATCTCGACTTTTTTTGGCTTTATCTTCTCGCGGATTACTTCCTCGAGCTTTGCAGCCAACTCCTTGTCAACACCTAGCTTTTCTAGTGAAAGATTCTTCTCTATCACGTCTTCAAATGCGATGTAGAGCCAAAGGTAGTGCTTCATTAATGGCGTTGCTATTTCCTTGTAGAGCTGCTCAACAGGATTTTTCATTCTTTCAGAAAGCGCAGTTATAATCTTCTCTGCTTTCTGCTCTTGTTTTATGGCGTCTGTCTTGCCTCTCCTCTGGGACTCATTGACTCTTCGAAGCGAGAGGTCTATGTGGCCTCTTTCAGGGTCAACGCGTATGACCTTGCACACTACTTTCTTGTCCTCGACCACAAAGTCTCTTATGTTCCTTATCCTGCCTGCGCTAACCTCTGATATGGGGATTAGTCCTTGCTTGTTCTCGTACTCATCAAGCATGACTGTTACTGCGTGGTATTGTATCTTGGTGATTGTGCAGAATACCAGCTCTTCTTCCTGTGGGAACCCTTCTCTCCTTAGCAGCATTTTTTTACTCCGCTTCCTGGCTTCACTTTTTACTCCAAAACTTCGAGCACCCTGGCCTTGACCCTGGTTTTTCCTCCAGTTGGTTCTGCCAGCTCTTTGCCGCAAACCAGGCACCGAACAATTGAGGCTGACTTGCCAAAGATGATCTGCTCGTTCTTGCACTTAGGGCACCTTAGCTTGATGAACTTGCTCTTGGGCTCTTTAACAAAATTCATAACACATCCCTCCTCTTATACTGAAAATATTAATTCATATTAAATTAATATTAAATTCATATTAATTAGACGAGAAGAATAAGCAGGGGTTTATAAAGGTTTGTCTCGGAAATCGGGTGCGTTTAAAATTTTTCGTAGCCCGCTCGCATCGCTTTAATCATCCTGTTAATTTTTCTAGAGTTTATTAATCGCGTTTGTCAATTTAAGGCTCGCTAGGGGCTACTTTTTAAACGCCTCCTCTCCATAAAATTAAAGAAACTTCTTTTTGTACAATGCAAAGAACTCTCTCAGGATGGTTGATATCCTGTTTTTTATTTCTTTAGAGCTGATGCATGCCTGCACTTGCTCATGAGTCACTGAGTTGGTGCTGTCCTGCGGAATAGTATTGGTTATGAAGGATAAAGCCACAACACGCATGCCTCTGTTCCTCACCACTATGGTTTCAGGGGTTATGGATGAGCCGACAGCATCAGCGCCCAGGTGGTCCCTGAAAGCAACTGATTCTCCTTCTGTCTCATAAGAAGGGCCTGTCAATCCGAGCAGTATACCCTCGTGAACATTCTTTTTATAATCAGCACCTGCCTGAATCAATAGTTTCCTAAATTCAACATCATAAGCATTGTCCATTGACTGGAACCTTTCAACAGGCTTGTTATTGTCCAATCTTTTGAATTCTAAAACCCTCCCTAATAGCGGGTTAGGTATCATGTTGATGTGAGATTTGAGAATCATAATATCGCCAACGCTGTATTTGAGGTTCAAGCCGCCTGCTGCATTAGTAGCCATGTAATTTTTCACTCCGAGCTCTGCTAACAGGTGGATGTGAAAAACTGCTTTTAGAGCTCCATTATTAAATGGCTCATCAGCAACTTCATAGTAATGCTTCCTTCCTTTGAAGCAAATAGCAGGCACTCCCTCGATGCTTCCAATGATGAGCCTGCCCTCATGGCCAGGAACCATGGTTAGATGGAAATTGGGAATGTCCTTGTAAAGAATGCTTTTCTCTCCCTTGATGATGGCTGCAACTTCACCAAGCCCAGAGCCTAAGATGATGCCAAAAACAGGCTTTTTATCTCCGAGAAATTTCTTAACATAGTCTGCTGCTTCTCTTACCTTTTTTTCATAATTCTGGTTGAAATCGAGGGCTTTGTTTATAACATCCATTTGTGCATTGTGGCTTGGCTTCATGATAAGAGCGAGAAAAAAATGATCGCTTATATTATTAACGGTTTTTGCAAGGTGTAGAATGAATGAAAATAATAAAATGCCAATTTAAAAGAGTAAGTTAATAGTCTTCATAACCAGTTATTTTCTTTATCCCTTTGTTGACTCCCAATCCGAGTAATCCACCGCCCAGGGCGCCGAGAAGTCCTAAAAGAATGACCATAGAGCTATTGTATTGGTGAAGATGAAAGCCGTTTTTTATGTTTTTATTATAAATATCAATTGATAAGTTGATTATTTCTTTGGAAACTCTTCTGCTGTTTCCTTTCTTGCCGTACATCTCAATATCTATCAGTTCTTTTATCTTCTGGTCCAGCACCGGAATGTTTTGTTGTGTATAATTTATGCTGCCAATGATTTCGTTAATCAGCTCATGCATCTTTCTCCCATTTTGGAGATTGGCTTCTGCGACCTGGAACTCATAAGGCCCGGCGTCGCTACTAGAGCTGGTTTCATAGGAGTAATGTGTATCTGCTGTGTCTTTGGCTCTTCGCCAACTATCTGCCCCCGATTTCAGCCTGTTCAGCTTCTCCTTTATCTCAGGCAGGTTGGCTTTGAGGGTTGAGCCGGTATACCAGGTGTTGGCTATTGCAAAGAACTCTGCTTCTGTTGTTGGTATTACTTTTTGGTTCATCCTGCTCTTCTGCGCAGCCATCTTGCCTCCTGTGTTGATTTTTGAGGTGGTTCTTATCTTTTCTTTTAGCTCTAAATGAGGATAAGCAGCTATTAGCGCATCCAGCTCTCTTGATGCTCTTTCACCAATGTCTCTGTAGAAGATATAGGTGTGGTCTGTGTGGTCATAAACCTGTCTAGTTCTTACAACCGGCGTGGTTGTTACGTGCCCTTCAGAATCAGTGGAGGTTTCAATATCTATGTAAGTCTCTGTCCTGTACTCGTCATCATGCTCATCTTCCCATGCTTCTTCAAAGTTAGAGTTGACGCCTGCTAGTGTATGCATTGCAGTGGCGAAATTATCCATTCTTTGTAATGCTTCCTTGGCATAGCGAGGCAGGGCTGGTAGATGATTTCTTAGTTCATAATGGTGGCGTTGGAGCGCAGCAAATTTAGGGTCTCGTCTTAGCTGTAGCTCTTGGGCAAACATCTTTACTTCCTTGCTCCTTGCCTTTGGGTCTGCTTCCTTGGCTTCAGTTTGAGCCTTTTGATAGGCTGCAGAATGAGCTGTGTTACGGCACTCTAGTATTTTCATAACACTATCATTAACGCTTGTCAGGTAGCGTGTTATATGCTCCACTTCTTCACCGCTTTTGTCAGCATCTCTTTCTATTTGGGTTATTTCTGAGAAGCCCAAAGGTTGAAGGCTGCTTTTTGTTTTTTCTTTTTTGTGGATAGTAGAGCCTAGCCAGAGCCCTCCTACTAAAGTGCCAATTAAAACTGCGGTTCCTGCGCTTCGCAGAACTGTTTTTAATCCTTCTTTAAATCCATTAGCTGGCGTGTAAGACCCTTTTTGAAAATAATTATCCATGGAGATAAGAAGGGATATTCTCTTTTTAAATATTTGGTTTTGTAACCTTTCTTTAGTGGTTATAATCTCATTAGAATATGTTCGCGTCTATATCTGCATCTAAATGCCTCTTATATTACTTATCTTAAAGCTTAAATAATTAAGAATAAACAAATAATGAATAAAAAGCTTATACCAGCTCTACCTTCTTGGCTCTAAATCCCTTTGCCTGGGAGTGGGTCTTGTTGCATTCCTTGCAAGTAAACCTGAAATCTGTCTTCTTGCTAAGCTTCTTGCCGCTCATCTTAGGCTTCGGAGGCTTAGAATACCTTCCGAGGTTACCGAATCCCCTTCTTAATCCTCTCTGCCTCACACGCGCAGTTGAGCCTCGGGACATTGGCCTGGCAGCATTCCTTCCTCTCTTCTTTGCCAAGCTCACCTTCTGTTCAGTGTGCTTCCTGCAAAAAGGACAATACCTTCGCATGGTTTTTCTTATCTTCATCTTATCGTCGTTGGAGAAGCTCAGGGTTTAAAAAGGTTATTGTTTTTATTTCACGTCAGCTCTAAAATAAGTGCCAAAATGTGAGCGCATAAAGCGATTAAATGTTAAGAGCGGAGCAGGGGGATGCCCCACAGGTTTTCATAACAAAACCTGGCAAAAGAGTTAGTATGGGACATTAACTTCGTTAAGTCCCATTCCACGCGTCGAGTGCTACCGAGCAAGTCAAGTTGCGAGTGTAGCACACCTTTACGAGATTTCGTGAAATCTCTGGGGATACGAAGCCATCTGAAAAGAAATTAGTGCGCGAACCCGGCACATTTTAGAGCAAATTTTTTTTATTAAGCCATCTCTGCCTTGCCTTTCTTAACAAGAAGGTCTGCAATAAAAGGGTCGAGCTCTACTTCCTCGCCCTCGTTAAAAGGTCCTAAGACTTCGTTGTTCCTGCCCATGAACCTGGGCATTGGGTCGCGAATGATTATTCTCTTTTTCTCAGGGGCTGTTGTAAATGTGGCTTGGGGTTCTTGCTCAGGCAGGTTGTCTTCTTCCTCAGCCTTCTCTTCAACCTCTCGTTTGACTTCTTCTCTCACACCAGGCTCTTCTTCCTGGCGAGGATTAGGCTTAATTTCAGCCTCTGTTTTCTCCTTAGCCTCTTCTGGCTTAACAGCATCTGCCTCCTTCAGGTTGAGTATCCTGTCAAGCACTGCTTCCTTGTATTTCAAGAACAATAATACTTGCTCATTAAAGAAATCCCGCTCAGAAGGCAAGAGGGCTGATGTGTCTATCACGTCAGAGCCAGTCCGCGCTCTGCTCATGGCCATGGTTAGAATCTTTTTTTCTCTCCGTTCATAAAGCTCTTTGATTATTCTCCTGATGTTCTGGAACTGTATCTTGAGCTTCTCTTTTTCAGCAGAGGCGAACAGTTCATCATCCTTTCTGTTCAGGGAATCTTTCTTCTCCTTAAGATAAGCAAGCACCTGCTCATAGAAGTCCTTGTCCAGGGCCTGAAGCTCTTCGCGGTTCTTCTCCCTGCGCAACAAGTCAAACAAGGTCTCGTAGTTAATGCGAATATCAACCATGCACCTAAGAAAAAAATAGGTGTTTATATAGTTTATTGTAAAAGAAATTCTGGTGAAATATATGAACCCAAAACATTTATAAATTTTATAAGAATACTTTGTTTTATTCACTGTCAGGAGGAGTATCATGAAAGAAGAAATAACTCAAGACGAAATCGTCTTTGTAAAAAAGTTATATGACATTATGAAAGGATATGAAAAATATGCTAAAAAAGTTAATGAGCCAGATGAAAAAAATGTAATTCAAAACATATCACAAATTCTAGATGTGCCTGGGCCAAAACTTGAGAATGTACTTACCCATTCTCCTGAAAAGATAAGTTATGGTACCATCAGGAACATCAGGTTGGTGAGAGAAATTTTTAGTGTGCTGGGGGAATCTCTTACGCGCCAAGGAATTTATGAATGGCTCGGAGGATGCAATCAGTATTTAGGAAAGAAGCAACCTTTGGAATTACTATTAAGGAAAGATTATCAGCCTTTGAGAGATGCGGTTTTTGACCTTAGAGACAGTATCATTTAGGAAAGTGTGTAATCGTCATTCTCATCATCAATTAATTATTTAAACCTCTCGGAACTTCATCATGTGGCATGACCATCTTAAAATTCCAAGACTTGAGCTTTATCGACGATAAGGCTAGCGTGAAGATTATTTTCCTTAGGCAGTACTATTTTTATGTTTCAAAAGAAGAATTATCCAAGATCGGCAAATTCAAAGTAGACTCTCACTCCATAGAGTTCGATTGCTCTGAAAAAAAAGCATCCAACAAGTTCGGCCAGCTGTTGGAGAAAGGTTTTGCAGGGCTAAAATGCATCCTTAACAACCTAAAAACAGTTTATGTTCATAGGAATTCTGGCATCCCGCTTATTGGAACTGGTGTTTTTGGTATGATTGACAGGAACACCAATTGCTTAGAGGTCAAGCCTCTCACTGCCTGCAACCTTGACTGTGTGTTCTGCAGCGTGGATGCTGGCAAGAGCAGCAGGAAAGTGACTGACTATATTATTGAGAAGGATTACCTGGTTGAGGAGTTCAACAAGCTGGCTGCAAGAAAAGAGCATGCTGTTGAGGCTCATATTGGGCCGCAGGGAGAGCCGCTTCTTTATGCGCCCTTGGCTGAACTGATCAGGGATTTGAAAAAAAATCCGCAAGTAAAAATAATCTCAATTGACACTAACGGGACTTTGCTCACAGAAAAATTGGTTGATGAGCTTGCAAGCGCAGGCCTTACAAGGCTGAATATCTCTATCAATTCTCTGGACGAGAAAAAGTGCGCTTACATGGCTGGCGCGAGCTATAACATCAAGCACGTCCTAAAAATGGTTGAGTACGCAAGCAAGAAGATGAACGTGTTGATAGCGCCGGTTATTGTGCCTAGCATTAATGATGAAGACTTGAAAGGCATTGTTGAAGCTGGCAAGAAAATAAAGTCAGAATTCCCTGTGTTGGGCATCCAGAACTATCTTAATTATAAGCGTGGCAGGAACCCTGTGAAGCAGAGAAGTTGGGATGAATTCTTTGAGATGCTCAAGCCCTTTGAAAAAATAACAGGGCTCAAACTTCGACTTAGTAAAGAGGACTTCGGCATTGTGCCTGATAAGAAGCTTGAGAAGCCTTTTGAAAAAAAGCAATTCATCAAGGCAAGCGTGGTGTGCGACGGTCCCTTGCGAGGAGAAAAGATTTGCGCTTCTAAGGAGCGTGCAATTATCGTCGAGAAAGCTGGCAGAGCCAGTATGAATTCAGTTATAAACATCAAGCTTATCAGGGACAAGCACAATGTTTTCAGAGGAGTAATGCAGTAGACCGTAGTAGGAGATGGTATTAGAAGTAGTAAGTAGCAGAGGCACTGGCTTTTGTTTTTTGTTTCACGCTTTGTCTTTTCCCAACAGCCTCTTGAAGAAATCAGATATAGAACTTATTACTTTTGCAAAGAAGCCTTGTTTTTTCTCAGGCTCTGTTTTTGGAGGCTCAGGCGCTGGCTTCTCTTGCTGGCTGGTATTTATCTCTTGTTTTTTCTCAGCTGGCTTAACCTTGATTGTGAGAGTCTTGTTAGCCAGGAAATTCTTTGTTTCTATGCCTGCAAAGGTTTTTATGAGCAGTTCTGTCTGGTTGTAACTCTCAGGTATGTTGAGCTTGTAAGTGTAGGCTTGCCTGGTTTCTGCCTTGTCAAACAGCAGAGTCTCGCTGGTCTTGCCTCCGAAAAGGAGCACTCCGCCCGAGTACTCATCCCTTACTGTGACCTTGATTGATTCCTGGTTGTTGTTGATTATCTTAATTGTGAGGGTTACATTGTTGCCTGCAACCACTTCCTGGGTGTCTGCTGACTGTGATATGCTTATTGCATCTGCAACAGGTGTTACTGTAAGGCTTACCTTTTCAGAGAAGTTGCGGTTCTCGCTGGTCGAGGTCTCATAGCTTCCGCTGGCGGTTATATCATAGGTTTTTTTCTCGTCGACAAAAGGCGCCTCTATTGAATCGTTGACAATCAATGTCTTGGTGATGCCTGGCATGAGCTCTGCCAGCTCAGTTGTTAAGTCAGGGAAGATGGTGCTTGTTACGCTGGCTTTGATATTCCTAAAGCCAACCACTTTGTTAGGATTATTTATAGAGAATGCCACTCTGAAACTTCCTCCTTCTGACACGCTGGTCTCAAGCACTGAAAGGATGGGGTCTAATGCCTTGATGTTTGATGTCAGGCTCAGGTTCTTTAGCTCAGAAAAAACCTTGCCCTCTGAGTCAAGCAGGCGGAGCTCAACAGGAATATTGTATTGGCCTGATTTCACTGGCTTGAGCAACAGGTTAATCATCTGGTATTTGTCTGGCTTGAGTGTTCCTTTCCAATAATACTTATCATTCTTCTTTTCAAGCTCTCCTGGCTCTGACTGCACTGTAATGTAACTGGGAATGGTTATTTTAAGCTCTGTCACATTGATATCAGCAGAAACATCATTTTCCACTTTCACGCTAAGCGCTGTCTGTTCAGAAGCCTCGATGCTCGACGGCGAAATCGTTGCTGTGAATGTGTAGGGCTTGATTACCTTAACGCTTTGGCTTGAGCTCTTAACACCATAAGATTTACTTTGGTAAGTATAATTGACAATGGCTGAGTTCGAGAAGTCAAGGTAACCAGTGACCCTGAAGGTATAGGTGAAGGTCTTCTCACTCTCAGCTGCCAAGTTCCCGCTGTAGCTAATGCTTCTGAGGCTACGCGTTGTTCCTGAGGATGATGATAGAATCTCAACTCCGGCTGGGAATTCTTCAAAATAGCTTAAGCTGTCTGTCCCATCGCCTCCGGTGTTCTTAAGAATTACTGAGACAGTGACTTCGCCATTAAGCTCTGGGCTGGAATCTGAGAAAGTCCTTGAAACGCTAATGTCAGGCCCATAAGTCCTTATTCGGATTGAAATGCCTGCGTAGGCCCTGCCACCCTCGAACTTGATAGGGTCATCGTCAGTTGCGTTCAACACATTCCTGAATATCTCTTCAATGCAAACCTCTTTAGTTCCTGTAACCTTGCACTCGCCCTCCCTAATAATATAAGAGTTCTTGTTAATCCCAACAATAACAGAGGTGTCCTCTATGTCATAATGAGTTATGGTGTAAACATCTCCCTCAACAGTAAAGGTGTCGCCAGAGTAATGCCATTCAGTATACAAGTCTTTAGCCTGGGCAAAGCATGAGAGTGCCATTACCGCCAGTAGCATGGTAAAAAAAAGAAAAAAAGATTTGATAAAGCCAGAGCTGTTCATATTAACTTTTGTTCTTAATCCAATCAGATATAAATTTTTCGCTTCTCGGGTTAAGTCAAGTTAAGTGCCAATGCGTCATCTGTCATCAGGGCAAGCATTTGCTTATGCAAATCTTGCCGACGATGACGTGCTGGGGGTCGCCCCCGCCAGGGTAGCACGTAGCATTGGCACGGCACAAAAATTGACTTAACTCTCTTCTCAAAATATTCCTCTTAGAAGTTAGTTTTGTTTTAAAGAAAGAGAAAAGAAAAAAAAAGAAAAAAAGAAAAAATTTTGTTTTTGTTTTTAGCCAACCTTGTTCACAGTGATTGTGTTCAGGTCTGCAACTACAACTTCTGCCTCTGTCCCTGAGAGGTCATAGTCTTCGTAGTCTGCTAGCACATAGCAAGCTCCTAGTGTATCCTGAGCTCCATAACCTGCTACGAGCAAGGCGTTCTTGTCAGCAAACAATTTTATAATTGCTTTGCCTGGCGTGAAGCCTTCTGTGCAAGTTGCTGGGTTGCCCATCAACGCGGCTGCTACTGTGTTGACGCAAGGTCCACCAACCACTATCATGTTCTCGCTTCCGAGAACTGGGGCTTCTGTGTCAAGCACTGCTAATCCAACTGCGATTGGGTTTAAGGTTGTGCTTGATACTGTGCCGCCTGCTGTGGCTGCTCCTTCCTTGACTTCAACAACTCCTGCTGTCACAAATACCTGAGCGCCTTTCTGGCTGAGTGGGTAGTCCACTGTAATCTCAGATGCTTGTGTTCCAGAACTCGGGTAGTACCTTGTGAAGAATACTCCGTAGTTGCTGTATGCATGCGAGTAGTCGTCGTTGTCTGGGTCGTCAACTAGCGCTGGCGTTGAAACTGTTGCATCAATCTTGTTAGCAGTTGAGCTAGATATGGCGATGTAGCTTGACTCTGGGCCATCAGCTGACTCATCGAACTGCGAGTTAGGTGTTGTTATGTTAACCTGGGTAATTTGGTCCTCTCCAATTGCTTCTGGGTTGGACAAGTTGTCATAGCCAACTCCTAAACCGAATACCAAAGTGCCGTTGCCTAGGTCAAGGATTGCTCCTCCCTGAGCTACCAACTTAAGCTCGTTAGTACCAACTGCTCCGCTTGCGTCCAAGTCAATTGACAATGCATAGTCCTCTGTTGCTGTTGCTGAAGCTGCTCCAATATAGAAGTCGTGGGTTGCTCCTGCAACAATCAGCTCACCAGTAGCGCCTGCTCCTACAGTTCCTGAGTAGGACACAACAATAGTGTCTCCTGTCAGGTCCTTGAAGGTTAGAGTGCTGTCGCCTGTGCTTATTGACTGGTATCTCAGGACGCTGCTTACTGCCTTGTCTTCAGAAGTGCTTGTGGCCCTGTCTGATAACAGGAAGTAGTCGTTGTCTGAGATGGATGTGCTGTTGTCTAGGCTCAAGTTGACTGCGTCTGTGTTTCCGTTATTCATCTCTGCAAAGATGAAGTCGTCGTCATCGTCTCCATACTTGTAGGCGTCGTTCTCATTGGTTATGAATGGGAAAGTGTATTTGTCTCCATTCACATTGGCGAAGTCTAGCTCGTAGCTGTGGTCAGACTTTGCATTGAGTTTTATTGGCGCAATGCCTGTGTTCATCAAGCCTGCGTACTTAATGTCCCATGTGTCTGTCAGCATTGAGTTCTCAGTTAAGAACTCTTTCAAGCCTTTGCCTGCTGGTACATAGATGTCGTCGTCAGCAAGTACTTTGTACTTGATGTAGTTCAGCTTCACAGTGTCAGACTCAACAGTTGCCTTTATTATTAGGTAGGCGTCACTAATTGTGTCTCCACCAACCTTGACTGTACCTTGTGCGTACGTGGAGTCTGTAAAGTCAGTGTCTGTAAACTGTACTTTGTTGGCTCCCAGGAAGAACTCAACAATTCCTTCTCTCTGGTTTGTCAAGACCTCTTGGACTCCAACAGTCACTTCTGAGCTTAAGACATCTGTCTCTCCTTCGTTGAGCTCCTTGGTCAGCATTCCGTTGACGCTCATCTTGGCTGATTGGTCGTCGCTGCTAATAAACACAGCAGTTACCTCGTAGTCCTTACCATCTATAGTATAGGTCTTGGTTTCGCCGTCTCTTAAGGTGTCAGCTACTTCTCCTCCCAATAAGGTAAGGCTTAGGTCGTTGCCGTTGTCTGTTGAAGCAGTTGTTATGGTGTAAGGCGCTCCTAATATTGTTAAGACCTCGTTTTCGAAGTCATTCAGTGCCTCAGTCTCGTTGTCTGCTACTGCTCCTTCTGTGAATTCCAGGTGGTACTCAAACATTGTTGTGCTATCACTGATTTTCAAGAAGTCACCTACTAGGTCGTCATCGTTCTCAGCATATGTTACTGACATTGTGGTGTTGTCAAACTTCAGGTATTGCTTGACTGGTGTCGTGCTTTCACCTGTGTCGAAAACTCCTGCTTTCAGTGCGTCCAAGTCTGTCGATGTAAAGGTTTGCTTTACTCCTCCAATTGCTTCTCCGATTCTGACAATGTCAGATCCGGTCTTGAACTCTGAGCTGTCTCCTGTCACTGTTGCTTTTCCAGCTTCTCCACCCACATCAATTTCTGTGGTTGTACTAGCTGATGCCTGCAAACTAGCTGCGAGGTCAATCGCTCCTACGACGTCTGAAGTCATTGCTTTAGCTCCGACAACAATCTTGCCGTCGAAAACGCCGTTGGCAACGAAAGGCGCAGGATAGTTCGTCAGGTCCAGTGCCATTGCTCCCATAATAGTGGCCCCTACCATGGTAGTTCCAGCAACCAGAGCTGCTATCTTTTTTACTGTCTTTCGCATATTCAATTTAAACACCTCCGTGTTTAACTCTCTTTAACCATGTCTCCAACACTATGAATGCACCAAGTTTACGCAAGATAGCTGTTCTCACAACTATATTTTAAGCCCTGATACATTCATATGTCGTCAACTAATCGTATTGAACTCATAGTCAAGTTTTATTTATAAAGTTTTCGTACTATGAGGGTCTGATTGGGTGATGATTTTTTTATAAGGCTTAAAACCTTTGAATTCATCATAATCAACCATTTTTAATTTTCAAGTGACTACATTGTCCCTTTTTAAATGCGCAATCTGTAGCGTATAATTGCCAAGCCCGAACTTATGAAAAAAAAGAATGCGGGGAGAAGGATTCGAACCCTCGCAGGCACTACTCCAAGGTTGGCACCTTGTCATGCCAAGGCCAAGCCTTGTCTACTCCAAGACTAGCGTCTTGTCCTGCCAAGAGCTAGCTCTTGTCTAAGCCAACAGGTCTCTTAGACTAGAGTCCCTGTCTCCTAAGCCTGTCCCGTAAAGCCACCTTTCTAGGTTTTGGCCGCTCCGGCATCCCCGCATTTTTTTGCATGGGTGGTGGCGGTCCAAAAATAGCAGAGCTATTTTTGTCTACCGGCATCCCCGCAATAAAAAAGGTTGTGCGCATTGTGTTTAAAAAACTTATTATAAAAATTATAAAAAATCTTTAAAATCTTTTATATTATATTATTTTATCGGGTGTATTCATCAGGAAAAGAAAACAAAAAATCGAATTGCGTTTAGAATCGCATTATTTCTTTTTTCTCCAATTGTATTTTCTTAATCGAGAACTCTTGCCATAGCCGCAGAAAGCGCATCTTTTCTTCTTGATGTGGTAGCTTCTTTTTCCGCAGCGCCTGCACCTGATGTGGGTTTTCTTGCCTGATTTCTTACCCATGGATGGAGTTCCTTTCATTCTGATTCACCTTGTAACAAAAATTCGCTTAATCGCAAATTTTTGTTTGCTCAGAAATCAACAATGATTTCTGGCACGTTAGAACTGCAAAGCAGTTCTCCCGCAAAAAATTTCGCACTAAAGTGCGGGGCTTTAAACCCGTGCAATTTTTTGTAAGAACATAATATTTTATTACCAGAGTTCTATTCGATTATTGCGTTGAGATTATTGTGATGGTGTCTCCTCTCACAAACAAAGTGCCAAGTTTCCTCTTGACTTCTCCGTCAACTCTTTCCTCTGCGTCATTCAGCACCACATTGATGTGGATGTCAAATGCTTCTAGCTCACCTATGTACTGCTTGTTGTTCTTAAGCTCAACAATTACTCTCTTTCCTCTTGCCTTGTTCAAGGCATCCAATGGTCTTGAAGTATCCATTATTTTATCACCTACAAAATAAATTAAAATGCTCTTAAGCAGTTGTGGTTGATTTATAAATGTTGCTAATTTCTGCTGAAAAAAGAGAAAGTTTTATATGTTATACATCACTTACGATTATTAATAAATAATATATTAAATTGTTATTTAATGGGGGATTAGGATGGAAGAGAAAGAGATTGGCAGGATTAAGAAGACTGAATCCACCAGTGTTGTAATTAGGATTAACGAGTTCCAGGGTGAGGCTGGCGTTGACATCAGAGAGTTTGTTGAGACAACCAAGTACACTGGCTTGACCAAGAAAGGCACTCGTATTCCTAAGAGCAAGTGGAAGGATTTCAAGGCAGTCATTGATAAGGTTGAGTTCTAAAATTATTTTTTCACTTCATATTTATTAACGTAATATTTATAAACACCCTGCTTTTTCTGCGACTCATGGTTATTATTCACGGCAAAGCAAAGAGAAAGCCCAGCGGAGGCAGATATAAGGCCTGTCATCCCAAGAGGTTAGCCCAGAAAGGCAGCATGCCTACTCATACCAAGGTTGGCGAGCAGGTCGCTAAGACTTCTAAGACCAAGGGCGGCGGATTAAAGACAAAACTCTTATTTGCTGACAAGGTTAACTTGTTTGACCCTGCAACCAGGAAGTACAGCATTGAAACCATAAAAACTGTTACTGAGAACTCTGCCAACAGGCACTTTGTCAGGAGAAACATCATGACCAAGGGCAGTGTTATTGAGACTTCTAAGGGCAAGGCGCGAGTGACCAACAGGCCAGGCCAGGAAGGCATGGTTACTGCTATTCTGATAAAGTAAATGTTTTCACTTCTGAGTGGTTAAAAAATCGAAAGATTTATAAATATGGAAATCAATAGCATTCTCAAGATGGAACCAATAAGAACCCTGGCTGATTATCTGGGTTACAAATCAATTCTGGCAGATGTAGAAGGCATGATTCGCTACTACGCAAGATACAATGATGACGTGCATAACGATACCTGGACTTCTGCCAAGAGAAGGCTGCTCAAAACCAAATATCAATCGCTCTACATAGGAGGCGGACGCAAGATAAGCATTGACTCTGCCTCTGTTCAAAAAATCAACATGGCATTTACAAACTCATTCTCAAAAAAAGGAGAAGGCATTGATGTGCCTAAGTATCTTGAAACTGTTACCAAGCCCTGGTATGAATCCAGGATAAATAACTATGAAGCGGGACTTGAAAGCATTCTGCCAGAAGCAGGAACTGCTACCCTTGACACGCTTCTCACAGCAGAGCAAGTCGCAAAAATAAAGCATAATGGTGAGAGAGCAGAAACACTGCACCAAGCCATTGAACAAAAATTAAGCGGCTTATCATCAATTCAACTAAAAGAAATATGGAATTCTTACAGAACACAAAGCAGCGTCCAAGTAAGACTGATGGAATACGACGCTTTTAAAACACATCTCAGAAGTTAACTCACTCTAATTTCTTATGAACTTTTAAACCAATCCTAGAATCATTGCTATTCCCAGAAGAATCAATATGGTGCCCGCTATTAAGTGCAAGTACTTTATGTTCCTCTCTTTCCACCCAGAAACATTCTCCACTGTAGTGAAGCCGAAATAAACTATTAGGGTGATGATAATCATCGGCAGAATGAAGACAAGATTATACAATAACAGCCACGGCAATGTCTTTATCAACTCAAGAGATGAAAGCAATCCCCCTGCAATGAAGTAAGGCCCCATGGTGCAAGGAATAAGGAACAAGGTCACTAGTAATCCAATCACAAAAGCGCCTTTGACACTAGTCACAGTCGCAATCAGCTTCTTGACTTTAGGCCTTAGGAATATAGGCATCTCAGTCGCAAATCCTCCTGGTCGGTAATGCAAAAAGTCCCTTATGTTAAAGATTCCAAGAATTATTGCCAGCACTGCAAGCACCTTGAATATAACAGCGCCAACGCCCTTGAGTAATTGGACAACCTGGAAGAACTTGATGATTACCAAACCATAAACAATGTACATCAAGACTATTGCAAGAGCAAAAGCCAAGCCGGCAAACAACACTTTCTTCCTGTTCTTTGGGTCGGCAGTAAGGATAGCTATCAATATCATTGTGAGGACTGCTATCTCGCAAGGGTTTACAGCGTCAACAGCTGCCAATGAGAGAATCTTGGCAAGAGTTAATTTCTGTTTGGGCTCGACGCAAGCACCGCCGCCAGCAACAGTCTCATTTTCAACAAGAACCTCGGGGTTACCAGGCAATGAACCGCAGTCCAGATCATTAAATCTCATGGCCGTACCATCTGCCAAGGGGCAAGGGTTCTCTCCAAGCGAGGCAACAGTTGACTCCAAGTTATCAATAATTGGAGTATCGCCTCTGAGATAAACATTCTTGTTAAAAATTATTAGAGGAATGCCGGCAGGGACGCCGTAGCTAGAAAGATAGGCATCCATTACAGGAACATTAGCCTGCTCTTGATAAATCTCGTACTTCAACAAAACAACGTTTGGGTGCTGAAGAAGAAATTCCTCAATAAAAGGCTCAACCTTAGCGCAGTGAGGGCAGCCAATTCCTGTAAAATAAGCGCCGCAAACATAAGTCGCATTAGGCTCTCCGATATGAGATGCTGATGATAAAGGAACTAGGAATAATAAGATGCTCATCAGCAAAAATAAATATTGTTTTCTCATTTTCGTAACATGGCTTTCATGATTTTATTTTTAAATTTTTCTATTAATGCTCTAACAAGGATTTGAGCATAATCATAAACACTACTCCTACAATAAAAAATCCGAATGATATCAATGACTTCTTAAGCTTCGGCTCCTTGTGAAGCTCAGGGATCAAATCTGATGATGCGATATATATGAAGCCACCGGCTGCAAAAGGCAGGATGAAGGGAACTGCTCCTTCAATGCTTCGGGAAAAAAAGTATGCTGCTACACCGCCAATAACACAGGTAAGCTGGGAGATGAAGCTGTATATTAATGCTTTGGTCTTGCCAAATCCACCATAAACTAGAACAGCAAAGTTTCCGAGCTCCTGCGGAATCTCGTGCCCAATTATGAGAAGCGTCGTGATTATGCCAAAGGGCACGCTTACAAAGAAGCTCACGCCTATGATTATTCCATCTATTAAGTTGTGAATGCTGTCACCAAAAATGATGAGGTAAGACACAGGGTGAACTGCGCACTTGCCTCCGTGCTGGTGGCAGTGGTGCCAGTGCAGAAATCTTTCAACAATAAAAAACAGTATAAAGCCTGCCATTAAACATGCAAAAACAGTCATCGCAGCCAGCTCTTCAAGGGCTTCTGGCAAAAGATGAAAAAAGGCTCCGCTGAGAAGGGCTCCGGCAGAGAAGGCCACGAGAATCATAATGAGCTTATTGAAAATCTTTTCTTTCATCCAGAGGGAGAAAACTCCCACCAAACCTACCAGTCCGTTAATAATCGTTGCAAGCAATATCCAGATTAAAATATCCATCAAAGTCACCCATACTAATGTATTCCGTATTCTTGAACCGCTTTTATGCCTAAACAGCGCATAGTTACCATCTTGTATTTTTATAGCTTTCCCATTATTATCTTTTTCCTTGCAGACAACAGGATTCTGTGAACGCGCCGGAAGATGTCAATCTTCTGTGCCTGCCTTCTATATAGCTAATGCAGCTTATCTGTCCGGTTCTTCAGCTGTTTCCTCAAGAACTGTTTCAATGCCTCATCAACTGTATTCTCTTCAGTCACTATCGGCATTATGCCGCTTCTGATAAGGTCTGAGAATATTCTCTGACCCATACCGTAACTGATTACGATCTCGCAGTCTTTCACATTATTGATCATGGCCTGATGGTCGCAGCTTCCGCACTCTCCAGAATTCTTCCCAATGTTTTCTCTATAATCTTTGCTGATAACTTTTCCATCAGTGATGTCAAATACCACGAATCCTAACGCCCTTCCAAAATGGTTTGAAATTGTTTTTTTGTCATCACTGGCTATCGCTATCTTCATCTTTCAACCTCCTCCTGTGAAAAAGATTTCGGCCTTTGCTCATTATTTTAAAATTACCGCCCTCTATCTTGAGAGCCTTTCCACTAACTATAGAATCAGCGGTCTTTTTCCTTGCTGAAAGTATGAGCCTATGGAATGTCGGCTGGGAAATGCCCATCTTTTTGGCGCACTCCTCCTGCTCTAATCCTTCAAGGTCCTTGAGTCTTATGGCTTCGAACTCATCAACCTGTAGAATTGTCTCCTCTAGCTCACATAAAGGAACTCCTCTGGGCTTGAAGTAAGTTATTCCTGGATTGAATCCTACTCTCCTGCAAAGTCTTGGCCTTGACATTGTCATTAATCGTGCTTTTCAAAAGCCTTGTCCTGCTCAGAATCATTTTTTCGCACCCATTCCAGAAGCATGGCCAGGTGCTCTTTTTCTTCATCTCTGTTATGAGCCAGTATTTTTTTTAGTTCCTTGTCTTTTGTTTCCTCAATCCTAGTCTCATACCAATTTATTGCTTCTGCTTCCTCTATAAAGCTCTGCCTCGCTTTCTTCAGATCAGTATTCTCAACTTCTTTTGCGTACATTTTGCACCCCCATAACACTATTTATGAATAAAAATTCAAATCTGCTTTTAAATATTGTTATAGCTAAGGTTGCGTTTAAAATCTTTCAAAAAGTCGCCAATGACAGCCCGTAGGGCGCAACCCCAGTCATTGCAGCCGTCGTGCAAGTCATTCACACTTGTTCATGACGTTGCACTTGCTGCAGGCTGCGGCGACTTTTTGAACGCAACTTATAGCTAAGAAAATAATTATGAATCGGGGGCGAGATTACTTGTCCTTTTGGTATTCTCTTTTTCTTCCGCCGCAGTAGCCTCGCCCGCCCCCGTAAGGAATGCCGTTTCCGCAAGGTCCTGCCCCTGTCGGCTTAACTCCTGTTTCAGGAGACTTTTTGACTTCCTTTTCTAGCTCTCCTTCCTTACTGGAGTTTGATTCTTGTTGCCCACGTTGCGAATAAAGCCACCTCGGCCCTCTACCATCATTGTCTGGCATATTCCCACCTCTTTTTTATTTCATCTCTTCAAGTCTTTTCTCTATTGCTGCTTTCTCTGCTTCAAGTATTTTCTTTTGCTCTTCCTTGCTCAATTCTACGGGCTCGTTCCAGCAAAAGCCGAGTCCTCTACCAAAGCCTCTTCCTCTAGCGAGTCCTCTTCCGCATGGCCCTCTGCCCCTGCCTGTTCCCGGTCCCGCCCCAAGCGGTCCTGTTTTGTCCATTCCCGGCATGTTTACACCTCCAAATTTTATTTTAACTTATTCTTGTTTTGAATATAAATTCATAAACAATAATGAATAAGTATTCATAACTAGTATTTAAAGATTTCGGATAAATTTATAAAAAAGCAATCAAAACTCTGTTCCATGAATAAAGTTATGCAAACACATGTTGTTCTTTACAAAGCCTACGGCCCCCGAGGCTGGTGGCCTCTTACGCAGAAGTACAAGTTCATTCCAGAACACAAAGGAGAAAAGCCTGATACTAAGCAAAGGAAGTTTGAGATAATAATTGGGGCAATCCTAACGCAGAACACTGCGTGGAAGAATGTTGAGAAGGCAATTATTAATCTTAACAAGAATAAATTGTTGAGCAAGGAAAAAATCAAGGCTCTGCCAGAAAAAAAGCTTGCTGAGCTCATCAAGCCTAGCGGTTATTACAACCAGAAGGCCAAAAAAATAAAGGCAATGATTGAATTCCTGGATTCAGGTAAACAGATTAACAGAGAGAGCGTATTATCCGTCTGGGGCGTTGGCCCTGAGACTGCTGACTCTATATTATTGTATGCTTATGAGCAGCCTTTTTTTGTGATTGATGCTTACACCAAAAGAATATTCTCAAGGCTTGGCTTTTGCAAGGAGAAAGCTGGTTATGATGAGTTGCAGGAATTATTTCATATTAATCTTGCAAAGGACATTAATGTATTCAAGGAGTACCATGCATTGCTAGTGGAGCACGGCAAAAGATACTGCAGGAAAAAACCTGAGTGCAAGGAGTGTGTGCTAAAGAAGGAATGCAAACATGTGAAAAAAATTCCAAAAGTTTATTAAACTGATAATAAAAGGTAAAATGTCGAGGTGAGGATTTGGAGCTCAGCGTTATCGTGCTAATACTTCTTGGCGTCTTGGTTATCCTAGCAGCTTCGAGATTCCTAGGCAAGGCTGTAAAGCTTGCTGTTCACGTCATGCTTCTCGTTATAGTCATTTTAATTATTCTCACTGTGCTGGTTTACAAGGACATGAATGATATCAAGCAGGGCTTTAGCCAGAGGAACAACACCTTTCTTCTTTACGAGAATCACAGGCTCTACACAGCAGTCACCTTGAAGCCATTAACGAGCACCACTCTTGGGCTGGACAGCTTTTATTATTTCACAAGGGACGAGATGCCGCAAATGCAGGACTCACTCAACAACAAGGAGTACCAATCCATCCTGAACTCTTATACAAATAATTACAAGCTTTTCATAATCAAGCCAGCTATTCTTAACAAGCCTTACACGCTCAACCTAGGCATTGATTTGGACCAGGGCGACTTGCTGAACATAATTATGAGCAACGACTCCTTCCTTGCACTGGCAGAGAAGACTAATAATACTTATGGAATGTCAGTTGGCGACGTGCAAAGAGGCTTGGTAGAATTATATGAGAGCAGGGAAAAGTTCAAAGGCTACTTGTTCGCAGGCTTGCTAGCCAATTATTTCCAGAACCAGCAGCCTGGCGAGCTCGTGCAGAGCATCAAGGACAAGAGCATCATTGTTTATCCTGAGAGCATAAGCTTCAAGCTAATAAAGTACTTGCCCTGGGTTTAGGAGAGAGTAAAGTTTTTATACTCAAACCATGAATTATTGCTTGAGAAGAGGGTTCCATAAAAAAAGAGGTGGATGATGGGCTTTTTTGACAGGTTGCGAGGAAAGAAAAAGGACGAGCTAGGGTTGGATGATTTTGGCAAAGACCTAGGCCCAATGCCTGATATGAATGCTCCTCTAGGCAGCCCAGATCCTAACTTTGGAATGCCACCGCCTGACATGCAGCAGCAGCCCATGGATATGCAGCAGCAAGGCCCTCCTGGCAATTTCTCTCCTGAATCAATGGGATTTGAAAGAGTGCCTCCTGGCACGCCTCAAGGCGGCCCTGGCTATGCTCAGCCACAGCAGAATCTCGCTGAGATTAACATGGGTAAGGACTTGGAGATAATAAGCGCAAAGCTCGACACAATAAAGGCAGAGCTGGACAGCATGAGCCAGAGATTAAAAAGACTTGAAAGGCTGGCTGAGGGTGAAGGCTCTTCTTTCAAGGACAAGTGGAGCTATTGAAGCACTAGAAAGATTTTTATTCTCAGGTACTGTATGTCTTTTTCATGAAGGTTTTTGTCCGCAACACAATAATTCTTATTGGCTTAGTAATCATTGATCAGGCTTTGAAATGTTTTTTCGCGAAAACAGGATTCATTGCTAATCTCGGAATTTTTGCTTTGCATTATGTGACCAACACTGGCGCCAGCTTTGGAATGCTGCAAGGGAATAATGCTACCCTAGCCTGGGTGAGCGTGATTGTTTTAGGATTGATAATGCTCTTGGTTGACAAGATAAGAAAAGAGCAGACAGTTCCTGTATTGCTCATCGCTTCGGGCATCATTGGCAACCTTATTGACAGGGTATTCCGAGGTTTTGTGGTCGACTTCATAGACTTCAAGTTCTGGCCAGTATTCAACTTAGCAGACTCAATGATAGTTATTGGAGTTGTTTGGCTTATAGTTGTTATTCTGGTAAAAGACTTAAAGAAAGACAATATTGAAAAGCCCCGCCGGCACTTGAGGCGCCTAAAAAAAAGTTAAAATAGAAAATTAAAATAAAAAACGTAATTAAAAAAAACAAAAAGAAAATTATTGGCGCTGCGCGGCCGTGAAAAAATCTCAGAACTCATCCATTTCCTCGAGTTTTCCGAGGTGGCCATTTCTTCTGAGCCACGCAACCTGTAATGGCTTGTACTTGTAGATTATGTCTCCTTTCGCGTCTCCGCCAAACTCCCAAGGCTCCACAAGGACCAGGTCTCCTTCTCTCACCCAGAGCTTCCTCTTGAGCCTGCCTGGTATCCTACAAATCCTGGTCTTGCCGTCAAGGCACCTGACATTGCACCTGCTGCCTCCCAACCTTCTGTCAAGAATCCCGAACACCTCAGCATTCCTCGGCAGCCTAACGCTGGTAATTATCTCTTCTCCCTGAGGTTGTTGTGGTTTATACATTTGTCATTAAGAATGGCTAAGGTATTTATATAGTTATGCTTCTCTGCTGACAATAAAATTTCAATATTATTCTGTCTTTTTAGCGTGAAAGAATCACTTTTTCATTTATCCCTGGCATTTCATTTTCATGGCTGTCAAAGGAAAAGAAGAACTTGAGGAAAACGAGGAGACTATCAAGCCTGTCCCTAAGAAGAATCCGACATGCATAGTGTGCGGAGTCGATGCAGAGTTCTGTATGCGAGGCATACCTAAAAACACTTATTGCAGGGATTGCGCAGATAATTATTTCGGATTATTAGAATACCTTGACAAGCTATGATATACCATAAATAATATTAAATCATCGGCACGTCTCTTTCTGACTTTATCCCGTAAATAAAGAGGTAGTTCCAGAGCAATCCTTTTCTTTTATCTATCTGCACTGAGAAGCCTGCTTCCCTGAATATCTTTTTCAGTTTGACAGGGTCAGACAGCAATTCAGCGTCAGGCAGCACTCTGAAGAAGTTCACATACTCCACAAAACAGATTCTTCCTGTTTCTGGCAGCAACCTGTTCATCTCCTTGAGAATTTTTCTCACGTCCTGCATGTAACTCATCATTCCGACGCTAAAGATTACGTCAACGCTTTCAACAGACGGATGCACGCGGTTGACCTGGTGCTCGTCATGAATCACTGTGACGTTCCTTATGCCTTTCTTCTCAAGCCTCTTCTTTAGCAGGTGAATATTCCTGTGGCTCATATCAGTAGCAAAAATCCTTCCTTTATGCCCGACCATTTCTGCTAGGCGCAGGGTTAGAGTGCCGACTCCTGCTCCGTATTCCAGCACTGACTTGCCTTCTATGTCCTTGAAGAGCCCGGTTATCTGCTTTCTCATGCGCTTAGGCAGGAGAATGTTCTCCATCCAAAGATTCAGGTGAGCAAAATAATTTGAGAAGCTGACAATGGCGTCTGGATTGTAGAAGAATATTAGGAGCAGGTAAATTGGTATTCCAAACAAAATCAGTGAGATTATTATCCTAAAAAGGCTTAATGCTTCAGGCTCAATAACCAGCCACACCACAATCACTGCAATATATAGTAATGAAACAAGAACAGGACCTATTTTCCCAAATGGAGCCTTGAAAATTCGCTTTACATCCTTTAGCTTTCTTCTAAGAATAACCACTGAAATCAAAACAGAAACATACATCATCAAAGCTAACGGGGTGAATAGGCTGAGCAAGACTTTATACTGGCCAAAACCAATTATTATTATTAGTATTGAAACAATGGTCTGGAAGATTATGGCCTTATAAGGAGTCTTTCTCTTCTCGTGAATGGCTGCAAGCTGGCCTATGAATAGCTTATCACGAGCCATGGCAAGCAAAAGCCTCGGAGTTGAGATAATAGCGCCTGCAACTGCGCCCAAAAGCGCAATGACAATCCCGTATGAAATAAGCCAAGAATATTTTCCAAGTATAGCTATTGCAATGTCATTGACAGGAGCTGATGATTGAGCCAGCAAATTCCAGGGAATGATTCCAAGGGAAACAAAGGCCACTCCCATGCCGAGGATGCCTGCAAGCAGGGTGGTTGCAATCAAAGCCTTGGGAATTACTTTCTCTGCATTCTTGGTTTCTTCTGCTAGGAAAGAAGCAGACTCCCAGCCCATGAGCGACTCAAGCATGAAGAACAAGGCTACAAAAATCATGATAGGAGATTTTGCAAAGAAGGGCGTAAAATTGGTATAATTAATATGGAAGAAGCCTGGGAAAATAATGGTCGCAAAGAGGGCAAGGGATTCTAATGCAAAAAAGATCAGGACTGCAGCGCTGATATCGACGCCAAAATAAGCCACAATGTTCAACACCAGGATAATGACTATGGCAATTCCTATCCTTCCGAAGATATTAAAGGCTGGCGGAAGAAGATACTCGAGTGACGCAATTATCAGAACAGTAATCGCAATATTAGACATGACCCAAGTAACCCAGCCTATCATAAATGACATAAACCTTCCATAGGATTGTTTGGCGAACTCATACACTCCTCCTGCTTTTGGGAATAATGCAATAAGTTCTCCAAAGCAAGAAGCAACATAAACGCCTAGTATAATCAATAAAACCCAGGCCAGAAGGACAGCGTTGCCAGCATAGCCCGCGCCCAGAGAAGTGCCAAGGAACATGCCTGTTCCCATCATCGCAGTCATTGACAATGCAATGATAGTCCAAAAGCCCATGCTCTTCTTAAGTTCTGCCATGATTTACCATCACAACTTTAGTATATATAAATAATTCGGAGTATTAATAAGTGATAAAGGAGTTTAAATTAAGTTGCATACATCCATAACTTTTCAAAGTAATCCTTGAGAGCAGCAATAATATTCTTATTTTCTATGATAATCACAAAAGGTTTTTCCTCAGCAGAATAAATTGCTAGCTTGTCCTGAAATATTGTGAAGCTCACGTCGCTTTTCAGCTTTTTAAAAGTCTTTATCTGCACTCTTGAAGGCGGATAAATTTTGGTCATGATCTTCTGATTTGGTGGTGAAGTAATGAGCTTTCCTCGTATTCTTTTTTTGTTGAATTCCTTTAAATAATTAGGATAATCATATTTCAAAGCCTCTAATATCTTTAAGTTGCCGCCCCCGCCAAGAGTTTCAAAAGAGTCAGATTCCAAAAAATCCCTGACATATGCTTTTAACCCGGCTTTTCCTTCATAGACCAGGACTGATTTTTCCGGGCTTGTTTGCTCTTTAATCAATTTCAAGTCCTTAACAATTTTTTCAACCTTGTCCCTTTTTTCATCTATTTCTTTCAACAGATTCTCTGGATTAGCAGGATAAAATAATCGTACTTTTTCTTTTGTGATGTGGCTTACTAAACCCTTGTCAATCAAAGAACTCAGCACATTATATGCAAATGATCGGTCTATCGACAATGTTTTAGATATTTTCCCGCCGGATTGCCCAGGGTGTTTTATTACTTCCAGATAAACCTCTGCCTGGTGCCTGGTCAATCCTGCCTCAATCAGTTCTTTTGCGTCCACACTGCTTCATAGGCTCTGCTCATATTTAAATGTTGTTGTTAGTAACAACAACAAACATTTATAAAAGCCTGTGCTTATTATATTAACAAACAATATAAAAAGAAAAACGGTGATTAACATGAAAAAAAGAAAAGAGATAGAAAGAACAATTGAACAAACTATACGAGATATTAACTATTGCATAGGAAACGCCGAACCAGAAGATATTTCTCCGACAACAATAAAGGACATAGAAATTTACAAAGAATGCCTAGAAGGAGAATTAGAATACGTGGAAGTAGAATTATCTTATGAGAGCTATCCCCCAAAAGAAATATTAAGTGACTTTGCACATATGATAGGCGGGATCGTTGGGTTTGTGCTTATGCCAGTATTTGGAGCAGCAGCTATTGTTGGAGGAATAGGATATTTAGGATACATTGGAGGAAAAGCAGCGTACAACAAAGTAAAAAAACACCATGCAGATAAAAACCAAACAAGTAAGTTAGAAAACAGGCTCTGAAATTCCTTTAATTGTTAGCAACAAAAAATCTTATGTGTAATATAAAAAAAGCGACGGTGAGTAATATGAAAAGGATAAAAGAACTTGCAGAGGCTTGCAAAGGAGTATATCTCCGGGTAACAAATCTCTCACAGTACGTGCTGCAAAAGGCAAAGAAAGAAAGCTGGTCTGGAATAGAAATATTCCTTAAGCCATTCTATACTTTATGCAACGGAGAAATGGCAGGCTACTCTGTAATTGTAAGGGATATAGAACAAATAGGAAAGCAATATGAACTTTATGTAGTACCAGGTACAAAATCAGTTAAGGTAAAAAAACCAAATGGAGAGGTTGTTGTAAAAGAGAGCGATGTTTTAAATAATACAGTAGACCTGCTCAATGCTCTTTATTATATAAGAGACAAATTCTTGCCAGAAGCAGTAAAAAAACAGATAAAAACAGTGCCTGATTTGCCTTTAGTCCATTATCAAATAGAAGGATTAGAAAGCAAACTCAAAGAATATTTGTAGGAATAACATTTGCAGTAGGATAAGCATTGCTGGCCAAAAATGAAAGTATTAAAAATAGCCCTACCTCTCTGTTTTTTATGAAAACCATTTTCATCGAAACAAGGTATAAAGGCAAGGTGGAGCTGCCTGACGGATTAATCAGCATGCTGCCTGAGAAAGTCGCTGTATTTACCACAGTGCAATGCCTTGGAAGCCTTGATGATGTAAAGAAGAAGCTTGAGGAGCGAGGAAAAAAAGTGTTGCTGCTCAAGGCAGAGCACACAGCATATTATGGCCAGCTATTAGGATGCAGCATAAAAGAATTCAAAGAGAACTTTGAAGCTTTCTTATACATTGGCGACGGATTATTCCATCCAAAAGCCTTGATGCTGAAGAACAACAAGCCAGTATTTGTATTTGACCCGTTATCCAGGCAGTATCTTAAGCTGAGCGAGAACAGCATTGCTGATATGAAGAAAAAAAGCAAGGCAGCACTTAATAAGTTCATGCACAGCAAGGAAATCGGAGTGTTGATAAGCACCAAGCCATGCCAATATAATATTAAGAAAGCCTATGAATTAGAAAAAAAATATTCTGACAAGAACTTCTACTTCTTATTGTTTGACACAATAGACTTTTCTGAGCTAGAAAATTTTCCGTTCATCGAATGCTTTGTGAACACAGCCTGCCCGAGAATAGCATATGATGAAGCTGAGAAGATAAGGAAGGCGGTGGTTAATGTTGATGAAATAGTTAGCACTTAAGATTTTGCAGTTTTCCATAATTCTAAGAAAAAATCTCTCAATTGATTAGCAAATATTTCACTTTCGATTTTGATTGCCACAGGAGATTCAACCCAAGAAAGAATGATTACATAATTTCTAAACATAGTTATTCCTTGTGGTAAATTAAACTTTGTGTATCTCAATTTTAATTTAGTGTGTTTTTCTTTTTTGTAATAGCTAATGTTTTTTAGTAATCTGACGTCTAATTTTTTCTCTTTTCGTCTTACTGCTAAATTTTTAAAGAAAAGATTGGTTTGTTCATTTTTGTTTTCCTCATTGATGGAAAAGATCAAATAAAACTCGTCAGGTTTTGCATCATGAATCAAATTGGTAAGGAGAGAAAATATCGCTTTCTGCCCTTCGAAAAGCTCAACGCTTTGCCTTTGAGAAAGCTTTTGCTTCAATAGAAGTTGAGGTAGTATTTCTTCTACTTTTCTCTTTTTTTCATTAATATAAGTCAGTAATATTTGGGGATCGGAAGCTTGAAAATACTTGACATTCCTCTTTATGATATAAGAAACCAACCCTCTTTGGATAAGCTTATCTAAAAGTTCATAAATTTTTGATGATGGAATCTTAGTTTTTTTTATAATCTCACCGACTTTTGAAGAACCTAATTCTAATAAAGCGGCATAACAAATACTTTCTCTTCGGTTCAAACCAATCTCTTGCAGTGTCTCTTCTATCATATGTCTTCTTAGGAAGATTTAATCCTTTATAAATTCTTTGTAACTACCCCTTTTTGGGGTAGATGTAGTTTTAAAATACTATCAAAATAATCTTTACAATAAAGTGTCAGAGGTTGATAAAATGAAAGATTTCATAACAAGGGATAAAAAAGGGTTATTAGAATGGTTAGACCAAAAAGCTGAAGAAAGACGAAACAGAATGCCGGAATTACCTCATTCTGATTCCCAGTGTGAATATATCAAAACGATAATACACCATGAAAATGGTCAGTCCATATGTCCGATGAACTTTGATTTTAATGCGGGTTTAACTGAAAGCGGACATGACCCTTATGGTCTAAACGAGAAAACTATGATGCGTGTACGAAAATGTTTTTTAGGTTATATTAAAAATCCAAGTAGAAAAGTATTGGAAAGCACTTTTTATCTTGATAAGCTTGATAAGGCATTTAAGGAATGTGACTATTGGGAAAGCGAAATAGTGCTAAAACTCATGCCAGAAGAGATGAAGGCAAGAAAAGATTATGTCTTGTGTTTAGATAAATTTTTAACAGCGCTCTATAATGCTGTGGTAATTTCACAGCGCTCATGGCAACCGTGTAAAGCTGCTGTGGTAGAGCAGATGTGTTGCTATCATCCTGCTAAAGAAATAAGAATCACGGGTTTAGAAATGTTAATTAGCAATGATATAGGAAGCGGTTGTGCTGATAATGATCTGACTTTTGAACTATGTGAGACTTCAAGGTGTGAGTGGATTTGTACTAGTTACCTTAATGCTCAAGATGCAGAGGGGTACAGAAAGATTGATCCGTTCTGCCCTGTCCACGGGGATAAATTCTATGATAAGAAAGAAAAAAGAGAGCTTTTTGAGAAATGGAAAAGACTGATAGAAAGTTATGTTTAGGCTGTTAACTTTAATATTCTTATCTGCTAGCATCAGCCTGCCTTTCCACTTCGAACTTCTTGGAAATGGCTAGTGAGTCTGCAGATTGGTTGTAGGCCCCGATTATCTCTTTGGCCAGGCTTTCCTCTGCTGCAACCCTAGTGTTGAAGGCTTTGTGGTATGCGCCTTGCACAAAGAACTTGAGCGCAGTATCTACTCGTCTCTGAGGAGCCATCTCAACTGCTTTAGGATATCTTGCTCCTCCGTACTCTATTGTGATTATTTCTTCTCTTGGAGCAGCGTTCTCAATAGCCTTAACGAGAACTTCCACAGGGTTTTTCTTGGTTCTCTGCTCAATAATCTTCAAAGCATCCTCAACTATCCTTGCAGCAGTAATTCCTTTGCCAGTGCAGTGATAGCTGGTCCTAAAGTGCTTTTTTCCCTTGTGACCAGGGTTCATCACTCGATTAATCAGTCTCTCAACTATGAAGAGCTTGGACTTGTGGAACCTGCTGCCAGCATACCTTGCCCCTGTCTTAGGAACAATGACTGGAACAGGATTAATGTATCTTATAAGCCCAGGGTCCTGTACTTTTATCCCTGAGCAGTCCCATCTGTTGAATGCTAATACTTGCGCCATGATTTTCTAGGAGAAAAGAGGGGGATTTATAAATGTTTTGCATACTTTTTTACAAAACTTTTTCAACAACCTTTATATATTACGTCAATTTTCAGAGTTCTTAAATGCCTAGGAAGAAAACAGAGCAAAAAACAGAGAAAGTCGAAGGAGCTGAAGCGCCTGAGACAAGCAAGCAAAGGCTTGCTGTCCCAGAAATTCAGAAATCTAAGATTTCTGAGTCCAAAACAGAAAGTTTTGGAAAACAAAGTTTTTCTGATAAAAAGCCTCGGGGAAGAAAGAAAAAAGTAGATCTAGAAGTAAAAGAAGCCAAAGAGGAAGCTAGTAAGGAGAAAAAAGAAAAAATAACTAAAGCTGAAGCTACTGTAGTCATTAAAAAAGAAGAGCCTGAAATCAAGGAGTATGTGCAACCGGTTATCAACATCGGCCTTGTTGGCCACGTCGACCACGGCAAGACTACTCTCACAGAAAAGCTCACAGGCAAGTGGACTGACACTCACTCTGAGGAGATAAAGCGAGGAATAACAATTAGATTAGGATATGCAGATAGTGTCTTCAGGAAATGCCCGCAATGCGAAGGAGTGGAAGCTTATACAACCCAGAAAACCTGCGGCAAACATAATGTTCCTACAAGATTCTTGAGAAAAGTCAGTTTTGTTGACGCGCCTGGCCACGAGAGCCTGATGGCTACCATGCTCAGCGGAGCAACTATCATGGACGGAGCTTTGTTATTGGTAGCTGCTAATGAGCCTTGCCCTCAGCCCCAGACAAGAGAGCACCTCGTCGCATTGAAGATTGCTGGGATAAAAAACGTTATCGTGGTTCAGAACAAGATAGACTTGGTTACCAAGGATAAGGCTTTGAGGAATTACAAGGAGATAAAAGACTTCCTGAAAGGAACTGATTATGAGAATGCTCCTATCATTCCTATTAGCGCCCAGCACGGCATAAACATTGATGCATTGATAAAAACCATTGAGGAAAATATTCCTACTCATGAAAGAGACGCTAATGCAGAGCCTTTGCTGCTGATTGCTAGGAGCTTTGACATCAACAAGCCAGGAACCCAGCCAGAGAAGCTGAAAGGCGGAGTGTTGGGCGGAGCGATTGTAAGGGGAAAGCTAAAGACAGGCGACAGGGTTGAGATTAGGCCTGGCCGCGTTGTGGAGGAGATGAACAAGATTGTTGCAAAGCCAATATTCACCAAGATCATCAGCTGCATGACAGGAGGAACTGCTGTGAATGAATTAGGCCCTGGCGGAAGCGTTGCCATCCAGACAGAGCTTGACCCTAGCGTTGTGCACTCTGACAGCCTCACAGGAAACCTGGTCGGCCTCCCGGGAAAGCTGCCAAGGACATGGTATGATTTAGTTCTGGAAGTGCATCTTCTTGAGAGAGTCGTCGGCAGCCAGGAAGAACTGGCAGTTGAGCCTATCAAGATGAATGAAGTGCTTTTATTGAATGTTAACGGCGGCAAGAGCACAGGATTTGTTTATGAGTTAGGCAAGAACCTTGTTAAGTGCAAGCTAAAGATTCCCATGTGCGCAGACACAACAGACAAAGTAACTATTTCTAGAAAGGTTGGCACAAGGTTCAGATTAATTGGTTATGCGAATATTAAGGAGTAAGTTTTCTTTTTTCGGCAAAAAATTTAAAAACTTCTTCACATTACCACTCTTTAGGGGGGTTGAAAATGAAGAACAACAAACTGGTCTTGCTTACTCTGTTCGGATTAATATTGATACTGATAGGGGCGATGAGCGCGTCAGCGCAAATATATTACCCGTACTATTATAGCTACCATCCGTATTATTACCAGTATAATTACAACAACTATTATTATAAACCATATTATCAGGGAATGAATTACAATTATTATAACATTCCGGTCTACTACCGCCCAATGTACCTTAACAGCTGGGGCTATGCTTACAATTACAATTATTACAGGCACTACCCAACATATTCCAACTACTATTACAACACTTGCAACCACTGGTGGGGCTGCTGGCGGTAGGACGTAGGGCAAAACATTTAACAAAAATAAAACATTTTTGAAAATGTTTTGTATGCTTTTTACAAAACATTTATAAACAAAACTTTTTCTCTTCTCTTTAACGCGATGGATGAACCGGTTCGCAAGGGCTTGTTCATGCTGGAAGCAATAGAATTCTCTATTCGTTTCCCATAATAAAAATAAAATAAAGGTGAAAATATGGCACGTATGCATTCAAGAGCGCATGGAAAGAGCAAGAGCACAAAACCTAGCAAGAAGGTGGTTCCTGGCTGGTTGAAGTATAAGCCTAAGGAGATAGAGTTCCTTATTGTGAAGTTCGCAAAAGAGGGCAAGAGCCCTTCGCAGATAGGCATCTACTTAAGAGATGAGTATGGCATCCCTGATGTTAAGACTATAACTAAGAAGCGCATCTCCCAGCTTTTGGAAGAAAAAAAGCTGCTCAAGGAGGTTCCTGAGGACCTTATGGCTCTTATCAGGAAAGCTGTTCTTGTGAGAAAGCACCTGGAAAATAACAAGCACGACATGAGCGCCAAGAGAGGATTAATACTTACAGAGTCTAAGATTAAGAGGCTCACCAAGTATTACAGGAGGACAGGAAGGCTTCCGCTCACTTGGAAGTATGACCCTGAGAAGATTCGGCTGGTCGTAGAGTAAGCATGGCTAGCACTAATCTTGCTGAGTTCGAGGCAGCCCTTGACCAGGCTGCTGAGGATTTTAAAAAAATAGATAAGGTCCAGACGATTAAGCTAATCAGCAACCTGGATGCTGACGGCATAACAGCAGCAGCCATAATGATAAAAGTTCTTGAGCGGCTGAACCTGAGTTATTCTCTGTGCATATTGCACCAGCTAAAAGATGAGAATGCAAAGGAGCTTGCAGGCGAGGATTATGGGCAGTACATATTCTGCGACTTAGGCTCTGGCCAGCTCAACAGCCTGAACAAATATTTCAGTGGCAAGAAGATTCTCGTACTGGATCATCACGAAATCCAGGGCAAGCCAGGAGAGAATATCGTGCATATCAATCCGCACAATTTTGGCTTTAATGGCTCTTCTGAGATTAGCGCAGCAGGAGTGTGTTTTTTCTTTGCAAAAAGCATAAGTAAGGAGAACGAGGAGCTGGCTTATCTTGCAGTCATTGGCGCGATTGGTGATGTGCAGGAAAAGGGAGGCTTTAAGGAGCTGAATAAGTCAATCCTTGACATTGCTGTGAAGAATGGCAAGATAAGAGTGGAGAAGGGCTTGAAATTGTTTGGTTTGCAGACCAGGCCAATCCACAAGTTGCTCGAGTACAGCTCTGACCTCGGCATTCCAGGAGTAACTGGCTCAGAGTCCGGTGCAGTGCAGTTTTTGAAACGGCTTAACATTGAGCCTTCTGACAGCAAGGGAAGGTGGAGGACTTTTAATGATTTGAGCGAGGACGAGAAGAAGAGGCTCACAGCAGGCATTGTAATGAAGAGGCAGACTGCTGGCCTCGCTAATCCAGAGGATATTTTCACCAATGTTTATATCTTAGAAGATGAGAAGCCAGGCCATTTCAGGGATGCAAAGGAATTCTCAACCCTGTTGAACTCTTGCGGCAGGCTGAATAATGCCTCATTTGGCATAGGAGCTTGTCTGGGCGACAAAAAGCAAAGGGCCAAGGCAGTTGCGAACCTCATGGATTACAAGAAGGAGATTATTAATTCAATGAACTGGTACAAGGAGCACATTGCAAAGGAGAAGTCTGACAGGATTATCAAGGGAAATAATTATATCATCATAAACGCAAAGGACAATGTTCTCTCAACTATGATTGGCACGATTGCCAGCATGATATCCAAGAACAATGAAGTTGAGAATAATGTTTTTGTGCTCAGCATGGCGAGGAACAATGACAACACCACCAAGGTTTCGCTGCGCATTGCTGGCAATCCTGAAAGCGTGGACTTGAAGAGCATAATATCAGAGCTTATTGAGAGGGTTGGTGGCGAGGCTGGCGGCCACCAATACGCTGCAGGAGCCATCATTGAGACTGAGAAAGAAGAAAAGTTCATTGAAGAGGCAAAGAGTCTGTTTGACAGCATTAATCTTAACATATGACTACTTCTTAGTGGTTAAAAAACCGAAACATTTATAAATGATAGCGTCTATATTAAGCGTTATTCGGGGGATAAGATGTTCAAGAAAATACTGTTAATAATCTGCGTATTCTTGCTAGGCATAGTAGCTGCCAACATATATTCTTATTATGCATCTGCGCAGAACGAGATCCAGCTGCCAGACAACAACGGCGATGGAGGCTATGAGTACGCAACAGGCAACGCCCTGAACAGGGCGATGGCGATGCTCCACGAGACAGGCAATGAGATAGCCTCACCAAGCAACAGGGTGGCTGAAGACAATATTCTCGTGCTAAAGGACAAAGTTGTCCTTAACATTGCAGATGCAGAATGGGCTTATTTCACAGACACCAACTCAATGGACCCAGTCATTGACCAAGGAGCGCACGCAATCGAGATTGTGCCGAAATCAGAAGATGATATACAAGTCGGCGACATTGTAGCTTATGAATCTGAATATGCAGAAGGCAGCATAATCCACAGGGTAGTTTTCAAAGGACAAGACGAGAAAGGCACCTACTTCACACTCAAAGGCGACAACAACCCAATCAACGACCCCGGCAAGGTAAGGTTCAGCCAGATAAAAAAAGTGGTAGTTGCGATAATCTACTAAAACAAGGGTAAAGAAATGACACCGCCAGAGAAAAGAACAGCCCGTATCCTTCTGGTCGATGATTATCAACCACTTATTAGTTCTTACATCTTTCGCATAACCGATCTTCTTGAGGAGCAAGGATATCAGCGAGCAGATATCATGATTGACACTGCAAACAATGGTGAAGAAGCCCTGAAAAAGGTGATTGCTGCTCCTTCAATCGACCTGATACTTACAGATTTTGAGATGCCGGTTATGGACGGCTTTAAGCTTTATCAAAGCCTAAGCCCTGAACTACAGAAAAAGACAGTCTTTATGACAGGAATCCCTCATGTCCTAAAAAAAAACCTCTCTAGCTTGAAGGAGACTGACTATAAACATCCTCTAGTAATAGATAAAGCAGATCTAATCGACGAAATCAATGGCCTTCTACAACAGTATTTGAGTTAATTTTTTATACTCCCATTATTCTCCAGTTTTCATGGATAAAGAAGAGTTCGATTCATATGTAAAGGCAGGCAAGATTGCAGCCGAGGCACTAGACTATGGCAAGAAGCTAATAAAAGTAGGCGCCAGCCTGCTCGAGGTGATTGAAAAAATAGAGGAAAAAATAGTTGCTCTGGGCGGCGAATTCGCCTTTCCGCCGCAGATAAGCCTTAATGATGTGGCTGCGCACTCTTATCCTGCATTTGATGATAAGACTGTTTTCAAGGAAGGAGATATAGCCAAGCTAGACGTGGGAATCCAGGTTGATGGTTTTGTAGGCGACACTGCCTGCACAGTTGTGCTAAGCAACGATGAGAAGCTGAAATTGCTCGCAGAGGCCAGCAGGGAAGCCTTGAATTCTGCTCTTAGAATCATAAAGCCAGGAGTCACTCTAAGCGAGATTGGCAAGGCAATACATGACGAAATAACCAGGCGAGGATTTGCTCCTGTAAGAAATCTTTCAGGGCACGGCTTGGGAAAGTACATAATTCACGACAAGCCCAGCGTTCCTAACTTTGACACTGGCAGCAGCGAGGCATTAGTTGAAGACCAAGTGATTGCTATTGAGCCTTTTGCCAGCACAGGAGCAGGAGTAATCTATGAGAGCAGCAACCCGACGCTATTTGCATTGGAAGCAGCAAGGCCTGTCAGGAGTCCTATGACGCGAGAGGTTTTGAAGGATTTGGAAAAATACAATGGCTTGCCATTCGCTCACAGATGGCTAGTAAAAAAACATGGGCTGGGTAAAGCTGCATTTGCTTTAAGAGAATTGAAAAACATTGGCGTTATCAGGGAATTTCCTCCATTGCCTGACAAAGATCACGGCTTGGTAAGCCAGGCAGAGCACACAGTGATTGTCAGGGCGAAGCCAATCATCACCACGCTTCTTGAGGATTAGGCAGATAAAATGGTGTCTAGGCTTTTTTACAAGTTTGACCATCCTTTGCTGGAGGGCATCATAAAATCTAGGCCTAATAGGTTCATAATGATGGTTGAGCTGGATGGAGGAATTCACAAATGCCACTGCCCAGCCACTGGGCGGATCGGTAACATTGTCTTTCATGATATCCCTTGCTTGTTATCAAGAAGCGAGAGTAGTGAAAGAAAAACAGGTTTTACAGTTGAAGCCATATCCCTTGATAAGCCTGGTAAGAAAAACAAATCCTGGATTGGTATTAACCAGAATAAAGCAAATAATTATGTTGAATTCTTCCTGAAAGCAAATAAGCTAGGCAGAATGGTGAAACACGGTGAAAGAGTTTTAAGGGAAAGAAAGCTGGGCAATTCAAGGATTGACTTTGCAATTGGCAATGAATATATAGAAGTCAAGACGCCGCTCATGTGGCTGCCTTCGAGAAAAAACCTGAAGGAAACAACGCACTCAAAATTTAATTCTTTTGACAGATTGATAAAGCATTTCTCAGACTTGTCAGGAAATCTGAAAAAAGGAGCAAGGGCAATTGTGCTGATGTGCTACATGTACAATGCAGAGCCTTTCAAGCCGCCAAAAATAGATGCGAGTAACATAAAAATTCAGAAGGCTGCAAAAAGAGCTGAAAAGCAAGGCGTGGAGAACTGGCAGGTTAACCTGAAGATTGACAAAAATGGCGTTAGCCTTATTGATTATTTTGAGTTGGAACTTTTCTGAATCAGCACCCATATCGTCGAGCCCGAAGCCCCAGAATTCTGCATTTTTAAGCCCTGAAAATGCGTCTGAAAACAACAACTAAAAAAACGTTGTTGAATGCAAAAGGCATTAAAAAAACCTTTTGCAAATCGCAACATTTATAAGGGGCAGAAGCCTACTAACTAATAGGTTTTCTCGACGAGAAAATCGCTTTTAATGATGAGCAAAAAGTCGCCAGTGACACCCCGTTGGGGGCGTCCCCCGTCACTGCAGCTAGCGCCTTAACATATGATGTTTGCGGCGCCGGTGCAGGCTGCGGCGACTTTTCTGGTGCGAATAAAAATGGAAAAGGAAAAAGAGCAACCAAAGGAAAAGCCCGAGGCAAGCAAGCCAAAGCTTGCTGCCCCAGAAAAACAAAGTTTTTCTGATGCTTATGATGCTAGCAAGATTACTGTTCTGGGCGGACTTGATGCTGTTAGGAAGAGGCCTAGCATGTACATTGGCAGCACCAGCTCTCGAGGATTGCACCATCTTGTTTATGAGGTCGTGGATAACTCCATTGACGAGGCCATGGCGGGCTTCTGCACTGTAATAACTGTTATTGTTCACAAGGATAATTCTGTGAGTGTAGAGGATAATGGCAGAGGCATACCCATTGACATCCATCCGAAGTTCAATGTGAGCGCTCTTGAGATTGTTATGACCAAGCTGCACGCAGGAGGCAAGTTCGACAAAAAATCTTACAAGGTCTCAGGAGGATTGCACGGCGTTGGAGTAAGCGTTGTTAATGCGCTCTCTGAAGTAATGGAAGTGTGGGTTTACAGGAACGGTCAAATTCATTACCAGAAGTATGCTCGGGGAAAGCCAGTTGCTCCTGTCAAGATGATTGGCAAGTATGAAGGCGCAAAGACAGGCACAAGGGTGAGGTTCCTTGCTGACAAGGAAATCTTTGAAGAAGGCACTGATTATTCTGACGAAATCCTAGAGACCAGGTTCAGGGAATTAGCTTTCCTTAACAAGGGGCTCAAGATAGTCTTTATTGACGACAGGAAGGAGAAGAGCCAGGAGTTCTATTATGAAGGAGGCTTGAAGAGCTTTGTGGAATACATTAACAAGGGCAAGACTCCTCTGCATGACATCATCACTCTCAAAACACAGAAAGAGGATGTTGAGCTTGAGATAGCGCTTCAGTATACTGACAGCTACAACGAGAATGTCTACTCATTTGTCAACAACATTAACACAGTAGAGGGAGGCACTCACCTGACAGGCTTCAAAACTGCGTTGACCAGAACTCTCAATACCTATGGCGAGAAGAATTTTGGGAATAATTCTTTCAAGCTCACAAGCGATGATGTTAGGGAAGGATTAGGGGCAATAATTTCACTGAAAATCCCCAACCCCCAGTTCGAGGGCCAGACCAAGACCAAGCTCGGCAACCTTAATGTGAAAGGCATTGTTGATTCCATGGTGAGCACTGGCTTGGCGACATTTCTCGACGAAAACCCCAAGGTTGCAAGGGGTATTGTTGACAAAGCCATCACTGCTGCAAAGGCGCGAGAGGCTGCCAGAAAAGCAAGAGAGCTTGTTAGGAGAAAGAGCGTGCTTGAAAGCACATCACTACCAGGCAAGCTTGCTGACTGCTCTGAAAAAGACCCTGCAAAATGCGAATTGTTCCTAGTTGAGGGAGATTCTGCAGGCGGAAGCGCAAAGCAGGCAAGGAACAAGGAAAATCAAGCCATACTTCCCCTGCGCGGAAAAATACTGAATGTTGAAAAGGCAAGGATTAACAAAGTGATGAGTTCGAATGAAATCATGATAATCATAACTGCGCTTGGCACGAGCATAGCAGAGGAATTCAACATCAGCAAACTCAGGTATCACAAGATTATCATCATGACTGATGCTGACACTGACGGAAACCACATAGCAACGTTACTTATGACTTTTTTCTTCAGATATATGCGAGAATTAATAGAGCAAGGGCACATCTATATCGCCCAGCCGCCGCTCTACCTGGTAAGGAAAGGCAATGAGAAGCACTACGTTCAGACAGAGCATGATAAGAACGAACTGGTCAAGAAGCTAGGCGAGAACTGCGTTGTGCAAAGATACAAAGGCCTTGGAGAGATGAACCCTGAGCAGCTCTGGGAAACCACCATGACGCCAGAGAGCAGGACCTTGAAAAAAATAGCCATTGAGGACGCTCTTGAAGCAGACAGGATGTTCTCAATACTCATGGGCGACGAAGTAGAGCCCAGGAGAGCCTTCATAGAAGAGCACGCCAAGGAAGCAGGCAATATTGATATCTAATTTTTATGATTTACCCAGGGCACATTATCGAAGTCGAATGTACTTACTGCCTTTGATACGAGTTTAGGGTCCACTTGGGATATAATTTTATAATCTAGCATCCGTTGAACAATGCGTTCTTGATAATCAAAGCATTCATAGGTTTCAGGCTCATAAAAATACTGCAATGGCTTAATTTTATTAAATAGTTTCTGAAGCCAGTTTATCTTTGTAACAGTTGCTTCCAGTACATCACCCACTTTAATTCCAAACAATTCAGCTTCTTCTTTAATAAAAATCCCTGCATGCGGTATCTTATACTTAAATGTAGGCCGCATAAGATGTATTTTTCCTTTTTGGCTCTGCAATGTATAAAGTGGATAAACAGCATCAATCCCAAGAACACCACCGCCGTGACTCTCGTATAAAGTGTTTCTCACCAATATTGTTCCTGTTATTTCCTTTTGAAAAATTTTCTTCAGCATATTATCCAATGACATTTTTATCACCTTAATTTTTATTCGCCATATTTATTCAACCTTTTTCTTAGCTCTTCTTGTTCCTCGTTAGACAGCTTTTCTAATCTTGTGACCAGCTTTCCGGTTTTTTCATCCTTTTGTTTGGGTTTTCCTTTTACAATTCCAAGAGGATTTTTTGAATAGCCAGAAAAGCCCATGTCAGCTATGAATTCGGATTTCACAAGAACTTTGTAGCCCTTGTACCCAATACCCTGAAGATGCTCCTTTTTTTTATGCTCATAAATTAATTTTTCTCTCTCTTTCCAACGCATAGTAATTTTAATATCTTCTAAATAATCTTCCAAACGTTTCATAAATCTGTGTTCTAAGTTAAGGTATTCTTTTTTTAGGACCTTAATCAATAGAGAGGAAGTTATGCTGCCTCCCTCAACATGTGAATAAAGAAGTGTTCTGTATAGGAAACTTTCATCCCTTAGTTTTTGAGAGGCTAGCGCGTAACTTAGTATGTCTAAAGAATAGACACAATTATCAGGTGAATTTTGGTTCGCTATTGACCTGAGAATATATCCTCCTGCTATTAAGTAAGGGTCCTCACTCGAGTCTGTCTCTCTCAGAAAATTTTGTGGGATTTCATGGTCAAAAACCAAATCTTTTTTATCTATAACAAAATATTTCTTTTTCAGCACTCTTTCTGCAATTATTTTTGAATCCAGGTCATGTGACATCTTTATCTCCTTTTATTTTTATTACTATATTGTAGATGCAAATATATTTAATTTTACCCTCATATAGAAGGTATTTATTCAGAAATCAGGTAGGGCATGAGCTTAGACTCTGCCCTGCGAAGGTTCTCCCTGAAAGTTGGCTTGGAAACCTTGGTTATCTTAGCCAATTGGTCAAGGTCAGTCTTTCTTGGAAACTTATAATACCCTTCTTTGTAGGCAAGCCTTAATGCTTTCTCCTGCTTAGGTGCAAGTTTTGGAAGAAGCTTCATAACAAAAACATCATTCAGCTTCCTTTCAACAAGTTTAAGGACTTCAAAATAGGTTGTTGTCTTGTTTTTCTTCAAAACAGCAATCATATTCTCTAAAGTCTTCCTATCCCAGCAGGCAACCTCCCACACTTCATAGCCTTCCTTATCTTGATAGCCCGGGGCAATAAAAATGATTTTTGGATTATAAACAGTCTCATACATCTTAAACTCTGCCCTGTGCTTTGCCAAGCAGAAGAGTACATTGCCATAAACATCCAGCTTAGCAATTTGAGAATGCTTCTTTAGGTAAGCCACATACTTTTCTATATTTTTCTTATCACCAACAACCTGCTGGATTGAATTGGCAAAAACAAAATTGCCTTCCTTGTAGCTGTTTAATGGAAAAAAGAATACAGAAAGATTGTACTGCCTGAGCTTGGGGGCATAGATGCAATCCCTATGAACAAACTTGTACTTCAAATACCACATAGCCCTTACATGGAAGGTTAAAGTTTATAAGTTTTGCGCGCAATCCACAAGAGCATAAATTTTTTCTGACCTGCTCAAAGCAGTAGTAACCTTTATAAACCATTCATATTTCCAGAGAAATAAATAACATGGCAAAACCACAGACTGCTGCAGAAAAAGTAAGGAAGAAGAAATGGTTTCCTGTATTAGCCCCAAAGCTTTTCAGGGAAGTTGTTGTTGGAGAGATTCCTTTGTACGATTCAGAAAGCCTGCGCAAGAGGGGCTTGACTGTGAACATGATGAACCTCACAGGCGACCCTAAGACCCAGCATTTCAACGTGAAATTAAGGGTTTATGATGTCAAGGAAGGCAAGGGCTTGACAGAAATCCTGGGCTATGAAATGATGCCTAGCAGCATTAAGAGGTTTGTGAGGCGAGACAAGACCAAGATTGATGATTCTGTGGTCGTGATGACCAATGACGGCAAGAAGGTGAGGATTAAGCCATTGCTCATAACCAACAGCGCAGTTAATGCTTCAGCAGCCACCAGCATAAGGAACCGCGTAAGGAACAACCTGGCAAGGTTTGCCGCAAGGATTAGCTATGAGAAATTACTAGAAGAGATATTCTACTACAAACTGCAAAAATACCTTGGCAACCTAGCCTGCAAGATAACTCCGATAAAGATTTCTGAAATCAGAGCTTTCCAGTTAATTGAGCGCGAAGACGTTGCTGTTTACAAGCCAGGCAAGGAAGAGGAAGTGAAAAAGGAAGAAGATGAGATGCCTGAGGAAGAAAAAGAAGAGAAGAAAGAAGGAGAAGAAGCAGCAGAGGAAAAAGCAGAAGAAGCAGAGGACAACACAGAAGAAGAAAGCACTAGTGAAGAGTCGGCTGAAGAAGAGACGCAGTAAGAAAAAAAGTTTTTTCAAGAATATTCTCGTGAACGCTGAGCTTCCATAATGAGAGTCGCTGAATTTTTTTTATTTCTGAAATTCGCACTCACATCATATCCTTCTAATTTAGCATCCATGCTATCTATATAGTTATCCTTAAAGCCATATACTATCTCTTCTAGTGTTTCCCTTTCTTTTTCATTTTCTGCTGTGAAAAATATTCTATCTTTGTATCCATCGTTTAAGTATCTAACTTTCATTTTCTTCCTCTCCATAAATTTACTATTTACTCATCAACAAAATAATATTTTTTCTTGATTTAATAATAAAACTGCCCAGGAGTTTTACATCTCCCAGGCAAGGTTGATACACTAAGACATTATTCAAGACTAACAAATGCTCCATTCTTTACTTGATAAACAACAAATGATTTCCCAATTACGTCGCCGTTAGAGTCAAACTTTATTTCTCCTGTTGCTCCTCTAAAATTTATTTCATAAAGAGCATTTTTTACTTTCTCACTGTCTGTTGATCCGGCCTTCTTGATTGCTTCTGCTATTGCTTTCATAGCATCATAACCATAGTCGCTGAAAGGTGCGGGTTCAGAACCGTATTTCTTTTTGAATTTGCTCTTAAAATCAATATCATCTTTGTGTTCTTCATAGAAAGGCACAAGCACTCCTTCTGCAGCGTTTCCGCTTGCTTTTAACAAGGATTCATCCTTGAACTCAACAGAGGTTATTATCATAGCGGATAATCCTAATTCCTTGGCTTGAGTTAATATTTGAGGAAATTCATTTCTTGCAATCAGGATCATGCAATTTGGGCTTGCTGCTTTTATTTTTGCCAATTGAGTTCTGACATCGCTAGTTCCTGAATCAAAAGCTTCTTCAGCCAATACTTCGCCAGCAAAATTATTAGTAAATACTGCTTTTATGCCAAAGCCATAAGCATCATTAACATACATTACTGCCGCTTGCGAGCATCTTGAATCAGAAGCTATTCTCGCAATTTCAGTTCCTTGGTAATCATCAGACGGAATGACTCTGAATACATAATCACCAGCCTTCTTTATATCAGGGTTTGAAGCAATAGCAACTATCATAATAGTTTTAGTCCTGTCTGCTAATGGAGCTGCTGCAAGTGTTGCGCCGCTTCCTTCTCCAGAAATAACAATTGGCAGTTTGTCAATGTTTGTGAACTTGTTCATAACAGTTACTGCTTGTTTTGCATCCAGATGCGTGTCTTCGTAAACCAGCTCTAGTTTTTTGCCTAAGACTCCGCCATTATTGTTTATGTCTTCAGCTGCAAGGTTTAAGCCTTTTTTAATAGCCTCGCCAATATTGGTCGCTTCTCCGCTCAGAACACTCAAAACACCTATCTTGATTTTGTCTTCCTGAACCACTTTTCCTGTGGGTGAACAACCACTAATAATCAAAGCCAAGATTATCAATCCCAACATTATTTTCTTGTTCATCATATTACCATCTCCCAAAAGTTAGTCATGTTAGTTATGTACCTTTCATTTTTTTCTAGCGCGCATTTGCCTATCGGCAACACTATCATGAAGTATCTATCACGAAGTACCCCGCGAATCAAGGTGTGCTTGCTGTCTATTTTCCTTCCGCCAGTATAGAAATCAGGACGATATGCGAAGTCGAGCCCGCCAACACAGGCCACGGTCCCTTCTTTAGCAATCTTTTGAACCTATTTTGGCTTTAAGACATAAATTCTTAGCCCATCTATGGATGCTTTTCTCATATAACGCATTGCTTTCCCAAATTGTTTTTCCTTTCCATAAATCTGCTCTGCAAAATCCCTCTGAGTCTCATTGAGCTTATTGAATTCTACAGTGTTGATATCATAAAAGCCCCACTTATCATCAAATTCTGTCAATTTCAAATTGGATACTGCGTATCTCTTGGCTCTGCCATTCTTCTTAGCAGCTTCTCTTTGTATCAATAAGAAATCATCAGCTTTGACTTTGTAACTTCCAGTCTTCCTTATCTGATTCGCAGCATCAGCAATATTCTCTTGCTTAAAAACAGGATTAAGAGCAGTATTGGTAAAATAAAGAACAACCTGACTCTTCTCAACAGTATAAACAAAGCCGTCACCGGTAATGAATTTTTCACCTGAATAAGGCGCTTGAAAATTATCCTTTCGTCTCTGTCTCTGAATCTTGTGAGCTTCCTGAATAGTTTCAGGGATAAGTTGCACATATGCCTTCTTCAAAGGACAATTAATGTAAACCAAATTTTCTAGAGTTGTTGTTCCCATTTTTAACCTCCAATCTGATTTGTTTCTGACCAGAAGTAACACACTACATATATTTAATACTTTTTTCTATTTTTTCTTACTTTTACGTAAAATTTAAATATAAATAACATGATATTTCAATAATATGCTTGTAAAACTTGATTTGAAGGATAAAAAGATTCTTACCCTGCTGGATGAGAACGCGAGGTTCTCTAACAGCCAGTTGGCAAAAAAAGTCGGGCTGAGCAAGCCAGCCATAGACTACAGGCTCAGGAGGTTTGAGAAAAACAATGTCCTCTTTGCATATTATGCTGTTATTGATTCTGCAAAATTAGGCTATTCTCATTACAAGATTTATTTCAAATTCCAGGATGTCACACTAGAAAATGAGAAAAACATGATTGATTACTGGGTTAAAGCAAAAAACTCCATCTGGGTGGCGCAAGTAAGGGGAAAATGGGACTTAGCAGTCTCAGTGCTCGCAAAATCCAATTTTGAATTCGGAAAAATATTAAGCCAGTTCATGAACCAGTTCTCTCACTTTATCCTGGAGAAAGACGTTCTACTCACAGAGTACTCTCCTATCTATGCAAGAGAATACCTGACAGAGACCAAACCCTCTGAATTTGTTTATGGAATGCCAACAAAAGCCCATGAACTCGATGAAACCGATGATAAAATGCTTAAAGCATTATCAAATAATGCAAGGATGCCAATTATTGAACTGACAAAAAAAACAGGATTAACAAGAGACATCGTAACATACAGGCTAAAAAAGCTAAGGAAAGAGAACATAATCGTGCAATTCAGAACCTACCTTAACCTACGACATCTTGGAATCAATCTCTATAAAATAATATTCAGGACTAAAAATTTTGAAGAGCAAGCAGAAAAGAAATTAAAAGCTTACATCAGCCAGCATAAAAAAGCAACCCAACTCCTCAAACTAATCGGCTCATGGGACGTAGAGATAGAGTTTGAGACAGAAAATGAGGATGAGCTTTACAAGGTACTAAATAATATACGAAAAGAATTCTCAGATATAATCAGGGATTTCGACATATTGAGAATAACAGAAACCTATAAGTATGATTATTATCCGTTTTAAGCCCCGCCGGCGAATGAGGCGCAAATAAAAGTTAAGTTAAAGTTATAATAATAAAGAGAAACGAAACAATTTTAGGCGCTGCGCGGCCGAAAAAAATAGTTTTTATAAACCAAAGCAAATTTTCTAGATGCAGAATGATGGATGATTATGATTTGGAGCTTGACAAAGTGGCTGAGAAGATAATAAACGAGAAAGCCAGGACTGTTCTCATTCAGTTGCCAGACGGATTAAAGCCTAAAGTTAAGGAGATAAAGGAATTTTTGAAGCCAAAGATTGACAAGAACATTAAGTTATTGTTCTGGGCCGGCAGCTGCTTTGGCGCGTGCGATGTTCCAACCAACGCTAACGTTGACTTAATCATACAATTCGGGCACAGCGAGTGGCGATAGAATGGCTCAGGAAAAAAACGAAATATCATGGTTTGAAAACTTTAATAATTGTATGAATGTGGTTTTTTCTGAGCAGGATTTCAAGAACTATGCTGAGATGATAAAGCATGATTTGCCTATTTACAAGAAACACTTGAAGCCTGGCGCAAAGCTTCTCGATATCGGATGCGGACTTGGATGCACTGCAGTGCCTCTTTCTGCTCTTGGACATGACGTTACTGGCATTGATAATGATAAAAAAGTAGTTGAGGCTGCAAAAAAGAACGCCAAAAGCTTTGGTAAAAAAATAAAAATCGTGTATGGCGACATCTTTGAGATTGACAAGAAGTTCGGCAAGAACTCTTTTGATGCATGCATATCAGGAGGAGTATTGGAGCATTTCCCTGAAGAACAGATAATGAAGATAGTTGAAAAACAACTATGTGTTGCTCCCTTAATGATAGCTTCTATGCCGGTTGCGCTCAAGAAGGACGTAAGGTCTGAATACAAGGATTATGAAAAGAGAATATGCAACGACGGAATCTATAGGAATAAATGGACTGCTGATTACTGGGTTAAGCATGTTTTCAATGGGTACAACATCGTCGAATACACTGTAAGAAAAGCAGCTGAAGCTATTGGTGGGTTTGATGAGATATTTGTGGTTATTAAAAGGAAATAATTACCGACGACAAAAACGTTTTCTTCACTTATCAACAAAAACACAAAAACCATAAGTTTTTATATTTCTTGCAGAATTCATCTTGGCATGGGTTATGAATTAGTGGTGAGTGAGAAGCCCAATGCTGCTAAGAGGATAGCTGAGGCTCTCGCCGATAAAAGGCCGAAAAAACAGAATATTGGCAAGGTTCCTTATTATGAGTTGGAGCACAAGAAGAAGCCAATGGTGGTTGCCTGCGCAGTTGGCCACCTTTATACTGTGGCTGAAAAGAAGAAATCTTTCACTTATCCAAGCTTTGAGTTGCAGTGGACTCCTAGCAGCGAGGTTAACAAGAAAGCTGATTTCTCTAGGGCATATCTGGAAGTAATAAAAAAGCTTGCAAAGAAGGCAAGCACATTCACAGTAGCCTGTGATTATGATATTGAGGGAGAAGTCATTGGAATGAACTGCATAAGGCTTGCCTGCGGACAAAAAGACGCTAGGAGAATGAAGTTCTCAACCTTGACAAAAGACGACCTTGTCGAGGCTTATGATGAAGCATCTCCTCACATTGACTGGGGCTTGGCTAATGCAGGAGAAGCAAGGCATTTCCTGGACTGGATGTATGGAATTAATATTTCAAGAGCATTAACTCTTGCAGTCAAGAGCACTGGTGCTTTCAAGATTCTTAGCAGCGGAAGAGTTCAAGGCCCTGCATTAAAGATATTGTATGACAGGGAAAAAGAAATATCTGCTTTCAAGCCAGTCCCTTACTGGCAAATATATCTTGAAATAGACAAGGGTGGCAAGATAATAGGGGCTTTCCACGCCAAGGAAAAGTTTGACAACCAGGATGAAGCAAAAGTCAAGTTTAACAACGCACTATGGAAACCTACATTTGTAAAGGATGTTGAGAAGAGCGAAGTCCAGCAATACGCCCCTAATCCCTTTGATCTGGGATCTTTGCAGACAGAAGCTTATCGCTTGTTCAGCATCAACCCAAAGGAAACCTTATCTCTCGCCCAGAACCTGTACCTCGCAGGAGTAATCTCATACCCGCGAACCAGCTCACAGAAGCTCCCGCCAAAAATTAATTACAAGAAAATACTTAGTGGGTTGGCAAATAATAATGATTATGCTTCTAATGCCAATAAGCTCCTCGGGTTTTCAAGCCTGCACCCTAATGAAGGAAGCAAGGACGACCCTGCGCACCCAGCAATTTATCCAACAGGGCTAAAAGCTGAAAAGCTTACAGAAAGAGAGAACAAGATTTATGACTTAGTGGTTAAGAGGTTCATGGCAACATTTGGAGCGCCTGCAATACGTGAGTCAATGCTCTTAAGGATTGATGTTGGCGGAGAAATATTCATAGCCAAAGGCATGCGAACCAAGGTGAGGAACTGGTTTGACTTCTACGAGCCATATGTGAGGCAAAAAGAAGAGGAGTGGCCTGCTTTCAAGGTTGGCGAGAACCTAGTAATAAAAAAGCTGGAGCTGTTGCAGAAAGAAACCCAGCCGCCAAAAAGATACACTCCTGCAAGCCTGGTGAATGAACTGGAAAAACAAGGCCTCGGAACCAAGGCTACAAGGGCAGAGATTGTTGACTCGCTTTACCAGCGCAACTATGTTGCAGATCAGGCCATCAGGGTCACTGACATGGGCATGAGCATCATTGAAACCTTGCAAAAATACTGCCCTGAAATTATTGACGAGCAGCTAACCCGGCACTTTGAGGACGAGATGGACAAGATCATGAACAAGGAGCTTAAGAAAGAGGAGGTCCTTGAGGAAGCCAAGAAGCTACTCACTAAGTTACTCAAGATTTTCAAGGAGAATGAGAGAAAAATAGGTGAGGCATTGAAAGAAGCTCACCACGATACCATGCAAAAAGAGAATTACATAGCCAAATGCCCAAAATGCGGCGGTAACCTCCAGATGAAATTCTCGCGCAAGACCAGGATGAGGTTCATCGCCTGCAACAACTATCCAAAATGCGCCACTACCTTTGCAATCCCCCAGAGCGGCAGCATAAAAGGCGCAGAAAAAACCTGCCCACACTGCAGCCAGCCAATGGTAATGGTTTTCAGGAAGAAATCCAAGCCCCAGGAAGTCTGCCTTAACAAGGAATGTCCGAGCAAGAAGCTGGATGAGAAAACCCAGAATACGATTGACAATGCAAATGTAAAAGGAGAGAAGAAAGCAGGGCCTCAATTGCTCGGAAGAAAATGCCCAAAGTGCGGCAAAGAGTTGGTGTTAAGAAGCTCTATCTACGGAAAATTCATAGGATGCCTAGGCTATCCCAAGTGTAGGTATACTGAGAAGATAAACGGGAATGAGAATAAGAAGAGCAATAATGATGCAAAGGTGGCTATTTCTCATTAAATATCAAAATATCACTAAATTTTTAAATCAGAAATACTAAAATTCTTATCATGGATTATTCATGGCTGATATTTGCTCTGCTCTCAGCAATCACTGCTGCCCTGGTAGCAATATTTGGAAAGATAGGGTTGCAAGGAGTGGATGCTAATACTGCGACAACTGTCAGAGCAATAATAATGGCTCTGTTTCTCGTAGGAGTCATATTAATCCAGGGAAAACTAAGCAATATCCCGACCATTTTTGCCAACCATAAAGCTTTGGTGTTCATCATCTTAAGCGGAATTGTTGGCGCATTGTCCTGGCTTTTCTATTTTCTCGCGCTGAATTATGGCAAAGTCAACCAAGTCGTGCCCATGGACAGGCTGAGCATTGTTTTTGCAATAGTGCTCGCTCTTCTTTTCCTGGGAGAGAAAATAAGCCTGAAAGTAGGCATAGGAGCAGCCTTGGTAGCAGCAGGAGCAATACTCATAGCACTTGGGTAGGATAATTCCATTAGTTAACTGACTTCTCTTCTTAAAAAGTTTTATAAACCCCTTAAAATTCTCATCTAAAAGCTACCCAATTACAGAATGGGATCATAAGAGCATGCTGCTCTGTGACATTAAGCTGTGGGGTAGCTTGGTCTAGCCTCCGTGGTTTGGGCGGCAAGGCTGAAAAGGCTTTGCCAAAGAAGCCATGTGACCCCGGTTCAAATCCGGGCAGCCCCAGTTCATGATCAATAAAAAAAATCGCCTTTGACAGCCCGGAGGGCGCGACCCTAGTCACAACAAAAAACCAAAAGTTTTTTGAGTCCCAAAAATTCAATGAATTTTTGTGAAAGCCACCAAGCACCTTGACATAAATGTCGGCGGTGCTGTAGCTGGTGGCGGCGATTTTTTCAACGCATCGAGAGATAAAAGTAACCTTTATAAATAACCAATTAATCCAAGGATTAACTAATAATTTGAGGTTTATAATATGGCTAAGAAGACTACTTACGGCTCTGTGAAGAGGCTCGGCGCAAGGTATGGTAGGACTGTGAAGTTCAAGCTGGGCAAGATTGAGTCAGAGCAGCATAAGAAGCACAAGTGCCCTTATTGCAATTACATCCGTGTCAAGCGCAAGTCTCTTGGCATATGGCATTGCAAGAAGTGCGGAGCTACTTTTACTAACAAGGCTTATACTGTTGGCAAGCTTGGCCCCATTGCCAAGCCTGTTGAGGAATCTGAATTGCCTCCAGTAGCAGAGGCTAAGCAGGAGCAGAAAGAGTGGGTTGTGGAGAAGAAGAAAGAAGATACTGAAGAAGAATCAGAAGAGGTTGAGCAGGAGTAAGGGTGTGAATCATGAGCGAGTACAGATGCTTTTTTTGCAACAAGACAATATCAACAGACAATATCAAGCGCAGGGTGCGATGCATTTATTGCGGCTCAAAGATAATCTTCAAGTCAAGAAGCACCAACACCAAGGTAAAGGCGAGGTAAGCCTTTTTTAAGATGAAGCTAAGCGCAGAAATCACGATTCAAGAGGATGCTCATAATATCCAGAAATTATTTGAGGCTGAGGAAAAGGTTTTTGATAACAAGCGAGCGAGCTACGAGATAAAAAAAAACAAGGACGCGCTGGTCTTCAAGATAAGCGCTGAGGACAGTACTGCATTGAAGGCTGTGCTTAACTCAATCACCAAGCTGCTTGCTGTGTATGAGAAGGCCAAAACTGTTATTAATGAATAGAGGCGATTAACATGGAGCATGAGTTGCAGGCTAAGATCAACCAATTGTCAATGATGGAGCAGAACCTGCAGAACTTCGCCCTGCAAAAACAGCAGTTCCAAGCCCAGCTCATGGAAGCAGAATCAGCAGAGAAGGAGCTTAAGGATTCTAAGGAAGCATTCAAGATTATAGGCAGCATCATGGTTCTTAGCGACAAGGAAAAATTGCAGAAAGAGCTTGCTGAAAAGAAAGAGATGATTAACATCAGGATTGAGTCTTTTGAAAAGCAGGAATCCAAGCTCAGGGAAAAGGCAGAATCACTGCAAAAGGAAGTCATGGATGAGATGAACAAGAAGGATAAGCATGAATAAGGCGGGATTAACATGGTCAAGACTAAAGACGTCATCGAAACAATCAATGAAATCATGGAAGACCCTACTCTGCCCAAGAATATCAAGACTAATCTTGAATGCATAATCAATGTTCTAAAAAACGCCAAAGCCAAGGACTTAAAATTAAAGGCTGACAAGTGCATCAACGACCTCGACGAGATATCCAGCGACGTCAACCTCCAGCCATTTGTAAGAACCCAGCTCTGGAGCGTTGTAAGCATGCTCGAAGCACTGGAATGAAAAACACTATCTCTTTTATTAGATTATAGGGATTTTGACCTTAAGGCGCTCATAATGCTTAGAAAACTCTTATCTTTTCTTCTTAACAGCTTTCTTCTTCACGATTATCTGCCGCTTGTTAAATATAGAATTTGGGATGATTACTTCCTCGTTAAATGCTGTCTTAATCTTGGTCTCTAATAATCCCATGCTCAGTATCCTGCCCTTGACCTCTCTTATCTGGATGTTGTCGCCTTCTGCGAAGAGCTTCCTTGCCCGAATCCTTATGCCTGCGAACAAGTTAGGGAAGAAATCCTTGACTGCCAGAAGGAAAGAGATCGCTATTATCAGGACTATAATGGTCGCAATTATTGTGAGTATAGCTGTTGTCAAGCCCAGCTGGTCCAAAGACATTATGATAGCCACCAAGTAGATGATGTAAGAAGCAATGCTGCCAAGGAATTTCTCAAGGGAAATCCTTAATCCTGCTGACTGGATATACTTGTCAAGCCTCACCTCGTTAAGGCCTCTCTTGATAAGCATGCCAATGAGCTTGCCGATGATTAAGCCCACAAGAAGTATGAGCACTGCTATTACTATCCTGGACAATAAAGGGTTGACTGACTCGCTAACCCCATTAAATACTCCTATTGACCCATTAACAACATCAGCCATGAATCATGGTTATGAGGAGAGATTTATAAAGGTTTAGAAAAATCTGAAAACTTATTCCAGGCTCTTCAAATAATCTTTTTTGTATTTAAAGCCTTTTTTCCTTGCCAGCTTATCAATGGCCTTGTCTAGTCTGCTGCCGTACTGAGCAGCTCTCTTGCCTCGCCAGGCAATCTCTTTTGGTAGGCCTAACTCTTGCGCAACTTCTCTCAGGATAAGTTTTGAGCTTTCGTCATTTACCTTGAAATTTGCCGGAATCTTCATAGCAGTAGCTATTAGTTTCTCATCAAGAAAAGGCGTTGATAAAGTCCTATTCTCTGCTGCTGCTATTGCATTATCCCTTAACAAGTCACGCTCATGCATGGCTAGCAATCCGTTCCAGCATTCCTCTTGCTTGTCCTTTGCGAGCCTGTGTCTGTGATAGCCTGCAAATATCTCCTCCGAGCCTAGGCCTGAGAATAGGAACTTTACACCATCTTGCTTTGCCATTTCAATGCAGCCAAGCACTACGCCTCCAACGCCAACATTAACCACGTTATTAAGCTCATGCCCTAAAATTCTTGCTGTCTTTTTTATCAACTCTTCTGCTTGCCTAATGTTAATAATCCTCGTCTTAATATTCAACCCTAGCTCTTTTGCTGCTTTGGCTGCGAACTCAGCATCCTCTGGCGCTTTTGTGTCATCATTCTTAAAGCCCAGGGTGTAGCAAATAAAGCCCTTGCCTGTTTTTTTTAATAACAAGGCTATTAGTGAGCTGTCTATTCCGCCAGAAAACAATACGCCAAACTTCTCCTCAGGCATTCTCTCATTCACTGCGCGGATTAGTTCCCTGACTAACTCTTTTTTAGCCTCTGCGTGATCATCCAAATCTTCTTTTATAGAATGCTGAATAGCTCGAATCTTGTTTTCCCACTCAGCCTTTCCAACCAGCTTGTTATTCCTAATATAAAATTCGTTAAGCACAAAGGTAAAGGATTAACTGGTTGTTTATTAATATTATTAGAAAGCTTTAAAAATGTGAAAGGAAAACAACTCTTATTATCCTAATTATGGAGGTTGATTATAATGGCTGAGAAGAAATCTGAGAAAAAGCCTGCAAAGGAAATAGCAGGCGACATGAAAGGAGCTAGCAAGGAAGAGCAGATGGGTTTTCACAAAGGCTCATTAAGCACATTGGCCAAGGAAAGGCAGGAGCTGGCAAGGCTGGTGCAGATTGTTGAGCAACTAATGCAGCTTCACATCGGAGCACTCAAGGAGCTGGGCGTTGACTTGGAAAAAGAAGCCAAGGAAGCAATGCAGCCAGAAGGCACCAAGAAGCCAGAGAAGCCGATAGAAGATATGCTTTAAAGTTTTTTAAATTCATTCTTTATTTTTTTTATTCTTTGTTTTACTTGCTCTTGGCATAAGACCAAAGGCTATCAAAGAAACTGCTGAAAGATTTGGATGTTGATTTTGACAGTATTTGGATGCACATAAGTTCATCTTCTTCGTAGGAGAAGATAAAGCATTCATCATCTATCATCATGACTGCTGACGGACTGAATGATAAAGTCTCTCTTACTTCAGTGTAAGGAAGTTTCTTGAAGAACAGCCAATAATCTGTATTCTTGTCGCAGAAGAGCACCTGGGCGTGTTTCTTTAATTCAACCCTTCTCCTGTGCCAATTCTTCCAGAAATTATTGAATTTGACATTTTTTGACGATCGAACACCCATTACCTTGATGCTTTTTCCCCTTTCAAGTGCATCATAAACTATTGGAAAAACACCTCTGAAGCCCTTAACAAGAGACACACTTTCCAGATTAGCATCTGTGGGGGTAATTTTTTCAAGCTGAGGTAGGATTTTTTCCAGCTCTGCCTGCTTGTTGTGGATTTCTTTTTCCTTCTCTTCCATATATTCTAAGAGAGCTGATGGCTTGTTAGCAATGAAATGCTTGACCCCGTTCTCTGAAACTGATTTAATCAGGCCTTTGTCTGCCAACTTTGAAAGAGTCTCATAAATCTTACCGCTGGATATCTTGGATTCTTTAACTATTTGGCCGCTCTTGGCCTTGCCTATTCTTAGAAGAGCTAGATATACTAAAGATTCGTTCTTTGTAAGGCCGCTATTCTCAAGAAGGCTTTCATACATATTACACACCACTCAGAGGGAGGTAATATTTATATATTTCGCTTACGATATTACTACTTATAGGTAAAAACAAAAAAGAGGTGTTGATTATGAACAAAAAACAAAAACAATTGGAAACTATCACAAGGAAAGAAGCTGACAAGAGAGTGTTCAAGGATATAAAGAACTGCATTAGAAACGCCGCATTTGATGTATTAATCACTGGCTGCTCCGGATATGTTGCTGCTAATAGTCCAAAAGGAGTTGTCAAGGTTATCAGTGGCATAAACGCTGTTTTAAATGGAGGTTTAGGTATATACAATGTGGCAAGCGCCTATTTTACTGTAAGAGATTACCTAAATAACCCTTCCAAATATGTGAAGAAAGTGTATTCAAAAGAACTTGTTAATAAGTAAAATTTTTTATTTTTTTGCTCTTTATTCTTATTTATTCTAATAAATTATCCAGTGTTTTTTCAAGGTTTCCATATCTTAAATCCGCATAAGTTATTGCAGGAGAAAATTCTTCCTGGATTCTGGATAAATCTGTTTTAAGTTTTGCGAGGAGTTTTCTTCCATGACTATATCTTGTTAATTCATAGTACTCGCACGTCTCCTTTCTTTGTGATAATCCGGATTCATTGTTGTAGAGATGTGCTAAAATACAAGTTCTCATCTCACTTTTAATTCTCCTTTGAGTATTTTCCCTATCTTTTAAATCTGGATCAATTGGATATGTCCTCTCATCTAAATAAATGCTTAATTCAATAAGTAGTTTTGGATTTATTTCTTCATTTTCCATTTGTTATAATCAGAGAATATTACCTTGTATTTAAATTTATTTAACCTTTACTCAGAAAATAATTTCATTTAACAATTATCTATTCAAAACCTTCAATCTTCTCTCCTTAGAAACCAGGCTTCTTACGTTATTATTCTTTATCTGGGCGCATCCTATGAAGTCTTTGCCATATTTTATTATGAAGAACCCGTGCTCTTCGCCAACTTGCTTTTTCTCTTTATCAGATAATTCAAAATCCTCACCCTTAACCCAGGGCTCAAGATGAGCTTCATCAATTATTAGAACGTGTTTGGTTGCGTGCTTGCCAACCAATTGGCTGCCTTCAATGCTTAATCTAATGCCTCCAGTCTCCTCTACTCTGCCAATATAAAGCCCTGCTGAGTCAATCCTGAGCTCGTGCTCTTCATCCTTGTCAATCATTGCAATATCCTTTGTTAAAAGGTAAAGCTTTTGCTTAGGGCTCATCAGGATGGCTTCATCGATTTTTCCTTTAAAGCCATAAAGCTCTTTGAGCTCATCAACTATCTTCTTCTTTTCCCTAGTGTTAAGAACAGTTAGCTTTTGCATTTTAATTCAGAAAGCGCCATCTTGTATTTAAATAAATCGCATGTTATGCGCTTTTATCGAATTGGAAATTGAAAATTTCCTCTGGTAAAGTTCGAGTTCTTCAGAGCAAGCAATTATGATGCAAACAGCAGGTGTTAAAATGATTCAGAAACAATCTCTTTGACTCTAAAAAAATCTTTTGTAGCTTTCACAGTTTTATTTTCATCAAAACTTTTACAGGTATAGATTATCAGAGATAAAAATTTAGCATTGGACCAGACATAAACAGAAATTCCAGAATCGATTAGTGGAACAAAAGCATCGTAACCTTGATTAATATCTTTTCCTTCACCGCCTGGAGAAAATATTATTGGCTTTCCATACATCTTGAGATTTAGCGAATTGGTAATTGTTTCGAAATATTCTTCGATAACGCTTTTGTCCACAGTGATAGTATAAAATCCTTCAATCAACAATCTTTGTCGAACAATATTGGGTGCTAAATTTTTCATGACCTAACTATTAAAATAAAGCGATATATAAAGTTTCTGCAAAAGCCAATAGCCACGTAATATTGAAACTAAATTTTATAAACGTATTTCTTTTTCCAGCCAGTCTATCCTCTTTCCTTGTTTTCTTTGCCAGAAAATATCTTCCCAAACATAGCTTGCTGCCAGGTTAGCCCATTCGCCCCAATTCTTAGTTACATACTTAATTATTTTATCTGGCAGAACTAATTTTTTATTGAATAATAATCTGGAATATATTTTTTGTTGCCAAGGCGCAACATGATTAAAGATATCATAATGGTGCAAGGCTTCAACAAGGAGTATTCTGGCAGTTTCTGGGCCTACGCCGTACAGGCTAAGTAATCTCTCCTTGGCCTGCTCTACTGGCAACCGCCTCAATTCCTGCTCATTAATCCTTTCCTTAACAAATGACTCTGAAAGCCTAATAAATAATTTAGCCCTATAGCCAACTTTCAGCTCTCTTAACTCACTCTCTGATTTTTTCATCATCTCCTCTGGCTCCCAGAAATAGTAGAGTTCTTTATTATCAAACCTCACCTTGATGCCGTATTTCTCTAACATGGCTCTGGTCATCTGAACACTTCTTCTTATGACCGTGTTCTGGAGGAATATTGCTATCATCAGAAGCCCGTACAAGTCCTGGGCGCAGCTCCCGTGCATGCCATGCCATCTTCTAAGGAATGGTGCTAAAACTTTATCATTTCCAAATTTGTTAAAGAATTCTGAGATATCTTTTTCAAATTCAAACCTATAGCTTACCTCATCCAAGATGTCCCTTATTTCATTTTGAGACAGCTTTGTTTTTGAGAACATAATTATCTGAACTTGGGGATTCTCAGTTGTTCCTTTATTAACTAATTTGATGCCGTAAATTCTGTTATTTAATCTTAACACGAACCAATAGTTGCCAGGTTCATAAACTTTTAACTGGTCTGGATAATGAGCTGGTTTAAAAACAGTAGGGTTAAAATTATAAGGCGCTTTGGGCTTTAGAATTAAGGATTTTTTATTGTCTAAAAACAAAATCTTGGTCATTATCAGGCTAGAATCGTATGTTTATTTAATTATTTTTCCTAAATGCCCCAAACAGGATTGTCTTTTCTCATTATCTCTGCGATTTCCTTCATCACTTGGACTTCTGGCTCTGTCAGGTATTTCTTAAGCTTCTTTAATTTCCTAAAATCCTCCTCAGGAATTGCACTGTAGAGTATGTCGTTTGGGTTGATTTGCCTTCCGCACGTCACATCTGGCAAGCTCACAGCCACTTCCTTTCCTTCCTCTACCCTGTGAAGAGCTTCGCCTTCAGATTGAATTGATTTAACTGTTGTTAATGTTCTTCCTGTCTTCATGAGAGGAGTGCCTGCCTTTACCACTCCTACAAGCACGTGCACGCCTACAATTGCAGGGTTGTTCTGCCTGAAGATGCAGTTCTGCAATAGCTCTAGCTTACAAGGCCTAACCAGTTCTTCTAGCTGCTCTGCTTCAATTGCTTTTTTCTTTTCCTCTGTCCAGAGCGTGTAATCATCAAGTAATTTGTAGATTATGTCGCCGGTTATTATCTTGACCCTTTTAGTAACCTCAACATTCTGGCCTACATCAACATTAAACCCAATGATAGCGCTGAGCATAGGGTCTGCTTCGTAATTGCTCTCAGCATCAGCAATGTCCTTCTTGGTTATGATTCCGAGGCTGGCTTTCCTTATCTTCAAGCCTTTCTCGCCGAATAATTTCAGCAAGGCCTCGAGGCTTCCGAGGCTGTCTGCCTTGATTATTATGCCTTCTTTTCCAGTGTCAAGGAGAACTTCTTCTACTTCTGATTGTATTTTTTCCTTGGCTTCATTAATGCTTTCCTCGTCATTGGCACAGCTTACCAAGGGCATTCCTGCGACTGCTTCGTCTAGGCCGTGCGCGCTAATCCTCACGCCAGTGGCTGCTACTGCTTTCTTGATATGGACGAATGTGGATTTCTTATCACGCATCTCCTGCAATGGGGCTGGCTGGAGAAGAGCCCTTACCTTGGTCACAATAGGGGCCTGTACTCCGCCGATAACAATAGTGTCATTAACATTCAAGGTACCGTCATAAATAATAACGTCAAGAGCCTTGCCCAATCCTTCTATCTCCTTGACCTCTAGTATTGTGCCTTTTGCAAAGCCAGTGACATTGATCTTTAGGTTTTGTTCCATGAATTTCTGAGCCAAGCCTGTGAGCACCATTAATAATTCTCCAAGTCCAAGCCTGGTCTTTGCGCTGCAAGGAATAATAGCGACTTGCTTGGTGTAATCATCCACCCTGTCAAACCTTTCAGCATTCATCTGGAACCTGTCATAGAGCTGGCCTATGATTTTGTAAATCCTCTCATCAATCATTGAGACTGCGCTTTCTGCCTGCTGCTTCAGGTCAGCTGCTAATGAAGAAGTCTTTTGCACATAGCCAGGCACGAGGTCGAGCTTGTTGGCAGCAATCACAAAAGGAGTCTTGCTTCCTCGCAAGATATCAATGGCCTCAATGGTTTGGGGCTTAAATCCTTCATTAATATCTACTACAAGAATTGCTATGTCAGCCAATGCTCCTCCTCTTTTTCTAAGGCTGGTGAAGGCTGCGTGGCCTGGAGTGTCAATGAACAATAAGCCTGGAATAGTGAACTTCATCTTCAACTGGTTGAGGAGAGCACCACATTTTTTCTGTATAACATCAAGAGGTACAATGCTGGCGCCAATGGCTTGGGTTATTGCACCTGCCTCCTTGTCCACGATGTTGGACTCGCGTATAGCATCAAGTATTGATGACTTGCCGTGGTCGACGTGCCCGACGACTGCAATTACAGGTGACCTAACATTGGTTTCTTGTGCCATGCTAACTATGAAAGGGGTCTTATTTTAAAAACTTTATCCTTAAAGAGCACTGGACATCTCGACGTGAAGTATATAAATAAGATTTGATTCATTCATGAAAGCCAGAGAAACTGGGCAGAACAGAAAAATTTATATAATTAAACTGTTCAACTGTTAAACTTGGTGATTTATTATGAGCAGCGACATAGAACTTGTAAAGATGTCAGACAAGGGACAGCTGGTTGTGCCTCAAGATATAAGAGAAAGCCAGAGCTTAACCCCTGGAGAGCGTTTTGTGGCTTTCCCTGTGCAGGATGGAGTGCTGTTCAAGAAAGTTGAGATACCTAAGGTTAAGTTAGACTTTGAGTCACTTGCAAAAGAGATTGAAGCCCAGTTCAAGAAAAACAATGTCAAACAAAAAGACTTGGCTGAGGCTGTTAAATGGGCAAGGAAAAAATAGTTGTTGATACCAACATACTCATTTCTGCTCTGGGTTGGGAAGGAAAATCCAGAGAGCTATTAAGAAAAATCATTGATAACAAATATGAATTGCTCATCTCAAATAAGCAATTGGCTGAGATAAAAAGAGTGCTTGATTATCCGAAGTTTGGGTTTACAAACGAGCAGAGAAACCAATTCCTCAAAATAATCTTCCAGATAGCTACCCTCAAGGAAACAAAAACAGAGCTTGATGTCATAAAAGAAGACCCGGCTGATGACATGCTCCTAGAGTGCGCAATTGAGACTGGGGCAAAACATGTTATTTCTGGTGACAAGCACCTCAAAAAGCTGAAAATATATAAGAACATTACCATTATCTCGGTGAGTGATTTCTTAAAAGAACATCCTTAACACAGCTTAAGCCATCTGCTTATCTCGGCACCAGCTATTCTTCTAGGGAAAAATTCTTCAAATAACTTGATAAATCTAGCTCTTAACTTATAAGTATTTCCTTCTCGGGAATAATTAAGCTACTTCATATAGAAATCAATGATTGCTTTGTGTACTATGTTCTCTTTAGTCACAGTAATTGGGTCATATTGATCATTCTGCATTCCACCTAGTCCTCCTGAGGCAAAGCTTGGATAAACTGGAATGTGCTCTACAGGAATATTATTAAAATATGATATTTGCACACTATGCTTTTTTCCTCTCCAATAATGAGCGCCTTGGCAGAAGTAGGTAGGATCTTCAGGAGTGAAGTGTTGCTTTATGACTTCAGTCATGTTATTCTTGTTCATTGATGTGTCATTTATTTTCGCGTGAAAAACTATCTTCTCCAGTGCCTTGTCTGATTTCAGCCTGTTGATTATGTTTAATGCCTGTCCAACGTTATGTATCTTTTCTTCATTCTTCCTTGCAAAAAATCCCAGCATCCATATCACCTTGCTTTCTTTGTGATGGCTTGTTTTTACATAAAAATTTATATACCTGCAGTTCCATTATCAATAATAAACAAATGAAACCATCTGTTTTAACTGGTCAATGGGTATTTTTTGCTTGTTTATTAATTTTGCTATTATTAGTGAGTTCTTGTACTCCAGCAGCCCAGTCCCAGCTTCCTGTTTATACAAGCGTTTGCGGCGACAGAGTGTGCTCTGCCAATGAGGTTAGCACTTGCGACATTGACTGCAACGTGAACATTCAATCCCCAGAGCCAACCATAACCACTCCTACTGACCTACTCGCAGAGATGAGAAACAGGACTAGGCAGTACACAGCAGAGGAAAGGCTTAACCAAACTAATCATACTAATTTTGTCGTTGAGAATGATGAAAAAATCATTGTAGAATCAATTGCTGATTATGTTCCAAAAACAGGCTTTGCTGTGGCTTCACGCTACAACCTGCTCAGCATAGGAGAAAACATCAGCAAGGTAATGGGCGTGCTCAACAAGCTCTACCTCAGGGAAGTGCTCAAAGGCGGAGTGCTTAGGAGCAACACAGAGGCTTTTGGCCCAAGAGCAGCATATTTTGACCAATACCTAAAGCTCAGGGCAGGCAAAGTGGTGTTTGGCTATGATGAAGAAACTGACGTCGTAAGCACATACCTTTATTATCAGGAAGGAGAGCCAATACGGGATTATCTGCTCGAGCTCCAGGGCGGGATTTTCAAGTTCTTTGAAGGAGAAAAAATCAACATGCTCGGCCACGATTACGTGATTGCAGAGGTGAGCAATGAATCCATGAAGCTCGTGGGCTTGACAACTCCAGACAGTTTCTTGTTCAGGAACAGGCACGGCGCATGGATTAATGAGAAAACCATTTCATCTGACGTACTGAATGTTACGTTCAAAAAAGATTCTCTCAGAGCAATAATCTTAGCAGACAAGGAGATGAAGATACTGCCAGGCACAGGCTTAAGAAGTTATCTTGACGAGCCCGAAACCCTGCTTACCAACAGATTGGATATAGAGTACGAAGGCTTGACAGAAGTGCCTATCTTTGATATCAAGTTTGACAAGAGCGGCCAAAAATACTGGCTGAGTTTTGTCACCAACAAGAACGCCTCGTACAAGATTCCCTTTGCCTACTTAAGCCCTCTGAAACTCGGCGATGACGAGAACAGCCTTGTATTCAAGGAAGGAGCAGGCAGCACAGATTATATTATTAAGAACAAAGACTACTTCATCATTAACAACAACAAGCAGTTCAATGGCTTAACCAACATAATTCGCTTATTGAGTGTCAAGGAAAATGATGGCTTGCTTTTATTCGAGGACCCTGCGCTCGAGAAGTTTTATGTTTATTTCAAAGGAACCCTAGGAGTGAATGCAACTGCTGACCTAATTATTGACAGGATTGTGCACAAGGTGTACGTTGGAAAGAACGAGAGCATTGCTGTTGACCTAGACGGCAACGGCAGGATTAATAGTGACAACGCGCCAATCATAACCGCAGGCAATGCAATCATAAAAGTGAATCATGTTTACAATGATTACATAAACGTCTCAATCATCACTCCCAAAGAAATGAGGGAGAACAGCAACTCCGATCTGGATATTAATTTCAGGATAAGGAATGACGGCTTAAGCATTGACCCGAATGACCTGGAAATGCTTGCAGAGCCAAGCGGAGCTGATATCCTTTTAGGAATGACTGATTACGGAGCATTATTTGTGCTGAGCAAGAACGTGGATGAGGACGACCAGAGCGGAGAAGACCTGACAATAAAATATCCATTAGTGCAGAGGTTCGCTGATGTTATTGTAGTAGCTTATGAATAAGCTTTTAATTCGTTTCAGGTGAACAAAAAATGACCAAGACCAAATTTTGGGAAAGCATCCTGAATGCTATAAGAGGAATAGCTCATGCATTTTCAAAAGAAAGAAACATACAAATACAAGCCATTATAGGAATCATTGTCCTGCTTTTCTCAATATGGCTCAGGATACCGCTAACTCACCTCATATTCATCCTAATAATCTGCTTCTTGGTCATAATATCAGAGCTGCTCAACACAGTGCTTGAAAGGCTCATCGACCACATACACCCTGAACAACATAACACAATAGGCAGGATAAAAGACTCACTTGCAGGCATAGTCCTGCTCAGCATAATCCTAGCAATAGTAGTTGGAGTGCTGATATTGTACGAACCCGTAATAGAATTATTAAGAACACTATAAGCAGAAGTAGTTTAGCCAATAGCTCTTCTAACGTCAATGACTTCAACAGATTGAACGCCCTTAATCTTGGCAATGTCCTTTTCCAAGGGTTCGGGAGTGCCTTTTTTCTCGTCCATGACAAAGGTCATCTTCAGAGCTTTAAGGCCAAATGCAATTGGTTCTATCTCTTTTTTCCTGTCGCCATCGCCAGCATAAGCTATTATCATCTTCTCAGCCTCTGCTGCTATCTTCTCCAAGTCAATGCTCGGGCTCTTGGGCATAATTTTCAATGTTACAATTGCGTTTGCCATGTGAATTTGATGAAATGGTTTATTTAAATATTTTATCCTCAAAAACTATAATCACTAACTAGTGGTTAGTATACGAAAGGTTTATAAATAATTCGGGATTACGCGAGGACAAGCAAACAAGGGTGATTTTGTGAATGATGTAAAGCATATCTGCCTGGTTAATGAAGAATTATTTTTTAGCTCATTAAAGGAAGGGATGGAATATCTTAAAACTCATACAGACAACAGAACTCTGATTAAAGAGGTATTAACTGCGCCCGTCCTCTTCCAAAAACCCAAGTACCTCAACGGCCAAAGGTTTGACAGCACACCAGAAATTCTCTACTGTCTAGAAAAACAAGGCAACCTGGACATTCTCAAAGCCATTTATCCAATAGATTCATCTGACATGAGGCAGAACGGAAAAATCAATGCCCTGGTCCTACATCACACAGGAAACAGGGGGGATTATAGCGTACCTAAGATTCTCAGATTCCAAACTGAAAGAACAGGCTGGGCAGCTATCGGCTATCACTACGTCATTAATGGCGATGGTGTTATTATTAATACTCGTCAACTTGAATTCGAAGGGGCTCATGTTTATGGTCATAATCATGGGAATATAGGCATAGTATTATCAAAAAACCTTAACAGCTCAGAGCCAACCAAAGAAATGCTCGAAGCTACCAATAACCTGATCAGGGATTTACAAGAAAAATATCTGATCCCAAACAATCAGATATACGGCCACATCCAATTTGTTATTGAGACTATCAATAAGAAAATAGAGCAAGAAGGAACCTGCCTGGAAAGATTATGTGAAAAAGACTTCCTCAACGCTCAAAGCACAGATGAATTCAAAGATTTAAAATGGAAATATACAAAAATCTTCAATCCAGCAAAGAGCGCAACCAGCAAAGGAAACCTCCTTATAAAAGAAGTTAATCAAGAAATTCTACATCTCAGGGCTTGCCCAGGAGTAAACTTCTACAAGCACCTGCGACAGCTTAGACAAAATGAGCCTGAGAGATGCTGATGAACAACAATAAAAACTACGGACAAATGTATGCTGATAAAATCAGGGATGATCTCAATGAGAAAATCTGCTTATCTTCAAAATACCTTGGAGGCGGAATAGTTTCACTTAGCTTCAAGGATCTCACCGGAAAAATAGCTGATTTTGAGATTAACGGAAACCGCATAGGCTGGGCAGCATCTGTCATAAAGATTCCTGTAATGATGGAAGTGTTTAACCAGGCAGCAAAAGGGATTATCTCCTTAGAAGACAGGGTTGAAGTTGACCGCCGTTATACCCTGGAAAAAAATGACTTCATATCCGGAATGCCTGCTGGCAGGAAGCTGGATTTATGGACGTTGATGTACTTCATGATGGTTCATTCTGATAACGAAGCCACCAATATGCTGGCAGGCAAGGTCGGCTTGGAAAATATCAACAAAACATGCTATGAGCTAGGCGCCAAGCGCACCATGCTTGGTCACCTCCTGCTGCCCAATGTGCCAAGGTTTAAATCCGAATTTAACCCTGATGGCAGCAATGTAACCACGCCGAATGATATGAATCATTTACTCTCCCTGATATACCAAAAAAAGATTTTTACCAAGGAGTATTGCAAGGAAATGATTCATCTCCTTGAAAACACCTTACAAAACTTTCTTGGCGAACAATTACCTCTAAACACGCGGGTTGGGAATAAAGTGGGATTCATCTCAGACCCAGAATCCGGGGAGGACATACATGATGTTGGCGTTATTAATAGGAGCTACGCAGTATCCATCATGCTCAACAAGGTAAGGGCTGATGAAATAAGAAAGCGCAAAGATTACCTAGCCTCCCCCATCATAGCCATTCCTGCAAACCTGGGCCAGCTACCGCCACAAATATTTATGGAGCCAAGAAAACCCTTTGCCTTGCCTATAATAGAAGATAACTGCAACATTCTTGGGTTTGAATTCACGCTCATAGGAAGCCTTTCGAAGATGATTTATGAAGCATATTACAAAAAAGCACAAATACAAGGAGGCGCTTTATGACCTTGGAAACACCAGTATATGTGGGAATAGAAAATGAGTTCCAGCTAATGCGAAATGGCGAAATCTTTGATATTAGCAATCAAGGGTTTAATGTGCTGCTAAAAAAATATGAAAAGCCTTATTTTCGAAAAGCAGAAACTGCTATAAGAACCTGCATTGGAAGCTCTATTTATATTGATCAGAAAGAACCAGAAGTAAGCACGCCTCCCGCACCTCTGGAAAAAGGGGTCGCCACCAAAGTCACGAAGCTCCTTTATCTTGCTAGAAAAGAGCTTTTGGAGTTCTTCAATCCTAGGAAAAACCTTGAGCTGATTGGCTATTCCATGCATTGGAACATCAGCAGGGATATCAACAACGCTGCCGACAAGGAAATTATGCAATGCCTAGCAGTTCCCTATTCGCTCTTTTGTTTAAATCCGACCTCAATAGGCACTGCGCTCATATCAAAGGATACGCCTGTCCGATGGGAATGGCGGGGGGACCATATATTTGAGGAAGACCAGATAAAAGCCTTTCTCACATTATTCATAGGCACCATGAGCTGCTTTGAAGCCAATCAAGAATATCTCCCCATCAGATATGCCACAGAACCAGACGACGAAGTTTATCCAAACCTCGTTACCAATGGCAGGGAATCAAAGGTTGATGTAACCAGACAGGAAAAAAATATGTTCGGGCTGAGGGGCGCATGGCAAAAAGAAATCTCTGCCCAGGATTACCTGGAGATATATTACCATTTCTTCAAAAAAGGCATAGAAGCGATCTCAACAAAAGAAGAGCTGAAAAACCTTGAGGATTTCATTACAGGAAAGAAAAAATTAGAAGTAGATAAAAAAGAGAAATATGACTTTTACAGAAAATTAAAAGAAGAAGAGGGTTATTTGAAATATCACAAGAGCTTTGTCATGCCTGCTGATTATTTCAAAAAGACAAGGCTCATCCCTACCAAGATGGCAAAACATCTAACCAGGTATAATCACATATGCCCTAAGCTAAAGCAATATGTTAAACAATCAGAGAAGAGCTTTCCATTTAAAGTCAAAGACTTAAGCTGGGGGGAATTGACTTTCTTTGAATATGTAAAAGATGAGGATAATAAAACTGTCCGAAAGGATTATGTTTTCCAAGGAACACATTACTATGAAATACTAGAGGATGTATTAGCCTCAACCCCAAAAAAACAGCATAGAAAAATTCTACGCCAATTATGGAGTATGAAAGAAAAGTATCCTTCCTTATCAGATTTGAGAAACGTGGCTGAATATTTAAAAGTCAATCCATCACGACTTTCGAATGATGCCAAGCAGGCATTAAGCGAGGTTGGTTTGATAAAAGAGGGTGTGGCGACACCTGTAGGCCAGAGAATATCCGGGGCTATTCTCGGATTGAAGATATTCGAGAATTCCTTCCTGAACAGGAATTTCCAGCTTAGTGAAGAGCATGAAAAGAAAATTGCAAGAGATCAACTGCCTGAGAAAAAATCAGAAGAAGAAAAAGAAGAAGAGCCTGTCCAAAAGAAAGGATTCTTCCAAAGACTTCTTAATAGAATACCATAAAACATTTATACTAGTTGCTTCATACTTCTTTTTTTAGGATGATTTATACCTTTACAAAAACTGAGTTCTACGACGATAAAACATATTTTACCTATTCAATATTTTCTAATGCTCTTCAAAAACCAGTTTCTCATGTTCACCCATTGCAGCGAGTAAACTAAGGCAAGCAAAAGCCTTGCCTGCTTCTAGGGGGAACCTTTTCTCATAAGCCTCCTAGCTATAGCAGTGCTCTGCCAGGGTGAAGGAGGAAGAAAATGAAGGAAATAAAAAGTAATACAGCATTAAAGACAGTGCCTTTAAAGGCAGCAAAAACAAAGACAATGACAAAAACCATTCGGATTGTGCGCGCAGATAAAATGAGCACAGCCCTAAAGGCCTTGATTGCGAGGGTTGAATCTGCTGCTGTGAGAGGGGCTGAAAAATATTTTCAGGAGCAAGGCTTTGTCTGGGTGCCTAGCGTACCTCACATAGTCTCTGTGACAGGAGCGTGCGAGAACGTGAACACACTCTACGATGTTGATTATCACGGCAAAGAAGCCTTCTTGACGCAGACAGGCCAGACAGCACTCGAGGAGATGACGCAGGGAATTGAAAGGGTGTGCACCATCATTCATAGCTTTCGTAAGGAAGAATCAGTTGATAACAGGCACCTGACAGAGTTCCCATTAGTAGAGTTCGAGTTCAGGTACGACCCTGAAAAAGAAGATGGGTTTGAGCTCTTGCTGCACCACATTGAATGTACTATCATAGCCATGATAAAGAATATTTTGGCAATAGAAAAAACAGCATTGCAAGAGCTAGGTGTGGATTGCACTCGGCTTGAAAAGCTTGGAGCGCCCTTCAAAAGGATTAGCTATACAGAATCTGTTGAACTGCTCGGGCTTAAGTGGGGTGAGGACTTAAAGAGCACCAACGAAACAAAACTAATGGAAATGCACGGAGAAGTGCCTGTATTTGTCACGCGCTACCCTACGAAGATAAAGTTCTTTAATATGCAGCAGAACAAAGACGAGCCTGAGATTGTTAACAGCGCAGACCTGTTGCTGCCGCCAGGAGGCGAGGCTGTTGGCAGCGCTGTGAGAGAGCACAACTATGAAAAACTGATTAGTAGGCTTGACAAGTCAGAAATGATGAGAATACTAAGAGAAAAAGGAAAAGACTTGAAGGACTTTGAGAGCTATACTAATCTTGTCAGGGATAATCCAGTGCCTCATGCAGGCTGCGGCATTGGCTTGAATCGAGTAATGCAGTTCATACTGAACGAGCAAGACATAAGGAAATCAACGCCTTACCCGATGAACAAAGAAATCCTTTACTGAAAGGAGAGCTAAGTTTTAGTGCAGCGTTGCGAAGCAAAAAATCAAAGTTGTCGGCGCTAAAGTTTTAGTTCGTAGAGGGTGCGCACGATTTTTTGCTTGTTTTTTTGTAAAAAGAAGAGGCAATTTTCCCCTATTTTCTTCCATGATTTTTCCAATCACCTTTTAAAGTATATTCTCTTAAAACTTCCCATTCTTCCTTAGTATCATTTGGCACCATGTTTTTTGGAATAAATCTCTTACACCTAACATAGTGTTTATCAATAGGAAAATCATCAACTGGTAGAGGGGTATATCCTGGACAATTTTTGTCACAGGGAACGCCACCCCCCAAACCCAACATAGCTCCTGCTACAGCTCCTGCCATAAAATGAGGTAACACCATTCTATCTAATTCACTCAAATAATCATTATTAGAATCCACTCTAAACGGTTCTCCTCCAGCTTGAGAGAAAAAATACAAAGTACACAGAGGTATATAATCTTTTCTTTCAAGCTCAACTTTTCTTGCTTGATTTCTCTCATTTGACTTTCCAAACAACATACTCATTAATCCCATTTTGTTTTCCTCCATTATCCAATCATTTTAGCTAAATAGTTTATTCCATAAGCAGTTAGAGCAGAACCTGCCATATAAGCGAGTCCAAGTCCAACCATCTTCTCTCTTACCATTTCCTCACGATAATCCAATGGATGATCTGATGGTGCCATTGCTAACGCCGCGCCCATTCCTAGAGCCAGCCCTGCAGGTAAATAGGCAAATGGCAGTGGCTGATATGGAATGCTTGTGTCGCCAAAATACTTTATATTTTCCACTATTTTGCCTCCAAGCATGGCTTTTATTCCGAGATTAATTGCACCCACAACTATCGAGCTTAATGATCCTGCAGAAAATAAAGATAATGCGGGGTGTTTAAGCATTATTCTCTCTAATCTACTTTCCTTTTTACTTTTCTCTTCTCTGTTTTCGAATTTTTCATTTTTACTCATTTTGTTCCTCCACAATATGTTTATTATGATATAGTAGTAACATAATAACTATATAAATTTATGTTGTAAGCTACCATACAACACTTTAGAAAGATTTATATAGTTCAGAGGTTTTCATATTCTCATGGATATAGCAAAGCTGCAAAATGTCGGCTTAAACCTAAATGAAGCTAAAATATATCTGGCTTTATTAGAGCTTGGGCAAGCGCAGGCAGGAGATATAAGCAAGAAAACTCAGATTAATAGAACAACTGTCTATGACAGCATAGAAAGGCTTATTCAAAATGGGCTTGTTGTTTTTGTTATTTCTGCGAATAAAAAAGTTTTCAAGCCTGTTGCTCCAAAAAGGCTCTTGAGTCAAGTTGAAGAAAAAGAAAGTATAATCAAAGAGATTTTGCCAGAACTCGAAGGTTTATTTGCTCAATCTAAAGAAAAAGAAGAAACAGACATCTATAAAGGAAGAAAAGGCATAAAATCAATTCTGGACGATATCCTTAAATGCAAAGAATACGTTGCATTTGGTTCTTCTGGCAAGTTCTTAGAGATAATGCAGCATGACTTTATCATCTTTCAGAAAAGAAAAAAAGAGTTAAAAATAAATTCAAGTATCATACTCTCTGAATCATCAAGAAAAACAGAAACAGTTACAGTAGCTTATGCTAATTTTAAGTATATTCCTGATGAATTTTCTGCTCCAACCACTACTTTTATTTATGATGATAAAATAGCTATAATCATTTGGGGAGAAACTCCTGTTGCTACTCTAATTAAAAGCAAAGAAGTTGCTAAGTCTTATAGGAATTATTTTGAAATGTTATGGAAAATTGCCAGTAAATAATCTGAAAATCTGCGGATTTTTAGCTATCTGTTGCGTAAGCAGTCGCTGCGCGTGCCCTCATTATAAATTATGCCGACAATTGAATAGACTGCAAGATAAATGCAAGGACTTTTACTAAGAAAAGTAAAAGGATTCATTGAAATAGATGGATTCATTTTTTTGCGCTTTTCCATAAAACCTCAAAATAATTGCGGTATGAATCTGCCAATTCCTGGTTTTCTATCAGAATGGCTATAGGATCCTCTACCCAAAGAAAGATTGCAATCTTGTGGTCGTATATGAATGTTGAAGTCAGATTTTTGAACTCTAAATCCAAATATTTGATGGCTTGTAATCTTTTGGTTGGGACTTTGCCTTTCACATCCTTTGAAGCCACTATTTTCATCTGAATCTTTCTTTGTATTCTATGTGACTCCCATATATTGAAATATTCTGAATAGAAATTTGGGAACATTCCTGAAGAGCCATAGTTGAGTATCTCTGTCTTCGCGTTTAGGGCATCCTTCAGCACTGTCTTTATTCCTAATTTGCCTTTAAATAATCCCACATCCTTTTTTGTAGTTCTTTCTTTGAATAGCAAGGAGAGCTGGTGGATTTGCTCTGCGGTTTCCCTCATCTCTTTTTCCTTTGAGATGAACAGTTCTTTTAGTCGTTCTGGGTCCGCGGGTTCAAAATACATTTTGTTGGATTTAGTAACTGATGCGACCAAACCCTTGGATTTTAGAGTTTCTAGAACATCATAAATATTTACTCTTGGAACATCTGTGTTGCGGGCAATGTCGTTGACCGAGGCTGACTTTAATTTAATCAAGGCAGTATAAACTTTGGATTCGTTCTTAGTAAAGCCTATGTTTTGCAGTAGTTCCTGGTTCATAAATTCACATAAGCTAAACGCATATATAAAATTTTCTGATTGTAGTAATAATACTACAACAAAAAATTAAATACTCCAGACATCACAACTAAAAGATAGCAAAAAGATGGAGGATGAAAATATGAGCGAAGCTTTAACATTATATTTGTCGCAAAGAGATAAAAAATTCAAATTTTGGGATAAGTATGAGGATTCGGTAAAAGTCGGAGAGAAACTCGTAAGGCTAGAAAAATCATTAAAAGCTATGAACTTAAAATTACACCACCTGTATTCTTCATACAGCATCTGTTCGCCAAGAGGATTTTATGAAGGAGATTTCTTTCAATTAAGCTCAAAAAAAAGATATTACTGCTTTAAAAGTGCAAAAGGCACAAAGATTAAAGATTTAAATGGAATAGGCGAGATCGGGAGAGCCTTTGCTGAAAAAGGCACTGTGTTACCTGATCATTGGGAACATTACAGTGGCACAAACATGTATAGTGAGTCAATTATAAGATACGGTTTACTAACATATGATAATGTGCTAACAGCGTCTTACTATGGAAGAGGAGTCTATGTACAGGAGTGGGACTCTGTAGACGACACAGAACTCACTCTCCTTGAAATCTTAATTAAGCCAAAACACATACCAAGGCGCGCATTCACATCCCCGTTAGGCGCTCCGTGGATAACAAATCCAGATGGTGAGAAATTAGATCTTGAATTAAAATTAATAGCAAAAGGACCAGAAAGGCATAAACTCATAGAAGAAATAAAAAGCTATGTGTTGAAAAAAACTTAAAAAAAGAAAGTTCAGTTAGGCCCTTCGAATCCGCACACAGGGCACTTGTACTTGGCCACTGTCTTCCTGCAGTTAGAGCACCTAATAATAGTGTATTGCCCGCAATTTGGGCAGAGGAACTTGACAGAACCGACGTCATTAACAACGCTTGTGTTGCAGGAGATGCATTTTGCACTTTTAACTGCTGGCATAGCTATTTCTCCTATCTGCTCTGCCTGCTTAGCAGCATCTGCTTCTTTTATCTCTTCTTTCTTCTTAACCATGCTGCTCAGAATTAGAGGGGGGTTTATAAAGATTACTGTTTGATTTTTATTTATTTCTCTAACTTCTTCTCTTCCTTGGTCTTGAATAGCAGCCAATTATTAGGGCCTGCTTTGTCAAACTTTAGAATGGTGTATCTGCCTTTTAGTTTTTTGCCGTGAAGGAAAAAAACCATTTTGTTATCCCTTCTGGTTTCCATGTCATACTTTCCCTTGTCCCAGATTTCCACCTTGCCAGCGCCATAACTGCCTTCTTCAATTTCACCCTCAAAATTAATATAACTAAGGTCGTGAGGAGCAACCAGAATACAAAGCCTTCTTATTCCGCTTTTTAGAGGCGGTTCCTTTGGCACAGCCCAACTCATCAGCGCTCCGTCTAACTCTAACCTCATGTCCCAATGATGATGAGATGCGAAATGTTCATGTACTACAAACCGCGGCATTTTCTTCTCCAATCTTATTTAATATATCTTCTTTCCAATTTCTACTATTAAAATCTTTCTCCCAGAGAACAATGCAAGCATATCCATTCTCCTCAAAAGCTTTTTTTCTGCCTTGCTCAGTGCGATTTTCTTTACAGTATTTATTTAATCGAGGATTGTGCCAATAATCACCAAATATCTCAATAACTTTTTTGGAGTTTACACAAATGAAGTCAGGATTTAAATTTCCAATCCAGAATTTGCCATTCCCGACATAATCATAGGGCAATTTGAATTCTTTAACTAATCCCATAAACATTTTTTCTGGTCTTGTAGGCCTAACTAAGAACTGAGTTGTTTGTTTATTCATGCAAGCCATAGAACAAAAAAAGCATTTGTATTGCTCTAATCTCCATTTGGCTCTATATACGAGCTTTCCGCAGTAAGCACAATTCACCTCTTTACCGTTCCTTTTCTTTGAAATCTTACCTTTACGGTGTAAGTTCAGACACGTCCTTGAGCAAAAAAGGCTCTGTGACCTACGAAGTCTATATCTGTTTCTCAGAATATCTTTTTTACAGGTTGCACATTGAACATTTACTTTGTCACTTTTCCTCTCACTGATTTTTTTTCTGTAATCGGGATCAATGCTCCTGCACTTAAATGAACAGTATTTTCTCGAAGAATCTTTTGGTTTATAAAAAACAGTGTTGCAGCATTTACATTTTGTTAGTTTTCCTTTCTTATTGTCTAAACTTATACCTTTGTATTTGCAAATCTTGGAGCAGTAATGTTTCCCAGATTTGCTCCTTTTCGCTTCGCCTTCAACCATTCTGATTCTTTTTCCACAAATAGCACATTCAAAGAAGACTGAAGGTCTTTTTAAGAAACAATCCTTATTGCAGAAAAATATTTTCTTTTTCTTGCATTTGTATTTCCAGTTGGGGACTAATAAGGTTTTCTTGCAGGTTTCACAGTTAAATTTCATTCTTTTAGAATCTGACAATTATTTTGTATTTAAATACTTCACGTCGATATGTCCAGTGCTAAGAAAATAGAAAAAGAGTCTCCTCGAGGGGGATAGGTGTGCTGAAGTCAGAGCAGTTTATTTAAGTAATCATTTTCCGGATTTCCTTCTCATCCTCAAGTAAATCGGATTCACCAACAGTAATGCGATTATTATTTTAATGCCGTTCACCAACGGAACATAAACGAAAGGGCTTGTTTTGCCAATAACTTTTCCTATAACCTTGTCTTTCTCTAGTCTAGTTTCATCCAAGAAATCCATTCGTATAGATGCAGCGTTATTATCCCCTTTAGCAGTGTAAGTTCTGTCATCATTCAAGACGATAATTCTAGTCACCACCGGTCTTCTCGAACTAGGGTAGATTATGACCTCTCCAACAGTATACGAGTCGACTTTCTTGTAGAAAAGCACGTCCCATTTTGCATAAGCAGGACTCATTGAAACAGAAGTTAGCATAGCCACTTTTATAGGGAGGATAAAATCGCGAATAAAGGTGGTCAATAAACTTAACAAAACGAATAAGACGATGAATATCAGTAACTTCTTGCCAAAAGATTTTTTCTTCATGTGCAGTATATACCTTAAAATGTTGTATTTTTAATGTTTTTCCGTTTAGAACAGCTCTGATTCTGGTTTTGGTAAGTTTTTCGAGTTCAGCCCATGAAAACATAGGAAAACCAATTTTATTATTGACAAACTAGAAAATTATCTCCAACCCTAGTTTCATCAAGGTTTATATCTTTTCATTAATAATGAATTAGACACCACGCTTACTGAGCTGAAGGCCATGGCTGCTCCTGCTATCATGGGGTTTAGGAGGAAGCCTGTGAATGGGTAGAGGATGCCGGCAGCTATTGGTATGCCTAGGGAATTATAAAAGAACGCCCAGAACAGATTCTGCTTAATCTTATTTATTGTCTTGTTACTTAATTTTATTGCCTTGACTACGTCTTGCAAATCATTTTTTATCAGCACTATCTGCCCAGTCTCAAGCGCAACATCTGTACCTGCTCCGATTGCGATGCCAACGTCAGCCCTTGCGAGTGCTGGCGCATCATTTATGCCGTCGCCAACCATTGCAACGACTTTGCCTTTTTTCTGCAGCTTTGCAATCTCTTTTTCTTTCTGTTGAGGCAAGACTTCTGCAAATACATGGTCAATTCCCAGCTGCTTTGCTATGGCTTCTGCAGTTCTCTGGTTATCGCCAGTTATCATGATCACATCCTTACCCAGCTCGTGCAACTTATGAACTGCTTGTTTTGAAAACTCTTTCAGAGTATCTGCCACGCCTACCAAGCCAATAATTTTCTTGTTCAGTGCCAGTATCACCACTGTTTTTCCCTGGCTTTCCAGCTTGCTTAATTTCTCTTCGAACAAGTCTGTTTTTATCCTGTGCTTCTGCATCAGGCTCCTGTTGCCCAGGAGAACTTCTTTGCCTTCAATCCTCGCAACAATGCCATGACCAGGCAGTGCTTGGAAGAATCTTGCATCAGGAATTCTTATCTTCTCTTGCTTTGCCTTGTTAAGTATGGCTTCTGCAAGTGGGTGCTCTGATTTCTTCTCTGCAATAGCTGCGTATTTCAAAATCTCATTTGCATTTAGCTTGTCCAGGACAATTACGTCTGTTACTGAAGGTTTTCCCTTGGTTAGGGTACCTGTCTTGTCAAAAACAACAGTATCTACTTTGTGGGCTTGCTCAAGCGCTTCTGCGCTCTTGATGAGTATGCCGTTCTCTGCTCCTTTGCCAGTGCCAACAATTATTGCTGTCGGGGTTGCCAAACCCAAAGCACATGGACAAGCAATGATAAGCACTGCTATGAAGATGCTGAGAGCAAATACAAAGCTCTGGCCAACAAAAACATACCAGATGATAAATGCTAGCAGGGCAATTGCAATGACTGATGGAACAAAATAGCTGCTAACCTTGTCAGCCATTTTCTGGATTGGAGCCTTGCTTCCCTGGGCTTCCTGCACCAGCTTGATTATCTGGCTGAGCACAGTATCCTTGCCAACCTTTGTGGCTTTGAACCTGAAAAAGCCGTGCTTGTTAATTGTCCCGCCAATGACAAGTTCGCCTTTTTTCTTCTCAACAGGAATGCTTTCTCCAGTAATCATGGACTCATCGACAGATGAAAAGCCTTCAACAACAACGCCATCCACAGGTATTTTCTGGCCTGGCTTGACAACAATAACATCTCCGACAATAACATCCTTGATGAGTATCTCAACTTCTTTTCCATTCCTGATAACAATTGCCTTTTTTGGCTGTAAGCCCATGAGCCTCTTAATAGCTTCAGAAGTCCTGCCTTTGGTGACTGACTCCAGCCACTTGCCCAGCAGTATGAATGTGATAATGATTGCTGAGGTCTCAAAATAAACCTGCATGCCTAGAAGAGGAGAAAAGAGTATGACTGCTAGAGAATAAAAATAAGCAGCAGATGTGCCAATGGCTATGAGCACGTCCATGTTGGTTGTCCTTGATTTTAATGAGTGCCATGCTCCTTTGTAAAACCTAGCGCCTGCAATGAACTGCACAGGAGTTGCCAGCAATAATAATATTATGTTCCTGTAAGGCACCATAACTCCAAGCCAATCCAAAGGCATTGCGATGATAAAAATTGGGATCGACAGAACTAATGAGAGCAGAAATAATTTTTTCAGCTGCCTTATCTCTTTTTCCCTGGCGAGCTTTTCTTTGTCAACTGATTCTTCGCTATCAACACCTTTTGAAATAACCTTGTAGCCTAGCTTCTCAATTATTTTTCTTAGCTCTTGCTCATTGGTTTTGCTCTCTGCAAAATCAACAGTTGCCTTTTCTGTTGCAAAGTTAACACTAGCCTTGCCAACGCCTTTTAACTTGTTAAGGTTCTTCTCAATGTTAAGAGCACAGCTAGCGCAGTGCATGCCTGATATTGACAAAGTTATTTTTTTCATTTTGCAAAAAATCATTTAATAAAACATCATTCCCTAAAAATCATTGAATCATTTCTTCTTAATCTGCTTCAGCAGCCAGATGATAAACAGTACCAGAGCAGCAATAACCAGCAGCCAGATAATTAGCCCGAAGAACCACATGCCTCCAAATCCCATCATCCCGCAACTTGAACAGCCAAATGCCATCTTGGTCCACCTTGCAACCTGAAAAAACAGGTCTTAATTAATATTTTGCGCCTCCACAACAGCTTCCGCTTCCTCCTCCGCAACCGCCACTACCTCCGCCACAACCGCAGCCTCCAGTTGCTGGTGCAGGATTATTGTTTTGCGTGTTCTGTGCAGTATTCAAAGTGTTCTGTTGGACAGCTAATTGCTCTGAAACCACTGTTGCCTTGAAACCCTTAAAAATGTCTGCAGAGAGTATTGCCTGTTTTGAAGTAAGCGTAGAGTCATAGGCTACATCAAAATTATTTGGTAAGCTGAACTTCACGCTCTGCACTCCGCTTATTTTTTTCAGCTCGCCCGATATGAGCGGGGCGTGACCTGAGCAAGGTATGTCAATCTTTAATTTTAAATCTGCAAGATTAGCGCTCGTGGTTGCGCTTGCACTACCAGCAGCTCCTCCGGGGGGCGAAGAAGCTGTGGGTAATGACGAAGCCACGCTAACATTCGCGAGCAAAGGGAATATTAGCATGAACAGCACGAGGTTGACTGCTATGGTTGTGCCGTACATAGTAGCTAGGTACTTCCATTTCTTCCTGATGCCTTCGCCTGACAAGAAGCCGTTCTTCCTGAGGTAAAGCACTGCAGATATTGTGGCGAGCAATAATGATAATAGTATTAGTATGTAAAAGAAGTTCTTGTTCATCAGCAATGGCTTGAAAAGTGACGTCAACACAGTCACTCCTAGTATTGAGCCTATAATAAAGGCTATGCAACCAACATGAGGTATAAGGCCGTAAGCAACTCCTTGCCAAATATTCTTTGGCTCTTTCTTTGGCTTTGCGCTGCAGCAGCTTGGCTGCTCTTGTTTTTCTTCTTTGCTTTCTTTTACTGAATCTGATTTTTCTGCTTCATTATTCATGGTTTCATCCTCCAACATATTTAGCTGAATATTTTTTGAAATCGTCTTAAAAACAACTTCTAGAATGTATGAGATATGAAACGCCTTATAAGCCCTTGTTTGAAACTAGTTTCCTGAATGTTTTAATGTTTTAGAATAACCACATTAGTCATTCCGCGCCTTTTTCTCTCAAGAATGCCTTTGCCTTCTAGTTTGTCAAGAATCCTTGTGACCTTTACCTTGGTATAGCCTGACTTCTCAACCAGGTCTGACTGGAAGATAGTGCCTTCTGCTTCAATTATTTTTTCAAGGACAAGCTTCTCCTCGTCAGCCAGTTCTTTCATAACCTTTTCATAATTCTCCTTGGTTATTTTTTTCGGCTTCACCTGCTCCTTGACAACTTCCTTGACCACCTTAGTCTCAATCACTCTTTCCTTTTCATCCTTTGCAAAGAAGATTAGAAAAATCCCTACGAGAATGACGAATACCATGACTCCAATGCTCACATTAGTCTGGAAGCTTATAGTGCCCCACATTGGGCAGCTAAGCCCGTGAGAGCAGGACTCATTCACAATGCTGGTCATTGCCCTGTTAAAAGCCAGTATGATAAATCCTATGAGCAAAGCAATTCCTATTATTATAATGCCGACGTTGCGATTCTTCATGAAAATGAGGAGAATTCATCTCTTTATATATTTTAAGTAATTAGTCATTTTAAGAAAGCAATAGCATAAGAGCTCACAGGATATTCTCATAATATTTTTTCTAGCAACTGCTTCTGAAGAATTGCTGCCTGATAAGAGTCTACGCTACCGATGGATAATCTTTTATTGGAAGCTGATAGTAAACTATTTTGTGAGGATCTTTCAACAGGGCCGCCTACAGTGGAGTGATATAATGAAAGCCAAGAGTAGTCATCAACAGGCTTATCTTGAAAATGCTTGATTATCTTTGGTGTTAGAAAATCTACAACAGCTTTAACATCATGTTTAGGTATCCCTATTTGCTCAATTTTATAGTTCAGGTTCGCACTGATATCTGTGGGTGTCAAAGTAACAGGTGGTGCTTTATCGCTTAACTTGCTCAAATCCGGAATAAAGGTCTGAAAGCCTATACCCTCAGCATATTTATAATAAATGGTGGCACTGTATCCATCAAGTTGTCTTAATGTTTCAGCATCCAATTTACAAGCTAGTGGATTATCATGTGGTATGAAATAACTGACAGATTTATGTGTATGTTCACCGTGTCTTGGAGGATTAAGCTTGAGATATGCAGCAGGGTAATATATTTCGTATTCAACATATCCTTCCTCAGCAATGTTGGTCTTGACTGAAAAAGTTATGGCTGATGAATGCCCGTCAAACTCGATTGTATGACTCATCGTCTTGAGTTTCTGGATTATGTTCGACATCGCAATCGCTTCATCTTCTTTTGCCAGGTAATTGATGATTATTGATTCAGGATCATTTTTTCCTAATTTCCTATTCATTGCCTTGAGAACATATTCATCTCCTTTAAGGATCTTATCGGCAAAGCTGTCTGCAGATGGGACATTCACTAATTCACTTTCTATTAAATATCTTGATAAGATGCTATGGCGTAAGTTATTTGCTAACTCAGGACTTGGTGGTTGAAATGAATCTAGATACTCGATAGCCAAATCAACAAGGCTCATGATTTCATTCTTGTTCATGAAGCAGGAGAAATAGTCTTATTTTATAAATCTTTTGAATATTAACCATTCGATAGTGGTTATCTTAGCATCTATTCGAACTCTGCCCGAACTTTAACATTTATTGTTATAGCCCTCTCATTTTGCCGACAACAAGTGATTTCCGCAGCTATACTTTAGTAATTCATCTAGGGCAGCTCTTTTTTTCATCGGCGATAATAAATATTTTTCAGTAGAATCTCGAACTCTGAGGTTGAATCCCATTCTTCCTCTGACAAGGCCTTGGTGGTGTAGTTGTTTATCTGGAACTTGGCTCTGTCTGATGAGATGAAAACTGGGCTTATGGTTACCAAGTAACCTGACACGTTGTAGGTTTTGCTCTCCTGCTCTTTCAATGTAGCTCTGAAATAAGCCTTGCCTTTGAGAAGAAAATAGAAATCCACTTCGCTAACGCGAGGAGTGGTTAATGCTTGTGTTTGCTCCTGAGTCTGCTCTGAAAGCTCTTCTGGTGCCTGCTCTTTTTCTTGCTCTTGCTGCAAACCAGAAGCATTCTGATCGAGAGTTATTGTCTTGTTGGTGTCAAGGGTAATAATTATATTGTTATCAGCTGTATTGTTAAGTTGAGGCGCTATATCTTGATTTAACTTGTTCTGCTCATAGCGAGTGCAAGAAGTAGCTAAAAATAAGAGCATAAATAACAAGAATGTAATTAACAACAAAAAGAAGTGCAATGTAACTAATAAGAACTTATTTTTAGCGCTCATCTTTCTTTATATATAGTGCTGAGTTGAATATTTTCAATACCTTGATTATGTCTTCCCGCTCTACCTTTGCCTTGAGCTTCATCCTAGCAGCTGCCTTGGCCATGTTCATGATGCCTATCACTGTTCTCGGGCTTATCTCTACCAGGAACTGGTTCTCGTCCTTTTTCACGTCTTCAACAAAGCCTTGTATGAGCGGGCTTAGGCTCTTGTCAAGCTCAACGTCTTTTGTGAGCGCAAACATCACGTATTCCTTGATGAATTTCTTGTCATGCTCGCTGATATGGGATTTCTCGCCGCTTATGATGTTGCTGGTTATCTGCATGAACTCCTTGGCGCTGGGTTTTCTTATTAAGAAGACCAGGTGGAATCTTGTTAGGAGTGCAGAGTCAAAAGGAACTTGTTTTTTCAAAACATCTGTAGTCCTGCCCACAAATCTCTCTCCTTCTGGGTTAGCAGTTGCAAAGATCTTGACGCGGGCATCAAGCCTTAGGTGTTCATTAGCCTTGTCATAGGTGATAAAGCCTTTTTCCATGGCATTAAGCAAGCCTGCCCTGTCAGCATTCTTTAGCAGGTTGAGCTCGTCAATGCATGCAACACCATTATCAGCCAGAGGCAGGAGACCCTTAACTATGTCCTTGCCAATCACAGCCACTGTCAGTCCTGCCTTGCTAGCACCGCTTCCAAGCCCAAAGCTGCTTATAGGTGCTAGCTCTGAAATGCTTCTCAGGATGTCTGTCTTTCCAGTTGCAGGGTCGCCTAATAATAGTATATGCAACTTGTCCTTTGCAAAGAGCTGGATAAGCCCTGCCTTTTTTACCTCGTCCAAGCCCACAATGTTAGGAGCGATCAGGCTCATTATTTTTTCTTCTGCATGAGGAGCGAATTCCATAAACACGCGCTCTTTCTCCTGACTTGTAATCTTGGCATTGAGCTGGTTTACTCTCTGCCTGACTTGCTCATCAATAACATTAGAAGCAATAGTCAAATATTTGGAATTCTGAAAGAAATCATGGCTGGTGTTGAAGTCTGCCTCTGCAAACCTTGCCTTGTGGGTCTTGAGCAGGAATTTAAGCTCACCCGTCTCTTCTGAGTCAAGAACATCCTGCACCAGGGCAATCCTAGTCTTATCTTCATCCTTCAGCGGAATAATAGAAGCAAATATGCTGCCGAATCTTTTTTTCTCGGGCTCTTCGGGGATTCTCTCCTTTTTCTCTTTCATGTCAACTATTTCTACCTTTGGTTTCTCCTTCTTCACGCCAATAACAGGCTTTTTCACAACCTCTTTATTCCTCACAACCACCATGCATGTTAGAAAAGGTAATTGAGTATTTATAGTTAACTGAAAAGTCGCCTTGGCCGCGAGCTCAGCAAATTTTTCGCACAAAATAACTCTTAAGAAAATTTGTCCCTGCGGCAATAAATTGTACACTAGCTTCGTTCGCCCTTGGCCCAGGCGGCGACTTTTTTAAGGAACTGAATAATGATAGAAAAAATATTTAAACTTGACAATCTAGAGTTGGAAAAGAGAAAAAAGAGGGCTGGGTTTTGTTTATTCGCAAGTCTGTTGTGGATGTTGAAAAAGAGCTTCGCGAGCTGCGCCATAGAGTGGAGAAGCTGGAGAAGGAATTGCAGCGCATTGAGCTGCTTGAGAGAATGCAGGCCAGGCATGAGATTGTGCTGGCTAAGAAGATTTCTGACATTAACAGGTTTGATGATGAGCTCAGGAAGATTGTAAGGAAAGAGGATCTTGAGGTTTTTCATGAGCAACTAAAGAAGCTCGAGGAGCACGACGCAATTCTAGCTGAGAACTCCAAGTTTATGCATGAATTGGTGAATGAGATTGGCAAGATAAAGGAATCCCACCGCGCGACTAAGCAAAGCCTGCAGGAGAAGAGACATATCAGCAAGGATGAGTTTGATGAAAGGTTTGAGAGCATCAAAGAGGCTCTTGAGGACTTGGCTAATATCAGGCGTACTCACAGGGGTAAAGTAGGTAGGGGCGAGCTTGAGGATATGAGGGATGAGTTGCATGACAGGATGAGCCAATTGGAGTACCAGAACAAGCTTCTGATGAAGTATCTGAAAAAGATTGATGAGCTGATTCAGCATAATTTTAACGGGCAATAGAGCAATTTCCAATAACTACTATAAAATAGTAACTTTTATAAATAAGTGCTTGTTTTCAGAAAGCATGAACAAAGATGTAGTAGCCCTTACCAATGCAATTACAGATGTATTCTTCAAAGTCACAGAGGAAGAATTGAACGCACTGGGCTTGAAAAAAGGATTTGCAACATCTAAGAAAGCATTCTATGCCAGCCCTAAGTTCAAGCAGCTCATGAATAAAGATAGCTTGCTTATCCCGGGCGGCTCTCCAGCTAATGTAGCGCACGGCACAGCAGTTTTAGGCAGAAAATCCGGCCTCATCGGCACTGTCGGAGATGATGAAGTAGGAACAAATTATTATCGTGATGTAAAGAAGAGCGGCTTACAAAACCTCCTCACTGTAATTAAGGGAGAAGAAAGCGGAGTATGCTACATCATGGTCACTCCAGACGGAGAAAAAACCCAGGTAGCTGACTTAAAGATAGCAAATAAATTTTATATCGAACATAAAAAACTTGGAGAATACAAAATATTCCACACCTCTGGCTATGAGCTGCTCTCCAACCCCGAGGCAACATCAGACACCATCAAGCAAGCAAAGAGCAAAGGCTTGAAAATAAGCTTTGACATCGCAGATCCTGTCGTGCCCAAGAAGATGAGGCGCAATCTCGAGGAAGCGCTCAGGCAAGTGCACTACCTAACCATGACTGAAGATGAACTCAAGTCATATGTCGAAGAAGAAGAGTTGGAAAAAGCAATAAAAAAAATCCAAGGATTATACAACACAGAGCTCATTGCAGTGAAAAAAGGAGGCAAAGGCTCAGAACTCATTGTAAGGAATGAAAGAATCATAATCCCTGCATGCAGGTGCAATGTTGTCAACACAACAGGCGCAGGAGACACTTATTCCGCAGGCCTGCTAACAGGAATACTGCTCGGCTGGGCTCCTGAATCCAGTGCAAGGCTAGGAAGCTATGTCGCAGCCCAAGCATGCAGCCAAGAAGGAGCAAGGCTAACCAAGCCAAAAGTGGAGAGGCTAAGAACTTCTCGATAAGTCTACGCTCTGAACAATAAACTTTATATAAGCTGGTTTCTCACTTATTCTTAATATGTTAGAGCAGAATTATAATGCAGAGCAAGTAGAGAAGAAATGGCAGGAGTACTGGCTAAAGCAAGGAACATTCAATTTCCATGCTGACAAGAACAAGAAAGTCTTCAGCATTGACACGCCGCCGCCAACTCTTTCAGGCAATATGCACATAGGCCATGCTTTCTCCTATGCCCAGCAGGACTTCATTGCAAGATACCAGCGCATGAAAGGAATGAATGTTTATTATCCTTTTGGCATTGACAACAATGGTCTTCCAACTGAGAGAATGGTGGAGAAGCTTAAACAGGTCAAGTCAGTCAAGATGGACAGGCCTAGCTTTGTAAAGCTCTGCAGGCAAACCCTCGAGGAGGTCAAAGACGATTTCATGTCTGACTGGGTAAGGATCGGCATGAGCTGTGACTTCAGCAACCCTTACTCAACGATTGAACCTTATTGCGTCAAGACTTCACAGAAGTCTTTTGTCGAGCTTTATAAGAAAGGGCTTGTGACCAGGAAGAACATTCCTTCTATGTGGTGCGTTAACTGCCAGACAGCCATAGCCCAAGCAGAGCTCGAGGACAAGGAATTAAGCTCAACCTTTAATGATGTGAAATTCCAGCTTGCCGGAGGCGGAAGCATTATAATAGCAACGACCAGGCCAGAGCTAATACCAGCCTGCGTCTGCCTCTTTGCCCATCCTGATGATGATAGGTACAAAAAATTATTTGGCAAAAAAGCAATTGTTCCGCTCTTTGATTACGAAGTAGAAATATTCCCTGACGAGTCAGCTGACCCTACCAAGGGCTCTGGCATCATGATGATATGCTCATACGGCGACAGGTATGATGTTGATGCCATCCAAAGAAAAAAGCTTGAGCCAAGAGTCTGCATTAACAAGGACGGCAGGATGAGCTCTCTGGCAAAGCAGTTCGCAGGCATGACCATTCGTGAGGCAAGGGCAGCTATCATTAAGGCTCTTGAAGAGAAGGGCTTGCTTGCCTCAAAAAAGAATATTGTGCACACTGTCAATGTGCATGACAAGTGCCAGACAGAAGTAGAATTCCTGCCTACAGAGCAGTGGTTTATCAAGATAATGGATAACAAGCAAAAATTCCTTGATGCTGGCAAGAAAATAAAATGGCATCCTGAATCAATGAGGACCAGGTATGATAACTGGGTTACTAATCTTAATTATGACTGGTGCGTTTCAAGGCAGAGGCATTTCGGAGTCCCATTCCCAATATGGTATTCCAAGAAGACAGGCGAAGCCATAATTGCTGACGAGAACGAGCTCCCTGTTGATCCTATTGCAGGGCTTCCGAAAAAACTTCCTCACAACCACAAGCCAGAAGACATCATCCCTGAAAAGGACGTGATGGACACCTGGGTGACCAGCAGCCTCACCCCGCAGATAATTACTAACTGGATTGATGACAAGAAATACAAGGATAAGGGCATTGATTTCAAAGAGCATTACCCAATCACTCTCAGGCCGCAGGCGCACGACATAATAAGGACATGGGCTTTCTATACTATAGTCAAGGGAGTCTATCACCACAATATGATTCCCTGGGAGCACATTATTATTTCAGGCAACGTGGCAGACCCTACAGGAGAGAAGATGTCCAAGTCCAAAGGCAACGTAGTCGAGCCAAGGACTGTGATTGAAAAGTACTGCGCAGACGCTCTCAGGTTCTGGGCTGCAGGCTCAAAACTCGGAGAGGACCTGGCTTACCAGGAAAAAGACTTGGTAACTGGCAAGAAATTCGTGAACAAGCTATGGAATGCTGGCAAGTTCTGCTACCAGCACCTTGAAGCCTATGATACAAAAAATGCAAAGCATTTCAAGGATTTAAGCCTGATGGACCGCTGGCTGCTTGTTAAGTTCAACCAGGCAGCAGAGCAGGCAGCTGATTATTTTGATAAGTTTAATTATTCTGACGCGAGAAAAGTAGCAGAGCAGTTCTTCTGGCATACTTTCTGTGATAATTACCTTGAGGTTGCCAAGTTCAGGCTTTACGGAGAGGATGGTAAAGCAAGGCTTAGCGCACAGCAAACACTTTATGAAGTTTTTTTGGGCATATTAAAAATAATTGCTCCAATCATGCCATTCATCACAGAAGAACTCTACCAAGCGTACTACGCAGATAAGGGAAGAGAAGGAAAAAAGAGCATTCACCTGGCAGAGTGGCCGGCTCATGATGCCAAGATGAAGGATGAAGCTGCAGAGCACCTGGGAGAGCTCGCTATTAATATTATAGGAGAAGTCAGGAAGTACAAGGCTTCCAAGCAATTGTCTATGAAAGCAGAGCTTGAAAAGATAAGCGTGACCACACCACTGGACCTAAAAAAGCTTAAGGATTCAGAGCAGAAATCCTGGAGAGAAGACATCCTGAACACTGTGAAAGCAAAGGAAATGCTCATCAAAACTGGAAAAGATTTCAAAGTTGAGATTAATTAAGGCAGATTTTGGATTGTCACCTGACTATGACTAATTCTACAATTATTTAGGCTTCAAAAAACTTTTTGAGCGAAAGATTTATATACTTTCCGAGCAAAAAATAATTAAACTTATTATCATATAAAAAAAATTAAGGGTGAAGGTGGAATGGAAGGAGATGTTTCTAACAAAACAATAGTTGTTCTTGTAGTACTGACAGTAATAATATCAGTCCTAAGCACTTTTGTTGTGCTGGGCGAGGTTAATAATATTAACCTACAGACAGCAAAGCAAGTTTCCACTACAAGCTCAAATGTAGGCAAGGTGAGTTTCACAATATCAGAGCCAACGCCGCCGCCAAAGCCGTCCGTCTCAACAGGCTATGTGGCCTTTAAAATTGTTTGAATCATGCTCAAGAAATAAGTTTACACTGATAAAACCTATGGAGGAGAATTAAAAATGGATATGTCAAACAAGAGTTTAGCTTTATTACTCGTAGCAGCAATAGTTATCAGCCTAGGAGGAGCGCTTATCAGCCTCAATAAACTCAACCAGCTGGGGCCTCAAGGATTTATTACTTATACAGGCACTGTCCTGGCAACAATATCACAAAACATCTCGTGCAACATAGACACCAACATAACATTCGGATCATCAGGAAAACCAACCAGCGAATACATCCTAAGCTCAGACAAAGACAACACAGCCTTAACCAACTTCAGCGCCTGCAACTCAGGAACAACATGCTCAGGACTACAAATCAACAACACAGGAAACGTCAACGTATTCCTAAACATAACATCAGACGTAGCAGGAGCAACACTACTAGCAGGACAAACAGGAGCAGCAGCAAGCCAATTCCAATACACAGCAAGAAACGGAACAGCAGCAGCAGGAGCAGACGGAAACGAACAAGGATGC